>VFQM010000019.1_pt1 | contig 199627 bp, 172 predicted proteins | sample 3512391 | NCBI WGS metagenome assembly VFQM01 (sample SAMN10412369, study PRJNA504923) | tailings metagenome | isolation source: Replicate 1 from Balatoc abandoned mine | place: Philippines
GCAGCGTCGCGCGTTGCAGGAAAGCGGAACATCGGTGCGCCGACCGGCTCGCTTGACCGAGCTCATCGGCACCTTCGCTCGTCGACCGCTATTTTGAAGATTCTTCAGCGCAGTAGCCCGCGGGATCGGCGATCCAGCGTGTAACGCTGGACTCGTGCCAGCCTGAGCCTTGTATGCTGATCCTTAATTGTCGGGGGAATGTCCCTTGCGCGATCTTGCGATAGAGCGTCGCGCGCGACAGGCCCGTCAGCGCGAGAACGGTCTTGAGCCTGATGATGCGATCCGGACCGGACATCGTTTCGTCACGCCCTGCGCCGCAGTTTGCCGAACTCACGGTCACCCGCGATGAACCGCTCGACCATGGGTGCTATTAGACGCTCGGGTGGGAGGGGCTCGGCGAGATTGTTTGCCGCCGCATGGACACGTGCATAGTCTGTCAGATCGCGCAGTAGCGGTCCCGGAAAATCGATGGTGAGCTTCACCGGCTTGTCGTCAAGCAGCGGCCCGAGTCTGAGCTTGCTCATTGCCCCTTCTCTTCCATGCGTGTTTCGAGGATCATGTCGCGCGTCACAAGGATGCGCAGCCGCGCCCCTGCCGCGACCCGGATCGTCGGGGGGATATTCAATTCTCGTTCGACGATCTGTCGCCCGGTCTCATTGGCTGTGTCTTGAGCGCCGCCCCGCAAGGCGCGCGCGAAGCGATCCTCGGAATTGCTCGCAAGTTCGGTGCCGATCCCGAGCATCGTCGAGATCAGCGCAGCGCGCACCATGTTTCCGAAATGATAGTCGGTTCGGCCCGCCAGCCCTGCAGCGCCCGACGCATCGCCGGCGGGCAGGCGATCGAGTGCGATGGAGCGGCCGTCTGAGAATATCAGCCGATCCCACGCAATGAGCACCCGCCTCTGGCCTGCCGAAATCTCGCTGTGATACTCACCCACCAATCGGGCGCCTTGCGGTATCAGCAGTATCCGCCCGGTTGGACTGTCATGGACATTCTCCGTCACCTGGGCGGTAACCTGGCCCGGCAGGTCGGAGGAGATTGCGGTCATCAACGCGGCTGGGATGGTGCTCCCCGCCTGCAATATCGAGTTCGAGCTTGGCGCTTCGATGCGGGCTGCGCTTTCGGCGGCACGCTCGCCGCCCGATGCGAGGAAGGCGCGGCGAGAGCCAGCCGCCGATCCCGAACCGGGCTCCGACCCGCCAGCAATGGCCTTCGACCCCTGCGCGGGCGCGGTATCCGCGGCCCTCGGCGCGCCGCTGCCGCCGAGAAAAAGCTGGCTTCCGCGCGCGGTGTCCCGTTCCTGTTCTGCCCGTCGCCTTGCTTCGTCCGCAGGATCGGGTCGAACGGGCGGAGGAGAAGCCATCGGCGCCACGTCGACCGCGCCGCGTTGGGCCTGCGCAGCAACGATAGGACGGCCCAGGTCGCCCGGAAGCGGCGGGCCAAGCTTGGTAACCGCAGCATAATCCGCCGGGCCGCCCGTGACGGCTTCTGCCCGGTTCGGGTTGGTTACCTCATATAGCTCTTGCGCGTTCTTCGGCTCGGGTGTGCGAAGAGCCCACAAAAGCGCGCCGCCGATCGCAAGGCCGGCAGCGCCGCCGACGATGGCCAATGTCTTGCGTGAAAGACGCATGACGCGCGGCATCTCGGCGGCGAGACGAAAGGCGTCGTGACGGTCCGGCTGTGCCGGCGCTTGCGGCAGTTCAACCGGTTCTTCGCTATCGGCGGCTTCGATTCCAGGGCCGGTCATTTGCCGGACTCGCCGTAACGCTGGCGGCGCTCGATCCGAACCGCCTTTGCGCTTCGGCCGCTACCAAGACGAAGCTCTGCCCGATCGAAAAGCCGATCGACGACGAGATAGCGGCCCTCGACGCGATAGTTCACCAGTTCAGCCCGATCCTTGTCGCCGAGGATGAACAGGGGCGGCATCTCGCCGACGCCGACATCGCGGCTGAATTCGACGATGGTCTGGCGTCCGTCATCGAAGACACGCGCCGGCCGCCACGCAAGCTTTGCGCCCGAGATCCGGTAGTCGAAGTTGAGGCTCGCAAACACGAGGTCGCCGGCGACCGGCGCTGCACGGGTTAGCGCGGCCTCCTTCGCGCGCAGAGCGATCAGCTCATCCTGCGGATAGGTCCAGGACACACCCGCCATGTATGTTGCGGCCGTCGCGCGCAGTTCGATATGATATGTCCTGCGGCTCGTGTTGATGATCAAATTTGTCATGATGTCGGCGCGGGTGGGTTTCACAAGGATATGGACGCGCCGCCCCGCGCCCTCGCCGCTAAGCGTGTCGCCGATGATCCAGCGAACCGTATCGCCCGCGGCGACGGGGCCGGGGCCGACAAGTTCCTCTCCCTCCTGAAGGGCGATGTCGGTGACCTGCCCCGGCGCGGTGTAAACCTGGAACAGCGCGCCATCCGCCCAGGCATATTTCTGGATGGCATTGAGATAGCCAGCCCTGTCGGGTTGGACGCGCGCGGCATCATTTGCCCGCCCGACATTTGAGCGGGGATCGCCGGGAGCGGCAGCGGCTGGAATTGCAAGCGCGGCAGCGCCGAGCAGACAGGCAAAGCGGATCATTGGCTGAGTTCCTTCGACCAGTTCAAAGCAGTGACGAAAACGCCGAGCGGGTTCTTGCGCAGAGCGTCGGGGGTGTGCGGCGGCTGGATGGTGACGGTCACGATCGCTGACCAGCGGGATGTCTCGAGGAGACTTCCGTCCTGATAACGGCGCTCGGTCCATGCGATCCGGAAACTGTCCTTCGACGCGCGGATCACGCTCGATACGTCAACCGCGACCTGCCTCTTGCCGACCTCGGCGAACGGATCGTTGGAGCGCGCATAGTCGTTGAGCGCCTGTGTGCCGCTGCTTGTCGTGAAATCATATGCGCTGAGCCAGTCCTTTCGCAGCACGATCGGATCGGCGGGGATCGCGCGGACATGCTCGATGAAGCGCGCCAGGTGGAACGCGATCTGTGGATCGGTCGGCGCGAACTCCCCGTCGGCGGGCGCAACCGCCCTCGCCTCGCCGAGCTTGTCGACCTCGACCACCCACGGGGTGATCGACCCCCGCATCGACTGCCACACGAGCGCCGATGCGAGCCCGCCCGACAGGATCAGACAACCGAAGAAGGCGAGCCGCCAGTTCTTCGCCTGGACCCGCGCCGAGCCGATGCGGTCATCCCACACTTGCTGGGCACGCTGGTAGGGTGTCACCGGGATGGGCGACTTGCCGTAATGATTGTTCGGTCGTCGAAACATCGTCTCAGTCCTTCTCGCTGATATCGGGAGCCGAGCCGCCGCCATGGCTGTCGCCGGCCTTGAGGGTCTGCGAAGCTATCGTGGCGCCCGAGGTTACCGCCTGGCGCCGTTTCATCGCAGCAGCCCATGCGGGGGGGCCGTCGGCTGGAGACGGGGCTGGAGCGACAGCGGGAACGCCGGTCGGCCGCTCGCGGCGAGCCGCGTCGAAACTGCCGCGAAGCTGCGAAGCGGCGCGGCGGAGCGGCGAGCTTGCCCCGCTCGCTGCATCGCGCGCCACATTTGCCATCCCGGCGCCGAATGCCCGCACCCCGCTCTTTCCGGCTGCCCCGCGTGCATAGGATGCCGAGGCGCCGCCCGCGGCGCGCGATGCGCCGAGCGCCCCCCGGCCGAGCGCGCTGCTTGCAGCGCCGGCCGCAAGTGTCGCGCCGGCAGCGCCGGCCGCAAGTGTTGCGCCTGCCGCGACCGTGGTCCCTGCGGCTGCTCCGGCACCGAGCTGCGGACCGCCGGCGACGATGCCGTTGGCGACGCTTGGTCCGAAGATGCCAAGGCCGAGAAGCGTCAGGGCACCGAGCGCAATCGCCATGACCTGACGAATGTCGGGCTCGGCACCGAGCCCCGCCTCCATGAAACGCTGAAAAAGCGTCGTGCCGATGCCGGTGATCACCGCGAGCACGAGAAGTTTGATGCCCGAGGAGATGACATGTCCCAGTACGCGCTCGGCCATGAAGGCAGTGCGGCCGAAGAAGGCAAAAGGCAGCAGAACGAAGCCCGCGAGGGTCACGAGCTTGAATTCAAGAATCGTGACGAAGATCTGCACCGCGAGGATGAAGAAGGCGAGCACCACGATCACCCAGGCGATGAGCAGGATCATGATCTGGACGAAGTTGGTGAATAGCCCGACAGGTCCGACGAGATCGGCCGACGCGTCGAGCAAGGGCTGCGCCGCATCGAGGCCTGTCGCCGCGACCATGCCGGGTCGCATGAAGTCGCCGATCGCCATCGCGCTGCCGCTTGCCCTCAGACCAAGCCCGGCGAAGCTTTCGAGCAGGATGACCGAAAGCGTCTGAAAGTTTCCGATAATGAAAGCGAAAACACCGATATAGAGCGTCTTCTTGACGAGCCGCTGCAGCACATCCTCATCGGTCCCCCATGCCCAGAAGAGCGCCGCGATCGTCACGTCGATCACGATCAGCGTCGAGGACAGGAAACCGACCTCCCCGCCGAGCAGGCCGAAGCCGCTGTCGATGTAGGTCGAAAAGACCGAGAGGAAATTGTCGATAACGCCGGTGTCGTTCATGACGCGTCCCCACTGGATCGGAAAAAGTGCCGGCGGCGCGCCTCCCATGCAGCCGTGCATTCGGGGTCGGCGGTGGTCACCGTGCGGCAACGGCGAAGCGCGTCGGCGAATTCAGGGGGTGCGCCCTCTTCCGGGTTGGAAGAAGCGGGCGCACGGGGCGCGGGCGGATCCAGCGCAGCGACGAGGCCGAGCGTCAGCGCGAGCCCTCCGACGATCGCCGCCAGCACCAGTTTTCCCGCCCGGCCCATCTCAATTGCCCTTGCGGAAGCGGCGGAAGCGCTCGCGGCCTTCGGCTTCGGCCGCCGCCGAACGCGCCGCGTCGAGCGTCGTCGCCCTTGCCTGTGCCGTCACCGCGGCTGTGAGATCGGCGATCTGCTGCGACTGGAGGGCAAGCAGCTGATTGCCCGCTTGCGCCGCCTGCAGCGCGCCTGTCGCGGACTGGCTCGCAGTAACGAGCGTCGTGATCGACTGGCGCGACGTTCCCAGGTTGCTCGCGATGCCCGCCTGCACCTTCATCGCATCCTCGAACGCGGCGACGCTGTCCCGCCATCGATCCTCCGCCCCCGCGACGAGCGCGGCATGGCTGCCGGTGAGCGAGCCCGCCTTGTAGCGCTGGTTGAACGCCGCCTTCACGTCGGAAACGTCATACGCGATGCGCTGCGCCTCCCCGAGGAGCTGCCGCGTCTGGTCAACCTGCGCCTGCAGTTCGCCGAGCGTCGAGACGGGCAGGGTCGTCAGGTTACGCGCCTCGTTCATCAGCGACGTCGCCTGGTTCTGCAGCTGCTTGATCTGGTTGTTGATCTGCTCGAGCGTCCGTGCGGCGGTCAGGATGTTCTGCGAATAGTTGCGCGGATCGTGGACGATCCCGCCGACCTGCGCCTGGGCCGGCACCGCGACGATCGTGACGGGCAGTGCCGAGACGAGCAGACAGAGCGTCGCGGCGGCGTAACGAATGGACTTCATGGCAAGGTCTCCTCGGATGGTGGGGCGGCGATGGTGGGGAGCAGCTCGGCCGCCCATTCGAGCTTTCGGTGAGCGAGCCAGGCGGCGGCGAAGCCCGCAGCGCCATGGTCGGCGTAGAGTTCGCCAATGCGGATCTGGTCGGCCTTCGCCGACGCTGCCGTGAAGGCGAGCGCAACCTCGCCAAGGCCAAGATCGAACAGCCGGTTGCCGAGGCGGGTCTGGCAGTAATAGTCGCGCTTCGGAGCGGCACGGCCCAGGATCTCGATCTGCCGGTCATTGAGACCGAACCGCTCGTATATCCGGGCGATCTGCGGTTCGGCGGCACGCTCGTTCGGCAGGAATATCCGGGTCGGACAGCTCTCGATGATCGCGGGTGCAATCGCCGACGTCTCGATGTCCGCCAGGCTCTGCGTCGCGAACACGACGCTCGCATTCTTCTTGCGAAGCGTCTTCAGCCACTCGCGCAGCTGCGCGGAGAAGGCCGGGCTGTCGAGCACCAGCCATCCCTCGTCGATGATGATCAGCGTCGGTGAGCCATCGAGGCGACCGGCAACGCGGTGGAAGAGATAGGATAGCACGGCGCCGGCCGATGCCGCGCCGACAAGTCCCTCGGTTTCGAAGGCTTGCACCCGGGCTGCCCCGAGCCGTTCCCCGTCAGCGTCGAGGAGACGCCCCCAAGGACCGCCGATGCAATAGGGTGCGAGCGCCTGTTTCAGGGGATAGGACTGGAGCAGCACCGCGAGACCGGTGAGCGTCCGCTCGGCCACGGGCGCTGTGGCGAGCGATTGCAGCGCCGACCAGAGATGTTCTTTTGCCGCCGGGTCGATCTTGACCCCCTCGCCGGCAAGCAAGGCTCCGAGCCAGTCCGCAGCCCAGCTGCGCTCGGCCGGATCGTCGATGCGCGCCAGCGGCTGGAGCGCGACCCCTGCATCCCCGCCGTGCAGCGCGCCGCCGAGATCCTGCCAGTCCCCGCCCATTGCGAGCGCGGCCGCGCGGATGGAACCGCCAAAGTCGAAGGCGAAGACCTGGGCCGCCTCATAGCGGCGAAATTGCATCGCCATCGCCGCCAGAAGCACCGACTTGCCCGCCCCGGTCGGGCCGACGATGAGGCAATGGCCGACATCGCCGACATGAAGAGAGAGGCGGAACGGGGTCGAGCCTTCGGTCTTGCCGTAGAGCAAGGGGGCGTCTCCGAAATACTCGTCCCGTTCCGCTCCCGCCCACACGGCCGAGAGGGGGACCATGTGCGCGAGGTTCAGCGTGGAGATGGGAGGCTGGCGGACATTGGCGTAGACATGGCCGGGCAGGCTTCCGAGCCACGCCTCGATCGCGTTCATGCCCTCCACTGTGCAGGTGAAATCGCGGCCCTGGATTACCTTCTCCGCGAGCCGCAGCTTCTCGGCCGCAAGTGCAGGATCCTTGTCCCAGACGGTGAGCGTCGCGGTGACATAGGCGACGCCCGCTTCGTCCGCGCCGAGTTCCTGCAGCGCGAGGTCGGCATCGGCCGCCTTGTTCGAAGCGTCGCTGTCCATGAGCACCGACTGCTCGTTGGTCATTACTTCCTTGAGAATGGCGGCGATCGACTTGCGTTTCGCGAACCATTGCCGGCGAATTCTGGTGAGCAGCTTCGCAGCGTCGGTTTTGTCCAGCATGATCGCGCGGGTCGACCAGCGATAGGAGAAGGCGAGCCGGTTGAGATCGTCGAGGATCCCGGGCCAGGTCGCGCTCGGAAATCCGGTGATCGTCAGCGTCCGTAGATGATAATCGCCCAGCCGCGGCTCGAGGCCGCCCGCAAGCGGCTCGTCGGCGAGGAGCGCGTCAAGATAGGCCGGGGTTTCGGGCACGCGTACGCGCTGCCGCCGCGTCGAGACCGTGCTGTGGAGATAGGTCAGGGTCGCCGCGTCGCCGAGCCATTCGGCCTCGGGCATGAAACCTTCGACGAGATGGAGCACGCGGTTGGTGCGATCGACGAAACTCCTGAGATGATCGTGCGGGTCGACACCGCCCGATGCCATGCCCTCGTAGAGCCACGCCTCGGCGCGCGACACGTCCTCGGCCGGCGGCATCCAGAGCAGGGTCAGGAAATAGCCGCTCTCGAAATGCGCCCCTTCCTCGCGAAACTGTTCGCGGCGTTCCATGTCGACGAGCGCCGAGGCCGGATCGGGAAAGGTAGACGAGGGATAGTCGTTCGAGGGCATGCGCTGAGCTTCGACGAAGACCGCCCAGCCCGAGCCGAGCCGGCGCAGTGCGCCGTTGAGCCGCGCAGTGACCGACACGAGCTCGGCGGGCGTCGCGCTCTCGAGATCGGGGCCGCGGAACCGCGCGGTTCGCTGGAACGCGCCGTCCTTGTTGAGCACGACGCCCTCGCCCACCAGTGCGGCCCAAGGGAGAAAATCGGCAAGACAGGCGGATTTGGAACGATATTCGCCGAGGTTCATCATGGCCGCATCCAGACAGGATATTTGAGGTGACGCCGCGCAACGTCGACGAACTGCGGATCGCGCCGCGCCGCCCAGACGGACAGCGCATGGCCGATCGCCCAGAGCAGGAGGCCTGCGATCCAGAGCCGCAGCCCGAGACCGATCGCGCCAGCGAGCGTGCCGTTCACGATTGCGAGGCTGCGCGGCGCGCCGCCGAGCAGGATGGGCTCGGCCAGCGCCCGGTGAACAGGCGCGAAGAATCCGGCCACCTCCCCTTCCCGGCCCATCAGACGAGCGCTCCGCCGCCGAAGGAGAAGAAGGACAGGAAGAAGCTCGAGGCGGCGAACGCGATCGACAGGCCGAACACGATCTGCACGAGACGGCGGAAGCCGCCCGAGGTGTCGCCGAACGCGAGGCTGAGGCCGGTGACGATGATGATGATGACCGCGACGATCTTGGCGACCGGCCCCTCGATGCTTTCGAGGATCGACTGAAGTGGCGCTTCCCACGGCATCGACGACCCGCCGGCGCTTGCGGGCACTGCCACAGCGAGGCCAACGAACAGCGCGGTGGGCAAAATAAGCAGGCGGCGCGCGGCGCGCCGGACAGCGTCGGTCATCGGGATTCTCCTTCGGGGGACATGAGAGAGGTCAGGCGATAGTCGCCGCTCAGCGGGTCGAGGCCATCGAGGCGCGCGAGTTCGGCAAGCCGGCGTCCGGTGCAATCGCGAACGAGCACCGCGACCAGGTCGATCGTCTCGGCGAGCAGCGCGCGCGGGACGGTGACGACGGCTTCCTGGATCAGCTGCTCCATGCGGCGGATCGCGCCGAGCGCGCTGCCGGCATGGATCGTTCCGATGCCGCCCGGGTGGCCGGTGCCCCATGCCTTCAAGAGGTCGAGTGCCTCGGCACCGCGAACCTCGCCGATCGGGATACGGTCGGGCCGGAGCCGGAGCGACGAGCGAACAAGATCGGAGAGCGACGCGACGCCGTCCTTCGTGCGCATCGCAACCAGGTTCGGCGCCGCGCACTGGAGCTCGCGCGTGTCTTCGATGAGGACGATGCGGTCCGACGTCTTGGCAACCTCGGCGAGGAGCGCGTTGGTAAGCGTGGTCTTTCCGGACCCCGTCCCGCCCGCGACGAGGATATTGCGCCGTTCGGCGACCCCGCGACCGAGCACATCCGCCTCGGCCGGGCGCATGATGCCGGCCGCGACATAATCGGCGAGCGTGAAGATCGCGACGGCAGGCTTGCGGATCGCAAATGCGGGTGCGGCAACCACGGGCGGCAGCAGACCTTCGAACCGCTCGCCGCCTTCGGGGAGCTCGGCCGACACGCGGGGGGCCTGCGAATGCACTTCGGCTCCCACATGGTGCGCGACGAGGCGAATGATGCGCTCGCCATCCGCGGCGGCAAGCAGCAGTCCGCTGTCTGCGAGGCCGACGCCGAGACGGTCGATCCAGAGGCGGCCGTCCGGATTGAGCATGACCTCGACGATCGAGGGGTCTTCGAGCCATTCCGAGATCGCGCCGCCGAGTGCCGTCCGGAGCATCCGCGCTCCGCGACTTTTTGTTTCAGTTCGGAATGAATCGGCACCCATGGCGACCCCGTCAGCGTGGCCAGGCAACGGCGCCCGGCTCGACGGGGACGAGTAAGAGACGCAGAATTATCGGGTCGGCAACAGCAATTTGCGCGCTTCCAACCCGGTCGGGCACAAACCATCTCGGTCAAAGTCGTCTGCGGGCAACTCCGCGCGGCGTAGCCGCGACTCACCCGACAGGCCTTGCGCCAACGCGCATTTTGACAAGAGTGTAAGGATGAATGATTCGGGGTCGCACCCAGACAATGACGAAGACCGCTGGAACCGCCTGACCGAGAAGCAGCGCGCGTGCCTCGACCTGCTCATCGAGCACAAGACCTCGAAGGAGATTGCGCGCCTGCTCGATATTTCCAAGCACAGTGTTGACCAGAGGCTTACGACGGCGCGCGATGCGCTCGGCGTGAGCGATCGAAACGAGCTCGCGTTTGTCTATCGCCACCTCCGCGAAACATACGATCCGATGACATACGACACGGTGGGTATTCCCCCGCCCCCCCAGCTAGTGCCATCCGACTTCCAGGACGGAAGCCCGCCCAACCTCATGGAATTACACGAGAGTTCCGCGGCGTTGGGCGAAGCTGGTGACAATGGCTCTTCGTTCAGGGATTTGTGGAGACGCGATCATGGTTCGGCTGCCCGGGTCTGGATTTACCTGACCGGCATCGGGGTGACCGTATTGATCCTGCTTGGCGGCCTTGGAATCGCCCAGGCGCTCGATCGACTGCTCGCTCACTGATCTCAGGTTCAACCGTGAAAGAAGACCGAGGTCTCGAGACTTCGGTGGAGGAAACGCATGTCCAATGAATTGACAGCCATGACCGCCCGGCTCCAGCGCGAGGTTCCGATCGCCGAGACCCGTATCGACGACGCACTGATCGCCGTCTCGTCGCTGATGACGAGCGTCGTTACCGCCCGCCGCGTGACGGGTGTCGCGGCGAAGACCGGACAGGGAACGATTATCCGCCTCGCCAAGGCGCAGCTGTCGCTTGTCGAAGTCAGCGGCGACATTCTCCGTGCGCATGGCGAGCTGGCCGAGATCGGCAAGGAAACGGCCGGCTACGATCTTCGCGAATGCCCGAACCAGGCGTCGGCCGGAGCAACGCATATCTCGTCGGTGGCATGAGGTGAATTGACCGAGGGCAATCGGCATGAAAAACGAGCGGCATGCGTATCGCGATATTTGCCGCTATCCTGCTGATTGCTCTCGTTTATGCGACGTGGCGCGGTGGCGGCCCGGAGCGGACGATGGTCGGGATCGCGGTGATCATCGTGATCTGGGACCGGCTCATGGTCGCCTTTGGGACCGTGGTCTATCATTCGCTCGACATTGGCTATCTCGCGCTCGATCTGTTCGGGGCGGCTGCAACGCTGGCTCTTGCAATGACGGCGTATCGCTTCTGGCCGCTGATCGCAGCCGTGATCCACGCCCTGCCGCTCCTTGCCCACTTCAGCCGGTTCGTGGACATTGCGATGAACCCGGTCGTCTATCTCACGATGCAGGTTGCCTCCTCATGGCTCCTGCCTCCGCTGCTGATCGCTGCCACCTGGCAGCATCAAAGGCGTTTGAAACGCGACGGCAGCGATCCGTCCTGGCGAAACTCGTTGCGGCCGTTGCCCCGGAAGACGGCGAGCGCCTAGCAAGCGCCCTTCTTGCCGAGTTTCGGACGATCGCTCGCGTGTGGTCGCAATCGCGAGAGAGCCTGGAGCGCGTTCTCGGACTTGGCTCGCCGGTCGCCGACCTTCTCATCAACGCTCATGATGCCTCGGTGGAATCGTTCGCCGGCGAGCTTGCCGGCCTGAAGCTCGACCCGTTCGCCCCCGCCTTGCGCCAGTATCTGATCTCCTCGATGGGCGGTTTGCCCGACGAGCGGCTTCGCATCCTGTTTCTCGACGGCGCGCAGCAGCTGATAGCCGATGAGGAACTGCAGCACGGAACGCTGGCGCATCTCGTCATTCACCCGCGGACGATTTTCCGACGGGCGCTCGAGCTCAATGCCGCCAATATCATCCTCGTCCACAACCATCCGAGCGGCGACGCCTCGCCGAGCGCCGAGGACGTCCATGCGACGCGCGTCATCGAGCAGGTTGGCCGCGCGCTCGATGTTCACCTCGTCGACCATATCGTCGTTGCCTCGACCCATGTTCATCACATCGTCAATCGCGAGCCCGACGTCCCGCAAGCGGGCGGATCATCTTTTTCCCTGCGGTCGCCGGACCCCTTGATCACGGGCGCATCACCCGACCCCGCATTCGCCAACGCGCTTGTCGCGTCGCGGCGGCGCCTTCTCCGGCTGCAGCTTCTCGCCGCTCCCGAACTGTTCGGGGACCCGGCCTGGGAGATGCTCATCGATCTGTTCATCCACGAGCGGCAGCAGAAGGATCTCTCGATCAGCGCGCTTTGCGTCCCGGTCGGTCTCCCCATGAGCAGCGCGCTTCGCCTCGTGCAAAAGCTCTGCGACGCCGGGTTGGTCCGCCGCATCCGAGACCCGATCGATGGCCGACGCTCCATCATCCGGCTTATGCCGGCGACGTCGCGCCTTCTTGCAGCCTATTTCGCGGCAGGGTCGGAATGATCGGTCGGCGCCATGTCGCGCGACAGTTCGGAGGCCAGCCGCGGCCCCGCCTCCATCCTTCGCGCGAGCGCATCGACGAACGCCTCCCAGCGCCGCTTGCCCGAAGATTGCGCGGCGGCGAGTGCCGTGTCGGGGAGCGGCGGACTATTTGTGAGCCAATGACGAACCAGCATCGCGAGCGTCTCCGCGCATAATTCGCTCTGCCACTCGATCCGGTCGAGCTGCCGGGACATCCGATCGAGGCGCCGCGTCACCATCGCCTCGATCCGCTCGTCATGGTCGCCGCTCAGGAGCGAAGCGAGCGCTGCCTCGACGACCTCCGTCCGCGTCAGCCGCCGCTGCTCCGCCCGGTCTGCCACCAGCTGCACCAGCCGAGCATCGAGCCGGAACGTCTGCTTGACGGTCCCGCCCCTCACAGGTCGATGCCGTCATCGGGATCGAGCGATGCGGCGCGGGCGCCCCTCGCCAGCCGCCGGTCGGCCGCGGCGCGAAGCCGCGCGGCGTCGGCTTGCTCGTCCTGATCGCCGAAGTCGAACTCGCCGACCGCCGGGGTCGCGGGCTGTGCGACATCCTCATGCAGCGGCAGCTCGGGTTCCTGGCGAATGCCGCCGTTGGGCGCATCTTCGTCCAGCTCATCCGGCGGCGCCGCGTCGCTTGCGGGCCCAAGGGTGGGCGCGAGGCCGCTCCAGTCGTCGGGTCGCCGGACCGCCTCCCCGCCGGACGACGGCGGCGGCAGAATACGCTGCATAAAGCGGCGGTCGGCATAATAGCGGGCCTTCTGCGCGCGGATCGGCGGCAGTCCCGACGCCATCACGATTTCCTCGTCGCTCGGCAATTGCATCACCTCGCCGGGAGTCAGCAACGCGCGGGCCGTCTCGGTTCGCGACACCATGAGATGGCCCAGCCAGGGGGAGAGGCGGTGGCCGGCATAATTCTTCATCGCCCGCTGCTCGGTTGCCGTGCCGAGGGCATCGGATATACGCTTGGCCGTCCGCTCGTCGTTGGTGGCGAAGCTGACGCGGACATGGCAATTATCGAGGATGGCATTGCTCTGGCCATAGGCCTTCTCGATCTGATTGAGCGATTGCGCGATCAGGAAGGCCTTGATCCCATATCCCGCCATGAACGCGAGCGCGCTCTCGAAAAAGTCCAGGCGGCCGAGCGCCGGGAACTCATCGAGCATGAAAAGAAGCCGCTGGCCGCGCGCCGGCGGGTTTAGCTCTTCGGTAAGCCGCCGGCCGATCTGGTTGAGGATCAGCCGCATCAAGGGCTTGGTCCGGCTGATGTCGCCGGGAGGGACGACGAGATAGAGCGAGACCGGCGCGGTCCCGCTCACCAGATCGGCAATGCGCCAATCCGATCGCCCCGTCACCGCAGCTATCACGGGATCGCGATAGAGACCGAGAAAGGACATCGCCGTCGACAGGACTCCGGAACGCTCATTCTCGCTCTTGTTCAGAAGTTCTTGTGCGGCAGCGGCGACGACAGGATGAACCTTCTCGCCGAGATGCCGTGTCGTCTTCATGCGATAGAGGGTCGCCTCGATCGGCCGGCGCGGGTCCGAAAGAAAGGACGCCACTCCTGCGAGCGTCTTGTCGGCTTCCGCGTAAAGAACATGGAGGATCGCGCCGACGAGAAGCGCATGGCTCGTTTTCTCCCAATGATTTCGCTTCTCGAGACTGCCTTCCGGATCGACCAGCACGTCGGCGACATTCTGAACGTCGCGCACCTCCCACTCGCCGCGGCGGACTTCGAGCAGCGGATTATAGGCCGAGGATCGGGAGTTGGTCGGATCGAACAGAAGCACGCGGCCATGTAGTGCCCGGAAGCCAGCTGTCAGCTGCCAGTTCTCGCCCTTGATGTCGTGGACGATGCAGCTGCCGGGCCAGGTAAGAAGCGTCGGAATCACGAGCCCGACCCCCTTGCCAGAACGTGTCGGTGCGAAGCAGAGAATATGTTCGGCCCCGTCGTGCCGGAGATAGCGGCCCGAGAAGCGGCCGAGGATGACCCCGTCCTTGCCGAGCATGCCGGCGGCGCGAATTTCCCGGACACCGGCCCAGCGGGCCGACCCATAGGTCTCGGCGCGCCGCCGCTCGCGCGCACGCCATACCGACATCGATATGGCGGTGACGATGGACAGAAATCCGCCCGACGCCGCAATCGCGGCGCCGCGGTAGAAGATCGGCGGCGCATAAGCGTCATAGGCGAACCACCACCAGAAAAAGGCGGGCGGCGGATAGACGGGATATCCGGACATGTAGAACCAGGGTTCGCCGAGGCCCGCCTGATAGCCGAGTGCCGCCGCGGTCCATTGCGTCGCGCCCCATACACCCGCGGTGACGATCGCAAATATGACGAGGATCTGACCCCACAGGATCTTGTCGTTCATGGCGTGCTCCTGCCTATATGCCAAGCCCGCGGCCGCGGCCTATCGTCCAGTCGATGCCGCCGCCCGCAGCTGCGGTCCCGGCGACATGCTTGCCGAGATGCCGGTCGAGCGCCGGCCGCCAGGGGACGAGCTGAAAGCCCCTGCCGTCGTCGATCATCGCGAACCGGCCCGAGGCGAGCGAGACGCGTTCGCGGTAGATGCCGCTCACACTCTCCCCCGCCCCATACCAGCAGTGAACGAGGCCGGTGCGCGCACCGATCGCCGCACCTGCCGCCTCGAGCTCCCGCTGCTTCAACGTCTCGATCAACCCTTGCTGCGGCACCAACCGCTGTCCTTCGCGGCGCATCAGTCCTTCGCCCTCGAGATAGGCCACACGAATCTCCATCGCGCGCTGCACCTCGGCTCCGAAACCCGACGCAGCAGCGCTCGCGTCGCGCGCGATAATCCGGCGATCGAGCCAGGTCGCGCCATCCGCGGTAACCTGAGCGGCGAGCGGCAGGTCCGACCGCAGCGCAAGCGAGATTTGCCGCTTGCCATCGCGCGTGTCCCATCCGCGCAGCTCGACGATGGCACCCGGCGCCGCATCGCCCGTCCAGTCCAGATCGGCGAAGCGCAGATGATGGGCCCGCCCGTCGACCCCGTCGACGATCGCATAGGCGCTTCCTGTGAGCTCGTCGTCGAGCCCCCGGGCGACGAGCCGGCCGATGACCGGCCCCTCGCCGCCGCCGTGGATCATGATCGCGCCTGCGTCGAATGCGAGGCGCTGGACCCGCATCTCGCGGTGGATCGTCTTGATGATGTCGCCGCGCAGCGCAAGATCACGAAGCACGCCTTCGGCGCGCGGATCGATGATGAAGACGGCTGGCCCGAGACTGGACGCCAAGCCGAGCTTTTCCAGCTCAGCGGCCCTGCCCAACAGGTGCCGGTCACCCGCCGCCGCTGCGCCCGGGACTGGCCTCAGGTCAATCAACCCCGTCTCGTCGGCGCGGGCCGCCAGGTCGGCGTCGAGCGACGTCCAGCGCTCGGCCATAACCTCGCGGGCGCGCGCGGCGTCGATGGTCCGTTCGGTCCGCGGTCCGAGCTCCAGCGTCGCAAGCTCGGACGCGCGGCCGCGAATCCCCTCCGCGATATAGGCGCGATCCACGACGAGATCGGCGCCCTCCCCGTCCACACCGCGCACGAGAATATGTATATGCGGATTGTCGGTGTTCCAATGATCCACCGCGACCCAGTCTAGGCGCGTGGCAAGGTCGGCTTCAACCTGCCGCATGAGATCGCGCGTGAAGGATCTGAGGTCCTCGATATCTGCCGCATCCTCCGGGCTAACGATAAGACGGAAGTGATGGCGGTCGTCGCCGCATCGAGCCGCGAAGGCCGTCCGATCCGCTGCGTCGCTCGACGCGTCGAACATCGATGCTTCGCGTCCGTCGCGCGTCACGCCATCGCGCTCGAGATAGGCGATGTGCCGGCCCAGCGGCGCGGCGCGGAAGCTTGCACCCTTATGTCGAACGATGCGCGCCATCACGGTCACGCGCCGCATCGCGGCGCCGCGGCGGATTGCCGCGAGCGCCTGACGGCCGCGGCCATGCCGTCCCGTTCCGCCTCCGCGGCCGCCGCCCGGGCGCGACCGGGTAAAACCCGAGCGGGCAGCCGCGCGTTTCACCTGCGCGCCAAGTTTCGCGGCCCGCCGCGCTGAGCCAACCCCCGCATCCCTGCCCCTTCCCGGCCGGACCCGGAAATCATGATCATCGCGGCTCATGATGTTCGAGCCTGACAACAAGCCTCTGAAATCAGGCCATAAATAGTGACGGCGTATGGCCGTAGAAAGCAGGTGCCATACGAAATTGTGCCGTTAATCCAGCCACATACCGCCAGCAAGCTGGCAGGTCTTTTATCTTGCCCTCCCAATTTTCCTCCTCTGCATTCAGGCATGCACCCGTCCTCAGAGCTTGAAAGCGATGGCGACGCGTCGCGGGAGACGATCATTGGTCGCGCCCGGAAAGCGGGACGAAGAGCGGCGATGGCAGGCGCGGTGGCGGCGCCGGAGTTGCATCCGCCTTGCGACCGGACGGCAGCGTAGCTGCCTCGGAAGCGGCTTGGCCTCCGCTTTCGATCGGCCGGGCAAAGAGCGACGCGCTGCGCCAGCCGGGCGCTTCGCGACCCGGCGCGGGAGCGAGCGGAGCGATGCTCGATGCGCCGAGGGCGGGAGCGATGGCGGCGATATAAGCGATGGTCTCGGCGGGAAGTCCGCGCCGCCCAGCCGCATAGGCATCGGCGCGGCCGGGGCCCGCATTGTAAGCGGCGAGCATGAGCGTGATGTCGCCGTAGCGGTCCCACATGCTGCGCAGATATGCCGCGCCCGCATGGATGTTCGCGCGCGTGTCATAGGGGTTTGAGCCGAGCCGATGGCGCGCCGTCAGCATCGCCCATGTCGCGGGCATGATTTGCATGAGGCCCATTGCACCGGCGTGCGACAGGGCGCGTGGATTGCCGCGGCTCTCGGCGAGCATGACGCGCCAGATCCACGCTTCCGGGATGCCGAAGCGAAGCGAGGCCTCCGCGACATGGGCCGCATAGGGCGCGCCGGCGGCGGGCGCAGCCCGCGTCGCCGCGTTGCCCTGCCCCGCGGCAATGGCTGCAACGCCGAGCAGCAGCGCGCCGGCGAAGCGTGCGGCGCGGAAGCGCGCCGAGCGAGCCGGATGGCGCACCGCTCAGCCCTTGGACTGCGGCGTCGGCCGCGACCAGAGAAGGAGATATTCGTCGTCATTCTGGCCCGAGCGGATCAGATTGGCGCGAATGGGCATGCCGAGCGCCGGGTCGTCGATCTGCAGCGCGATATAGGAGCCCGCGCGTTCGCTCTGCCGCTCCCAGCCCGCCCCGATCTCGACGCCGGTGTCGGCTTCGACGAGGAGCACGCGCCACGCGGGAGCATTCTCGGCGTCGATCGGGCGCGCCGGAACGATCGCGACCATCGCATCGAGCGTGAGCGTGCGGAGCTGGCCGGCGTAGCCGTCGTCGGCCGTTTGAAAGCTTCCAATGATCATGAGGTGGGTTTCCTTTTCTGCGGGGTGGTGGGACAATCTGAAGCGCCGCCGCGCCAGCGCAGCGGCGCGCCGGGTGCATCGCGCGTGAGCAGCGGATGCGCGGTGCCGATCAGGCTTTCGGCGCGAAGCGGCCCGAAATAGCGGCTGTCGAAACTGTCTGGCGCCGAGCCGAGCAGCAGGAATTCGCCGCGCGCGAGACGGAGGCAGCCGAGCCAGCGCGGCAGCGCGCGGCCGAGGCGATCGGCCGGCCGGGCGCGCGCCGCGAAACGGCCGTCGACCGTCACAAAGACACCGCTCCGGCAGACGAGTGCGCCCTCACCTGCGGCGACGCGCTTCAAGAGCGGCACGCCGCGAGGCAGGTATCCGCGCTCTGCGAGCAGCGCAGCGACCGCCTCCGGAGGGCCCACCAACACGAAGTCGCCAACCATCGGCTCCGCACCGACGTCGATCCGGTAAAGGCCGAGCGGCTCGCTTGCGCTTGCGTTCCAGACGAGACGCGGCGCGGGCGCCAGCATGTGGGCGGCCGCATACAGGCCAGCGAAAGCAGCGGTCGCGATAGCGGTCGCGCGCAGCCAGTGCCGGTTCACAGACCGAGCGCCTGCCGCTGGAGCCAGGCCTTGTGCCGCTCGACGCCGTAAGGCCTGAACGGCAACCCGGCGGCAAGATGACTGCCGATGTGGCGCCAGTGATCGGGCGCCACATCGCTGGGGTCTACGCCTGCGGCTTCGATCGCGTCGATCGCTCCGAGAACTTGCTGGACTTTGGGCCAGCCGTCGATCCTGAGCAGAAGGTCACCGCCGGGGCGGACGAATGGATGCGTGGCGAAGGGCGCGCCCGGTGCGACCGCGGCGATCACCGCGATGCTCGAATGGATCGTGCCGAAATCGTTGGACGTCCAGCGCACGAATGCGAAAACCGAACCCGGCCGGAAAGCTTCGACACGCGTGCGACGGCTGACGATTTTCGTCGCCGCGACACGGCCGAAGCGGATCCACTGCTCGAGGCGCTGCTCGATCCAGGTCAACTCGACCTCGGTCAGTGTGCTTGCCGGCGAGCGGCAGCCCGGCGCCGGGAAGGCGGCGGTGTGGCCGGATGACGGCGGCAGGGATGAAGACGCGCGTGTCATCGGCGCACCGGCGGCCGGCGGCGCAGCGGCGTGATGTCGCCGACGCCCGGATCCTTGTTCGACGTCTTCGAGCCGATGGCGGCCCAGGCGTCGAGGTCGGCAATCTTGTAGACGATGCGGCGGCCGAGCTTGTGAAATCGCGGGCCGGTTCCGTAGCAACGATGCTTTTCGAGTGTCGCTGCGGAGACACCGAGGTGCAGCGCGGCGTCGGGCGTACGCAGGTATCGCGGTACGACGGGTTCGGGAATATCGCCCAAGGTCAGCCTCCATAGGGAAGCCGGAAGCCCGGTCGGGCTAGCGGCAACGAGGCCGCGACAATTGAAGGTAGGAAGGCCGCTTCGTAACGGACAAACCGGGCGGGTCGTACAATGTCCCGCTCAGGGGGCGAGCAGCCTCCGGTACCCGCCGTCACGCATCCCGATCGCGGCGCGCTGCCAGCGCGCGATGCGGCGGCGCTCGCTCGATACGTCCCAATCAGGCGCCGAATATTCGCGCACGCCGGCGGTCAGCAGCGCGGCCGCCATTTCGCGCGCGCTTGCGCCCTCGACGCTCGCGTCGAGGAGGCGCAGCCACTGCACAAGCCGCCAACGCTCGGTCGCGCCAGGCTGCCCGATCGCGAGAAAGCGTGCACCGCCGCCGCCAGGCAGGCGAGCCTGAATTGCCGAGGCGACCGCAAGGCGCAAGGCGCCGCCGCGGTCGGCCGGCGCCGAATAAGCGAGCGGCTCGTTCGCGGCGCATCGGCGCAGCCAGATGCGGTAGCGGCGCCCGCGATCGCACAGGACGATGTGCCATTCGCCCGGCAACAGCAGTTCGGCGGCGACGGGCGCCGCAGCGATCAGTTCGGCGACGCGGGCGGCGGCGAAGCCGCGCAGCGCCGGCTCGGCGATCGCGACAAGCGAGCAATTTTGGGGCCGCCAGATCGCCGGCGCGGTGGCGGCGCCGAGATCAGGGCGCGCTGCGAAAGACTAACCCCCAACGGTCCGCGATGCCGGCAAGGCGATCGGCCCGGAGCGCGGACGGCGCAGCGAGCGCTTCCGCGAACGCGCTTTGATAGGCGGGGCTGCGCCGGAGAAATTCCTGCGCAAAGTCCGCCCGATCATATTTTTCGAATATCTTCGGAAAATATGGCGACTGCCATCCGACTGTTTGATCCATTCGCACCTCCGACCCGAATGATGTGCATTTGCGCGGATTTCCGGCAATCGCGATGCGCCGGCGGCTTCATGGTTAATGCCGCGCAAGGGGCCTTCTTAGCGCAGATTTTCTCGAATATCGCACGCTAACGCCCTCAATCTGGGGGTATATCGCCCGGCCGAAGCCGGGCGATCGTCCGCGATCAATCGCGGCGGCTCTGCCTGCTCCAGACGAGATCGTGCTCGTCATTTTCGCCGGGGAACAGCTGCGCGAAGATGGGCGCTGTGAAGCTCGGGTCGTCGAGCTTGACCGAGAGATAGGGTCGCTTGTCCTGGCTCGTCTTCTGCCAGGCGGCGCCGACTTCAGCCTCGCCGACGAAGACCCGGTGGCTCGGCGCGTTCCCGCTGCTCGCCTGCTCGGGGACGATGCGCACCGATGTTGCCTGCACCGACAGCGTGACGATGGAACCCTGAAACTCGCCGTCGACGAGGTGGAATGTACCGATCTTGCTCATGATCTCAACCTTTCTGCTGCTCGGGCCGCACCAGCGCGGCCTCGATGCGCATCGCAGGCCGGCAACGGGACGTGCCGCAGCCGCAAGGCCCGCAGCGCAGCGAAGGACGCGGCGACGCATCTTTCTTGTCTCGCGAGGAACGGCGGCACGCCGGGGGAAGAAAGTTGCGGGAGCCGCGTTGCGGCAAACGGACCGGCGAAGCGAATTGCCGGCAGATCGCGCATTGGAAGAGGCCGTCCGGGTGCTGCTGACGGAGGCCGGGATCGAGCCGGAAGAGATCGGGATAACCGCGACGGGGGTCCTGGCTTCTATCGCGCTTCCTCGGCAGGCCCATCGACCGGATCGCGGGGCAGCGGGGCTGCCGATATGGATCGCCAGGAGGCTGCCGCCGCCGCAACCGCGGCGCCGGCACCGAGCAGCGGGACGAGAATGCTTGCGGGCAATGCCAGTTCGGCGACCGCCCTTGCCGCCTGATATCCCGCTGCCGCAGCGGGCATCGCGAAAGCCGCCTGGACGAGAAGGCGTCCCGGAATCGACGCGCGCGCGTGGACCCAACGGCTTCCAACAACGAGGAGGAGCCCAACGGCCAAGCCAGCCGCAATCGCGGCGCCGGGCCCGAAGCCGCGGTCAAGCATGACGACGAAAGCCGCGGCTCCGGCATAAGCCGGCAGGGCGAACACCGCGAGACGGAAGAGAAGCCAGACGAGATAGCAGGCGGCCACCCCGCCGAGGATAAGCATGAATGTCACAAGCGTCCTCCCGAGGGACGCGCTCTCCACCACCACCACAGCGCAATCTGCACTGCCTTCATAGCATCATCGCCCCGAGGGCGGTACCGGAACTCGGACCACCCTGGGGGTAATTGCCGGGAATCAGCGGTTGAACGGGTCATATTCGCAGACGATGCAGGCGGGATCGCCGTCGAATTCGTCGCGCGGCATCACCGCGTAGCCCTTTCCGGCCTCGACGAGGACGATTATGACCATCATTGTGCGGGCAAGGTTCCAGCCTAGCGATTGGGCGGTGGAAAGTGGCATGTCAGAGCTCCTGTCCGGGAGCGGGACTATTCCCGCTCGACAGTCGCCCCGGAGGCCGGGTTCAGGCCGCAATCACCGCGCGCATGCGCGGCCCAAGCGCAGCGCAGGGACCCTTTACGGGTTGATTGAAGGAGGTCTGGGCCCGCGCCAGGGGATAGCGGCAGTCGCGCGGGAATAGTTCCGCATGGCGGGCACTCGATCCCATGCCGCTGGCGCAATCGACGTCAGCGGTTCTCCCGCCCCTTGATGAGCACATCCACCAGGCTCGGGTCGGCCAAGGTCGACGTATCGCCGAGCGATCCGAAATCATTTTCGGCGATCTTGCGCAGGATGCGGCGCATGATCTTGCCCGAGCGCGTCTTCGGCAGGCCGGGCGTCAGATGGATATGGTCGGGCGTTGCGATCGGGCCGATTTCCTTGCGGACCTGCTGCTTCAGCGCCGCGACGATCGCGTCGGTCGCCTCGACCCCGGCGTTGAGCGTGACGTAGGCGTAGATGCCCTGACCCTTGATGTCGTGCGGGAAGCCGACGACCGCGGCTTCGGCGACGTCCTCGTGCAGCACGAGCGCGCTTTCGACCTCGGCGGTGCCCATGCGATGGCCCGAGACGTTGATGACGTCGTCGACGCGCCCGGTGATCCGCCAGTAACCGTCGGCGTCGCGGCGGCAGCCGTCGCCGGTGAAATATTTACCCTTGTAGGTCGAGAAATAGGTCTCGGCGAAGCGCTGGTGATCGCCGTAGATTGTCCGCGCCTGCCCGGGCCAGCTGTGCGTTATGCAGAGGTTGCCCTCGGCCGCGCCGCCGGTTTCTTCGCAGACAAGCTCGTTGCCCTCGGCATCGACGAGTTCGGGGCGGATTCCGAAGAAGGGCTTGCCCGCGCTGCCCGGCTGCATCGCGTGTGCGCCGGGCAGGGTCGTGATCATGATCCCGCCGGTCTCGGTCTGCCACCAGGTGTCGATGACGGGGACGCGGCCTTTGCCGACGATCTGGTGATACCAGCGCCACGCCTCGGGATTGATCGGCTCGCCGACGCTGCCGAGCAGGCGGATCGACGACAGGTCGTGGCGGGCCACATAATCGTCGCCCTCGCGCATCAGCGCCCGGATCGCCGTGGGTGCGGTGTAGAGGATGTTGACCTGATGCTTGTCGACGACCTGCCAGAAACGGTCGTGATCGGGGTAATTGGGCACACCTTCGAACATCAGGGTCGTCGCGCCATTTTGCAGCGGGCCGTAGACGACATAGGAGTGGCCGGTGACCCAGCCGATGTCGGCGCTGCACCAGAAGATCTCGCCGGGTCGATAGTCGAAGCCGTACCAGAAGGTCGTCGCGGTCCAGACGCTGTAGCCGCCGACGGTGTGGAGCACGCCCTTGGGCTTGCCGGTCGAGCCCGAGGTGTAGAGGATGAAAAGCGGATTCTCGGCATTCATCGGCTCGCACGGGCAGTCGGCGGGGACATCGGCCGACAGCGCATCATACCAATGGTCGCGGCCTTCCTTCATCGCGACGTCGCCGCCGGTGTGCGCGATGACGAGCACGGCTTTGACGTCGACGCGCTCGAGCGCCTTGTCGACATTGGCCTTGAGCGGCACATGCTTGCCGCCGCGCAGCCCTTCGTCGGCGCAGATCACCCAGTCGCTCGCGCAATCCTCGATGCGGCCGTGGATCGCCTCGGGCGAGAAGCCGCCGAAGACGACGCTGTGCACCGCGCCGATGCGCGCGCAGGCGAGCATCGCGACCGCGCCTTCGGGGATCATCGGCATATAGATGGTGACGCGGTCGCCCTTTTGAACGCCCATCTTCTTGAGCGTGTTGGCGAAGCGGATGACGTCGGCGAGCAGCGCGGCATAGCTGATCGTCCGCGTCTCGCCGTCGGGCGCGTCGGGTTCGAAGATGATGGCGGTGCGCTCGCCATGGCCCGCGGCGACATGGCGGTCGACGGCGTTATGGCAAAGGTTGAGGACGCCATCCTCATACCATTTGATCGATACGGGGTCGTAGGACCAGTTGGCGATCTTCGTCGGCGGCGTGATCCAGTCGATCCGTTTCGCCTGTTCGGCCCAGAAGGCATCCGGATCGTCGACGCTCTGCGCATAGAGGCGGTCGTAGTCGGCCGCGGTGCAATGCGTGTTCGCAGCAGCGTCGGCAGGAACGGGAACCAGCGGTTCGCTCGCGTAAATATCGGAAGACACCGCTCAGCTCCTCATGGGTCAGGCAAACTGCCAATCGCGCGCGCAATAGGAGGGTTTGCGAAATATGCAAATTGTGAAATTGGCCTTTCCAGAAATTAAATGTCGCAAAGCGGCGAGTGCAAGCCGCCGAACGAAAACCGCCCCCGGGTAAGCGGGGGCGGCATCGGGGTCAGCTCGGCGGGTTCCAGATCAGAACCTTCTTCGACTGGTCGTCGCCCGGCGCGTTGGCGAGATTGCTGTAGATCGTGCCGAATTCGGGCGCCGACATCGTCACCGAGACATATTCGTTGCCGTTCATCTGCGAGGTGCGGACCCAGCCGGCGCCGAGTTCGTAGCCATTTTTCTTGCTGATGACGCGATAGTCGGGCTCGCTTTCCTTGTTCTTGCGGCCGTTCGGCACGATCGCGATCGGGGCCGTGACGTTGAGCGTCGCGAGGGTGCCTTCGAAGCTGCCGTCGGATTTTTCGGTGAGATTTGCGATGGTGGGCATGTGACGTCTCCTTGGTTGCTCGGGGCCAATCCCCGATGGCGCCCATCGGAGGGCCAGCGAGCCGCCGTCACCGAGCGGTACGCGAGGGCGAACCCCCAACGGGGGTTGACGGCACTAGGCGAGCCGGGACCGCAGTCAGGCGCTTAATGAGGGGTGGCGCCGCCACCAGGAACAAGCTGCCGCTCCTGCTCCCACCAATTGCCGGGGCAGCGGCAAACCTCGCTTCCCGGCCTTTCATCCACAGCCCCGACACCGCTTCGCCGCACCGCATCTTGACGCGTAACGACCAAAAGGAACAAAGAGGGAACATAGAACCCCGCCGCCGAGTTATCCGTACCCATGCGCACACCAGCGATCCTCGAAGACATTCGCGCCAAAATCGCGCAAATCGAAGGCGTTGCCGCGCGTCATGACGTCATCCCGTTCGGCATCGAAGATATCGACTCGCGAATCCCGGCTCATGGAATCTCCACCGGCGCGCTTCACGAACTGGCTGGCAGTCCCGAGCTTGCCGACGATGCCAGCGCGACAATCTTCCTCGCCGGCATCCTGGCTCGGTGTGAAGGTCCAGTCTTCTGGTGCCTGAGATGGCGCGACCTTTTCGCCCCCGCGCTTCATCTCGCGGGACTCCATCCCGACCGGCTGATCCATGTCGAGGCGGGGAGCGATACCAATGTGCTCCTCGCGATGGAGGAGTGCCTTCGTCACCCCGGCCTCGCCGGTGTCGTCGGTGAGGTCAAAAAATACAGCACTACCGCCTCGAAGCGCCTACAGCTTGCCGCCGAAGCCTCGGGCGTCCCGGCTTTCATTTTCCGCCGCGCCTGCAAGGCAGGCGAGCCCGCCGAAGGCAGCGCCGCCCTCACCCGCTGGCGTATCACTTCGAGTCCGAGCGAAGATCTCGGTATCCCCGCGATCGGGCGGCCGCGCTGGCGCGTCGCGCTCGAGCGCGCGCGCGGCGGCAACCCCCACAACTGGATTTTGGAGGGATGCGATGCGACGGGTCGTATCGCTCTTCCTGCCGCACTGGTCGACCGACCGGCTGCGCAGGAAGATGCAAAAGCCGCAGCCTGACGGAAGCGCCCCGCCCCGCCCGCTCGTCACCGCGATCCCCGACCATGGCCGCAGGATCGTCGCGGCGACGTGCCGCGAAGCGCGCACGCTCGGCATTGCGCCAGGCATGACGATCACCAAGGCAAGGGCGTTCGCGCCCGAGCTTGATGTCGTCGACGCCGAGCCCGAGGCCGATCTCGAAGGCCTGCGGCGCCTCGCCCTCTGGGCGGGCAGCCGCTATTCGCCGGTCGTCGCCCCCGATCCGCCCGACGGTCTGTGGCTCGACATCACCGGCTGCGCCGCCATCTTCAGCAGCGAGCGCGCCCTCCTCAAGGATCTCCACCGCCGCGTCGCGGCCTTCGGCCTCAGCCTGCAGATCGCGGTCGCCGACACGGCAGGCTGCGCGCATGCGGCCGCGCGCCATGTGCCCGCCGGGAGACCGGTTACGGTCGAGCCGGGCGCGCACCGGAAGGCGATTGCGCTCCTGCCCATCGCGTCGCTGCGCCTGCCTCCCGCAGATGTCGAGGGCCTGAGAAAACTTGGCTTCGAGCGGATCGAGCAGTTGATCGGCGCCCCGCGCGGCCCGCTCGCCAAGCGGTTCGGCCGCGAACTGCATCGCCGCCTCGACCAGGCGCTTGGGGTCCAGCCCGAGCCGATCGAGCCGATCTATCCCGACGAGCTGCCCCGTGCTCGGCGCGGCTTCATGGAACCGATCGCGACCGCCGACGCCTTTGCGCAGGTGATCGGTGACCTGTCGAAGGACATCGCTGCCCAGCTCACGCGCGCCGGAACGGGCGCGCGGCGGCTAGATTGCTATTTCCACCGCGTCGACGGGCAGACGCAGGCGATCCGCGTCGGGACCGCAGCGCCGTCGCGCGATCCCAGGCATCTCGCGAAGCTACTCAGCGCGCGGATCGAGACGATCGACCCCGGGCTCGGCGTCGAGGCGATGACGCTCGTCGCGGCGCTCGCCGAGCGCCAGCGCGGGACGCAGGCCGACGCGCTCGAGAATATCGGCCAGCGCGGCCCAGACCTTCCCGCGCTCGTCGACACGCTCGCCAACCGCTTTGGGCAACGCGCGCTCCAGCGCGCAAGTCCCCGCCCGAGCGCGATGCCCGAGCGCTCGGTCGCCGTGCTCCCTGCTCTTGCGCCCGACAGCGGCGAGAGTTGGAGCGATTGGCCGCGGCCGTCGCGCATGCTCGCGCGGCCCGAGCCCGTCGATGTCGTTGCGCTTCTGCCCGACGATGCGCCCCGCCTCTTCATCTGGCGGCGTAAGCGCTACCGCGTCACGCAGGGCGACGGGCCCGAACGGCTGCAGGGCGAATGGTGGCGCGATGGCGGGATCGAGGGCGAGACGCATCTGACTGTTCGCGACTATTATCAGGTCGAGACCGAGACCGGCGGCCGCTATTGGCTCTTTCGCCTCGGCGACGGCGTGAACCCGGCCACCGGATCGATGCGCTGGTTCATTCACGGAGCATTCGCTTGAGAATGCGACTGGCCATCGAAGGCGCATTCGCATGAGCAGCGATGAGCCCGCTTATGTCGAACTGCAGGTCACCACGCATTTTAGCTTCCTGCGCGGCGCGTCGTCGCCCGAAGAGCTGTTCACCGCGGCGGCGATGCTCGGCCTTCCCGCGCTCGGCGTCGCCGACCGGCACAGTGTCGCTGGCATCGTGCGCGCATGGGATGCCGAGAAGGTCACCGGGGTGCGCGCGCTCACCGGTACGCGCCTCGATCTTGCCGACGGCACCGCGCTGCTCGTCTATCCGAGCGACAAGGCGGCCTATGGCCGGATGTGCCGGCTGCTCAGTGTCGGCAAGACGCGCGCCGGCAAGGGCGCGTGCCATCTCGACTGGCCCGATCTCGAAGATTGGCACGAAGGCCTGCTCGCGATCCTGCTTCCCGATCGCGCCGATTGCAGAGCCGAGACGGCGCTCGCGCGGGCCAAGCGCATCTTCGCCGATCGTCTCTATCTCGCGCTCACGATCCGCCGTCGCCCCGGCGATGCGATCCGGCTGCGCTATCTCGCGGCTTTGGCTGCCAAAGCGAAGGTGCCGACCGTGGCCACTGGCGACGTCCTCTATCATATGCCCGACCGGCGCCTGCTCCAGGATGTCGTCACCTGCATCCGCGAGAAATGCACGATCGACGAGCTGGGCGATCGGCGCGAGCGCTTCGCTGATCGCCACATCAAGACCGCGGCCGAGATGGAGCGACTGTTCCGTCGCTATCTCAAGGACAGCTCGCCCGTCGCGCGAACGCTCGAATTCGCCGCGCGCTGCACCTTCAGCCTCGAAGAGCTGCGCTACCAATATCCCGACGAGATCCAGATACCGGGACGCACGCCGCAAGAGGAACTCGAGCGGCTGACGTGGGAGAAGGCGCCGGCCCGCTATCCCGAAGGCGTGAGCGACAAGGTCCGGGCCCAGCTCGTGCACGAGCTCAAGCTGATCGGCGAACTCGATTACGCGCCCTATTTTTTGACGGTCCACTCAATCGTCGCCGAGGCGCGCCGTCGCGAGATCCTCTGCCAGGGCCGCGGCTCCGCCGCCAATTCGGCCGTCTGCTATGTCCTCGGCATCACCTCGATCGACCCGGTCCGCTCCGAGCTGCTGTTCGAGCGCTTCGTCAGCGCCGAGCGCAAGGAACCGCCCGATATCGACGTCGACTTCGAGCATGAGCGGCGCGAAGAAATCATCCAGTGGATATACGAGACCTACGGCCGGACGCGCAGCGCACTGACCGCGGTCGTTACCCGATACCGCTCGCGCGGCGCGGTGCGCGAGGTCGGCAAGGCGCTCGGCCTCAGCGAGGATATCACCGCCGGGCTCGCGGGGGCGGTCTGGGGCTATAGCCGCGAGGGCGTCGAGGAGAAGCATGCCGAGGCTCTCAATCTCGACATGGGCGACAAGCGCCTGGCGCTCACCCTCGAACTTGCGCGCACGCTGATCAACACCCCGCGCCATCTGTCGCAACATCCCGGCGGCTTCGTGCTGACCCGCGACCGGCTCGACGAACTCGTTCCGATCGAGCCCGCGGCGATGGAGGACCGGCAGGTCATTGAATGGGACAAGGACGATATCGACGCGCTGGGATTCATGAAGGTCGACATCCTCGCATTGGGCATGCTCAGCTGCATGCGCCGCGCCTTCGAATTCCTCGACCAGGCCAAGGGCATCAAGCACGACCTCTCCACCATTCCCGCCGAGGATCCAGCGACCTATGCGATGATCCGCAAGGCGGACACGCTCGGCGTCTTCCAGATCGAGAGCCGCGCGCAGATGGCCTCGATCCCGCTGATGGCGCCGCGCACCTTCTACGATCTCGTGATCCAGGTGGCGATCGTGCGCCCCGGCCCGATCCAGGGCGACATGGTCCATCCCTATCGCCGGCGGCGCAACGGCCAGGAAGAAGTGACCTATCCCACGCCAGAACTCAGGCGCGTGCTCGAGAAGACTTTGGGCGTCCCGCTCTTCCAGGAACAGGCGATGCGCGTCGCGATCGAATGCGCGGGCTTCACCCCGAGCGAGGCCGATCTCCTCCGCCGCGCGATGGCGACCTTCAAGCTCACCGGCGGGGTCAGCCATTTCCGCGACAAGCTCATCGATGGCATGGTCGGCCGCGGCTATGACCGCGAGTTCGCCGAGAAGACCTTCAAACAGATCGAGGGGTTCGGCTCCTACGGCTTCCCCGAGAGCCACGCCGCAAGCTTCGCGCTCATCGCCTACGCTTCGTCCTGGATGAAATGCCATCATCCCGACGCTTTCTGCGCCGCGCTATTGAACGCGCAGCCGATGGGCTTTTATGCGCCCGCGCAGATCGTCCGCGATGCCAGGAACCATGGCGTCGAAATTAAGCCGATCGACGTCAACCACAGCCGCTGGGACTGCACGCTCGAACCCAATGATCGCGGCCGATATCACGCCGTTCGCCTGGGGCTGCGCATGGTCCGCGGCCTCGCCAACGAAGATGGCGCCGCGATCGCCGCGGCCCGCGCCGGCGAGGCTTACACCAGCGCCGAGGAAATCCAGCGCCGGGCCGGCGTCGGGCGCGGAGCGCTCGACCGGATCGGCGATGCCGATGGATTTGCGTCGCTCGGAGCCACGCGCCGGGAAGGGCTGTGGGAGGTGAAGGGTCTAGGCCCCGCCGCCCTTCCCCTCTTCCAGGCTGCCGACGAACGCGCCGGACGTCTCCAGCGCGAAGCGCTGGAACCCGGGACGCTGCTCGCACCGATGGGCGAAGGCGCCGAGGTCGTCGAAGACTATCGGGCGTCGGGCTTGTCGCTGAGAGCGCATCCCCTCGCTTTTCTTCGCGACGAGCTTCGCCGGAGAAAGATGATCACCTGCGAAGAGCTTCAGACGGTCAAGGACGGCCGCTGGGTCAATCTCGCCGGCGTCGTGCTCGTGCGCCAGAAGCCGGGCTCGGCGAAAGGCGTGATGTTCATCACGCTCGAGGACGAGACCGAGGTCGCGAACCTCGTCGTCTGGACCAACATCTTCGAGAAGCATCGCGCCGTCGTGCTCGGCGCCGCGATGATGGGCGTGCGCGGCCAGGTCCAGCGCGAGGGCGAGGTCATCCATGTCATAGCGCAAAGGCTCGACGACCTCTCGCCGCTGCTCGCCAGCGTCGGCGACCGCCGCGACGTCGCCGACATCTACAGGGTCGGCCGCGCCGATGTCGTGAAAAGCCCCGTCGGCCCCGATCCCAGAGACCCGGAAACAAGGCCGCTCGGCCGCAATCCACGCGACATTTATATTCCCGACCTCCGCCTGGGCTCGGGCATCATTCCCGGCCAACCCACCGAGGGTATCAAGATCAAGCCGCGCGATTTCCGCTAGGCGGGTATCGCGCGGCCTGTCCTGCCAGTGCCGCGACCGACGCGGCGCCGTACAACCTACATCGTCGCCAGTTCGGCAGGCGGAAGGCCGTCGGTCTCGGCCTTGCACTTCAGCTCGTCCTTGCGCGCGAGCAAGCGCTCGCCGAGCGCGTCGAGATCGACGTCCGCGGCGCGCGCCTGCTGGAACATATTGTCGTGCTGCTTTTCCTCTTCCTTGACGTGGTGCTTGATCTCCTCGGAGAGCACCTTCACCTTTGCCTCGAAATATTCGTCGTCCGGGCCCGAGGCGACGATGTCATTGATCAGCACCTTCGCGCCGTCATGCTCTACATAGGCCTCCTTCAGAAGGTCGTCGTCGATTTTGCCCTTGAGCGCCGGGTAGAGGATTTCTTCCTCGACCTGCGCGTGAATTTTGAGCTCGGTGCAGATTGTGTCGGCGAGCTTCGCCTTGCGGTCCTTGCTGCTCGCCTTCTCGAACTCCTCAAAGAGCGCCTCGACGGTACGATGGTCGGCGGCGAGGATGTGGGTCACATCGGTGTCCCTTGCGTCACGTTCAGCCATTTGCAGTCTCCCATATGCCCCTCCAGCTCGGCGGCGCGCGCTGCGCCCGGCAAACAGATGCCGGCGACTGAGGGGGAAGCCGCCGGCACCATGCCCGGATCATGAGCAGAGGAGCGCCCGGATCCCGGGGGTAGGATCGTCAGGGCAGCGTCCGGCGCCCGCGCCCGAAGACGAAGGCGACGATGAAGAGGACGACGCCGATCACGAGCAGAATCTTGGCGAAATCCGCCGAAAGGCCGGCGATGCCGCCGAACCCGAGCAGCGCCGCGACCAGTGCAACCACAGCGAAGATAATAGCCCATCTGAACATGTTGAGTCTCCCGTCGAGGCGCGCGTCTCCCGAACCCGACGCGCATGCATCAGGGTCGCGGCAGGCGCCGCCAATTCATCCGTGATCGATGCGCCGTTAACGCAAGATCGTGCCCGTTGGTTCCCGAGAAGAAGGCTCGCGCGATGTCTTCATAACATAGGTTAAGCCTATGATTTTCGCGGAACAAAGCTGTGACGTCACGCGTCTCTCGAACGCCCATCCCCCGGGCGAGCATATAGGAGAGGCCATCATGGCGCAGAACAATCAGCAGGGCGGTAACCAGCCGAACCAGAACCCCAGCCAGCAGGAACAGCAGGACGACCAGAACCGTCGTCAGCCGGGCGGCGACCAGGACAATGGCCAGAACGGCAACCAGACCCGCCGCGAGGATGAACAGCGCGAACAGCGCTGACCTGAAGCGACCACAGTGAGCGCTATCTCGGGCGCTCCTGGGCCGGGCCGTCGCTCCCGCGCGGCCCGGCTTCCTGTGCAAGGGAATGCACCCCATGCCTGACAACAAGCAGATGACCGGTTCGCCCGACCGCGACCGCATCAACCTCACCGAAGATTATGAGATCCGTGACTGGACCCAAAGCTTGGGCGTCAGCGAACAGGAACTGCGCGAGGCGGTCGATGCCGTCGGCAACAGCGCCGACGCTGTCCGCACCTATCTGGGCAATCGGGCATGACGTGGGATGTCGCCGCCACCGCGCCGGTCGAACGGGTCGCACGCGTCCTCGCCGCGCACGAACTCAGCCGCAACGCCGACGGTGACATGTCTTCGGCGGCCGAAGCCGTGAATAGCCTCTGGCCCGACTACACCGCTACCGCGCTCGCGGTCCTCAAGACCCTTCGCGAACCCAGCGGCAGGATGGCCGCGGCCGGCGACGCCGAGGTCTGGGACCGGATGATCGCCGCCGCGATTGAAGATGAAACCATATCGGAAAGCTGACGCGTTCGGCCTCGATCATTTTTTCGGGAGGCCAGTTTTCACGCCGATTTCATATCCCGGCGCTAACCTCTCCTATGTCCCGTCCTCCCGCGCGACCCGGGAGGACGGGGCGACCCGCAAGACCCCACGGTCCGATTCGCATTTGTTCCATATTTGTTCTATAGTCGGGAGCCGACTCGAACTAAGGTATGGACATGGGTGACGTAATCCGAATCGAAGATGTCAGGCTCGATGCAGACCGGCGCAGCGAGGCCTTGCCTGCGAACGACCTGTTCGCACCCGGTGGCTTTCTCGGCGCGGTGAATGCCGTTCCCGTAACGGGCGCGCATCTTGCGCGCGCCATCGACACGATCCGCCATATCGCGGTGCGCAGCCCCGCCGATATTGCCGAACATGGCAGGCGCCTCGCGGCTTTCGCCGATGAGCACAAGATGGGCGAATATGGCGGCGCCGCGCTTCATGCCCGCGCGATCGCGCTCGACCGCTGGGCCGCCGTCCACGACCCGTTCGGCGAGACCGACATCAACGGCTTTTATGCAGCTGGCGCGACCGCGCCGCTCGTCGAGAGCGACGAAGGCCTGGGCTTCGATCCGGCGAACTTCGGCGAACAGATCGACAAATGGACACAGATATTCGCCTGAGGTCTCATCGATGAGCCGCCTCTATACCGTCGCCGCCACGGCCTCCGATATCGCCGATCATTTCGGCGCATGCGGCTTCACCGATATTGCGGTGCCGTCCGAGACGATCGAGGCGTGCCCGGGCCTCGTTGTTCACGAAGCGAACGGCCGCCGGCACCTAAGGCAAATGCTCTGGGGCTTTCCAAGGCTCACCCGCGAGATGCGCCTGCGCGGCGATCCCCCGGGGCGCATCGGCCTCGTCGCCGATCTCACCAACCCGATGTGGGAGGGCCTCGTCGTCGAACCGAAATATCGCTGCCTTATCCCGATCACCCATTTCGCGAACCCCAACGGCACGCCGGGCGAGAAGACGCGCAGCTGGTTCTCGGCCGAAGGCCATCCGATCATGGCCTGGGCCGGTTTTGCGAAGAACACGTCCGAGATGGGCCCGGTCTATGCGGGCATGACGATGGACGCCAACAGCCTCGTACATCCCTATAACGACCGCATGCCGGTGCTCCTGATGCCCCATGAATATGAACGCTGGCTCCACGGTTCGATCAAGGACGTCATCGGCTTCCAGTTCCGCCCGCCGCCGCCGCCCGAGAATTTCATCGTCGAACATACCGACGATCTCTGGCGCAGTGTTAAACTGCCGCCGAGCGCCAGTCCGCAGCAAGCGCTGCTCTAGCCGCGCGGCGCTCCGCCTGCCAGCGCCCTTCCTTCCCGGCCCGATGCTGATAGACTGGCGACCATGTGCAATCTCTACACCGAGCGCAAAAGCGCGGCCGAGGTCGCGGCGCATTTCGGCGTCGATCTGCCCGTGCAGTATTTCAACACCGCCGAGGATGTCTATCCGGGCTATTCGGGAATGGTAGTTCGCGAGGCCGAAGGCAAACGCGTGCTCCAGTCGATGAACTGGGGCTTTCCCCGCCACTCGAAGAGCAAGAAGACAGGGCTGCCCAACAAGCCGAGCCCGACAAACAACGCGCGCGACGACCAGCTCTTCAACCCCTATGGCATGTGGCGCGAATGGTTCCTACAGCCCGCCTATCGGTGCTTGATCCCGTTCACGGCCTTCGCCGAAGCCGTCGGCGAAAAGGGCGCGATGACGAAGACTTGGATCAGCGTCACCGATCAGCCGCTCGCGGCTTGGGCGGGCCTTTGGCGCCCGACCGACGAATGGGGCGATTCATATACGGGCGTGATGGTCGATGCGACCGAGGAACTGCTGGATATCCACGACCGCATGCCCGTCATCCTCCATCCAGAAGACCATGATATGTGGCTGCGCGCGCCGGCGGACGAGGCGATCACGCTTGTCCGCAAATATCCAGGCGAACTGCTGCTCGCCGAGCATAGCGACGAGTTGTGGGGCGCAAGACGCGGAAAAGCCGAGCCGGCTTCCAGCCAGCCGAAGATGTTCTAGCGCGGCCATGGCGTTTAGCGAGGAACGACATCTCTGGGCCTGCGCTCTCGCTGTGGAGAAACAGCATGGCGAGCGCGCCGGCGTCTTTGTCGCCGAACGCATCGGCGCACTCGCGCTCGCGGGCGATGCCGCGGGCGTCGAGCGCTGGAAGGCGATCGCGGCGCGCATGACGCAGCTCATTCCGCAATGACCGCCGATCTCTTCGGTCCCTCGCTCCTCCCCGGCCTCAGCGAGGCGCAGGACTTTTTGAGCGCGAGCGAGGAAACGAAGCTCATCGAGCGTATCGAGGCGGCCGAACTCACGCCGTTCCGCTTTCAGCAGTGGGAGGGCAAGAGACTGACCCGCTCCTATGGCTGGAGCTATGACTTTCAGACCGGTGCCTTCTCGCGCGCCGAGCCGCTCCCGAAATGGCTACTCCCCATTGCCGCCCGCGCCGAAGAATTCGCCGGACTGCCGGCCGGTTTGATCGCCCAGGCGCTTCTCATTTCCTATGCGCCGGGCGCAGGGATCGGCTGGCACCGCGACCGCCCCGTGTTCGAGCATGTGGTGGGCATCTCGCTCGGCGCCGAGGCGGCGATGCGCTTTCGCCGCCGGAAGGATGCAAAGTTCGAACGCTTCGCGCTGCCGCTCGTACCGCGGTCGGTTTATCATCTCTCGGACGAGGTGAGGAATGACTGGGAGCATAGCATCAGCCCGATAGAGGAGCCGCGCTGGTCGATTACCTTCCGCACCCTGCGAGACCGCTACGGACCGTAGGCGCACCCTTAGTAACCGAAAGAGAGTGTGAGAGACCGCCAGGCTCGTGCGGGGGGCGTAGCGAGCCTGGCGATACCCGGGACCAAGGACGCCGAACCGAGACATTCAGCGGCAAGGTCCGAAACAGGAAGCCGACCGGAGGGACCAACGACCGGTGCGGCTAGCTTGCACATGGACCCGACCTTCGCCGCGATACCCGTGCCTCTTCGCAACGAGGGAGAACAGGCAAAGTTCCCGGGCCGCCGGCGCCATCGATATCCATTGGCGCACAGAAAGTCCGGTCGTATAGCGGCACGCCGCCGGCGAGGGGCCGGCGCGCCATCATGGAGATAAATAATGAACCACGCCGAATTGTCCGACAGCGTTGCCGCCGCGCTCGGCTCGAGCAAGGCCGACGGCAAGAAGGCCGTGGACGCCGTCTTCGCCGCGATTGCCGACGCTGCCGCCAAGGGCGAAGACGTGTCGGTGAACGGCTTCGGCAAGTTCAAGGTCAAGGAATCGGCCGCACGCGAAGGTCGCAATCCGCGCACGGGCGAAACGATGCCGATCGCGGCCTCGAAGAAGCTCGGCTTCTCGGCGGCCAAGGCCGTCAAGGACAAGCTCAACGGCTGATCCGGCGCGCGTCCCGCCGCCCGCCGGCGGGACGCCTCCGGCCCGGAACCCACCATGACAGACACCGACGATCTCCAACGCTTCGTCACCGCGCAGGACCCGGTCTACGCGCGCGCTCTCGACGAGATCCACCATGGCGCGAAGCGCACGCACTGGATGTGGTTCGTCTTCCCGCAGCTCCAAGGCCTCGGCGGGAGCGCGATGGCGCAGCGCTATGCGATCGCAGATCTCGGCGAGGCCCGCGCCTATCTCGCCCATCGCGTGCTCGGCGCGCGCTATGTTGAGTGCGTCGAAGCACTGCAGGATCTCAGCCGCAGCGATCCCGTAAAGATCTTCGGCGACACCGACAGCCAGAAACTCCGCTCATCGCTGACGCTGTTCGAAGCGGCGAGCGGAAAGCCGCTCTTCGCAGCCGCGCTCGACCGGTGGTTCGGCGGCGCGCGCGACGACAAGACGCTGAAGCGCCTCGATCGCGCGGGCTGACCAGGACGGACATTGAACCGCCTGCCAAAGCGCGCCACAACAGGACCATGCTGAAGACTCTCGCGGCAAGTGCCGCCGCCCTCCTGCCGCTCGCGGCGTGCGCCCAGCCGGGCCTCCCCCCAACCCCGCAATCCGCCGTCTACCCTTCCCGGCCGCTCAAGCTGACGAGCTGGAACCTCGAATTCCTCGCTGAGCGGAATGGCGATGGGTGCCAGCTGCGGGACGATGCCGACTATGCCGCCATGCGGCGCATCGCCGACGGGCTCGACGCCGACGTCATCGCCTTCCAAGAAGCCGAGAGCATCGCCGCGGCGGAGCGCGTCTTCGATCCCTCCAGATATACCGTCATCATGGAAGCCCGCGCGGGCGCGCCGAGCGGCACCTGCGGGGGCGACCACAAGACGCAGACAGTGGTCAGGCAGGCTGTCGGCTTCGCGATCCGCAAGGATATAAGGTTCGACCGGCACGCCGACGTCATCAGCCTGATGCTCGGCAACCAGCAGCTCCGCTCGGGGATCGACGTCACGATCCGGCCCGCAGGCTCCCGCCCGGTCCGTCTCCTCGGCGTACACCTGAAGTCGGGCTGCTTCGCGGACGCGTCGGCCAAGGCGTGTCCGACGCTCTTCGAGCAGCTCCCGGGGCTCGAGGCATGGATTGATGCCGCAGCGCTCGGCCCCGACCGCTTCGCAGTGCTCGGTGACTGGAACCGGCGCCTCGCGCTTCCCGGCGATACGATCTGGAGCAACATCGACGATGGCGACCCCGCGAACGCCGACCCCCGCCTTGCCGACGCGGGTATCGGCCCGCGCTGCGATCCACGCTACACGAGCTTCATCGACCATATCGTCCTCGACAAGCGTGCCGGCGGCGACATGCTGTCGTTCACCGAAACCCGGTACGGCGAGACCGAGAAGCATTATTCCGATCATTGTCCCGTGTCGGTAACGCTGGCGCGATGACGAAGGAGCAAGCACCAATGGACGCGGAACTGGTCGAGGCCCTCGAGACACTGATCGGCTGCGACGACGATCGCGGCGTCTTCGATCGCCAGGCCCCCGAGGGAGGTTATCGCTCGCAGGCGTTGGAGGATGCGCTGCGCACGATCCGGCGCGCCCTGCGCGACCGCCCGGCCGAAGGCTGAGCGATCGAGAACGTCAGCCTTGGTGAGGCCAGTCCTACAGCCCGAGCTTCGCCCAGAACTCGCCCGCGTCGATCCGCCGCCTCGGAGAGTCGCCATCGTCATGTTCGATCGCGCCCGGCCGCCACGAAGGGTGCGGCAGCGGCGGTTCACGGCGGATGCGGCGCGCTTGGTGATCGGGTTTGGGGCGCGGCTTCATGGGGCGTCTTTCTCCTTCCGCCGCAATAACATGGCCGGCGACCAAGCGTTCCCGCACGCCAGGAAAAATTCCAGACAAACACTGGCCCGCAGGGCCGAAGACGCACTCTGGCCGCAGCCGCCGCCGCGCTGGCGTGCGCGCGGCCGGCGCGGGCCGCCGGGAGCGCTAGCGAAGGCGGAAGCGCGCGAAGCGCGCTGGCCCGGGGCGGAACGCGCGCGCCCGGCGCGGCAAGGAGCGGAGGCCAATGTGCCCGCGCGGCCCCATGACAAGGTGCGACCCCTGGCCGAGCCTGCGAGGCCAGAGCTCGCCCGATCGAGCCGCGCTCCGCATGGCGCCGCCGCCGCGGCGCGGCGTCCTAGTCGATATCGCCGAACAAGGTCCCGGCCGGCCCGATCGCTTCGACCTCGACCCGGCCGTCCGCGACGAGGGTGCCGATAATGCGCACATGCCTCTCGATCCGGTCGACGGGCGCGCGGGACAGGTCGAGCCCCCAGCGGCCGCCGGTATCGCGGCGCAGGACGAAGCCGCCGCCGTCGCGCAGCAGCGTCCCCGTCTCGTCGATGCGCGTACCGAGCTCCATGAAAGGTTAGCCCGCGGACCGGGCCGTCGCCTCAAGGGAAGCGATGCGCTCGCCGCAGACAATCTCGACAATCGCGGCAAGCGCGGCAACGCGCTCGCCCAGCCAGCCGAGCTCCTCCTCGGTGATGCGATAATGCTTCGAGTAGCGGGCCTTGATATAGGCCTCCTTCAGCTTCTCGAAGCGCGCGCGGTCGGCCTTGGTCTCGCGCGGCCAGGCATCGATCAGGCGCGGATCGACGCGCTCGGCCTGCGTGCGCAGGAAGGCCAGATTGTGGACGTGCGGCGTATAGAAGGTGCAGACCAACAGGACGCAGTGATACAAGCGCTCAGTAGCCTGATGGTAGTCAAATGCTGCCTTCTTGAGCCAGCCTTGTCCCACGGCGTATTTGGCCGAACCGCTGAACTCCGCTGACGTGGGTAGCCATTCCTCGAAATACTCGCGCGCCATATCGAGCGCCTCATGCGGCGATTTCGGCTGCGGCTCGGGAAGCTCGTCGTCCTCCGCCTGGTAGAGCGCAATCCCGTCGCGGGCGACGTCCATGAAGAAATAGCGCCCTTCAGCGAGGCCGCGGTTCACCTCGTCATTGCTATGTACAATGAAGTTGACCGGCGTGCGCACGGACTTGGTCATCGTCAATTCGCGAATGAGCCGGTCGTCGAGCTTCGACCAATATTCGACGCGGTCGGTGAGACGTTTGTCGTTGACGATGATCAGCAGGTCATAGTCCGACTGATAGCCTTTGGAAGTATGCGGCTCGTCGACCCAGCCGCCCCGCGCGTAACTGCCGTAAAGGACGATTTTGGCGATGCGCCCCTTGCGCTTCCAGTCCTGCGTCGCGAGCGCCAGCGCATCCTCGAATTCTTCGAAGACAATCTCGACGACGCGTTCGAGTTCGCGCTGTTTGTGCGGGGGAAGATGATCGATACCGGTGCGCATTGCAGTCACCCTAACAAGGTGGCGGCACCCTTGCACCCCGATTGTCGCCAAGCTGGGTTCAAAGATGCTGCCAAGTGCGGCCGAACGGAGTGCATGTCGTCAGTCCATCGGGTTCCAGATGATCGCAAAGGTGTCGGGATCATCCTGCCCGGCGGCCCGACCAAGCTTCGCGTAAAGGCGGCGCTGACCGAATTCGGGTGCCTCGAGCGCCAGCGACACATAAGGCTTCTGCGAGACATGCCCGACGCGCACCCAGCCCGCGCCGATTTCGATGCCGTCGGACCAGACGCGAAAGTCCGGCTGGATCTCGCCTGCTTTCTGCCGGTTGCGTCGGATTTCGATCGCCGCCTTGATCGACAGTGTTCGAAGCTGGCCGACGAAGCCTTGTTCAATCGATCCGTTGACGATGCCGATGGAGGCCATCGGATTTCTCCTGCTGTCGCGCGGGCCGTTCCCGGCGCGTGCCCCGACCAGCGGCAGCGTCCGAGGCGGCTGCGCACCCGCAGGGCCGCAGCGAAGCGGAGGACGGGCAACGCCCGTTGCGCTGGCGCCGCGCTGCTGCAGGTAGAGGGGTGCGACGGGAAGGTTCAGCGGGAGGCGACGATTGGAGCCCGCCTCTGAGGTTCGCTCGGTTCGGTAAAATGCTTCGCGTTGCGGCCGGTTGCGACTAGCAGCGCCTTACTATCGGCGCCCGAGATGGGAGCCTGGACGTCATTCGCGCACCACCCGTATGCGGGTGAGCCGGGTACTGGCAATTAGCCAGCGTCCGCGGGCCCTTCGATAGCGGTCATGATAGTGGCCGAAGCCGTGGCGAGATCGACCGGCGAGATCGCTCCCCTCGCCCGCCCAGAAATGGTCGTCCATTGCCCAGATGCCCTCGGCATCGCGGGCACCGGTGAAGCGTATTTCAAAGCTGTGGACGTGATGTACAGTCGTGGCCTTCTCAAGTTCCGCTGCGACCCCTGCTACAAAGGCATCGGCGCCGGTCGTAAGCAATGTCTCGTCGGGCGCGCCTCCCGGCATTTCCCGGAAGTCGGCGATCAAGTCGTCGGTGAGGAGGCCGCGCAGCAAAGGCCAGTCTTTCGTATCCAGCGCGCGTAGATAACGCGCCTTGAGCAACCGGATTTCCTCAATGGCGACAAGATTGACGGCCTCGGTCATGATTGTTTTCCAATCCGCAGAGCGGCCCGATGGGCCGAAATCCTCATACAGCCATTCGAGCGGACCCGGCCAAAATCTTCAAGCGCATATTTGAGCACCTTGCCTGCATAGCGGCTCCAACATCCTTTATCCGAGAAGCCAATAGCGGGCGTTTGCGATCTTTGACGGCGAAGCCGCTTTCGCACTGGGCCTGAACATTCAGGAACAGGACGGCCTCGCTCTATTTCTTGCGTTCGCCGCGAAGCGCTTCTAGGGGCGCAGCATGATCAAGAACGCACCTGTCGCTGGCCTTTATTATGCGCCCTCTCCATAAAAAGCGGTGCGTTTCGATCATATGATGAAACGAAAGCCGCCGTTGGGCGGCATTTTTTTTGGTCTCCTGACGGCGCATCAGGAGATCCCCATGACTACCGAATCACAATCACTTCAGCAGTTTCAGCCGACGTCGCTTGCCCTTCAGACCCTGGTTGCGCGTGGCTTCATCAATCAAGCCACCAATATTGCCGTTATCGACGAAGCGTTCGGCGCCAGCAAAGTCACCGCCTATGTCGGTTTCGACGCAACCGCGGACAGCCTGCACGTCGGACATCTGTTGCCGATCATGGCGATGAGGCGTCTGCAGCGCGCGGGCCACAAGCCCGTCGTACTGATAGGAGGCGGCACGACGCGTATCGGAGATCCGAGCTTCAGATCCGCCGTTCGCCCGATGCTCACAGATGCCCAGATCGCTGCCAACATCGCCGGCATCATAGAGGTTTTCGAACGATTCCTCGTTTTTGGCGACGGAGAGACTGATGCCATATTGGTCAACAATGCCGACTGGCTCGACGAAGTTCGATGGGTCGACATGCTTCGGGACGTGGGTCGGCATTTCTCGGTCAACCGTATGCTATCGTTCGACAGCGTGAAGTCACGGCTCGAACGCAAGGAAAATCTCAGTTTTCTCGAGTTCAACTACATGATTCTCCAAGCTTACGACTTCCTGGAGCTTGCACGCCGGCATAATTGCATCCTGCAGATGGGGGGCGCCGACCAATGGGGCAATATCGTCAACGGGATCGACCTCGCGCGCCGCGTGGACGGGCGGGAGCTATTCGGCGTGACAGCACCGCTTCTGACTACGGCCTCGGGCGCGAAAATGGGAAAGACCGCAGCCGGCGCCGTGTGGTTGAACGAGGATCGGCTCTCGGCATATGATTATTGGCAGTTCTGGCGCAACGCCGAGGATGCGGATGTGGGCAGGTTTCTGCGCCTGTTCACCGACCTTCCGGAAGGCGAGATATCCGTGCTGGAACGACTGGAGGGGTCGGAGATCAATGCAGCCAAAATTCGGCTGGCGATGGAAGCCACTGCTCTAGCCCATGGCTCCGAAGCCGCACGGCTTGCCGAGGACACCGCCTGCAAGATATTTGAACGCGGCGAGGCCGCCGACGGCTTGCCCGCCCTTGTGCTGAATGATGAGGAACGCGCGGCAGGCGTGACGGTCGTCGACCTGTTGGTGCGTACAAAACTGACAAATTCGAAAGCGGAAGCCCGACGAGCGATCGCTGCCCGGAGCGTTCGTATCGACGGCGCGCTCGTCGACAACGAAGATGCCAGGGTGGACCAAGTGTATGAACCGGTGAGACTATCGGTGGGCCGCAAGCGCCATGCCACGATAAGGTAACGGATCGGCGCCGGGCAAGTACCGGCGCCGGACGCAAAAAACGGCTAGCGATACGTCAAGCAGTGATTGCTAGCCGGCCGGGTAAGGCAATCTGCCTTGACTTAATTCTTAAATCGTGCGGATTGTTACGTAATACTTCCTCGCCCATGAAGCATAGGCAAAGGTCGCGCGCAGGATTGGTTCTAAACAAGAAAAGGAGAACGCCCATGGCACTTAAGCCGGGACCAAGCCGATAGCTAAGTCAACGGGGAAACCCGATCAGCGTCGGCGTGATAACAAAACCACACCAGGTAACACACTGTCCCTCAAACCCAGCAAATCTAGCAAGCCCCCAAAAAAGAAATGAAAAAGCCGCCGCTCGTCTTGCATGGCAATGACCGGTTTCGCTGAACCTGGTCATTCTTGGTCGGAAAATACGGGGCTGACGACGACCGCGGATGGCCGCTTGAAGACGGTCGGCTTTTGGGGTCGAATTCTAAATAGCCGACACTCAAGTGACCTGTGATCACCCGGCAGCGAGCTCTTCCTCGGGCGTATATTCGTCCATAACGGGAACCTCAGCGGCATCCTTAGCGGCATCCTCAGCCGCAGCTGCGGCCGGAATTGCTGATTTGTTCGAGAGCTTGGGAATTCGCTGGTCCGCAGCTTCCTTTTGCAGCTGAGCGAAACGAACGTCAGCATCGTCGCCGGACAGGCCAGCCGTCGTTCCAACCGCAAGATAGCGGCCCGCTGCCGCCTCTGACGCAAAGTAATCGAGCTCACTCTGATTAAAATAGCTCACATCAGCATCAGCCATTCTCACCGCAGCCTGATCGAACGCGCCGCAGCGGTCGAGAGTCGACCAACTGAAGTCCTTAGCGAGAGAGGCATAGCAGTTGGTGCTATAAATTTCGGCGCCTCCTTCGACCGAAGCCTTGGCGACTTTTGCATAGTGATCGAACCCGGCCACGATCGCCTTAGAACTAAGCGGCTCGATCACCGGCTTGCCCGCAGCATCGACTGGCGCGGCCACCGACATCGATTCCACTGCCTCGGACGCGGCATTCTTTTTCTCGGAGCAAAAGGAGACCGACAATATCAGCCCGGCGATGATCGCTATCGCCCAACAACCCGTGTTGTTGCTTTGCGGTGTTTCCGCCCCCGTCACTTGGATTTGCGCCCGCCCCAAACAAATTGTGGAGATAGTTTAGCTTGAACCTCTCGCTATGCCCAGACTAAAGTCTGCTCCGGGGGAGGCGCTGCAGTTGGGCAAATATAGAGTCGCGCGTGCAGAGGAAGATTGCGTATCCTTCGCGGAAGCCTTGCTATGGATCGTGAAGTTCTATCCTGATCTGCAAGTCGAGCAGTTCCCAAAGCATATCGACATTACGTCGCCGGCGCGCAGCGCCGACGCAATTGCTCTCATCTGGAAAGCAACTTTGTTGACCGAGATGAACCGCCTTATGTCGGGAGACCGGCGGCGGCAGGATCTTGCGGAGCTCGTTCGCTGATGCTTGCCTCCTCGCCCGTGCGGTATCGTGCGATTGCTGACGAGCGGGTCCTCCATGTGTCCGACACCGGTGAATTCTTCGCCAGCGGCAGCGAGTTTCTGGCTCGCCTGCTCGACGGCGCAACCAGCGCGGCCGACGAGGAGTTTCTGATCGACCGCGGCCATTTTGTCCGCAGTGAACAACCATTCTCGGCCACGGCACGGCTATTCAATCTCGCGCAGCGCTGGTCGCGCACCGGGACACTCGACTATCTGATCCTCGTGCCCACCTTGCGGTGCAACCTCAGCTGCTCCTATTGCCAAGTTTCGCGCGTTACCGACAAGGCACAGGGGTTCGACTGGTCCGACGCGACGCTCGCCGCGGTGCTCGACTTCATCGACACGCTGCCGACCCCACATATCAAGATCGAGTTCCAGGGAGGGGAGCCGACGCTGCGTCCCGACCTCATCCAAGCCGTCATCGACCGCTGCGAAAGGTTCGAACACAAGCAGTTTGTCATTTGCTCGAACCTCCAAGCGATCGACGAAATGCTCTGGTCGATCTTTGACAACGCCAACCTTTACATCAGCACGTCGCTCGACGGCACCGAGGCGACGCATGCCAGCCAACGCACTGGCGAGCGCACGAACATCTTCCTCCAAAATCTCAACGCGGTCATCACGCGCTACGGACCCGAGAAGATATCGGCACTCCCGACGATCGACCCGAAAGCGCCGCCCGCAATTGACGCGATCATTGACACCTACAAGAGCTTCGGGCTCGACAGTATATTCCTGCGCCCGATCAATTATCAGGGTTTTGCAAGAAAGCGGCATCGCTATTCGCGCGAGCTCGACGCGAGCTGGAATGCCTATCATCGCGCGTTCGTAGAGCGGATCATCGAGATCAACTGGGAGGACCGGACACGCGTCCTCGAAGAGACCTATTTCAGCATTTGCCTTCGGCGCATCTTCCAGCCGCGCGCAGACCGCCACGTCGATCTCAGGAACCCGAACCCGCTTGGCGTCGACTATCTCGTCATCGACCATGACGGGACGCTTTATCCGACCGATGAAGCACGGATGCTGGCACGCTCGGGCGTCGTCGATCTCGGCCTGGGCAAAGTGGGCGACGACTGGAAGGGCGAGACTTGGGAACTGCTAAATGGCCATTGCAGCAACGCCTTCGATCCTGCGTGCGAACGCTGCGCCTACCAGCCATTCTGCGGCAAGGACGTCATCGATGATCTCGCGCGCTACGGCACGATCGACATCGACCGCACCGAGACCGCGTTCTGTCAGAAGCATCTCGCCATCTTCGATCATATCTTCGAGCTTATCTATCGCGGCGACGAGCGGGTAAATTACTCGGTCAGCCGCTGGCTACGAATGGATGGCACGGCCTCTTCCTTTGGAGATCAGCTCGCATGATCCCGCTCGTCCTTCCGGCCACGAGCGAAGCTCCCCGCCCCTTCGTGTGCCGGGTCCGCGACAATCTCGAAGACGTCAGCGACGAGGCCGACGCGCTCGTCGTCGGCAGCAATTCCGTCGAATATATGCTGAGCGGCCGCGATGGCGCCTTCGCGGTCGGTCGCGGGGGCACGCAAAGTCTCGCAGGCGACGTGCTGTTCGTCGATCCCGAGAATGGGCGCGCCGAGCGCATCCTTCGCCACGGATCGAGGCACAACACGCTGCTCGTGACTGAGCGCTGCGATCAACTCTGCGTGATGTGTTCGCAGCCGCCGAAGAAAACGCACGTCGACCGATTCTCCTATTTCGAAGAAGCCTGCGTGCTTTCGGCGGAAGATAGCCTTATCGGCATATCCGGGGGCGAGCCGACCCTCTATAAGGAGGAGCTCTTCGGTCTGATCGAGCGGACAGCCGAGATCAGGCCGGACGTCGGTTTCCACATCCTCAGCAACGGGCAGCATTTTACTCCCGGTGATATCGGGCGGCTCAAGCAACCAGCCTTTGGCAATGTCATCTGGGGCGTGCCGCTCTACGCGGCGACTCCGGCACTACACGATGAGATCGTTGGAAAGACCGGCGCGCACGCGCGGCTTCTCGAATCCTTCGCCTACTTGATGCGAGCTGGAGCGCGGGTCGAACTTCGCACCGTATTGCTGTCATCGAACGCCGCGGTGCTGTCCGATCTCGCCCGATTCATCACGAGGCATCTCGCCTTCATCGAATGCTGGTCGATCATGCAGCTTGAGAATATCGGCTTCGCGAAGAACCGTTGGTCAAACCTCTACGTCGATCACCGGCGCCATTTCGGCGAGATAGCCGTCGCGATCGACGCCGCCCAGATGCGGCATGTCCCCGTCCGCCTGTTCAATTTTCCGCGCTGCACTGTCCCGGAGCATTATCGTGACCTCGCGCCTGCGTCGATCTCGGACTGGAAACGTAAGTATGCGCCGGCCTGCGAAGCCTGCACCGAACGCGAGGCATGCGCGGGCTTCTTCGAATGGCATCCGGACGCCGACCTTGGCGGGGTGACGCCGCTATGAGCCGGAGCTTTCTCATTGCCTCACTCGTTGCCGCAGGCTTCGGAAGCCGCGATCCGCTCGCGGCCGACGTCCTGAAGGCCACCACTGCGACCGACGATCGCGGCAATGGCACGACGCTTTTCGAGACATTTCGGCAGGATCACAGCATCACGCTCGCCGACCATCGTAGCCACCGGAGCCATAGCAGCCACCGTAGTCACAGCAGCCATCGTTCCGGCAGCGGGAGTCATTATTCGCACAGCAGCCATACCAGCCATCGATCGAGCACCGGCGGAAGCGGCGGCACCTATACGCCTGCTCCCGTTTACTCGCCGCCCTCATCAAGCGGATCGTCTGGCGATGGGTCGGGGTCAACCTATCCCGAGAACAAGCCCGCGACGCTTTACGGGTCGCCAAATAATCCTGCGGCGAGCTCCGAGCCTTTGAAGCCCCTCCCTGGCCGGTCTGAATTGTTCAGGACGATCGTCAAACGCGTGCAGATCGCACTCCTCGCCCATGGCGTATTCAGCGGTTCGATTGATGGCGATGTCGGACCCGCAACACGGAAGGCGCTCCGTGCCTACCAAAGCAAACATGGGCTCAAGCAAACGGGAACGATCACACCTGAAACGCTCGACTCGCTTAAGGTCCCAAGCACCCCGTGAGCCCATGGCTTCAACTGGTCATAGGAAACATATGCATCGATATTTGTTCACGATCTTCGCATCGATTGCTCTCTCGGCCTGCGGGCGAGATGCTCCAGAGGATGCTCCGCCGACGGCACAGGCGTACTCCGACGCTATTTCAGCGACGAGTCCGCCCCTTTCTGAAAAAGACCTCGTTCGTGTCTGCCGGGGCGGCGCTTCCTTCCGGAATGGCACCGAGGTCGCGCGCATCAAGGCGAAGACTACCGAAACCAACCTCGTCAGAATTTCCTATACGCGCACCGACGGCAAGTTTTTCGCCTATGACTGCAAGGTCGAGGGAAATCAGGTGCGCTTCCGGATGATCGACGAGGCGGGACCGGGAAGCGGGCCGGGGATCTGGTCTGGGCGCGGTTCGAAAACGACCTTCGTGCTGTTGCCCCGAGAGATCGAGTTCACCGATGACTTCTTCGATGGGTCGACCGATGTCGACCGCGTGAAAATTTAGAACGACGGGCCGTGGGTCACGCCGGGCGTGCGGCTCCTGATCTGCCAACGGCTTAAGTCTAGAGATGCCCTCACAGACTGGCGAACAACGGCTTCGTGGGCACGGGGAATGTGACTTAAGCGTTCGCAAGAAGTCCTAGTTCCGAGAGACAATGAGGGAATCTAGTGGAAGAACACGCTGGCAAATGGCTCTTCGAAGTCGATCTTGGTGACAACGGCGGTAGGCTCGCACCGCGAACCCTCTCACAGTTTGCGCGGGCGATGGAACGCGAGCGCGACAAGTGGAAATGGCTCGATTCCGTGTCGGAGGAGATTCCCGAAACACTGTGGAACCACGTCTCTAATGTACTCGATAATCTCGCGAGCTACGCCGAGACGGCGCGCTCCGAGGGATCGATCGACGCTGAGGATGCTGCCAATCGGCTCGATGGCGCCTATGGCGGCGAATATCCCGCTGTCTACCATTCCGAAGGCGATTTCGGACGGGCCATTCTCTCTCTGCGGGAAGAGTGCGGCAATGACATGGCCGCACTCGCTTATGGGATCCTGTCGGGCCAAATCGTACCAAACCTGCGCTCGACGCGCCACTTCCGCGCACTTTTTTTGATTTCCGATCCGAGCCAGATCGACGCAGAGGCGCGTCGGGTGGCAGCCGACAAGGATTATCGCTCATGGCAGGAAGAGTCGCGTGATCTGCTGTCCGGGCAGTCGGCCCTCGTCGAACAGGCGCGGGCCACCGCGTCGGATCTTGAGCGGCTTGCAATGGACGAGGGGCGCGCTGCGTACCGGCACTTCTTGAGGGCGGGCGTCAAGGCTCGCCGGTCGCTTAAGATAAAGGGCGACCGCGCAATCAGCGACATCGACAACACGCGCGCTGCCTATCAGGACCAGATGCGGCTGAAGGCCTCAGTCGCCTATTGGGGCGACAAGAAGACAATGCACTCAGATGCGCGCACCGCTGCCGTTCGCCAACTTGTTTGGCTCGCATTGTTCGGGGGCGCTGGCGCGATATTAATCTTCATCGCGGCGATGATCTTCATGCTCGAAGCGTCGGGAATTGATGCGACAGGTTGGTTCGACCTGACGCCGCCGGCCGGACGGACCATCGCTCTATCCGCCTATGTGGTCGTCACGGGCGCGGTCGGTACCATTCTCACCGCGCTCTTCTGGGCCGCTCGTATACTCGTTCGAAATTATATGACCGAGCGCCGGCTTGAGGGTGATGCCGAGGAGAGGCGGACAATGACGCAAACCTATCTAGCGCTCGTCGATCAAGGCGCAGCCTCTGAGGACGAGCGCCTTATCATCCTCAATGCGCTATTCCGTCCATCGCCCGACCAGCCAACTGGGGGCGACGAGGCCGGAAGCGACGTCGCGCTGCCGGCAATCTTAGCGAAATTAATGGACCAACGGGCATTGCGGTGAAGGCGCGTCCGTCTTTGACGCTCGCGATGCTTAAAGGATCGCGCCTCGTGGCCGTTCACGATCAGGCAGGTTTCAAGGCTAAGCCTAAAGAATCCGAGGTTCATTCGCGAGCTTCGCGATCCTCTCCAAGTCATATCCGCCGTCGACGGGCGACGAAATCCTCGACACGTCCGTTTTCGGGAGGGAGTCACCCGACCTCCTCCAGACAAATTTTAAGGGCGCCCATCTTCTGCTGAAGACTAAGTGGGGATCGGAACCTGATCATAATCGAACGCGCATCCGGCCAGAATATCGGTGGGTCGGTAATCGCCACTGCGATTGGAGCGCCCTATCTCCGACACTAGATGCAAGTTCTTCCGAGCGCGCGACGCGACCACATATAGAAGCTTCTTCGCGGTTTCGGCCTGATTGTCGTCACTGAAATGAGGGACCATCCCCTGCAATAGGCCGTACGCGATAACGACATCATATTCGGCGCCCTTCACGCCGTGGATGGACGAGACCGTAATCCCGGTGCGCGCGTCGAAGACCTTTCGGAACATGGCGACCTCCGCGATGGCCAGCGAGCCTTCGGCTACGAGCCGATCAACCCTGCGCTGTGACGCTTCGAAAAACGCGTCATAATGCTCGACCAGGGACTGGCTCGATGTGCGATCAATGCCGATCTTCGCGAAGAGCTCATCGAAGAACAATCGAAGGAATGTGATTCCATCCGGTTCGCCGATTACGATGGCATTGCAGGCCCGAAGGAGTCTTTTGCGATCCAGACCCGATATATCAACTCCCGCGTCGCCAAGCCCGGCGAGTACCTCGCCCGCCCAGCGCATGCGGCGGATATAGAGCTGCGGCGAAGCATTGGTCAGAATGATGCGGGACAACTTGTACCAGAAATTGTCGATGTCACGGGCGAAGGGCACCATTCCCGGCCCATCGAAGGAATATTCCGGCAGCGCGGCCACGAGTTGCCGGGTCATACCGGCGAGATGAGCCCACCAGGGTGCGATGATGCAAACCTCATGCGGCGGGGTTCCCAGAACCTCGATATTATAGCGGATGAGCCGCACCAGCTCGCCTTCCAGAGCGTTCCGATGGGTCAGGCAGTCATATGAGATGAGACTGGCATAGTCCTTGTCTTTGCCGACGGCTTCGCTCTTCGAAGCGAAGACATTATAGTTGCCGAAATAGCCGACGATCCGCTGCGACGAGCGATAATTGTCGGAAAGCTCCATCTGCTTGAAAGTGAGCCCGCTCCGCGCGGCGAAATCCTCGACCCTGATCGCATAGCCTCCGAGGGAGCCATATATTGCCTGATTGGGATCACCGACGATGAAGGCGGCCGTTCCCCCGGCACCCGCCTTCAATATGCGCGCGAGTATCTCATACTGGATCTCTTTGGTGTCCTGATATTCGTCGACGAGAATATGGGAAAAGACAGAGCTCAGGAGAGCGCTGACCGGAGGATGTCGTTCAATCAGCTGATAGGCGTAGTAGAGGATCATCTCGAAATCGAGTTGCCGGTTCTGCTGCAGCGCTTTCCAATAGGAGCGAAGGACGTTTTTGACGGCATCCCGCTTCGCCGGATGACAGTTCAGTTCGAGCGCGCCGGGCGTCATATAATAACCGCAGTCGAATGACGTCAGCCGGTGGGTCGTCACCCCCGCACAAAGCTCCTCGAGCATGCGTTCGGTGTCATGCGCGTTGATGACGCGAAAGCCGTGCTGGAGGTGCGTGTGATAAATCCCGTAAGGCTTCAATATCCATTCGAGACAGAAGGCATGGATGGTGCCGATCCAGAGCTGACTGGTATCGACGCCGAGTTGCTCGATACGTTCGTGAATCTCGTCGGCGGCGCGGCGGGTATAGGTGATCGCAACGACCCGCTTCTTGTCCGATGTGAGGGTCGATAGGAGGCGAGCGATCTTGTAGGTGAGCGTACGCGTCTTGCCGCTTCCCGGCGATGCCACCAGGAACACGCTGCCGGGATGCTCGATGGCTTTGACCTGCGCGTCGTTGAGGTCTTTCGCATCCCAGACGAACATCAGAAGGTCGCGAGTATAGCGTTGATCCCGTCTTCCGGGAAAGCCGCCAACATCGCAGCTCGCACGCCGTCGAAATCAATTTCTTCGCGCCGGTATCGAACGAGTTCGTTCCGCATCGGCGCGAGCGTCTCGGGGAAATAGAAGCCCGAGTCCGCCAGCAGCTTCAGCCGGTAGTCGAGAATGCTGGCCCAGGTCTCCCGGCTTACGTCGATGTGAGCCTTGAATATGGCGTCGAGAATATAGTCCGGAATAACGGCCGCAGGTGAGATTGCCTTGCCGACGAGGATCGCGAACCACCCCTTTCCGACATGATTGGCCATCGTCAGAACGCGCGTACCGAACTGGGCAATGTCGCTGGATTCAAGCTCCAGCTTCGCATTCGCGGCCGTGAAGGGATCCTTGTAGACATCATCAAGGATCGAAACGATCGTCGCCGCATTGCCGGCCGCTACGAAATCTACCTCGAACGTATAGTCCGCAAAATCCACCGAGAGCCACTTATTCCCGTCGCAAAACGATTTAAGCGCCACTTGGCGCGCGGCGCCTGCGGCCTGCGAGGCCAGGGCTTTCTTCTTGGCCTTGGCCTCGCTGTCGCTATCCAGGACATCGGCTTCCGTATCGATGAAAGCCCGGTCTGAATCGGTGATGATCGCACAACGTTTGCGAATACGGTCCTCGTGGAAGAGCACCGCGACATTCTCGAAGCCGGTGCTCCGGATATTGATCAGGCTGATGCCGAGTTCATCGAGGCTGAGCCCGAACACCTTCTTGATGAGCAGCGGGATGAGGATTTCCTCGGCATCCCCCTCGACCAGCAACGCACTCTTGGCAAAGAGCAGATTGCTTCGGACCGCATCAAGATAGCGCTGGATATTGCCGATCTGCCCCGGCTCCAGGCCCGTCGAGGGTTGGAAAACCTCGCACAGCGCCCCGCGGCGGCCGAGGATATTTATATTCTCGACGTTGCTGACCTCGGAAATATGGGTCGAGTGCGTCGAGTAGATGATCTGCGTATCCGCATAGTTCAGACGGTCGAAAAGCGTCTTTTGGATGTGGGTATGGATATGGGCTTCGGGCTCCTCGATCAGGAGGAAGTTTGCGAAGGCTTCCTTCTGCTTCTGATATTTGAATTCGAGCAGTTTCAGCGTGAGATAGATAAGGTTCGCCCCGCCGAGACTGAGTTCGTGGATCGCACCTTCATATTGCTCGTCACTCTCCCCGACAAAAAGCTTAAGCGACTGGAAGAGGCGATCGGCTTCGTCGGGAAGATCCGACCGGATCGACAGCGAACGGGGCGAATATGTCTCGCCCGCGGCATCGACGATCGTATGGCGAATATCCGTCCGGACCTTCCCGACGTCAGGAAGCCCCTCGATCGCGTCATTAAGGTTTTTGACAAGCGTCGTGATCGGTTTGAAGCTGGCAGGATCGATCTCCCCGCTCTTCCCCTTGAGGAGGGTCAGGAGCGGATTGGTACGGTTGTTCTGGAAGTCGGCAACGACATCCCGCAATGCCTGCACGAAGGTGAAACAGACCTCGCGCGAAATGGAAAGCACACCCGGAATGGCGCCCCCGATAGCGGGATCGATCAGTTCCTTAGGGAAGACAACCTCCGCAAAATCGCCGACGATCTTTCTGTAGGTTTCGGGATCGAGAAAATCGGCGCTGCTCTTCCCGGTGAAGACCGTCTCATAATCCGAAATCTCGATCGTCGATCGTAACTCGGACAAGCCGAGAGTATCGCCCGGCGACAATTGGCCGAGCGCTGTCCGGATTACGGCTTTCGGACGGAAGATAAGATTGTAGGTCGCTTTGCCTACCGTCCCGTTCGCTACATTGCCGGTGCCGTGCAGGAACAAGGCCTGGATCGCCTCGTCCTGCGACACATCCTCGAATTCGAGGCTGATGATAATCCAGTGCCCGCGCCAATCACCCAGCCCGCGATGAAAGTCCTTCTCGTCGAGGCGATAGGCCATGCGCATCAGCGAGTCGTCGAGCAGCAAGCGGATCGCGCGGAACAAGTTGGTCTTGCCGGATCCATTCTCACCGATGATCGTGTTGACGCCCTTTTTGAACACGACGTTCGCGCGTTCGAAGTTGCGATAATTTACCAGCTGCAGTCTGGAGATGTGCATTCATTCCCCCGATGTGTGGACGTCGTACGACGGGCAGATCACTGCCTGTCGGAAAACCGGTTGTAGGCGTCCATCCGGTGGACGAGCAGTTCGACCTCGCGCAGATAGATTTCCTTGCGCAGATACTCGATCTCGGCGTCGCGCTGCGTATCCTCGACGTCGATATACCAAGCTCGCGGATTGGGATTGTCATCGCCATTCCAGCGATAGCCGCGCGCCTTCAGGGCATCCTTGAGATCATATGGCGAATTCTCGGCCCATATCCGCCAACTCGGCCGGCGGGCATTGTCCAGCAGCCGCGCCATTGCCGGTACGCCCGACGAGGGGAGCGGTTTGGCGAGCAATTCGATTGCCGCCCGGCAATCATGCTCTGCGCGGTGCCGATCGTAAAAGAAGCCTGCCCCCATAGCCAGATAGGCAAGCTTGGTGCCTTCGAACCCTTCAGCCTGCCAGTCGACCTGCGTCATGGAGCATGCCCAGGGCTTGGTGACGAAAACCTCGCTCAATCGCTCGGCAAAGCGCCGGTCGAACGCCGCATTATGTGCCACGACCAAGGCCGCACCATTTGCGAACGCGGCCACTTGTCCGGCGTCTATCCGCTGCCCCGCCACCATCGCATCGGTGATGCCGGTGAGCTTCGTAATCTCTTGCGGAATAGGAGCGGAGGGTTCCTGAAAGCATTGGAAGGACTCGCCGATCTCGAAGATCCGTCCATCTACGCCGTAATTAAAAGCAATCATCGCGAGTTCGATGATCTCGTCCTTGCGCGGATCGAGTCCGGTCGTTTCCACATCGAGAAACAGCCCGGTCCGGGTCGGCGTGCCGTCCGGATCGGTGATGATGGGGCGCTCGGCGAGGCGTCTCTGGACGCGATATTCGCCGCTCGCGTTCAGCAGTTCGGCGAGTGCCGCCAGATCGGTCGATGGCGCTTCCACCCGGTTCTCCAGTTCTCTGTGCCGGTCGTCAGGCCGGTACGTCCACGTCGAGCCAGCGAGCATAGGCCCGGATATCGATCATGGGTACGGTCGCCTGTTCCTGAAGCCGGGCAATCAGCTCGAAGAGGAAAGCCGTCGCAGGTTTTCGCATCGGCGTGACCACGCCGTCTCTTTCCGTGTCGCACGAGAAAACCCCATGGGCTGCCACACAGCCCAGATCTAGCCTGTCTAACATGTCGCCCGAGGTCAGAGCCTTGATCAGGGGATCGCCAAGCGCGGGGTTCCAGTCACTCTCCAGTGTAAGCAGTCCGCCTATGATGTGCTGGAGCGGCTTCGGCGGATAGACGCCGCCGGCGTGCGGGATCGGAAGGCTCGTTCGCTGCAACGCCCGCACGCTTGCGACCTTGCCGCGGGCATAAGCGACCTGTTCGGCGTTGACCGACTGTTTCGCTTCAAAGACCGCATAAACGCTTTCCGCAGGGATGACGGTCTGCCCCTGAAAGGAGAATATGAACGGCGAATATTGGCGGTCGAACACGACGACGTCGATCTGGTCGCTGAAGGCCCCGTGGCTATCGACTACATGCGCCGAGGCAGCCTGATAGCGCTTCGGCAAATAGGTCTGGAGAAGTTCGAGCCAAACGCCTTCGCTTGCATCGCCCTTTGTCCCCGGATGCCCGAAAGCCTTGCGCGCCCGGGCGAGGCGTTCCTGAATATCGTCGTGCAGTTCCGAAAGAAGTGTCTGGATCGACCAAGTCATCGCACGGTCTCCACATTATTCTCTTCATCCCGAAAGAAAGGCGTCGCTTTCATTGCTGCGGCTATTTCGAGGGCGCGGCTGCCACTCACGGCCTTGTCGGGATAGGCATCGAGCGCGATCGCCGGAAGCAGCCGCTGCATGAGGTCGGAGAAGGTGAAACCCAGCCTGCCGGGCGCCGGGCCGGTCGCGGACACAAGCGCCGCCACCTGCTTTGCGTCCAGGCCAAGCGGCGCCAACCGCGTTTCAAATACGTACCGGCGCTGCTCGTCCGACGGGCGCTCGAAGGCCATGATGTCGGCCGCACGGCGCCGTACGGCAGGATCGAGCGCGCTGAGGCGGTTTGTGCACATGATGACGGCGGCCGGCAGCCGAAGGTTCGCGAGACGGTCGATACCTCGAATGAAGGCGTTCACGCCTGCGCGATCTTCATGATGCATCTGCGCAGACTCGCGCGACTGAGCGAGCGCGTCCGCTTCATCGACCAGAAGAATGATGGCACCGTTTGCCTTCTTCGTACCTTTGAGCCGGCTGGCCGCCTGGACCGTATGCTCGAAGGCGGCCGACAGCAGCTGCGTCATCTCTCCGACCCGCCCCTGCCCTCTGGTCGCGAGACTGAGCGGGAACAACGTAATGTCGATCCCCTCCTGGCGCGCCACCGCATCGCCGATCGTCTCGGCCAGCTCGGTTTTGCCCGAGCCGACATCCCCGGCCAGAATCACTAGCGGAGGGCGGCGCAAGATCGCATCCAGCAGCGGACGCGCTTCGCCGGAATGGAAACGCCTCGCCCAATCCTCCAGCCCCTCCGAATTGACCAGAAGTCCAAGCATCTTGGCGAGGCGAAGTTTCTGATCGTCGAGGCCGACCAGTCGAGCCAGCCTCTCCTGCGGCTCGAAATCGGGATAGCTTTGTCGGCGTTCGAAAAGCTCGTCGAGACCAGGCATTGTCTGCATCAATAGCTCCTGACGCTCGAGCGATCGAGTGCACGGCCGCCCGCCGAGTAGGTGCGATCAGCGGCAAGATAGCCGTTTACAGTGGGCTCGGCAGCGTCATTTCGATAAATCGGAAGCCCATTCTTGAAGGCCTCGCGATCGGCGTGCGACAGGTTGGTGAATGCCGGTCTGTAGGTCATGTAACTGTAGAACTTGGCCCCCGACACATTCTTACTCGGAATGATTTTTCCCGGGTCGTCATCGTTCGCCGCCCCGCCGGCGAGCTCGCGCGCATCATATTTGACCGTCGGCTCGATCCATTGGCCATCGCGCTTGAAGCCATAGGTGACGGTTTGCAAATAGCCGGCCTTCAGCATTGCAACCGCCTCGGCTTCATAATCGGCAATCTGTTTGTCCGACGGCTTGCCGTAAAAGCGCTGCAGACGCTTGAGATCGGTCGCGATCTTGGCCGCAATGTGCCGAGCATGCACGATAGTGAAGGTGACGCTGTCGCTTTCGGTATAGCTGGACATATCGTTTCTCAAACCTGGAAGGTGGAACCGAAGACCTTCTGCCAATAGCCGAGGGTCAATTGTTTGGTGGGCGCAGCAAGGGCCGCATCGATCGCATCACCCGCGTCGAGCGCCGCATCGACGATCTCTTCGATGTTCGCCCCGGTATAGAGCCGCGAAACATTGTTTTCGGCGTTCACCGGATCGATAATCCGCATCGGCTCGCTGAAAGAGCCGATGCTGGACAGGGGATAATAGTCTGAGAAGGCGATCCGCTCGCGAAGGCCCGAACTAGCGACATAGGTGAAAAAATGCTGCAGCGCTTCGGGGTAGTCGGAAAGATCGGTCCCTTCATCGCTCAGTTTCGCCAGGATGAGCTCAATCATGAACGATTTGAACCGGAAGCCGCTGCGTTGCTGTTTCTGGAGACGCGCCCAATATTTGACGAGGCGGACGACCTGCGCAAAATGCTTCTCCTGAGCCTTTTTGCGCTTCCCCGCAAAATCGAGATGGAGCGGGATGCTCGTCTTCAGAAACGAGCCGTCTTCCTGGCTGACCAGATTGCCGTACCATTGGGGATCGCCATCGTAGAGAATCGGGACGACGTCGACATCGAGCCCCGATCCGCGAAAGGAGACCGTGACGGAATAGGTCTGAGGTTCCACCTGATCCGGCGAAAAATTCGGAAACGCCTTGCGCAGGCGCTCCGCAAGATAGTTCAGCAGATCCGCGATCGAATGCGGCGCATCCGCTCCGCTGATGTAACAGGCGACGTCGATATCGTTGAGAGAGCGAAGCGCCGTCCCCTTCGCTAGACTTCCCGAAAGCATCATCTTGCGCAGGGTGAAGTCGGGATGTTCGTCCAGATAGCCGTCGAGCTTTTCCCGCAACCGGCGCGCTTGAGCGCGGTAGTCCCGCGCCTTGTCGTATGGAAGGTTCACGCGCTCTTCCGCAAAGCGCACTATTTCCTGATGCCCCACATGGTCACGGCTCATCGATTCGGCTCCATATGCGCCCCCGTCGGGCTTGACGCGGCAACCTAAATGCGCGAATCGGCTAAAGATCCGCATAGAATTTATATGGGTATATTTACGATACCCGTCAAGGAACTATACCCATGCCCGATGAGAAACGCCCGTGGACCCAAAATCGGCGCTTCGAGTTCATCGAATGGAAGCTGTTCTGGGAAGGCGCTCTAAATCGCAGCGACCTTGAGGATATTTTCGAGATTTCAACGCCGCAGGCATCGATAGATCTTCGGCGATACCGTGAGCTCGCGGTTCACAACATCGAATATGACCCGGCCGGAAAAATGTTCAGACCGGCTCCGGGCATGCAGCCTTCGTTTCTCAAAGTTTCGGCCGACCGCCTTCTACTTCAGCTGCGCGCGCTGCTCACCAACGCGCTGCCGAGACGCGATGTCTGGTTTCGCGACCTGCCGCCGATCGACATGGCGCCGGATATTATTCGCCATGTCGATCCCGACTGCCTTCGGCACATTTTGGAAGCAATCCGGACCCGGCGCTGTGTCGAGGTGCGTTATCAGTCGCTGACCAACTCGCGGATGCGCCTCATCGCGCCTCATGCGCTGGCCTTCGACGGCTACCGCTGGCATGTGCGGGCTTGGGCTTGCGACCGCGGCGATTTTCGCGACTTCGTCCTGACGCGGATCGACCGGATAAAACAGGGGCCCGATGCCGATTTCGATCCTGCCGACGACATCGAATGGACCACGAAGGCCACGCTCGACCTTCGTCCCCATCCGGGGCTGACCGAAGAGCAGTCAAATGCCATCGAGCGCGACTATGCCATGGTCAAGGGGCGTCGCGAGATCGAGGTCCGCCTTTCGATGGCTTATTATTTCATCATGCGGATGAACCTCGACCTTGCCGATCTCCCGCCTCCCCGCGCCCAGATTTGTCTGCAGAACCTGGAAGCAATCCAGCTCGCTGTCGCGACGGCAAAAAGAGAATCCCAACGCAGGATAGCTCTCCGTCAGGAAGCCGGCTGAGGCATTCGTGCGGACGCGGTCCGCGGCGCTGATCGCAAGCACAACGCCGAGCGCAGGTCAGGAGCGGAGACACGCTCCGATTGTGCTTTCTCCTCAAATCTTGAAATCGGCGAAAATGGCATGAGCTCGGGTGATCTGAATGGTGCCCCATCAAGATGCGGTATCAGCGCCTCGCACAGGCTCACATGATCCAGCGTCAGGTGCGACAGTCCGGCAGCACCACGTCCTTTCATTCCAATTGAACGGCCGCTTCGGGGAGTGAGTGAACCCGGCGCGTACGACTTAGATCCGGCGCAGAGCGGAGACTCGAAAGCTGCACGATCTTGTAGCCTCAAAACTACCCTCAATGTGGTCCAGTTTCATTTGAAACCAGTTGCGATTGCGCTCCGCAAGGCTAGACTGGTCAGGCATCGAGCGCGAGCGCGGTGCCGAGGCGTGAGAACCTTGTACTCGACTTTAGGAATTCGGATTGCCCTTTGCCGGGTTGCCGCTGCGCATGTCCAAGCCCTCGGGCCAAAGGCGGCGGCGCTAGCGTCGAGCTAGTTCTCACCACCCGGCTTGGCGATCGCGCTCCCCGAAAGGCGAGCGGACATGGATTTCGAGGAGGATCAGGAAGGACGTTCGGCATATGCCGCCGGCGATCCCCTGCCGCCCGCCGATTGGGAAGCATTTGGCCGCAGCGCCCGGATCGAAGCGATATATGCGGCCCATCATCCCAGACTGACCCGCTTCTTTCGCGGCCGCGCCAACGGCCAGGACGTCGGCGATCTCGTTCAAGAAGTCTTCAGCCGGTTCGCAGCGACGGGAACATTCGCCGCTTCGCTGGTCGAACGGCCGGGAGCTTATCTCTTCAAGGCCGCGCGCAGCCTGCTCGCGGAGCACGCGCGAGCGGACGAACGCCACCTCCGTTCGCAGCACGACAGCCTCGACGATGAACAGCAGGATGCCACCGATCCCCATGCTGCACTCGAAGCGCGCGACGAGCTCCGCCGGGCAGAAGAAACCATATTGGGGCTATCTCCGCTCACGCGCGAGATTTTCCTGCTGCATCGGCTCGACCACATGAGCTACCCCGAGATCGCACGAATCAGGGGGCTTAGCGTGAAGACCGTCGAAAGCCACATGACCAAGGCGCTCGCCGCACTCCGCCGCAGCAGAGGCCGGAGGTGAAGCGCGCCGATCGCGAGGCACATGTCTGGTTCGACACGATGCGGCGTCCCGACGCCGACGAGCATCGCGCCGAATTCGATGCATGGCGGGGCAACCCCGAGAATGCCGCGGCCTATGCACGCGCTGCCGCCGAATTCGACTTTCACCAAGGATTGTCCAGAACGCGCCTCGACGCCGGTGCACGGGCAGAGGTCCGCTCGCCCTTCAACCGGCGCTGGGCGTTTGCCACGATACTCGCTGCGGCGATCGCGCTGGGCTTCGCCTGGATGATCCTCGGCAACAGAGAGCAGCCTCAGATCGCGGAACTCCTGGCGAACCAGGGCGAGACGACGCTCGCCGATGGAACGCGCGTCACACTGATGGATGGCGCGTCCATCAGGACGAGCTATTCCGATAGCGAGCGCCGCGTCGTCCTCACGGGCGGGCGCGCGCGTTTCGAGGTCGCCCATGATGCCGCCCGGCCCTTCGTCGTTGCAGCCCGGAACACCGAAATCGTCGCGCTCGGCACCATATTCGAAGTGAATCTCCTCAATCTCCGGATGCCGAGGATCGCTCTCGTCCAAGGCTCGGTCGAGGTGCGCGCCACAGACAGCAGAAAATCGCTGCGTCTTCGTCCCGGCGAAACCGCGGAGGTGCCCGCCGAAGGCCCGCGCCTTGCCACCGACCCCATCATGGGCAAGCACTCCATGCGTATCGATGTCGACCGCACACCGCTTTCGACGGTGCTCGATCAAGCCAATCGTGCCAATGATATGGCGATCCGCCTTGCCGATCCCGAATTGGGGCGGCTTGAAATCACCGGCAGCTTCGATCTTCGCAACCCCGAGGCATTGGCCCGCCAGCTCGCTGCTGCGCTCGATCTCGAGGTGGAACGGGGAGCGGACGGCCCTATCCTCCGCGCCCAGGCCAACAAAATGGTACTGCCGATCAAAAACCCATAGGGTGTTAGCCCCCGGCGTCATCTTCCCAAACCAGACGGCCATGAACAGCCGCATGGGAGGGAAGAATGACTTTCAGAATTTTCGCGGCGTTGCTTGCTTCGGGCGTATCTTCGACTGCACTCCTCGCGCCGGCGGCATGCGCGCAGGAGACGCAGCAGACCTACGATATCGCATCCCAGCCTCTGGGCGACGCGCTACGACGCTATGCCCAGATATCCGGCCGCAATGTCATCGCCTCGTCGAGCCTCGTGTCGGGCAAGCGCAGCAACCCGGTCCGCGGCCGCCTGACTCCTGACGCCGCCCTCACCCGTCTTCTTTCCGGCACCGGGCTGACGGTCGAACTCGTTGAAGGCGGATGGGTCGTTCGGGCGGGAAACGGCGATGCGGACCCAGCCTCGACTGAAGGAGCGACCGAAAGCCAGGACGCGTCGATCATCGTCACCGGGTCGCGCATCCGCGGCGCGGGGCCGACGGGATCTCCGATAACCACGATCGACCGCGAGACGCTGGATCGCAGCGGCCGCGCAACGCTCGCCGACTTCATCCAGACCATCCCGCAGAATTTCTCGGGCGGACCGACCGAAGCCAACATCGCGATGTCGGGGCGCGGCAATTCGCTCAGCAACATCGGTTTCGGGACGGCGATCAATTTGCGCGGGCTCGGGCCGGGCGCGACGCTGACATTGTTCGACAGCGTGCGCCCCGCACTCGGCGGCGCCTCGGGGGCGTTCGCCGACCTCTCCTTGATCCCTTCGGCAGCGATCGAACGCGTCGAGATGCTGACAGACGGTGCATCCGCGATCTACGGTTCAGACGCCATCGCCGGGGTCGTGAACATCCGCCTTCGCAACCGTTTCGAAGGTGCCGAAACCCGCCTTCGCGCCGGAACCGCCGATGGTGACTATGCCGAGTATCAGCTCGGCCAGCTAATCGGCGCGAAGTGGAGAACAGGCCACATCGTCGTGGCAGGTGAGTATTTCAGCCGCGGCAATCTTCCGTCCACGCAGCGACGCTTTGCAACCGAAGACCTTCGCGCCTTCGGAGGGCCTGACCTGCGCTCGAACTACAATAACCCCGGCACGATCGTAGCCGCGAACGGCCAGCGTTTCCGCATCCCGTCCGGGCAGGATGGCACGAACCTAACCCGTGCGGACCTGATTCCCAGCAGCGATTTCAACCGCGGCGACGCTCGCCGCAACATCGATATTCTTCCGAAGCAGAAGAGCGGAAGCGCCTATGCAAGCGTCGAGCAGGAGGTCGGCGGGTCGCTGCTCCTCTTCGCCCGCGGCCTTTACGCCGAACGTCACTTCGAAGCGCGTCGTCGCGGCAACGGGCCGATCCCGATTACAGTCACAAGCGCCAATCCCTATTATGTAGATCCGATTGGCACCGGCCAGGCCATCACGGTCTATTACGATCCCTCCGTAGACTTCGGTCCCGAAGGCACTCGCGGCAAGGTGAAGGCATTCAATGCGACCGCCGGCGCGCGTGTGAGCATCGGCGACTGGCAAATCGAAGTCTCCGGCGGCCACGGCGTTCAGCGCGAGCATTATGACGGGGTCAACTATATTCATTATCTGCGGCTCCCCCGGTCAGGCTCCGCGTCGACCGTGGCGACGGCGATCAATCCATTCGGTGATGGCGCGGTCAATGATCCGGCGCTGATAGACAGGCTTCGGGGCCATATCGCGGTCGATACGCGTTTCGAGGTTTGGAGCGGTGCTGTGAGAGCAGACGGACCGCTGATCGCACTCCCCGCAGGAGACATGAAGCTGGCACTCGGCGCAGAATATCGCCGCGATCGTCTCACCTATGTGCAGGTCAGCGATCTGGCTTTCGACGCACCCAGAATGAGTGGCATTCCCGGTCTACCGGACAAAAGGATCGTGCGGGCGCTCTATGGTGAACTGGCGATCCCCATCTTCGACAGCGGCCGCGGATTCCCCGGCTCGCTCGATGCCTCGGCGGCGCTGCGCTACGAGGATTATTCCGATGTCGGACACACCGCCAATCCGAAGATTGGCGTGCGCTGGTCGCCCGTCCGTGGCCTCGCTTTCCGGGGGTCCTATGGTCGCTCGTTCCGCGCGCCTTTTTTCGATGAAATGGTCGGGACCGCGAACGCGCGCTACCAGACGCTGCGGGTCACCGATCCCAATTCACCGACTGGCCAATCGGTGGTGCTCGCGCTGTTCGGTTTCAGCCCCGAACTCAAACCCGAAAAAGCCGAGAACTGGACTGCCGGTATCGATTTCGAGCCTGCGGGATTGCCAGGCACCAAATTGTCGTTGACCTATTTCGACATCGCCTACCGTGATCGCATCACGCCAGGATCGGCTGATTTCCGAAATTTCCTGGTGTTGCGCGACATCTACGCACCGCTAATTGCCGACAATCCCGAGGCGGCGCTGGTCGCCTCCTATTTCGCTAACCCGAGCTTCTCGAACAGCATCGGTGCGACGCCCGCCGATGTTCGCGCGATCATCGATGTGCGGACGCGCAATCTGTCGTCGTCGCGCGTGCGCGGTCTCGACTTCGACCTCGGCTATTCGAGGCCGGTCGGCGCGGGAAGCGTCAATCTGTCGGTGGGCGGCAGCCGCCTGTTCGAGATCGACAACAGGCTCACCGAGACTGCCCCGCGCAACAATGTCGTGGGCACGCTCGGCAACCCGGTCAAGCTCCGGCTGCGCGGGCGCGCGGGCTTCGTTCAAGGCGCCTTCGATGGCGGGATCGCGGTTCAGCACGTTGGATCGTATCGCAATCTGACGGTGACGCCGGCCGAACGGGTCAATAGCTGGACGACCGTCGACCTGCAGCTCGGAGCGCGGATCGGAGAGCCCGGAGGTCGGTCACTGAGGCTAGCGCTCAGCGTCAACAATATATTCGACCGCGATCCACCCTTTGTGCAGTTTCGCGCCCTCAACTCCGCGATTGGTTATGATCCCGAACAGGCGAGCGCAATCGGTCGCACTATCGCGCTGCAGGCGGTGATCGAATGGTAATCCTCGCATTGGCGGTCGCGGCCTTCAGCCCCGACTTGGCACGCACGGAGCGGCAACCGGTCACGCCGCATGATCTCGTCGAGGTAGCTGAGATCATGGGTCCAAGCCTCTCGCCCGATGGGAAGCGGGTGGCGTATCGGGTGACGCAGCCACGGATCGATACGAACGACGTCCGCCAGACCTGGCTCGTCGTCGATGTCGACGGCGGGGCCCCTGTCGCGATCGGAAACGGCGGCTCGGCCCGACACAATGGCGCCGGGGTGCCGATTGATGAATCCCCGATCTGGGATCGCGACAGTCGCGGTATACGCTATCTGGCTCGAGAGAATGGAGTGGTTTCGATTTGGCATTGGCGCGAAGGCGGAAGTGCTGAGATCGAAATCAGCGATCCTGCTGACATCACTTCCTTCGGTCTCGCGGCGGACGCCGCTTCTCTCCGTTACACTGTAGGCGCCACCCGCGAAGCAGTCGCTGCCGCCGAACGTCAGGTATATGAGGAAGGGGCGCTCGTCGACGCGCGTCTCGACCTCAACCAACCTATCGCGGGCGGGATGATCGAAGACGGAAAGCGCATCATGCAGCGCTATGCCGATGGATGGTTCGATTTTCGGCGCATCCTGTGGGACGCGCCCGCCGTTGATAAAACTCGCCATATTGAAGATGGAGCGCAGCTTCCAACAGCTGCGGCATCGCCTCAGCAGGGTCTCCTCGTTATCGCCGAAGATGGGAGTCGCGCAGAAATAAGCCGAACCCCGCGCCAGCGCGTTATCGTCACGCGCACCGATGGACGAAAGGTCGCCTGCGCTCTCGCCGCGTGCCGTTCGCCATCACTCACTGCACTCGCGTGGCGGCCGGGAAGCAACATGCTCTTGTTGTTCGACAGGCAGGGTAGCGGACGCGAGATCGTCCGGCTCTGGCGGATCGGCTCGAATGCGGTGAAGGACGTTGCTACGACAGATGGCAGTTTTCGCAATCCGGTTCGGCCCGACCGGTGCGTGGCCGCCCGCGCAGCGATGGTGTGCGCAGAAGGTCGGCCAACAGTCCCGCCTCGTCTGGTCCGCATCGGTTACTCCGGTGAGAGGAAAGTGATCGACGATCCCAATCGCGAGCTAGCGGACCGGATTTCTGCGAAGGCGACCCCGCTTGGCTGGGAAGACGGCGTGTCCGGTGTCTTTCTGGCGCCTGCCAATTCGAAGCAGCCGCTACCGGTCGTCGTCCACTACTATAATTGTAATGGCTTTCTCAAAGGCGGGACCGGCGACGAAATCCCCATGCTACCGCTTGTCGAGGCGGGCATCGCCGTTCTGTGCATCGACGGCAAACGGGCGCCCCGCGAGGCGGGAATGGAAGCAAGCTATGATCTCGCTCTTTTGCACATTGGCCGTGCGCTCGACGAACTCGCGGCAACGGGCAAGATCGACCCTGCGCATGTCGGTATAGGCGGGCTCAGCTTTGGCTCTTCGGTCGCCCTCTGGGGGGTTCGCAAATCGAAACGCTTCGCGGCCGCAACGGTGGCGTCCGGTCAAATATCGCCGCAATACTACTGGATCAACGCTCTGCCCGATCGCGGCTTCGCGGCCGGACTCAAATCCTATTGGGGCATCGGCGACCCGGACAGCGACCGAAAGCGCTGGACGCTCGCCTCGCCCGTGTGGGATGTAGCCTCGATCACCACGCCTCTTCTGCTCCAAGTCCCGCAGTCCGAAATCCAGACTATGGTAGAGTTCCACACTCGGATGCGCCTAGCTGGGAAACCGATCGAGCTGCACGCCTTCGCCGATGAACTTCACATCAAATATCAGCCCGTGCACAAGCTTGCGACCTCGGAACGCAATCTCGACTGGTTCCGCTTCTGGTTGAAGGGCGAGGAATCCGACGCTCCCGGCAAGGCAGCCCAATATGCTCGCTGGCGCCCGTTTCGCGAGGGGCAGTCCTTGCCAGCTCCCGCGCCTTAGGCTCGTGCCGGGTGCGGCCTCCCCGGTGCCGCACCCGGCACGGTCTATTGTTGCTTTCGGCGTCGGATCAAAAGCCAGGCGCGCCGGCTTCAATCGATCGCGCCCAGCGCTCCATATCGGCGACATGCAGAACACGCATCATGCTTACCGGATCGCCAGCCCCCTGCTTCAGCATGGCCTCGACCGCGTCGAGCTCAAGGAGACCATGGCCGGAAAGCCATCCCTCGAGCAGGAACGGACGCAGCCTGTCGCGGTTCTCGGTAAAGGCCGGGAGAAATACCGAGAGTATCCGTCCCTTGCTCCGCCTTGCAAGGACCTCTGGCGGAATATCTGCCGCGAAGGCCCGGCGCGCCAAGGCCCGATCCTGACCGCCCTCGCACCACTGCCAGCTTGCGAGTCCCAGCCCCCATTCGACGATCGGTTGCGCCAGCAGAGGCGTGATCATCGGCAGCGAGAGCGCCCGGTCATAGGCATCGATGAAGGATTGAACGAGAAGCAGGTTAAGCCCGTATACGCGCTGTCCCGGTGCTGCTCGCGCAGCTCCTTCCATCCAGGGATGGTCCTGCCTAGCATCGGCGAAGCGCCGCGAGAGCAGGCTTTCATCGACAGGCCAAATCGGTGGGTTGATCAGCATTCGCTTCGCGGCGAGCGCGACCGCGCGCCATCTGTTGTCTCGAGCAAGTCGCGCCAGATCACCCGCAGCCTGCCAGGCTTTCTTCGGACCTGCAAACCGGAGTGCATCGAGGATCGGAGCAGTCGATGTGATGAAGCCGAAGACACTATCGCCGCCGGCGCCGGTAAAGATCGCATCGGCATCAAACTCGCGAGCAGCCTCCAGAAAGAGGTGGTCACTGGGTGCTAGTAGCCCGAACCCGCCTGGGCGAACACGATCGATAGCGGGTGCTGCAAGCGGATCGCCGGGCGGCGGCCGCCAGCGCTCTGCCAGTTCCGCACCGAGCCGCCGGACGACGGCTCGCGCGTAGGGCCGCTCGTCGCCATCGGGTTCGGTCGTTGCCAGCGTCAATCCCCGCCATGTGGCCCCGGCTTCACCAAGACATGTCGCCACGATCGAGCTGTCGAGCCCCCCTGAAATCTCGAGTTGGATGCGGGGAAACCGACGGCTCCATGCGCCGACCGTCGCGCTGACGAGATCGCGGAGTTCGGCGGCGTCGGCGCGCCGCGGCGGGCTGCAACTGTGATCCCAAGGCGACCAGCTGTTCGGTTCGCGTCGCCCGTGCTTCAGACCGACGATTTCGCCGGGAAGGATTTCGCGAACCTTCTCCAGCTCTGTCGCGGGTCCACGCAGGAAAGGATATCGCAGAGCGGCCGCGACGCGTTCAGGATCCGGCTTTGCAAATCGGCATCCCAGAGATCGCGCAAGAGAGAGGCTCGTGAAAGCGATGCTCGTGCGCGACGGAGAAGCAGCCCTGACGTCAGGGGCATGAAAGATTGCCGGTCCTGCCACAGGCGCGCGGAGCAGGAATGCGTCGCCATTTCGGCCGGCCCAGATCAGAATATAATGCCCCCAGAGGTTCTCGAGCGCCCACGTCCCATTGGTCGCGACTATCCGCGAAGCCTCCGCGGCGGAAAGGGCGTCGACGTCGCCGAATCCCTCGCGGCGGAACGCCCAACCCAGCAGCACGACGCTATGGCCGTGTGTGATGGGAACCGACGCCTCTCCCACCAACGTCGCTGTCCCGAGCGTCGCAAGTTTCTCCACGCCAACCGGCAACGAATGCGCGTGCTCGACCTTTTCGAGGAGGGCAATCCGGAAGCTCATAATTTGAAAACCGCGCGGTAGTCCGCAACAATATTGAGCGGATCGGAGAGGACCACACCGTCCTGCTGCACCCAAGCATGCGCCAGAAACGGATCAAGCTGGACGCCGAAATAGATGTCCGCTGCAATACCGCGGCGCCAGAGACAAAGAGCAAGTGCGAGGCTGTCCGGAACGCAAAGCCGACTGGTCGGTACCAACGTGCGGGCATCGGCGAAGCCACGGGCAAAAAATCCTGCCTTCTGCGGATAGCACCGGCTGCCGCAGCGTTGGGCAGCCTTAACCTGATGTTTTCGCCATCGATCAATTGTCCGCGGTAGTCCCGCGAAACGAAGCCAAAGCAGGGCCGCAGTGCAGCTTCGCGCTGTTTCCCAAGCCCCGACGCCGCCACCCGGCTCGGGCTGCTCGAGAGCGCTCGATTGCGGCATCGGCTGGACCACGGGAGCGACATCCCTTCCCGGGCCCGGCGTGAGCAGACCCCGCGCAAAAAGGGTCCGGCTACCCGCCGTCGCTTGCAGCGATGTCGGCGACCGGGATGGATCCAGCAGGCTCGTTTCGGCTTCGCCGACAAGAAAATAGCGGTCTGCCGCGAGGTCAAGGACGACCGCTCGACTGCCGACGAAGCCATAGCTGATGTGGGTGGGCAAGCTATACTGCATGGTGCGGTACGGACGCGGCACTGGCGCGCCGCGTCCGCCATGGCCGTCAGGCGGTGATGCCGCCGCCGACGGGGATTTCGCTGAGGACGTGGTCTTCGGGGAACGGCGGCGCCGTGCCGAGCGTGTCCACGCTCGCGATGCCGAGTTCTTCGATGCCGTCTTCGACGATGTCATTGCGGTTCATATGAACCTCCTCTGATATGCCGCGGAATTGCGACATTCTCAAAGCTACGCTCCTTCGCCGGAATAGAATTTTTATAGTTTTCGTATCGGTCGAATATTATCTGAGTGGTTCGTCACGAGGCCGGATTTCGGCGATGATGCGCCCGGCCATTTCGAGCCGGCGCCGATGAAAACGGGTGATTTTGGCGCGCAGCGCGGTCCACCGCGCAAAGCGAAAATCGTCTTCCATCGCCTTCAGCGTCTCGAGCGAGGACGGATCGACACGCAGTTCCGCACGGCGGAGAAGCCGGCACCGCTCGGAGAGATTTGTGATGGCGAACCGGAGTTCGCGGTTTTCGCTGCGTAGGGCGATCGCCCGGAACAGCGACTCGATGCCATCGACATAGTTCTTGCTTGCCGCAAGCTTGACGAGGGTGCCCGGCCCATCGGGTTCGGCGGTACATCCTTCGAGGGCCAGCGCGATCAGCGCGCCGCCCCAATGGTAGAGGTCGTGAAGATCTGCCTCCGCCAGCATCGGCGAGCGGAAACCCTCCTGGTGCCAGCTGTCGATGATGCGCTCGCCGGCAAGTCGGTGAAGCGCCTCGCGGACGGGCGTCGCACTCGCCCGGAGCGATCTTGCGAGAAGAATCGGGTCGAGCCTGGTCCCGGGCGGGTGCCGGCCGCCGAGGATCTGCGCCTTGAGGTCGAGATAGACCCGCTCCATGGTCGCGCCCGCGTTCATGTCGCACGCCCCCCACCTTCGCCGTACATCCGCTCCGTTCGGAGCGCTCCGACATGTGCATCGAGAAGTGCGGCCTGATCGGGCCGGAGCGCATCCACCGCGGCAAGCGGTTCGTCGGGATAGCCGCCGAACAGGACCGACGGGCATTGTCCCTCGAAATTTCCGAGGTTGGGCCGATGCTGCGCATAGCCGGCCAGCGCGGCGAGCTCGGGCGAGAAGGTCCTGGCTATGTCGGGCGGATAGGCGAGCCACTGATTTTCATATGGCTTCAACCAACCTAGGCAGTAGCTCACAATGATGCCGCGCCGCACGGCGGGGCTCCGGTTCTCGCCGGCGCCGTGGAGCGTGGACCCCAGGAATATGATCGCATCACCGGGTTCGGCTTCGGCGGCGACGGGAGCGTTCTTCGGCTCCTCCACCAGCGCCTCGGCGCCGTGGCTGCCGGGCCAGATAAGCGTCCCGCCATTCTCGGCCGTGAACGCGGTCAGAGGCCACATTATGTTGACGAGATATTCGACCTCGCCGAGCGAACCCTGCCACATATCCTGATCGCGATGCGGAAACTGCGGAAGCGCGCCAGGGTGCAATTCTATAGCCTGGGTGAGATTGAGCTGGATGCGATCGCACCAGTTTCCAAGTGCGGCTTCGGCAAGTGCGAGGATTTCAGGATGGAGGACCAGCGCCTCCATCTGTTGTGAACGGATGAGAAGACGGCCGAAGCGCTTCGTTCGCTGCCCGTAAAAGCCGCCTCCGCAAAAGGGCGTTGCCTGGTAGCGACTGTCGAGGTCGGCCGACAGGCTCTCGATCAGACCGCGCGGTAGCGCGCCCCGCAGGATGGTGTAGCCGTCGGCCATGAGTTCGCGCGCAGCGTGAGACTGCGGCATCGAGCCGTCGAGCGCGATAGGGTCTATCAACATCGCCTCTCTCCTCACGCCGCTTCGGCGGGCGATGCCGCGGTGCTGACGATGCCGCAGGCTGCAAGTTTCCCCGGCGTCGCCGCATCGATCTCGATGGCAAGCGCAGCGAGCGCTTGCCCGGCGTAGAGAGCAGGATCTCCGAGCGCCCTGCAATCCCATCCGAACGCCTGTATCTGCCGGAACCATGAAAGCTCGGCGACCCCGGTATAGGTCGAGATCCCGTTCGCGAGCGCGTAGTCGGCGAGCCCTACGAGGAGCGCATCACGGGCGATACGACGCGCACGGGCACCAATGCCCGGCGAAAGGCAGAAGCGCGTGATTTCGAGTATGCCTGGTCCCTGCGGGACGTCCCCGGACACGAGCCCCGGGTAGAGCGTATCGAGAAGCGCGGGACGCGTCGTCGGCAGCAGGCGTGCAGAGGCCAGATGCCGGCCGTCTGGCTCCGCGACGATGAGATAGGTCGCGGACGGGTCGTCAAACTGGTCGACCTCGAAGCGCCCGGCAAGTGCCGGCAGATCCCATTTCAGAAGATCGATGAAGACTTGTTTGCGTGCCTCGAACATCGAGCGCATCGCAGCGTGCTCGAGGGGCCGGTTCACTTCGTCGACTATCAGCAGCATTGGATTGCCTCCCTTGTTGAAGAGGCATTCCAATTGAACCGCATTTCGGCCCGAGGCCATAACACAACGGGGGGGGTCAGCGGCCCGCGAGATCCCCGAAACTGATATCGCCGGCAAAAAGAGCACGGATCGTGAGGGCCGTTCCGCCATGGACCTTATACCTCGCACGCGCTTTGCGAAGATGTTCCTTGACCGTGTCCACGCTGAGGCCGAGGATCCTCGATATGTCCCATGCCGATTTGCCGCGCGCAGCCCAGATCAGGCATTCGCGTTGCCGGTCCGTCAGCCGCGGACCTTCGGTCGCGAGTTCGGGATAAGCCAGCAGCCTCGCTGCCTCGAACGCGACGCCGCCGATCATCCGTGCAAAATGCAGCGCCGCGGGATCGACGGTGCAGCCCGGGGCCCATGCGAAGGACACCGAACCATGCGCCTCCCCGGGTAGGTGCGCCGGAACCGTCACACCATCGCCGATGCCGTGCCGCATAGCGCGGCGGAAGACCTCGCGATCCTCCGGGCGCGAGCGTGCCCGTTCGGGTAGATCACTCCATCGAAATCCCGAAAGACGCCGTTGGCTCTCTCGGTGAACCGGATCGGACACGCCAAGGCGGCGTTCGTCGAACCACCGCGCCCACTCCTCGGGATAGTTATGAAGCCGTACGCCTCTTCCCGGCGCCGCAAGAAAATCGACATGGTGACTGAGCGCGAACCATGAACATCCAAGCGGAGCACACGCTTCCCGGAGCAGATCGCTGAGCGCTGCCTCATCCTTTACGCGCGTCACCTCGCGCGTGAAACTCTCTGCGGCGCCGAAAATCGGCATGAGCGAACCATGGCAGTGCCGGATGCAGTCGCCGAGCCTGGCAACCAGCATGCCCCTCGTCGATCCCGGATCCTGCCCTCTCACCAGGGCGGGCAGCCGGGGACGGCCGATCGCCGCTGGTCCAGGCGATCATCAATCGGACGACGGTGAAGGCAAACCCATATATTTCAATTATTTTCGACAGATAGAACCAGATTGAGGGCATTTCTTCACGCTCCTGGTGGTGGGCGCTCATTCCAGGCGCGTCCGGAAATCCCAGGTCGGAATGCCGAGTTTCTTCGCCTTGCCCGCAAGATTGTCCTGTATTCCGTTGCCGGCAAAGATGATCACGCCGGCCGGCATCGCTTCGAGAATGCGGTCATTGCGCTTGAACGGAGCCGCTTTCTTGTGCCGGTTCCAGTCGGGCCTGAACGCCACCTGCGGAACCTTGCGGGCGTCGGCCCAGCAGGCCGCGGCGCGCTCGGCCCCCGATGGCGTGGCGCCGTGCAGCAGGACCATGTCCGGATGGCGGGCGAAAGCCTTGTCGAGCGTCTTCCACACGAGCTGGTGATCTTCATGGTCCGATCCGCCGGTCAGGGCGATGCGGGTGCCCGCTGGCAACAGGGCGGCCGCCTTCTCGCGCAACCGGCGGTCGAGAAAGTCGCGGCTGTCGATCGAAGCCGCGGTCATCGCCCGGTGATGCACCCGCGAGCCGGTGCGCGGTGCCCAGGGTTTGCGGACGTGAAGACGGAAATGGTCGGCCGCCGTCTCGCGGAAGAATTCCATCGCATCGCGCCGCTCGATCAATGTCCCGCCTTCCGCGATCGCGCGCTCAAGTTCGACCGATCGGATCTCGCTCCCATCCTGTTCGCGCTGCATGCGTTGTTGCGCCTGTTCATTGTCGTCAAGTTCGCGCTCGATCCGCTCGCCTGCCCGGTGGAAGATATGGACGAGGTTCCAGAGCAGATCCTCGATGTCGGGTTCGATCCGCGTGTCCTCGAGACAGCCGACGATGGCATCGAATATGTCCGCGACGGCCCCGGCGGCGAGATGCGGATCGGGGAGCGGCCGCGGGTCGGGCTCATCTTCGAACGGCCGGTGCCCGTAGAGCTGCATTTCCTGCAGCAGATACGCTGTCGACCCGGGCTCGGGTTCATGCGGGTTTTCGCGGGCGGGATCGAGGGTCATCCTGGCACTCCTTCGGCCGGCCGCGCCTTTCGCGGCCTTCGTGGCGACGCCCCGCGCCCGCGCGGCGGCCAACGCACCGCGGCCTCCCGCCGCGGCCGAAGCGCAGCGGAGGATTGCGGGCCGAGGCTATTTTGTCTCGCGATGCAAAGGGGCCAAGGGCCCCGGCGGAAAATAGCCTCGGCCAAGCAATTGCGGCGGCCGCCGCGCGGGCGCAGTCGCCCTCTCACGAAGGCCGAACGCGCGGCCGGGCGGAAAGAGGCACTCGGCACGCCCCGTTTGCCCCTCCCGCTCCCGGCGGCGCATTCAGAAGCGAATGAGGTCCCGGTCGCCTCCAACGAGCTGCGCCCGCAGTGCGGCGGCCATGCGCCTGTGGCCGACGGTCCGAAGATCGTGATTGAAATCGTCATGACGCGGCTCGAGCGGTAAGAGCTGGAGCCCGCTCGCCGCGGCCCGCTCGGAGAGCACGTCGAAGGCATGAAGCCCCGCAGGATCGCGGTCTCGCCCGACATAGAGGCGCGACAGCCGCGGCGGGAAGTCGATCGCCGCGAGATGGGCCGATGAAAGCCCGGCGATCGCCGGCAAGCCCGGCAGCAGTTCGCGGATCGAGAGCAAAGTCTCGATGCCCTCTGCCGCCATCATCACAGGAGCGGCGGCGCCGAAACGCACGCCGTGGCCCAGAAGGGCTCCCAAGGCGCGGCGAGGATAGGCAACGGGCGCTTTGCGAGGCGCGGCGACATCGAGCCATGTGCGATGCACGCCCGTCAGCTTGCCGCTGTTGTCGGTAACTGCTGCGATCATCGCGGGCCACGCTTTGCGGCAATCCGGCGCATCGTCTTCAGAGGGGCGGTAGTAGCAACGCGGATGGAAGCGGAGGGCACCCCACTCTTGGCCCCCTGCCATGCACCGTTCGGCGAGATAGGCGGCCGCGTGCGTCGACGCGATCGGGGTCGACGCGGCCCATAGCCGCTCTGCCGCAGTAACCGACCCTGCCGGCGCCCGCCGCCTTCGCGGACTGTCGGCCGCCGGGGGTTCATTTTCAGGGGCGGGCAAGCTCAGGAAGTGCCGGGCCTCGGCGAGTATGTCGCGAAAGCTCGACAGCCCGCACACCGCGGCGATGACGTCGAGCAGGTCGCCATGCTCGCCGCTTGCCGCGTCGGTCCATTTGCCGGCCGCGCGGCCCTCGGCGCCGCCGCTGAGCCGCACGTAGAGACTGCGCCCGGGCGCGTTCCTGACGTTTCCGACAAGCCAGTAATGCCCCTCGCGCCGACCATTTGAAAGATATCGGCGGCACACCGCTTCGGCATTGTCACCGAGGCGGCGCGCGATGTCGGATGCTGGACTTTCCATGCGGGGCTCCTTCAGGCGGCCTTGCGTGCCGCGACCCGCTCGATCGGAAACCGATCGACGAGCCGCGCGAACACATCGGCGCCGGCAGCCCCTGCCGGCACGTAGAGCTTGAGCTTCCACGAAACGATCTCGGAGATCAAGCCGCAAGCCTTCAGTCGTTCGACGCCGAGGTCGTCGAACCCCGAAAGCTCGACCCGCCAGTCGTTCATCGCCCGCACCCGCTTCAGCACCTGCCCCTCGGCGAGATGAAGCGTGAGCTCGCCGGCGAGCAGCAACCGCCAGGCCTCGTTCTTCGGCATCGCCGCTGCGGCGCCGTCCATGACCTTGGCGACCCAGGCATGATGGACGCGCCGTCCGATGACGCGCTCGCCGCTGTCGGCCTGGAGGCGGAAAACGCGCGCCGATTCCTTGGGCAGGCTTTTCCAGATCGGGAGCAGCAGCCCCGCCACCATATGGATGGTGCTCGTCGCAAATTCGGGGAGCTCCCCGACTTCGGCCGTCCAGGCAGCAGCGAATTCGGCGCCGGTCGCCTCCTCCCAATGGCTCGCACGAAACACGTCCTCGAGCAGGTTGCCCGCCTCGTTCGGACGCACGAGGCGAACGCGGGGGATCAGCGCGCCTTCCTCGTCGAGCAGGCTGCGGGCGCGCAGCTGAACTGCCGCACGTCCCGAGCGGCGATTGACCAGGAGCGTGCCGCCGCGCTCGGCCGCGAGTTCGAGCGCATCCTCGAGGCCGAGCGGCGCGATCCGGTCCATTCGCTCGATCGTAAGCAGCCGCGTTTCGGCACCGGTTCCGGGGTGGGTGTAGATCGTCCGGCGATCGGTGATCCGGAAGCTCTCGGCGCGCAGCGTCTCGAGACCGAGCTCGAACGTGCCGCTTGCAATCGCGCCTTCGACGCGCGCCGCGACGAGCCGCTCGAACGCGTCGAACAAGATGCCTTGCATATCGATCGTGAGTGCGAGCATCCGGTTGAGGAAAGTGGTGATCGGCGGCAGCTCCTCCCTGAGCCCGCCGCCCTCGTCGAGCAGCGACAGCCCCGTCGCATCCTCGAATGTCCCGAGCGAGCATCCTTCGATCTTGCCGCGAACGATGAGGCCATAGAGGTGACGAAGCGCATCGCGTGCGTAGGGAGATTCGAGATTGTCCTCGGGCCGGAACATATTCTGTCCGCCCGTCTGGCGCTGGCCGCGCGTAATCGCGCCCAGCGTGTCGAGACGCCGTGCGATCGTCGAAATGAAGCGCTTCTGCGCCTTGACGTCGGTCGAGACGGGCCGGAACAACGGCGGCTGCTTCTGGTTCGTGCGGTTGGTGCGTCCGAACCCCTGGATCGCGGTGTCGGCCTTCCAGCCTGCCTCGAGCAGATAATGGATCCGTCGCCGCTGGTTGGGGACGCCGCGATCGGCGTGGTAACTCCGCCCGGTGCCCCCCGCTTCCGAGAAGACAAGGATGCGTTTCCGGTCCTCCATGAAGGCGTGAGTCTCCGATATATTCGCCGAGCCCGGACGGTTTTCCACCGCGAAGCGAATGCTCCCGTCCTCGCTGGCTTTTGGAACGATGCGCCGCGACCGGCCAGTGACCTCGGCCACCGCCTCGGGCCCGAACCCCTGGACGATCTGGTCGAGCGCGCCCGGCACCGGCGGCAGGGCCGCGAGCTTCTCGATCATCGCGTCCCGGCGCCGGCAGGCTTCGCGGTTGAAGACGGGATTGCCGTCGTCGCCGAAAACGGGCCGCGAGCCGAGGTTGCCCTCGCCATCGGTAAAGGGCTCGTAGAGTTGAACCGGGAAACTGTGCGCGAGATAGTCGAGGACATATTCGCGCGGCGTGATGTCGACCGACACATCGTCCCATTCGTCGGTCGGAATTTCGGCGAGCCGCCTTTCCTGCAGTGCCTCGCCGGTCGAGGCGATCTGCACCACTGCGGCATGCCCCGCCTCGAGATCCTCGCGCATGCGCGCAATCGCGGTCGGGGTCTGCATCGCGGTGATGAGGTGATTGAAGAAGCGCTGCTTCGCGCTCTCGAAGGCCGAGCGCGCCGCCGATTTCGCCTGCGCGTTGAGCGTGCCATGTTCGAGGCTCGTCACCCCGGCCGCTTCCATCGCGGCATCGAGATTGTTGTGGATCACCTGGAAGGCGCCGGCATAGCTGTCGTAGATGCGTCGCTGATCCTCCGTCAGCGCATGTTCGACAAGCTCATATTCCACCCCGTCGAACGAGAGCGAGCGCGACGCATAGAGCCCGAGCGCCTTGAGGTCGCGCGCGAGCACTTCCATCGCCGCGACCCCGCCGTCCTCGATCGCCGCGACGAACTGGCCGCGCGTCCCGAACGGGAAATCCGCGCCGCCCCAGAGGCCAAGGCGCTGCGCATAGGCGAGATTCTGCACCGTGGTCGCGCCGGTCGCCGAGACATAGACGATGCGGGCCTCGGGCAAGGCGTGCTGGAGGCGAAGTCCCGCACGGCCCTGCTGCGACGGCGCCTGGTCGCCGCGCGCGCCCTTGCCGCCGGCGGCATTGGCCATCGCATGCGCCTCGTCGAAGACGATCACGCCGTCGAAGTCGCGGCCGACCCATGCCACGATCTGTTCGATTCGGCTCGCCTTCCCCATTCGGCCCTGCGAGCGCAGCGTCGCATAGGTGGTGAAGAGAATCCCCTCGCCGAGCCGGATGTCGGTGCCCTGCGCATAGCGCGACAGCGGCGTCACGAGGAGCCGCTCCTGCCCGAGCGCAGCCCAGTCGCGCTGCGCATCCTCGAGCAGCCGGTCGGACAAAGAGATCCAGAGCGCCCGTTTGCGACCTTTGAGCATATTGTCGAGAATGATTCCCGCGACCTGACGGCCCTTTCCCGCCCCGGTGCCGTCGCCAAGAAACCAGCCGCGCCGGAACCGCACCGCCTCATCGGCATCTTCGGACGCAGCTGTCACGACGTCCCACGTCTCGTCGATGCTCCACGCGCCCGAGATATGCCCTGAATGCGCTTCGCCGGCATAGATGACCGACTCGAGCTGCGCGTCCGACAGGATGCCTTCGCCGACCAGCCGCGCGGGAAGATGCGGGCGATAGGAGGGTTTCGGCGGCGCAACCGACGCCATCGCGGCCGACTGGACGAGCGGCGTCGGGTGCGGCCGCGCGCCGGCGATCCGCAGCGACTGGAGCAAATAGGGTTCATAGATGGACTCGCCGAGCTGCCCTTCGGGCGGCGTCCAGTCGACCGTTTCATAGTTGAGCGTCTCCGCCGCATCGACCGGCGAGATCGTTTTAGCCGGCACGCTGCCCACGGCCTCGGCCATGCCGCCCTGTCTTGCGACCGCGATCGGCAGCGCCGCTGCGAGCGGCGGCGGCGCTGACGGCCCTGTGCGCGGCGGGACCCCGTCGACGACCCATTGCAGCAGCGTCGCAAGATCGGGAGCCAAGCCCGCCGAAGCGATCAGTTTTTCGGGATCGGGCGCCGCGACCTTGTCGAACAGGGTGAGCCGCGTCTCGATCGAGGTACCATGTTTCGCGAACGCCTTGCCCGAGATCGCCGCGGAGAAGACGAGGGTCGCCGTCTCCTGAAGGCGGACGAAGGCGGACCGCCATGCCGGCGCCTCGGGCGAACAATTTGCGCCGGTGATCGCGACCAGCCGTCCACCCGGCGCCAGGCGCGCCAGCGCCGAGGCGATGTGGCGCATTGCGGTGTCCTTCATCATCCGCTCGACATTCGCGGCCGCCGAGAAGGGTGGGTTCATCATCACGACGGTCGGAGCGATGCCGTTCGCCAGCCGGTCGTCGATCGATATCGCATCGTGCCGGCTGACAGCCTCCTCGGGGAAGAGGCTGCCCAGCAGCGCCGCACGGCCGGGGTCGAGTTCGTTGAGGTAAAGGCGGCACCCCGCAAGCTCGGCCTGGACGGCGAGCATGCCCGTGCCGGCCGAAGGCTCGAGGACGACATCGCCGGACATAAGTCCGGCAGCCGTCGCGGCGACGAAGGCATAGGGCAGCGGGGTCGAGAATTGCTGCAGCGCCTGCCCTCTCTCCGAGCGGCGGGTCTGGGTCGGAATGCGCGCGCCGATCCGCTCGAGCGCGGCAAGCATCTTCTGAGGGGCGGGATTCCGGTGTCTGAGAGCGGCACCATAGCGGCGCAGCAACAGGATCTGCGCCGCCTCACATGCATCATAGGCCGACTTCCAGTCCCACGCTCCCGTCGCATCGCCGGCGCCGAAGGCGCCGGTCATCGCCGCGCGCAGCACCGCGGTATCGAACGGCGCGCCGCTCTCGAGCGCGGGTTGAAGGGCCTCGGCGGCCGCGTGAAGCAGCGCGGCGCGATGCGCCGGGCCCTGAACGAGCGAAGTCGGAGCGGCAGGGCGTGCCGCGGCAGATGATGTCATGACATGTCTCCGGATGTTGAGGAAGGACCGCCTGCCTCTCTCTTTCCGGCGGCGGCCCGCCCGATCCCGGCATCCCCTCGCTCTGGCAGGCGGGCAAAAAGGGGGCACGCTCCGGCCGAGGCCGCAGCGTGCCCGCGTTTCAGGCCTCGGCCACCCGCTCATGCCGAGCGAGGTCGATGACGAATCCGTGGCGTCCGACCTTATATTCGCCCTCCGGCACGAGGAAGAGACGGACCGTGCCGTCGGCGCGTAGCCCGCCTTGCTTCGCACCGACGAGTATCATGTCGGTACGATCCGCCGCCCGGCTTGCCGAGACGGCGATCCAGTCGGCCGCATGAAGGGCGAAAAATTGCCGCCGTTCCTTCTCGAACGATTCCGAGGGGCTCAGAATGCGGCCGTGGAAAGCCTCCCAATTGTCGGGAAAGCTGTTGCGCAGCGTCTTCTCGGCGTGGCGCCGTTCATGGGCGGTGAAGAGATGGGGAAAGCCGATCGCGACCTTCGACCATTCGCAGTCCTCCTCATACCACCCGTCATCGTTGCGCAGCGCGGCATGCATCTCGGCATTGCGCGAAGGATCAAGCCGGAAGCCGCCGTGGCTCGCGGTCGAGTGGAAGACGATACCGCCCGCGTAGATTTCGCTGCCCTGCGCCGGTCCCCAAGGCGTGTCCTGGCTCATGTCCTCGTACCGGCGGCCGAGATCGCGAAGTTCCCGGCGGTGCTGGGCGATGTCCTCGACATGGCCCCGAAATGCCGCTTCGTCGGCGACGAACCCGCCCGTCCCAGAAAAATCCGCGAGCGTCCAGGCCGCCATTGCGGCACGAAGGCGCCATCCCGTCGCGACCTTGATGCCCGCCTCGACCGGCACGGCGAGGAAAGCAAGATCCTGCACGCGCGCCGCGAGGTGGCCCGACACGGTCTGGGCGAACTCGGCCTCGATGATCGTTGCGCCGGTCATGCCGCCTTCTCCTCAACCGGGTCCCGGACATATTCGAGCCGCACTTTGGCGAGGCGGTTGCGTGCGACCCAGGCGTCAGCAGCGGCCGCGTCGGGCGCGAGATATTCGAGCTCTTCGGCCCTGCCCGCCTGCCGCAGGATCCGCACGCTGCCGACGGGCGGCAGCTCGACGATCTCGAACGTCAGGCCCGACGTGAGCTGGAAGCTCCGCATGAACCGGACGAGCGTGATCCCGTTCGCGCCAAAGTCGCCGATATGGAGGCCGAAGCCGCCCGTATAGTGGAAGGTGCCGCTCGCCGACGGCGGCTGCTTTGCGATGAGCCGCCCCTGGTCGTTGCGGTTTTCCCATTGAGCGAGCTTGCGCTTGAAGCGATCGGGCGGGCGCGGAGTCCCGTCCGAGAAGCGAATGATGGCGCCGAGCGGCGCCGTATCAAAAATCATTTGTGCGGACATGATCATGCTCCTGAAAGATAATTGAAGCCCCGCGCGGCCGGCGGGGCATCGAAAGTCGGAAGTTCCTAAGGATGCCGGGGGCGGGATCGCCGCCCCCGCGCACTCACTCGGCGGCGACCGCGATATCGTCGTCCTCGGCATCGTCGCCCAGGAAGGGAGGCATCTCGCCGCCTTCCTCGCCCATCGCGCCGGCGTCGGACGCCGCGATGTCCTGGGCGCTGTCGATCGGCGGCGTGCGCAGCGGTTCGGGGAGCCATCCGGTCTCCTCGAGCAGGCGCTCGGCCTCGCGCGCCATGTCGGCCTTCTTGAGATGGTCGATCATCTGCGCGAACTGCTCGCCGCGCGCCTCGGTGACGTCGGCGAGGATCCGCGGCTTCGTCACGGCGCGCAGATAGTCGTCGGCGGTCGGACGCCAGCCCGCCTCGACGAGATCGAGCCCGACGGCGCGCGCGAGTATATGGCTGTGCGCGATGCGGCGCTCGACCTTGTGCTTCGATATCCGGCCATTGTCATATTTGGGGACGATCTCCGCCTGCGCGTTGACCGCCACCGAAGCGCAATGCGCGAAGAGGTCGGACTGGTCGGCAGGATCGAGCCCGAGGAGAAAATCCCAGACGTCTTCGACCGCACCGGGCAGCCGCTCGCGCCAGGCGGACGCACGCGCCTCGATCGCCTGCGCAGGGGCGCAATCGCGAAGCTTCGCAGGTTCATTGCTGAACAGCACGCGGTTCGTCGCGACCTGGACGCAGCTGTCCTGACTGAAGCGAAAGAAGCAGTCGAGCACGAAGCCATGCAGCACCGCTGCGAAAGCGACCGCAGGATTGCGGGCGACGGCATCCTGCAGTGCCAGCGTGCGCCATGCCGTGAGGTCGGAAACGATGCGTTCGGAGAGCGGCTTCAGCTCCTCGGCTTCTTCCTCGCTTTCGCCGCCGTCGCTGCTCGGCAGGACCCCATCGGCGACGACGCCTCCGACCTCGGCTTCGCCCTCCTGCGCCGCGGCGGCCTCACCACTTCCCGCGACCTCGCTCTCGACCGGCTCGTCTTCGAGTTTCACCCATCCGCGCTCGACGCGGACGCTGCCGTTATGGTCGATCGACACGAACGCTCCTGCGATCGCGATGTCGCCCTGATCGAACAGGAGCGGCCGGTCGGCAAGCGCCCCGATCTCGATCTCGATCGCATCGAGCCGGGCATGAACTTCGTCGGGAACCGCCGGTTCCTCCGCCCAACGCTCGTTGATGTCGTCGGCTTCCTCCTCGAGCGCAAGCAGCCGCTTTTCCTCGGCGTCGGTGATAGCGACCTCTTCACTCGGCGCGGCGCGCATCCCCGCGGTCGCGTTCCAGGGCAGATCGATAGCAGTCGTCACCCACTTCCAGCCTTCGGCAGCGATCCGCTCACCCTCGGCGCTGAGCTTCTCGTCGACCATCCGGTCGAGCAGCGCGGGATCGGTGAGCCAGCCGCCAGCGTCGGCTTCGAAGAGATCGCGCACGATCCCGCCGCCCGCCGCGAGATAGGCGTCTACCCCGACGAACCGCGCGCGCTTGTCGACAACGCGGACGCTGTTCTCGGTGAGCCGCTGCCGGATATAGCTCGGCGACTTATTGAAACTGTGCTCGAGCTGATCCCAGACCTCTTCCTGGCGTTGATGATCGTCCGACACGGTGAAGGCCATGAGGACGTCGAGGGACATCTCGTCGTCGGCGTAAAGCGCATGGAGCCGCTCGGACACCGCGGCCAGTTTGAGGCGTTGGCGCACCACGGCCGGCGTTGTCCGGAAATGCGCAGCGATCGCCTCGACACCGTTGCCCTTGTCGACCATCGCCTGCATTGCGCGAAATTCGTCGAGAGGATGAAGATTTTCGCGCCAGCTATTCTCTGCAAGGCTGTCTTCCTCGGCGAGAATGTCGTTCACTGCCGCCCGCACGACGCAGGGGATCGGCGCTTCTTTCGCGAGCTTCTTCTGCTTGACGAGGAGTTCCAGCGCGCGAAAGCGGCGCCCCCCGGCCGGTACTTCGAACCGGCCGGTTTCTTCCCCCTCGGGGTCGAGGATAGGCCGGACATTGAGGCTCTGAAGCAGGCCTCGCCGTTCAATGTCGCTCGCGAGAGCATCGATCGAATGTCCTGCCTTCACCCGGCGGACATTTGACTGGGACAATTGCAGCCGGTCGAGCGGAATGTCGCGCGAGGGGCTGAGGACAAGCTTGGGTGCCGATTTGGCCATGGCTTTTCTCCATGGCGAGCCGCCGCGAGACTTTCTCTCGGCTCCTGACTCGCCGAGAAATCGCCACGCGACCTCTAACTTTCCGGCCTCCGCAGGAGGCCGAATGGTCTGATCACCCCGCGTCTGGCCACTCCCTCCGCCCGGCGGGCGGCGGCAAATTTCAGGAAATGGCGAACCTGCCTATGGCGACACCGCCGTCACGCCGTCCCCAAGTCAGGCGGCGCGTTCAAAAATCGCGGCGATGCCCTGCCCGCCGCCGATGCACATCGTCTCCAGCCCGTAGCGGCCGTCCCTGCGGACGAGTTCGCGCGTCAGATTGGCGAGAATGCGGCCGCCGGTCGCGCCGATCGGGTGGCCCAGCGAGATGCCCGAGCCGTTGACATTGAGGATCTCGTTCCGGCTGTCGTCCTCCGACCAGCCCCATCCCTTCAGCACCGCAAGCACCTGCGGCGCGAAGGCCTCGTTGAGTTCGACAAGGTCGATGTCGCCCCAGCCGAGGCCGTTGCGTGCGAAGAGGCGTTCGACCGCAGGGACGGGGCCGATGCCCATGCGACTGGGGTCGCAACCCGCGGCGGCCGAGCTGTGGTACCAGGCGATAGGGGTGAGCCCGAGTTCGTCGAGCTTGTCCTCGGCGACGACGAGGCAGGCGGCGGCGGCATCATTCTGCTGGCTCGCGTTGCCGGCCGTGACCACGCCGCCTTCGAGTGCTTTCAACTTGCCGAGCGATTCGAGCGTTGCGTCGGCGCGGTAGCCCTCGTCGTGGGCGAAGACGATCGGGTCGCCCTTTTTCTGCGGGACCGAGACGGGAACGAGTTCATCATCGAACAGACCGTTCGCCCAGGCCGCGGCGGCGCGCTGGTGGCTGCGCACCGCATAGGCGTCGCACGCTTCGCGGCTGATGTCATAATCCTTGGCGAGATTTTCGGCGGTTTCGATCATGCCGGTGATGACGCCGAAGCGCTCGACCGGCTGCGACATGACGCGGCCGCGGGTCAGCCGGTCGTGGAGCGTCAGATTGCCTGCGCGGATGCCCTTGCGGACGTCCGTCGTGTAGTGCTCGACGTTCGACATCGACTCCACGCCGCCCGCGACGACGACGTCGGACATGCCGGTCTGGACCATCATCGCGGCGTTGACGATAGCCTGAAGACCCGAGCCGCAGCGGCGGTCGAGCTGGTAGCCGGGGACTTCGAGCGGCAGGCCCGCGGCGAGCCATGACCAGTGGCCGATGCTCGGCGCTTCGGCGTTGCCATAGCCCTGCGAAAAGACGACGTCGTCGACGCGTGCGGGATCGATCTTGGTGCGCTCGATCAGCGCCTTCAGGATGACCGCGCCGAGGTCGCCGGCGGCGATCGACGAGAGCGAGCCGCCGAACTTGCCGACGGCGGTGCGGATCGGGGCGACGATGGCGGCGCGGCGAAGGGTCATGCTTTCGGTCTCCGGTCGTTGAGTCAGGGGCGGTTATCAGCTTCGCGAAGCATATGCTTGGCGATCTGAAGCTGCAGGATCTGCGTCGTGCCTTCGTAGATGCGGTAGAGGCGGGCATCGCGGAAAAACCGCTCCGCATCATATTCGGCAAGATAGCCGGCACCGCCGTAGATCTGGACGCAGGCGTCGACGACGCGCCCGCACATTTCGGATGCGAACACCTTGAATGCCGCAGCCTTGCGCAGGACATTCTCACCGGCGTCGGCCCGGCGCGACACGTCGTTCATCATGCATTCCGCGGCGTAGATATCGATCTCGCTTTGCGCGAGCATCTGCTGGATAAGCTGGAAATTCGCGATCGGTTCTCCGAACGCCTTGCGCTCGCGTGCATAGCCGATCGCGCTGTCAAGCGCCCGGCGGGCGTAAGAGGTCGCGGCGGCGCCGACCGACATCCGTCCGGTATCGAGGCTCCGCATCGCGAGCGCGAAGCCCTTGCCGAGCTCGCCTCCGAGCAAGGCATCGTCCGGCACATCGACATCCTCCAGGATGATATCCGACACCTGGCTGCCCGATTGTCCCATCTTCTTGTCAGGCTTGCCGATGGTGACGCCAGGCGCATCAAGCGGCACGATGAAGGCAGAGACATGGGCGTTCTTCGGCAGATTTTCCTTGCTCGTCCGCGCCATGACCAGCGCGACGGCAGCGATGGGCGCATTGGTGATGTAGCGCTTCGTACCGTTGAGCCGCCATCCTCCGGCGGTCTTGACCGCCATGGTCTGCAGGCCCGCGGAATCGGATCCCGATCCGGGCTCGGTCAAGGCAAAGCAGGTGACATCGCCCTGTGCCGTGCGCGGTAGCCACTCGGCTTTCTGGGCTTCGGTGCCGCCATTTTTCAGCGCAGAGGTGAACATTCCCGTATTCATCGTCAGCAGCGAGCGAAACGCAGGCATGGCGTAGGAGACCGCGTGGATCGTCCGGACATATTGATTGAGGTTCATGCCCGCGCCGCCGAAACCTTCGGGAACGCTGATCCCGAACAGGCCCATGTCGCGCAGTTCGGCGATGATCTCTTCGGGTATCGCGTCGGCTTCGATGATCGCCGGCTCGGCGGGGATCAGCCGCTCGCGTACATAGCGTTCGAGCTGGCCGATGAACTGTTCGAAGGTGTCGGCGTCCATGCCGGGGTTGCTGCCGGGATTGCTCATCGGTTCGCTCCTCAGATCGGGTCGTAGGGGAAGACATGCGCCGATACCTCGTCTTCGCGTGCGAAGGCGGGGCGGAAGGCGGGAATCAGTTCGTCGGCGATCGCCTCGGCGGTCCAGCCTTCGAGCTTCGCCATCGAGCGCAGGGGGCGCGGCTTCGAGAAGAGAAGGATCTCGTTCTTGCGGACGCTGAAGATCTGGTTCGTCACATCCTGCGACAGGTCGGAAGCGAGATAGGCGACGAGCGGGGCGATCTTGTCGGGCGACATTTCCTGGAGCCGTTTGACGCGTTCCTGCTCGGCGGGGGTGTTCGCCGGAATCGAAGAGGTCATGCGGCTCCACGCGAAGGGCGCGATGCAGTTCGAGCGGACACCGACGCGCGCCATGTCGAGCGCGATCGACTGCGACAGCGCGACGACGCCGAGCTTCGCGGCCGAATAATTGGCCTGCCCGATATTGCCGATCAGGCCGCTGGTCGAGGTGAAGTGGATGAAACTGCCCGACTGCTGCTCGCGGAAATAAGGCGTCGCAGCCTTCGAGACATTGAAGACGCCGGTCAGGTTGACCTCGATGACGCTCTTCCAGTCCTCATAGCTCATCTTGTGCCAGATGGTGTCGCGGAGGATGCCGGCGTTGTTGACGACCGCGTCGATACGGCCGAACTTCGCGACCGCATCCTCGACGATGCCCGCGGCTTCCCTGGGGTCGGCGACATTGCCGAAGTTTGCGGCGGCCCTGCCGCCCGCAGCGATGATGTCGTTCGCTGTGGTTTCGGCGGGAGCGGCGTCACCGCCATCGCCCGCCTGCGCGACGCCCGGATCGTTGACGATCACCGCGGCGCCTTCTGCAGCGCAATAAAGAGCCAGCTCGCGGCCGATCCCGCGTCCGGCCCCCGTCACCACGACAACCTTGGCTACCAGACATCCGCCCACTGACAGTTCCTTTCGACTCGTGCAGAGGCGCGATATTCCGATAAAGATCGAAATTCAACATATAGAATTGTGTTTTCAAAATGCTGAAATATAGGTGTCGCATGACCAACCCCGTGCGCTCCATCTCACACGCCTTTTCCATCCTCCGGCTGCTCGCGGAGGCAGAGGCTCTCACCTTGTCGGATATCTCGCGATCGGTGGGTCTTAGTCCCTCAAGCTGCCTCAATGTCCTGCGGTCGCTCGTCTTCGAGGGTGCCATCGATCGCGACCCCCGGGGCAAGCAATATCGGTTGGCATCGGCATGGCAGCCGTTCAGCGCCTTGCGCGACAACCGCGGGACGAGACTCGCCGAGCGGGCGCAGCCCCTGCTCGCCAATTTCGCAAAGGCGCATGAAAGCGCCGTGGGCCTCTGGCGGATTGTGTCGCGTGAGCGGATGCAGTTGATCGCCCATGCCGAGAGCGAAGAGGGAATGCGCCTCACCCTTGCCCACCATCAGCGCCAGCCGCTCGGCGGTGGGGCTGCGGGACGCGCGCTCGCCGCAGCCCAAGCGATCGACGGCGACGAGATGGCCCGGCGGTTTGCCGCCGTGCGCTGGAAAGATGATCTGTCCTTCGACACTTATGTCGGGCAGGTCGGCGAAGCAGCGGCAAGAGGCTATGCGCTCGATCGGGGCCATGCCCACCGCGGAGTGTCCAGCGTTGCCGTGGCCCTCGCAGATGTCCCGCCAGGCTTTTGCCTCACTGCATCTTGCGTCGGCGGCAACCAGAGCGAGGAGGAACTGGCGGCCCTCGGCGAGACGCTGGCGGGTCTCGGCGAGGAATTGCTCCGCCTCTCGCAATAGTCACCGCGCCGCCGACGCTCATTCGAGGTAGAGGGAGCGGAGCTTTTCGATATCCGCGTGCGAAAGCCCGATCTCGTCCTGAAGATAGGTATCGACGCTTCCCCACCGCGCCTCGATTTCGTCGAAGGCTGAGGCAAGCTGTGGCCGCCCGGCACTGTCCACGAGCGGCTTCGCGACCCGCCACGCCGGATTGTCGAGATATTGCGCGTAGCGCCGGGCGAGCGGATCGCCCGCCTTTGCTGCCGCCCAGAGATCGGGCATCTCCCATTGCGACCGCCGCGCCTTGGTCGACAGATGATAATCCTCGTAGATCGTCTCCCGCGGCACGCCGAGCGCCGAGAGGATCATCGCGGTCGCGAAGCCGGTGCGATCCTGGCCTGCCGAACAATTATAGACCAGCGGCGCGCGGCCTTGCAGGAGATCCGAAAATAGCATGCGGAGCTGCGGGGCCAAGAGGTCGGGATATTTGCGGTAGACCTCGGCGGCCTCCTTCACCCCCGCCTCCAGCAGCAGCATCTCGTCGAGGGCATAGGGGACTGCGGAATATGGCACGTCGCGGATGCGGGTGGGGGCCAACTGCCGCTCCTCGGTGGTGCGAAGGTCGACGACCTTCGCGATTCCGAGCGCGTGAATCGACTTCAGATCGGGCTCGCCCAGAAGAGGTTGCCCGGCCGAGCGGTAGATCAGCCCCCAGCGCACCTGCTTCCCGCCCGCCGAATATCCACCGATATCGCGAAAGTTCGAACCTTGCTGCAGGGGAACCAGCCGTTCGGCGAGCCGCACGACTTGGCCGTCACCGTCGTCGACCAGCACGAAATAGCCGCGATCCTGCCCGACTTCGGCACTGAACCGACCGACCTCGACGCCGCTCGCGAGCATCCTGCCTTGCGAGGCGGGCGCGTTCGCACTCGGCACCTGATAGATTGAAACCGGGTTGGACCCTTCCCAGCTGATCTCGACGGCGTCACTGCCGTGACGATCCGCGCGCGATCCCGAGATCGCAGCCAGGCCGATGGAAGGGAGGGCCGCGGCGGCCGCGACGATTGCCAGGATACGAAACCCAGATTGCATGATCATTTCTCCAGGGAGGAACAGGTTTGCCGGTCGGCGGCGCCGGATTGCCGGTAGCTCCGGCGCCGTCTGGTCGCGGCCGGCTCAGAAATCCATCTTGAGTTCCACGCCATATGTGCGCGGCTCGTTGTAATAAGTGGTCAGCGCGTTGGTGAGGCCCGCGCCCGCCAGATATTCGTCGAAGTACACATATTGCTTGTTCGCAATATTCTTGACCCAGGCCGCGAGAGCGATCCGGGTATCGCCGACCGGAATATCCCGGAGCGTCGCGCGCGCGTTGGCGATGACATAGCCCTTGTTCTTCTGCGGATCGGTCGCGCCCGAGTACGCCCCGCTCGCGCCTGATGCATCGGCATGCAGGACCAGCTCGCCCGGACCGACCTCTCCCACGGTCCAGTCCGCGTCGAGGCTGAACGTATGCTTCGGCGTCACATTCTGCAGCTGGATGATCTGCGAGGTGAACGGACTCGGCTGAGCAGGGAGGTCCACCTTGGTGTAGGAGTAAGCGAGACCGAGCGTGACCCCGTCGACGGGCGCCGCCGTCAGCTCCACCTCGCCGCCCCACGACTTGACGGGACGAATGGCGTTCACCGTTTCCGACGCGGCTGGGTTGACCGGCGAGAAGACATCGATCTGCAGGCCGCGGCGGGTGCTTTTGAACAGTGCGAGATTGGCCCGGAGCCGGCGATCGAAAAACTCCGATTTCGCGCCGAGCTCGAAGCTTTCGACTTCCTCTTCGCCGAATGGCGTGAGCGTCAGAGTACGGGTGTTGGCTCCGCCCGCACGATAGGCCGTGCCCCAGCGCAGATAGGTGTTGATCGTCGGCGTCACGTCGAACGCGAGCGTGGCCGTCGGGTCGAAACGTGTCCGCGCGAAGCTGAACGTGAGGGCGGACGGCGCGCCGCGAAGCGCGGTCAGCCCCCCCGACTTCTTGTCGTCGGTCAGTCTGCCGCCCACCGTCACGTGCAAGCGATCGTCGAGCGCTTCGGGCGTGTAGGTCGCCTGCGCGAACAGGGCCCGCGAGGTGGCGCGAACCCTGCTCGCCCGGTCGGGCCGGGTGGAGAAGAAGGGCTCGGGAAGCACGGTGTAGCTCGTTCCATCGGCGGTGAAGCGGCAGCAGCGCAGCGTCTCCGCGCTGTCGCGAGCCTTTTCGCGATAATAATAGGCACCCGCGACGAATTTGACCGGGCCGATGTCCCCGATGAGTTGAAGCTCTTCGCTGAACTGGTGCTGTTTCACGAAGGCATTGCTGAGCCGTCCGAAATTGGCGCCGGGCGCATAGGCGTAAAAAGATCCAGAGAAATTGTCGAACTGGCTCTGTTCCATCGACCGGTAAGCGGTGATCGAGCGGACATCGAGACCGGGCGCCGCCTCCCAGTTCATGTGCAGGCTATGCCCGCTGACCTCGCCGACACCGGGCTCGACCGGAAAGCCGTAGCCGCGCGCGTGGCGGACCCGGCGCGGCTCGAGGGAGAAAAATGGCGCGAGCGGCGGCGCCCCCGGGAGGAGGCTGTCGATATGGGCATAGCCCGACGACGACTTGTCCTGCGAGCGCTCATAGGCATAGGTTGCGCTGAACTCGCTCGACGGCTCCCACAGCGCGGTCGCGCGAAGGCCCCAGCGCTTGTAGGCGCTATAATCCCATGCACCGGGAAGCGGATTGCTGACGAGGCCGTCGCGCGTCGCATAGACGGCGTCGAACTTGGTGCTGATGTTCGCGAAGCTCGGCAGGTTCAGATGCAGCCCGACATTCTGACCGTTGAGATTGCGAATTCCGGCGTTGAGGCTCCCGCCGAACTCCCCGGTCGGTTTCTTCGACACGATACTGATCGCCCCCGCCACCGCGTTGCGGCCGAAAAGCGTCCCCTGTGGTCCCTTGAGCACCTCGATGCGCTCGACCTCCAGAAATTCCGTACCGAGCCCCTGGACGCGGCCGAGATAGACGCCGTCGACATAGACGCCGACGGTGGGGTCGCGGGTCACCTGCGTGGGATCGCCCGGCGCCACGCCGCGGATGGCGATCACGAAAGCCGAGGTCCGCCCCGCGAACGGGCGTACGCGCAGCCCCGGAACCGCGTCGTTGACCAGGCCCTGGAGACCCGTCACGCCGCGCTCTTCCAATGCACCCTGGTTCAGGACCGAGATGGTGATCGGCGTTCGTTGCAGGGATTCGGAGCGCTTTTCCGCGGTCACGACGATTTCATCGAGTCCGCCCGCCTGCGCATCGGCGACCGCGGCGTCCGGAGCGGCCGCAGCGACGACGGTCGCCGGCGCCGGCTGCTGGACATAGGAGGCCCGGGCCGGGATGGGCCGCGGCGAAGGCGTGGCGACGGGCGCTGCCCGGATGATATAGATGCCCGACGCGCCGCGCTTGCCGACGAGACCCGACGCGCGGAGCAGCCGCGCCATCGCCTCGTCGGGCGAGAGGCGCCCATTGACCGGAGGCGAGGTCTTGCCTCGCGTCAGCCTGGAGTCGAAAGCCACCTCGCCGCCGGACGCCCGGGCAAAAGCGCGCAGGGCCGAGGCCAGATCCTGTGCCGGAATATTATAGTCGCGCGGCGATGTCTGCGCATATGCCTGCCCGCTTGTCACCAGCGCTATCGCGGTTGCAGCGGCTACCAGTCCCCGGTTCACTCGTCCCTTGGCCATGCTTGTCCCCCTCCCATCAGGTTTTGCAATATTTGCTTGGGGGGTAGGACGCACGGGGCCGCCGAAGGTATAGCGCGGCGCGCTACTTTTATTTGTCCGGCGCGCTCAGATAGATGATCTTGCCTTCGCGCTCGATTTTCAGGCCGTTGATTTCGCGGATCGATTCCAGAAACCCTGCCAGATCGTCGGCCCGGAATACGCCGCTGATCGGCACCTGCATCGTCGCCGTATCGCGGGCCATCAGGCGGACATCGGAATAGCGGTTGAAGCGAAGCAGGACGTCCGACAAGGGCTCGTCGGCAAAGGCAAGTTCGCCCGCTTCCCAGGTCGGCGCGAGATTGGCCTCCCGGGTCACCACGTCGCGCACCCCGGGGGTGAACGCCGCTTCGAGCTCGGTCCCGGGAACGGCCAGCGAGCGGTTGCGCCTGTCGCCGCCGCGACGTCCACCCGTCGCGCCCGCCTTCTCGTCGTCATCGAGAACCTCCACCCGGCCCTCGTAGAGCAGGACGCGCATCCGCTCGGTCAGTACCTCGACGCTGAAGGAGGTGCCGGTGGCGACGACGAGGCGATTTCCCGCAAGCACCGAAAAGGGGCGCAGCGGATCCTTCGCGACATCGAACTTCGCCCGGCCACGGATCAGGCGAAGCTCCCGATGCGCTCCGTGATAGTCGACCTCGACAGCGGTGTCGGCATCGAGCGACAGGCGGGATCCATCGTCGAGAACGGCCACGCGCCGCTCTCCGACCCCCGTCTGGTAGAGATCGGGCAGCGTCGCGAAATAATAGCTGCCAAGAAGAAGCAGGACGAGCGAGGCAGCCATTGCGATCGCGGCCCTCGCCCCGATGCGGAACGGCGACGTCCACCGCCGCTGGTTCGCGCGCGTGAAATCCTCGAGCGCCGCCGATCGCAGCTGCAGGAGTTCGGGCTCGCCCCGCGCCTCGCCAAGCGAGGACCAGGTCGTCACGACCCGCTCGAATGCCTCCGCATTCCCGTCGGTCGCAAACCAGCGGTCGAATGCGCCTTCTTCTTCAGCCGTCAGCCCGTCGCGGATCTTCAGCGACCATTGCGCGGCCTCCAGTGCGTTTCGATCGGGCTGGGCGGAATCCAAGGTCATGCGTCCCTCACCTGGACCGAGAGAAAGGCAAGCCCCTTGGCCAGCTGCTGCTTCACGGCACTCACCGAGATGCCATAAGTGTCTGCAATAGCCTTCTGGCTCATATTTTCGAGCCGAAAGAGAATGACGATGTTGCGCGTTCGCTCGGGGAGCTGCTCGAGGGCAATCCGCACCTGCGAGACCGCCTCGCGTCCCGCCGCCACCTTGTAGGGGTCGACGGAATCGATGCCATGATCCTCATCGAGCAGCACGGCTTTCCGGAACCGCTCCCTCACGGCCTCGCGCCGCCGCCGGTCGGAAAGCAGGTTCGCCGCGACCTGAAATATATAGGAATCCGGCAAGGCATCGTCCGGGGACAGGGACAGTAGCCGGACGAACACTTCCTGCGTGAGATCCTCGGCCTCCGTCCGGTCGCGCGTGCGCCGCGCAAAAAAAGCCATCAACGGCCCGCGCCAGCGAAGGTGAAGCTTGTCAGCAAGGATCTCGGTGCTCGGTTTCAAAAAGCCTCCGGGCGGCCTTCGTCGCCGCATCTGGGGTAATACGCAGCAGCGTCCAGAAGGGACAGTTGAGGGCTCCTGGCGCGCGTGCCGCCAGCCCAAGCGGCGGGGAATGTCCGGGTCACTGATCTAACGCCGGTCCGTGGCGGAGCCCCGGCCCGCCGGCCCCCGTGCGCCGCCTGCAAACGTCACGCTTTGGCGCCCGCCCCCGCGCCCCTTGGAAGGCCGGGCGCCGCGCCCCGCCTATGCGGTCAGGCCAACCTTCTTCACCTGCAGAAGCCGCTTGGCTTCCCGGACCCCGCTCGAGAAGGCACCGTCCGCCGAGGCTGTGCGACCGTCCAGATTGGTCGCTTCGCCCGCGAACAACAGTCGCCCGTCGACCGGCGAGGCGAGGTCGAAGCGGTCGGTCGAAAGTGTCTTAAAGCCATTGGTGCTGAGTGCGCCGAGCGAGAATTCATCGGTCGCCCAGGTCGTGCGGGCAGCATCGACCGGTTCGGGAACCTTGCCGTCGAAAATCTGGCGAAGCACGGACATGAAACCGTCGCGCGCGCTCGCCACCGAGCCAGCGCTGATCTTTGCCGCGAACGCACCCGAATTGAGGCAGACGAGAACCGGCATTCCCGTGATGACGTCGAGATCGATCGCCAGCGGGAAGGCGAACTCCGCACCATCGGACATGTATCCGAGATGATTGTAGCCGCGTTCCTTCCAGAACGGCTCCTTGAACGCCAGGATCACCTTTTCGAACTTGCCCATCTCTATCCGCTCGATCGCGCCGCGCTTCGTCTCGGGTAGCGGCGGGTCGAACGATACGGACGCTGCGCTCAACACGCCTTGGGGCACCGTGATGAGCACATGCGATCCGCTGAAGGACTGGACATCTCCGGAAGGTCCCACCGCGCACTCGACCCGGACGCCGGCCGCGTCGTGCTGAACTTTGGTCACCTTGTGATTGAGGCGGATATTCGAGCCGCGGGCGAGTGCCTCGAGGATATGACGGTAGCCGCCTTCCGGAAACACGCCCTCGCCGTCACCCGAATATTCTTCATGATTGGGCTTTGGAATTCGAGGATCGCGATCGAGGTGCCTTAGCGGGATCTCGTTCCAGTCCCGGGACGATCCGAGTGCTTCCTGCCGCAGCAGAAAGGCCGTTACACGCCGATCCTGCTCGCCGAGCCCCTGCTGTTTCGCATAATGTTCGAACGCATCCTTGACCGACGCGCCATCCCCGAGTCCGGCCGCGATCGCACCGCGATTCTCGTAAAACTTCCAAATTCTTTCTTCCGCCGCCGATATGGCGCTCATCGGGAGTATCCCGGTCCGCGCGTCATAGGTGGGAGAAGTCGCGGCCTCGGAGAAAACCTCGGCAGGCAGCGGCTTGATACGGACCTGCTCGCGATATTTGCTGAGAGGATTGCCGACGGGCTGGTGGATCCAGGAGGCGCCCAGATCGATGGGATGTCCCCCCACAACGCCGGTGTGGATGCGGCCACCGATCCTGTCGCGCGCCTCGAGGATGATGCAATCGACGCCAGCTGCCGTGAGCGCATTTGCGGCCGCGAGGCCGGCCATGCCCGCGCCAATGATGATGACGCGCTTCGGCGTGCCGACCGCCGCCGGGATCGCATCGGTTCCATCGTCGTAAAGTTCGGGTTTCGAAGCGGCAAATGCGGAGGCCGGAACCAGCCCCATTGCGAATGCCGCTGCCGACAGCCCGACCATCGCCCTGCGCGATACGTCCGGATACTCCATCATCACTTTCCTCCACCCATGTTTATGTGCCAATTTTTATCTGTTTATACGCATGGTCTCGCGCGACACAGCCAGTTAGAAACTGGACGTAATCCAAGCCATTTCCCGATTTACATCTGCGTGACACCGCTTGCAAATTTGAGCGATTATTTTGATATTTATCCGAGTTTGTCAATATTGCTCTTTGGCCATGGCGGCGCCGCATGCCCGAGAAACGGAATGCGCCGCCGCGACGCGGCACCGAAGGCGGCGACGCGCACACCGCAAGGCTGATTATTATCGAATTGGACGATAGCCGCACTGGCAAGGCAGGCCTTTGATAGCTGATTTTCGCCGCATCTTAACGGACGATATTTCGCCCAGCGCCACAAATGGCCGAAGAACCCGATAAATGTCGATTGAATGGGTTCCACAATTTTGCGAGACCGTGCGGCTAGAGGGATGCGAAGGTAACCCGGCCACAAGTGAAGCAGCCGGCCTCGTTGCTGGCCTCGCGGCGCCAGGCGGCGGGCCCGACCCTAAGATGGTTGCGGCGGAGACGGTGAACATGCAGGATTATCTCGGACGCGTTGACCCGGAGCTGCGCGCTTTCGTTCAGCCGCTCGCAGAATATGAGCAGCGTTTCAGCCCGCTCGATGCCGCCGTGGTAGCCGCATATCGCGAGGGATATCTCGCCGCAGCCGAGCCCCCGACCGGCTCCCCGACGATCGAGCGCCACATCATCGATGGCGAGGGAGCCGGTGAGACTGTCGCGATATATGTGATCAACGCAGGCAAGGGTACAGCGCGGCCGGCGATTCTCCACCTGCACGCGGGTGGCTTTATTATCGGCGCTCCGCAGATCGACTTTGCACGGCTGCAGCGGATGGCCGCCGAGCTCGATACCGTCATAGTGAGCGTAAACTATCGGCTTGCTCCCGAGACGCAATGGCAGGGCTCGCTGGGCGACAATTATTCCTCGCTGCGATGGCTTTATCGCAATGCAGCCTCGCTGGGTGCGGACCCCGAGCGGATCGCCGTGATGGGCGACAGCGCGGGTGGCGGACATGCGGCGCTGCTCGCACTGGTGGCCCGCGATCGCGGAGAGGTGCCGCTCATCTTCCAGTGCCTCGTCTATCCGATGATCGACGACCGCACAGTCCTCAAGTCATACCCACCCTATCTCGGCGTGGTGGGCTGGTCGCCCGAAGCGAACCGGTTCGGATGGAGCGCCTTCTTGGGCGCAGAGGCCGGAGCAGCGACGGTGCCGCCAGCTGTCCCCGCGCGCTGGGCAGATCTTGCGGGCCTCCCGCCGACATGGATCGGGGTCGGGAGCCTGGACCTCTTCGTGGACGAGAATCTCGAATATGCGCAGCGGCTCGTCCTGTCGGGAGTCGCCACCGAGCTGGTCCTCGTGCCCGGCGCCTTTCACGGCTTCGACGAGGTGGCGCGAAACGCTCGCGTCGATCTCGATATCGTCCGCAACTTCGAGGCGAACAAGTTGCGCGCACTTCGCAAGGCGCTCTACCCGGAGGGGCAGCCCCCGATCATCCAGGATCGATGACAGTCTGCAAGTACAGACACTTCTCTCTCCTCTTGCAGGACGCCAGCTGACGGATCAGCGGAACGAATCCGACAGGCTCCATGCGCAGACCGCCTTGCTCCAATGACGAAACCGATTTGAAACGACTATCGCTAAGGGGCGCCTATCGGGCGTCCCGTAATCGTGCTGGAGAAAATCGGCCGCGAGTTAGGAGTTCGCGAGACCACGCTAGCCGCAAAAAATGCCGCAACACGATTTTTATCGATTGACGCGGGGACCAGTCAGCCTAGTCTCCCTGCACCGACCAGAAAACTGGCGGGCGAGCATGGGAGATTTTGATGACCGACAGCGTGCGTCCCGCAGTATCGCCTGTGAGTTCGGCGGCACGTCCATATCGTGGCTGGCGGATCGTCGCCGGGCTATTCCTGGCCTGCCTCGCCCTCTTCGGTGTCGGGATCTATAGCTTCATCATCTTGTCGACGCCGCTCGGTGCCCAGCATGGCTGGTCGGCTGCCCAGACCGGCGCCGCCGTTTCCGCGATGTGGTTTGCCGCACCAGTGGCCTTGTTCGCGGGAGCGATCTCGCGGCGGGTCAACCTCTGGACGATGGTGATCGGGGGCTTGCTGGTTCAGGCGGTCGCGATGTTCATCCTTCCACACATTGCGGATCTTACGCATCTTTTCATGCTCCGGCTGTTCATGGGTCTCGGAAAGATCGTCATGGTCACCGCGGTCCCGATCATCGTCGCGCGCTGGTTCTCACGTCGGTTCGCCACGGCGATGGCGATTATCTGGGCGGGCGGTTCGGCGGGCGGCTTTATCCTGTCCCCTGTGACCGAAGCCCTCGATGCGCATTATGGCTGGCAGACCGCATCCACGATCATCGCGGCGTTCCTCGTCTTGATAACTTTCGCAATCTGGCTGCTCCAACGCGGCCCGGCCCATCCACACGAGATCGGGCTTCGCGCGGATGGCGATGAGCTCGAAGCCGAGGCGGCCCCGGACCTTGCGGCGGCAACGCCTCCGACGGGACGGACCATCCTCGCCTACGTCAATCCGGTTATCGCCACGTTGATGCTCATTTCGGTGATCGGTATCGGAATGGCTTCGATCGCCGTCCTCACACAGGAGCAGGCTTTGCTGGAGGCGGCTGGCATTTCCTCCACTCTGGCAGCCACCTTCCTCGGTGTCACGGCGGCCGGGAGCCTCGCAGGTTCGGCATCGATCGGCTTTGTGCTCGATCGCTATGTCGCCCGCCGAAGCGGATTGCTGATTGCATCGGCGATGGGAATCGGCCTCGCCGGTTTCGCCCTTCTTCACGCAGGGGCCGGACCGGTCGCAGGCCTGATTGCCGCTCTCAGCTGCGGCTTTGCGTTCGGCGCGGGGGAGGTCCTGTGGATCACGCTGACCAAGCGGCAATTCGGCACGATCGTGTTCGCGACAACTTACGGCGGCTGGTACTTCGCCCTGCAGCTGGGCTATGCAGCCGGAGGAGGCCTCGGCGGCTGGGGTTTCGAGAGCTTTGGCCCCGTCGGCTTTCTTCTCCTCGTCGCCGCCATGTATATTCCCGCTGCGCTGTCGAGCGTCCTGCTGCGGGCGGCGGCAGTCAAGCCTGGCAGCGAAGACTAGCGTAGCGGTATCCGCCTCGACAACCTCGCCTGCCGTAATCCCCGACGTGAACAGCGTCCGGCACGGCGCGGGCATCTACTGATAAAACGGGAAAGACGAGCGCAGGTCGCACGGGCTCGTTAATAAGCGCGAGCGGACAGGCCGCTTCCGCACAGATGGCGCCCCGCCGCTTGCCGTGCCGAGGAGCACCGGGCGCCTCATTCCGCTGGGCGTGCGCGAGCGTCGATTCGATCAGGACAGCTGGCCGGGAGCTGAACGGTCCGCGCGCTCTTGTCCCGGCGGACGTCGGGACATGAGCGGATCGGACCGAACGTTGCGAATGCCGTCGGCACGGTCCGCGCCGGGGTGTTGCAGCGTTCGTCGTGCAACGGGCCCCGCCGCTATCGCTGGTTCCTTCTATTTCGCGCCGATGTAGCGGTTGAGCATTCCGCGGAACACACCCTTCGTCGCGATCTTCATAACCGCGCCCTCGATGCGGCTGGCAGTGCTGTTGCCGATCGCGCTGTAGCGCAGGAAGGCGAGCGCATCCTCGTCGGTAACCGAACCCGGCGCTACAAGCTCCTGGACCAGTTCGCCGATGTTCGCGCCGACGCCCATCCCGTGACCATAGCAGCACTGGACGAGAATGATCGACTTCGCCCCGGGCAGCGGGCCAACCATCGCTTTTTCACCCGCCGGCGCGGACAGCGTTCCGCCCCAGAAGAAGCGGATATGCTCTTCCTGGATCTTGGGATGGCGGCGACGAACCTCGGCGACGAGTGCGCGCATCTTTTCCTGAGACGGCACGGGCTTCAGGATATTGTCACCCGGAAGATTGGCACCGCCGCCGCCGAAGAGGAGCGTTCCGTCGGGACGCAGGCGTTGCCAATGACGCTGATCGGCTTCCGATCGCGTTCCCATATCGGTCGCATCGGCGTCATTGCCGCAGCCGACGCTGGCCGCGACATCGGCCGGAAGAGGATGGGTCGCAAGCGCGAACACCTGGATGGGAAGTGAGATGTTCGCCGTGTCGACGCCGAACGTGCCCGTGAAGCCATTGGCCGCGATGATCGCCTTCTTGGCGCGAATGGTACCACCTGCGGTGGTCACCGTGACGGTTTCGCCGTCGGCAATCCCTGTCACCGGCGAATCCTCGTAAATCCTGACACCCGCGCGCAGCGCTGCCTCCTTGAACCCCATGATGAAGCGGAAGGGGTCGAGCGAATATTGGTTCACATAGGTACCGCCGAAGGAAGGCGAGCGCGTGACCTCGAGCTGCTCTGGCTCGACGAAACCGCAGTCATAGCCAAGCTCCGCGAGCTTTTCGGCCTCCGCTATGACGAGCTTGCGTCCACCTTTCGAGCGAGCGATGAACCAATGTTCCTTGCGCTGCAGGCCGCAGTCGATCCCCTCGCGCTCGATCATCGCGCGAACCTTTTCGAGCGACCCCTCGCCGAACCTTGCGAATTTTCGGCGATCCTCGAGTGAGTAGCCATGATATTCCCACACCGAGGTAAGAACGCCGAAATTCTTCGTCGATGACTGGGCGCCGATCGCGTCCCGCTCCACCAGGATCACATCGGCGCCTGCCTTGCGCAGGTGATAGGCAGCGGACAGGCCGTTCACGCCGCCGCCGATGACGACATAGTCGCAGTTCGTCGCGCCTTCGAGAGTAGGCTGTGTGGATTGGGGCGCCTCCGGCGACCAATAGCTGTGAACGACTTGCATTACTTACTCCATGTACGAGAGCGTGGGCGACGGCCGCCCGCGCAGAGTTGAGGGCCGCGCGGCACGTGCGAGGCGCCCGGCACTTTGTGTGCGGCCGAAGATGTCGCAGATATCGGCGTCGAGCGGCCTGTCGGCTTCCCCGGACGCCCCGGCGCGGGCCATATCGGCAGGTTCGACGCCAAGCCCGGCAATCGAAGGCGCGATCTTCCGGGAGTTCATGGTGACGCGAATGTCATGGTGCGGCCGCGCATGGATAGCCATCATCTTGCCCATCGCACGCCGATCCTCCCAAAAGTCAGCTGTCACACGCCAGCACAAAACCTATCACCGGCGCGCAAAAACTCAATTAAAATCGTATTACAACGGTCGCTCCATTTCTTTGGACCCCTTCGCCCCTTCTATCGGCTCAGCGGTGGCGCCCCGTGAATTCGCCTCGCTTCCAATTCCGCACGCGTCAGCCAAAGAGACCAAACTGAAAACAGATAATTATTCGTCCAAGACCGGCGGACCGTATCAATGATGCGCGATTGCGGCGCTCTTCGCGCTTTCCGCCCTCTTCCTAGATCGATGAAAGTTGAATTATTGCTCGTGTGATGAAATTGAGACTGGCTGAGCGATCGCCGCCTTTCAGTCAGCGCCACGGCAAATTCGCGCGCCCTCCGCGACGAGCCTCGCTCGAGTGCGACCATCATGCCACACCCCCGACAATTGTTGAAAACGCCCGCCGCCGCTGCTTGTTAACTCGACAATTATCGATTAGCGATTCGCCGGTCAAAATGCGGCGCAAGCCCGCAGTCAGTTTGCCGGAGGAGCGGCGAGCCCGTTGGAGGCTTCGTCCCGTTCGAAAGGGAGTTGCGTTAATGCACGTAAAATTGCTGAGATCAGGCCGCTTGCTCGGAGTCACCGCGCTTGGAGGCCTGCTCGGACCATTGCTGGTTCAGACCGCCTTCGCGCAGGAGACTATCGCACCCGAAGCCGCCGCTGCCGAGACAGTCGGCGAGGCAGAAAATGGCCCCGGCGACATCGTCGTGACCGCCAACCGGCGCGCGCAGGACGTCACGCAGATTCCTTATAATATTACTGCGGTGACCTCAGAAGCCCTCGAGCGTAACGGCGTTGCCACGATCGAGGATCTTTCGCGGCAAGTTCCGAACCTCGTCGTCACATCGAGCGGCAACCAGTTTCTTGGCGCCCAGCGCCAGATCATGCGCGGCCTCAACGCGTCCGCAACGAACCGCAGTGGTGTCGCGCTCGAGCAAAACCCCGTCAGCACCTATCTCGGCAACGCCCCCTTCGCGAACTATTTCCAGGTCGACGACATTGAGCGGGTCGAAGTGCTGCGCGGTCCGCAAGGGACGCTGTATGGCGCCGGTTCACTGGGCGGTACCATCCGTCTCATCCCGAATGCACCGAAACTCGGCGCGTTCGAAGGGCGCCTGAAGGCTGGCGCTGCCGACATCGCGCATTCCGAAGAATATGACTATGGCTTCGGAGGGCTGATCAATATCCCCGTCGGCGACACGCTCGCTGTTCGCCTCTCGGCAAGTCACGATCGCAGCGGCGGATATATCGATCAATTCGGCATCTGGGCACGCGGCGGCAACGACCCGCTCGGTGAGCCGATTCTGGCCGATCCCAGCAATCCGCTGACGAGCCCCGTGTCCTCCTACAACAAGAAGGATGTGAACAGCTCGCGCGCGACCAGCGTTCGCGGTGCAATCCGTTGGCAGCCGGTTGCAGAGTTCGACATCACTCTTGCCCACAATTTCTCGCGCGTCGAAGGGTCGGGCCCGTCCTATGACACACCGTCCTACGATGGCGGGGCCGACCCGCTCGTTCCCGGCATCGTCTATCCCGATACCGGCGAATATGAAGTTGTCCTTCGTGGCCTCAATCCGTTCGAGCGCACATCGAAGATGACGACGCTCGACGCGAGCTACGATCTCGGCTTCGCGACGCTGTCCTCGACGACCAGTTTCTTCGATACCGATGGCCAGACGTACATCGACGGTACGTGGAGCACCCTGGCACTGCCCCCTGCCTATCTGCCCTACTACACGGGCTCGCCGCTCAATCCGCGGTTCAACAGCATCCAGCGCTACGACGACAACAACAAGACGACGACGCAGGAAATCCGGCTCGTCTCCAACAGCGGGGGGGCGATCGACTACACCTTCGGTCTATTCTACCAGCGCGAAAAGAGCGGCTCGTCCTGGAACGGGTTCGCGCCGGGCCAGGTCGCTTACAACAACCTTCCCGGCGTCACCTTTCCCGGCTTCGGCCCCGGCGGGTCGGACGAGCTGATTTTCCTGTCGTTGGGTACCAACAAGTTCACCGACAAGGCGATCTTCGGCGAAGTGACCTGGCATGTCACGCCTCGCCTCGAGCTGACCGGCGGTGTTCGCGTGTTCGAGCAGAAGTTCACCCGCATCGTGCGCAGCGTCAATCCGCTCTTCGGGCTTGACGAGGCGAGCACCAATTCGGCGAAATTCTCGGACGCCAAGTTCCGGGCCAACGCGACGTTCGAATATTCCGACGGGCATCGCATCTATGCCACGTTCTCGCAGGGTTTCCGGCGCGGCGGAGCGAACGCTTTCGCGCTCACGGGCTTCCTCCGCGAGCCGGAAGCACTGCTGAACTACCAGCCCGACGCGGTCGACAATTATGAAGTCGGCCTCAAGGGACGCTTCGGCAATGGCTGGCGCTATACCGCCGACGTCTTCCTCGGAAAGTGGCACGATCCGCAGATCGGCGGGTTCACCGCGGTCAATTTCTGGCCGGCGGTGTTCAATGGCCGCGAGGCGGAAAGCAAGGGCTTCGAAATCGAACTGTCGGGCAACATCACCGACACGCTGAGCTTCTCGGGCGGCTATGCCTATACCAAGGCCGAGCTGACGAAGGATTTCTGCGTGGCTTCGGGCGATGGCAGCGGACGTCCCTCGCCGGTCGGAGACATTCCCTGTGCGATCAACGGTCAGTCCGGCTCGCCGCTTCCTTCCGCGCCGAAGCACAGCGGGACATTCTCGCTCAACTACGAGAATGACCTGAACGATACCGACACGTTGAGCGCGTCGGTCGGGACGAACTTCAAGAGCAAGACTCGGATGAACCTTCCGACGCTCGGCGCTCGTTACCCGGTCGTTCCTGGCTACTGGCTCTTCAACGCGAGCGCAGGCTTCAAGCATGACAAGGTCTCGGCGTCGCTCTTCGTGCGCAACATCTTCGACAAGCGCGTCGTCTATAATATCAACACGCGCATCACCCCCTACGCGCCGATCGACCTCTACGAGACGGTCGGCCAGCCGCGGACGATCGGGCTCGAACTGAGCTACGATTTCTGACCAGGGCGTCGGCGCCGCGCCGCGCGGTTCCGGCACGGGAAACGGAAAAGGGCCGTCCGCGAGGACGGCCCTTTTTCATTGCCCTCCTCTCCGGGGGGCGGCGCGCGAAAAGCGGGACAGGCGTGCAGGCGTGAACCGGAGAGCCCGTGACGCGGGCGGCTTGGAGCCGCCCGCTTCCCCCGGCGTCTAGTGGCGCGCGAGCTCGTCGCGGCCGACCACCATATAGTGAACCTCGTCGGGACCGTCGGCAAAGCGCAGATGACGCACGTCGGCGTAGAGCCCGGCGAGGGGCGTCCAGTGCGATACGCCGGTCGCGCCATGGATCTGGATAGCCTGGTCGATGATCTGGCAAACCCGCTCCGGGATCATCGCTTTCGCCATGCTGACCCAGACCCGCGCCTCGCGATTGCCGAGGAGGTCCATAGCCTTCGCGGCCTTGAGCACGATCAGGCGCATCGCCTCGATCTCGACCCGCGCGCGAGCGATGACCTCGAGATTCTTGCCGAGCTGCGACAAAGGTTTGCCGAAAGCCGTACGCGAGTTGCCGCGCTTCACCATCAGGTCGAGCGCGACCTCGGCCTTGCCGATGGTACGCATGCAGTGGTGGATGCGGCCCGGCCCGAGGCGCATCTGGGAAATCTCGAATCCGCGGCCGGCGCCGAGGAGGATATTGTCCTTCGGCACCCGGACATTTTCGAAGCGCAGATGCATATGACCATGCGGGGCATGGTCGGCCCCGAACACGTACATGGGTCCCAGAACCTGGACGCCCGGCGTGTCCATCGGAATGAGAATCTGCGAATGCCGTGACTTTTTGGGAGCCTCCGGATCGGTCTGGACCATCGCGATCATGATCTTGCAACGCGGATCGCCAGCACCACTGATGAAATATTTCTCGCCGTTGATGACCCACTCATCTCCCTCGAGCACCGCGCGCGTCGCGACATTATTGGCATCCGAGGACGCAACCGCGGGCTCGGTCATGGCATAGGCCGACCGGATCTCGCCCGCCAGCAGCGGCTTCAGCCAGCGCTCCTTCTGTTCCGGCGTCCCGACCATCTCCAGCACTTCCATGTTGCCGGTGTCGGGCGCCGAGCAGTTCAGCGACTGCGAGGCGAGCGGCGACTTGCCGAGCTCGGCAGCGATATAGGCATAATCCAGATTGCTGAGCGGCGTCCCTGTGTCGCCATGCGGAAGGAAGAAGTTCCACAGTCCCGCCGCCCTCGCCTTCTGCTTCGCACCTTCCAGCAGTTCGAGCTGTCCCGGCGCCCAGCTCCAGCGATCGGCCCGTCCTTCGCCCAGGCGGAAGAACTCCTCGGTGATCGGGTCCACATTTTCCGCGATGTGACGCTTCACTGCATCGAACAGCGGCTGCGCCTCCTTGGACATGCGCAGGTCGTTAAGTTCGGCCTCTAATTCTATCGATGACATTCAGTATTCCTTCTTCTGGTCGTTCGAATTTCGGTTTTCAGACCGGTGCGCAGGGCGCGCCCGGCGGCAGGACCCATCAGGCTTCTTCACGCGGCCCGAGTGCGATGGGCTTCGGCCCGCCGCTCGCCCAGTCGAGCAGTTCGATCGTGTGAACGACGGGAACCTCGGTGCGGCGGCCGATCTGCACCGCGCACCCGATATTCCCCGTTGCGATAACGTCGGGTGCCAGCGCCGCTATCGCCGCGGCCTTTCGGTCGCCGAGCGCGCCCGCCAGCTCTGGCTGGAGAATATTGTAGGTGCCGGCCGATCCGCAGCAAAGATGCGCGTCGCGCGGCAAGCTGACCTCGAAACCCGCCCGTGCGAGAAGCCTCTCGCCAAGCCCCTGAAGCTTCTGCCCATGCTGAAGCGAACAGGCGGGATGGTAAGCGACGCGGGTTCCCTCGCGCACCGCATAATCGACATCGAGCTGCGCGACGAACTCCGACACATCCTGTACGAGCGCAGCGACCCGCGCGGCGCGCGCGGCGTAGGCCGGGTCATCCTTGAGCAGATGCCCATAATCCTTGACCGCCGTGCCGCAGCCCGACGCCGTCACAAGGATGGCTCCCACGCTGGTGCCAAGCAGTGGCTCCCAGGCATCTATGTTGCGGCGCGCACGAACAAGCGCTTCTTCACGCCGGCCCATATGATGGACGAGCGCCCCGCAGCAGCCTTCCTCCGACGCGAAGACGACGTCATAGCCGCCACGGTTCAGCAGGCGGACGGCCGCTTCCTGCGTGGAAGGCCGAAGCACCGGCTCGGCGCAGCCCCCCATCAGGATGACCCTGCCGCGCCGGACCTTCACATCCCCGTTTCGGAGCGCGGAGCGCTTCGGACGCCGGGTTGGCGCGAGATCCAGCATCGCTTTCAGGGGGGCGGCGGATTTGCCAAGCCGGCCGACCAGCGGTGCGAATGGTCTCGCCATACGCGCAAGGGAAAGCGCCGCCCGGAACAGCATGGGGGACGGAAGGATCTTCGCGAGAAGATAGCGAAGGACGCGGTCAGGCCATGGCCTCCTGTACCGCTCCTCGATGTAGCTGCGGGCGTGATCGACAAGATGCATATAATCTACGCCCGACGGGCAGGTCGTGGTGCATGACAGGCATGAAAGGCAGCGATCGACATGCTTCACCACCTGGCGCGTGGGCTGCTCACCGGCTTCGAGCATCCCCTTCATGAGATAGATGCGGCCCCGCGGCGAATCGAGCTCATCGCCCAGCAGCACATAGGTCGGGCAAGTTGCCGTGCAGAAACCGCAATGCACGCACTTGCGGATCGCGGCCTCCGACGTCGCCATCTCGGGATCGGCGAGCGCAGCAGGGGAAAAGCGGGTCTGCATCAGAACCGTCCCGTCTCGAAAACAGCCGATGGATCGAAGGCCCTGCGGACGCGTTCCTCGAGGCTCGCAACCGGGGTGGCGGCCGGGTGGAATGCGGGAACATGAAATCGAAGGTCGGAGGGCGCGCGTACGAGCATTGCATGACCGCCGGCGCGCGCCGCGGCCTTGCGGACCCCCGATTCCGGGTCGCAGCAGATCCATATCAGACCGCCTGCCCAATCCATGAGCCAGCGAATATCTTCCTCGTCGGCGAGTTCGGCCACGACGCGGGCGCCCGCGCGCGGCGGGACGACGACACGCCACAGATATTGCCGGCACGGCAGATGTTTGAGCGTGTGCATGCCCTCCCAGAACCGGGTCGCGTCGTCCTCGGCGAGGCGGTCGGTATCGCCGTACAAACGCAGATCCGAGGCCAGCATCGCGGCCCGGGCCTCGACCGAGGGACCAAAGCCCTCGAGACGCAGTACTGTCATCGGATCGGAGCCCGACGCCGGCGGCCGGTGCGCGGCGGCCGCGACTTCGGCCGCGGATCCCATCGCCCGGTTCATGGCGCCGACGGCCGCCTCGGGCGCTAGCCCGCGGATTGCGAGCGAGCAGCTCGTATCCGGGCGCGGCAAAACCCGCAGGCTGATCTCGGTCAGCGCGAACAGCCGGCCCCAGCTTCGCGCCGCAAGTCTCGGTACGTCGAAGCCGGTGACATTCTTGACGACACGGCCGCCCGCGACAAATGCGTCGCCGCGGCCCGTGATCGCGCGGATACCAAGGACATGGTCGCGCGCGCCGCCGGCGCTGACGCGGCGCGAACCCGCGACGCCGGCGGCGACGATCCCGCCAATGGTCGCCGCCCCCGCCTCCCGCCCGAACAGTGGTCCGTGATCGAAGGGGTTGAAGGCCAGCATCTGGCGGGCTGGCGCAAGAAGAGATTCGATTTCGGAGAGCCGGGTCCCGGCGCCCACCGTCAGGACCAGTTCGGACGGGTCGTAATCGACGATGCCGGAGAAGGTGGTCATGTCGAGACGCTCGCAATCGACCGAGCGGCCGATCTCCGCCTTGCTGCCGCCGCCTGCGATGGCGATCGCCGTGCCAGCCGCGGCAGCCGACCTGATCGCCTCGACAGCCTGCGCCTCAAAATGGGGATGACTTGCCATGCTAGAATCTGGGCAGGTCAGGATGCGCGACGGTGCCGCGGTGGACATGGACCCGGCCCTGTTCAGCGCAGCGGTGAAGCCGCGGAAACACCTTCCCCGGGTTGAGCAGCGATTTGGGATCGAAGGCGCATTTCAGCAATTGCTGCTGCATGAGATCGGTTTCGCTGAACATTTCCGGCATGAGATCGCGCTTCTCGACGCCGACGCCGTGCTCCCCCGTCAGCACCCCGCCAAGTTCGACGCAGGATCGCAAGATGTCGTTACCGAACGCCTCGGCCCGCTCGAACTCGCCGGGAGCATTCGCATCGTAGAGAATGAGCGGGTGAAGATTGCCGTCGCCAGCATGGAAAACGTTCGCGACCGCCAGACCATAGCGTCGCGACATGTGCTGCATGCGGTTCAGAATCTCGGGAAGTTGTCGCCGCGGGATCGTGCCGTCCATGCAATAGTAATCGGGTGCAAGCCGCCCGACAGCGGGAAAGGCGGCCTTGCGCCCCGCCCAGAATGCCAGGCGCTCGCGCTCGTCTTGCGAGGCTCGGATCGACCTTGCCCCGTTGGCACGCGCGATCCGCTCGACTTCGCCGACAAGATGGTCGCATTCGGCCGCCACTCCGTCGAGCTCGATGATGAGCAAAGCCTCGACGTCGAGCGGGTAACCCACGTTCACGAAGGCTTCCGCCGCCTCGATCGCGAGCTTGTCCATCATCTCCATTCCGGCAGGAATGATGCCTGCGGCAATCGTATCGGCGACGCACTGGCCGGCGTGTTCCACGCTCGCAAAGCCGACGAGAAGGGCGCGCGCGCCCTCGGGACGCGGCAGGAGCTTGACCGTGACCTCGGTAACGATCCCCAGAAGCCCCTCCGAACCCGTCACGACAGCGAGCAGGTCGAGCCCGGGACTCTCGAGGACATGCCCTCCCAGGCGCACGATCGTCCCGTCCATGAGGACGAGCTCGCAACCGAGCAGATTATTCGTCGTCAGCCCATATTTCAGGCAATGGACACCGCCGCTGTTCTCGGCGACATTGCCGCCGATCGTGCAGGCGATCTGGCTCGAAGGGTCGGGCGAGTAATAGAAGCCATCCCCCTCGACTGCCCTGGTGATCGCAAGGTTGGTCACCCCGGGCTGAACCACGGCCAAGCGGTTGTCATAATCGATCTCGAGAATGCGGTTTAGCTTGCCGAGGCCGATGAGTATGGCGTCGGCAAGGGGAAGCGCTCCGCCCGATAGCGACGTCCCGGCCCCGCGCGGTACGACCCTGACGTCGTTGCGATCACACCAGGACAGGATATCGGACACCTGCCTTGTCGTCTCGGGAAGCACGACGATCATCGGAGGTTGGCGATAGGCGGTCAGCCCGTCCGACTCGTAGGCGCGCAATCGCTCGGCATCGCAAATCACCGCCTCCTCGCCGACGATCGAGGCCATCACCCGCGCGATTTCATCACGCCGGGCGAGAGTATTTCGATCAGGGGCGGGCATCACGAGGGTCATTATGTCTTTCTGCCGCGTTGCGGTTCGAGACCGGCGGGCGCATTGATCGGCGTTATGCCATCGAGGCCTTTTACCCCCGCCAGCGAAGCCTCGCGTGCGTTGCCGGGCTCAATCCAGTTCGAGATACTCGGCGAGTTCCTCGAAATTATGTTGCCAGAGGCTCCCGCCGATCGGATCGCGCTGATGCACCGACCGGAACCCCAGTGCCTGTTGCAGCCGTTTCGGCATCGTCCGGACGATGTCCATCGGCACGGTGAAGGGATATGCTTCTTCGGGGAGGAGGAAGCTGGCGTTGAAGCCGGTCGCGATCACGCGCCGGGGTGACGAAGCCGAGCGATTGGCACCGCCGCCATGGAGCACCTTGCCCGAATAGAAGATCATCGAGCCGGCGGCGAGCTCGGCCGGCACCGTGTCCGCTTGCGATGGCTCCCGTTCGAAATCCCAGCGGTGGCTCCCCGGTATGACGCGCGTCGCCCCGATTTCCTCGGTCACATCGACGAGTGCAAGCAACGAGTTACAGGTGATCTCGGGGCCATCGGGGCCGTTGCCGAGGAAGACCGGATAATTGCCCATGTCGCGGTGAAGCATCTGCGCCTTCTCACCCGGCATGATCTCGATCACCTGGGTCGATTGCACCCAGAACGTCTCGCACACGCCCTTGAACATGGCGTCGACATAATCCCACAGTTCGGGTCGCGAGAGGAAGCGCTCGCGGTAGGTGGGGCTCAGCACGACGGCATTCGTCACCCGCTTCGTGCTGGCGCCCCAGAACTCTTTCATGAGCTCGTCGCCGCCCTTGGCGCCGGTGTGATAGCTATTGAGATAGGGATCGAGCTCGGCATTGACCTGCGCCACCTCGTCGACCGTCAACACGCCGTCGACGATCACGCCCCCGTCTGCCGCGACCCGTTCCATCACCTCTGCTACCGGTGCTCCGAAAGCTATGTTCGAGAATTTTGCGGTCATGTTCGCTCCCAGTTGCGCACGTCACCCGGGGGGCCGTTCCATCGGCCGGATGCGGCGCTTATCGCAATGTCCGATATTTATCCGATTTTGATTCCTGTCAAGTCCCTCTCGCCTTCCGCGCCGGCCAGGCGTATCCCCGCCAAACTGCGGACCCGCGTCTGTCCGCCGAGCTGGATCGGCGAGAAGTCGCCGAGCCGCCTCAGGAGGAATAATCAATCCATGTCGAGAAACTCGGCCAGCTCCTCGAAATTATGCTGCCAGAGGCTCCCACCGATCGGATCACGCTGGTGCACGGACCGAAATCCCAAAGCCTGCTGCAGCCGCTTCGGCATCGTGCGGGCAAGTTCGAGCGGGACGGTGAACGGATAGGCCTCCTCGGGAAGAAGAAAGGCCGCGTTGAAACCCGACGACACGACCCGGCGCGGCGTCGCGGTCGAGCGGTTGGCGCCGCCGCCGTGAACCAGTTTGCCGGAGTAGAAAAAGGCGGAGCCAGCAGCGAGCTCAGCGGGGATCGTCATCGACTGGTCGCATTCGATGTCGAAGTCCCATTTATGACTCCCCGGTACGACGCGCGTGGCGCCGATCTCCTCGGTGACATCCATCAGGGCGAGAAGCGAATTGCAGGTAACCTCCGGGCCATTGGCACCATTGGCATTGAAGACGGGATAGGTACCCATGTCACGGTGGAGCATCTGCGCCTTCTCGCCCGGCATGATCTCGATCGTCTGGGTCGATTGGACCCAGAAGCTTTCGCAGACCCCCTTGAAGAGGATGTCGACATAGCTCCAGAGCTCTGGCCGCGAGAGGAAGCGCTCGCGATAGACGCTCGAGAGCGTGACCGTGTTGGTCACGCGTTTGGTCTTCGCCCCCCAGAACAGCTTCGTCAGTTCGTCGCCGCCTTTCGCTCCGGTGTGGTAGGGATTGAGATACGGATCGAGCTCGGCGTTCGCTTGCGCGACTTCCTCTGCCGTCAGGACGCCCTCCAATATGACGCCGCCGTCGCGCTCGACCAGCGCCGCCACCTCTTCGGCGGGTGCTCCAAAAGCCAGCGATGAAAATCCCTTCGACATGTCGTTTCTTCCTTTCCCCGTTCGGGCCGCCGCATAATGGGCGTCGGCCTTTCTGAATGTCGTGCGGCCCGGCCAAGGCCCGATCCGTGTGGGCCCGATCGCTCGGTTCAGACGAACTCCCTGTTCGATCCGGACAAGCGACGCCCGGCGAAAGCTGTCAAACGGCCCCGACCGGGCTCTCCTCGCGCGGCGGTACGGCCTCGTCGATGCGGGCCGGTCGGCGCGACGCGACGCCATAGGCGATCACCGCGGCCAGAATGAGATAGACGCCGCTCGCGATCGTCACCGCCGTGAGGCCGCCGATCGCGATGACCGGCCCCGCGGCGAGACCGGCGGCGACGCCGCCAACTCCCGAGGCGGCCGGACCCGCGACGAACAGGCGGTTCGTCGCATCGGCGTTTCGCAACACCGCCCAATAGGCCGACTGGGCAAGACCCCAGCCGAAGGCAAAGCAGAGATTGGAAACCACGAAGGCGGCGAAACCAGCGATGGTCAGGAGACCGAAGGCAAGCAGGATGATGAACGTCCCGGCATATGCCACGGCAAGCGATGACATCCTGCCGGCCAGATAGCCGGCGATGCCCGCGCTGATCGCGCTTGCAACAGCGCAAAGGCTGATGGTGAGGCCGATAAGCTGACCCGAGATACCGCGCTCGGCCCCCACGCGCTCGATGAAGATCCAGTAGCCGAGCACCCCTCCGATGAAGAGAGCCTTGGCCACCAGCATGGCGTAGGCGGGGATTGCGGCAGCGGACAGCAACGGCGCCCCTTCGATCGGGGGAGCGGGGGCATCGCGCTTCGCGCCGGCTGCGGGCAGAAAGCCCACGAAGGGCAGCCCTGCGGCCACGATGACCGCGAGGACCAGGAATGCGCCGGGCGAGGAGTAAGCGGGAATCACGATCATCGAGAGACCGAGAGTCGTCACCGCAGCGAGCGAACTTTGAAACACGACCGCGACCGCGAAGGCCCTGCCTGAGTCCTTCGCATCGCCGAGGCAGCCGTAAGACGGAGGCGCGAGAAGACCGAGGAAGAAGCTGACGGAACCGAACACCAGCGCCGCGGCGGTCAGCGTATCGATTTGCGAGCCGGCCGCGAATGCCGCAGAGGCCGCGACGAGTGCGAACCCGCAGAACCAGCGCCAATCGACACGCCGCACCCAGAGCGGCCCCGATATCGCGCCGATTGTCGAGGTCGCAATGATGACGGCGGCAAGTTGGCCGAGTTCGGCGTTGCCGAGACCGATCCGCACGGCGACGGCGCCGAAGATAAGGGGCTGCGCATTGATGAGAAGCTGGTTGATCGCGGTCAGCCAGGAAGCCGTGAGCACAGCCGGCCCGCTGGACATAAACTTCGCAGCGTCCATTATATTCCTTTCCCAGAGGCGCGCGTTCCGCACATGTCTCGTGATCCGATTTTTATCACGTTGCGGCAACAGAAAAATCATCGGTTCGACGCAATTTCGTCATGGAAGGTCACGAGGCCAGCAAATCAACCCAATATGAATTGACAATGACAGCCTCGGCCGACAGGGATCGGACGATCGAGAGAGGCAGGGATACTATGGTAGCAGAAGCGATAGCCGGGTTCGAACCCCCGGCAGCGGACGGGATTTGGCAAGGCTGGTCGATGTGGGCGAGCCACGATCCCTTCGAATGTCATGCCGGTCCATTTTATGCCCGACGCGAGGCCGACGGGTCGATGATCGCCGGGTTCAGGCCGGGCGATCAGAATATGAACGGCGGCGGCGCGTTGCATGGCGGATCGCTCATGACCTTCGCCGACTATGCCCTCTTCATCATCGGGCATGACAGCATCGCCGGCCGCCACGGCGTGACCGTGAGCTTCACCAGCGAATTCATCGGGCCTGCCGTCGCGGGCCAGTTGCTCATCGCGCGCGGCGAAATTCTGCGAACCGGGCGCAACCTCATCTTCGTACGGGGCGTGATTGACGCCGAGGGTGACGCCGTGCTCAACTTCTCCGGGATCATCAAGGTCTCGAATACGCCTCGTTGAGGCGGCCCAGAGGGAGCCCCCGATCGACAATGCCGCCGCCCACTCCTTCCGGCGCCCCTGCTCCTCTCGACAACCGTCTCCTTGTCCCCGGGGATGCGAAGCAGGTCGCGAACCTGTCGGCCATGGGCCATCGTCGCGAAGCACGGCAGACCCTGAAGCATTTGGCCGGCCTTCCCTGCGAAGACCCTGCCGCACTCGAGGCATTGGGGTTCGTCGCCTTCGGCCTTGGCGAACATGCCGTCGCGCAAGGTTGCTACGAACGCTTTACCCACAAGGTCCCGGGCGATTCGCTCGGCTGGTACAATCTCGCAACGGCGCATCGCAATATGGGCGCGCTCGAGGCTGCGGAGGCTGCCTGCGACCGGGCGCTGGATCTCGAGCCGGCACTCGCGCAGGCGGCCTTGCTGCGGGCGCACGCGCGCACCCAGTCATCCGAGCGAAATCATGTCGACGCGCTGAGGCACTCGCTGGAATCCGTGGCGCCTGCCGGAACCGAAGCTCTCTTTTTTCACTATGCGCTCGGCAAGGAACTCGAAGATGTCGAGGACTATCGCACTGCATTTGCACATTATAGTCGGGGCGCCGCTCTTCGGCGTGCCAGCCTTCGCTATAGCGTCGACGAGGACGTCGCAAAGTTGCAGCGCATCATGGAGGCATTTTCATCGCGGCGGATCGCGGTTGCGTCCCCCCTCGAACCGGCCCGCGATCATGGATTCATCCTCGGGCTGCCGCGATCCGGAACAACGCTCGTCGAGCGCGTCCTCACCGGCAACCCGATGGTCGCCTCGAACGGCGAGACCGACCTTCTGCTTGGCGCCCTGATGGCCGGCACACCTGCATCCGGCGGCGATATTTTCGAGCGCGTGGCGCGGGCGGACCCTGGCGCGGTGGCTGCGGCCTATTTCCGCCTGGCAGGACCGCTCCCGCCCGACCGGGTCGTGCTCGAAAAGCTGCCGATGAACTATCTCTACGCAGGTGCAATCCGGCTGACGCTTCCCGCCGCGCGGATCATCCTCGTCGAGCGATCTCCCCTCGACAATTGCTTCGCAATGTTCTCGACGCTGTTCGGAGCTGGATATCCGTTCAGCTATGACTTTGACGACCTCGCCACCTATCATGCCGCCTACACGCGGCTGGTCGACCATTGGCGGCGGCTGCTGGGAGACCAGCTGATCGTTCTCCCATATGAGGAGTTCGTCTCCGAACCGCAGCGCTACGGCGAGATGGCGGCGTCGCACTTCGGGATCGACTGGTCGCCCTCGATGACAGCGATCGAGACCAACAGGTCCGCCACGGCCACCGCAAGCGCCGCGCAGGTGCGCCGCCCCATCTACAAGTCGGCAATCAATCGTGCCGCCAAATTTGCCGCTGATCTCGAACCGCTCCGCGATCGGCTGGCGGCGAGCGCCGAAGGCGCCGCTTAGACAGGCTCGTCTCCGTCCCGCTCCCCCGGCTCGCGCCGTTCGAGATACTCGGGAAGGTAGGTCCGCATGTGCGTGAAGCGCGCGCGCCGGGCATAGACCTCCTCCTCCTCGGGCAGATGACCGAAGCGATGGCTGTACATGGCCCACAGGGCATCGTTCATGATGATCGTCTCGGTGATGCGATCGGCAAGCCCGGGAAACTCGGGCAAGTGAAAGAAACGATTGAGCTCGTAGATCGAGCCTCGCGCCAGGCGCCGGTTAATATCCAGATCGCGCGAGCGGATTGCCCAGGTCGCCGCCGAACCCAGAATGACCTTCCGCGCCGCGTTATTGTCGTTGTAGAAACGCCGCGAGAGCCCATAGCGAAATTCGACGAGATCCTGCCAGGTCTCGAACTCATGACCTTCGATCGTGTCGAGGCCGGCAAGAAACATGTTGAAGTAGCGTTCGGCAAGCGCGGTAAACACGTGGTTGCCGTCGGGAAAAAAGTGATAGATCGACGGCGGCGACATGCCCGCCTCTTCGGCCACGGTGTAAATGCTCACCTCGTGCGGATCGCGCTCCTTGAGAACGCGTTCCGCGGCATCCAGAATGGCCTCGAACCGCTCGCGGCTTCGCTGCTGGCGCGGCCGGCGAATTTGCGGGTCGCGGGTGGCGGTCATGTCGTCGCTCATTTTCGAACTTATGTTCGGTTGTTCGGCCGAAGGCAAGCTTCGGCGGCGGGGAACGCGCGCGCGGGTCAGGGAAGCGCGGCCGTGACGATGATCTCGACGAGATATTCAGGCGCAGCGAGCTTGACCTCGCCCGTCGCACGCGCCGGCGCCGCAACGTCCGCGATCCATTTCTCCCAGACGAGGTTCATCGCACCGAAGTCCGCCATGTCCGCGAGCCAGATGGTGGCGGTGAGCAGCCGCGACCGGTCGGTCCCGGCTTCTGCCAGCAACGCATCGACCGACGAAAGAACGGTCTCGGTCTGGGCCGATACATCGTCACCGGGCTCGCCGACCTGCCCGGCGAGATACACTATGCCGTTGTGGATCACGGCCTGGCTCATGCGCGGTCCGGTGTGAAGGCGTTCGATGGTCACTCTTTTCTCCTCTTGATTTGGCGATCGGCGGGCAGAAGTTCGATCCTGCCGGACGACCTGCCTATCGTCCGGCTGCGATATGTTGAAGCAGGAATCAGGGTGATCGCCGGGTTCAGAATCCAAAACGTGCGGCAAGCGCCGCATTGGGTTTGAGCGATTCACGGTTCGACTTGACCGCACGGAACGCGTCCTCGGCTGCGTTCAGCGTAGCGCTTAGCTCGGCCTCGCCATGCGCCGCCGATACGAACAGATTGTGATAGGGATGGAAATAGACGCCGCGCTCGAGGCATTCGCTCGACCATGCGTAGCCGATACGGTAATCCGGGTCCTCGTCGAACTGGAACATCGGCATTGTCACGGGCCCCGTCTGCCGGAGACCGAAACCATGTTGCTGTGCCAGCTGTTCGAGACCGGTCCGCAGTTCGGTGCCAAAGGCCTCCATCCTCTCGAGATAATCGGTGTCGCGGATTTCGCGCAGGGTCCTCACGCCGGCTGCCATCGGCACGGCCGAGAACCAGAAGGACCCGGTGACAAATGTCGAAATGGCCGCATCGCGCGCCTTGTCCGATCCCAGCAATGCCGAGATCGGATGGCCATTCGCAAAGCATTTGCCCCAGCAGCTGAGGTCGGGGCGAACGCCTACCTTCTCCCAGCTGCAGTCGCGCGCGATGCGGAACCCCGCGCGCACATCATCGACAATGAGCAGTGCGTCCGCCTCGTCGCAAAGACGGCGCGCAAGCCGGGCATACTCCGGGTCCGGCAAGAACTGGTCGGAAAATACCTCGTGACGGAAGGGTGTCGCGATCACGCCCGCGACATCGCCTTCATTGGCTTTGAACGCGTCCTCCAACGACTGCGGGTCGTTATATTGGAAGAAGACGATGTGAGCACGGTCCTCGGCCACCGTTCCGGTCCGGATCGGCGTGCACCAGTGGGCGGCGCCATGATAAGCGCCCTCGGCGCACAGGATCTTGCGGCGCCCTTTGAAGGCACGCGCCGTTACGATCGCCATGCTCGTCGCATCGGTGCCATTCTTGCAGAACTTCGCCCAATCCGCGTGACTGACCTGCTCGACAAATGCCTCTGCGAGATCGACCATCGCGGCCGAAGGCGCGGTCAGCGTATCGCCGAGTTCGGCCTGCGCTCTCGCCGCCTCCTCGATCGGCTCATAGCCATATCCGAACAGATTGGGGCCGTAGGCGCAGAGATAGTCGATATACTCATTGCCATCGAGGTCCCACATGCGCGCACCCTTCGCCCGCGCGAGAAACTGGGGAAAGTTTTCGGGAAGCAGTCCGGTCGACTCATGTCCGTACATTCCGCCCGGTATCACCCGCTGCGCACGCTCCTTGATAGCAAGCTGTTTTGCGTTTGCCAAAGCCATCGACATCCCTTTCCCGATAAGTATCCGATTTCTGCATGGATTTGTCGGGCCGGTCAAGCAAGTTGACCTCCGGACATTCCAGAAAATCGTCGATCAGCTGCGGGACGGCGAAAGAGGATCATGCGAGCCGATGATACTTTCCCGATTTTAGTATGAACCGGGATCGGATTCCGTCAGACCTCGGCGTCGCCGCCGTCACAGGGGACAACCGCGCCGGTCATGTAGGCCGAGGCCCGCGACGACAGGAACAGCGCGGTCCCCGCGATATCCTCTTTCGTTCCGAGCCGCCCGAGCGGGTTTCGGGCGAGATACTCGTCCTCCTTCCGCGCCAGCGTTCCGGCCATCATGTCGGTCGCGAAGGGACCCGGAGCGATCGCATTGACAAGGATTTTCTCACCCGCGAGACGCTTGGCGAGGTGCCGGGTCAGCATGATGAGGCCCGCCTTGGCAGCCGAATAGGCGTAGGTTTCGAGGCCGGGCGGCTGCAGGCCGTTGATCGAGGCGATGTTGATGATCCGCGCCGGCGCAAATGTCGAGGCGCGAAGCAGCGGAAGCAGACGCTGCGTCAGAAAGAAGGCGCCGCGCAGATTGAGATCGAGCACCTTGTCCCAGCCGTCTTCGGGATATTCCTCGAGCGGCGCCCCCCAGCTGGCGCCGGCGTTGTTGACGAGGATGTCCAGCCGCCCTTCGGCGCCGGCGAGATGCGACGAAAGCTGTTCCCAGCCCTCCGCGGTGCTCGCATTGGCCGGCAGCGCGATGCATTCGCCGAGCTGCGACAGCTCCGCAGCGGTGGCTTCGCATGCATCGGCCCTGCGCGAAGAGATATAGACGCGCGCGCCATTCGCCACGAACCCCTCGGCAATCATCTTGCCGATACCGCGCGATCCGCCAGTTACGAGCACGGTCCGGCCCTCGACCGAAAACAGGTCATTCATGCATCAATCTCCTGTGGCGCCTCCCGGGCGCGATCTGTCCAAAGCGGAAAAACGCGGCTGCGGCGAAGACTAGTCGGCTTGCGGCCGGTAGGGCTCTGCCGGGAGTTCCAACTGGCGAGCCTTGAGCTGCAGCGCGAGCACCCGCGAGTAGAAACGGTTCTGCGCGAGGTTGCCGGCATGGAACCAGAGGCCTTCCTGCGCCGTCGGCTTCCAGAGGTTGCGCATCTCGCCTTCCCAGGGGCCCGGGTCTCCGGTCGTGCCCGAACCATAACCCCACACCGGCCCGACCTTCTCGCCGACCTCGGGAGAGATGAGGTCCGTTGCCCATTGGCCCATATTGCCGAAGCCGGTCGCGCAGATGATATCGTCAGCCTCGATTTCCCGGCCGTCCGTCAGCACGATCTTGCCGGTCTCGATATGGTCGATGCCGACATCCGAGAAGAGCTTGATCTTGCCGGACGTGAGCATTTCCACGGCACCGACGTCGATATAATAGCCCGACGCGCGGCGCAGGAACTTGCCCGGCATGCCGGTCCCGTCCTCACCGAAGTCATGCATGAAGCCGATGTCCTCGAGCGACTTGTAGAAGTCGGCATCATATTTTGCGATCGCCTCATAAGCGGGCGCCACTACTGTCGGCATCAGCCGAAGCGGCATCGAAGCATTGAGAAGGTCGGCAAGATCGCAGTCCATGCCTGCCTCGACAGCGTCCTCCGAATAGTTCGTCATCAGGAACTTGATGAAGGTGTCCGAGCGGATGATGTGCGTCGAATCGCGCTGCACCATCGACACGTCGACACCGTGACCGGCGAGATCCGCGCAAATGTCCTGCGCCGAGTTGTTGGAGCCGATCACCACGACTTTCCGGCCCTGGTAATTTGCCGGGTCGCTGTAGGCGCTCGAGTGAACGATGGTCCCGGCAAAGCTCTCGGCACCGGGAAAGGCCGGAAGATTTGGACGCCCGGCGTTGCCCGTTGCGATTACCAGATGCTTGGGACGGACGACGACGGTCTCGCCGTCCTTCTGCAACTCGACCCTCCATTCGCCTGCGGCTTCGTCATAACTCGCCTTCGAGCAGGCCGTCCCGTTCCAGACGTTGAGCTCCATGATCTTGGCATAGGCTTCGAGCCAGTCGCCGAGTTTGTCCTTCGGCGTGAACACGGGCCAGGTGGCCGGGAAAGGCACATAGGGGAGATGATCGTACCAGATCGGATCATGAAGCAGCAGCGAGTGATAACGCGAACGCCACTGGTCGCCGGTTCGCGGATGCTTGTCCACGATCAACGCCGGAACGTCGAGTTGCCGCAGGCGAGCGCCAAGCGCGAGTCCGCCCTGCCCGCCGCCGACGATCAGGACATAGGGCTGAACGTCGCGACCGAGTTCTCGCTCCTCTCGGTCGCGAAGATCTTTCCAGTTCGCCGCGGGATCGCGCGCGTCTTCGGGAGCTCCATGACGCCGGCGGCGTCCGCGCGGCTCTTCATGGCCCTTGATATCGTCGATCACAGTCAGGAGTGTGGTGCAGAGACCACCATCGATCCGGACGTATCCGCGTCCGAGGCCATGCGCGGTCTCGAAACGAATCTCCCCCTCCCTGTCCTTGGTGGCCGGGCCTGCGACGATACGCCAGTTGTCGGCCTTCGAGGCGTCGGGCGTCGCTGCGATCATCGCCCGGATCTGGTCGCGGCCCTCCAGAGTGCGCAGGTCCCATGTGAAGGCGGCAAAGTCGCGCCAGAAACCACCCGGAACGAAAAGCTCCGCAACGTCGTCGGCCGAGCCTGTTCGAAGAGTTTCGGCAAATTCCGCAAGCCAATCGGCCAGGTTTTCAATGGGGCGGGCTGTCGACATAGGCGGGTCACTCTCCAATTGGCCGCAGAATAGCATCGCAGCGCTTGAAGGATGATGGTTTGCCTCCCCTACAGCGCCAGTTTTTCCGATAAATATTGATTTCTTGTGGCCGCGTCAATCGGGATTCGAACGCGAGACTCGCGCAGATTTTCGACGAAATGACTAAGCAGGAACGAATGCAGCAATGCAAAGGTGGCTGTCTGCACTCGAGTCTGATAGATAAGTATCTACTTTCTTCATCGGCACGAGAATATCGCCGAGCTAGGCGAGACCTCTTCCGGGTGGCGCGGTATGTAGCTTTGACGAATTGACGCCGGCGGCGCGGAACCGACAGAATGCAGGGGCGAGGACAGGATATGGCAAGTAAGGCAAGAACAGCCGACGCGCGCGCGCGGCGCGCGGCTGCGCCGCGCCAGCCGGCGCGCGGCCGCGGACGGATGCGCTATGATGCGCTGGTCGATGCGACCGAGACATTGCTTCGCACGATGAACCCCGACGAGCTCGGGTTGTACCGGATTGCAGAAGAGGCCGGAATTCCGCCCGCTTCGGCCTATCACTTCTTTCCTACGAAAGAGGCCGCTTTCACCGCCCTCGCGATGCGTCTCGTCGAGGAACTTGTCGTCGCGCGCAGCAAGCCGGTCCCGGCTCGCACGGTGCAGAGCTGGCAGGCGCTGCTTCGCTGCGACATTGAGCGAACGCGCGACTTTTTCAACGAACACCCCGCCGGCCTCAAGATTTTCTATGGTGGCTTCGGGGGTGTCGATACGCGTCACATCGACCAGCCGCTCTCGCTGCAACTGGCGAGCGCCGCCTACGAGCGGCTGAACAGTCTCTTCCACATGCCCGCGATGCGCGACCCGACTTCGAGATTCGAAACGCGCATCGCGATCCTCGATGCTCTCTGGTCGCTGTCGGTACGGCAGCACGGAACGATTACCGACGAATATTTCGAGGAATCGATTATCGCGTGCCTCGCCTACTCGCTCACATTCCTGCCCGAGAGACTTGAGCCGCGCGAGCGACTGCTGGAGGCCATCGAAGCCGACGCCCAACTTGTCATCGCCTATGACGGCTCCGGCGCGCTCGACGAGCCCACGGACCCGCCGGCCCTCGCTGCCGAATAGCAAAAGGGATGGCCCGCTCGTCCTCACGCGGTGAGCGGACTGGGCGACCGATATTGTTCCAGGAGGCCGTTCGGGTCGGTCTGGACGCCATCGACTTCGACCCATCCGAGCGATCGTCCCGACATCGACCATCCGAGCAGTCGCTGCATCTCTTCGGGATAGGCGGCGACTTCCTCGGGCTTCATCGTCAGATAGTGATTTTCTTCCTGGCGGATGTAGGAGGCATCGAGACAGAAGGTCAGCCCGGCGCGCCATTCGTCCTTCGTCCGGTTGGTTCCTCCCCCATGGTAGAGGCCACCGAGAAACAGGAGCGCGGAGCCGGCCGGCATTTCGGTTGCGATCGCCTTCGCCGGGTCGGGGAAAGCGTCGTCGTCCCACTTGTGACTCCCGGGAATGACCATCGTCCCGCCGTTCTCGGCGGTAAAGTCCGTGAGCGCGAGCATGATCTGAAGTCGCGCCTCGCGGCCATAGGTCCGGCTCCAGAAAAATGCGCCATCATCCCGGTGAAGGGGCTGACCACCTTGTCCCGGCCCGATCTGGATTACCTGACCGACGCCGATCTGGAGATCGCAGGCGAATTCGACCTGCCGGTCCTCGTGCCAGCGTCGGATCGGTTGACAGATGAAATGCTTCGCGGCTGGGATATAGAGAGGGTGGGTGATGACGTCGGCGCAGCGTCGCGACTTCGAAAAGAGACCCGAAAGCCTGCGGGTCTGGAGGCCGAAGAAGGCATCGTCCCCCGTCGACTGTTGTTCGATGAGGGGGAGAAGATCTGCCTTGAGGCCTTCAAGCAGGTCGGGCGAGAGATAGCCCTCGATGATCACCCCGCCGTCGCGTTCGATTACGGCGATCACGTCCTCGACGGTAGCGCTGGCCGCGTCCAGACTCGTTAAACCCTGCATGAGCATCTCCCTCGACTCCACCTTTGGGCAGTAACCCAATATATATCGCTTTTATACTGCGCCTATCGCGGCAGCTTGCAAGCAAAAACTAGGATGAACCGCGACCTAGCCGTGCGCTTGCCCGAGAGCTGTACGATTGCCGGCTAGAACGCCGCGCTGATCTCCAGTCCTAACCGGCGCCCCTTCATCAGCGGCGAGAATGTTCCCGCGGCGGGGCGCGGGTCGAAGGGGCGATTATTGCCGTCGGAAAACGGGCCGCCGGAAAAGCCGAGCTGGGTATCCCCGCCAAACTGCACTTCGTCGAGGAGGTTGCGACCATAAAGGCTAATCGTCACGGCGGGGCGCGCCAACTCGATGCCGATGCTCGCGTCGAGATTGTCGATATTGCCCACCCAGCCGAAATTATTGTCCGTATAGGCATAGCGCGACCGATGCTGGTAATCGGCGCGCAAGACGACTGCCGACGCACCTGCCGGGCGCCGGAGCGAAACACTGCCGCCGTAGGTCCACTTTGGCGCCCGGGGAAGCCGGAGCGACCGGTCGATCGCATCGATCCGTCCGTCGCCCGAGATGTCGAGAAATATCCTGCGATATCTGGCGTCGAGATAACCGCCGTTCGCCTCAAGCCGAAATCCGGCGCCGGGCTCGAAGCTCGCCTCGATTTCGGCGCCGCGGATCCGGGCGTCGGCCGTATTGTAAACAGATTGTGTCAGCCCCGAGGTGCTGCTCGCGACGCTCACCTCCCGCTGCAAATTGCCTGCCTCGGTCCAGAACAGAGCGCTGCTCACCGCATATCGGCCGTCGACCGAGCGAAACTTCGCGCCTGCCTCGAATGCGTCGATGCGCTCGGCATCGTAGGCGGCCGAGCCTGTCCGGTCGGCAACCTGCTGAAACGCGGCGGGCTGCGTAATCCGCAGATTATATCCGCCCGACCGGTCGCCGCGCGTCCAGCTCGCGTAGAGGTTGACGGTGTCCGCAGCACGGTAGGACAGCGCGAGCCGCGGGGAGAGCTTCGACCATGTCCGGCCGTCCACGAAACCGTTCGGTTCTCCTGAAACGCGGTCCCCCGCGACGGGGCAGGTGCCGGAGACCACCGAGCATTCAGGGCGCGGGCGAACGAAGGTTACGGCTGCCCGCTTTCGCTCGCTGGACCAGCGGATACCAGTGCTCAAGGTCAGCGCGGGCGACAGCCTGACATCGCCATTTGCGTAGAGCGCTAAGACCCGGTGACGCTGCCTGCCTCCGCCGTAATTGCGGGCCTGGCCGAACCCCGAAAGATCGCGCTCTTCGCCATAGACCTGGCGCTGTCCGAAGGCATAGGCGCCGACAAGCAGATCGACGGCGGGACCGGGACGCACATATGTCAGCTCGTGCGACCATTGCTGCTGGCGGGTTCCCGTGTCCGAGTGAAAAAGCCTGAGCGGCGAAGAGTCGATATCGTTGCGCGTATCGAGTGCATAATCCTTCCACGCCGTGAGTCCGGTAACAGTGGCATCGCCAACCGGCCACGACGCGCGCAGTTGCGCCGATCGGGCCTCCGACCGGTGATTGCCCGGCTCGTCCAGCGAGATTTCGAAACTGTTTCGGGCGAACAGTCCATTATTGTGCCCCGGTGCGCCATCGCCGCGGCTTCGGGCCCATTCGGCTTTCGCTTCGACCGCAATGCCCGAAGGTGCGGTGTAGTCGAGAGTCCCTCGGACGACCGTGGTTTCGGACGCGCCGAACGCCGAGCCGTCGAAGTCATTCCGGAAATAACCTCCGTCGCTGGACCTGAGCGCTGCGAGCCGCATCGCGAACCGGTCGCTCAGAGGACCAGCGAGGCTGATCCGCGCCGATGCAAGCGGTGAGCCCCTCCCCTTGTCGACAGGGGTTTCGAAATTGAGCCGCGCCCTGCCCTCCCATGTCGCGGTCGGAGCGCCGGTGGTGACGAGTATCGCGCCGCCTGTCGTATTGTGTCCGAACAATACGGACTGGGGTCCCCGGAGCACTTGCACCCGCTCGACGTCGAGCATGTCGAACAGGCTTCCGGCATTGATGCCATTGTAGACGCCATCGACGATCAACCCCACAGCGGGATCGATCGACGGTATCGAACTGTTGATGCCCAGACCCCGGATCGAGAAATTGGCGACGCCGCGGAAAGTCCCGATCGCATCGAGCGAGACGTTCGGTGCGGCAAACGAAAGTGACGTGAGATCGTCGACGTGCCGCGCGCTCAGTTCGCCGTTGTCGAAAAGGCGCACGCTTGCCGGCATTTCCTCGATCAACCGGTCGGGCTGCTTGCCCGTGACCACGATCGCCTCGGCGGCCGGCTCCCCGGCTGCCGCGGGTGTTGCCGCGCCAGCCGCCACCGCAGCAGCCGCAATGCTCAGCAGCCTGCCGAGCTTTTCCTGTCCGTCCATCACGACCCCCTCGTTCCAGATTTTTATCCGGACGCCCGATAGGAGCGCTCCGACCGGGGGGCGAAGCAGAAATTGTTGCGGTCGCCAAAAGAATGGCTGCGTCCATGCGACGGGCCGCGGTCAGTCGCGAAGGCCAGAACCCAAAATGGACTTGATCTCGAGATAGTCGTGAAACGCGAACGTACCGCGCTCGCGCCCATTTCCGCTTCGCTTGTAACCGCCGAACGGTGCCGCCCGATCGGCCGAAGCGCCGTTTATCCTGACCTGGCCAACGCGCAGCTGGTCCGCGATGCGGCGGATGGCGGATTGGTCCTCTCCGCAGATATAGGCAGCGAGACCATAATCGCTGTCATTGGCAATCCGGATCGCCTCGTCGATGTCACCATATCCGATGATGGCGAGGACCGGTCCGAAGACCTCCTCCCGGGCAACCTCCATCGCGGGCGACACATGGGAGAAAATTGTCGGCCTGACATAATAGCCGCGATCCATGCCGGCCGGCCGGCCGAGGCCACCTGCCACAAGCGCCGCACCCGCCGCCATGGCGCGCTCGATCGAGCCCTGAATCTTGTCGAACTGCTCGCGACTGACAACCGGCCCCATGTCGCTTTTGCCCCGGGGATCGGCAACGATGATGTGTTCCGCAGCTTTCCGCGCGGCCGCGGCCGCTTCGGACAGCCGTGATTGCGGCACAAGCAGCCGGCTCGGGGCGTTACAGGACTGCCCCGAGTTCAGCATCATTCGCTCGACGCAATAACCGACATTCTCGAGCATGGCCCGGTCGTCGAGGAGGAGCATGGCGCTCTTGCCGCCAAGTTCCTGCGTCACCCTTTTCACCGTGGGCGCGGCGTCGATTGCAACCTCGATGCCCGCACGCGTCGATCCGGTGAAGGAGACCATGTCGACGTCCACATGCCGGGCGAGGGCGGAACCGACGCGCTTTCCCTCGCCGTGAACCAGGTTGAAGACACCGGGCGGCGTTCCCGCATCAGCCATGATTTCGGCAAAGATGGCTGCGCAGGAGGGTGCGATCTCCGCCGGCTTCAAGACCATGGTGCAGCCCGTCGCGATGGCTGGCACCACCTTGCAACTGATCTGGTTGAGTGGCCAGTTCCATGGTGTGATGAGAGCGCAAACACCGACAGGCTCGCGCCGGATGAGCGTATCACCATCGCGTTCCTCGAAGGCGAAACCCGGAAGCCGGTCACGGGCAACTTCGATATTGTCGAGACCGCCCGAAACATGCGCGGTTCTCGCCAATGCGGCCGGCGCTCCGATTTCGGCAGTCACGGCGTCCGCGAGGTCGGGCGCACGGCGGCGATAAGCCTCCGCTATACTCGAGAGCAAATCGATGCGCTCGCCTATGCTGGATCGTGCCCATGCCGGGAAGGCCGCACGCGCGGCCGCCACCGCGCGATCGACATCGCATTCGTCGCCGACTGCGACATACCCGATAATCTCCTCGCTCGCAGGGTTTTCAATCTTGGCAAGCCGGCCGCCACCGACCGGCGTGATCCACTCGCCCCCTACGAAATGCAACAGGCAGTCCGGCATGTCCCCCACTCGTTCCGAAATCTGAAAGTTGATTTTTATTGGATAGCGGAGCGGCGTCAAGGTTCGTCGTCGGGACGTCGTTTCAGACGGCGAGACGCAGCGAGGCCCCGAATGGCTTAAATGAGGGAAGTTTCGCGCACCGAGTTTCACAAGGAGCATGAGCTGGATGCCAACCGCGCTCGCGCCAAAAGCGATTTTACGATAAATATCCGTATTTTTCGCCCGCGAGTCGCTATATGCCGCGATCCGTTCCGGCCCTTCAGAAAGCGAGAATTACATGCCCAACATCAAGCTCGACGCCGCAAACCGGGCGATAGCAGCCACGCTGGCGAAAGGCCGCGAGCTCGGTCTCAAGCCACTGAGCGTCGCAGTCCTCGATGCCGGCGGCCACACTGTCGCCTTCCAGCGCGAGGACGGCGCTTCCATCCTTCGCCCTGCCATTGCCCAGGGAAAGGCCGGGACCGCCTTGGCCATGGGCATGTCTTCGCGTGCGATGGGAGCGATGGCGGACGAGCGCCCGACATTCGTGTCTGCGCTTGGTCGTATTGCGCCCAGCGGGATCGTGCCGGCTGCCGGCGGCGTGCTGATCGTGGAAGCGGGAGAGGTGATTGGGGCGATCGGGGTGACCGGTGACACGTCCGACAATGACGAGATATGTGCGCTCGCGGGCCTCGCCGCGGCCGGGCTGTCCGGCGCGCCCTGATCCCGGGCCTGAAAATATGCGCCGGCGCGCTGCGCCGGCGCAGTTGGAGAGATCCTCAGAAAGCCTTGGTTAGCCGCAGCCCGATCTCGCGGGGGCGATTGATGAGATAATCATCTCCCCACGGCCCGAGCAGCGCCACCGAAGTCGTCGTACGGCTTGGCCCGGTGATCTGCGCACGCTTGTTCGCGAGGTTTGTCCCGAACAGCTCGACCGTGAACCCGCTGAAGTCGTAGGATATGCTCCCGCGCAGCAGAGCATAGCCCGGGGACCTGACCGACGGCAGACCGGGATTGAGGCTCTGCAGGAGGCTCAGGGTCGAGCTCCGGTAGTCGACACCGACCGACGCATTGATCGCCGAATCTCCGCCAAGCTCCGCCTTGTAGGCGAGTGTGAACGAGCCCGACCAATCGGGCGCGCCCGGAAGGCGATCGCCCTTCAGCCCGACAATCGAGTCCGGTATCGATACGCCACCACTCCCCGCGGGAAGGCTGAAATCGCCCGACAGACGCGCTTTGGCATAAGCGCCGCCCGCACTGACCGAGAAGCCGGAGTCGCCCAGCGGACCCGAGAGCTCGAACTCGAAACCCTTCGACGTCGCCTCGTTGCCGTTGATAACGGCGTTGGCCAGATTGTAGGGCGTCGTAAGATCGATCTGCGGATCCTTCCACTTCACATAGAAGAGGTTCGCCGCGAAGTAGAGACCGGCCAGATCGCCTTTCACACCAAGCTCGAAATTGTTCGTCCGATCGGGCTTGTAGACGAGAAGTTCGCGAGGCTCGGCGACGGGCCCCGAAAGCGGGAAAGCATTGACGCCGCCGCGCCGAAACCCCTGTGACCAGGTGAAATAGGCCTGGGTCCGGGCGCCGAATTCATAAGAGGTCGATGCCTTGAAGATCTGGCTCGTGACCTTGTTCTTCTGGATCTCGTTGAGCTCGTAGAAGAAGAAGCGGCTGTTCGCGTCGAAGGATTGGGAAAAGGTCTGGTGAAACGCCCGCCCGCCCCCGGTCAGTTTCCACGCGTCGGTGATCTTCCAGCTGATCTCGCCATAGGCGGAATAATCGCGGAACCGCTGGCCGGTGAGCTGCGAATAGACCAGTCCATCGGCTTCGGTATTGATATAGGTGCCCCCGGCCGCGATCGGCAGGGTGGACCCGCCGTTGGCAGCGGCACTTTGTTCCGATGCGCCCGGCGCATAAACGAAGAGATTGATGTTCTTGCGCTGCTGCTGGAAGAACAGGCCGACTATGTAACTGACGGGACCGTCTCCATTCGACACCAGCCGGATTTCCTCGGTGACCGAACGGTCCTTGTCGCGGTAGACCACGGGCACGACGACGCGCGGGTTCGCGGGGCTGCCCGTGTAATAATAGCCATAGGGCGTGCCGAGCAGCGCGACCGTCTGGTCGGCCACGTTCAGCCCCTTGGTGTGGCCGAGCGCGAAGGTCGAGGAGAGGGTCGCAAATCCGAGATCGTGCGATGTGTCGAGCGCGGCGAGATGGGTGCGGCGATTGAACGGCGAGAGCATCGGCAGCGACCGCTCATATTCGCCCGTCGGCTCGACATCCAGTCTCGGGTCGATCGGCCAGGGCCCACCTTCGAACGTCGGATTGTCGACGGGACTGCCGTCGCCCCGCGAATAGTCGTAATTATAGCTGAGCTCGAAGGAGGTGTCGGCATCCGGCTCCCAGCGCAGCGCCGCCTTGGCCGATGTGCTACGCGAATAGTTGACATCGTCCTTGTCGAACAGGACCCCCGGGCTGAAACCGGGATCGGACGGGTCGGCGAGCACCGGCTTGCCGGAGATGGGGTCGTCATTCTCGCGGCGGAAAATATCCTTCTGGTCGATGAAGCCCGCTTCGAAGGCCTGGCGGCCGCCCACGCGCAGCGCGAGCTTGTCGCCGAGCGGAATGTTCACCGCACCGCTCGCCGACCAGCTCTGGTCCTTGGAGTGCGAGAGGACCCCGACCGAGCCGCTGACGAAACCTGAAAATTCGCCGAGCCTCGGAGAGGCCGGAACGATGCGCACCGCGCCGCTGAGCGAGCCCGCGCCGTAGAGCGTCCCCTGCGGGCCGCGAAGCACTTCGACACGCTCGACATCGTAAAGCGGGAAGGCGCCTATGACGGGGGCATTGCCCAGATAGAAACCGACAGGGCTCTGGAAATAGCGGGGACTTCCGAAATCAGGTTCCGATGCGTTGATCCCGCGGATGATCGGGATGGAGGAGACGATCGCGCGTGCGCCGCTGTCCTGGATGGTGAAGTTCGGAACCTGCTGTGTGAGCTGTGTCACGCTGCCGATGTTCCCGCGCTGCAGCTGCTCGGCGCCGTAGGCCGATATGTTGAAGGGAAGGTCGGCGATCGCCTCGCTTCGGCGACTGGCCGTCACGACGATGTCGCCATCATTGTTCGAGGCCGCAGGCGTGGAACTCTCCTGTGCGAACGCGGGACCGCCAGCCAGCAGCGGCAAGAAGCCGCAAACGCCGGCAGTCCGTTTCCATACCGTTCCTGCGCGCCAGCGCCGAAGGCCTGTCGGATTGGAGGTGCGCTCAATCATGATATGTCTCCCTTTCAAGCTCGCGAAATTGCCGGCTACGTCGTGACGCGCCGCTCGGCCCTGCGTTACGTAAGCATGGAGTGGCCCTGGCTTTCGCGGTTGGCGGCCACCGCATTTCGTTCGCAGACTCCTTTGCGGAGCGGTTTTTGCGCGAAACGGGAAGCGGAACGGGATGGTCGCGCGGCTTGCACGACCCCGCCCCTTCGGGACGTGAGCCCCATCGGATTTCGTCCAACAAGGCCCATGGCCCCACTCCCTAATCGCGTCCTGCGAACATCCGGCGTGCTACTCTGTCGGTGCCACCGGTTTTTGATATTTATCCAAGTTTGCGCGACTCCGTCATTCTGTCAAGCGGCGATTGCTCGGGGTTGCGGTTGCCGCGCGAACGGAAGCCGGTGTGTGACCGTTATGCCACATCATGCCGGTTTAGCGGGATTTCCATGCTCGCAACGGCCGGGGCGCGGCCGAGCGGCCGGCGAACGGATCGCGACGGCCGGACGAAAGCGCATAGCCCACATGCGGCCGTAATATCAGATAACTATCTGGCTATGTGGTCCTTCCGAAGGAACGACAACCGGCTGCTGCGCTACTCAGGCCGGGTGGGCAACCGCTCGCGATCGCTGGATGCGGAGGGCTGCGGCGACAGCGGCCGCGATAAGCGCCGCGCTGATCGTCAATATCGCGTCGAAGATCGTCAGGCCAAGGTAGCCACCGGCGGCGATCACCGAGCCGGCTGCCAGGCTGACGGCGATAGCACCGACACTTGTGGCGGCAGGACCCGCGACGAAGATCCTGTCCGTGGCATCGACCTCCTTCAAAATCGCCCAGTAGGAGGGAACGAGCAGTCCGAATGCCGACGAAAAGAGGATGTTGGAGGCAATGAAGAAACCAACGCCCGGAAAGCTGAGGCAGAAGAATGCCACGTTGACGATGATGGTACCGGCGACGATGACGACGACCGCCGGCACACGATCACCGATCCATGCGACGACGGCGGAGTTCAGGATGGTTGCGACCGCGCACAGGCTCAACGTCGCCCCGATCGCGGCATGCGACACCCCGTGGGTTACGCCGATGCGCTCGACATAGGTCCAATATCCTTGCATCGCGCCGATGAACATCGCGATGGCAACCAGAATGAGGATCGCCGGGAGCGCCGCGCGACTGAAAATGCGCTGCCTGGGAACATCCTCCCCCAGAAGCTGTGGAGAGACGATCGAAGCCGAGCGAGGATGCCAGCGCGCCACCAGAAAGCCGCTCGCCACAAGGATTGCGAGACTGGCGAACATGCCGGGCGCACCCCATTGCGGGATAATGACCACCGAGAGGAGCAGCGTGGATGCCGCGGCGAGCGCGCTCTGAAATGTCACGCCGATCGCATAGGACCGGTTGGGATCGACCGTTTCGCCCAATGCCGCGAAGGATGTCGGCGACAGCGTGCCGATGAAGAGACCGATTGACGCGAACAGGATGAGCAGTGCGCCCAGCGTGCTGGCGCTCATGCCTATCAGCAGCGCCGCCACGGCGCCCGCGATCGCCAGATTGTTCGCCTTCCGCCAGTCGATGCGGGCGATCCAGAATGGAGCGGAGATGCCGGTCACCATGGTCGCCGCAATGAAGGCCGCGTTAAGCTGGCCGAGCGAGGCGTCGCCCAGCGCATAATGATCGGCGAGCGCGCCAAGAAGAAGCGGCTGCACGTTGGGAAAGATATTCGCCAGCGCCGAAATATAGGCGACGGCGACGATGCCCGCCTTCAGCTTCTCTCCACCGCTTTCGGTCGACTTCATCCCGGCCTCTCCAAACGATTCCCGTCGCGAGGCGTAACTCAATTTTGATATTTATCCAAATGTAATTCCACAATCGGTGGCGATTCGCCATTCACGGCGAAAATTGGGAAATTTTAGCCGATTGTTATCGGAATTAAGCATGTCCCGCGGAGGGGCGTGCTGCCGAGTTCCTCACACGTCCCGACGAGGCTCGATCGGCAATGGACCCTCCGGCCGCGGTTCAAGCACCTCGGGGAGATAAGATCGCATATGCGCCATTCGGGCCCGCCGTGCATGACGGTCTTTCTCGTCGCTGATCTTGCCCTCGCTGTGAATGGCCAGAGACCACAGGGCATCGTTCATCACGATCGTCTCGGTCAACCGGTCGACAAGATGCGGAATAGTAGGCAGGACGAAAATCCGGTCGAGTTCGGACGCTTGGAGTTCTGCCAGCATGCGATTGGTCTCCAGGTCGCGCGAACGGATCGACCAGCTGCTGGCGGATCCGAGAAGGATCTTACCCACGGCGGGATTGTCGTTGTAGAACTGCCGCGCCCCTTCGTACCGGCTGTCCATGAGGTCCTGCCAATTGTCTTCAGTGGCCGGCTCCTCCGAAAAGCCGGCTGCGAAGCGATCGAAGTAGCGCTCGGCAAGCCCGATGAAGACATGCTGGCCGTCGGGAAAGAAATGATAGATCGAGGGCGGTGAAATGCCGGACGCCTCGGCGATCGTATAAATGCTGATGGAGTCCGGCTCATTCTCGATGAGAATTTGTTCGGCCGCGTCAAGAATAGCCTCATAGCGTTCGAGGCTTCGCTTCTGGCGCGGCCGGCGGATCTGGGGCGCGCGCTGTTCGTTGCGTGTGGTCATCCGGGATATGTGTTCGGATCGGGGTCGTTTTGCAAGCGCCCCGGCTGCGCCGCGATCGATGGCGACATCCTTGGCGATCGAAATGAAGGAGGGGCGCCGGCCGAAGCCGACGCCCCTCCCCCGAAGCCCGATACCCGAAGGGCATCGAATATTGAGCCGCGGTCGTTGCCCCGCGGCTCGATCCTAGCCTGCGGCCGCTTCGGAATAGTCGACCTCGAAGCTGAGCTTCGGATCGTAGTGCGCGGCCCAATAATCTTCCCAGATCTGGCGCGTGACGGGTCCGACCTGACCGCCGCCGACCGTCTCGCCGTCGAGTTGCGTAAGCGGCATCACCCCGCCCGCGGTCGTGCAGATGAAAAGCTCGTCGGCTTCGTAAAGTTCCTCCACCTTGACGAAGTCGAGGACCGTCTTGACGCCCCTCGCCTCGGCGACCTCGAGCACGGTCTTGCGTGTGACGCCTTCGAGAACGCCGCGCGACGGGGTGCGAAGCACGCCGTCCTTGATCACGCAGACATTGTATCCGCCGCCCTCGGTGATGTTGCCGTCGCCGTCGGGAAGCAGCGAATAGACCGCGTCGCGGTCCATGGCTTCCAGCCAGCCGCGAACGAAGTCGCCCCATTGCAGATTCTTGATGGTGGGATCCATCGCACCAGGCGGCGTGCGGCGCACGGTACGGGTGACGATCGCGGGACCGCCCGTACGCTGAAGCTCGGGCGGCATCGCCCACACATAGGGCAGCACGAGAAGGTAGAGATTGTTTTCATAGCTCTCATATTCGCGAACGAATTTCAGGCCACGCGTCACGATCAATTCGACATAGGCATCGCGGATCCCGCTTTTCGCGAGCATCTGAAGTAGCAGCTTGCGAACCTCTTCGCGCTCGAGCGGCACCTTCATCCGCATTTTCTCGCAGCTGCGATCGAGGCGATCGAGGTGATCGTCGAGACGGAAGAAACGGCCATCCCAGACACCCGGCACGTCATAGGTGAGGTCGCCGCGAAGGAAGCCCTGGTCGAGGATCGGAATGCGCGCCTTTTCGATCGGCGTAAACTCGCCGTCGATCCAGGCGATGCCATGAGCAAATGGATTGTCGCTCGCCTCGAGTTCGGCCTGGCGCGTCTCATAAGCTCCAAGCACCGCGTCCATCGAATAATCCGTCATCTGATACCTTTCCTCTCGTTCGCTAATGTTCGTGGTCGGCGACAATCATGCTTCGCCAGCGATCTGTCCTGCGGTCTCGCCTTTCGTCGGAGCCAAGCTTTGGCTGGCTGACAGCGAAGAATGTGATTCGGATAATTCTTTGGTTTTTGAGGCCGCGCAAACGGCCAAGTCAACGATAATCGTTCATTGCCCGTCAGCTCTGTCGCAGGTTTCTCTATATTCATTTGGAAACTGGTCCGATCAGGCCGCGGCAGCGCTATAGCGGCCAATATCGAGGCCAAGCACATCGATCTCGGGCGAACGCCCGATGATCGCGTCGGTGACCACACTCGCCGAGCCGCAAGCCATCGTCCAGCCAAGGGTTCCATGGCCGGTGTTGAAATAGAGGTTTGGAACCGGCGTCTTTCCAAGCACGGGGGTTCCGTCGGGAGTCATCGGTCGCAGCCCCGACCAGAATTGCGCAGCACCGGTGTCCCCGGCGCCGGGAAAGAGGGACTCGATCGAGTGCAACAGGGTCCGCTTCCGGTCGGGATCGATGCCATCCGAGAATCCCGAGATCTCTGCCATTCCGCCGACCCTGATGCGGTTGCCGAGCCGTGTGATCGCGATCTTGTAGGATTCATCGAGCAGCGTCGATTCGGGCGCCCGGGCAAAATCGACGATGCCGGCCGTCAGCGAATAACCCTTCACCGGGTAAACCGGCAGCTTGAGCCCGATCCTGCGCACGAGGCTCGGAGAATAGCTGCCGGCCGCGATGACATAGGCATCGCCGCGTATCAGGCCATGGTCGGTCTTCAGACCCGCGACACGCCCGCCGCTCATGACGACTTCATCGATGACCGTGCCATATTGGAAGCGGACGCCTTCGGCCTCGGCAAGTTTGGCGAGTTGCTGTGTGAAGAGGAAGCAGTCCCCAGTCTCGTCATTGGGGAGCCGAAGCCCTCCGGCGATCTCGTCGCCGGAGAATGCAAGGCCGGGCTCCGCTGCGAGACATCCAGCTTTGTCGAGCACCTCGAACGGCACATTGTCCCGCCTCAGGACCTCGACATCCTTTGCGATCGCGTCGAGCTGGGACTGCTTGCGGAAGAGCTGCAACGTGCCTTGCGAACGATGATCATAGGCGATGCCCGTCGCCTGCCGCAGCGCAATGAGTTGGTCGCGGCTATATTCGGCCAGCCGCACCATGCGGCTCTTGTTGATGGCATAACGGCTTCGCGTGCAATTTCTGAGCATCTGAAAAAGCCAGAACGCCATGCGCGCGTCGAGCTTCGGACGCAAGATCAGAGGCGCATGCTCCATCAGCAGCCAGGCCGGTATCTTCGACGGCACGTCGGGGCTCGCCCACGGCGACGCATAGCCGGGGGAGATTTCGCCGGCATTCGCGAAACTCGTCTCGAGCGCCGGCCCCCGCTGCCGGTCGACAACGGTAACCTCGCATCCCGCCTTGGCCAGATAATAGGCGGTCGTGACGCCAATGACGCCGGAGCCTGCGATAACGACGCGGCGCGGACTGGTTGGCATATCTCGGATCCCCGTCAAAGCCGTGAAACGGCACTGTTGCCCTCCGGGAGACACATCGCCTCCCGGCAGTTTCCAGATATATATCAGTTTTAATATGCGCCGCTAGCGCATTTTTTGCCCCAACCCGTCGAAACTGGCGCAATCTAGTCTATTATTATCGAGATTATTGCCGCCGAGGCGCAGGCGAACACCGGACCCGTCGGCGTACTCGGCCCCTCGGCCAGCTTGCCGCCGGGATTCATTCGGATTGCATCCGCGCCGCAGCCGCGCGCCGACCCCAATCCGCGGAGATGCTCCCAAGCGGGCGCGACAGTGCCCGCCCTTGCCTCACCCAATCGGCGCTGGAACCACCTCCGATCGGGCGAGGCGGCGCTCCTATTCTGCGCCGTAGCTCACATAGAATTTCTTGAAGCCGGGCGACTGCCATTTGCCGCCCCATCCCTTGGGCACGAATGCGGCCTCCCCCTTGCCGACGGCAAGGACGGTACCGTCCTTCGAGATCAGGTTCATCACTCCATCTATGATGAAGATAAATTCGTCATACGGCATGGCATCGACTTCGACATCATAGGACGGCGCAGAATAGACACCCGAGGAGAATTTGCCGTCGGCCGACTGCCCCAGAGGCCGGTTCGTCGCAAGAACGCCCTCATCCTCATAGGTCTTGGAATCCACCGATTTGAAAAGATCAGGGTCCGACATGCTGACCTTCACCGGGCGCGCCGACCCGGCAGTTGCAGCCGGCTCCGCCGCGACTGGAGACCCGGCCAAGGCGCCGAGAGCGGCAGCGATCAAAAGCGTCTTCATATATCCTCCTTTTTTCATCCCACCCCATCGGACGCCGATCAGCGTGCCGAGCCTGATTCTGGCGGGACCGCATCTCCGGCCCGGCCCTCTCGACTCGCCTGGTCGATGCGGCTCTAAAAGCTGACACTTATCGGTAGAACGGTCAAGAAGGTCACCCCTCGCCTCTTTCCCCGGACTAAAACATAGCCCATAAGTGGCTGTTTTTCGAGTCCGATCGCCTTCTCAGGGTAGTTGACAGCAATCGTCGGTTCGGACAAAAGCCGATAAATATAAGAAAACATAGCAGGGAGTTGCCCGCAACTATCCTGCGCCGAGGGAGGATGGATATGCGAGAATTCGTTCGAGCTGCCGGATCAGTACGCTCAGAATGGCCGTGGAGGCGAACCGGCCTCGCGTCATTCGCGATCACGCTCGCCGCTTCGCTCGCCGGCTGCGGCCAGGGCACCTCGTCGCCCGCGACGACCGACTGGGAACTACTCGGCAACTCGGCCGAGATGCAGCATCATTCCAACCTCTCCGAAATCAACGCGGATACCGTCAAGGACCTCGGGATCGCCTGGGTCGCAGACATCCCGAGTGTCGATGGCCTGGTCGGAAATCCCCTCGTCAAGGACGGCGTTATTTTCCAGAGCGGACCGCGCGGGTTCGCCGTCGCCAATGATGTCCGCACCGGAAAGCAATTGTGGGTCGCGCAGCCCGAGGTTGATTATTCCTCCTCCTCGATACTCAATGCATGGTCGGCGCACGTAAACCGTGGACTCGCGCTCTACGGGAAGCTCACGATTCAGGGGCACGGCTGCGATCTCATCGCGCTCGACCAGAAGACCGGCCGGGAAGTCTGGAAGACGGCAAGCTGCGACAAGCGCGAGAGCCTCGGGATCACGGGAGCCCCGCGCGTCGGCGGCGATATGGTATTCGTCGGCAACGGATGCGGCGATTCAGGGGAAGCGCGAGGATTTGTCGACGCATTCGATGCGGCCACCGGCAAGCACCGCTGGCGCTTCTATACCATGCCGGGAGATCCAGCGAAGCCGTTCGAGAACGAGATCTACGCGAGAGCCGCGAAAAGCTGGGGCGAAGGGTGGTACGAAAAGACCCGCGGCTGCGCAGCCCCGTGGGACGCGATCAATTACGACCCCGAGACGGGTCTCGTTATCTTCGGAACAGGCTCGGTCACACCCGGCAACCCCATCCATCGCGGCAAGAATGCGGGCGACGAACTCTTCTCGAACTCGGTCGTCGCGGTGAATGCGAAGACCGGAGAATATGTCTGGCACTTCAAGCAGGTCCCGAACGACGCCTGGAACTATGAGGCCGCGGTCGGCATCATGCTCGCAACACTGCCGTTGGACGGCAAGCCCAGGCGCGTCGTGATCAACGTCCCCAAGAATGGTTTCGTCTATCTGCTCGATGCGAAGACAGGGAAGTTTCTTTCGGGCAAGGCCTTCACGCCTGTCAACTGGACAACCGGCCTTGACGCGAAGGGCCGCCCGGTCGTTCCCGAAGAGGCAAAATACTGGCTCCATCCCGGCGAGCGCCGACCGGCGAATCCGAGCGGGTTCGGTGTTCATGCCTGGGAGGCGATCGCCCTCGATCCGAAAACCTCGACGCTCTATATTCCGGCGCAGATCCTCGGCAAGAATGTCGAGGAGGAGGGCGACGGCGCCCGCCGGGATGCGCAGGATGACGGCAAGCCGCATGGCGAATTGATCGCCTGGGACCTGCTCAAGCAGAAAGTGGTGTGGCGTCAGTCCCACCGGCTCCCGATCAACAGCGGGATTCTGCACAGTGGAGGCCTCGTTTACCAGGGCACCGCGGACGGATTCTTCGAAATATTCGACGCTCGCAGCGGCAAGAAGCTCTGGTCGCGCCAGCTTGGCGGAGCGATGCGAGGCGCGCCCTCGACCGTTATGGCTGGCGGCGAGCAATATATCATCGTCCCGGTAGGTAACGGCTCGGCATCGAACACCGGCAATTATCTCGCGCTCTACAGCGGTACGCCCGAAACGCGCTCGGCTGCCCGACTCGTTGCGCTGAAGCTGGGCGGCACCGCGGCCGCTCCGGCGCTCACCGCTGCCCCGCCCGTCCCAAAGCCGCCCGTCGCGCGCTTTCCGGCCGGGCTCGCCCATGCTGGTGAGGAAGCCTGGCATGCCTATGGCTGCATCGGGTGCCACGGCCAGGACGTGATTTCCGGCCGCGGAGGAATTCCCGATCTGAGGATGGCACCGCCCCCCGATTACGAGACGTTCCGCAAGATCGTGGTCGAAGGCGCGCTGGCGAGCCGCGGCATGCCGAAGTTCGACATGGTTCCCGACGGCGATGCGCGTGCGCTCTACGCCTATGTCATCGCGACAGCCTGGAAGGATCATGAGGCTGGGAAATCCAAGGCAGCAGAGCCGCGAGCGACCAGGCGGTAGCCCGCCGGAGCATGCCGCTTTCGGGCCCGCGAGCGGCCTGATCAAGAAAATGAAAACAGGTCACAGAGGAGGGTGCTGAGAATGAATTACAAGGTGATTTTGCTCGCTGGAGCGGCGTTGGCGGCGTCGCCCGCCTGGGCCCAGTCGTCGCAGGAAGATGGCGCGTCGGCGGAACAGACCGGGGCGAAGGAGGTCCGGGATGACGCCTACACGGACGGCGACATCATCGTAACCGCGACCCGGCAGGACCAGGCGATTTCGCGCGTTCCCATTTCTATCAGCGCCTTCTCGCAGGAAAGTCTCGATTCAAAGGGTCTGAAGAGCTTTACCGACGTTGCACGCTTCACGCCCGGAGTGCGCGTCGCCGACGGAAACCAGATCGCAATTCGCGGCATTGCGTCGACCGCCGGATCGGGAACGACCGGGATCTACATCGACGATACGCCCATCCAGATCCGCAATGTGGGGAACCCCGACGCCGACAACAGCGCGCCCGCAATCTTCGACCTCGAGCGCGTCGAAGTGCTCCGGGGGCCGCAGGGCACCTTGTTCGGTGCGGGGTCCGAAGGCGGCACCGTCCGCTTCATCACGCCGCAACCGAGCATGACCGACTGGAGCACCTACAGTCGCGCCGAAATAGCGACGACCGAAAAGGGTGCCATCAGCTACGAGGCGGGCGTTGCCGTCGGCGGACCGCTCGTCGAGGACCGGCTGGGGATCCGGTTGAGCGCATTCCATCGCCGCGATGGTGGTTTCATCGATCGGGTCGACTATCAATCGGGCGAAGTCGATGCCCGCGACATAAACCATGGCAGAGTTACCGTCTTGCGCGGAGCGCTGGCCTGGCAGCCGATTGAGGGGCTCATCATCACGCCGTCGCTGCTCTACCAGCGGCGCACGACCAATGCGCCGGCGACCTTTTTCACCGGAACCTCGGACCCGGACGGCACCGACTACCGCACGGGATCGCCAAGCGCGCAGCAGACCCGCGATCGATATTATCTTCCGACGCTGAACATCAAATATGACAGCGGGACGGTGACCTTCGTGTCCAATGCCTCCTATTTTGATCGCCGGAACCGGAGCGGTTATGACGGGACGCTCTTCTCACTGGACTTTTACGAAGGCTGCTATGTCAATGGCTGTGGCTTTCAGGAAGACGGCATTGCCGATCAGAGCAATTTTCCGTTCCTGACCAGCACCGGCATCAACCCCGCCCTGCCGCGCTACGCCAGTGCGGGAATCGTCACCAACCGGCAGAAGATGTGGACGCAGGAATTCAGAGTCCAGTCGAGCGATCCCGGCTCGCGATTCTCCTGGGTGGCGGGCGTTTTCTACCAGGATACGAAACAGGGCAGCACCGAGGCGCTCGACGAGTCGCAGGGCAATGCTTTTTTCGACGCGGTGTTCGGCCAGAGCTACGAGGATTTCTTCTTCTATCCGCTTTATCAGGGTCGCTTCGGCTACATCGGCCAGATCGAGGCGACGGAAGAGCAGCTCGCAGGTTTTGCGGACGTGACGTACGAAATCGTCCCGACAGTCAAGCTCACCGCCGGCGCGCGCGTCACGAAAGTCAAGGCGACCTTCGAGAGCCTTTCGGACGGGCCGCTGGTAAATTTCGAACTGCTCGATAGCGGCCGGTCGAAAGAAACCGCCTTCACGCCCAAGCTCGGCGTGAACTGGCAGGTCGACCCGCGCAATCTGGTCTATGCGACCTGGGCCAAGGGGTTTCGCCCCGGCGGGCCGAACGGCCAGATCCCCTACTCCTTGTGCCAGGCCGACTTCGACGAACTCGGGCTGACCGAGTCTCCTTTGAGCTACGAGTCCGATCGGGTCCGCAGCGTCGAGGTGGGGACCAAGAACAAGCTCTTCGGAAACCGGGTCCAGATCGCCGCCTCGGCGTTCGACATCAAGTGGAGCAACATCCAGCAGCCGGTGTCGCTCTCCACCTGCGGGACCTCGTTCACCGGCAATACCGGCACGGCGCGAAGCCGCGGCTTCGACCTCCAGTTTTCGGCAACGCCGTTTGACGGCTTTTCGGTTGATGGGTCCGTCGGATATAATGACGCCTATTACACGACGACGGTGCAATTGGGGTCGGGCAAGCCCACGCGGGTCGAGGGCAATGCGATCGGGGTTTCCCCGTGGAGTCTCGCACTCGGCGCCCAATATGATTTCAGCGCGGGCGGGGCCGACCTCTATATCCGCGGCGACCTTTCCTACCAGAGCGCGCTCAATCGCCGGACGCCGAGCCTCGATCCGCGCGCGCAATCCTATGATGCCGACTTGCTGCGGGACGAGGCGCGCACGCAGGTCAGTGCGCGCGCGGGTGTCGAACTCGACGACCTCAACATCTCGCTCTTCGTCGAAAACCTCACGAACGAGAATCCGCGTATCGGTTACGGACACCAGGGCCGTGGATCGCCGCTGTTTACCGAGACTGCGCTTCGTCCCCGAACCTTCGGTGTGACGGTCAGCTACAGTCACTGATCTCCGGTCGGAGAGGGGCGTCTCCGACAACTTCAAAGCCTCGCCGCTCAGCGGCGGGGCTTCTTTTTTGCCGACATATATCGCTTCATCGCACGAGACGGCTTGGGCGATCCCACCCTATATCTGCGCACTTCCAGCCGATACGCGGAAAGCCTAAGTCATCCTGTATCAAAAACGGCTTGTATAACGGATTTTAATCGGCAACTTCGCCGGGAGGCTGGCGACGCAATGGTGCACGCGCGATATCAACGACGACGGGGGGACAAGATGGGAGAGAATGAGGCGGTCGGCGACGTGGGACCGCAGCCCATCCGGCCGGTCGAAACGGCCGCGAGCATATTCGTCGGATCGATCGCCCTTCTTATTTTCGGGATACAGCCACTGCTCTACGCAGCCTACGCCGGCGAGCGCCTGGTGGCTGTCGATCACCTCGGCCTGCTGTCGGCTGCCGAAGTCATCGCGATTGCCGCAGGCAGCGGCATTGCGATACCGCTGTTTCGGCGGCATCGACCGGCCGTTATCGCGGGGCTGGCGATGCTCATCCTCGGCGCGGGCAATCTCTTCCAGTCTTTCCACGGTTCCGGCGACACGCTTTTCATGATGCGGAGCCTTTGCGGCTTCGGGAGCGGCCTCCTTGTCGGCATCGCCGGCGCTGCGATCGCCTCGACCCAACGGGTCGGCCAATGGGCGGCCGCCTACCTCCTCGGTCAGGCCGTGACCCAGTTCCTGTTCGTCCAGGGCTTCACAATCCTGGCCCCGACGGCTTCAAGCGGCGATCTCCAGCTCACGCTCGCGATCCTGAGCGTCGCAGGCCTGGCGCTGCTACCGCTTCTGCCGCCTCACCTCGCACCCCCGGCAGCGGAGGAGGCCGTCGACGCAGCCCGGGGATCGCGGGCAGCCGGGTTCATGTGGCTCGTCGCCATGTTCTTCTTCATCGGCGGCGCGATCACCATCTGGGCCTTTGCCGGCTTGTGGGTCGAAAGCGAGCGGCTCGACCCCGCAACCGTGGGCAGCCTGCTTTCGCTGGGCCTGCTCGGGCAGGTGGCCGGAGCCCTTCTCGCCAGCGTCATGAGAAACGGAAGCGCCGACTGGCTGCGCTTTCTCGCATCGACGGCCCTGCTCCTCGCGTGCGTAGGCGCCTGGCTTCAGTGGCCCAGCACGGCGTTCGCAGCTTTTGGCTTCGGTTTTTTCTGGATGTCCGCCGCCCCGATCCTGTCGAGCATATTGAGCAATGTCGACCCGCAGCGCCGCGCGCTGCCCTTCGCGCCGGCGGCACAGCTCGCGGGGGTGGCCATCATCCCGACCGTGGCCGGCATCGCGTTCGCTGAGACCCGGGTTGCGGGGGTGCTTGTGGCCGGCTGTGCGGCGATCGGTTTGAGCTTGCTGCTGGCGATCGCCGGGCGGCCGAAGGCAGCCGGCGCGTCTTCCCCGCCCGTCCAATAGAGCCTCCCGGCGGGTTTCGGCTCCCAGTCGAAGCGCCAGCGCCGCCGGATATGACGGCCGGAAATGTGGTGCTGTGCAAAGTGGATTGCACGGACGGAAATGGCGAGGAGTCGGAAAAAAGGGAAGATAGTCTCCCCTTCGGCTGCGGCATCGAAGATGCCGTCGAATATCCGTGTCAGCATGGCACCGCCCGGCACTGTGTTTGCGAAAAAGCCTGATCTTTTTAGAGAGGGAAAGGGGGCTGTTTATATCGGGCTGCATGCACTAGCCTTTCAGATAAGGATAGGATGCATCCGTCGATTTCGATGTTTCAAGGTGAGTAATGGTTCAGCAGCTCAACAAGGTCGACAGCGGTCCGGCGCGTGCCAAGCGGGCCGCAGGTCCGCGCAGCCCGGCCCGCGATCGAGGCCTCGTTCGGTTCAATGCGTTGGTCGATGCCACGGAGACGCTCCTCGAAACCGGCGACCCCGACGAAATCGGCCTCTACCAGATCGCCGAGGAAGCGGGGATTCCCCCGGCATCGGCCTATCATTTCTTCCCCACGAAGGAGGCCGCTTTCACCGCCGTGGCTATGCGGATCAGCGAACGGTTGATGGATGTCCACCGCGAGCCGATCCTTGCCGAGCGCGTTTTGACCTGGCAGGGGCTGTTTCGGAACGACGTCGAGCGGGCGCGCCAATTCTATAATTCGCAGCCGGCCGGTCTCAAGATTCTCTATGGCGGGTTCGGCGGTGTCGATGGACGCAACGTCGATCGGGCCGTCACCTCACGACTGGCCGTATCGGGCTATTCGCGCCTCAACAAGATATTCCACATGCCCTATCTTCGACATCCCGAGCGTAAGCTGGAGAACAGGATGGGAATATTGGACGCGATATGGTCGATCTCCGTGCGCAAACACGGCACGATCGACGATGACCATTTCGAAGAGTCCCTCTTCGCCTGCATCGCCTATTCGCGAACCTTTTTGCCCGACAGGGTCGAGCCGCGCGAGGAGCTGCTGGAAGCAGCGCGGCAAGGCGAGACCATCCTGCTTCCGTTCGACGCGCCGCTCGACGAGACGTGACGGCGCCGCCCACCGCGCAGTCCCCGAAACGACCACGAGCCAGCCGCCGCGCCGACACCAGCGTGGGCGCGACGACCGGATCGCCTAGGACCTATGCCGCGGAAGGTGCGCCGATGACGGCTTTGATCTCCAGATATTCAAGGAAGCCATATTCGCCCCACTCGCGGCCGTTGCCTGACCGCTTGTAGCCTCCGAACGGCGCCGCAATGTCGAAGCCCCCGTTGATCCGCACCGAGCCGGTCCGAAGTCGCCGGGCGATCCCCGCCGCAACTTCGGCGTCCTCGCCGCTCACATAGCCGCTCAGGCCGAAGTTGCTGTCATTCGCGATCGCGACGGCATCATCGATATCGGTATAGGGAATGATCGTCTGGACCGGACCGAAAATCTCCTCACGTGCGATTGCCATGTCGTTCGTTCCGAGGAACACTGTGGGGCGGACGAAATAGCCTGCCTCGAGATCTTCCGGACGTCCAGGACCGCCCGCGACCAGCGTGGCCCCTTCGGCGACGCCCTTTTCGATATAGCTCTGAATGACGTTGAACTGGGCCTTCGAGACGACCGGTCCCATGGCGACATTGCCGGCGGGATTGCCCGTCACGACCGCTTCCGCGGCGCCGCGCGAGGCGGCCAGCGCCTCTTCGAGCCGCGCCGCCGGGACCAGGAGCCGCGAGCCGGCGGAGCAGGTCTGCCCGGAGTTCGACATCATGGTCGCCGTGGCTTCTCCGACATTGCGAGACAGGCTCGCGTCATCGAGAATGACCCACGCGCTCTTGCCGCCCAGTTCGAGGCCGACCCGCTTGACGGTCTCGGCAGCGTCGCGCTGGATTTGTACGCCGACCTCCTCGGACCCGGTGAAGGAAATCATGTCGACATCGGCATGGCGTGAAAGCGCCGTGCCGATAACGCTCCCCTTCCCTTGAACGAGGTTGAATACCCCCGCGGGCGTTCCGGCGGCATCGAGGATCTCTGCCAGAATCTGCGCAGAATAGGGCGAGAGTTGAGCGGGTTTGAGGATAGCGGTGCATCCCGTCGCGAGCACCGGGAAGACTTTTACCGCCACCTGGTTGATCGGCCAGTTCCAGGGCGTGATGAGTCCGCACACCCCGATCGGTTCCCGGCGAAGCAACGTCGCACCGCGCTGTTCCTCGAACGCGAAGCCGCGCAGCAATTCGATGGCAGCCTGCAGGTGCCAGCTGCCGAGACCAACGTGAAGCTGCCCAGCGAATGCACGCGGCGCGCCCATTTCCTCGGTCACGGCGTCCGCAAGTTCCTCGCTGCGACGCGCATATTCGGCCTGCACCGACAGCAAGAGCTCAAGCCGTTCCTCGCGCGAACTTTCCCCCCAGGTGGCAAAAGCCCGCCTCGCTGCCGCGACGGCACGGTCCACGTCCGCCTCGCTGCCGAGCGCGATAGATCCGGATACCGCCTCCGTGGCAGGGTTGATGACCTCGGCACGTCCGGTTCCGATCGGATCGACCCATTGGCCGTCGATATAGAATTTCGATAAATCTCGCATAAAATCCGATCCTTCCCTGAGAGAGCACGCGCCGTAGCAGCGAGTATGTGCCGTTCGTCGACTGCTGCCCGCTAACGCGCGCGGAATCGACACTTCCATTTGCAGATATTTATCTGGTTATCAACTTTGGTGACCGATCAGGCCGCGGGGCGATCCTTGATGATGATGTAGAGGAGCTTGCACCGTTGCTCTACGACGAACCTCACCTTCTCGCCCTTGGGCATCCAGAGCGAATCGCCGGCGGCGAGGTCGTGGCTTGTGGCACCAGCCTCGATACGCAGTTCGCCCTCGAGGATGAAAAGCACCTCATCGAGATCGAGTTCGACGTCGGTGGGGCCGCCCTCGATCACCGAGATTCCGAGCATCACCCCGGCGGGATCGCCACCATTGAGAAGTCTGTAGATCGTCGACGCGCCGACCGACAACGGATCGGCGGCTTCGAGCTTCATAACCTTGTCCAGTGATCGCATTTTCGCCTCCAGCAGAATACATTCGACAATTATCGGGAAAATCATTGACCCATAAGCCCGATCGTGCAAGAGAAATATCCGACGATCCCGAAGGCTTGCTGCCGGGCGAAGGAGAGAATCGGGCAAAATGCGCCGGTTTTTCGCCTAATACTGCACCAATGTCCAAAGGTGCGCTGCTCCTGCAAGCCTGAGTGACTGCGAATCCGGACAGAAGAGCGATGAGCATTTATTCGACTTGAATTGGTTTATACGGGTTTTTGGCCTAATGATCGCCTCGTTCGGCGGCAGATCGGCCAAAACGGCTTGGGCAGCCTCTCGCTCCCGAACCTTGCCGCAAGATGCTTCCGGCGCAGCGCCGCCTGGAGACATCTTGCGGCTTTTTCTCCGATATGGACGGCATGGAAACCCGACGCGCCGTTCGGCACGTCATCGCGATCAGCGGCGAATGTAGCAGATCGCCAGATTGCCGCTTTTCCGTTCGAACGAAATTTAGAGTTATCCAATTTATATCGTCTAAATGACATGATGGTCGTTGACCTGGAGCGGGTTGCCATCACATGATCGGGCAAATTCGATCTTCCGTTTGGCCCATCGCTCGCTGCGGCACAGTGCGCTGTTCGACGGAATCTGGCTGCGAGGCGACAATGAACGCGCTCGCTGGCGGCAATGGTTCGGAATGATGAAAAAGGGGATGCGGGAATGCTTAGCAGGCGACAGATGCTCTATGCCGCGGGTGTTGGCGGAGCCTTGATCACCAATATGGGCTCGGCGCTCGCGCGAAGCGAAACCGGTGCCGTGTTGAAGGGTCCGGTTCAGGGTGGCCGCAAGGGTCGTCCATTCGCTTCCTTCATCGGAGACCTTCAGGAGATCGGCTATGTCGAAGAGGAATTTTTCCTCTCTGGAATGGCAAGCCGATTTGCTGCGCCGGGAAATCTTTCCGTCGACGGTGTCTGGACGATGTCGGAAGCTGGCAGCGAACATTATACCACAAGGCTGGTTGTGCGTCGTCCAAAGGATCCGTCGAAATTCAACGGCGTCGTGATCCTGGAGTGGATCAATGTCACGCTCGGTTATGAACTACCCATCGTGGGCACTCAAAGTCCCGGGGTCTTCGACGAAGGCTTCGCTGTCGTAACGGTGTCCTGCCAGAGAATTGGCCTCGATGGCTATACAAAGAATCCGCAGGGTCTCAGGACGTGGGATCCGGACCGCTACGCATCGCTCTCGATACCGTCCGACGCGATCGGATATGATATCTTCGCGCAGGCTGCGCAGGTCGTCGGTCCGCGCCGTAAGGGCGCGGTAGACCCCATGGGCGGGCTCGACGTGCGCAAGGTCATCGGTACCGGGTGCTCGCAGTCGGCAATGAAAGTCCGCGCCTATGTAAACGGCGTCCACCGGCTTCGCCCCGGCGCAGGCTTCGATGCGTTCGTGCTGCTGCTGGATTTCGGAATTGCCGGCCGCTTCGACGATGTGGTGTACGATCCGACCGACGATCCGGAAGCCGCCCAGCGGCTGTTCGAACACCGGTGCCGCGTTCGCACCGATGTCGGCGTTCCGGTGATGGTCGTAAATTCCCAGTCCGAGGTACTCAGCTATTTCCCGGTGCGCCAGTCCGACACGCCCTCCTTCCGCTTCTGGGAGATTGCAGGAGCGTCTCACGGGCCTTTGCAAAGCCAGGCACGGCTGCAGAAGTTCGCCGCCCGCGACGGTCTCAGCTTGAGCCCGGAGGAGACGAATGGCGTCGGAAGCGAGGTGGAATGGCGACCAACTGCCGACGCGGCGTTTCACCATGTGCGCGGCTGGATCACGACAGGCAAGGCGCCACCGGTGCAGCCGACGATCGTCGTCCAGCCGTCCAGCCCGCCAACCGTTGCGACCGACGAACATGGCAATGCGACAGGCGGGGTTCGCCTGCCCGAACTGGAAGTTCCGTTGGCCCGCTACGAGATCAACGCCGAACAGCTCGATCAATCGGGGCGCACGGTGCCATTTCGTCCGGAGGAGGTCCGGAACCTTTATCGTGACCAGGAAACATATGTCGCCCAGGTGACAGACGCCGCCGGAAGGGCGGTCACCGAAGGTGTTATTCTGCCTTGGAGGGCGGCGCAGTATCGGGAGGTCTCCAAAGCTTTCCGGCTGGCGACCTGACATTCCGTCCTGCATCGAGCGTCTCACTGACAGCAAATAAATATTGACCTTGGAGACCCGATCGGAATTAGGTCGGCTAGCTTCGGCAAGTTCGGGATTTTAGGAGGGGAGACCACCATGGCAAAACGGTTCCGTGTGCGAACGACGATCTTTTCGCGGAGCGGATTGGCCGGCGCAGCGCTTGGTCTGGTCCTCGCGTCCCAGTTCGGCGAGGGTATCGCCGCTGCCGAACCATCTCCTGCCTCGCGGCAAGTCTCCGCTCGCAAGCTCCAGGCCGACGGTGCTCCCGGGATCGGGAGCACCGCACATGCGCCGCGGAAAACACCCGGCTGGTGCTCGATCGCCGCGATCAGAAGGTCGCTTCCGGACGGCGTCCAGATTGCGAACATTTCCAATCTCGCCGATCCCTCGATCGGACCATCCGGCTCGAAGATTAAGACGATCGGCGGGGTGGCCGAAATTCCAGCGGATACGCTGGCAGCCGGGGCTCCGACTTATTGTTTCGTCTCAGGCAAAATGGTCTCGGATCGTGAAACCGGCAAGACCGTTCACTTCACTGCTGCCCTCCCCCCGCCCGATCGCTGGAACGGCCGCTTCCTTTTTGCCGGCTGCGGCGGGCATTGCGGTGAAATCTATCCGCCGCGCGTGGGCGCCCTGCGAAAGGGATATGCGATCTGGTCCACTGACGACGGGCATATCGCGCAGCCGCAGGCAGCGGAGCGGCTTTGGCGCGTTGCAGACGCGAGCTATGCGATCAAGAAGCCCGGGGTTCCGGATCTCGAAGCGCTGAACGACTATTATTATAGGGCGGTCCATGTCGTGACGGCCGGCGGCAAGGAGCTGACCCAGCGCTTTTACGGCGCTGACGGTATCGACTTTTCCTATTACGAGGGCTGCTCCGACGGCGGCCGCGAGGGACTGGTCTCGATTTCCCGCTTCCCGGACGATTTCGACGGAGCCGTGGTTGGAGCGCCGTTTTTCGATATGCCGGCGAACCTCGTAATGGCGTCGATCGGAGTCCAGGCCCAGCTGCGAACCCCCGACGCAATGCTGACATCGAGCCATTTCGCACTTGCGGACCGGCTCATCACGGCAAAATGCGACGCCGTTGACGGAATGAAGGATGGCATCGTTGCCGATCCCGCATCCTGTAACTTTGATCCATACAAGGATGTGCCGTTGTGCAGCCCCACGGGCAGCGACGGCAAGGTCTGCTTTTCTCGCGACCAGGTCGATACACTCAGCATCCTGTTTTCGGCAGCGACCGACGAAGAGGGACAGATCGTATATCCCGCTTTTTCCATCGCTCACATCTCTGCTGAAAACCCCGATCTGCGCCGGGATCTTTTGGGAGATTTCCTGGCTCCGGTTTCCCCGCCACTGGATCCCGTGGCTCCTGACCCCTGGCGCGACAACCCGGCCGACCAGCCGATCGCCTGGTACCTCGCGTTTCAAAGCTTGGCGAACCTCGGCTATCAGGGCGCTAGCGACTTTGCGGTGGCAAAGTCCATGGGGATTACATTTGTCGACAGCCCGATCAATGGGGTGCGGGGCATGCATGCCGTTATTCCCGCTGCGACCGCGCAACAACTTCGCCGGCAGATGAAGGCCGGCAGTCCGGACCCGGCGGAAGCGCTCCCATTTCTTTCGAAAGGCGGGAAGCTGCTCCTCTATCACGGCTATAGCGACGGCAACCTCACACCCTATCGAACGATCCAATATTATAATGAACTGTCGAGGCAGGGTGGCGGGATCGAACAGACGGGGAAATCGGCGCGTCTCTTCATGGTTCCTGGAATGTCGCATTGCGTAGGTGGTCCGGGCCCTTCTCTTTTCGGACAACCCTTTGCGCCGTATCAGCCGGGAATTCCTGAGGATCCCGAGCATGATGCTCTCGCGTCACTCGAACAGTGGGTCGAACGGAAGGTTGTGCCGCAACGTCTGACCGCGACCGGCGTCGTCATCGATCCTGACAACAACCCGAGCATCATTACCTCGGCCCTATGCCCGTTCCCCAGTGTCGCGCGATATGACGGGTCGGGCGACCGGAAGCTTGCTTCCAACTGGAGTTGCTCGAAGCCGAAGAACGCGCTTGGAACGGCTGGACTACGCTCGGGAATGAGCGCGGGTCTCAGGTAAAAACGCCATCGGGAGAATGGAGCAGTCTTCAGCGGCAATGCCGCGCGGCGGGCGCGGGCGATCGGCAGCTTCGCCGGCGAGCGCGGACTACAGCGGGACGCCGGCCGCGTTGAGCTTCTCGACCAGAGGCTCGAGATGACGCTCGTAGCGCGTCCAGATGTCCACTGAGGAGGAGTAGATGCCGCCCCTCACCTGCGCCGCGCTCGCCGTCAGCGAGGCCGACTGGTTATTCGCAATTTCCAATGCTCCGGACGTCCATTTCAGTCCGCTCCTCTCGGCCAAGGGACGTACGACCCGGTCCGCATCGGCGACAAGTTCCTCGTAGTCGACGAAAGATATCCTGTCGCCATACTCCTGTTCCCAGTGTGACATGAGCTTGCGGTACGCAGCGTAATATCGTGCAAGTTCATCGAAATCGTAGCTGAATGGATAGGCTGCACCGAACATGGTGCGGAACATCGCAAAGCAGCTGTCGATCGGGTTTCGCCGGAGCCAGAAGATGGAAGCGCCGGGAAGCGCTTCCAGGATCGGACCCACGTAGAGATAGTTGAACGGGAGCTTTTCGATAATCCGCTCGGGCCGGCCAAGCGGGTTGGAGAGCGCCGCGTAGAGATTTGCCACTTCACCGCGATCGGCTCGCGCCGCGCGATCGAAGACATCCCCCGGGCCCTGGGGCGACCCGCGCATCAGCGCAGTCGAGAAATTCTCGGTCTCGTCATTCGAGCGCACATCGTCCAGCCCGCCGAGAATGCGCTCCATCAGCGTCGTGCCCGTGCGAGGCAGGCCGACTATAAATATATCGCGTTCCCCTGCGCCGCGCGCCCCGTTTCTGAGGGAGGTGGGAAAAACTGACCTGATCCGTTTGAGCTTGAGTTCGTCGACCCGCACGTCATATTTGAGCGCGGCGCGGCGTTGGCGAGCACCGGCCGCAAATGCCTCGAAGGCCCGGTCATAGTCTCCAAGTTCGTGCAGTTCCTTGCCGAGCGCATACAGAAGGTGCGCCGCCTCCATTCCGCTCGAAGCCGCCGCCACTCTCGCCCTCAGCTCATCAACATTGTTCGTCGTCGGAGTTGCACGCGTGACCTCTGACCGCAGAATGAGCGCAGGTCTGAAATCCGGATTCAATCCAAGCGCACGTTCACAGGCCTGCCGGGCAGCCTCCAGATTTCCGAACGATCGCTCGCTGGTGGCCAGATTGTACCAGCCTTGCGGGTCCATCGGCGCTAGGTTAGCGGCTTTCGTGTAGAGCTGAAGCGACAAAGCATGCTCGCCAAGCCTGCGGGCGCAAAACGCGAGAGCGTCGACAGCGTCCGGATTGTCGGCCGACAGGCTTGCAGCTGCCTCCAGGAGGCTCAGCGCAATCCTGATGTCGCCGATGGAGATCAAGGCTTCGAGCTCGAAGATATGCGCCGGCCCGAGCGTTCGCTCCCGCTTGCGGGCGAGCGTCAAGAGTGGGAGCGCCTCGGCCGGCTTTCCTCCCCGAACGAGCTCGATCGCCTTTGCAAGTTGCATTGAACCTTCCTGCTGACGCTCCGAGCTAATCAGTCTTGCCACATCCGTCCAATCCTAACCGAGAATCTAACCTTAATCGGGCGACTAACCCGACTCATATCGATTTTGTCGCACCAGCTCAACCAATCCAACATCGACTAAATCGCCCCCCTGCACGGCCCGATCAAGCCAGAGACAGTGTCCAAAAGGCAAGCATAGCGCTAAAAAATCTGTGAATTCTGCCCAAATGCGATATTCATTGACTCTTGTCGGCTTCGGAGAGATAGTCGAAAAAAATCGGGTGTTAGCAAATGCCGGACAAGCTCGGATACCCACGCAGGGCCGCTAGGCGCCGAACCGCGTGGGAGGAGAAGCGAGAACCGCAAATTCACCAAACTGGGAGGATGAGATGCGTTATAAAGGTGCTTTGATTGGCCGATTGCTGAGTGCGTCCGCAACGATGGGAGTGATCGCTCTTGCGGCAACTCCGGCAAGTGCGCAGGATGCCGCCGCTGCCGCCGAAGATACGACAAGGTCCGATGATATTGTCGTGACGGCCACGCGCCGCGCGCAGGACGTCAGCCAGATCCCGTACAACATCACAGCCGTCGCTGGTGAGCAGTTGCAGCGAACGGGCGCGGTGAACGTCGAGGACCTGTCGCAGCAGATTCCCAATCTGGTCACGACCTCTTCCGGCACACAGTTCGTCGGCGCGCAGCGCCAGATCATGCGCGGGCTCAACGCGTCCAACTCGAGCCGGCTTGGCGTGGCTCTGGAGCAGAACCCGGTCAGCACCTACCTGGGCAACGCTCCCTTCGCCAACTTCTTCCCGGTCGAAGACCTCGAGCGGGTCGAAGTGCTGCGCGGCCCCCAGGGCACGCTCTATGGTGCAGGCTCGCTGGGCGGCGCGATCCGCCTGATCCCGACGGCGCCCGTGCTGGGCGAGTTCGAGCTCAAGGCCACCGCAACCGGCGGCTTCGTCGCACATTCGGACGACAAGGATTACGGCGGTAAATTTGTCGTCAATGTTCCGCTCGGCAATACCCTGGCCGTCAGGGTTAGCGTCACGCACGACTATTCCGCCGGATACATCGACCAGTTCGGCGTCTTCAAGCGCGAGAATGATGCGATCCAGGGCGCTCCGGTGCTGCTCGACCCGACCAATCCCCAAACGAGCCCTGCGGTCACCTATGATATTGCGGACGTGAACCACTCGAAATCGACGACTGTCCGGGCGGCAGCGCGCTGGCAGCCGACTGACGACATCGATATCACGTTGGCCTACAACCGGTCGCGCATCAATGGCCTGGGCCCGGTCATGGACAGCCCTCTTTACAATGGTGGCCCCGACCCGCTGCTGCCGGCCCAAGTCTATCCCGACACCGGCGAATATGAAGTCGTCATGCGGGCAAAGCAGCCCTTCTACCGCAAGTCCGACATGTATACCGGCGACGTCACGTTCGACCTTGGGTTTGCTACGCTTTCGTCGAGCTCGAGCTGGTTCGAGACCGAAGGGCAAACCTACTATGACGGGACCTGGGGCACCCTTGCATTGCCCGCCGCCTATCTGCCCTATTACACGGGGTCGCCAGCCAATCCGAGGTTTACGAGCCTTCAGCGTTTCGACGACACGAACCGGGTTTTCACGCAGGAACTGCGGCTCGTGTCGAACACGGACGGCGCCTTCGACTATATTATCGGTGCGTTCTACCAGCGCGAGAAAAACTTCACGGCCTGGAATGGGTTCGGGCCGGGTCAGACCGCGTACAATAATCTTCCCGGAGTCACTCAGCCGGGCCCCGGGCCGTTCGGTCCGGAGGAATATATCTTCCTCAACAGCGGCACCAGCAAGTTCACCGACAAGTCGCTTTTCGGCGAACTGACCTGGCATGTTAATGACCGCCTCGATGTTTCCGGCGGCGCTCGCGTCTTCAAGCAGAATTTCAGCAGGCAAGCCGTCAATGAAGGCTATCTGTTCGGCCTCGCCGAGAATGACACCAATTCGAACAGCTTCAGCGACGTCAAGTTCCGCGCGAACGCGACATACGAGTTCTCCGACGACCAGCGCGTGTATTTCACCTTCTCGCAAGGGTTCCGCCGGGGTGGGGCCAACACCTTCTCGACCACCGGCTTCCTTCGCGAGCCTGTAGCGATCCGCAGCTATGTTCCCGACTCGGTCGACAACTTCGAACTCGGCGTAAAGGGCCGTCTCGGCAATGGCTGGCGCTACAACGCGGACATCTTCCTCGCAAAATGGCGCGATCCGCAGATCGGCGGCTTCACGGCCGTGAACTTCTGGCCGGTGGTGTTCAATGCGAGCGCCGCGGAGTCCAAGGGTCTCGAACTGGAGCTCTCGGGCAAGCTGCTGCCGAGCCTCGATTTCTCGGTGGGCTATGCATATACCGAAGCCAAGCTGACCAAGGATTTCTGCCTGCCGTCGGGCGACGGCAGCGGACGCCCTCCCCCGGCCGGCGATATTCCTTGCGCCATCGCCGGTACCAAGGGAACGCCTCTGCCTTCGGCACCGAAGCACAGTGGAACGTTTACGCTCAATTACGAGCAACCCGTTTCGGCTGACGATACGATCATCGCCACGTTCAATGGCAACTACAAGAGCAAGACGCGGCAGATCCTGCCGACGAGCGGGCAGCGGTATCCCGTCAACCCAGGGTACTGGATGTTCAACGGCTATGTAGGCTGGAAGCACGGCCCGGTGACGCTCGCGGCCTATGTCCAGAACATCTTCGACAAGCGGGTCGTTTACGCAACGAATACGCGTATCACGCCCTATGCGCCGATCGACCGGTACGACACGGTGGGCAAGCCCCGGTCGATGGGTCTCGAGGTCAGCGTAGAATTCTGAGCCTTGGGCCAGATATTCTGAACATGGATGCGCCCGGTCCGAGACCGGGCGCATTTCATTTGGCCCTCGCGCTTCTGCCGAACGGACGCCGCAGAGCGGCTGACATCCCTCCCGCGGCGCTCCACTCGACGGCGAAGAGCAATCGCGGCAACGCAGCGCTGCAGACCCAAGAACCCAAAACAGATATTAGTTGGACAATTTTCATGCAAACCTTGGTCTGTTAGCCAAAACTAGCTGATCTCGCCCTCCACGAGTCAATTTTTATTGGCAAAAAGGCGAAAAAATGCTCGAACGACACGGACCGGCCATTTATCAGCAACACGCAAGAAGGATCTTCGACCCATGACTATCACCTCAACGATCAACTATGCCCCGGCCAGCCCTTCCGACCTGTCGGGCAAGATCGCCCTCGTGACGGGAGGAACACGCGGAATCGGTCGCGGTATCGTGCTTGCGCTCGCAGCCGCCGGTGCCAAGGTCATCGTGTCCGGACGCGATGCGGCCAGCGCCGAAGCGGTCGTGGCGGAAACAGCGAAAGTCGGGCAGGAAGGCGGCTACATCGTTGCCGACCTGTTCAACGATGCGGAGGTTGGAAATCTCGTCAGCAAGACGATCAGCCAGTTCGGCGGCCTTGATATCCTGGTGAACAATGCCGGGATCGACGCCGACGGGGCGGCGCTCGACTATGCACTTGACGATTGGCAGCGCATCATTCGCTTCAACCTCGAGGTCCCCTTCCGGCTCTGTCAAGCCGCGGCGCAGCACATGGTCGCGAACGGCGGCGGCTCGATCATCAACATTGCCTCGGTGCTCGGCTTTGTCGGGGTTTCCGAAGCCGTGTCGTACAGCACTTCGAAACATGGCGTGATCGGCATGACCAAAGGCCTGGCCATCGAATGGGGCAAATTGGGAGTCCGGGTCAATGCGGTCGCGCCGGGCCTGATCCAGACGGACATGACCGAAAATATCTGGGCAAGCGAATATGGCGCGGCTTATGTGGAACATCGAATTCCGCAAGGCCGCATCGGGCAGCCCGCCGATATCGGCGGCGCGGTCGTCTTCCTGGCCTCGCCCGGGGCAGACTTCATTCATGGTCAGACGATTGCAGCCGACGGGGGCTTCCTCGCAACCTGACAGGTAAAAGGGCCCCGGTCGACTGACCGGGGCCCTCCGATGCCGTGAACGCGGTACCGCCACCGCCGAGGCCGCCCCGGGTGGTGGCGAATGCGGGCTTCGGCAAGCTGGAAATGGCCGCCTTCGATCCGAGGCGGCACGATGCGCGCGCCCGATCTCTCTCCTGCGTAATTCGGCAAGTCTTTGTTCGCGGCCAGCGGAGACGAACCTCGAGAGATTTTGACGATATTCACTGCGTGACGCGGCGAAGAATTGACCGAGAGCAGCGGGGAGTGCCATCTTGACCGGTCAGGGGACGTACTTTTCGCCAACCTTTGCCCTCGCACGCTGTTGCCCTTATAGCCGATGCTCCAGGAAGAGATTGCTCGACTAACCGCCAGCATCCGATTGCTGGACCTACCGGGAGCAGAACGAGAATGAAGACGGCGGACGCATCCGAAGTTGGAGAAGCCAAACGCAAACGCGCGGTCGGACCACGGACCCCATCGCGCGGGCGAGGTGTGCTGCGTTATGCTGCCTTGCTCGAAGCAACCGAGGAACTCCTCGAAGAGCATAACCCGGACGAAATCGGTCTCTACCAGATCGCCGAGAAGGCCGGGGTACCAGCGCCATCGGTGTACCATTTCTTTCCGACCAAGGAGGCGGCATTCGACGCCTTCGCCGAACAGTTCACCGATCGACTGCTAGACGCCCACCGCGAGCCCATCGAGGCCGCCCGGCTGACAAACTGGACCGATCTGTTTCGTATCGACATCGATCGGGCCCGTGACCGCTACAATTCAAGCCCGCCAGCCTTGAAGATATTTTACGGCGGTTATGGCGGGGTCAATGCGCACAGTATCGACGAGATCATCCGGGACAAGATTTCCGCGAGTGCCTACGACCGCCTGAACTTCCTGTTCCACATCCCCAAATTCGCAAATGCAGAGCATATTTTTGAGATGCGCATGGGCATTCTCGACGCCATCTGGACGATGTCCGTTCGCAAGCACGGCCATATCACCGAGACATTCCAGAACGAAGCGTTCGAGGCCTGCGTAGCATACTCGCGGCTTTACTTCCCGGCATTCGTCGAGCGGCGGGACCTGCTGATCGATGCGGCAGAACGTGGCCTGAAGGTGAGCGTAACCTTTGACAGCTCTCCCTCCGTTCTCGAATGAACATGAGGGCAAGGATTGCAGTCGCTGCGTTCGAAAACAGCGGATGATGGACAAGTCAGCGTATTCGCCGCGCGAATTAGGCGGGCGCTCCTGCGCGGCGAGCCTGGGTCCATGCTGCCTGAGCGAGGGGCAGGAGCTTCGAGGCCGATGCTTCGGCCTGGGCGCTTGACGCGTTGCCATCGGCAACGCGCTTCTTGATGCCCTGGACAATGCCGACGAGGCGGAACAGATTATAAGCGAAATACCAATTGAGGTCGGGGAGCCCGTCGCGGCCCGTCGCGGCACAATAGCGTTCGACGATCGTGCCAAGCTCAGGCAGCCCAAGCTCGCCCAGGTTGCAGCCACTTAGGCCGGAGCGACCATCGCGGGGCATGGCCCAATGCATTGCGAGATAGGCAAAGTCGGCGAGCGGATCTCCGGTCGTGGCCAGTTCCCAATCAAGCACCGCCCTGACTTCCGGTCCCTGTTCGGCAAAGATCAGGTTGTCGATCCGGTAGTCACCGTGGATGACCGACGTGCGCCGCTGTTCCGGCACCGTTCCGGGAAGCCAGGCGATCAAACGCTCCACCTCAGGAATGTCATCGGTTTGCGCGGCCCGATATTGCTTTGTCCAGCGGTCGACCTGACGCGCGATGTAGTTTCCGGGAGGGCCGAAATCCGCGAGACCGGCATCGGCAAGATCAATATTGTGCAGCCGCGCCTGGGTATCGACCAGGGCATCGAAATAGGCGCCCCGCTCGGGCGCCTCGATGTCGGGAAGCGTAGCATCCCAAAAGGTTCGCCCCTCGACGAGCTCCATGACATAGAACATTGAGCCGATGACGTTCGCATCGTCGCACAATGCGAATGGTTTCGGCACCGCAAATCCTGTCGGATGAAGCGCGCTAAGCAGCCTGAACTCGCGATCGACCGCATGTGCAGAAGGCAGCAGCTGGCCGAACGGTTTACGCCGCAGAACGAACGAACCTGCATCCGTCACAAGTTTGTACGTCGGGTTCGACTGTCCCCCGGGGAATTTTTCGGCCGACAAGACGACACCAGCCTGCGGGATGGCGGACATGATCCATGAATTGAGACCGTCGAGGGATAGGTCGCTCATTTCAGCTCTCCTCACATACGCTCGACCTTTGACCAAAGGCTGGCAATAGAAATTGATGGAGATCCCGCCTCCGGGGTCCCTGCATATTGCCGATAAACCTTTGTTAGAACCGGATCAAGGCTTTGCAACCCTTCCGCCGGAAAGGCAAATGACATCATTTTTTTGGTTACATTATAAATCATTATGAAGATCAACCACTGAATGCCACATCACTGTCCGACGTAATTTTATCGATTTATGTCGGCTTTCGAAGCTGTCGGCCGATCAAAGAGTCGATCCGCAGTTGTCACGATTTGACTCGCAAAGGAGGGAGCAAAAGCTCGAACTGCTCCCCACGATTATGCTCTTCCAGTTACCAATATTTATCGGTAAGGATCGGCGTCAATAAGGTGGGGATTGGCGCCGGGCGCTGAAGATCACCCAAATTAGATCGAGAAAAATCGAGAAGGCAGCGAAGGACGGCTTGATGAGCGATAATGCCTATATTGTCCTGGTTTCCCTCATGCTGGTCTTCACCGGCGTCTTTTATGGAACGCGCTTCCTCCGGGCCGGGAATCCGCTGCTGGGCTATGAATGGTATATCCTGGCGTTTTCGGCATCCAATGCCGCGCTCTATTTTGTGAACGGGAATGAACTCCACATCGGCATCGCGCTGTTCTGCGACGCCTTCTCGCGCATCATCGGCATTCCCGTCATTGGCACGTTAGGCATCATGCAGATGACGCATAACCTGACCCTGTCGACTTCGGCGAAGATCGCATGTTTCGTTCTTGGCGCAGTGGTGGCTGCGATCCTCCGCCTGTCTCCCGATCTCAATACTTTGCTTCCAGTCGGTTCGGCCATCATCGGCCTCGCCTTCACCTGGATTATCATTCACATGACCATCCGGCTGTTCCGGATCGGCAACGTGTTTCACGGCGTGCTGATGACACTCACGACGGTTATGCTGTTTCTCGTCTCGATGGCGGACGGCATCTTCGAGGTGCCCAACCCCGGCAAGATCATCTTCCTCGATTTCTGGTTCTTTTCGAACCTCGTCTGGGCCTTGGGCTTCGCAGAAATCTACTACGCCTATCGTGCAATCGAGGCCGCGAAGCAGGACGTCCAAGTCGCGGGGTAGGCCAAGCCCGTCCTGCCGCACGAAAAGCCTGTCGCTCCGCGGCCAACAGAGGGGACGTGAACGGTACCGCAGCACCAGGCGCGCTTCCTGTCGCGTCGGTTCTGCCGCCGCCCAAAGCACCTTCTTTTGGGATGTAACCACCTTGTCCATGCGAAATGCACGTTTCTGGGGCCGCCAGCTCGTCTTCAAGCGGCGCGAACTCACCGGGTCAGGTCGCTCGCCCCGGGGCGCATCCTGTTTTGGCGGGCTGCCCCAGGAGGGCAGCATGCGCGTACTACCGGGCGCCGGCTGTCACGCGCGCCCGGTCGCCTAGGCGCCTCGATCCTCGAACAATTTGTGGAGATCCCGTTTCAGGATTTTCCCGTTGGCGTTTCGCGGAAGGGGCGTATCGCTAAACAGGATGGCAACGGGAACCTTGAATGCCGCGAGACGATCGCGGACCCATTTTTGCAGATCGGCTTCGGTGGCGTCATGTCCCGGCGCCAGCTGCACGACCGCGGCCGGTTCTTCCCCGAGCGTCCGGTGCGCGATGCCGACAACGGCGGCATCGGCAACGCCGGGATGTTCGAACAGCCGGTTTTCAATTTCGCTCGAATAGATATTCTCGCCGCCTCTTATGATGACATCCTTCAGCCGGTCTACAATGTAGCAGAAGCCCTCGTCGTCGAGCCGCGCCAGATCGCCGGTGCGGACCCAGCCGTCGACAAAGGTCGCTGCCGACGCTTCGGGTTTGTTCCAATATTCGGCGACAACCTGGGGTCCGTACACCCATAGTTCTCCGACCTCGCCGGCCGGCAGGATAGTCTCACCGTCCTCGGCAACAATACGAAGGTCCGAGACAGGCAAGGCAGGTCCGCAGCTCTCGGGCCGATTGATATAATCTTCCCCGATGTGGACTGTGACCGTTGACGAGGTCTCGGTCATTCCCCAGCCATTCCCCGGAGCGGCGGCGAGATCGCCGGCGAGACGTCGTACCAGTTCCGGTGCTGCCGGTGCCCCGCCATAGCTGACGGCCTCAAGCGACGACAGGTCGTAGCGTGACCGGTCGGGATGCTCCAGCAACTGCCAGGCGATTGTCGGAACGCCGCCGGTCGATTTGATCCGCTCGCGCTCGATGAGTTGCATCGCCTCGACCGGGTTCCATTTGTGCATCAGTATAAGCTTCGAACCCGACATGATCGTGGACATCAGCGTCGAGTTGCAGGCGGTGACGTGAAACAAGGGAATAACAAGCAGTGCAATGCCGGGAACCGCGGCGGGCGGTTCGATCCCGCGCCGGAGCGAGCGGCGCTGCGCCGTGAACGAACCGGACAAAGTCGTATTTAGCATGTTGCGATGCGTACCGAGCGCCCCCTTCGGCGAGCCGGTCGTACCGCTCGTATAGAAAATGCTGGCAGGGTCTTCCGGATCCGGGCCGGGTTCCGGGAGCGTCGCTTCGGGCAGGTCGCCATAGCCACCTGGGCTGCCGATCAGCGCCTCGAGCGGCCGGACGTGGCTGGGGAACCCGTCCGTCGCCGCGCGGGCGACCCAGACGGTCCGCAGCGCCGGGAGTTCGGCCGTCCTGCCGGCGATCCGCTGCCATCGTTCCATGTCACAGATCAACAGCGAGGATCCACTGTCCGAAAGACCGTAGAGAAGCTCCTGCTCTTCCCACCACGCATTGAGAGGAACCGCGATCGCACCGATCGCACCGATCGCAAACAGCGCAACGGGAAATTCCGGGAGATTGCGCATTGCGATCGCAACGCGGTCGCCGCGCCCGATGCCCTCGGCTTGCAGCGCCGCGGCCAAAGCAGCGACGGCGCGATACCAGCCCTCATAGGTCACGCGGTCCTCACCAAGCACGATAAACTCGTTGCTCGAAAAGCGTTCACGCGCGCTGCGCGCAAGTGCGGCGAGGTTCCGCGGCTGGTTGCGCCATGTACGCACCGGTCGGCCGCGTATGCTGATTGTCTCCATTTCGTAGAGCGAACCTGGTGCACATAGGCGGGCAGTGGCTTCGGCGAGAGACATGGCGGGCCATCCCTCGGGCAGAAGCTTTTCGGACTGCGTCGGCGCGGTCATCTTTGTTCCTATCCTTCTTTCGCTCCGCTCGAGGCGCAGCATCTAATTGTCGGTCACCTGGACGCCGGCCCGTCGGAGTTCGTCGAGGAATAGCGGGCCCGGCAGAATGGCATCGATGGCATGCACACCGGGCGCCGGCCTCGTGCCGGCCAGCCCCAGCAGGCGCTCGATCGCGAAGACCGTGGTAATCGCCGTAAGCGGCGAGGTCTCCCGCGGCGCAGTGATGAATCGACGCCGTTCGCACCTTTCACCGTCCCCGGTCGTCCCGGTGATCCGTATGTTGATTTCGTCGGCAGCCCCTCTTCCGCCTGCCGAATAGAGCGATGGGATATAGGCCTCGATCACCTCGACAATTTCCGCATCGGTCGCGGCGGCAATGGTTGCAACATCGCACGACACAGCGATCCTGCCGGCGGCAGTGGCGCCATCTTCCCGCGTGAACATGGCCGTGGCGGCCTCCCCTTCCACCCAGGCATAGCGACCTTCGCGGCGGACAAGAGTGCTCGGGCACGCCGTGTTAATACGTTCGAAATCGGCCTTGGTGGCGGGCCCTGCTGGCGTGTCGCTGCGGTCGATGACCAAGCCGACTTCGACCGTATCGATCAGGGCCAGACCCTCGGCGCGGTCGATAGCGGCGATCGCCGCAGCGCCCGCAAACCAGTGCGAGGCAAGCACCACCGGGGCGCGAGACGCCGCGCGGAGACTGTGAAAAACCTCGGGGCCGATCTCGAACAGGGCGCTGGACAGGCTGAGGAGCGGAGCGCCGATGCGCCCCGCATATTCGCTGAACGACGCGCCTTCGTCCTTTACAAGGAGAATGATGGCAGAATAGCTGTCGGAAAGCTGCGCGCTGGCGGGCTCCGCGAGGTCGAGCTGGAGCGGGCGGGCGCGCCCAAGTTCCGAAGCCAGCGCATTCGCCTTGAACAGGTCACGACCGGCGATAACCAGTTCGAGATCCGGTTGGCGCGAGCGAAGTCGCCGCGCCACTTGCTCGCCGAGCACGCCATAGCCACCGACGATCAGGACGGGGTTGAGCATGGAGATTTCGTCTTCCCGAAACAGGTGGCGCAGTCGCCAAGGTCACGCGGCCGGGCGCATCGCGAGACGGCGTGCGGCCGCCGAAGGCACCGCACGCCCGTAACACTTCGGCGAGCCGGCCCGGGCCGTCAGGCAGTTTCCAGCGCGGGATATTCGATCTCGAAGCTATGCTTCGGATCATAATGCGCGGCCCAATAATCTTCCCAGATCTGACGCGTGATGGGGCCGATTTCTCCGCTCGCGATCGGCGCTCCGTCGAGCTTGGTAAGCGGCATGACCCCGCCTGCCGTGGTGCAAATGAAGATTTCATCGGCGGTATAGAGCTCTTCGACCTTGACGAAGTCGAGCTCGGTGCGGACGCCGCGGGCAGCGGCGACCTCGAGAACGGTCTTTCGCGTGATACCTTCGAGCACGCCGCGGGAGGGTGTGCGCAGAACGCCATCCTTGACAACGCAGACGTTGTAGCCACCACCTTCGGTGATGTTGCCGTCGCCATCGGGGAGCAGCGAATAGACGGCGCCGCGGTCCATTGCCTCGAGCCAGCCGCGAACGAAATCGCCCCACTGAAGATTCTTGATCGTGGGATCCATGGCCCCGGGAGGCGTGCGCCGAACCGTTCGGGTGACGACAGCCGGCCCGCCGGTCATCTGAACCTCGGGGGGCATGGCCCAGACATAGGGCATCACCATCAGGTACAGGTTGTTTTCGTAGCTCTGATATTCGCGGATGAACTTCAGGCCGCGGGTAACGATGAGTTCGACATAGGCGTCGCGAAGCCCCGTCTGGGCAACCATGTCGACGAGTTTTTCCCGGACGGCAGCGCGATCCATCGGGATACGCAGACGCATCTTCTCACAGCTCGCCTCGAGACGCTCGAGATGCTCGTCGAGCCGGAAGAACCGGCCGTCCCACACACCCGGCACGTCATATGTCAGGTCACCGCGGAGGAAACCTTGGTCAAGAAGGGGAATTCTGGCTTCCGCCAACGGCTGGTACTCACCGTCGATCAGCGCGATGCCACCGGCAAAACGATTTTTGCTCTCCGCATGCTTCGCTTTGCGCTCGGCATGGGCACCCAATACCGCTTCCATCGAATAATCAGTCATGCCTCTTCTCCTCTACCATGTCGCCGGTTTCTCAGGGCTGGCGCGACTGAAAGTCTGTTGGCGGCCCCGGACCCGACTCATTTAATCGATATTTGTCCACTTTGATACCCCATATGGTCCGCAAGTCAATCGCGAACAGGCGAGGTCAGGATGGTCGCAACCACGGGATACCCCATCATTTCACCGGGCGGGCAGGATGAACGAAGCCATCATTTTTTCGAGATATGCGGCCCCTCTAACCATGATCCGGCGCGCGTCCGACTGCCTGTTGGCATCCCCCCACGCCCCGCGCAGCACGTCGGGTACCGCAGCCGCTATCTAAATCGATAAATTTTCGCTTTAGTGAATTTGCATTCCTGACGGGAAGCAATCCCCCTGCCCGCCCTGTCGGCAGACAGGGGGATGCCTGACAGCCGGGCGGGTCGCGAGCCCGGCTGATCGGAAGTTGACGGAGCCCCCCGCTCCGCCGCTCCGCACCATAGCAGATTCTGCGCTTGAGCTATGACAATGCCGACTAGAACACAAACAAATATTCCATTCCGTCCGAGCCGAACATTGCGACAGAGATTGATCTCTCACATTTTCCGGGCACCTTTCGGATCGATTTGCAAATACCGCTCCTCGATCCAATGATCATTTCCGATTATTATCTGATTATGACTTGTGGCGCATCGATTTACCGCGCACCATGGATTGGCCGTCCGATTCTGGCGGCGGGGATATTGAGAACGCGCCGACGACGAGCGGCGAAGCGGGGGCGGTATGGCAAGTGATGTCCTAACCAATGGCGGGGTGTCCTTCTGGTACAGCGACATCGGAGGACCGCCCCAGTACCGCTCGCCCCTGCCCGGCGATCGCGACACCGACATTTGCATCGTGGGGGGCGGCTTCACGGGACTTTGGACCGCCTATTACCTCAAGAAGGCTGACCCAAGCCTCGATATCATCATCGTCGAGAAGGAGTTTGCGGGTTACGGATCCTCCGGACGGAACGGTGGCCATCTTCTCGGTGGGTTCGGGTGGAACCGTTCAAAATATCTGGAGACGTCTTCGCGCTCTGAAGTGGTGGAATTCGAACATGCCCTCAGTGCTACGGTCGACGAGGTCATCAGCCGCGCCGAACTCGAGGGAATTGACGCGGACATTCACCGGACCGAAGCCCTTATCGCAGCGCGCAACGGTCCGCAGCTCGAGCGCCTCAAGCGCTATCGAAAGCATTGCGTGAACTGGGGCGTCGATGCCGACGACATGTTTCTGATCGGGGGCGAAGAACTTCGCGCGCGCGTCAATGTCGCCGGCGCATTGGGTGCAAGCGTCACTCGCGGCGCCGCGAGGGTGCAACCCGCCAAACTGGTGCAGGGGCTGGCGGCCGCCGTCGAGCGCCTCGGTGTACGGATCTTCGAGCAGACCACCGTCGGGGAGATATCGAAAGGCGCCGTCAGAACCGATCGCGGCACCGTGCGCGCGCGCCGCATTGTTCGCGCCACGGAGGGCTATTCCGCGGGGCTGAAGGGGTATCGGCGAGCCTGGATACCTCTCAACAGCGCGATTGTGGTCACCGAGCCCCTGCCAGAGGATATGTGGAAATCGATCGGCTGGGAGGGCAGAGAACTGCTCAACGAGATCTCGCACGTCTATGCTTACGCGCAGCGGACGCGGGAAAACAGGATAGCGATGGGCGGCCGCGGCGTGCCCTATCGCTTCGGCTCCGGGATAGACCATCGCGGCGAAACGCAGGAGGCTACGATCGCGCAGCTGAAGGAGATGCTGTACCGTTTGTTTCCCCAGACCCGTGAGGCGCGGCTCGATCATGCCTGGTGCGGCGTCCTCGGGACACCGCGCGACTGGTGCGCAACAGTTGGTATCGATGAGCGCTCCGAAATTGCCTGGGCCGGCGGCTATGTCGGGCACGGCGTTACGACGAGCAACCTCGCAGGTCGTACGCTTACCGACCTCCTTCTCGGAAGAAAATCGGAGTTGACCGGGCTCCCCTGGGTCAACCGGAAAGTCAAGAACTGGGAAATCGAGCCTTTTCGTTTCCTGGGAGTGACGACGATGTACCAGCTTTACCGGATTGCCGACGCGCGCGAAGCGTCTGGAAAGTCCGAACGGACGAGCCGCCTCGCGGCGCTCGCAAATAAATTGACCGGACGATGAGACCGGCAAGCGGCAGGGAAGAGGAAAAATGACGAAGATGCTTGTTGCGAAATCCCTGGGGAGAATGACGCTTCCTCCCTCGGTACCGAAACCCACGAGTCTACGGGCCGATCAGGTCGAGGCCACCAAGCCGTTCTGGCAGTCTGCCGACGGCACGCTGCATGTGGGAGTTTGGGAATGCTCGCCCGGCCGGTTTACGGCCGATCGCGAGCATAATAACGAAATCTGCCATATCCTGTCGGGAAGGGTCGAGATGCGGCACACCGACGGACGCGTCGAGGAATTGGTGGCGGGCGATACGCTCATCCTGCCGAAAGGTTGGAAGGGCGAATGGAACGTCCTCGAAACCGTTCGGAAAATGTTCGTCTTTCACACCCCGGACGCAGTCTAGCTGCCACGCCGAACTTGGCTGCTGCGCATAGCTTCTCGCAAACTTCGGCGCGCATTGCCGGGGCAAGACTTCGCCCCCTGATGGTACGGCACACATGGTCCTGGCTGGCGGCGTCATGGAATGATGATGGAAGGAGACTGAGATGAACGCGCAGGTCAAGGAGGGCATCGCTGCCCGCGAACGACATCTTACTCTCGACTTGATCGGACTGCGCGCGCACGCGACCGCTGTCGGCCTAATTCAGCTGTGCGAGGAACTGCTCAACGCGGGAGTCCTGTGTGCGGCTGGGCTGGAGCGGATCAAAGATGCGATTTGCTCCGAACTGACCGTATCAAAGAAGGCCCGCGTGTCGAAGCAATGGGATCTCGATGACACGCTGCGGCGCCGTGTAGATGCGGTCTTTCCCGCAGCCCCCGGCCAGCCTGCCCGCGACATTCTCGGAACGGTCGACGACTTCGAAGACGCACTCGGAAATTATCACGGCGCCTGATCGAGGCCAGTCTGACTCTGCGTCGGTAGATCTAGAGTTTGGATAAATTCTAGATTCCGAGCAGGAAGGCCTCCCACTGCCCGAGTAGCGATCTTCGCTTTTCGAGGCGGTCGGACCTCTGATAGGCCCCCACGACGCCGGCATCGACGACGTGGCCGAGGCAGGACTCCTTCACCTCGAAAGCTGCATCGGTGTTCTCCTCTACCCATGTCCGGAAGCTTGCTCGAAAGCCATGCGGACGAAATGGTAGGCCCTGGCGTTTCATGAGTGTTGCCATGGCCGCGTCCGAGATGGGCTGGCCGCGATGGGCGGGAAATAGTGCGCCGCTTCCACCGATGTCGTCGACGCGCGCGGTGACGATGCGCGCCGCTTCACTCACCAGTGGAATACGCCGCTCGACACCTGTCTTCGTCCTCTCGGCCGGCAGGTTCCAGAGACCTGACTCGAATTCGTCAGAAACGGCCAGCCTGACCTCGCTTGTCCGCGCTACCGTCAGAATTAGTACCTGCAAGGCTCGAGCCGACACGAGCTTCTGGCTGTCGAGCCATTTGTAGAACGCTGGCACCTCTGCATAGGGCATGGAAGGAATGTGAGTGGTGGTGCGGCGTTGTTTGCCCAGGAGCGCCTTGGCCTTCATCGTCGCCTGCATGTCCACTGCGAGCCCGAGCGCCGCGGCGTGTCGTATTGCGACATTGATCCGGTTGAGCGCTTTCTCCGCGGATTCTGCCTTATCGTGCCAGATAGGAGCCAGCGTCTGTTTGATTATGTGCTGGTCGATCTCTTCGACAGGATATTTTCCGATCTTGGGAATGACGTGGACCAGCAGCGGGCTCATCCATTTCCCGTTGCGACCCTCACCTTTCAGCTCTGCCTTTCGGGCTTCAAAGCAATCGTCCACCACTTCTTTGAATGTCAGCGGCTTCTTTGCCTTGCTGACCCGCGCCCGCTCGAAGAGTGGATCCTTCCCGTCGCGGCAAAGGCGGCGCGCAGCGTCGGCTTTTCCCCGCGCCTCCGCGATCGAGACGTCAGGCCAACGTCCCAATCCCATTTCACGGCGCCGGCCATGCATGGTAAGACGCAAGACCCACTTACCGGTCTGCTTCGAGCGCTTGACGAGCCAAAGACCCTGACCGTCAGCATGTTTGCCCTCCGGGAGAGAAACCGAGCCTAGCTTCGAGAGGGCATTGATGAGCAAAACCAGTCCACCTTTTGGTCCACCCCGACGCATGAGATTGGATGCGACGACATGAACTTGGATGGACTAAGTATATAAACTATTTGTACATAATTCTATTGCTTGAGAGACGCGCTGAGTTGAGTTGGGATCTTTAATTTCTCTTCTCGACCGCACCATCATCGCCAGATCATGGCATTATTCGGCGAACCCGCCACAGTCCGCACGTCGACGGGCCGGCCCGGCTACCGCACTTCGATGACCGGGCACTGTAAAAATTCAATTACACCCCGTCAGGGTATCAGCACGACCTTGATGCAATCGCCGCGCGCCTGCGCCGCGATCGCTTCGTTGATCTGGGCGAGCGCGAAGGTCTGGATCAGCGTGTCGAAGGGGAAACGTCCTGCGGCGTGGTGCGCGATCAGCTCGGGGATGAAACTCCGGGGGTCGCTGTCGCCTTCGATGATCCCGATGATGCGATGGCCGGGGGTCATCAGGGCAGCGATATTGACGCTGATCGCGGCCTCCGCCTTGGACGGTACGCCCACCAGCCCGATCGCGCCATGGCTGCCGAGCGACGCCAGCCCCGCCTCGATCACCGGCACGACGCCGCTGGTATCGAAGGCGAAATCGAGCCCCGCCGGGACGATAGCGCGCAACGCTTCGGAGAGATTGTCCACCGCCGCAGGGTCGATGACATGCGTCGCGCCAAGCTCCAGCGCAATATCGCGCCGCGCCGCGATCGGCTCGACGAGGATAATCGTCGTACAGCCCTGGATCACCGCGCCCATCACGGCCGCCAGCCCGACGGGGCCGCCGCCGAAAATGGCGATGCTCGATCCGGCGGGACAGGCGAGCGAGTTCATCACGCCGCCCGCGCCGGTCTGGAAGCCGCAGCCCAGGGGTCCGAGCAGTTCGAGCGCGACCTTTGCTGTATCGACCTTCACGACATTGCGCGCGCGCGTGACGGTGAGCGCCGAGAAGGAGGATTGGCCGAAGAAGTGTGAGGTCACCCGCTCGCCGCCTTTGGCATAAGCGGTCGAGCCGTCATCGAGCCGCATCCCGGCATAGTTGAGCGGCACGAAATTCTGGCAATAGCTCGGCAGTTGCTCGTCGCAGCGCGGGCAGGCGCCGCAGCTCGAAAAACCGACGACGACTTCGTCGCCGATGGCGAGGCCCTCGACGCCTTCGCCGATCGCTTCGATCACCCCTGCGCCTTCATGGCCGAGCACGCCCGGAAGCGCGAAGGGCGCGAACTGGTCGCGGAAGATCAGGTCGGTGTGACAAAGGCCAACGCCGGCGATGCGGACACGCACCTCGCCTGCGCGGGGCGCCTCGACCGCGATTGTCTCGATCGTGAAATCGCCGCCGGGTTGCCGCACCACGGCGGCCATCGCTTCGCTCATATCCTTCTCCGTTCAGTGAAGCCCGCGCCGTTCCTGCTGGCGATAATCGCTCGGTGCGATCCCGAACCAGGCGCGGAAGGCGCGGCTGAAATGGCTCTGGCTGGTAAAGCCCGTCACCTCCGAGAGCGCGGCGAGACTGAGGTCGGTCTGGACGAGCATCTGTTGCGCACGATCCAGCCTTGCCTTCATCACATATTGGTGCGGCGAGATGCCCGTGGCCTTCTTGAACAAGCGGCAGAAGTGCGAGGGCGTCACCCCCGCGACCGCCGCCATCGCCTCCAGGCTATGCTCGTCGGCGGGATTGGCGAGCACGGCGTTCATGATCTTGTGGAGCCGATAGGCCGAAAAATCAGACACCGGGATTTCGGTCGGGTTGCCGTGCGCGGGCGGACCCGACAGGATATGCGCCTTCAGCGCGCCGACCATCGCCGCGACATAAGCGGTGCGTTCCTCGGCCGGCGGGGCGTAGAGTTCGGCGAGGATCTGGCGTGTCAGCGCGACGCCGAGCGGATCGGCGAAAGCGAAGCGCATCTTGTTGAACTGGTCGGCATAGGGCTGGCCCGCGAGCACGTCCGACGACATCGACAAGGTGACGACGTCGAGCTCGCCGTCGACGAGCCAGCCCGTAGGCTGCCCTGCGGGTACGATCGTTGCGCAGCCGGGGATCGAGCTGGTCTCGGTCCAGCCGTCGCGGTCCCACGTCTTGACCTGCGGCTTGCCCGCGACATGGACGGTGAAGATCGGCTGCGGCAGCGCGGGCAGCGTATAGGTGCCGACGAACTGGCGCCAGCGGCACAGCGACCAGCCGTCACCGATCGACCCCATCTCGACGTCGGGCGCGCGGCCGAGGACGTCGCAGATGATCGCCTTGTTATCCCAGACGCTTTCCTGCTTCACGCCACCAGCCTGACGTCGAGCCGCTTGAAGCCGTTGATGAAGTTCGACCGCACGCGGTTCGGCTCTCCCATGATTTCTATGCGCCGAACATGGCGCGCCATTTCGGCAAAGGCCAGTCGCAATTGCATCTCGGCGAGGCGCGATCCGACGCAGACATGGACACCCGCCCCAAAGGCCAGATGCTGACGGATCGGCCGCGCGATGTCGAAGGCGTCGGGATCGGCAAAGACCGACGGGTCGCGATTGCCGGCAGGATAGAAGACGACGACCTTGTCGCCCTTGCGGATCGCCTTGCCACCGAGTTCGGTGTCGCGCGTCGCGGTGCGGCGCATGTGGATCACCGGGCTGGCATAGCGGACCATTTCCTTGACCGCATTCGGCAGCAGGCCGGGATCGGCGCGGATGGCATCCCATTGATCGGGGTTGTTCGCAAAGGCGATCAGGCTGTGATTGATCGAATTGCGCGTCGTCTCGTTCCCGCCGACGAGTGAGAGGATGAGGTTGCCGATGAAATCACCGAGCGGAACGCGTTCTCCATGGATCTCGGTATTGGCGAGCAGCGACGCGATATCGGGACCGGGATGTGCGCGGCGCTCGTCGAACAGCGCCGATGCGAAGGAGATGAACTCGCCCATCACAGCCGCCATCGCTTCAGGCGACTGACGGAAATCGGGGTCGTCCTCGCCGACGAAGGCATCGGTCCAGCGGTGGAGATCGTGCCACATCTCGGCGGGCACGCCGAGCAGTTCGGCGAGCGTCAGCAGCGGCAGCGGTACAGTGAGCAGCGGCAATATGTCGACCGTCTCGCCCAGCGGCACTTCGGCGAACAGCCGCTCGACGCGCCCGGCGATCCGCGCCTCGATCCCGTCGAGCCGGCCCGGCGACAGCGCGGGCATCACATATCTGCGATATTGGGTGTGCGTCGGCGGATCGCGCGAGATGAACGGGATGCCGATCGCCGACTCGCCTGCTCCGGTCAGCCCGACCTCATTCTCGTTGAAGATGCGGTGCCCGCCATTCTCGTGCGCCGAGGAGAAAAGATCGGCCTGCCGCGACACCAAATTGATCTCGTCGAACCCCAGCACTGCCCAGAAGCCGGCACCGTCGGCTTCGGGGTTCCAGTGGACCGGGCCCGCAGCGCGCAAGGCCGCAAGCTCGGCATAGGGCATGCCGCCGACATAGAGGTCGGGGTCCTTCAGGTCGGTCATCGTCAGAAGCTGTAACGCAGGCTGACGCCATAGGTGCGCGGCGCCGACGGCACGAGGAAGTTGTACGGGAACCCAGCCCCCCGCAGGTCGAGGCCATAGCCATAGGTCTTGCGCTCGAAGATATTGTTCGCGAACGCGCGCACCGTCAGCGCGTCGTTCGACCAGCTGAGCGACGCATTGACCTTGGCATTGGCGCCCTGTTGCAATTCGCCGTTCATCTGCGGCGTGCCCGGCGCGTCGATGTCGTTGAACGGCGAGAAATATTGGCGGCTCGAATAGGCCATGTTCGGCGCGAAGGTGATCGTGCCGCCGCCGACCTCGACCATGTCCCATTCGAACCCGAGCTGCGCGGTGAGCTTGGGCGCGAAGGGCAGTTCGTTGCCCGACAGGTCGGCGCCCTGCAACGTCAGTTCCTTATATTTCGAATGCAGCCAGCCGAGCGACGCGTTGACGCGCAGGCCGTCGGTCGGCCGCAACGTCGTCTCGACCTCCAGCCCATAAACCTCGGACGACGGCGCGTTGACGAGGAAAGAGACGGGTCCCGCACGCGTGTCCTGCAGCTGCTGGTTCGAATAGTCGTAATAAAAGGCCGAGGCAGCATAGGTCAGCAACCGGTCGGCGGTGCGCCCCTTGATCCCGATCTCATAGGCGTTGACGCGCTCGGGTTCGATATAGCCGATCCCCGCCGACGATGTGTAACCGCCGCCGTTGACCGCGCCCGCGCGATAGCCGCGGTTATAGCTCGCATAGACGAGCGGGCCGTCGTCGAAGGTGTAGCTGAGCGCGATGCGCCCGGTCAGCGCATTGTTGGTGTCGGCGAGCGCGAACCGCGCATCGGGATCATAGGCGCAGGTTCCGGCAACACCCGCGCACGGCACCGTGGTCGCAATGGGCGTCTGCGGATCGTCGACCCCGCCGATAAACAGATAGGCAAAGGCATCGTCGTAGCGCGACTTGTCCTTCGTATAGCGCGCGCCGAGCGTCAGCACGAGCCGGTCGGCGAGGTCGATGTCGGCCTGCCCGAACACCGCATAGCTTTTGCGAACCTGGCGGTAATGCTGGAAGAAGCCCCCCGCCGGCGGCAGCGGCAGGTTGAATGTATTGTCGGTGATATTGCGGTCCCAGCCATAGAAGAGCCCGCCGACGAAATTGATCCCGTCGCCCGCGTAATTGGCGCGCAGCTCCTGGCTGAACTGGCGATAGCGCGATTGCCAGTTGATATCGAGGATATCGAGCGGCGATCCGTCGGCCGCCTGCTGGAGATTCTGCTTGCCACCGTCGTAGCTGGTGATCGAGGTCAGGCTGAGCGTGTCGCTGAGTTCGAGCGCGATATTGGCCGAGAATCCCCAGGCATCGGTGCGGTTTTCGCCGATGCGATTCTCGTTGGTCTCGAAAAAGCCGAGCCCGGTGCGAAAGGGTTCGAGGCCGTGCACCGCGGCCTGCGTCCCCCGATCGCGCCCGGCATAGGCGCGCAGCACGATGTCGAGCGTCTCGACCGGCTTGACGCGCAGCGAGGCGCGCCCCTGCAGCGTGTCGACCGACGCCGCGTCGCGTCCGCCGGGAAAGACATTCCGGATCTGGCCGTCGCCCTTGGCATAGTTCACTGCGAGGCGGAGCCCCGCGACATCCTCGGCGAGCGTCGCCTCGGCGGCGCCCTGCGCGGTGAAGGTGTCGAAATTGGCGTAGCCGACCTGAAGATAGCCGTTGGTTCCCGACAGGTCCGGCTTCTTGGTGATGAAGTTGATCGCCCCGCCCGTGGTGTTGCGGCCGAACAGCGTCCCCTGGGGCCCGCGCAGCACCTCGATCCGGTCGAGGTCGAACAGGCCCATGCCGTGGCTGGTGCGCGGCGCCAGATAGACGTCGTCGAGATAGACGCCGACCGGCGAGGCCTGATTGCTGTTATATTCGTTCGCGACCCCGATGCCGCGCAGCGAAAAGTTCGGCTGCGTATCGCCATAGGGGCTGTTGATCTGGAGATTGGGTACCGCGTCGCCGAGCTGCGACGAATTGGTGATGCCGCGATCGGCCAGCGTGTCGCCGCCGAGCGCGGTGACCGCAAGCGGCACGTCGAGCAGTGACTGTTCGCGGCGCTGCGCGGTGACGACGATGTCGCCGTCGGTCGCAACGCTGTCGTCGGCGGGCGGCGCCTCCTGCGCGAACGCCAGTGTCGACGTCGAAACGGCCAGCGCCGCGATGACGACGCGCGCAAATGACAAGGCAGCCATGATTCTTCTCCCTCAAACCGGCGCTTCTGCGAGCATCCGTTGAAGGAAAACTAGGGCACGAGGCCGATATTGGCTTTAGCCGCGCTTGCAGCGAGATTTCACATTTCTTGCGCCGCCGGTCGGCCAATTGAGAGGCCTAACGGGCCGCGCCCGCCTCGATCAGCTTCAGCCCCAATGTCGTCGCATTGAACACGGCTTCGTCGCGGCTCGTCGCGCGCAGCTTGCGCATGATATTCTTGAGGTGCCACTTCACCGTTTCGGGCGCGAGTTGCAGCGTCCGCGCGATTTCCTTGTTCGATTCGCCCGCGTTGAGCGCGCTCAAAATCTCGATCTCGCGCTCGGTGAGAAAGGAAAAGGCCTCGCCCGGCGCGGGGACATTCGTCCCGTCGAGCGCCGGGTCGTGTCGCGACGGTTCGGCGAGCTTGAGCAGCGCGAGGAAACAGTCAGACGAATAGGCCTCGCTGCAGAAATTCTGCACCGCACGCACCCCGGTGACGTCGAGGACATCGACGATCGTGCGGCGGAAACCGACGCTGGCCGCATGGTTGAGGAAGCGTACCGTTTCCAGCTCGACCATCTTGTCGCAGCGGCCGCTGAGCTGGGGCAGGATGTTGAACAAGGTCGCCGATGCGCGCAATTCGGCATCGTCGGCGTTCGAGGCCAGTTGCAGCAGGCGCTCGGCGACCATGGTCAACCGCGGCCGATCGCCCTGCGCGATCGCTTCATAGGCGCGCGCTTCGGACAACAGGGCAAAGGCGCGCCCCGATGCCGACAGCGGGTCGATGACCGCCGCTTCCTCTTCGGCGATGGCGACGACGGCCTCGGCGTCGATCGTCGGCGGCAACCGCAGCCGCGCGCGCTCGACGATGCACAGCGCCTTGAGCGGCACCCAGCCGCGGTCGAAGGCGATGTGCTCGGCGCGGTCGATCAGCGACGCGGCCTTGTCGACTTGGCCCAGCGTCGCCGCGACGCGGATCGTGACGAGGAAAGCGTTGATAATGGCGTCGGGAAAGCCCCCCTGTTCGAGCAAGGGCAGCGCGCGCGCCGCGAGCGCGCCCGCCGCCTCCGGCTCGTTGCGTTCATAATGGCAGCGGGCGAGCCCGCCGTCGATCAGCGCCGACGCCAGTCCCGGCACCGACGGCCGCTGGCCCGCTTCGCGCAGCACGCGCTCGGCTTCGCGCAATTGCCCCTGCGCGCGCGCGACCGCAGCCTTCGCGCAGATCGCCAGCGCGAGCGGCAGGTCGAGCATCTCCCCGTCGCCGCGCAGCACCAACGGGCGGACGGTTTCGTGGACAAGGCCGAAAAGGCCGCGCTTCAATGCGCCATGTGCCGCCGCCGCCCGGATCATCGCGACGGCATAGTCCGATGGCCGGTCGGCGGACGCGAGCAACTGGTCGCAGGTCTCGATCACCGCGTCGGGCCGGTCACCGGCAAAGGCGCGGTCGAAAATGGCGAGCGCCTGCGCTTCGGCGGCGTCGCCGTTCGCCGCCAGTGCTGCGATCATGGCGGACGCCTGCGGCTGTGCGGTCAGGCTGGACAGCCAGGCCGAGGCGCGCGCCAGGCCGGGCGACCCGGCCACCTGCTCGGGCGGCAATTGCGCGAACCAGGCGCCGGGCCGCGCGATTTCCCCACGCGCGATCATCGGCATCGCGATGTCGGCGATCAACGCCGATGCCTGGTCGGCGTCGCCCGCTGCCAGCGCCTGGTCGATCGCTTCGGCGATCATCCCCTGCCCGGCGAAATAGCGCGCTGCGGCACGATGCAACTGCTCGGCCCGCCCGGGCTCGTCGGCGTCGCGGCGGCGGCACAGCGCAGCGCGAAAGGCGGGATGCAGGCGAAACCATCCGTCGCCCTCGTCGTCGAGGAACAGCGTGCGCACGCAAGGTTCGCGGAGCATCGCATCGCTATCGCTGCCACCGCCGAGCAGGCGGCAAAGATCGGCATTGACCCGCGGCGCCACGGCGGCACGCTGGAGCAATTGACGAACCGGTGCCGGCAAACCGTCGATCAACGGCGCCAGATAGGCGTCGATCCTGCGGTCGAGATCATTTGGTCCCGCCTGACTCGCGAGGCGCACCCCTGCGGGCCATCCCTCGAGCAGCCGGTTGATATCGGTGGCGGCGCGCGCATTGCCCCCGGCACCGGCGGCAAGCAGGAAAGCCCGCACCGCGTCGTCGTCGAGGCCGAGGTCGGTCCGTCCGACAGACAGCACCATGCCCCGCCGTTCGGCCGCACCGATCGCCACGGCGGGCAGCGTGCGGCCGACGAGGACGAGCCGCAGCTGGGCGGGCGGGTGGCGGATCAGACGATCGAGCACGTCGATCGCGCGCGCGTCGGTCAGCCGGTCGACATCGTCGAGGATCAGCAGCAACGGCCGCGGGTCGGCATCGATCCGGCCGGCGAGTGCCGCCGCGAGCATTGCAGCGGTTTCGGGGCTCGCCTGGTCGCCGGGGTTCCGGTCGTCGCCATCGGGCCGTGCCAGACGGACGGCTTCGAACAGCGGGCCGATCGCTGCCGATTCATTATCCTCGGGATCGAAGGAAACCCATCCGGCCGACCAGCCCGCGACGCGCGCCTGTTCGAACAGCGCCGCGCAGAAGGCGGTCTTCCCATACCCCGCCGGCGCGCGCACGACGGCAAGTTCGTGGCGCGCCAGCCGCATCAGCCAGTCGTGGGAGCGGTCGAGTCCGACCAGGTCGGGCGGAAAGCGCGGCGGTGCATATTTGCGGGGAATGAAGGCCGGTACGCCCGGTACCGCCACCACGCGATGCGCAGCCTTTGCGCCGATCCTCGGTCCCTGCTGGATGGTCATTCGGCGCCCCCCATATCGTTCGCATGGGCTACCCCCTGCGGTGGTCGTCGGCAAGCGGCGCGGCGCATCCCCCCCATCTTCCCCCCCGCCACCTTGGCTGTCGCTCGTCACCGCGCCGCCATAGCCTCCATCCATCGACGGCCGCGCAAAGAACCGGACCGCGATCCTTGGGAGAGACGATATGACCAAGAAAGCTTTTCTGGCGACCTGCCTGTCCACCACCATGCTGATCGGCTGGCATGGCACCGCACAGGCGCAGGAGACGGCTGCGGCCGAAACCGACGACGGCACCAACAGCGGGGGCGGGATCGCCGAAATCGTCGTCACCGCGCAGAAACGCGCGCAAAATCTCCAGGATGTTCCGGTCGCTGTCTCGGCGCTCGCCGGCGACGAACTCGAATCGCGCGGGGTCACCGAAACGTCGGACCTGCAGGGCTTTGTCCCCAGCCTCCAGATCACGACCCCCTATGGCCGCACCCAGCCGAACTTCTCATTGCGCGGCGTGTCGGTCGCGAACGAATTTTCCGCCTCCACCGCTTCGCCCGTCGGCGTCTATGTCGACGAAGTCTATCAAAGCTTCCGCGCCAGCCATGGCCAGCAGCTCTACGACCTCGAACGCGTCGAGGTGCTGCGCGGTCCGCAGGGCACGCTCTACGGCCGCAACACCACCGGCGGCGCAATCAGCTTTTTCAGCAACAAGCCCGAACTCGGCGCCAGCAACGGGACGCTGACGCTCGGCTATGCCAATTATGATACCAAGACCGCCGAGGGCGCGATCGAAGCGACGCTGGTCCCCGACAAGCTCGGCATCCGCTTCGCCGGAACCTTCGCGAAGGGCGACGGCTGGCAATATAATCCGGTGCAGGACCGCCATGTCGGCACGACCAACACCGTCGCCGGACGCGTCTCGCTGCGCTGGAAACCTTCGGACATCGTCGACATCAATTTGAAGGGCTATTTCGCGCGCGACAATCCGCTGGCGCCCAACCCCTATGCGCTCGGCCAGCTCGCGGGCGGTCGCGACGTGCTTGGCTATTCGCGCTTCGACCCGGCGCAGAACGGCGGCGCGCCTTTGGGCAAGAACGAGGTCGCCGCCGATACCGGCGGGCGTTATTTCACCTCGTCGCGCGGCGTCGCGCTCAATATCGCGGTCGAGCTCAGCGACACGCTCTCGCTCACTTCGATCACCGGCTATGACGGCGGCAAATATCGCAATTCGCCCTTCGACTGCGACGGCTCGCCGAACAGCGTCTGCGCCTTGCGCTACAATTCGGTCAGCCAGAATTTCAACCAGGACCTGCGGCTCAACTACAAGGGCGACCGGCTCAATTTCGTCGCCGGCCTCTATTATGGCGTCGACAAGATCGACACGCGCAACGAGATCGATTTCTTCGGCGTGCTCAAGCCGATCCTGCTCGGGGCGGGCGTGCCCACCAGCTTCTTCAACGCCCCCGTGTCGGCGCCGCAGGCCGCAGCGGTCGTCCCCGCCTTCGCGGTCAACCCGGCGCTCGACCCCACCAACCCCGCCAATTGTTCGGCGGTGCCGACGGGCAATCCCAACGGCTTCCTCGACGCCCGCTCGCTGATCGCGCTGCTCACCGATATCCAGGTCAATAATTCGGGCGGCGGCGGCTTCGGCGGCGCCATCTCGGCGGCGTGCCGCGCGGCGGGCGCCCCGCCCTTCGGCCCGATCAGCGGAGAGCAAAGCTATACGATCAAGCGCCCGTCGGCGGCGATCTATTTCGACGGCAGCTACGATCTCACCGACGCGCTGACCGTCAGCGTCGGCCTCCGCTACACGATGGACAAGGTCAAATATCAGAACGGCCGGACCGTACTCTACGACCTCGGCGGCACGATCCGCGCCAGCACCATCCCGTACACCTTCCCCTATAACCCGAACGCCCCGGCGCTCGAGCAGAATGAGAAGGCGAACCGCCTGACCGGGCGCGTCAACATCAGCTACGACTTCGCCGACGATATGATGGGCTATCTCAATTACAGCCGCGGCTATCGCAGCGGCAGCTTCAACGGCCTTGCCTATCAGGGGACCAATCAGGTCTATTATATCCAGCCCGAGCAGATCAACGCTTACGAGGGCGGGCTCAAGATGCGCTTCCTCGACCGCCGCGTGCAGCTCAACCTCGCGGGCTTCTATTACGACTATAAGAACCACCAGGTGACGCAGGTCATCGGCGCGACGACCTTCACCCGCAGCGCCAACGGGCGGCTCTATGGCGGCGAGGCCGAACTGACGATCCAGGCTGCCAACAGCCTGCGCCTCGACGCCTCGATGAGCCTCTTGCGCAGCAAATATAAGGGCAATGTCATCGACCCGACCGACCCGTCGAGCCCGACGCGCAACGTCAACGGCAACCCCTTCCCCAACGCCCCGCGGACGACCTTTTCGGCAGGCTTCGACTGGGACATCTTCGACAAGAATGACAGCAAGCTGACGCTGCGCGGCGACGCCGCCTACACCGGAAAATATTATTTCGACCCGTTCGGCGACTATGGCCAGAACCCGTGCGACCGCCCCGGCGCCCCCGGCAATGTCCGCCCCGCCGGTCCTGCGATCACCTGCGGCAACCCCGGCTACTGGCTGGTCAACAGCCGCCTGACCTTCGAGCATGGCAATTATGCCGCCAGCCTGTGGGTCAAGAACCTGACCAACAAATATTACTACAGCTACGGGCTGAACATCGACATCTTCGGGCTCGACTACCTCAACCGCGGCACCCCGCGCACCTATGGCGTCGAACTCACCGCGAAGTTCTGATCGTTCACCCCGGAGACCGGCGGGTAAATCCGCCTCCCGCCCGCCGGTCTCCCCCCTTATTTCCAAGGAGCATCCTATGATGCGGTTTACGGATAAGAGCGTGCTGATCACCGGCGCCGCGCGCGGCATCGGGCTCGCCGCCGCACAGGAATTCGCGCGCGAGGGCGCGTCGGTGACGATCACCGATATCGACCTCGCCGAAGCCGAGGCGGCGGCCGCCGCGATCCGCGCCGAGGGGCTGAAAGCCGAAGCCCGGCAACAGGATGTCGCCGACGAAGCCGGCTGGGCGGCGCTGATCGCCGATGTCACCGCACGCGATGGCAAGCTCGACATCCTCGTCAACAACGCCGGCATGGGCTTCCTGAAGTCGGTCGTCGATACCGGGCTCACCGAATGGCAGCGGCTCATGGCGGTGAACCTCGAAAGCGTCTTCCTCGGCACCCGCGCCGGCATCGCCGCGATGAAGGACAAGGGCGGCGTGATCGTCAACGTCGCGTCGATCGCTGCCAATGTCGCCGAGCCGCTCTTCCCCGCCTACAACGCCAGCAAGGCCGGGGTCGCGATGTTCACCAAGGCCGCCGCGGTCGATTGCGCACGCAAGGGCTGGCCGGTGCGGATCAACTCGCTCCACCCCGGCTATTGCGAGACGAAGCTGGTCGTCGATGCCGTCGGCGCGCTCGGCGACGAGGCCGCGGGTTTCGCCGCCGCGACCGCCGCCGCGATCCCGATGGGGCGCATGGCGACCCCGCGCGAAATCGCCCGCCCGCTGCTGTTCCTCGCCAGCGACGACGCGGCGTATATGTGCGGCAACGAGCTGATCGTCGACGGCGGCTACACCGCGATCTGACCCAAATCCTTCAGAACAGGACGGAAAATATGAGCAAGAAACCGGTCATCGTCTATGGCGCCTCGGGCTACACCGGGCGCCTCGTCTGCGAATATCTGCGCGAGCTCGGCATCCCCTTCATCGCCGCGGGCCGCGATGCAAAGCGCGTGCAGGAGGTGATGGACAAGGTCCCCGGCATCGAGACCGCCGACTATGAGGTCGCCGAGGTCGAGCATAATGTCGAGGCGCTGACCAAATTGTTCAAGGGCGCCAGCGTCGTGTGCAACATGGTCGGCCCCTTCATCAAATATGGCCCCGAAGCGGTCGAGGCGTGCCTCGCCGCCGGCTGCCACTATCTCGACACCACCGGCGAGCAGGACTGGATGATGCTCGCACAGGAAAAATGGGGCGACGCCTTCGCGAAAAAGGGCCTGCTCCTCTCCCCCTGCGTCGCGCATATGTACACGACCGGCGAGATCGCCGCGAACATCGCGCTCGAAACGATGCCCGGGCTCGATACGCTCGACATGCTCGTGCTGTGGAAGGGCTTCCCGACCTATGCCTCGGTCCAGACGATCTTCACCATCCTCAAGGCCGACTGGTATTATCTCGAGAACAACCAGTACGTCCAATGGCCGACGCTGACGACGACCGAGTGCCAGGTCCCCGGCCAGCACGCCACCGCGCTGACGCTGCCGTGGGGCGGCACCTCGCACCCCCTGTGGTTCAAGAACGACCCGCGCGTCTCGACCGTCAAGGTCTATGGCGGCGTCTTCGCGCGCGAGGTCATGGACAATGTCGTCGCGATGACCAAGATGGTCGACACCGACATCAAGCCGCTGCCGTTCGAGGAACAGGAAGCCGCACTGTCGAAAATGGCCGAGTCCATTCAGGGCGACATGCCGCCGCGCGAAAATCCGCGGCTCAACACCAGCATCGACTCGGTTTACGCCTCGGGTCCGCTCGGCCGCGTCCATGTGCTGCTCCACGGCAATTGCAACTACAAGCAGACCGGGCTGATGCAGGCTTGGGCCGCTGCGAACCTGCTCCAGCAGTCCCCGCGCCGCACCGGCTTCGCCTCGGCGTGCCAGGCCTTCGGGCATCGCGAGATCCTCGGCGTGATGCGCCAGTTCGGGCTGGTGCTGAAACCGATCGTCACGGTCAACGACTGAGGAGGGAGCCGATGCGGCTGGTCGACTGGCTCGACAAGGGGGCGTCGCTCGGCGCCGATGCCCCCTGCTTGACGATGGACGGGCAGAGCCTGTCCTACGCCGAAGTCCAGACGCTGACGCACCGCGTCGCACGCGGCCTCAACGCGTCGGGCATCCTGCCGGGCCAGCATGTCGCGATCCTGTCGGGCAACGACCCCACCGCCTTCGCCTGCGTCTTCGCCATCTCGCGCGCCGCCGCGGTATGGTGCCCGATAAACCCGCGCAACGAAGCCGCCGAAAACGCCTATGTGCTCGATAATTTCGACTGCACCGCGCTGATCTTCCATTCGAAATTCGCCGATCTCGTCGACGAATTGCGCGGGCAATTGCCCAGGTTGAAACTGCTCGTCTGCCTCGACACCGAACAGGATTTCGCACCGTCGCTGGCCGAGTGGCTGGCCGGCGTCGACGCCAGCCCCTTCACCGCCGAACCCGTCAGCGACCTTGCGATGCTGCCCGGTACCGGCGGCACCACCGGCCACCCCAAGGGGGTGATGCTGACCAATCGCAACCTCGAGGCGATGACCGCACTGACCCTGATCGGTTATCCGTTTGCGGACCGCCCGGTCTATCTCGCGATGGCCCCGCTCACCCATGCCGCGGGGGTGCTTACCTTCCCGATCATGGCGCATGGCGGCGAGGTCGTGATCATGCCCTACCCCGACATCGGCGAATTCCTCGCGCTCGCCTCGCAGCACCGTGCGACGCACACCTTCCTGCCGCCGACGCTCATCTACATGCTGCTCGATCACCCCGCGCTGCCCGTCACCGACCTCTCGGCGATGATATGCTTCTGGTACGGCGCCGCGCCGATCTCGCCCGCGCGGCTCGCCGAGGCGATCGAGCGCATCGGCCCCATGGCGCAGCTCTTCGGCCAGACCGAGGCGCCGATGATGATCTCGATGATGGCCCCCGCCGACCATCTCAATCCCGACGGATCGATCGCGCATCATCGCCTCTCGTCGGCGGGCAGGCCCGGCCCGCTCGTCCGCGTCGCGATCCTCGATACCGAAGGCCATGAACTGCCGCAGGGCGAGCGCGGCGAGATCGTCGTGCGCGGGTCGCTAGTCATGGAGGGCTATTACAAAAATCCCGAGGCGACCGCCGAGGCGACGCTGAACGGCTGGCACCGCACCGGCGACATCGGATATCTCGACCCCGACAATTATCTGTTCATCGTCGATCGCGCGAAGGACATGATCATCACCGGCGGCTTCAACGTCTATTCGGCCGAGGTCGAGGCGGCGCTGCTCGCGCACCCCGCGGTACAGGACGGCGCGGTGTTCGGCCTGCCCGACGACAAATGGGGCGAACGCGTCTGCGCCGTCGTCCAGCTCCGCGCTGGGCAAAGCGCCGACCCGGCCGAGATCATCGCCTCGGTCAAGGCCGCAATCGGCAGCGTCAAGGCGCCGAAGAGCCTCGAAATCTGGCCCGACCTGCCGCGCTCGAAGGTCGGCAAAGTGCTGAAGAAGGATATCCGCGCGGCAAAGCTCGCGGCGGCAAGCGACGGCTGAGGCGCTTCACTCGGCGTCGGGCTTCGCGCGGCGCTTTTCCCAGAAACTCTCGACGAACCCCAGCACGGTCAGCATCACAAAGCCGATCACGCTCGCGATCGCGACGAGCGGCCATTGCGCCGCGCCGCACGCGACCCCGATCACCGCCGCGAGCCACAAATGCGCCGCCGTGGTCAAATTCTTGACCTCGCCCTTGCTGAACACGATCAGCCCCGCGCCGATGATCCCGATGAAGGCGCCCGTCGCCTCGAAGATGCGCAGCGGGTCGGCGCGGTCGCCGCCGATCTGGCCATAGAGCGCGATCATCGACACCGTCATCGCCGCCGCCGCGAAGCAGATCAGCCCATGCGTGCGAAACCCCGCCGCATGTCCGCGCACCTCGCGGTCGAGCCCGAGCAGCAGCCCCAGCACCGCCGCCGCCCCGAGCCGCGAGAGCAGGTCGAGGTCGATCCACTGGACGAGTATCGGCGCATTGAGTTCCATCACCCGTGATAGCGCGGCAGGCCGCAAAGGGTTCCGATGGTGGAAGTGGTGCACCGCGACCGGCGAAGATGAGCAATAGCGCCTCGCTATCGTTCCATAGAATGCCCCTCACACTCCAGCGCCGCCGCACCCCGTCCAACTTGGATGTCTGAAATGGGGTGGGGCGCGGACGTTGATGATCGAAGCCCGCACATTATCTGCGTACGCAATCTACCAGCGTAGGCGACGCTTGATACGACCCCACAGTGTAACCCGCTGATTCATATTTGCAGGCGCGCCGCCAAGACGAGTGGCGGGCTGACCAGCGAAGACGATATTGAGCATTCCCTTGGTCAAACCTTCAGGAACAGAGATTGCTGCCGATGCAGAATCTAGGAGCACGCCATCGACGAAAACCTCCACCGTCGGAGCGCTTGCCCACACGACGAGGTGCTCGGGGGTCCATTCGACCTCGCCAAAGGCACGCCCACTAGGCGGCCGCATGGTTATGGTCGATCTAGCTGGCACAACAAACTCTTCGGCCCATGGCTCAAGCCACACCAAAAGCTCGTCGCGCCCAAGGTTGGAGAGGCTCCATTGATTGTCTAGCTCAGTCATCGCGATCAGCATTCCAGATTGAGTTTAGGCTTTTCCTCCCCTCTTCACTCGGCTGCAGCAGACGCGGTCGCGGCAGCTTTTCCATCCCGGTCACATGCGTGATCCGCCATAAGGCGATACAAGGCTTCAGTTCAGAGCAGATAGCACGCTGCGCCGATCATCCGAAGGCAGCGGGGCTGGCGCTCCGGGTCATTGCTCCGCTGCGTTCGTCCATCGAACGCAGCGGAGCAATTCGTCATTTTGCCTTGGAGATTACAACGAGCGGCTTTTTGACTGTGACGAAGCGGCGGATCATATCCTGAACCTTGGCAGCCGACACCGCTTGCAAGCCAGAAACTTCATCCGTCACCGACTGCTTCAACGCGGGATTGCGGAGAATAAGCGGAAGACGGCCGATCCAATATTCATTGTTTTCGAGCCGCTTCGTCGCGCTTTCGATCAAGGGCTGAAGCGCGCGCTCGAATTCGTCGTCGCTCACCGGCTTGGCAGCCATAGCGGCAAGTTCCTGATCGAGAATCGCGCGGAAAGCGGTAAAGTTCGCCTCGGGCGTCTCGATGGCCGCGCCGATATAGCCTTGTCCCGGCAATTGCAGCGAAGCGAGCGACGAGACCTGCGGCGAATATGTAATCCCGATCTTCTCGCGCACTGTATCGACGAGACGCGACTGGAGGATGGCCGACGCGACATCGGCGGTGTAGCTGAGCGCGGGGTCGGCCTGATAATCGGGCATAGGCCAATAGACGCCATAGAAGGCCTGATCGGCGCGGCCGCTGTGGGTCACGACATAAGGGGTGTTGCGCGCGGCAAGTGGTGCAATGTGCACATCGGTGCTTGCCGGACGATTCTCCACTTTGAGCGCGCCAAAGGTCTTCGCGGTCGCTGCAATTGCGTCATCAACGCTGATGTCCCCGACGATCGTCACGTCGGCCGGACCGGCGAGCGCGGGGCGCAGCAGCGTCACCACATCGTCGGCCTTGGTGGCTGAAAGATCCGCCGGGGCAGGCAGCGAGGCGAAGCGCGTATCGCCCCCGGTCGTGACGCGATCGACTTCGAGGTTGAACATGGCACCGGCATTGGCCTCGACCTGTCCCGCAACCATCGGTGCGACCGCGGCTATCTTCTCGCCAAGCTCGGGCCGGAACCCCGGATCGCTGGCGAAGGCGGCGAGAAGTTCCATCTGACTCTCGAAATCGGCAGGACGGGTGGTGCCGGTCAGCGCATAGCCGCCACGATCGGCAGTGGCAGCGATGGCGATCGACTTGCCGCTCGTCTGCGCCCATTGGGTGACATCGCCGGTGGAGAGCTTGCCGGTCCCGCCGACCGAGAAAAGATCGACCGCCCAAAGGGCGCGCGCGAGTTCAGCGGGCGCGCCTTTGCGGCCATCGCCGAACCAGGCAGCAACTCTGATCTTGCCTTCCTCGAACGGGGTGCGCTTGACGAGGAGGCGCGCGCCGTTGGCGAAGGTCACGAGCGTCGTGCCAAGCTTTTCATCCTCGCTCCGCGACACGACCGTGCCGGCTTTGCCGAAATCCGTATAGGGCCAGACGATCGCGGCCTGTTGCGCCTGCGCCGCAAGCGGGCGGGCATAGGCCTCGGCAAGACCAGCGCTCAGGACTGGGACGGTAGCCGGTCCTGTTTGCGCGGACCGGAACAATATCGGTCCTTTGCCCACGAAGGCAGCGCGCAGCGCGGTGGTCGCTTCGTGGGCCGTCAGCTTGGAGAGGACATCCCTGACGAGCACCAGGTCTTGCGCCGGGCTGGTGAACAGGGCGCTTTCGTTCACGGTCTGGAGCAGCGTATCGGCGAGTTTGGCATTTTCGCGCGTCGCCGCCTGCGACGCCAGCGTCTCGAAATAGGTGCCAAGCACCGTCTTCGCACGTTCGAGTTCGGCCGCACCGATCCCTGTCTCGACGAGCCGGCGTTGCTCCTCGGCGACGGCATCGACCGCCTCGCGCCACTTGTCCGGCGCGCCGACGATCGCAATCTGGGTGAGCGATGCCGTGCCGACGAGAGCGGGAACCTGCGCCGCCTGTCCCGCGACGAACGGGCTTCCGGGCTTGGCAGCCCGGTCGGCGAGGCGATTGTTGAGCACCGTCAATCCGACAAGCTGGATGAAGCGCTCGCGCTCGACCGCTTCGGTAAACGCCCGACGATCAACCGGTCCGATCCAGCTCAGCGTCACAAGGTCTTGCGTGCCCGCTTCGACATGCTCGGCGGCCGATTCTTTGGGGGCGGGCGTGCCGAGATCGATATCGTCCCCGGTCCCTGCCGGTCGCCAGTCGGCGAAGCGCGCCTTGATCTCCGTCTCGACCTTTGCCGGGTCGATGTTGCCGACGACGATCAGCGTCGCATTGTCGGGACGATAGTTGGCGTTGTAATAGCGCCGCAAGCGCTCACCGGTCGCCGCCTTGATCGTCTCGATGGTGCCGATCGGCCAGCGTTGGACAGCGCGCGTTCCGGCGAGCGCATTGCCGAGGTTGGCCTTGAGAGCGCGATAAGGCGGCGTGTCGCGCAGCCGCTCTTCGGACAGGATCACACCCTTTTCGGCCTCGACGAGCGTGTCGTCGAGCTTGAGGCGTCCGCCAATCTCCCGGAACAGCATAAGCCCCGTGTCGAGCGAGGCGGCGTCGGCCTTGGGGAAGTTGAACATATACACCGTTTGCTCTTGCGACGTGGCGGCATTGGTGTCGGGACCGAACTGGAGTCCGAGGCGCTGCAACATGCGCACGACCTCGCCGTCGGGAACATTGGTGCTGCCGCGGAACGCCATATGTTCGAGGAAATGGGCAAGGCCGCGTTCCTCGTCGCGTTCCTCGATCGACCCCGAGCCGATCCGCATCCGCATCGCAACACCGTCAGCCGGCGTGGTGTTGCGCATGATCGCATAGCGCAGGCCGTTCGGAAGTGTTCCGAAGCGGACGGCGGGATCGGCTTGCCGACCCGTATAATCCTGGACCCATTTATCGTCCTGCCGCTGGGGAGCCTCGTCAGCGAATGCAGGCTGGCTCAGCAGCAGTAGTGCGGCGAGTGTCGCGCGGCTCATATATTTCATTCGGACGGTCCTTCGCTGGTGTCGCTTTGCTCCGGCAAAGCGGGTCGGGGGGCAAGTTGCTCTCTCGGGATTTCGTGAAGCTGGCCTGCGACCATCACGAGAATGCGCTCGGCAATCTCGATCGTTTCCTTGCGGTGCGCAATGATGATGCGGGTAATACCCATCGCGCCGATGGCGGCGTTGACGGCTTGCTCGTGCGCCGCGTCCAAATGCGCGGTGCCCTCGTCCATGACGAGGATTTTGGGCTGCCGGTAGAGCGCGCGTGCGAGCAGCACACGCTGCTTCTGACCGCCGGAAAGTGTCGAACCCATATCTCCGACCAGCGTTTCATATTGCATCGGCATTTTCGCGATATCATCATGGATCGACGCCGCAACGGCGGAGGCGACCACCCGCTCCATATCGACCGCCTCGTCGAACAGCGCGATATTGTCGGCGAGCGTGCCCGCGAACAGGCTATCTTCCTGCAAAACTGCCGCGACCTGGCCGTGGAAGCTCTTGTAGCCGAAGCGCGCGAGCGGAAGGCCATCGACGACGACATCGCCATTATCGGGCTCGACAAGTCCGAGCAGCAGCTTGACGAGCGTCGATTTGCCGCCGCCAGAAGGGCCGGTTATCGCGACATGCTCGCCGGGCTCGACGGTGAGATTGACGCCTTCGAGGACGAGCGGATCGCTCGGGGCGTATCGGTAAAAGACGTCCCGCAGTTCGATCCGGCCCTTAAGGGGCGTCTCGATGTCGGCGCTGGCACCGAAGCTCTTGTCTTCGTCAGACAAGGCTATGTCCGACAGGCGTTCAAGATGCAGCCCGAGCATCTTGAAGGCGATGCCTTGGTCGATCAGTGCCGCCGCCTTCTGAATGAACTGGGTCTTGTAAGCCATATAGGCGAAGACCATGCCGACGCTAAAGCCCGCGCCCTCGATCACGAAGCCGATCGCGAGCCAGATGGTGACGATATTCTCGATCCCGAAGATCAGGATATTCGCGGTTTGCTGCCAGATGGCAATGCGCGCGACGCGCACGTCGGCGTTCACGGCATCGGTGAGCCGCGTCTGCCAGAGGGCATGGCGCAAGGTCTCGCGGCCGAACAGGCGCAGCGTCGTCATCCCGCGCAGCGTTTCGATCAGCGTCGTCTGCTCCTTGCCACCGGTGATGATCGCGGCTTCCTGCGCTTCGCGTTCGAAGGCGAAGGAAACAAACCGGACCAAGCCATAGAGCGCGAAGGCGACTAGCGCGACGAAGGCAAGCAGCGGACTATACCAGAACATCAGTGCCAACGTCAGGATTGCCATTGCGCCGTCGACGAGCGCGGCGACAGCGCCCTGCGTCAGCATATTTTGAATAGGCAGGATCGACTGGAAGCGCGACAGGATGTCGCCAGTGTGCCGCTTCTCGAACCAGTCGATCGGTAAGCGGAACAGGCGTCGCGCAATGTTCGAGGCAAGCCCGAACCCGAGCGACGTGCCCGCGACGAGCAGCACGAACGAACGCAGTAGCGTCGCGCCTACGTTGATCAGTGTGAACAGAGCGAAGCCGAGTGCGAGCACGGTCAGCAGGTCGTTGTCGAGCGCGGGCAGCGCATTGTCGATCGCGATCTGCATATAATAGGGCGAGGCGAGCACGAAGGCTTGCAGGACGAGGCTGAGCACGAGCACCTGTGCGAGCGCGCGCTTCATGCCCGTCATGCGCCGCCAGAGCTGCGACAGTTTGAGCCGTTCGCGCTGCTTGCCGGTCTCGAAGTTATCGCTCGGACGAAGCTCAAGCGCGACGCCGGTGAAGTGGTCGGACACCTCGGCCATCGGCATCCACCTCGAACGCCCGTCGGGGTTGTGTATCAGCGCCCGATCGCCCTTCACCCGTTCGAGCACGACATAATGGTTCATATCCCAATGCAGGATGCAAGGGACGTGGAGGTTGGCGAGTTGTTCAAGCGGCAGCTTAACCGCGCGCGGCGTCAGCCCGATCTTGTCGGCGATCCCGATCAGCGAACGGAGCGCTGCACCGCGCAAGCTCGGCGCGAAGCGGCGGCGCATGCTGCCAAGGTCGATGTCGAGGCCGTGGTAATTGGCGACCATCGTCAAGGATGCAAGGCCGCATTCGGCAATCTCGGTCTGGCGCACGAGGCGCACCCGCGCGCGGGTCAGGAATCCAAGATCGAGCATGATATTTGCCCCCGTGCCCAGCCTATCGCCGCTGCACGGCGAACAATGGCTCAAACAGCCATTCGAGGAGCGATTGCTTCTCGGTCACGATGCGGGCGGAAAGCGTCATTCCTGACACCAAGGGTTCATCGCGGCCGAATGCGGATACCGCCGCCCGGTCGAGCGCAACCATGACGGGGTAAACGGGGATCGTTGTCCCGCCCGGACCGTCTACGCCGATCGAACTCGTCGCGACGGTCAGCACCTTCCCCTTCACCGTCCCGAAACGCTGATAGGGAAAAGCATCGACCGACAGGCGCACCGTCTGCCCCGGCTTGACGAAGCCGATCGCGGCACTCGGCACCGCCAGTTCGGCGCGCAGCACCGACCCCGCCGGCACAATGGTCATCAGCGGAGTCTGGGTGCTGGCGGGCTGTCCAATGCGTGCGGTGAGCGCCGTGATCTTACCCGCGACAGGTGCGCGCAAGACATAGGCGCGCGATCCCGCCGTGCTCGCCGCTTGCTGCGCGACCTCGGCGCGGCTTGCCGCGAGGCTGGCATGTTGCGCCTGCGCCTGCGCGGACACTTGCCCTGCGCTTCGTTCTGCTTCCGCCAAGGCAGACCGCTTCGTAGCGAGCGATTGGGTCAATTGTGACAGGCCTTGCCGCCGAGCAAGCAATGTCTCTTCGCGCACCTGCAAGTCGCGCTGACTGATAAAGCCACGCGCAGCGATTGTGCTGGCGCGGTCATAATCCTTCTGCGCGGATTCGATCAGGTCGCGTTGCAGGCCGATTTGCGATTGGAGCTGGGCGATCTCGGCGGTGAGGCCCGAGCGCTGCGCAGCAAGCTGGCGAAGCTGAGCGTTCGACGCGGCATTGGCGGCGGTCATTTGCGCGGCAAGGCTGACATCCTGATTGGCAACGGCCGCCGCTATCTGCGCGGCCGTCGAAACGCCGCTCGCGCTGTCTTCCTCGGCGCGGATCGACGCGAGTTCGGCGCCTGCTTCGACCGTCTGTCCATCGCGGACCGATAAGGATGAAATGACGCCGCTGCGTGTTGGAAGGATCGTCGCAACGCCCTTGTCGGGCGTAATCGTGCCGGTGACGGTTTCGACACGCGAATAGCTCGCAAGCGACAGGAAGGCGACGGCAACCGCTACGCCGCCAAACAGCAGATAGCCGATGCTCTGCCACGGCACTGGCACCGCTATAGAAACGTCCCCCGAAAGATGTTCGGCTCGTTGGGATAGAACCTCTAGACGGAACAACGAAAAATCCCGAACCACCAATTCATGAAACAAAGAGGATTAAGTGCATCGAAGCATCTTGCGGCGATCAGGGGGCGAATAGCCTAAGAAATAAGTCTTTGAATGAAAAATGACAGAATGATGAGTCCAAAGCACAGCAATATATAATATTTGAAATTGGCGACCACGATATTTCCATCATTCAACTTTTCACTTTTTCCGGATCGCGGCAAGGCGGATATGGAGCAAATCAAGCCCAATACAAATATAGACCCTATGCTAACCATAATCCCCTTTATTAAGATGGGGCTCTCTACAGGGAGTTCCATTGGATAAACAAAAACCGAAAAAGCGGAAATCAAAAAAAGGAATAAAGCGTCAAACGACATGGGGTTAAATTCAAATCTCGAATTAAACTCCTGTGCGCGAAAGAAACTCTTTACAACTATTTTTGCCATACCAAGCTCCAAGCTATACTGGGAGTGGCGCAGCCACTCCCAGCTTCACGCAAATTATTCGCTCAGGGCCGCGAGCGCCGACCCAAGAGCCATAACGGCAGAGGTCGCACCATATACCGCAGCGGCGGTTCCCGTCACTCCGACAATTGCAGGAGCAGCCAGTACGAGCGCTGCGCCGCCGGTGATAGCTGCCCCCACGGCGAGTACTGTCGATACCGTGGCCTTGGCGCCATCGACCTGTTCGATCTCATCGAAGCTCAATTCCTGGATTTCGCCAGCGGGCGAAAACTGTGCCTGATCATTTACATAGGACATGCGCTGCTCCCTTTCGCAGTTGCACCGACAGGCAGATCCCTGACGATGCCGTGGAGGCTAAGGGAGTCTCAAACCGAGTCAATAGAACATTTTAATCTACCCTCTATATTTACGCCATTTTGGATCGAATTTCCGTGGAGCTCTGAGCTTTTCGACGATCCCCGCACATCAATACGCGTTTCAAAAGCGCGAATTTCTCCAATCCAAGCGCGCGCTCAAATGCCAGCAGTTCGAGAGCATCGACTCGTCGTCCTCCGATTTCGATCATCGATATGAACTTTTGCCCGACCCCCATGCGCGCGCCCAATTCTGTTTGTGTGAGACCGGCATCGCGGCGAGCATCCTCTATGATTTTCGCGAGCGCCAGATAGGCGTCGCGCGAGACGATTTTTGACATGTTTTTTCCCCAGAGGAGCGACCCCGACTATCATTAACAGAAAATTAACAGCGACTGGAAGTCGGATAATGGCCGCTTCGCCCGATTCCACCGAGAGTCGACTTTGAAACACGCTATCGTCGACCTGTCTCAACATCTTCGTCGAACCGCGCCGCTGGTGGGGCGACCTTGGTCGAACAAGTCCAGCCCCATGGGATATCGACCGACGGGCGGCCGCAAAACTATTGCTTCTGGGGCGACTGGGGCGTTGAAGAGCCATGGCCCGAATGATGAGAACCGCAAGGATATTTAGGCTTGCTCTATCCGCCGGGGTCGTCCCCGTCGGTCAATCCTTCGATTGCACACCAACGGTTGTATGGGACGGCATCGGTTGCGAATAGTAATCGCGAAACATTCTGGGGATGTCGCGAATCATCGTCGTGGCGCGACGCCCTTTTCCTAGCCATCGCTCAGCTGCATGACACGCGGCCGCGGCCGCTTTTCCATCCCGGTCACATGCGTGCACCGTCAGAATGGGAAACGGACTTTTAAGTTCGATTGCCGATAAGCGCGCGGACACCGAGGAGTTGGACGGCAAGTAATGACCATTGACCGCGGATCATTCGAACCGCTCTCGAGCGATCACGTCAGTCCCACGCTCAAAATGCTGGAGGCGGACCGGGCGAGTGATAACCCGCGCTATGCGATCCATGAGCCAGAAGCCGCTTGCACCAGTTGCCCCATCGCTGTGTGGTATCTGGAGGGAGACGATCTGGAGTGCTTCTGCCCAGCCCTTCATAAAGGTGTCTGGGGCCTCAAAATGTCAGCGATCAAACTTTGCGACGCCCGCGAACAGGCAATCGCCGAGTGTAGAGCCACGGGACGAGCGGCAGCAATTCCTGAGTAGGCCCTCCCACAATTAACGGCCGTGGTGATAAGGGACGGTCAAGGAGTTATGGTTGTCTACCGTCCGAAATCTTTGTCGGGCCGGAATGGGGGGAGGCTCCTTCTCGGCTCTTTAGGGTCAGGCTTTTGTTCGCCCGACGAACCCAGCGCAATCGATGAATCCGGCATATCGAGGCGCCGTGAACGGCGCCATCGTGCATCGTGCTTCGCGCGCGCTTCGGCCGCGGCAACCAGCATCAGTTCGTAGGGCGACAGGCTTTGCGGCGGCGTTGGAGGACTACTGGACCGTTCAGCTGAAGAAGAACGTCCGTCCCCAGGAATTCCCGCGCTGCCCGTCGTTGATCGATCAGGTGTGACCGCAGGCATTTCAATAGATGGTGCAGGAGACGGCAGAGTCGCGGCGACCGGATTAAGTTGGGGCTGGGACGGCGCGTCCACCAGACGTTCCAATGCCGCCTGCACCATTGGTTCTTCTTCCCATGCTCGGAGAAGATTGCGAATTTGAGGTGGTGCGCTTTCAGTCGCCGTCCACTTGTTTCCGACCTTGCGGATGCTGCCCGGAGACGACCTGCAATATTGAGAAATCTGGGAGATTTCACTCCTTTGCCGCTGCAAAATTTCCTGAATATCGCGTGCGAGTTCCGTAGGCGGGATCGCGGAGGGTTCGAGCCCGTGGCGCTTAAGCGTGGCCGGATCCCACACCGGCTTTCCGTCCTTGATTGCAATGTGGCGCCGCCTTAAGCGGAGCTCCTCCACGAAATCAATCCATGCTCGCTGGTGCTGCGCCTGTTGGGCCTCCGCTGCCGCTGCGGCTGCAATATCTGCAGCACGTCGACGATCATTGCGATGGCGCTCCGAGAGCGCCGCGCGGCGGGCATTGTCATCCATAGCCTGCACACGTGCGGCCTCGGAAGCATCGAGCCGCGATAAATCCAACTCAAGTCCGAGCTTGCCAGTCTGATATGGCGCAACTTTCGCCCCGAGCAAAGCCGCGCGACCTGCTTCGTTGGCCGCAACTGCGGTAGCAGCCGCGGTGGCCAGCCGTTTCTGATCCAGCCGCCGCCGCAAAGCCCCAAGCTGCCCCACCGCTTGGTCCAGCCCTGTGCGGCGCGCTTCCAACAAATTCCGGTGCGCCATCATCCGTCTGATGGTGGCCGCGATGCTCTGCACGTCGGCGCGGCCCTTTGGCACGTAATGATCGGCCCGTGCCTGAATTGCCGTTCGGACACTGGTAGCGCCCGACGCAATCTCGCGGATGATTACGACGTCCGGCAAGGGGCGGCGACGCGAGGGGATAGCGATGTCACGAATACGTCTCGTAAGTTCGGCGAGGCTGCCGCGCTGCGCGTCAAGATTGCGGCGTCTCGCCGCGATCTCGACGCTACGCGCTAGCAGCGCGGTTTCGCGCTCGGCTAGAGCAAGCTGCTTTGTGGTTCTATCGCCCGCGGCGCCCAACTCATTGAGCGCCACGATACGGGCGTTGCTCTCGATAACGGCGACTGTTTCGCCGCGGTCAAATGCCGCCATGCGTTCCGGCCCCACCCGCTCCTGACGATGGGCATTCAGGCCGCGCGCCTGATAGCTGAGATGCGTGAAACGTGTCGCCAAACCCGCGTGTCGACAGGCCTGATTCATGTGCGCCGCGCAGAGCGCGCGCAGCCGGAACAGGCCTGCCTTATCGGTGAGACCGTTGACCTTCTCCTCCGCGAGGTCCCACTGATAGGATGCGGTGCGTTCGCAGGGCCGGGTCGAAAACACGATATGGGCGTGAACATTGCGCCGATCGCTCAATTCGTCCGGCACATGGAGAGCGGCAGCATAGGGCAAACCGAGCCGACCAAAAGTCCGTTCGCAGAACTCGTATACGAACGAACGGCGCTGCCCGGCACTCAGTTCATGCGGCAAGTTCAGCACCACACGATACTGGACCTTGGCGTTGGCCCGATAGCCTTCCTCGACGGCCTCCAGCATGCGCCAGGCCGCTTCGATTTCTTCGACGCTCTCGCCCATGTTGCTGATCGGATGGGCCAGCTGAACATCGCCCTCTTCGAGCGACCCATCGCGAAAAATATACTCAATGTGGGCTGCGGCAAGGCCGGAACGCCAACCCTTCGAGTTGAAGCCCTTGTAGGTGACGTTCATATAAAGCGCGACACGGCCGCGAGCATCGATCAGCGGGGTCCGATATCGACGTAGCGGGCGAGCAGCGGAAGGCGCCATTTTCGATCTGCTGATTTTACGGTCGGATGCCGGTCTGAATGGCGGGCTTTGCATCTTTACCCGAAACGTGCGCCCCCATCCCGGTGCAATGCTTTCGGCAAGCTCGCGCTGCAACGCTCGGTCAGCGATGGCGTAAGCTCTTTCGGCCCCGGCCTCGCGCCTGCGGCGCATCGTGGCAACGCGATTGATCGCGCCTGCGATCGTGCGGTCGGCGGAAGCTAAACGGCGCGCGGTGCGGTTTGGCGCCATGAGAATCGCGAAGGCCCGCGCGTCGGCCTGCGCCATTACGCCATCTTCGCCGATCAACTGCATGCTTTGCGCCATTTTGCTCACTTGAAAGAGGGGGGTGGGACGAAAGCCATGGGCCTGTTGACCCCGGTCAACGTTTCTTTCGCACTCCCACCCCCCTACTTCTCTTCCTGTGCTCAATTTCGATCTGTCACTCCGCGGCCACTTCTTCGGCGGGGAGCACTCCATTCGGATGCTGAACATCCGGGAATTATGTTGAGTGAGCACGTCAACAATTGCGCAGTCATGGCCGATCTCCGGCGCAGCGATTTCATAGCGGATGCGAGTGCCCCCCGCTGAGCGGCGGCGTTGCACTATCCATACCCCTCCCGTTCGATCCCGAACGAGGAGAAATGACTTGGATTATGACCGCGAAGAGATGCGCCGCCGGCGCGAGTATGAGGAAGCACTCGCCGCCCAGAAGAAGCTGGAGGAAAAGCTCGCGAGCTTAAAGCGCGCCGCCCGGACGGCCAAGGGGCGCCTGCTCTCGTCTACCACGAAGAGTGAGACATGGCACCGGATGTCGCTTGGCTGGCTCGATCGGGAGGCGGGCTATAACGGGGAAATGGCATCAGCGCGCGTGTACCTGCGTGGGCTTCCGTTCCAAGACTATGTGCAGGCGCTTGCGCCGTTTGCCGAAGGGATGCCGGGAGCCTCCAACCTCGCGATCGAGGTTGCCGCGGTTGCGGCAAACCTCTCCGACTGGACCGTCAAGGGCGACACGTTTCTTCTTGAGCGCGCTAGGCGCGACTATGCGTCAGAGAACGCATCGTTCGCGGCTTGGCAGCGCGAGCATCCCGAGCATGAAAGCTGGCGTAAGAAGCCGCCGACCCGCGGCCAGGGCTTTCTCATCACGCGCATCACCGCGGCGCAAGATGTCGAACCGCCGGTTCGGATGAATCGCGGCGAGGCGCATGATTGGATTGCCAGGCACGGCGGCAACCCGCGGCTCGCCGACGAGGTGCTGCCTTCGGCGACAAGCCTGAACCCGACCGACCAGAATGACGACGATGCTGGCGCGCCGGTCCTTGGCGAAGAAACGGTGTGATGACGGATATCCTTGAGCAGCCCCGCGACATCAGCGTCGGCGACCGTTACCAGCGGTTCAGCGACTACGCCCACCTCGTCGATATTATCGAGATCGAGATCGAGGTCATCCAGCGAGCCGAAGCCGAACTGGAAACCAACCAACAAGATGCGTCTAAGATTTGGGACTACATCGCGACGCATGCTGCCAATCTTGAAGCCTTGCTCGGGGCGCAGGAGCAATGGCTTGCAGATCAAGACGCGATCATCGGACAGGAGCTGAAAGCCCTGCGCGCCGAAATCCGGAATTTACCTTCTAAGTCCTATACAGACAGAGAATCGAGCTTCACATGAACTATATCTCCGACCTCATGAGCAACGTGCGGCAGGCGGGCATCGCCCCCGCTATTGACGCCGGCTACGCCGTGCGTCGCGGTTGGGATTATTGGGAGCCGCTTCGGCGAAGTGGTGACAGCTCGGCCCCGTTTGCTTCGAGCCGAGCTATCATGAGCGCCACCGCCAAACCTGATACAGACGGGACAGGCATGGCCCGCATTGCTCACCGCCATCTGCTCGATGACTTGCAACTGCCGCCTAACACGCTGCCCATCTTGGACGTTGGCATGACCGTCCAAGAACTGCTCGCTGGCATATGGCGGCAAAGCCTCGTCCGGCCAAGCGACGCGGGCGATCCGGTCGGTAACAATCCCTATCTCGTTTCAAACTGCCACAATATCTGCCCGTCATCGCGCTACTTGATGAGTCTGATCGGTCATCCGCCCCGTGATCTCGCGCTATGGTTTAATGAACTGCGCCGGTGCGACCCCGACTTGTTCAGGCTGGTCATCGCGAAAAACTTTAAAGCGGCACTCGAATACGACCCTGACGTTGTCGGCTACACCTGGCCCGACATGGTGCGCAAGTTGTGGCGGGATGGCGAAGCTGATTATCTCCCTCCATTCCATACAGCAGTTTTGTATGCGGAACTCGCCCGCACAGCCATGAACCACGTTGGCCTCGTTGAGTGTGCTTTCGACGGTGAAGCCGAACTCACCACCAAGAAAATGCTCGATCGTGTCGGCACCAATTTCGGACCGGGGAAGACGACCGCGGCCAGTCGCGCCATCAGCTATGCCCCATTCCAGACGCTGGCACTAGGACTGCCAGACAGCATCAATGAGGCCCAAGACATTCCCGCTATGGAGACGTGGGTGCAGACAGCAGCGTCACATATTGCGCTCGTGGCGGGCGAGCTAGAGAGCATCGATATCGCACCCACAACCGAAGTTCAGGCAAAGTCCCTGCGCGCCGGTTTTGCAGCGCACCCACAATTTCTGCCCGAACCTCGCAAGGGAAAAGGAAGCTCGATCCAACCGCGGCGAACCAGTATATTTTGGGGAGTCGCCTGGCGGCTTAATGCCGCGGTGCGGCTGCTCGAAATCGCCGAAACCGCCCGCGAATGGAACAGGCTTTACCGACCTTCCGGCCCCCAATTGCCCGTTGCGACTAACTACCGCAAGGCGAACCCCGTTGCCCGCGCCATCACAGCCATCCGCTTCCGCTGGACCGCCGAAGCGAGTCGGCCCGCCGCCAAGACATTGCTGGGCGAGGTTCTGTCGAAGGCGGAAAAGAAGGAGTTGCGGTTTCTGCAGTGGCTCCCCGAGCAGATAGAGCCTTTGACGATTGACGACCATTTAGGCGCCAAGTCTGGTCTTTCGCTTCAAGAGGATGCCCTTGCAGAGATCGGCCGGCTGCCGAAACCCGGCGAGCTCGGTTATTCTGCGCGCAGTCAGGCGCATCTGTGGCTCGATGATGTCGGCGACGATATCGCACAGTATCTTCAGCTTGAGAAAGTGGCTGTGCACGAACACAGCAAAGCGCTGCACGGCAATTCGCTTCCCAGTCGACAACGCCCCTCAGGGATACCACCAGAAATCGTGGCCATGCTCGCCAAGCGACACGGGATCACGATGGGTCACGGAGCAATCGGCCATAATCAAAAATTGCCGCGTCTCGGATCTCCGAACGAAATGACGTCTGCGACCGCTGCCTCTTTGGGCGCTCAGTTTGAAGGGCAGCGCGTCTCGCCACTGTCGACTGATCCTATGTGGGCGCGACTACTCCGCAATAAGAAGAAGAAGTCATAACGGTCTGAGCGCAGCGCTAATCCGCGGCAGTTAACTCGTCAACATCCGCGATCAGCGAAGCGACCATGCGTCAGAATCGCGAGTGCCCCCCGCTGAGCGGGAACGTTGGCATCGGCACGATCGGCGCATGGATCAGTCTTCATCCTCTTTTCAACAGGCATCGGCCACGACGCAGTCGTTGTCTTCGCTGACTCCTGCGCGAACAAAAAGCACAGAGAGGCTTGTCACGACGGCCTTCGGCGATTCATGGTCCACACTCGACGCCGAAGTCGCATTAATCGACCGGCTGTTTGGGTGCGAGATCGCCGCCCTGTTCGAAAGGAAGTGAATCATGATAGCGACCGGGACATCGTTTGAAGGCAAGCGGGTCGTCATTTATACCCGCGCGTCGACCACGCGGCAGGAGAAGAACGACACCTCGCTCCTCGGTCAGATCGCGACCGTCGATCGCTGGATAGAGGAAAATGGGGCAACGCGGGTGCACGTCTTTTCCGAGTCGGCAGTGCCATCAAAGGCGCGCGCTGTCCGCTCCGAGAAATGATTGCGATGGTGGATAGCGAGGACCGGCCGACGGATATCGCCCTCGTTCACTCTTTGTCGCGCGGCTTCCGAAATGCGCTCGATTTCATCCAATATCGAGAACGCCTGAAGCGCCGCGGCGTCAGGATCCTTTCGATCACCCAGAACTTCGGAGACCACCGTCCCTCGGATATGGCCGTCGCCATGCCGGCGATATTTGATGAATATCAATCTGCGGAGAATCCCAAGTGACCGGCCCCCACTGAGTGGCCCGGACGGAATGTTGGTGCAATGACGCCATCATCGCCAGTGCTGGCCGCAGGTGAAACGAAGCGGAACCGGAGGGCGATACTGGATGCCGAAGTCGCACTAATCGACCGGCTTTTCGGCGGCGAATTCGCCGCCCTGCTCGAAAGGAAATGAGCCATGGTAGCGGCAGGGACATCGTTTGAGGGCAAGCGGGTCGTCGTTTATGCCCGTGTGTCGACCACGCGGCAGGAGAAGAACGATATTTCGCTCCCCGATCAGATCGCGACCGCCGATCGCTGGATTGAGGAAAATGGGGCAACGCGGGTGCGGGTCTTCTCCGAGTCCGGCAGTGCCATCACGGACGAGCGTCGCGCCTTCCGCGAAATGATTGCCATGGTCGATAGCGAGGACCGGCCGGCAGATATCGTCCTCGTTCACTCCTTGTCGCGCGGCTTCCGAAATGCGCTCGACTTCATGCAATATCGCGAGCGCCTGAAGCGCCGCGGCGTAAGAATCCTCTCGATCACCCAGAACTTCGGAGACGACCCCGCCTCCGATATGGCCGTTGCGATGTTGGCGATATTTGACGAATATCATTCAGCCGAGAACGCCAAGCATGTGCGCCGCGCAATGCTCGCCAATGCGGTGCGGGGCTACTGGAATGGTCAGACGCCACCGCTCGGCTTCCGGACGTTCGTTGTGCCGCATGACGGGGGCAAGGACCGCAAGAGGCTCGAGCATGACCCCGAAACAGTCGATCTCATTCGGTGGATCTTTGACACCTATCACAATGGCACCCCAGAAGGTCCGATCGGCCTCACGGTGCTGGCACAGTTGCTCAACGATCGTGGCGAGCGGCTGCGGGGGAAGCGCTTTAGTGTCTCTAACGTCCACGGAATTCTCACGAACACCGCCTACATCGGTTACGTCCTCTTCAACCGACGCAATTCGCGCACAGGCGAAGCCCGGCCCGAGAACGAATGGGTGCCGATCCCGGTGCCTCCAGTCGTCAGCGAGGACGTATTCTACGCCGTCCGCAAACAGATGGCCGATCGCGATCCTCGCATGGGAGAGGCCGCGGTCAAGACCAACACCAATCTTCTAACCGAGCGCGCCACGTGCGGCTGCGGTGGCGATGGCTGCGGCGCCGGGATGATGACCAGCACCGGCAAGTCCGGTCGGTATCGCTATTACGCATGTTCGGCGCGCGTGAAACAGGGGCCCGACGCCTGCCCAGGCCGCCGCATTCCGATGGAAGAACTCGATAACATCGTAGTCAACGCGGTGTCCGAGCATCTGACTCAACCTGAGCGCCTGAGCGCTTTGCTCCAGACGTGGCTCGATCGCTCGGCGACAGCAGTCGCTGCGCGTGAGACCGACCTCAAGCGTCTTCGCGCTCGGTTGACCCAACTTGAGGGCGAGAGTGCCCGGGTCATCAAGCTCGTGCGTAACGAGGTTCTCAGCCCCGATGACCCACAGGTTGCGACCGAGTTGGCCAACATCCGCGCTCAGCGGGTCAGCGCGGAAGCAAACATTGTCGTGCTCGAACGCCAACTGGACGCGAGCGATCGCCGGATCACGCCTGCGGTGCTTGCAGGGTTTGGCGACTTGCTGAGCCGCAAGCTACGTGGACTCGATAACAAGGCGCGACGCGAATACGTCCACCTGCTGGTGGATCAAGTCGAAGTCGGTGATCGTGAAATCCGTATCACGGGGCGCAACGCTGCTCTCGAGCGCGCGGTGATTGCTTCGCAGACGCCGACGGCCCCAGTGCCCAAAGCTGAACGGAAATGGTGCACCCGACAGGATTCGAACCTGTGGCCCCCAGATTAGGAATCTGCGAATAGACCGCAGCAAAACGAGGGTTCATCTCGCCATGTTGCACCCATGTTGCATCCATATTGTGCGCCGTTGCTCTCGCAAGCCCTCGACATGAGCGAAGAATGGCGCGAGGCTGGTCGGCACGAAGAGCGAGACGGTAGGGCGCGGGACGTGTCCCCGAACAAGCCCTTGATGTTCTGCTTCATGCCAGCAACTCAGCTTGTGCTGCCGCGATCAGTGCGGCGTCGCCGGCATCATCGGCGATAAGGTGCCCATAGGTGTCGAGCGTCAATTCGATGTTCTCATGGCCAATCCAGACCTGAAGACGCTTGAGATCGATCCGCTGCTTTATCCAGGCGCTCGCCGCCGCATGGCGCAGACAGTGAAGCCCGTAGCGGGGTTTCATCATGGGGCGCTTCTTGGCGTCGAGCTTCGGCTTCCCATCGACCAGCACCGGGTCGCAGACGCCCGCATTGATCAGAAGCGGATTGAACCGGCGCTTCATCAGGTGCGAATAGTCCTGCACCCCGCCGACCGTGTTGGGGAAAACGAGACCAAGGTCTCCATTCGGACAGCGCAGCTTCCACCGCTTCAGCTCGGTCACAATGGCTTCGCCGATCGGAATGGTGCGGTAGCCAGCTTCGGACTTCGGCGCGCCGATGGCGTTGAATTTGTCGGCACGCTGGCTGACCGTCAGTGTCTTCGCCTTGAGGTCGATGTCGCTCCACCGAAGGCCCCGTAGTTCCGACGCCCGCAGCCCCGCAAAGATCGCGACCATGACCAGCGGCTTCGTCACCTCATCGGCGGCATCGAGCATGGCGACCAATTCAGCCTTGGTCGGGATGAGGACCTTCTGCTTCTCGCGCTTCGTTCGTCCCACCTTCACGCGCGCGGCGACATTCTGCGCGACAATGCCGCGACGCATTCCCTCGTTAAGTATGCTGGACAGTGCGCGCACCGCCTTGATCGTCATCGCCTTTGAGCGCGTTTCGAGAAGCTGGTCGCGGAAGGCCTCGACCTTGGGCTGAGACAGCTTGGTCAGCTTCTCGGCGCCGATCAGCGGCACGATATGCAAATCGCGCAGCGCCTTATATTGCTCAATCGTGCCGCGCTCGCGGTCGTTTGCCTCGGCGGCTTTGACCCACAGGTCAGCGGCATCCTTGACCGTGACCGACTGACTGTCGGCGACATGGAGGCCCTTGCTGACCTCCCATGCCGCATTGGTCAGCCAAGCTTCGGCATCCTTCTTGCGATCGAATTGCTTCGACCGGCGAGCGCCGCCGCCGTCGCGATAATCGACCTGCCACGCCGACCTCCGCTCTCCCCGCGCCGAAACCCATTCCCTTTTTCGGATAGCCACTGCGAATTAGGCAGCCAGCACGCAGTTGGCGGAGAATGCCGTGTCGAGTTCCGACTTTCGGAAATAGAGTCGGCGACCTTTGCGGATCACTGGGAGTTGTCCGGCGTATACCAAATGGTAGATCGCGCGTTCCGAAAGGCCGGTGTGGCGAGCTGCGGCTGAGGCGCCGGCGAGGAGGTCAGAGGAGAGCATGCAATTTATCCTGTTGATTATCATTGATTTCAACTTTATACCATATGATTGAATTAATCAACATGGGATTCTCTCACATTGACCGCCCCAAAAGAAACCGCCCGCCACCTAGCTGGAACAACCGCCACGATGATGCTCAGCAAAGCGCTGTCTGAGCGGAAGCAAAGTTCAGGAGCGAACCTCGCGCAAACAGCCCAGGCCGTTGGCATCTCCGTGGCGGCTTTAAGCCACATGGCAACGGGTCGGGGGGCCATACCCGTCGAACGAGCTCCAATGCTTGCTGAGCAGTTGGAGATGGATCTCGTCACATTCGTTTCGGCGGTTTTGCGCCAACGTCACCCTGCAGCGATGGAAATCCTAGATTCCAAGCGGGCCTCCCCCGATTTCTCTGCTCAGGAGGCGTGCAAGGCACTCATTGGTCGATCTCCGTCCCGTTTGACTGACACGCAACGCGAAATCATTCGCGAGGTGGCCAAGGATCACTGCCCGGAGGAACGATGGCTCACTCTCTCAGAGATCCCTGTCATGAAGATGGTTCGGCGCCTGCGGCCGGAGGGAGCACCAGCAGAAGACATCAGCGACATCGAGTGGATCCTGAACTATTTGAACGATGAAGTCGCCGGTCCGAGCGGGCAGACCAATAATGTCTGAGCGACGCAATTCTCAACCACGCGCGCCTCGCCGTAACCGCAGGGCTGCGATTCGCTTTGATGAAGTGACGCTCGACGCTGTAGGCAACATCATAGCTATGCCGCTGATCAACACACTTTCTTGTTTTGGAAATCCAATCGAGTTCCACAGAGGTGAATTCGACGCGATGTATAGACGCTTAAAATATGACGGATCGTTTGAAGAACGACCCCAGGGCTGCGCGGGATGCAAATCACGGTCCGCATGCGGTCAGATTGCTGAGCGGAGGATACGAGCCAACCCCCACGTCTCCCATGCCTTTTGCGCATGGCAGAAAGACGGGGGCAGCATATTGACGAAAGAGCGATACACTCTTCAGACGTTCTCTACGTTCGCGGGCGCATGTGCGGCCGCTCAATGGACCACTTCCAACGACGAGGCTCTCGCAGCCGAACGAGCTGCGCAAAACGCGAAAAGGAAGAAGAAACGCGACAGTGAGCGGCGCCGAGCCAAAAAAGGCCGTCCAATCACCGATGCTTTTGAATTCGAGCTCGAGTTGGAGTTCTGCGTCCGGCGTCACGCGCTCACGAGCGCGGCGAACGCTCCTGGTGCCCCGCCTTGGCTCCGAAACTTAAACCTCCGAACGATAAACTTCACGTGCGACGTTTGGCGCACCGAGGTGTGGCTCACTCGCAAATATCGCGGCGACATCTCTGCGCGTGACATTGCCAACAAGATGGTGACGTCGAACAGCCATGATGACAGACCATTTTCGTCGTTGAGGTCACGTGTCGTCGAAGCAAGAACGCGCGTTAGTCGGCTCGAAGCAGACGTTGATGGCGCTGCAATCTGGCCGGAGTTCATCTTTCGCGACGCCCCGGAGCCCCGTTCAGGAGGACACAAATTGAACGGGGTATACCGAGGCCGCAGTGATCAAACTGTCACCGAAATCCTAGATTTCTGACCCCGTTCAGATTTTGACCGTGCTTTGTTATACATTTCATAGAACGCCGAGCGAAGCGAGGAACGCCGAGCGAAGCGAGGCGAAGGCAAGGGGGAGGCGAAGCCTCCTCCGCAGCCGGCGCCCCGACCGAAGGGCCGGGGCGCACTTTAATCCGCATAGAGTTGTAGTCGCCCTTCGGGCGCCTACAGTGCTCGATGCTACGCATCGAGCTCTTTCCTTCTTTGATAGTCAGAATGGGCAGCACCACGCCGCAGGTGGATGTTCATTACCCACGGCACTCCAATGACCAGCAACTGCATGGCATTCATGTCAACGGCGACAGGGGAAACATATGACCCCACGCCATGCAACATTCCCGGAGTTCCCCGACTTCATCATTCTTCTGGCACCAGAAGGAAACCATGCCGACCATATGACCGCGGACTTGTATTAACGATGCTTCTCTCGAAAGTTCGGCACCCACGATCATCGTATTGACGGAGTTTATGCTGCATGGGACCGTGACAATCCCGACGTCGTAGCCCTCGCGGAAGATGGTGTCCGTGGAGCCACATGATGGCCCATGAGAGCTCGGCGGTGCTCCCAAAGTGCTGAAAGCTCCTGCCCCGTCCCCACAACATGACATTCCATCTCGTGCTACCGCTTTTCCACCCGCATCCAGACCGAGAACAAGCGAAAAGATCTCATCAACAACGACGATGAGGTCAAACATGCAGGTTTATAAAATCACCCACCGCGATGTCCCTGGGCATCTTAGTGTCTTCGCCGAGAGCGACGAACAAGCAGATGCAATCTTCATCGACTGGTTCCATGCCCGATTTGATCGCTCGCCCATGAAGTTCATGGTGGAAGACATCTCCGCGGCGCTGCGGCTTTCCAGCGAGCTCCATGAAGCCGCCCAATACTGCATGCAACCCGGCGTGGCATATGCGACCAAAGACCATGGATGGGTCATTTTGCCGCCCCTGATCGACGCGCCGGGACCTTATTACGTCACGACAAAAGCGGTCGTCTGCTATGAGTTCATCCACGCAGAAGATGGCAGCAAAGTGAGGATCAGCGTGCAATAGGCACCCCCTTCGTGGGGTGATCGGCGTGCAAAAAG
>VFQM010000020.1_pt1 | contig 199206 bp, 184 predicted proteins | sample 3512391 | NCBI WGS metagenome assembly VFQM01 (sample SAMN10412369, study PRJNA504923) | tailings metagenome | isolation source: Replicate 1 from Balatoc abandoned mine | place: Philippines
AATGTAAAGACTAATGGCTTTACTGCATCAATCGGGTTACAATGTCGTCTACGCTGATGCCTTCTGCTTCGGCCTTAAAATTGCGCACAATACGGTGGCGAAGCACGGGTTGGGCAATAGCCTGCACGTCTTCAATGTCCGGAGAATACTTGCCATTGAATAAGGCATTGCATTTGGCTCCTAAAATAAGGTATTGCGAGGCTCTTGGACCCGCACCCCACTCCAGGTATTCGTTAGCCAGGGGCGAAGCTCCGCTGGTTTGTGGCCTGGTTTTGCTGGAAAGTGCTACTGCATACTCAACTACATTGTCGGGCACAGGCACTCTTCTTACCAAATGCTGGAAAGCCACAATTTCTTCAGCGCTCACCACCTGACTGACTTTGGTTACATTGTCGCTGGTGGTTGCCTTAACTACCGCAATTTCTTCTGCCATGCTTGGATAGTTCAACAGGATGTTAAACATAAAACGGTCCAGCTGGGCTTCGGGCAATGGGTATGTACCTTCCTGCTCAATCGGGTTTTGTGTAGCCAGTACAAAAAAAGGCTGCGGTAATTCGTACTTAATACCACCAATGGTTACCGTATACTCTTGCATAGACTCCAATAGAGCCGCCTGCGTTTTTGGTGGTGTTCTGTTGATTTCATCTGCCAGGATAATGTTGGAAAAGATAGGGCCTTTAACAAACTTCAGGTTGCGCTCCTTGTCCAGGGTTTCTGCACCCACAATATCAGAAGGCATCAGATCGGGTGTAAACTGAATGCGTTTAAAATTGAGATCAAGGGCAGAAGAAATGGTTTGTACCAATAATGTTTTAGCCAAACCAGGCACACCCACCAATAAGGAGTGGCCATGACAAAAAATACCTGTAAGTACTAAGCGCACTACATCATGCTGACCGATAATTACCTTACCAATCTCTGCCTGCATTTTTTTAAACGAAGCGGCAAGGGCATCAGCAGCTTCAACATCGTTAGCAAATGGCTTCATCATTATTTATTCCAAAAGTCCGCAATAATCGTAAGTAGGATCTATGCTAATGAACACATCCTGACGGGCTTTCTCAAACCATTTGTATAAAAGTCTGTTCTTCTTTTCGTTCAGGGTAAAACTTTCAATTTTGTTCCAGTCATCTTTCAAGGAAGCTTCGTGTGGTGGGATTCTCGATTTATAGTAAAAAATCCTAACCGCGTCCTTTTGTTGATCTGTTCTATAGGCAACAGGTTTGGAGATACCGCCTACCTTCATGGTGTCAAGACTAAAAAAGATTACCGGATCAAGTTCATCTACTGACACGAAAGTACCACCGTCCTGATCTGCAAAAAATCCTCCTGTACTCTTGGTTTGATCGTCATCGGAAAACTCTTTGGCTGCTTTATCAAACTTGATACTATCGTTTAAGATGAGTAAACGAACGCTGTCCAGAAAGTTTGTTGCGTCTTTGAGGTCTTGCTCGGAAGGTGAGGGGGATATGAGAATATGACGTGAGTTATATTCATTACCTCTTCGCTCAATCAGCTGAATAATATGAAAGCCAAAATCTGTTTCAACAGGCATTGAAATTTCACCGGGTTTCAATTTAAAGCTCATGGCTTCGAACTCAGGCACCATCATACCGCGGCCAACAAAACCCATATCGCCACCGTTGGCTACCACGCTGGGGTCAGCCGAATACTGCCTGGCTAAAGTGGCGAAATCTTCACCTTTCAAAATTCTTTCGCGCAGCTCAATAAGTCTTCGTTTTGTTTCTTCTTTTTGCACATCACTCACTTTGGCTACACGCACAATTTGTCCGACTTCTACTTCTGCAGACAGGAAGGGAATTGAGTCTTTAGGTATCTTGTTAAAAAAGCGTTTAACTTCTGCCGGTGTTACGGTAACATCTTTAGTTATTTCCTCCTGCATCTTTTGTACCACCAACTGTTCTTTAACTAAATCATATATATCTGCCTTTATCTGATCTATTGATTTACCGTAAGCAGCTTCCAGTTGTTGAGGAGAGCCGTTGTACTGACCTAAAATAAGATCGAATCTTCGTTGCAGGTTATTGTCAACTTGTGATTCCTCTACAATCACTGAGTCGATTTCAGCTTTTGCAACCATTAATTTATTGCGCACTAATATGGCGAGGTATTGACAACGTGCTTCTTGCGAAGGTGTGCCACCATTGGTGATGTAATCCTGATATGCCCTCTCCAGTTCAGATTTAAGGACGATATAATTGTCAACCTTGGCTATGATTTCATCAACCACAAAGCCCTTGTTCTCCTCCTGCGCATAGGCTGATGTCGCCAGCAAGAAAACCAGTGTCAGGCATTTAAGCTGCTTCATGTTATTTATTAAAAAGTTCAAATTCATTGCTTTCCTGTGCTTTACTATATACTTCTTCTTCGAGCTTTTTTGCCAGCTCTACCTTACGTCTGTTCAAAATAACATTTACAATATCATCTCTTACAAATTGAAGGGGCGAAACGTTATCTGATATTCGATACTCATCAACCTTCAAAAAGTAGAGAAAAGCTTCATCATTTGTCTCATAATAGGGTGTATGTTTCAGAAACTGTACTTTGTCAGGAATACCCACCAGCGGGGTTCCTTTCACCAGCTCATCAAACTCCATCCAACTGGAATCGGATAAATGATAAGAGGCTGCAAAACTAAGACAATATGATTTAAGTTCTTCAACATCTTTTTCTTTGGTAGAAAAGATAAGGTCTTTGATTTTTTTTGTCCGTGGCGCATTTTGGGGCACTTTCAGAAAGGTAGCCCTCACGATATTTTGTTTAAGCACAAAGTTGTCGAGATGTTCGTTATAATATTTCTCAATTTCAGCTTGAGCTACTACTGTGTCAAGGTTTTGTTTGATGTAATATGTCTGAAATTCATAAGCGATAAGGCTATACCGATAGTCGAGTAGTTTTCTCTCCACCTCTGCCTTATTAATATCTATTTGTCTGCCCGCTTGGCGAATCAGCAACTGCTTGCGAACCCAACTGTTTACATAGGCATCCATTCGTGTTATGCTGTCATCTTTCGGTGTACCCGGTGGTACTATACCTGTCAATTCATCCAGGTAAAGGTAGGTTTCCCCTACACGGGCAACTGACGGCCTGATGTTATCTGTTTCGGATTCGCTTTTTCTTTTGATTAAATCGCATGAAGAAAGGAGCAGGCATAAAGCGACAAGGCTATAGACGAAATAGCGCTTACTCACTTGCCTGTTTTCGTTTTGACCAGACTCAGCCTGCGGTGAGCTTGCCCAATACATATTTCTTTCCTTTTGCATTTATTTTTACAGGGTATTTTTTGCGCAGTACCTCAAGCCACTGGTTTTCCAGATATGTTTGATAATCTGCTACAAGTGATCCTTTTGCTTCTTCAAACGTTCTATCGCCCGCTGGCAGTATGCGGTCAATTTTTACAAGATAATAAATTCCGTCCAACTCTATTTTTTCAAGCCCTTCCGCCCAGTTTATCTTTGCCAATACACTTCTTTCATCTTTCTCATAACGTCCCTGATCCATGCGTATGGCGTTCTTCTTCATATAGGCATTATCAATTACCGAGTCGGCTTTTAATAATACTTCCAACGCATCGAGAGCCTCTTTTTTACCAGCACTGTAGATAGTGACTTGTGCTCGTTCATCAGCTTTATACTTAATTCGGTTATTTTCAAAATAAGTACGTTGACCTGCTGTATCCGTTGATGCTCTATTCCAAACCTCTTTCTCCATGATATCAAAAAGCAAAATGCCTTCGTAATATTCATTGCTTAAAAAACGGTAATCGGCATTGGTCTTCATTAATGATTCTTCAACCACTAATTCTATGCTGTTATTAATAAAACTTTCGTATAGCTGATTAAAGTAAAGTGCTGGACTAAGCTTATTAGGCTTTTGGTTAGCTATTACATAATCGAAGAATTTTTCAACCAAAACAGGTTTGCTTTCAAGGGTAAACAAAGTTTGGGCATTTAAATCTTTTCCCTTCGCTTTCCATACTCCTTTTTGCAAAGTGCTATCTGCCAACAGCATCACCTTTTTCTTTACTTCTGCATTTTCCTGCAAGGCATATTTTTTTCTCAAATGCACGGCAATGGCTTCTTTTGCTACCTGCATTCGTTCATCGCGGCTTACCCTGCTCTTCAGGCTGCTTTCTAATTCTTTATAGGGCGGCACAGGAATTTTTCTTTCAAGTTTTACAATATGCCAGCCATACTGTGTTGCGAATGGCGTTGAATAATCCCCAGGGTTTACTAACGCAAAAGCATTATGTTCAAACTCAGGAACTGATGCCATGGCACCTACGCCAAATGGTCTGAGCTTGCCCCCATTATCTTTGGAGCTTTGGTCTTCAGAATATTGTCTGCAGAGATCATCCCAAGGCATGCCACCCTGCAGTCTGTCGTAAACATCAAAAATCTGCAATCGGGCTTTTTCATTATCACGGTCTTTACCCACACGAATTAACAAGTGAGACACCTCCACTTCACCCACGGCCTTACGCCTGTCAGCAACTTTTACCAGGTGATAACCAAAACGAGTACGCACCGGATTGCTGACTGAACCAACCGGTATTGAATACGCGGCTGCTTCAAAAGGGTAAACCATTTGCAGGGCTGTGAAGTAACCTAGATTTCCTTCATTACTTTTTGCGGATGGATCTTCCGACAAACTTGTGGCGAGTGTACCAAAATCTTCACCGGCATCCAGTCTTTTTTTAATGTCTGTTATTTTAATGTACGCTTTTAAAGTGTCTTCAGGATTTGCATCTGGATTAATTTTAATAAGAATGTGTGCTGCCTTTACCTCTTCAAGCATTCGGTTATAGGTAAGCTGTGTGAGACTGTCTATAAGTTTGTTGTCAGGCAGGTAAGGCTTGCGCAGTGTTTCTTTATAACCGAGGTATTCCTTTGTGAACTTTGCAGTGGTATCCATGCCGCGTTGCCGCGCTTCCTCCACTTTTAATTTAAACTTAATGTATAGGTCCAGGTATTCTTCAATTTTCTCTTTATTGAATTCACCCTCCCTACCCTTATGATTTTTCTGATAGAGGTAGATAAATTCTTCGGCACTGACCTGTTTTTTATTAACAGAAAATACAGTTACAGACTTTTCTTTTGACTGTGCCTGAAGAGGAGAATTGATGAATATTGAAATTATAAGCAGGCCTAATACAAGTCGCATGTGCATCAAAAATTAATCAAAAAAATTAAGTGAAATTGCAGACATCTGGGACTTAGGTAATTTATGCAACAGCTTTGCGAACCTGTTTCTCCAGGCGGCAAACTGTAGCGCCATCGCGCTGGATGTATTCAATTTTATCCATAATGGATTTTACAAGACGTATGCCTAGGCCACCTTTACGCTTATCGTGCACAAGATTACCTAATGCGGGCTCGTCAAATTTATTGATATCAAATACTGTTCCGTCATCAATAATTTCAAAAACGATTGGTTTACCATTTTCAACAGTAATATGAAGTTCAAAGAGATCTAATGGATTGCAGTGATGTGCGTGAATCATCAGGTTCGAACACATTTCGTCTAAGGCCAGCACGATTTCGCTAATGTGCAATTCATGCACGCCATGGCGACCTAACGACTCTCTGATAAAGTCGCGGAGTGTTTTTAAATTCTCCAGCTTGCAGCCAACTTTTTGCTTGTAAATCATGCTAACATTTTCTTTGCCTCTACCTTGTCTGTTGCTATTTGCAGCAACTCATTCAAACCCAATATTTGAAACGTATTTGCCACCTTTTCGTTCATGCCAAACAATACCATTTGAATACCCTTTTCTCTAAATTCTTCGATATACGACATAAAGACACCGAGTCCGGCAGAGGAGATGTATTCCAAAGCGGAGCAATCAATTAATAATTTGGTGAAACCCTCCCCGACACTTTTGGCAATTGCCAAATCAAGGTCTATAGACGAGCTCGCATCAATTTCTCCCACCAACGCCATTATATCGGCCCCGTCTTCTTGTAATCGCTTAATATGTATCATGGTTAAACGGTTTTTATCCAATTATGTTCTCTCTTTAAATTTTACAATCATGGTTGTATAGTCATCATCGATGTTATCGGTTCCTGAAAACTCATACAAACGATTAATTAAATGCTCTTGAATCTGTTCTGGAGAAAGTGTTTTTACTTCACACAATACCTGATTGAGTCTTTCGTCACCAAACTGTTCTCCTTTTACACTTTTTGCCTCTGTAATACCATCGGTGTAAAGCACCATTACATCGTTGGGCGCATAGGTAAATTCATTCTGCTGAATAAACTCTTTATAACTTTTGTTGCGCACCATGCCCAAGGCCACACCCTTGTCTTTAAAGTAGTCGGCTGTATCGGTCAAACTATTGTAGTATAATACAGGGCAATGGCCTGCACGGGCATATTTTACCTTTCTGGTCTGTGTATCGATCACAAAGAAAATAGCGCTGATAAAGGAACCTCGCTCCAAACACCTTATCAGGGCTTGGTTTGCCCTAAACATAAACTCTTCCGGATCGGTGCAGCCTTGCGCAAGGCTGTGGAATATTCCTTTCATCTGCGACATGTGGAAGGCCGCTGTTGTTCCTTTTCCTGAAACGTCAGCAATAATCAAAGCCGTCTGGTGTTCGTTTATGCGCAGGGAGTCGTAGTAATCGCCTCCAACCTCGTCTGCCGATTCTGAGAAAGCCACTAAATCAAAGTGATCATCGAATTCAAGTTGCTGTGGCAGTAAACTTTTTTGTACAGTCTTGGCGATTTTCAGCTCTTCCTTATAACGTTCATTCTGAAGGGCCTCCTCCATCAAGCGGAAGTTCTCAATAGAGATACCGGCCTGGTTGGCAAAAGTGGAAACGATCTTATTCATTTCCTTATTGAAACCTTCAGGCAGTTCTTTCAATAAAGCAAGCGTGCCAATGTTCTCACCCTTTACGTAAATGGGGTAGGCCAGAATAGAGCGGAAACGGGAACCACGCAAGGAGCCTAAATGCTTCGAGAGGTTTCTGGTTTTATCCTGGTTTTGATCTAACAAACCACGCACCTGTTGCTTGGCCAGGTGATCAATAATGTCTCTTGCCTCTTTTTCAGATATCTCGTAGGTATAGAGGCGATGCGATTCTTTACTGCCGTTTACTTCAAGCCAGGCAGCATCTGCAAAAACAGTGCTTACTGATGTTTCCAATAAAATGTTGTAAACACTTTCTTCATTTTGTTCGGTCTGTATCGACTGGCTGATGCGCTGGAAGTTGACTACCTCTTCTAGTTTCTGCTCAAAAACTGAAGTAGTTGGCAGGTTAAACAAAATCACCAAAAAGGAGAAGATGCTGTACATCGACACAAAAATCATCAGCGATAAAATGAAGATGTGTACAGAGTGGTCGATTACCCGTAGCCCTTCGGTCGGATCTTCAGGCACAAGAGAACCAGAGGTGATAAAGATATAGAAGAGATAAAAAATGGTCAGGAGTAATAGCAGCAGGCCTGTCCACTTCTGGCGAAAGTTAAGATAGGCCACCCATTTCATATTACCAGAAAGCACCAGACCTACAAAAACAAAAAGGCCGAGTACATATTCGTAATACTGTTGTACAAAGGGGTAACTTAAGCTGTTATAGAGCAATGATAAAATCATGCCCGCCTCAAAGAAAGTCCAGAGGCGAATTAACCACTTCGACTTTTGGTACAGAATAAGTCGCTTCCAGGCCATAAAGGCACATAGCAGTACGCTTACCATTAACCCCAGGTTGATCAGGTAGGTGAACTCAATATAGAGGAAATGGCTGGTCAGTTTGGTACCCCCAAGCAGGGTCTCTACAAGGCGTAGTAATAAAGAAATAACGGTCGAGATGAGACCTGTAGCAAAAACACGCCACAACAAGTCTATAAAATTGAGCGACTCATCTCTTTCAATTTTAAACTTGTAATAATAGAAAAGGATGATGATGTAGACGTTAAGGATAAGGCGCGGCAGCCAGGTGGCCACCTCTGGCTTGAGACCATTAGCAGTGCTGAAGAGGATGCTCAGGTCAGTAAATACCAAAGCCAGCCATGTGAACACAGCAAGAGTGAAGAGCAGGCGTGTAAGAGCTTTGGTACGCATTAATAAAAAACCAGTTCTGAATTAAGCCTGCAATGATACGAAAAATGGGCGAGGGGTTAAAAGGGCCATTTTGGCCAAAACTATTAACCTGCTCCAATCAAATTATTTTTAAACACAATAAAATTATTGATGTAATAGAATAGTCCAAATAACATTCTGTCTATGGCTGGCAAAGTTGTTTAATCGCTGGATAACTGTATCTTGCAAGCTTGTAGTATTACCTTTTTTAGTATTAAAACCGAGTCCCCAACCTTAACCGCATATCCATGCAAGACCTGATCAGGTTTTTGCCAGCCGTACTATACGAATACACCATTGAACCTTCTGGAAAACGTTACTTCACTTTTGTAAGTGAGGCCAGTGAGCGGATTTTGGGTATACCAGCAGCTGCATTAATGCAAGACCACACCTTGCTGGATGCTATCATTTACGCTGATGATCTTCCTAAATTGAAAGAAACTGCTCAGGAAAGTCATGAAGCTAAAAGTGAATGGTATTGGCAAGGCCGCGCCACAATTAACCATGAACTACGCTGGCTGGAGATGCGATCAAACCACGATTTGGTAGAGAATGGCAAAATTATTCGCAGAGGTATTATCGAAGACATTACCCTGCGTAAAGAAACATTAAGAGAGAGTGAAATACGCTACCAGTCGCTGGTAGAAAAGTTACCCATTGGCATAGTCATTCACAAACACGGTAAATTGATATATGCCAATACCACAGCTTACCAATCGCTCGGAGCCACGCGCTCTAAAGAATTGATTGGGGCAGACGTAACACAATTTGTACATCCTGCTTATCGCCAGGAGGTGGCCAAACGAATTCAACAAGCCATGAGTGGTGCCCCAGTACCTATGCTGGAGCAAAAGTTTGTGCGCGTAGATGGAAAAGAAATCATTGTAGAGGCCACGGCCTTTCCTTTTATGTACCGCGATGAACCTGCCGTTCAAGTGGTATTCAGAGATATAACAGAGCGCAAGGAGACGGAGCGTCAGATGAAGAAGAATGAGATGCTCTTCACCAAACTCTTTGAGAGTGCGCCTATGGCTGTGGTCATGCTGGATGAAAATGGCAGGGTTCAGGAGGTAAATAAAGGCTTTGCAGAAATGTTTGGCTACGAGCGTGAGTTACTGTTGGGTAAAAACCTGAACGATTTCATTGTGCCGGAGGACTTAAAGAATGAGGGCATTGATCTTAACAACCTCATTACCTCACACAAGGTAGTAAGTCTTGAAACGATTCGAAAACATAAAAATGGTCGGATCATCAATGTGATTCTATATGGGGTTCCGGTAATGATGGAAAACATGACCATTGGTATTTATGGTGTTTATGTTGATATCACAGAGCGTAAGAGTGTAGAAGAGGAACTGAAAACCAGAAATACAGAACTCGATAATTTCGTATATAAAGTATCGCACGATTTACGTGCACCGCTCTCCTCTATTCTTGGTTTGGTTAACCTGGCCAAGCTGCCCGGCAATACTGACGATCCAATGGACTACATTAACCTGATCGGTGAAAAGGTAGACCGACTGGATCATTTCATAAGCGATGTATTAAGCCATTCGAAAAATCTAAAGTTAGATGTATCGGTGGCCAAGGTGAACCTGGAAGAAGTAATTGCCCATACCTTCAGCGACTTGAGTTATCTGGATGGTGCCAGTGATATTAAACGCAATATTAATATTGATGGTATCGACTTTTTTAGTGACCCCTGGCGTGTGTCTGAAATTTTACGCAACCTGATTTCTAATGCTATTAAATACAGGAACCTGGATTTACGCATTCAATCTGAAATCAGTATAAAAATTCGCATTGACAATTTACGTGCAGATATCAGTTTTACTGATAATGGTATTGGCATAAGCGAAGAAAACCTGGCTCGCGTTTTTGAAATGTTTTACCGTGCCTCAGAACAATCTGACGGCTCTGGTATAGGCCTCTACATAGTTAAAAATGCAGTCGATAAATTAGGCGGTAAAATATCCGTTCAAAGTAAATCCGGCATTGGTACACGTTTTCACATAATTTTGCCCAATAAAGTAAACAGCATTGTTGCGAAAATACCACAATTGATAAGCGATCGATCTTAATATCATATAGGTATTTTTTAAAACAGGCGTTTTTCGTGACTTAAAAATTGAGCAATTTGCGCCCGCATGAAAATTATTGAGGTTACAACACAGGTTCATATCAGAGCCTTTCTTGATTTCCCTGTCAGTCTATACAAAAACCATCCGGGCTGGATTCGCCCCCTTGATAACGATATTGAGGCTGTTTTCGATAAAAAGAAGAATAAAACGTTTCAGCATGGTCAATGTATTCGCTGGATAGTTGAGGATAAAAGTGGGACGGTTGTTGGCAGGGTGGCGGCCTTTATCAATGACAAAACCACCAATAAGGGCAATGAGCAACCCACAGGAGGAATGGGGTTTTTCGATTGTATTAACAGCCAGGAAGTAGCATTTCTGCTGTTCGACACTTGTAAAAACTGGCTTCAGGCAAAAGGCATGGAGGCCATGGATGGCCCAATCAATTTTGGTAACCGCGATAAGTGGTGGGGTCTGTTAGTAGAGGGCTTTGATCGCGAACCCAACTATCAATGCAATTATAATTTCCCTTACTACAAAGATTTTTTCGAAGCTTACGGATTTCAGGTCTATTTCTATCAGCTCACCTTTGGCCGGCCTATGATGGGCGATTTGGACAGTCGCCTGCAAGTAAAGGCAGAAGTGGCTGCGAAAAACCCTGACTATAGTTTTCGCTATATCTCTAAATCAGACAATACATTGGCTGATAAAATCCGGTATGTGTACAATAAAGCATGGGCTAAGCGTGGCGAAATACCAGAGTTAACGGAAACACAGGCCCGGCATATTGTCAAGCAAATGAAACCCATCATGGATGAAAAGCTCCTTTGGTTTGCTTTTTATAAAGATGAACCCGTTGCTTTCTTCCTCTCACTACCGGAAGTAAATCAGATATTCAAGCATGTTAACGGCAAGCTTGACCTGATCGGTAAGTTGAAATTTGTTTACCACCGCTGGCGCAAAACCAATAAGAAAGCCTTTGGTATACTCTTTGGCGTTGTGCCCGAGCATCAGGGCAAGGGGGTAGACGGGGGCATGATTATGGCCTTTAAAAAAGTAATGCAAGAAGAGTACCTGCGCTACGAAGAGTATGAAATGAATTGGATCGGTGATTTTAATACTAAAATGATTCGTGTAGCTGAACAGGTTACGCCCCATGTTGTTAAACGACATGCTACTTATCGCAAGTTATTTGATGCGCAAAAGGTTTTTAAGCGTTACCCTATTATGAATATATAACTTATGACAGTCGAAGAGCAAGAAGAAACACCGTCAGGGTTTTTATTTAAAAATCTTTTAAGAGGCCTCATCTGGTTTGCTGTTATCATTACTGCCTACATACTTGTGCAGAGTGAGTTGGAAATTTACGAAGAGCAGATTAATAAAATTGGTGACAACATGGTGTTGCTGCTGAGCGTGTTTACCATCTCCGAAATTATTTTCGGTATACTGCCACCAGAGATCTTTATGCTGATCTGGCAAACTAAAGGAATTTTATCAGAATATGTACTCAACCTGGGTATACTCACACTGATCTCTTATGCAGCTGGTGTGCTCGGTTATTTTATTGGTTATTACTTTTCTAAAACCGGAACTTTCAAGAAAATATATGACAAATACCTTCAGCCATATGAAAACAGATTAAAAAGGTATGGAGGCTTTTTAGTTATCGTTGGGGCTGTTACCCCTATCCCTTACTCTGCCACCTGTATGTTGGCCGGATCTATAAAATATCCCTTTAAAACCTTCTTACTCATCTGCATCACCCGCATCATTCGTTTTGTTGTATATGGTTGGATGGTCTGGAGTTTTCCAAACTGGTTTTAAAAATATCTGTTCACCAAACTCTTCTGCTACTTTGGGGTTTTGTTTAAAAGCATTTGTTCATCATGAGTTCTAAAACTGGCGTATTACTTATTAATTTGGGCACACCTGACAGTCCTTCTGTTTCGGATGTACGCTCTTATCTTTCTCAATTCCTGAACGACTCTCGTGTTATTGATATACCCTGGTTGCTGCGCAAGATTCTCGTAAATGGTATTATCGTGCCATTCCGTGCGCCTAAATCTGCTAAAGTGTATAAGAAGCTCTGGACTGAAAACGGTTCACCATTGCTCTACCACAGCATCAATGTAAAAAATCTTTTGCAAAAGGAACTGGAAGGCACACATGATGTGTACCTGGCCATGCGTTATAAAAATCCTTCCATCCCCTCTGTATTAGAAGAGATGCGTAAAAAAAATTATGACCGCCTGATTATCGTTCCCATGTTTCCGCAATATGCATCAGCATCAACAGGCTCTGCATTGGATGAAGTCATGCGCGTAATCAGAACCTGGTGGGTTATCCCTGAATTAAAAATTATTAGTCAATACTACGACCACCCACTCTATATTAAAGCTTTTGAAGAACGTGGTAAGCAACATAACCTGGCTGAATACGACCACATTTTATTTTCTTACCATGGCCTGCCGGAGCGCCAGGTAGACAAAGTGTATGATAGCGACTTGTGTGCAAACCACAACTGCGAGCATGAAGTGGATGAAGATAATAAATACTGCTACAAAGCAACCTGTTACGCAACTACAAGGCTATTGGTAGAGAAATTAAATATTCCTAAGGAGAAATACACTGTTTGCTTTCAATCGCGACTTGATAAAAAATGGTTAGAACCTTTCTCAGATAAGGTAGTGGAAGATTGCGCTAAAAAGGGAATGAAGAAAATCTTAGTTTTCTCACCGGCCTTTACTGCTGACTGCCTTGAAACTACTATTGAAATCGGGGAGGAATATCAGGAGATTTTTGAAGAGCACGGTGGTGAAAAGGTGCAATTGGTGGAGAGTTTGAATAGTCATCCGCTTTGGATTGAATGCCTGAAGGATATTGTTGTTCGAAGCTAGAGGTTCGAAGTTCGAGGCTGGTAACTCGATGTATCAGTATAAAGCTGAAACCAAAAGGACTAGATTTGGGCAAAACTGAATTTTAAATTTCAAATTTGAAATTTATTGATTAGCACATTTTTAAAACCGCCTCTACAAATCTGTCTAAATCACGTGTGGTGGTGTACACGTGTGGTGTTACCCGAACGCAACTTATATTCTCCCATTTAATAGAGACAGTATGTATCTGGTGCTCGCTCATTAGCTTACTGGAAATTACCTCTGGCGCTATTCCTTCAATGGCGAAACTGCCTAATGCACAGGAGTAGGCAGGATTAAGTGAGATAGTTAATTTTATTCTGGGATTTTGCATTAACTTCTTACACCAATAATCTTTTAAATAGCGAAGTCTTTCTTCTTTGCGTTTACTTCCAATCGCGTTATGAAAATCGATTGCTTGCCCTATAGCCTGTTCTGGTGCAAAAGATCGTGTGCCCAAGGATTCAAATTTCTTAATATCATCTGATTGTGGTTTATCATTGGGGAATAAAGGCCACAAACCTGCAACATTTTCTTCTTTCACGTAGAGCATACCTGTACCAAAAGGTGCACATAACCATTTGTGTAAACTGGTGCCAAAATAATCCGGATTAAAATCGCTGATCTTATAATCCATGTGCGCAAAAGTATGTGCGCCATCTACAATAGAAATAATGTTTCTTTTTCTGGCTTCCTCGCACAAACGTTTTACCGGCATAATCTGGCCCGTCCAGTTAATCATATGTGTAATGTGCCAGACTTTTGTGCGCGCTGTGGTGGCGCTGATAAATGCTTTTACAATTTCTTCTTCATTCTCCGTGGGCAAGGTAAAATTCAGCCAGACTATTTTAATACCATCACGCATTTCTTTCTGCTTCCATGCCTGAATCATATTGGGATAGTCCTGCTTGGTCATGATGATCTCATCACCTTTTTGCATAGTGAGCCCCCAGGTTACTGTGGCCAGTGCTTCTGTAGTATTGCGATTAATGGCAATTGTTTTTGGAGAAACGCCTGCAAGGTCTGCGAGCTTTCTGCGCACGGGCTCTCGTCCCTTATCTAATATCTGCCACATGTAATAAGTAGGGGCTTCGTTGCTGTAATGGTAATAACGGTCAACAGCATCTTGCACTACTTTTGGTTGGGGACTTACACCACCATTATTGAGGTTTAAAATAGTAGGAGAAACTGTGTAGGCTTGTGCCATGCGTGCCCACAAATCTTCATCGTTAGCGGCTTGCAATGGGCTGAGTTTATTAAGCGATTGCAAAGCATCAGCAACATCTTCAGCGAGGGCTTTGGCAGCGAGTGGAGCCAAGGAAAAGGCACTGGCGGCAGCCAGGGATTTTTGTAAAAATGATCTGCGGTTAGTCATGGTCAGGCTGGATTACTACATGGAATGTAGCGTTATTCCTGAAAAACTGCAATCACTTTGGGATGGTTGATGATATTGAAATGTGGGAGGAAGAATTGGTTTAAGAAAATCGCTGCATCACTGATCTAAATAACTAACAGGACTACATTGTACAAAATTAACTTTATTACTTAACGGGAATTTATAGGTCTGAATAAAGCTCTCCAGGTGTTGTCTAAATTCTTCTTGCTTTTCACTTGACACTTCTTCAGGCTTAAAATTGAAAAAAAAATAATCAATTCCTCCGTCTTTGTTCATATATATCCTGTTGAAACATCTCGTCTTCTTACCCCATGTAAAATTGTTTTCCTTAAGGTGTGTACCTAAGTCTTGTAGCAAAGAAATGTAAGCATCATAAAACTCTTTTTCTTGACCTTTAAAGGCAGCCTTAGTCGAATCATCGTGTAGCGCACTTTGATAGGCTTCATCTAATCTTTCGATAGATAATCCCTTGTTTTCAACAACATCTTTAAACGATGTGGCAATTTTTTGTGCATTAGTTACGAAAGGAAACAGCGCAATGCTGACAACGAGCAGACTTTTCATAGTTATGAAATAGGTTGGTTTAGCAGTTACAATAACTGACTGCTCCGAAAGTCACATTTTTTTAGAAATTATTTCACAGCCTCATAGACGTGCAGAAGTTAGTGACAAGGTTAACGAGTGGTCGATGTTGCACCGACCATCGGCCTTATAAACAAGCTTTGTAATTACTTAAAATAGAGATACTGTAAAGACGGACGCGGTGCGGGAAAACACTGACTGGAAATGAAACATAAAACTCATCAAACAAAAAACCCTGACGTTTTAGCGTCAGGGTTTTTTATTTGAGTCTGCATTAATTAGTTCTTCTTTTTCTTCAACAGGTTCTGCACTTTTTTGGCGGCTTCTTCCTGCACTTTTTTAGTCACCTCCTCTTTTGGTGTGGTGGTCTGAGTACTATCCGTTGCCTTTTTGTCACCTCCTAATAAAGAGCCCACAATTTTTTCTGCTTCTGTTCCTTTCACTAACTCTGTGGCTTTTTTAGTCGCTTCCTCTTTTACAGCTGCTGTTGCTGCTTCTTTGGCTTGCTCCTTTTGCTCATCCATGATCAGACGTGTTTTAGGATCGCTGTAATTGCCACCCACACCGATGGTAACAGGAACTGGTTGATTAGGATCAGAGGAAGCTCCTGTGTATTTATTGGTCAAGCCAGCAAGCTGCGAGCTTACTTTATTGGCAGGCACATTCATTTTGAGTGTATAGTCAATAACGCCATCCAGGCCCGTACTTCCTGCTACCGTAGTTTTATAACTACCAAAGTTTACATCAAATGGTTTTACACTGAGCTTACCATCTTTAATTGTTGCTGACATCAATACGTCTTTCATGGTTACTTCATCTGTATTATCGAGCTTTGTGAGCGAAGTAACCCCTGATACAAGTTTTGATCCTTTCAATGCAGCTTGGGCTACTTTAATTAAACCGGCTCCGCTTACAGTTCCCATATTCGGCATCATCTCCTGCGTAAGCTCTCCATTAATTTTAAAATCGGTAGAGAAGTCTCCATTAACCAAACCTGCAATGGGTGCATACGTTTTTACAATAGAGAATGCATTCGCAGCTTCTTTTATTGAAAGCTTTTCTATTTTAAGTGCCATATCGTATTGCGGATGATTGATGTCTTTAGCGTTATAGCTACCATCAACTCCAAAAGAACCACCAAGCATTTTAAAGGCAACGCCCTGCAGATTGGCTATTCCGTTTTTCAAGATAACATCACCTTTTGCTTCCGTCATGGTGTAGTCCATCATCTTTACTGTTTTAATGTCAGAGCGAAGCAGAAAGTCGATATTTTCCGGAATAGGAATAACACCAAATGAGGCAGTGTCTTCTTCAGTGGTAGTTTCTTCAGTCTCTGTCATGAATTCATTCAGATCCAACAGATTGGATGCAAAGGTAACAGTACCCTTAATGGTTTCATTCTCACCAAATAGATAGCCAAGGTAATTAGCTATAGCACCACTGACTGTAAAATCACTTTTACCTATTGTACCTACCGTATTGGTCAGTTCAATCTTCTTTGGATCGAAGACCATACCTGCCTGTGAAATAGTTACTGCATAAGGAAGATCAGCTGCTGCATAGGAGAAGTTGTTTAATGAGGCCGTTCCGCTGGTTGGCAGTTTATCGTATTTCTCTGCCTCCAAATCACTCATCTTACCTTGCGTGCGTAAGTCAGCTTGCACTTTTCCAGTCAGGGTCATGCCCTCAAGTGGAAATATTTTTGTGATTTTCTCCAAATCAATTCCCCCCTTCGCTTTAACATCCCAGGTATAGTTGTCCAGGTTTTGCAAAGTCATGTCAGCTGTGAATTTTTCCCCATCTAACACTAAAGCTAAATCTTTTACCGCAATAAAAGTCTCTGCCATTTTACCAGAGGTATTCTTTATGCTGGATGCAAAATGTAAATCTTCAATAGGCAAAGGAAACTCGCTTGATTTTACATAACCATTATCTAAGGACATAAGCGCATCTACTGTGGGTATAATCTTATTAATGCTGTCATACACACCTTGAGCTTTAATGTTGGCGGCATAGATACCTTTCATTTCCAAACCTTCAATAGGAAACATAGTAGTTAACTCAGCGAGATTAAGTTTGGCAGACAAATCGGCTTTCATCCTGTAGTCGCGCAAATTCTCAATCAACAAACTGGCATCAAAGGGATTTGAGCCAAAGTCCATATGAAACTTCTTGACATTCACCACGGTATTTTCAATTACACCATCTTTGTTGTCTACTAATAGATCAAGATTAATGTTGTTTACAGCCGTGGGCAGATCGGGGTATTTAAACATCGCATCGCTTACCAAGAGTGCCACATTAAAGGCTGGCATCTGTGTGTCGCTGAAAGTTCCCTTTACTAAGCCTGAGAAAGACAATTCTCCTTTTGTTTCTATGCCTTTAAAGTCAGCCGTGTAAATACCTGGCACCAGAGATAGTAAACTTTTAAAGGTATTCTCGGGACTCTTGAACGTAAGGTCCATACCAAAATCTTTTTCATTCATTTTAAACCAGCCATCAAAACTCATGGCAAAGTCGTTAAGCTTAATAGTGTTTTCCTTAAAAGTGTATTTGCTAAAATCTTCACTGATCTGCACTACAGCATCAATGACTGCGCGTTTGTTAGTCAGGTATTCCACACCATCATAAGCTGTGGAAATGGTATCGGCACTTGTATAGGTTTTTAAGTCAAAGATGTCCTGATTAAAGTCTCCGCTGCCCTTATGATTCAGCCCTTTTATTTTAAGCAGATAAGGCATGGTCTGATCATCATACGAAACAGTGGCGTCAATAATTTCCCAATGATCAATACCAAAAGAAAAAGCACTTTCACCAGTCTCTTCCACAACCACTGTGTCAGTAGATGGAATGGCGATATCATAATTTGCGCGACCATCTTTTAACACCTTTATATTAACAGTAGGTCTCACTACAGATATACCTTTTACTTTTAACTGATCCCCGAAGAGAATATCCGCCAGGTTAACCTCCACACCGAAGCTTTCGGTTGCAAAAAGTATTTCACCGGCAAAAGGCTCGCGGTTCATCACGCCCAGGTCGGCCATTTCGACCGTGAGGTTAGGAAAGTTTTTGAACAGGGTAATGTTAAGGTTGTCTATATCAAACACAACATCGGCATTAACCGAACCTGCTAATTGCTTATCGATGGCTGCTTTAATGTCATCTTTAAAAATTATTGGAATGGCAATGGCTGCCACCACAACCAATGCGATAAGTGAACCAACACCAATCAGTGACCACTTGAGTACTTTTTTCATAAAGTTTTTATTGAGTTTTTAGGGAATACAAAAACTATGTTGTTTAGTTAATCGTTTTTTCCAGCCTCACCTCCAATCCTCTCCAGAGGAGAGGATGAATAAGGAAGCTTAACTAAACGACATTGCAATACAAAAATACAAAGCAAATAGATTAAATAAGTTTTGTTTCGATGATTAAGTCTTTGTTACGCTAAACGAACCATCAAAACATTTTAAGTACAAAGTCCATCAAACGCTTTGCCGTTTTTGTATATGGCGGATAAAGCGGTTTGATAGAAGTGAAACCGTTACGCTGCTTCATCACTGGTTTTACATGCGAAAAGGCCATAAAACCATAATAACCATGGGTACTGCCTGTCCCGCTATTGTTTACACCACCAAAAGGTAAATGGTTATTTAAAAAGTGCACCGCACACTCATTAACGCAAGCAGCTCCCGAAGAAGTTGCCTGCATAACCTGATTTATGTCAGCTTTACGTTGCGAGAAAATGTAAAGTGCCAAGGGTTTAGGTTTATCATTAATAATTTTCAGTGCCTGTGTTAATGTTGAGTAAGTAACTATGGGTAGAATAGGGCCAAAAATTTCTTCTTCCATTAAACGGCTGTCACTACTAACCTTGGTTAGTATCGTTGGATGAAAAAATCTGTCGGCTTCGCGCACTTCTCCGCCAAAAACTGTAACGGCACCTTTACTCAAGGCATCTTCGAGCAAGGCATTCATGCGCAGCCAGTGTTTTTGGTTAACCAGGCGTGTGTAGTGTTTGCTGTCACGTAAAGGTTCATTGTTAACACTAAAACGTTCTAACACTTTTTCTTTGAGGCGAGTAATAAAAGCCTCAGCAACTTTTTCTTCTACCAGCACATAATCGGGGGCAATACAAGTTTGACCACAATTAAAAAATTTTGCCACAGCAATGCGTTCTGCTGCATCCTCTAAACGCGCGGAAGCACTTACTATTGCAGGCGATTTTCCTCCCAGTTCCAGTGTAACGGAGGTGAGGTTTTCGGCTGCTGCTTTCATTACCAATTTACCCACTGTAGGGCTTCCTGTAAAAAAGATATGATCGAAAGGCAAGGAGGTGAGGTGTGAAGCCACTGAGGCATCTCCTTCTATTACTTTTACCTGCTCTTCTTCAAAAAGCTCAGAAGCCATCCGACTGATTAAAGCAGCAGTATTGGGTGTAACTTCTGAAGGTTTAATCATAACAGTGTTGCCTGCAGCAAGGGCAGAAACCAAAGGACCGACAGCCAGGGAAAAGGGGTAATTCCATGGCGCAATAATTAAGCAAACACCTCTGGGTTCAGCCTTTACATACGACCGGGTGCCTAAAAAAGTAATGGGAGCATCCACTTTTTGTGGGGCGGCCCACTGATCCAGCTTTTGTAAAGCCAGCTTTATTTCACCTAAAACATGGAATATTTCAACCCCGTCTACTTCACCTGCCGGTTTCATAAAATCTGCAAACATGGCTTTTTGTATGGCTTCGCGGTTTTTATGTACCCAGGTGCGCAGGTCCTTCAATAGCTTTTTGCGCTCGCTAAGTGGTGCCAAACGGAGTTTCAGGGCTTTTTTCTGTTGCTTTTCGAATACCTGATCAATGGATGAGGTGAGTGTTGTGGCTGTTTTTACTTCCATAGGGGAAAGTTACAAAATCCGTTCAAGGCGAATCAATATTAAGGTCATGTTAAATAATTGCGGTTTATGTACATTTTTATTAACAATTTGTTAATATTGAGATAACAATGAGGGGCTGGGGCATCATACTGACACTTTTCTTAAGCACTGTTTTGGCATATGCCGAGGCAGATCCGGTTAAATCTGACCCTCTTTTAGGCTTTTTGTATACTGATGTAGCCGTAAAAGCAAATCCCAAAAATTTCTCTTCCTTTCTTGAACAGCTTGATAAAAAGAAACATGCCTTTAGACAAGAAAAGGATTTGGTACGCTATATCTTTTTTAAGACGCATCAAAAATTTCTAAGGAATTTTCAAACCGAATCTTCTTTTGGTGAACTGCTCACCAGCGGCAAGTATAATTGCTTGACTGGCACTGCGCTGTACGCTTTGCTTTTCGAGCATTTTGATATTGACTACTCGATCATTGAAACAAACCATCATATTTTTATTATTGTTAAGGCAGATGGAGCCGACATCTTAATTGAAACCACTGACCCTGTAGAAGGATTTGTTGACAATCCTGAAAAAATAAAAGAGCGCTTGACCAGTTACAGGGAAAATACCTTACCAAGCAATACACGTGAAGGTGTTCGCTATGAATTCAGCTTTAACTTATGGGAGGCTGTTACGCTCGAAGAACTAACCGGTTTGTTGTATTTCAACAATGCGGTAAAAGCATACAATCAACAAAACCTGGCTGAGGCTGCTTTGCTCTTGATCAAAGCCGGTCAGTATAAGCCCTCACCAAGGGTGGAGGAGTTTAGTGTATTACTTATCTTGAGTGTTCAGGAAAGTGCGCTAGCGGAAGATGAGAAGAAAAATCTTTTACAGAAGCTGAAAATTGTACAGCGCCAACACGCTACACAACTTGCTGCACGCTTAGTGCGCTAGTTACTTTTACAAAGCACAATATCAATTTTGATTGATTCTTTAAGTCAAAATTAATTTATAATGGTGAGTCTCATTTTCAAATTCCCACTTCATCAAAACTGGTAATCCGCGTCTTTACCTAAAATCCGTCTGACCGCTGTTTGCTTCCGCTTTCAGCGGTCTGACGGATAATCTCTTTATAAATCCTTTTCGTTTTTTAAAATAGTGGCATCTAAACAGATTATCAAATCAATCATCAACCCACTAACGAATTAACCTATTTAGTTCTGTAAGACCCTTACCTCTACACGCCTGTTAGCTGTGTGCGCCTCGGGTGTGTCATCACGCGAAAGCGGTTGTGTGCCACCAAAAGCCTTTGTTTTAATTCTTGCTTTGGCGATGCCTTTACTAATGAGATAATTTTTTACAGCCTCTACTCTTTTCTCTGACAGCTCCAGGTTCTGTTTTGCAGGGCCCAGGTAATCAGTATGGCCTTCTAACTGAATAACCATCTTGCCATTGGTTTTCAGCATCTCTACCAATATGTCTAGTTCTTCATAGGAAATTGTCTCTATACGGGCTTTACCCTGTTGGAAGATCAGGTTGTCTAATCGCATAACATGCCCTACAGGATGTGCGGGTGGTGCGGAGCCTTTCTTCAGCTCTATATCCTTTACTACTTTTTTATCAGCATTAGCCTCGTTCGGATCAAGTAAAAACTTAGCAGGCTCAAAACCTTCTGCCTGCACTGTTATTGAATACTTATCGCCATCAATCAATGGAAAAGAAAAATTTGCTCCTGTTGCTGATCCAAGTCTGTTTCCATAAGGCAAGCTTTGGTACATGATGCGTGCTACTACAGGTTGCTTAGTCTCAGCATTGATCACGCGTCCTTCTGCCCAAATGGTGGTTGTGTCTTGTTGCTGACTGATTGCTGAGCCAGTAGCAAGACTCAAAACGAGCATGGTTAGAATAAAACACTTACTCATGGTTTAACAATTTTGAATTCTACACGTCTGTTCTTACGCTGTCCTTCTTTTGTTTTATTTTCTGAAATTGGCTTCTGCTCACCAAAAAATGTAACAATAATTCTCTCTGACTGAATGCCTTGGCTAATTAAATAATTGCTTACCGATTTAGCCCTGCGTTCGCTGAGTTTTAGGTTATAGGCTTCCGGTCCGTTAGCGTCTGTATGACCTGCTATTTCTACCTGCATGCTGGTGCGTTCTTTCATCATACTTACAATACGGTTCAGTTCTGGTTTAGAATTTTCACGCAATACATATTTATCAAAGTCAAAGAAAATATTGTTCAGAGTAATTTTCGCATTCTCCTCAATAGGTACTATGGCAATGGTTTCTACTTCCATCGGCTTGAGTTTAAAATCCTGATGGTCGAGCACCTGATCTCCCTGTACATTGCGCAAATCAAGACTTTGGTTTTCAGAGATATGATCTTTTGCCTCCGCCCGTACACCATACTGATAACCGGCAGGTAAGCGAATTTCATACTCGCCAGTGGCAGGGTTTGTCTGCGTGATACCCGCTTCAACGCCATCAGGTAAGCGCTCGTAAATAATTTTAGCAGCTATAGGTAAGCCTGTTTTACCATCAATTAGCTTACCTCTTACTGTAACCCACAACTCAGGTGAGTTCATGATTGGTAATTTTACCCTGTAGATATCGGTGTTGGTTTCTGTAATGCCTCTTGAGTAATATGCGTAGTCGCTGTTCGCGGGAATATTAAAGAAAACATCCTCTTGCGATGAGTTAATTTCCGGACCCAGGTTTTCAGGTTCAGACCACGAGGTCCATGTGTCATCTAAGCGCTTAGACATGTAAATGTCGCTGCCGCCATAACCACTGAAACCTCTTGATGAGAAATAAAGGGTTTTATCATCTGCTGCCAGAAAAGGAGAAGATTCTTCGCTGGCTGTGTTAATGTTTTTGCCAAGGTTTAATGGTCTTGTCCAGGTGCTGTCGCTATTCTGAAAGCTTACATATAAATCGCGGTCCCCTTCAGAGTCCTCACGCTCTACAGACATCAATAGCGTTCTTCTATTGTTCGCCATAAAATAGTTAACCTTTTCACTGAAGTTGTAATCGTCAGTAATTTTAAGTGCTTCTGGTTTTGTCCAATTGCCACCAACATTTGTGCTTACCGAAACTCCAGCTAACATTTTGCCCTTTTCGTTATACTGGTTACCAAGCAAAACAATTGCCGATTTTCCGTCTGGGGTAACGGAGCTTATGTAATTGATAAAATTAGGGCCGGGATTATTCAGCGGTGTTAGATTTTGCGCCAGTTTCCAATGGCCTGTTGAATCTAATTCTGAATACCATATGTCTTCTTTATCGGTAACACCGCCAACATTTTCGGGGTGGTTTTTACGACTGAAGTATAATGTTTTGCCATCCGGAGATAGCAAGGGATTTAATTCACTGTATTCGCTATTTACATTTTCATCTAATCCGTCTACGGTAAGTCCGGCAGCCAGTAATTCCGGTTTAGAAATTTCGGGTATAATGGCATACTTAGAATCTGAGATGGCCACAGCATCGATGGCGAAGTATTCGCCAACGGCAGCACCATCAAACTCAAGTTTAATAGCTGCTACCTTAAAAGGAGTCTTTTCTACAAAGACGTTTAGCATCCTGCTTTTGAGGGGCACTACTTGAGGATTTAGGGTCATCAATTCGTATTCGTTGCCAGCTTCATCATACGCCAACACTCTATATAAAGCACTTGGGTTATGCGATTCCGCAATAGCTACTTGTTGTATCTGGATGGGGTTGGCAAAGCCAAGCTTTAAAAATTCTTTACGGTTAGGTCGGTCGGGCGTCCAGGCGCTGGGGCTTTGTCCACCGGTAAGGCGGCCACTGGCATCACTGATCACATTAGGCTTACCCAAAGCCTGTTGTGCGGCATATTGGCCGGCTGTTAATTCCGTTGAAAAATCGAGCACCTTATTGGCCCATTGCACTACCTGGGCCTGGGTTGTTTCAATGCCTGCAAAGGAAAGAAAAATGAAGAATGAGAATCTTTTCATGAGAGGGGCGATCTACCTATAATTAATCTTTAAACTTAGGTAAAATTTTCAAAAATTGAAGCAGACCCTACATCTATAAATTGAATCTTATTTTGGCTATCGGTTAAAACTAAAGAGAAGGGTCAATTTATTCAGTAGAAGGTTTGTTAAAGAGTAAATAACCTACATGAAAAAGCACCCCTAACTGGTTCTCATCATCATCATAATAATTGATCATAAGGCTTATAGGGCCTATCGGTGAGTGATAGACAAAAGCTGAACTGGCAGCTAATGAAATTTTTAAAAGATCAGTGTTTATTATTGCCTGCTGATTGGGGCCTTGCACCAGGGATTCGAAAGGTTTAAACGCATGGGCCTCTGTTCTCCAGTCTAGTTTAGGGCTTAGGCTTGTTACCAGCCTGACGCCACCACCTACGTAGCTTAGTGCTCTGAAGCGCTCTAGAAAAAGCGAACGACTGTCAGGTAAAGGATTATAAGCTGGAGCATTAATGAGTGTAGCCTGATAATTTACCAGAAAGGGCATTGAAGAGTAAGCAGCCTCCACGACTAGTCCTGGCCGAATTCTACCCCTGGAAAAATATTTTTCAGCCCTTATTCTGGCGCTAAGCCATTGATGTGGGGCTCTGTACTCCAGCAGGCGCACACTACTTGAGCCGGGAGTATGATTCTCGTTTAAGTCGTAATAATTAAGGGAAATTGAAAATGCTCTTCCCATTGAAGCATATTGTTTTTTATCCAGTGTGTTGGCCGATAACATTACACTTCCCATAATGCCGCTGAGCTTTAATTCGTCCAGTGTGCTGGTATTACTAAAAATGGCCTCGTTTATAAAGTTGTCTTTGTTCGCAATTCCACCAAATTCAACTGTCAGTTTAGCCTTATCTTTAACCGGCCACCCAACTTTCACTGTGTAACTACGATCTACCCTTCTTAAAATGGTAGTGCGGTCCTCGCGCAGCAAATCATTACTTGCAGAATAATTCCAGCGGTTGTAAACAAAACGTGGCTCAACAAAAAATTGTCCAAAAAAAGGAAAATCAATTCTTGTGCTAACAGTACCCGATGTATAAAAATTTCCGGTTTGAAAACCGAGATAGGCATGGAGCAATTGCTTATCGAAATGATAGAAATTAACACCTGTAAAAATATTGCTGATATCACGGGTAGCGAGTACTCCACCAAAATCAACCTGAAAATTCTTTCGCCTTCTACGGATTAATTCTAATTCAAATTTTCTTCGATGCTGGTTAAATGAAATTGTTGGAAAGGTGTTACTGAAATAATTCTCTGATACCAATTTCAGATAGCGAGACCTTACTTCTTCAAGGGGCAATTCAGGTTCTTTGCGGGAAGGAAATCCAAAAACGCGCCTTAAGTAAATTTGCTGTTTGGAGTTGAAGCTCTCAAACTTTAGATTATCGAAAACAAATGGATACGATTTATTCGAAAATTGTTCTCTTCTTTTCGTTAATTCTTCAACGGAGATTCTGCTACTAACTTTATTTTTTATCTCTTCAATTTTACGCATGGTTTGAACGTAACCACTGTCAATCAAACCACGCGCCTTATCAAAATCTACAGCAGAGTATCCTTCTAAATTAGGCTGCAGATAAACACCTGACTCGGGTACATCTTCAGGATTTGATTTGTCGAGAAACATAAATAACATGGAGTTATCGAGTAGCTCATCATCTTTGCCGAAGGGGTACTGATTAAATACTTTACTTGAAACGTTACTGCCGATTACTACATCAGGCACAAACTCACGTTGCATTACATCAACCGGAAAATTATTATAAACACCGCCATCAAAAAGATATTTTCCATCAACACGAATAGGTGTGTAGAAGAAAGGAACTGTTTGCGTTGCGCGCAAAGCTTTGCTGAGTGAACCCTTTTTCAATACAATTTGTGATTGGGAGAAAACGTCCGCTGCCATTACACGCAAGGGTATAAACAAACTATCGAAGTTTTGTTTGGCAATGGCTTCCGCCTGCGCCATATATTCGGCTAAGGCAAAGTTGAGCAACACATCGTTCGCAAGGCTTGTATTAACTTGTGTATTAAATGCCGAATCAAGTGTAAGGGTTAGTGTTATGAAGCCAGGATTATCCTCCTCGCGGAAGTAATAGCTATACTTATCTTTATCCGTTTGCCCGGTTACCCAACGCAAAAAATCCTCGGATAACATAAGCTCTTCGATTTGTTGAGGGCTCATGCCGGCTGCGTAGCAACCACCTACAATGCCTCCCATGGAAGTGCCTACTATGTAATCAACTGGTATGTGGTTTTCCTCAAGTGCTTTTAGTACACCTATATGTGCAATGCCCTTTGCGCCACCTCCACTCAACACCAAACCTACCTTCTGTGCATAGGTTATCTGGGTAAGGCTTAAGAGGCAAATAAGGAATGCTGGGCGCATGAATAACTGAGTACTATATGATTAGACGACAGTTATTGTTTTTTGTTGTGCGTTAAACAGAGAAAAAACTAAAAAACTGACGCTGTCGTAACCACTAATTGCTCTGGTGATTTTATTTGATCGAGTTTTGCTTTTAGCGTATTGACTACTTCATTAAACTCAGCCAGTTTATCTTGCTTAATAGGCTGAGATGGAGGCAATTCAACACGCAAGGCATCTACCTGAACGCCATTGCGCCAAAAACGGTAACATAAATGGGGTCCGGTGGCAAGGCCTGTGCTCCCTACATAACCTATTACTTGTCCTTGCTTTACACGGGTACCGGCTCTTACACCCTGAGCGATGCGGGACATGTGGAGATACTGCGTAGTGTATGTGCCATTGTGTCGTATTTTCACATAATTACCATTATTGCTCTTGTATTGGGCTTCTTCTACAAGCCCATCGCCTACAGAACGGATAGGTGTACCCGTAGGTGCTGCAAAGTCTGTACCCAGGTGAGCCTTAAATCTTTTTTGAACCGGGTGAAAACGATTTAAGCTATAACGCGAGCTGATTCTGGTAAACTCGATCGGATATTTTAATAAAGCTTTCCGTAAGCTCTTTCCCTCCTCATCAAAATAATCCAGGCCTTCCCCTTGATCGAATGGATAAGCGTAGTACTCACTACCTACATGTTTGAAATAGATACCATTAATTTTTTCTATGCCAACTGTCTGGCCTTCCACCTGAATTTCTTCGAAGAGTATTTTAAATTCATCGCCTACATGCAGGCGTTGAAAATCCACTACCCAGGCAAAAATGTCTACAAACTTATTGGTTAACTCATGCGTGATGCCCATCTCTTCAATGGTTTCGGAAAGCGAAGAACGAATGGTACCCGATACTCCTTTTTCAACAATGCTTATTTCTCTTTGGCAAACATCGACAGTTAGTGTGTCGCCAAATTTCATGATTACATAATCAATGGCATTGGGTTCGTATACGAGCGCTGTGGCGCGCATGACAGAATCCTGATCGCAGATGAGTGTGTACTTTTTATTCGGGGCTATTTTTCGAACATCAAAAATATGACGGGGTAAAGAAGCCATCTGGTGCACCAGCTTTGCCGGAACGTTGTATTGATAGAGTATATCGCCTAACAACTCATTCTTTTTAATCTTCTCTTCTATTACTATTTTATTGTCGACAGGCATGCCATACAGCAGGGTTGGCTGATGTTGTTCAATAAGGGGAACATGAGCACTCTCTGTTTCAATAAGCACTTGTTTATTCACCTCTATCACCAGCAAAACAGCCAGCAGCAAACCGAACAAAAGAAGATACCAGCGAAGTTTTTTCATCTTAAACGTTTAACAGCGTAAAAAATAGAGAGGCAAAATTAAAAAACTACCAGCAGGCAAGCCTCACGCTGACCAAATATAATGCGCTTTATCGATTATTAAAAGCATTGGACTTTTTTGCGCGGTCCTAAAACGAAAAAACCCCGCTCACCATGAGCGGGGCCTCTCTATTTGCAAGCAGAGAGTTTGAAGTTCTTAATTTGAAGGTTGTTTAGTAAAGCCTTTTTTATTTCCCGGCCTTTGCCTAAACGACTAGGTGCAGCAGGCTCACCTCCAATCCTCTCCAAAGGAGAGGATGACTATAGAAGCTTAACTAACAACTTTGCATTCTATTTATTAAAAAGTTCGCCAGCATCCGGGGCTTTATCTGCACCTTCGCTTGCTTCAAAGCCCTTTCGTGGAGAAAAGTCTTCATCCTCTCCAAAAAAGCTAAGGGCTCTTTTCTTAAAGTAGCCACGGACATAGGAATTGTAAACCTTTACGGCATCATTATATCGCTGACGGGCTACATTAATTCTGTTTTCTGTACCCTCTAACTGCGCCTGCAAATCCTGGAAATTTTCTGTTGAACGAATCTGCGGATAAGCCTCAAAGGCCAGGTTAATGGCTGTATTGATTTTGCGGCCTGCCAGTTCAAGGTCTTCGGGTGTTTGCGCGCTGGTAATACCCGCACGTGCTTCCGTTACTTGTGTTAAAATGCCCTTTTCATTCTCAGCTGCCTCTTTTACTGTAGCTACAAGGTTAGGAATAAGGTCTGCTCTGCGCTGATACGTGGCCTGAACATCGGCCCATGCGCCTTTTACCTCTTCCTGAGACTTTATAGCATTATCGTAAACGCCTGTTCCCCACATAAAGAAGATGAGGCCGCCCAAAACCAGTACGCCAACAATAACTAATGTGGTAATTAAACCTTTGCTCATAAAATTGTTTATTTAACAAGACGAAGTTATGGCAACATTTAGTGTTAACAAAATACCAGCAATTATCTTTTTAGTGATGTTTGTACTGAGCGCTTGCAAACTAGATCGTAAAAAAGAGGTGGATAGAAGCCGCTTTAGTTTTAAGGCTTATACAGACACCCGCGCCTTTTTTCAAAATGTACGCATGATTTACTACGACAGGGAACAGATTGGTGATGGCGTAGTTATAGCCTTCCGTTTTAAGGCCAGGCCTAAAGACACACTACACTTTCACCTACAACCAACGATAGTGCTAAACCAACAGACTGATGATTCCTTACTTTTTCTGGAGGCCACACAAGCCTACGATAGCGTTAACTTGATTATAGATGAAAAATCATACTTGCTTAAAGATCGCAACCGCGAGAACGTTTTGGAATTTGCCACCATTATTTACGAGGCGATAATGGAAGAGAAGACCATCTATCTCAACACAAAACAACAACTACTTTTTACAGATGAGGACGAGAAGGAAAATTTCAGAAAAGTGATGAGTGATTACTATAGGCTAACTAGAATTTTTTGAGTAAAATTTACAAGTGCGTTTTGTTACGAAGGGTCGTTTAGTCTTTTATGAAAAAAGTGCTCATAGATACATTTGAAAACATACCAACAACTGAGTTTTGCTATCAGGCCGCTCGGCCCCGTATATCCTTTTAATTTTTTAACAACTCCGTTATTTGCGATGCTTCCAGGTGGCAATTCACCCATTCGTAATCCATTTTAGCATTATATTTTTTGTAGAAATTAATGGCAGGTTCGTTCCAATCCAGCACTTGCCACATCATGCCTGTGCAGTTATCATCTAAGCATTGCTGCATCGTTCTGTCGAAAAGTAATTTGCCTAAACCGCTACCACGTTCTTTTTCAGTTACAACTATGTCTTCTAAATATAAACGCTTGCCCTTCCAGGTTGAGTAGCGATAATAGTATACTGAGATGCCAACGATACCCCTATCGTTTTCTGCCACAAAAAATCCAAAAACAGGGTTTGTGCCAAAACCATCTTCTTCCATTCTGGCTATGGTGTTGGTAACTTCATGCGGTGCTTTTTCATAAAGGGCTAATTCTTTAATTAACTCCAGGGTTCTTGGTAAGTCTGCTTTGGTGCCTCTTCGAATAGTAGCCATAGTATTGTCAATCACAATTTTACCGCAAATTAAGGGAGTTGCCTTAACTAACCCAGCCCCCATTCAACTTACATCGTCCGTTTATCAGCCACTTTTACCACCAGTATCCGCACCGTTTCAGGGGTAATGCTTTTGCCGATACTTTGCCTCATCAAAAATCCAAAAAACATGAAAATAGTCTATACAAAATCAGTGGGAACTGTGCTTCTGCTTTCAGCGCTTACGTTGAGTGCAGCTGCCCCAGCTCTTGCGCAAAAGAAAAAGAAGGGCAGCGCAGCCACGCCCCCACCGGCTGCCGCTCCTGCCGCGAATGGTGAAAAAAAAGATGCGGGTGGCATTCAGCCTTATGATAAAGTAATCACAGCTAAAGCGGTTAGTGACGATGGTTTATTTAAGGTTCATAAAATTGACGATAAGTATTTTTACGAAATACCCGATTCATTGGTAGAGCGTGAAATGCTAATGGTTACACGTATTGCCAAAACAGCCGATGATATTGGTTACGGAGGAGAAAATGTTCGTAATCAGGTGGTGCGCTGGCAGAAAAAAGACAAGAAGGTTCTGTTGAGAGTAGTGTCTTACAATAACATTGCTGACGAAAATTCTCCGATGTCCTTATCTGTTCGTAACTCTAACTTCGAACCTATTGTTCAGTCTTTCGACATCAAAGCTTTTGGTAAAGATTCAGCGTTGGTAATTGAAGTAACTTCCTTGTTTACGAAGGATGTTCCTGCAATTGGTTTTGACGACAATCGCAGAAAACAGTTTAAGGTATCTACATTAGATGATTCACGCACATTTATTGAACACATCAAGAGCTTCCCTATTAACATTGAAGCCCGCCATGTACTTACCTACAGAGCTGGCGAAGCACCTTCTAACGCAAGTGTTGGTTCTATCTCACTAGAGATGAACAACTCTATGATTTTGCTTCCTAAAAAAGCAATGATGCCACGTTTAGCTGACGACCGAGTAGGTTTCTTTGCACAGTCGCAGGTTGATTACGGACAGGATGCTCAAAAGGCAGTAACCACTTCCTATATCAGAAGATGGAGACTTGAACCTAAAGATGTAGAAGCTTACAAGCGTGGTGAATTGGTTGAGCCTAAGAAACAAATAGTTTATTATATCGATCCTGCAACGCCTGAAAAATGGAGACCATACTTAAAGCAGGGTGTTGAAGATTGGAACGCTGCTTTTGAGCGTGCCGGTTTTAAAAATGCCATTACTGCAAAAGATGCCCCTACCAAAGAGGAAGATCCGGATTGGAGCCCTGAAGATGCGCGTTATTCTGTTATTCGCTATTTCGCATCAGATATTCAGAATGCTTATGGCCCGCACGTGGCTGATCCTCGCTCTGGGGAAATTTTAGAAAGTGACATTGGATGGTACCACAACGTAATGAACTTATTACGTAACTGGTTCTTTATCCAAACTGCTGCTATCAACCCTGATGCACGTGGTGTTAAATTTAAAGATGAAGTAATGGGTCGTCTTATCCGCTTTGTGTCTTCACACGAAGTAGGTCATACCCTCGGCTTACCACACAACTTCGGTTCAAGCTTTGCTTACCCGGTTGACTCATTGCGCTCTGCAACATTTACTAAGAAAAGCGGAACCGCTCCGTCTATTATGGACTATGCACGTTTCAACTATATTGCACAACCAGAAGACAAGGGTGTTTCTTTAATGCCTGATGTGGGTGAGTACGATAAGTATGCTGTTATGTGGGGATACAAATACATTCCAGAAGCAAAAACACCTCAGGAAGAAAAAGCCATTCTTAATAAATGGATTATTGAAAAAGCAAACAACCCTGTTTATTTCTATGGTCGCCAGACTGGTAACCCACAAGACCCACGTTCGCAGTCAGAGGACTTAGGAAATGATGCTATGAAAGCCAGCACCTATGGTGTAGCTAACTTAAAGCGCATTATTCCGAACTTAATTGAGTGGACTAAAGAAGAAGGTAAAAACTACGATGACCTTGAAGAACTATATGGTCAGGTTTTAGGACAATGGAATCGTTATAACGGACATGTTCGCGCTAACATCGGTGGTGTTTATGATACGCCTAAATCGTATGAGCAGGCTGGTAATGTATTCGTACCTGTACCAGAAGACATTCAGAAAAGAGCCATGGCATATTTGCAAAAAGAAACCTTTGCAACGCCTACCTGGATGTTAGATCAAAACATTCTAAAGAAAATTGAGAATGCCGGTTCATTAGATCGCATCCGCAATGCACAGGTAGGTACACTTAACAATTTGTTAGATCCTAGTCGTATCGCACGCTTACTTGAAGCGGAAGCTGCTATGGGCAATAGCACCTATACAGCCCTGGAAATGATGAGCGATCTGCGCAACGGAATCTGGTCAGAGCTTGCTGCTGGCAGAACTATTGATGCTTACCGCAGAAATTTACAACGCGCACACATTGAACGTCTGGAATATCTGATGAAGGAGGAACCAGCACCTGTGCCTGCTAACTTCAGGGCATTTATTGGTGGTACACCTATTGATGTAAGCCAGTCCGACATACGACCAATGGTAAGAGCTGAGCTGAAGACATTGCGCACGCAAATTAATGGTGCCATTGCCAGAACTACTGATCTTATGTCAAAGTATCACCTGGAAGATGCCGTACAGCGCATCAACAATATTCTGGATCCTAAGTAGTAAAATACAAGGTTCTTTAAAAGCCTGTGGGGTTGTGCCTCACAGGCTTTTTTATTCAGAACCCTTGCATCTGGCACTGGTTTTAGTGTTTTTCAAACAAAGTATGTAAAGTCTTTATCCCTCCATTTTCAGGGCTAATGCCAAATTAAGCCAATGTTAATCTTTTTATTAGCGTTGCATAGGGGTAGGGTGCTGTAAGGTTGTCATAACCCTAAGTCGTCTAATTCCGTATTTTGCACTGAAAACAAAAAGCAGTGCTAGCATCCGAAACAAGTTTATTGGAAGCCATACGCGAGGGCGATGAAACTGCTTTTGAAATGATTTTTAAAGAATATTATCAGGCACTTTGTCGCTATGCCAATAGCTTCCTCAACGACCGCGAAGAAGCAGAAGAGGTTGTACAAGCCTCATTTATTGGTTTTTGGGAGAAACGTGAGGCGCTTTTTGTGAATACTTCCCTTAAAGCTTATTTATATCAGTCCATCCGAAACCGTTGCCTTAATGTTATCAAACATGGCAAAGTCAAGCAGCAACATGCACAACATGAAGCCTATATGCGAGTTGATCATGCGGACTCTACTTCCGATGAAATTTTATCTAATGAATTAGAAAAACGGATATATGTGGCCATGCAAGCCCTTCCGGAACAATGCAGGCTTGTCTTTAAACTAAGTCGCTTCGAAGAATTAAAGTATCAGGAGATTGCTGATCAGTTGAATATTTCTGTTAAAACAGTTGAGAACCAAATCGGCAAGGCATTAAAGATAATGCGCGAACAGTTGCGCGATTATCTGCCTGTCATATTATTGCTATTTCAAGGATTACTGGATTGAACGCGAACGAATACGATATTGACGAGTTGATAGGCAAGTACCTTGCCGGAGAAGCCACTGACCAGGAAAGACAGCAGGTTGAAGATTGGTGTGCTGTATCTGCTGACAATCAAAAACACTTTGACCAGCTCCAAACGATTTTTGAAAAGGCAGCCTTGGTAATAGACAATAGTCATTACGATGCAGACATTGCCTGGAGAAAAGTAAAGGATAAAATTCAGCCGAAACAAAACAAAGCTACTACCTGGTCATATCTGCGTATAGCCGCCAGCGTTGCACTTATCGCTATCTCTGGATTTTGGGCTTACCAACAGTTTTTTAGCCATACCACTCGCCTGACCTTAGCCAGTAGCAATGTGGTTGTCAAAGATTCATTGCCAGATGGCACCAGGGTTGTGTTGAATAAACAAACGGAAATATCTGTTGCTTATGATGCTAAAAAGAAAAAAGGAAGAATAAAATTAAAAGGCGAAGCGAGCTTTGAGATAAAGCACGACCAGGAAAAAGAATTTATTGTTGAGGTGGATGAGTTGTTGATCCGTGATATTGGTACAGTGTTTAACGTTGAAGCTTATCCTGAGCGTAACACAGTAGAAGTAAGCGTACAAGAAGGTGAGGTTCATTTCTACACACAACAAAAAGAAGGGATTTTCATTAAGGCCGGTAATAAAGGTGTATACAATAAGGTTTCTAAAAGTTTCACCCTTCAACAGGCTGATACCAATGTAATTGCTTACCAGACACGTCAATTTGTTTTTGAAGAGAGCGACTTGCAAAGTGTAGTGGATCAATTAAATGCCATCTATGAAAAGAAAATTAAGATCAGCGAAAAATTAAAGACCTGCAAAGTAACCGTGAACTTTACTAACGAAGAGATTGATACCATTGCCGAAATTCTTGCCGAGACTTTAAATTTAAAAATTACCTCATCAGCAGATGAGATAAGACTGGAGGGTGATGGTTGTGAGTAGAATTTTACAAAATGTTTATACCCACCAGAATCTTTTAGTGCTTAGCTTCTGCTTTATTGTATTACACGCTGGCATACCCCTGTTTTCACAGGTATCCTCTCCTCCGCTTGAAAGAATAGTCAGTATTGCTTTTCAAAACAAGAGAACTGATGAAGCACTGAAAGAAATTTCGCAACAGGCGGGCTTCACTTTTTCTTACAGTAAAAATGCTTTTGATGCTCAGGAAACCATCACTTTTACTTTTAATTCAAAAACAGTAAGAGAGATACTGGAAATTATTTTTGAAGGTAGGGTTAAGTACAAGCAAAAGAACAACTACATCATTCTGACTAAAGCAACTAAAGAGGATGGCATTGTTGTGAGTGGTTATGTAGTAGATGAGGCCACCGGACAAAAATTAAAAGAGGTTAGTATTTATGATCCCATTTCACTTCAGTCCACTGTTACGGATGAGTTCGGTTATTTTCAATTAGAAGTAAAGAAGCCAAGCAAGGAGGAAATGCGCCTGGCTATCAAAAGAACTAATTATGCTGATACAACTATTGTTGTGAACAGCAAACGTTCTTCATTTCAAAATCTTTCTTTAAATATAGATGAGAAAAAATGGCAGGCAATTTCAGATAGTTTAGATAGCAAACTCAATCGCCTGTGGTCATGGACTAAACAATCTGTTCAACGCGCTAACATGCGCAACATTCGGGATACACTGCAACGCACCTGGCAGGTTTCTTTTGTTCCTTTTGTTGGAACAAATCATAAACTGAGTGGAAATGTGGTTAACGATTATTCGTTGAATATCCTTGGTGGCTATTCAGCCGGTACAAGAATAGTAGAGTTTGGAGGATTATTCAACATCAATAGTGGCGATGTGCGTTTTGCACAATTTGGCGGACTATTCAATTTGAATGGTGGGCATACTGAAGGTGTGCAGTTTGCAGGATTATTTAATACAAATTTGGGTTCCACAAAAGCAATACAATTTGCCGGACTTGCCAATGTAAATATGCAAGCTTCCGAAGGGGCACAGTTTGCCGGGCTTATCAATTTTAGTAATGGTTTATATGGTGGGCCACAATTTGCGGGCTTGTTTAATCTTGCCACTGCAGATGTAAGGGGAGCTCAAGTAGCAGGACTTTTCAATTTTAATCCGGGTAAAACGGAGGGTGCTCAGGTAGCTGGCTTATTCAATGTAGCTGAAGAAGTAAGTGGTTCGCAGGTTTCCGGTTTACTCAACATTGCTAAGAATATAAAGGGTACGCAAGTAGGCTTTCTTAACATTGCCGACAGTGTAAAGGGTGTTCCTGTTGGATTTTTAAGTTTTGTGAATAAGGGCTATCATCAACTTGAAATTGGTGCTGATGAATTATTCCCGGTTTCTGTTGCGCTTCGAACTGGTGTTACTGGTTTCTATAATATTTTAACAGCAAGTGTCAGACCTGATAAAGCTGACACAACTACATGGTCATTTGGATATGGGTTGGGTGCTGCTCCTCGATTAAGTAAACGCATTTATTTAAATACCGACATTACTGCAAACCATGTTAATAAAGGCAATATTGAAGCACTCAACATGATCAATAAATTTTATTTAGGTTTTGAGTTTAAATTTTCGAAGCGCTTTGCTTTGGCTGTAGGGTCTACACTAAACCTGCGCATTTACGATGCCGATTTTGATAATCATGCTAAACTCTTCACCTATTACGAACCTACAATAATAGATGAGGGCTCATTCTCCCGAAACACGGATTATCAATTGTGGTGGGGGGGTAAGGTGGCCTTACGTTTTTTCTAATTCTTAAAAAATTATTTTATACATAGGGGTAACTATTGATTGGATTGTCTCATAACAAACCAATCAAAACATGAAACCCCTTAAAAGAATTCTAGTCGCATTTCTATTACTTATTAGTTGCTTACATACACAAGCACAAGAACTCACCCAGACCATACGTGGCACTGTTATCGATCAGGTATCTCAAATGCCTCTGCCTGGTGCCAATGTTATTCTGTTGAATAGCTCCCCCATTGTAGGTGTGACCACCGATATCGATGGGCAGTTTAAAATTACCAAAGTGCCTGTAGGATCACACGCACTGAAAATTACCTTTATCGGGTATAAAGAAATTACCTTACCCAACGTTATTGTCAATTCTGGTAAAGAAGTGGTACTTACTATTGCCATTGAAGAAGATGTTATGCAAATGCAGGAAATTGTAATAACGGCTACTGAAAAGGATCGAGCACTAAATGATATGTCGGTAGTAAGTGCCCGAACATTTTCAGTCGAAGAAACGAGAAAATTTGCTGCGGCTGTAAATGATCCTGCCCGTATGGTAACTTCTTTTGCAGGCGTAGTTTCGGCTGATGATGGCAACAACAGTATTTCCATTCGTGGTAATTCACCTTTCGGTTTATTGTGGCGTATGGAGGGTGTAGACATTCCCAACCCCAATCACTTTGCCAATGCTGGTACTGCTGGTGGTGGTATCTCTATACTCAGCTCACAATTATTAGCTAACTCAGATTTTTCAACGGGTGCTTTCGCTGCTGAATATGGTAATGCGCTGTCCGGTGTTTTTGATCTTCGCTTAAGAAAAGGAAACAATGAAAAAAGTGAATATACTTTTCAGGCTGGCTTCTTAGGTACTGATGTGGCTGCTGAAGGTCCGCTTGGAAAAAACAAAGGTTCATACTTGGTTAACTACAGGTATTCAACGCTTACCCTATTGTCTAAAATGGGTGTGCCTATTGGCGATTACTCAACTGACTTTCAGGATTTATCATTCAACATACATTTACCAACAAGTAAGAAGAGTAACCTTACCATTTTCGGATTTGGTGGCTTAAGTGATCAGAAAAGTGAAGCTGAAAAGGATTCTACCAAATGGGAAAGTGAATTTGAAAGCTACAATGCCATTTATCACTCAAATACTGGTGCAGTCGGTATTAAGTACGCAACTATTTTAAATAATAATTCACATCTTCAAAATGCTGTTGTGTTCTCAGGAAATGAGATTTTTTATGAGCAGGAAAAACTAGATGAAAATTACACACCCTTTTTAGATTACACACAGAAGTATGGAAATTCGAAAATCACTTTTAGCAGTGTGCTAAACACTAAACTTTCTGCACGTTATAATTTACGAAGTGGTATATACTTTAATCAATTATTTTACAATGTAAAGCAAAGAACCCTTAATGAGGACACAAATATTTTTGAAACGCAGTTGAACTCAGAAGGAAATACGCAAAGCATTCAGGCATTTTCGCAGGTAAACATTAAAGCCAGTGATAAACTAATTCTAAATGCTGGTGTCCATTATCTGCAGCTTTTGTTGAATAATTCTTTCTCTATTGAACCCCGCTTGTCTGCATCGTATGCTGTAGACGATATTCAACGCATCAATATGGGTTACGGCCTGCATAGCCAGATACAACCTTTGGGAACATACTTTGGGGAATCCCTTCTAAATGGTGAGTCTGTCAGAACTAATGAGGACCTGGATTTAAGTAAATCACATCATTTTGTTTTAGGTTACGATCGCTCGCTTAATGATCACTTACGTGTAAAGCTTGAAACCTATTACCAGCATTTATATAATATCCCTGTAAAAGCAGAAGCCAACAGTTCTTTTTCATTAATCAACAGGCAGTGGGATTATGAAACTGAACCATTAGTAAACGATGGTCTTGGCCGAAACTATGGCGTGGAGTTAACACTGGAGCAATTCATGCACAATGATGTTTATTTCTTACTCTCTGCTTCATTGTACGAATCAAAATACAAGGCAACTGACAATGTATGGCGCGACACGCGTTACAATGGTAATGGTAATATCACTTTCACTGGGGGTAAAGAATTCAAGTTAAATAAAAACAGAATCCTGGGCATTAACATTCGCAGTATTTACAGTGGTGGCTTCAGAACTACACCTATTAATGTAGAGGCCTCTGTTGCAAAGGGTGAAACCGTATATTATGAAGATCGTGCATTCTCTGAACAAGTGTCCGCTTATTTCCGCCCAGATGTAAGAATCAGTTTAAAGAGAAACAAAGCTAAATCGACACACACCCTAGCTTTAGATATTCAGAATGCAGTGAATAGAAAAAATGTTTTCGGTAGTTATTTTGAACCACTGACCGGTGAAGTTAAAGTGGCTTATCAAACACCTTTAATTCCGATTTTGAGTTATAAAATTGAGTTTTAGGCCTCACCCCTGCCCCTCTCCAACTGGAGAGGGGTGAAGTGGATTATGATTTACATGCTTGCTAAATTAATACGCGTCATTTACTTAACCGCAGAGATCGCTGAGGTTCGCAAAGAAAAGCAAATAATAACTTTGTGGTGTCACCCCAAGCCTTCTCCAACTGGAGAGGGGTGAAGTGGATTATGATTTACGTACTTGCTAAATAAATATCCGTCTGGTGCTTAACCGCGGAGATCGCTGAGGTTCGTAAAGAAAGATATTTCATAAACGCTGCGAATCTTCGCGTCCTTTGCGGTGATCCTTGCCCCTCTCCTTAAGGAGAGGGGTTTGGGGGTGAGGCTTACATGTCGTCTTTAGCAATGGGCGGAACCACACCCATATTATACCAGGCAAATGAATACTGATCTGCTACTTGTTCTATGGTTTTAGACACGGGTGTACCTGCACCATGACCTGCATTGGTTTCAATGCGAATCAGTACAGGTGCATCGCCAGCATGATTTTCTTGCAAGGTTGCCGCAAACTTAAAAGAGTGCGCAGGTACAACACGATCGTCATGATCCGCTGTTGTTACCATTGTTGCAGGATACTTAACACCTGGTTTTAAAGCGTGAACAGGGGAGTATTTGCGTAAATATTCAAACATTTCTTTGCTGTCATCGGCTGTTCCATAATCATAAGCCCAACCGGCACCTGCTGTAAATTTATGATAGCGTAACATATCCATTACACCCACAGCCGGAAAAGCTACTTTCATTAAATCAGGGCGCTGTGTCATGGTAGCACCTACCAATAGACCTCCGTTAGAACCACCGGAGATGGCGAGATAATCACTTGAGGTATACTTTTCTTTGATCAGGTATTCGGCTGCCGCAATGAAATCATCAAATACGTTTTGCTTATTCATTTTTGTACCTGCGAGATGCCATTTTTCACCATACTCACCACCTCCTCTTAAATTAGGTTGTGCATAAATACCACCGTTCTCTAACCAGACAATACGCGCAGTACTAAAGCTTGGCTGAAGGCTTACACTGAAACCACCATAACCATAAAGCATGGTTGGATTTTTTCCATTTAATTCAATGCCTTTTTTGTGTGTAATAAACATCGGCACTTTTGTACCGTCTTTGCTGGTATAAAACACTTGTTTCGTTTCATAGTCCTCCGGATTAAAATCAACTTTTGGTCTTTCATACACTGTTGACTTCCCTGTTGCAATATCGTACTTATAAATAGTGGGAGGGAAAGTAAACGAAGTGAAAGTGTAGTAATCAAATTTTTCATCAGCTTTCCCTCCGAAACCACCAGCAGTGCCGATCCCCGGCAATTCAATTTCACGCTCCAGTTTACCACGCATGTCATATTGCTTCACTACAGTTTTTACATCTACTAAATATTCAGCAAATATTTTTCCCCCACCTGTTGATGTACTCAATACACTTTCTGTTTCCGGAATCAAGTCCTTCCAGTTTTCCGGAGTTGGTTTAGAAAAATCTACTTCCACGAGACGATTATTAGGTGCATTTAAATTTGTTTGAATGATCAAGCGAGTGCCGTCATTGTCTACTACATAGTGATCTTTGTCAAAATTATCTACGACCGTAACAATTTTTCCTTTAGGATCTTTCAAATCCTGCACGTACAATTCATTACCGGTTGTGCTGGTCGATGCTGTGATCACCAAAAATCTTTCATCTTCTGTCAGGTAAGCGCCAATATACCTGCGTGGTGTTTTCTCGCCACCAAAAATCATGATATCGCTGCTTTGCGGTGTGCCAAGTTTATGGTAATACAATTTATGAAATTGTGTTTTCTCAGAAAGTTGACTGCCTTTAGGTTTATCATAGGTGCTGTAGTAGAAACCTTCATTGCCTTTCCAGGCAATACCACTGAACTTGATATTTTTAAGTGTGTCCTCTACAATACTTTTATCTGCAGTTTTCATCACAATGGCATCTGTCCAGTCTGCTCCGCCTTTAGAAATACGGTAGACAGCTAGTGAACCATCTTTGCTAAAGTTAAGCCCTGCCAAGGAAATGGTTCCATCTTCTCTGAACTTATTCGGGTCAAGGAAAATTTCTGCTTCACCATCTTCACCTCTTTTGCGATAGATCACACTTTGGTTTTGCAAACCATCATTCTTATAAAAATAAAAATAGTCGCCTTCTTTAAAGGGGGCACTTAAGCGTTCATAGTTAAAGATTTTTGATAAACGTTCCTTAACCTTATCTCGGTAAGAAATATTTTTAAGGTAAGAAAATGTGACATCGTTTTGTGCCGTCACCCATTGTGCTGTTTGTTTGCTGGTGTCATCTTCCAACCAGCGGTAAGGATCTTGCACATCAGTACCAAAGTAATTATCTACCGTGTCCACCTTGGCCGTGGTGGGATAGTTAAACTTAGCCGCCTGCTCTTTAGAACCGCAGGAAGTAAGTGCAGCTGCAATAAAGCATACTACAATAAGGGTTAGAATTTTCATAGTTGATTGTTTAATGAAGAAATGTACAAAAAGCCTAAACAGCCAACAAGAAGAAATAGAGCATCGGTGATAAATGGTTTTAGGAGAAGAAAAGGAGCCGTTTAACGCATTTAAAAATTAACATATAGTATGTAGGGATTATAAAATTACTTAGTGCTTGAGTTCTTATCATTCAAATGTAGATCCTCATCAAAAAGTCAAACAATTTTTAAAATTAATCGTTTATATTAGGAGTAAGCTAATAGCACTCAGTTTTGAAGGTAATCTGCAACTGAAAATTTTTCGATTATGAAAAAGTTTGTAAAAGCTATTCAACTATCTGTAATCAGTGTTTTGTTTCTACTCCCCGTTGACTCCAAATGTCAGGATGGTGTAGTAACAAATAAGATAGCTGCCAAAGATTCCATCACTCTTTTGCGCTATTTAAAGAATACTGAAAAGAGCCGACTTCTCCTGGCCACGCTTCCCACCAGTAACAGCCCTATAAAACTCAACTTCAAAATTCCACAGGTCAAGGTTTACTATGCCGCGGACTATTATGTAGATGGAAAATTTTCATGTCTACCCTATAATAATTGGATGCGACATCAGGTACCCTTTTACTTAAACCAACCAATTTTCATTCAGGTTAAAGAAAAGTAAAATTTGCATGACTATCACTAATTACTAATAAATACAAAAGTGTTTCATAGGCAAAGAGTTCAGCAAGATATTTGAAACCACAGACTTTCTTTCTAATAAAAGCTAATTTTATGTTCCATATTCTGCTCAAATGGATTTGCCCCCTTAGAAAAAGGAATCAAATCTAAGATTCACTTTTGACTGACTTATCCTCTACTCAGCACAATATTTTTCTAGATATTTCAGGCCAACAGAAGTTGATATATTCGAAAAATTATTGGATAAAATAAAAACACCAGATTTTGACCCTTCTAACCATCCTATAAAAGAGTTATAGCCTCCAGTAAGACCATTATGCCAGTAAACAGTTTTTCCATTTATAGAGTTTTTGAACCAAAATGTTGCAATCTCTTGAATACCTTTATTCAATGTTTTCTTCGAAGATTCAATTGATCTCCCAATCAGCGTAGTACTATCAGAATTTATCAGATTAAATAACAGTTTCTCCATTGAATGAACTGATGCATCAACACCCCCAGCACTAGTAAAAACAGAAGGGAAGTGCCACCTTTCTTGAATACGACCAAACATATCATGCCCAACTGTCCAATTCATCTCATCAGACAAAATCCCGAAAGAAGTTAATTCTAAAGGTTTAGCAATATACTTGTATATCATATCATCATATGTTAACCCCGAAACTTTTGAAAGCAAATACCCCAGGAGCCCAGCAGATAAATTTGAATAATTACTTTGAACACCAATATCACAGTCGAGTTTTATGTTATTTAAATAATCAAGTAGGTCAATTTCTGAGTACTTAACATTTGGATTGGTCAAGCTAGTTGGTGCAAAATTTTCAGGAAGTCTTGGAAAACAAGCTGTGTGTGTGACTAAATGCCTGATTAAAACTTCTTGGCCTTTTACTAATGGGAGTTTAATTTCTCTTGGTAAAAAGTGGTTCACAGGTGAATTAAGTCCCATCAAACCTTCTTCAATTATAGAATGAAGAATTATTCCGGTTATTGGTTTACTAATCGACCCGATTTCAAAAATTGAATGCTCTGTCAAATTCTGAGTAGTGTCTGATATTCCTTTAAAATATTTTATATTAGACACATTACTTGTAATAGTTCCAATAACGAGCCATTTGCTATTAGGATTATTCTGCCAACTCTCTAGATCGGAAAGAATACTAACTTCGATATCTCTTGCGGATTTAACTGTGTCCCGCCATGGTCGTAAAAGAACAGTACTTGCTAATCCAGTACTATCTATTTTAATTGTAAGTGTTAAATCAATTTTTTCGCATTCAAGCTTGTATAGATCCTGAAATTTATTGTCTGTTGTTAAAAAGCGAATTGCCCTAATAGATCCAGATCTAGCTTTGACAGCAATCAAAATTGACAAAAAATTCGGCTCATTGACTTTCTCCCTAAATTGATTTGAAGTGCACCTATAAATTCTATCATATGTATTACTATTATAGTCACTAACAAAGGAGTGAAAACAACTTAGTGTAAAGTCCGATTAACCGAATATTTTTGAACTGAGACTACAATAAAGAAATAAAAGTGTCACTAGGAACTTATTCATTGAAACCTATTCTTTTTGATTTCTTTTATATATAAAGTAAGAGAAGATTACCATAACAAAAACTGATAAACTAATAAGCAATAGAAATAGTAAATTAAGACTTTGATCTTTTATAGTAAGTGATATTAATATTATTAAAATACCAACTATCGGTAATAATCTACTGGCAAAAATATGCGACTCTTTCCAAACATTTTCATTATTCAAAGTCCAAGGAAGTCTGATTCCAACAAAGTAATTTGGTTTTAAGCCTCTTATAAAAGGGGATACTACAATAATAAAAGATCCAAAGGCTAAATACTTCACATCACCACCTCCGCTAACCCTGCCAATAATTGTATGAAGTAAGAGAATTATAGTCACTGTTATTATGATTAATACGGGTAGCTTAATGTAAACAAAGAAATTGTTTAGCCTTTTAGATTTAATGAAGGAAATAAAAAATAAAATTATGTGAATAGCTAATGGAACAAATGCAAATGGAACAATCTCGTTCTTACTACCCCATCTATCTACATCCCCATTCATATTTGAGTGAAGACCAATTGTAGACGGTAATTCACTCCATTCCAATCCTAAATATACAATTGGTACTAATACCAATAATGTTGCGATTAACTCATTTATGAAATGTTGTTTAGTTTGTGGCAAGCTTTTCATTTTTGACTTTTAAAAATCTAGATAACGTTTTGAAATTCGACATTGGCCTAAAATATAAAATGAGTGCTGCTGTCATAACAAGGAAAAATGTAAAGAGACCATGAATAATAAAAATAGAAAAATGAAAAAGTACTCCAAGAACCAGAAATACTTTACTGGTTCTGTTTGACATAAAAATACCAGCGAATAAAATAAATTCAAAAAGTATTACAGACCATGTCAGGTAAGTGGATAGATAATCATTATAAATAATAATAGAAAGAATTGGCTTAACTAGATTATTTGCTCCAAAAACCGGGTGAGTAAACCAATAATAAAGAGAGGTTCCATCCATCCACTCTTTAACGCTTACTTTTGCTACCGCAGAGTGAAGATAAATGAATGAAATTTGAATTTTGATAACAAATAAAGCCGTTTGTGCAATAATGCTCCTTGTTGAAAATAATAAGGATGGGCTAGCTTGTTGAATAATATGCCAATGCCATTTTCTGAAATCGGTTAAGCATACAGGTATCAATAAGGCTGTAAGAATAGTGCTAATATGATCCCCACCATCGATTGTTGCTACAGAGTTTGCGAAGCTGTATGTAATCCACCAGTGAGGAATACATGTTGCTTTTGGTTGCCATCCCGAAACAACCAAGAGAAGTATAAAGATACTTAAGCCTTTAGCTAATGCCGGATAATCCTTAAGCACACAAAAAATACTAATTTGAAAGCTGTCACAATCAGCAATACCATCCAAAAATAAATCTAACGCTGAGTTAAAAACTAGAGTCAAGAGAGTGGCTAACGCCAGTATTGCTCTAGCAAGTCCAATGGAATTTTTCCATACTATTCTACTAGATATATCATTAATGTCAATCATTTTGACACTTAATAATAAGCTTAACAAATCGTTGGGGCATTTCTCCTCTAAACGAATTTCTCCAAGCCCATGGTATTGGCTTCTTAGTAGCTATGTAATAGGTTCCACAAAGATTTGCTTCCACGTTATTATTCTGAATCTCGAATACTTTAACTGGATTCTTTGCTATACACTCTTCTAATGAATAAGTACATTTAGACCAATCGTCATTTGGGATCTTACTTATTATCTGCCCCATCTCGCTAAATATAGAGCGTTGTGACCTTTTCAAGCCAAAAAAGTTGGCGGGGCTTCCATTTGCCTTTGTTAATAATTTAAGAGCTCCGTCATCTTCTTGATATAAAAGAGGAAACTCTTCAAGTGGGTCCCTTGTGAAGAATCCAAAACCTTCTGGGAAAAAGTCTCTAAAAATTGATGATTCCCTTTTATCTAAAAATTTATAGGATGTTGTATTATAAGGGCCGATTGAAGACAAGATAATACCAATTAAGATCAACCAAATCAGAATGTTCACTGACAATACAAGCCATAGAAACAATTCTTTCCGAACCATCTTACTTAACAGAAAGATTTATAGCTATTGAGTTCACTATTTGATCCTTCAAAAGAGAATCTTCAGTTGAACGTTCTATGGCAACAAAAATATCACCCCAATACAATTCATTCCAAACCCAGAAAAAGGTCCATGCTACAATTGCCCACCATATATAAATCCATGCGGCCATAGCAGCAAACCAAAAAACACACGATGCATTTTCAGTAATTGAGACTTTACCATTAATAGATTGCTCTCTGACCTCATCAAAAAGACCAGAAAATTCATCTATAAACTCAGAATTGCTTAATAATCGTTTTGCAGCAAATTGATCGGTCGGATTTGATTCATACTTAGCTATAATTTTAATAAATTCCGTTTGTTTTTGTTCAAAGACTATCGGTTCAATCGCCTCATCCAATTCGCTTTTGACTAGATCCGAAAGTTTTAATCCGTAATCAAACATAGTCTGTTTGATTACCACATGATCGCCACTTTCCATCTTTAATTTAAAATCTTCAAATGCGCCAGGGTTTGTAGTCTCGAATTTATCAAGAATATGTTCGTTTATATTTCGGATTTCTTCCAATTGAGTTTCATCATCAATAAAAAGTGAAATATCAACAGCATTTTTTATTTCAGGCAATTTTTCGAGCACGGGGCCATCAGCAAAGAAAATTGCTGTCATTATTTCTTTTCCAGTATACTCTATTGTCTCGGAAATAATTTGATCTTTAGCACAACTGACAAATAAAAAATTAGCGCAAATCAAAAGTAAGACGAATGGATTTTGTGAAATTCTCCTTATTCTTTTCATAGCAATTACATTTAGAATAATACAACTTGAAGTAAAATGATTTGGAAATGTAACAAGGAATTTAGCTCTATCAACTACCTCCTTTTGATAAATGACTCATTTGAGCCTTTTTTAACAAACAAAAAGCTATAGCAAACATTTTTAAATACTCAGGGGAAAATTAACTTTTCAGAAATTATTAAATAATTATGAAATTTGAATTGGTAATCCAAAACAGTTGTTGAATCTTGTCGTTAATAATTATTCACTAAAACATACTTGTGGATTTACATAAAGACAACAAATTCTCTGTCAACCTTTGAGGTAAAGAACATTATTAATCTAAAACAAAAACGCCCGAAGTTTCCTTCGGGCGTTTCACATTTAAAATACCTATTATTTAATTTCTCGGTACCAACTCGTCTCTTACCGCTGCCTGATAAGCTAATGTAGCCATCAGTACGGCATTATATTTTAAATCATCTTCAATGGCGCGTTCGTAAGTGTCCATATTAGAGTGCCAGCTTCTGGTGAAATACTCAATCGGGTCTGTTATGAATTGAAATCCTGGTAAGCCTATACCATCAAAGGGAACATGGTCTGTGCTACCTGTACTATTCAATGAAAGTGTCGCTGTGCCTGAAGCTGCAAAGGGCTTTAACCATTCACGAAAAATAGGTCGCACTTTTTCATTGCCTTGCATGTTAATGCCACGCCACTTACCTGTACCATTGTCTGTATTTAGATAGATTGAGAATTTCTCAGCAGCCGGTTTTAATACTACTTTGCCGTCAATGGTTTCTCCCAAGTGTTTTTTCACGTAACCGCGTGAGCCATACAAACCTTGTTCTTCACCACCCCATAAACCTATTCGGATAGTGCGTCTGGGTTGAATGCCTGAGGCTTTAATTAACCGCATGGCCTCCATGCAGATGGCTACACCCACACCATTATCAGTTGTGCCTGTACCACCATGCCATGAGTCAAGGTGGGCGCCTATCATAACCACCTCAGCATTTTTATCAGTACCTGGTATTTCTGCAATCACATTGAAACCATCTTCAGCTGGTGTAAATTCTGTTTCCATGGTGATCTCTATTTTAACGGCTACTCCTTTTTCAATCTGTCTCACCATTCTGTTATAGTGTTCTGCTGCCACTAATACTTGTGGTAAAATTTTAGGTGCATTGGCTGAATGTGCACGTAGGCGTTGCGCAGCAGGCGTTTCGGGTGCATAAGGAATAGTAGCGGCCTGGGGATACAAGGTTCCATGATCGCCACGGCTACATTCTAAAACTGCAATGGCACCTTCTGTCTGGCAGAGTAACCACTTCTTATAGGTTAATGCTTCTGGTGCTCCTGTTGCAAATCTTCTTGTACCGCTCGCAGCACGATCGCGTGGTGCTGCGTTGGCCATTTTTAACAAGGTAGAGTCTGCATGGCGTGTGGCATCAGGTGCAAAGTGTGGCTTAGGCATAATGGGAAAATTGAAGAGCACAATTTTTCCTTTGAGTTTGCCCTTATACTTTTCAAGATCTTCTTCGGTTTTAACATCAAGGTAAACTACATCTGCTGTTACTGTCCCTTTAATCCCGGGAGACCAGGCTTTAGGACTGCTGATGATGTTGAAGTAAGTAGGCGCTGTGGCACTAAGTGCAAATTTTTTCACATACCATCCTTTACCAAATTCACCAAAAGAATCGAAATGAGCGTTGCTTAAGCCCCAGCCTTCCATTGTTGACTTAGCATAATTTGCGGCTGTCTTGTAACCTGGTGAGTTGGTTAAACGTGGTCCGTTTACATCGGTGAGCATACTCAGGATATGCATAACCTGCGAGCGGTCAAAGCCTTCACTTTTTAGCTTAGCATAAACGACTGAATCAACCCTGTCATTTGTCTGGGCATAGCCTTGGGCTATAAACAAGAGCAAAACAAGGCTGAGCATAGTAAATTTAATTTTCATGAAATAATCGGTTTGGTTAGTACGGACTAAAGTAGTCAGCTAAAACAGGTGGTACAAGGCAAGCCCATTGTTTTACACCAGCGGAAATAGTGGCATTTTATTAACTTAATTCCGTTGCTTATGTTTACAAAAGCATGAAATCGATAAAACTTAAAGCCTTTTTAACCACACTCGCTTTTATAGCGACAATCACTGTTAACGCACTGGCGAATATTTTACCCATTAACGGACTCAATACTGGTCAGGTCTCTGCCCTATATCCGAGTCTTTTTACCCCCGCTGGCATCACCTTTTCAATATGGAGTGTTATTTATTTATTACTGCTGGGGTATGTAATATTACAGTGGCTTAAATCTGATGCCTATGTTTTTGCCGAAACCGCCAAATTCTTCTGGCTTTCCTGTGTATTGAATATCAGCTGGATACTCGCCTGGCACTATTTAAAAGTTTCGATGTCAGTAACGATTATGCTTTTATTGCTACTTACGTTAGCACAATTATTTTTAAAAGTGCGCAAGATTTCAATGAACACAGCCGCAGAAAAAATTTTTGTGCGCTTGCCTTTTACACTGTACTTCGCCTGGATATGTGTTGCTACCATTGCCAACATTGCTGCCTTGCTTGTTTCAATTGAATGGCCTGCCTTCAATATTGCACATGCAACCTGGGCCATTATTATGATGACTGTTGCCTCATTGCTTGGCATATTCGTAACAACTAAATACCGGGTTGCACCTTTTGCACTTGTAATTGTTTGGGCACTGTTTGGTATTTACATACGATGGGAAGGCACCGATAACTATGCCATTGCTTATGCAGCATTGAGCTTATTACTCATTGTTTTAGGAGCTGCGTTTAATACATGGAGAAGACTGCGTTTTGCTGTGTTATAGATGTATTTTTACAAATTATTTCCTGAGCAAAAAAGTCTTGCCAATTATCAACAAATTAATTGATCACAAAAGAGTAGGCTCTAAGGCCGCATGGCCCCGCATACTCATTCAACGCTGTATGCTATCCGCACCTACCCCTCCAGACCAAAGATAGCATAATGCGTTGTCTGAGCATGCTGTAAGTAAGCATAAAAAATGTCTTCTATTAGAACACGTTTTAAGTTCATGATCTTTAGTGCCTCAAAAAAATACCTGATACTGCATAACCACCTGACCTCTGTTTCCCTTCTTCACAAGATCATTCCCTTGGGTTTCAAAAAAGGGTCTATGCTGGTAGTTAAGTGTCAGCTTTGCATTGTGATCTTTTATCAACCAGTTTACGCCTGCATCGATCACATTCATTCTGTCAAGTAAACGATCCCAATCCGCTGACATAATGGATACATAAGGAAGCAGGGTTCCGTTGCCTTCGCCCAGCAGATCCTTTTTCAGCAGGTAGGCTAACTGTGCATAGATAACAGCGCCTGTGCCGAACATTGGAAATGCATTCCCCTGGCTTCCGGACAGGTGAGGACCGCTAATACTTGTTGCAGGATTCATGATACCATTGTAACGAAGATAGCCTTTACCGAAATCATAATCGAAATATCCAACATAGGCAGACATAGCAGTACCCTTCTCTTTATTAAGCGGCACATCATAGTATACTGCGGCAGACAAGAGGTTCACGTTGTGATAAACCGTATCTGATAGGGCCGTCTCCCTTGTCCACATACCCTTTTGCTGTGTAATAAAACCTGCTTCAAGATTCAAGACTTTTTTCTTTCCCAGGTATGTTCCTGTCATGTAGGGTGTGGTGTGCGATTCTTTGTCAAAAAAATTATAAGCAAAAAAACCTTGATACTGCTTGTGGTGTCCACGCTGTGAAAATGTTGCATTAGTTGAAATTGGAGGCGCAGGTTGACCGTTCGAAGTAATCGGGAAAGGGTCGCTTAAGACTAAGCGATAATCAATTTTGCCTAACTGACCACGTATATAAACACTCAGCTTACGCGAAAACTCATCAGTTTGATCAACGGTTGCCTGTGCAAAAATGGGCACATCCATGGTTACGATAGTACCTATGCTCGGCTGACTAAAACGAGACAAGCCATTTGCAATAGTTAACCCACTTCCAATAAATAAAAGGTCCTTGTCTCTCCAGGCTTTATATTCGCCCAAAACATCATGGAAGAAAACCTGAAATTTTCTATTGCCTGAATTGGTGGCATTTTGTCCGGCTAAATAGTTAAAATTATTTTGACCGAACTGCGAATAGAAAAAAACATGATCTGTTAACTGTCCGAAGAATTGAATTCGCGTTCTTCGTAAACCAATATCAAATGTATTGCTTGTTGGCTCGCCTAATACCTGGGTGCCTGGATTGCTTTGATCAAATCTGAGCCAAACCTGATTTAAAAAAGTAGCCTTCAGGTAATGACTGCCTTCCTCATTCAGTTTCAATTTCATTTCAGAAATTTTATTCTGCTGTGCTATAACGTACGCGCATGTCATTAGCATGGCCATTGATAGGATATATCTCATAAAAAATCGCGCTTGCATGGAAATCTACCTCCAAATACAAGCGCAAAAATAAAGATTAATAAAGATAAACCTGATAGTAATTTCACCAATGGTGTTTTTTAATTCCAACCACCACCAAGTGCACGGTATAAATTTACTTTACCCGCTAATAACTTGGATTTTACTTCTATTAGCTCAAGTTTGGCTTCCAGAATCTCTTCTTGTGTTAAAAGTACTTCTACATAGTCTGCCCTTGCCGAATTGAAAAGACTATTAGCAATGTTAACGGATTCGTTGAGCAACGCAACTTCGCTGGATTTAATCTCAAAACTTGATGAGTAATTTTCCATTTTGGCAATTTGATTTAATACATCCACATAAGCATTTAAAATGGTTTGCTCGTATTTATATACCGCTTGCAGCTGTTTCGCATTGGCTGAGTAGTACATGGCCTTGATAGCATTTCTGTTGATGAGTGGCGCAATTATGTCACCCGCCAAGTTGAAAATGGTAGATTTTGGATTTATCAAAAATGCCGGATTAAAAGCATTGAATCCAGTACCTGATCGAATAGATAACGCTGGGAGAAAATTGGCCTTAGCTACTCTCACATCTAATTTAGAAGCCGCTAATTCCAATTCAGCCTGACGTAAATCCGGACGATATACCAATAGCTGAGAAGGAATACCTGACTGAACAGAATCATTCGGGATATCCAAAAAAGTATTGGACATTCGCTCAAGCTTTGTCGGATAGCGAGCAGTTAAAAAATTAAGTCGATTTTCTGCCTCTACTATTCTCTGCCTTATCTCATATTGACGGTTCTTGGTTTTAAGAAGTTGTGCTTCGAAACGGTTTACAGCAAGCTGTGTTACCTTGGCAGATTCTTTTTGAATTTTTACTACCCTCAATGCATTGGATTGGATTTCAATATTCTGATTGATGGTTTGCAACAAGTTATCCAATGCCATCAATTCGTAATATGCTTCGGCAATGTCAGCAACTAAACGAGTCACAACAAAATTTTTGCCCTCTATACTGGCAAAGTATCTCATGGTCGAAGCATGCTTAGCATTACGAAGTTTTTTCCAGATGTCTACTTCCCAACTTGCATAAGCAGCCAGTTCATAATTGCCCAGAGGTTCAGGAAATGGCTTGCCATCTTTGATGGTCAACTGATTATCCACTGCACCATGTCGGGTATATAGTCCTTCTTTTTCCATACCTCCGGCAACACCAATGTCAACAAATGGTAGGTATTCTCCCCTTCTTGTACGGATTTCATTTTTACTGATGGCAATTTCCTGAAGCACGATATTCAACTCCTGATTATTTTTCAAGGCAGTATCTATCAGAGCAATCAAATGTTCATCCTTAAAGTACTGCCTCCATTGTATTTTGGCAGCTGTGGCAGTATCCGTTGCTTTACTAAATTGTTCAGGCAGTCGGTTATTTGCTTCTCTAACGCTTTGTTTAGGCGTGACGCAACTACTAAGTATAAGCAATGCTGTTGGAAGGATTTGATAATATTTTTTTATACTCATTGTTTCTTAATTCGATTGGTAGCTTTTTCTACTAAACCAGGTTTTATAACTTTTTTCAGTAATGGTGTCTGAGAGTGATTCTCAACGATGTCTTCTGTCAGCGGACTATGGTCTTCGTCTTGTATAAGTTTTCTTCCTTCTGCCAACTTGCCAAAGATGTAATACAGACCCGGTACCAGAATTACACCGAAGACAGTTCCTACCAGCATTCCCCCTAATGCAGATGAGCCAATGGTTCTGTTACCAATGGCACCTGCTCCTGTGGCACGAACCAATGGGATTAATCCTGCAATAAATGCGAATGATGTCATTAAAATTGGGCGGAAGCGAACTTTGGCACCTTCGATAGCAGCTTCCAACACTGTTGCTCCCTGCTCATGCTTCTGCACCGCAAACTCAACAATTAGTACAGCGTTTTTTCCAAGCAAACCAATCAGCATGATGAGTCCGATTTGTGCGTAAATGTCATTAGACAAGCCCATAATTTTGAGCAGCAAAAACGAGCCAAATACACCAGCTGGTAATGAAAGTACTACGGCCAATGGAATGATGAAGCTCTCGTATTGTGAAGCAAGCACGAGGTACACAAATACTAACACCACAAGAAAAATATACAGCGCCTCATTACCACGACTTGCTTCGTCATAAGACAAGCCTTCCCAGGCAATGTCATAACCTTGCGGCAATGTTTCATTTGCAACTTCACGTATTGCACGTATTGCATCGCCAGTAGTATATCCTTTAGCGGGTACACCACGAATAGCCGAAGAAGTATATAAATTGAAACGAGTGATTTCATTTGGCCCTTGCGTTTTTTCAAGTGTAATAAAAGAAGAGTAAGGCACCATTTCTCCCGTTTCGTTTTTCACAAATAGTTTCAATAAATCAGTTGGGAGTCGTCTGTATTCTGGCCCTGATTGTGTATATACTTTGAAGAAAGTATTGAAACGTGTAAACCCTTGCTCGTAAGTACTGCCAATAAGAATATTGAGATTCTCCATCGCATCACCGATGGACACTCCTTTTTGCATAGCTTTCTTATTATCAATAATAATTTGATATTGCGGATAGTTGGCAGCATAAAATGTAAATAGTCCGCTCAATTCCTTCCGAGTTCTCAATGCCTCCATAAACTCGGTATTTACTTTATCAAAATCATGATAGTCCACAGTATTGTTTTTGTCCAACAAGCGAAGTGAAAATCCATCAGAAGAGCCATAACCTGGTACTGCAGGCGGCTCAAAAAATTCAATCACTGATCCTAACTCGTGTGTTTCCTCTTCCAACAGCTCAATGATTTCTTTAACTGAGTGTTTTCTTTTGTCCCAATCTTTCAAGTTGATAAGACATGTTCCGGCATTTGAGCCCCTGCCTTCAGTAAGAATTTCATAACCCGCCAGAGATGTTACAGACTGGATGTCGTCAATCTCTTCAGCAATCTTTTGCAATTGTTCTGATACTTCTTTGGTACGCTCCAATGTGCTACCTGGAGGCGTTTGTACAATGGCGTAAATTTGACCTTGATCTTCATTGGGAATGAAACCACTTGGCAATACTTTATTAATAGAAAAAATACCAATACCAAAGCTTGCTAAAATCAGAAACGTAATAATTCTGCGATTGACGATACGCATCAGTATCTGTGTATATTTTCCGGTGAGACTGTCAAAATTTTTATTGAACCAATCGATGAACAAATTGACCGGAGTTTTCTTACGCGGCCTGCCATGATGATTTTTCAGAATCATAGCGCACAGAACAGGCGTGAGTGTAAGTGCTATAACACCAGATAAAATAATGGCACTCGCCATTGTAATAGAGAATTGTCGGTAAAACACACCCACTGGTCCAGGCATAAAAGCAATAGGAACAAACACGGCTGTCATAATCAATGTAATGGCTATTACAGCACCGCTTATTTCTCCCAGCACTTCTTTTACAGCATTAAAAGGCGACATATGTTTTTCTTCCATTTTAACATGGACCGCTTCCACAACTACAATGGCATCATCAACCACAATACCAATTGCAAGCACCAAGGCAAATAATGTGATTAAGTTAATACTAAGCCCAAACAGCTGCATAAAAAGGAAAGCTCCTACCAATGAAACCGGAACTGCAATAATAGGAATGAGTGTTGAGCGCCAATCACCAAGAAAAATAAAGACCACCAACGCTACAAGAATGAAAGCCTCAATAAGTGTGTGCAACACCTTATCGATAGAGGCATCCACAAACTTGGATACGTCATAATTAATTTCATACTGCATTCCCGGAGGAAAATCTTTTCTGAGTTCTTCGAGTTTGGCTTTAGTACTTTCAATCACCTTGCTAGCATTGGTACCAAAGTTTTGTTTCAACACGATGGAGGCAGATGGAAAACCATCCTTGTTAGAGTAGATGTCAAAAAACTCGCTGCCCAGCTCTACTTCAGCAATGTCTTTCAGTTTTAATAGTTCACCGTTGGCGTTGGCTTTAATAATAATGTCTTCGTATTCCTCAGGTTTGTTAAATCTTCCCTTGTATGATAGTGTAAATTCCAAAGACTGTGCTGTTTTACCTGATGCTTGTCCTAATCTGCCAGGTCGGCCAATCAAGCTTTGCTCCTCCATAGCCTTCATCACCTCTTCAGCAGATATTTTATAAGCCTGCATGCGATCGGGCTTTAACCAAATGCGCATGGCAAAGGTGCGGCTACCGAGTATTTGCGCACGCCCCATACCACTGATACGCTGCAGTTCGGGTATTACGTTTACGTTGGCATAGTTGTAAAGAAATTTTTCATCCGCATGCTTGTCCGTGCTGTATAAGTTTACATACATTAACATGCTGGGCTGAATTGGCGTAATGATAATTCCTTCTCGCTGCACAAGAGGCGGTAAGTTGTTCATTATCGCATCCACACGGGTTTTCACATTTACCACTGCGGCATTGGGATCTGTGCCAGGCTCGAAAATAATCTGCACTGTTGCTTCGCCTGCACTGGTTGCATCGGAGGTAATGTACTGCATGCCTTGCACTCCGTTGATGGCACGCTCCAAAGGAATTAAGGTTGACTCCACCAATACCTGTGCACTGGCACCAGGAAAGGCTATAAAAATATTTACACGTGGTGGCGCAATGTTGGGAAACTGTGATATCGGCCTGGTGTTCATCGCCAATATGCCCAGAAATACAATGGCAAGTGAAATGGAGATCGCAAGAACCGGACGTTTAATGAATTTGCTAAACATAACTTTCTATTTCGGTTCTTTAATTATTCGGCTTTAATCTGAATCAACTCTTTGATGATGTCAGCTTGTTTCACAAAATGTGTATGAATCTTATCACCGTTTTTCACTTTTCTCAATCCTTCAATAAGTAGTGTGTCTGTATTGGAAATACCGTAGGTCACATCATACAAATGCGGCATTTCATTTCTCACAGTAATTTGTCGGGCTTCTATAATTCCATTCTTTACCACATACACAAACTTTTTGTCCAACACTTCATACGTTGCTTTTTGCGGGATAAGTGTGGGGCTTTTCAATGCAACGGGCAGGTATATGTTGCCTGTTTGGCCGTGTCTTAGCACAGTGTGAGGATTTTGAAAGGTCGCGCGAAATGCAATGTTCCCAGTTTCGTTGTTGAAGTCAGATTCTATTGTTTCAATAATGCCAGGTGTTTCAAAGAATTCTCCGTTGGCCATTTGCAAATGAACGATTTGTTTGCGCCCACTTAGGTTGCTTTTTTTCATGATGTCCAGGTAAACAGCTTCAGGCACATTAAAGTACACCCACATTTTGCTGTTGTCGGATAATGTGGTGAGCAACTCACCTTCTTCGATCAGACTTCCCAATCGCACTTCGTTAAAGCGCCCAACTATACCATCAAAAGGAGCCCTGATCTCTGTAAAGAAAAGATGCGCTTCTGCTAATGCTAACTCAGCTTTTGCTTTGTCAAGAACTGCTTTAGCGAGAGCCAATTCGTTTTTAGAAACAAAATTGCTATCTGCCAACACTTTAGTATTCTGATATTCTATTAGAGCATGCTGTGTTTCGGCTTGTGCTTTTTGTTTTTCAGCCTGATAGATTAGAGGCATAATCTGAAATAGTAGCTGCCCTTTTCTTACACGCTGCCCCTCGTCTACATATATTTTTTGAAGATACCCTTCTTCGAGGGCTCTTAAGTCAATGTGTTGAATGGCACGCACCTGACCAATGTATTCTTGGTTGAGGGTAGTGTCTCTTACTACCGGAAGTGATACTGTATAAGTGGGTACTTCCTTACTATGATGGTTATCGTGTGAGCAACTGGCTAAACACAACATAACCACACTGAAATTCAAAACTGAAATTTTCATCGTTTGATTGAAATTTTATACTGCATACTTAAATGCACGAAATGATTGTGTAAAATTGAAAAAGGTAGAATAATTCACGTTTGCACGTGTGCTAGACTAGAGGACTGAGTATAGAAATCAGTCGATTACTAAATCAAATTCGGTACGTACAGAAGAAATCGAATAGTGGCAACTCTTGAATATGTTGCGAGACAGATTGAAATTTTTGTGAACTTTGAGATGCAGAAATGCGGCCTGTATAGCAGATGAGTAAGTCGAGTATTTCGATGGCTTTTATTTTATCATGCTTTTCTTCTTCAGTTTCATTTTCGGTCTTTTCAAATAAAGAGGTGAGAGAGGAGGGGTTACTGTGTTTTTGGAAAATCACCCCCTGTTCAAATGAGATTTGTTCTTCACTCTCCTGACTAACGAAAATTACACCCAGCAGCTGAAAGCAAAATAGTATGAGCACAGATCGTATCAGGTATTTAGATGTCCGTATTGCCATACTTTAATTAACAGCACAAAGGTCTGCTATTTTTGTTGAATTCTGCAAATGATACAAGCTGCCCTACAAAAGTAACCTCTACGCAAGCAGGCAAAACATGATAATAATCACCTAAGTCTCCTGCAATCGATATAGTCTACTTAGCCAGTCTAGTTAATCATATCAAACCTGGTGTAAGGCACTAGTACCTTGGGCACCCTTATACCATCCTTGGTCTGGTTGTTTTCTAATATGGCTGCCACTATTCTGGGTAAGGCAAGTGCACTTCCGTTTAGGGTGTGTAAAAGTTGTGTTTTGCCTTCTTTGTTTTTATAGCGCAACTTCAATCGATTGGCCTGATAGGTTTCAAAGTTACTTACAGAGCTGACCTCCAGCCAACGCTTTTGCGCAGCTGCATACACTTCCATATCAAAAGTAATGGCACTGTTTACCCCCATGTCGCCACCACACAATAAAAGTTTGCGGTAAGGCAACTCCAGTTTTTCCAACAGGCTTTGCACATATAAGCACATCTCTTCCAATGCCTCATCTGATTCTTCTGGTTTTCTAACCTGAACAATTTCTACTTTATCAAATTGATGCAGGCGATTCAGGCCTCGCACATGTGCTCCCCAGCTACCTGCCTCTCTTCTAAAGCAAGGTGTGTAACCAACGTTTTTAATAGGCAACTCATTTTCACTAAGCATCACATCCCGATAAAGGTTAGTTATGGGCACTTCAGCTGTTGGTATCAAATATAAATTATCGGCTGTGGCATGGTACATCTGTCCTTCTTTATCCGGAAGCTGACCTGTTCCATAACCACTGGCTTCATTCACAACAATGGGGGGTTGTATTTCGCGATAGCCTTGCTTTTCGGCCTCATCCAAAAAGAAGTTAATGAGGGCGCGCTGTAATTTTGCTCCCTTACCTTTATAAACCGGGAATCCTGCACCGGCTATTTTTATTCCCAATTCAAAATCAATGATGTCATACTTTTTAATAAGATCCCAATGCGGCATGGCATCGTCAGCCAACATTTGTGGTGTGCCGAAAGTATGCACAGTGATGTTATCTTCAGCACTTTTACCGGCCGGCACTTTTTCGGCTGGCACATTGGGGATAGTATACAATAACTTCTGCAAGTCCTCCTCAATTGTATTGAGCACTGGCCCCAATTCGCTTGTTAGCTTTTTCAACTCAGCCGTACGGCTCTTCAACTGCTCGGCCTCAGCTTTATTGCCACTTTTCATTAAGTTACCAATCTCCTTAGCCAGGCTGTTACTTTCAGCCAGCATGTCATCCTGTTTGCGCTGCATCTCTTTGCGCTGAACATCCAGCGATAATACCTGGTCTATTGTCTCGCTTATGGTGGTCAACCCACGTTTGCGCAAACCCTCTATTATCTTATCTCTTTGTTCACGAATAACATTTACCTGTAGCATGATTTTTATTTTAAGGGCTCAAAAATAGCTGATTTTTTGCAGCATAATTTGTTTTGGTTTTAAAATCGCCTATACTTGCAGGGTCAACAGGGTTTTATCCAAAGCCCGTTACTTATAAAGCACCTTTTTGCACTACTCAACCCAAAATCTTAACTAATCTGTTTGCCTCAACCAAAGTGGGGGAACCTTAAGTTTCACATTATCAAACACAACTTTTTTAATATCACATGTACACTATTGACGATCTGAATGTCAGACTTCTTTCTGAGTTGAAAGAAATTGCCGAGGGCATGGGCGTAAAAAATGCCAAGAAATTAGGTAAGCAGGAACTCATCTACAAAATTCTTGACGAACAGGCTGCCAAGCCTGAAGACACCCCTAAAAAAGAAGCAAGCGAAACAGGTAAGCGCCCCCGAAGAAGGGAAAACGTAGCACCTGCCAAACCTGAAGAAAAAGAGTTAACAGCAGACGAGTTGCTCCAATCCATCGATATAGATCTTGACTCACCCTCCATTACTGCTTTCGATGAAGATATCAAACCAGTAACCTTCGAAGCAGAAAAGATCGCAACACCAAATATTACAACCAACGAAGACAAACCGCGCGAGGAACGACCCTCCAGAGAAGACAGGGCACCACGCGAAGAACGCCAGCCACGGGACGAACGTCAGCCGCGAGATGAGCGCGGACCCCGGCCGGAACGCGAGCCACGTGATGAAAGAGCACAACAACTCAGAAATTCCATACGTGAATTTGACGGTGCCATTGCCAACGAGGGAGTTTTGGAAATCATGCAGGATGGTTATGGTTTTCTTCGCTCCAGCGATTATAATTACTTAGCCAGCCCTGACGATATCTACGTATCGCCTTCTCAAATAAAACTTTTTGGTTTAAAAACCGGAGATACCATTAAAGGTCTTATCCGCCCGCCAAAAGAAGGTGAAAAATATTTCGCCTTACTTAAAGTTGAATCAGTAAACGGTAAAACTACTGACGAAATCCGCGACCGTGTTGCCTTCGAATATTTAACACCACTCTTCCCTGAAGAAAAACTTAAACTAAGCACTACACACGACAACATGTCGACTCGTATCCTCGATTTGTTCTCACCTATAGGTAAAGGACAGCGTGGGATGATTGTCGCACAACCTAAAACAGGTAAAACAGTATTGCTTAAAAACATTGCTAACGCTATTGCCCAGAACCATCCGGAAGTTTACCTGTTGATTTTATTAATAGACGAACGTCCTGAAGAAGTTACTGACATGGCTCGCAGTGTAAAAGCAGAGGTGGTCGCTTCAACTTTTGATGAACAGGCTGATCGCCACGTAAAGGTTGCCAGCATTGTGTTGGAAAAGGCCAAGCGTATGGTTGAGTGTGGACATGATGTGGTGATCTTGTTAGACTCTATTACTCGTCTGGCACGTGCCTACAACACGGTGGTTCCTTCATCTGGTAAAATATTATCAGGTGGTGTGGATGCCAATGCTTTACACAAGCCTAAACGCTTTTTTGGTGCCGCCCGTAAAATTGAAAATGGTGGATCACTCACCATTATTGCCACGGCTCTTATTGAAACTGGTTCTAAGATGGACGAAGTTATCTTCGAAGAATTTAAAGGAACCGGTAACATGGAATTGCAATTAGACCGTAAGCTGGCCAACCGCAGAATTTATCCTGCTATTGATGTGCCTGCATCAGGTACCAGACGTGAAGATTTGTTGATGAAAGAAGAAGAGCTGCAACGTGTTTGGATCTTGCGCAAGTTTATGAGTGACATGAACTCGGTTGAGGCCATGGAATTCTTACAACAGAAAATGAAAGGAACACGTAACAATGAAGAGTTTTTACTCTCTATGAACGGCTAATATTCTTTTCCTAAAATATTAAGAGGTTTTCTACTTCGCATTAGCCTGTAGAAAACCTCTTTTTCATTGTTAGGGGTGGCGATAAAAGGTTTTGCTTACAATTCTCCACCCTTCGGTAAATTTGTAAAGCACTATATAGTCAGTAAAGGTTTTCCTGCCTTCTCTGTACAGTTCCAGTTTAACCGTTGCCGCTGTTCCGGTAATATCAACCGATAAAAATTTTCCTTCAGTACGAACAGGCTTTGCATCCGGTTTGGCCTCCGCTTTACGTTTTTCAATAGCTGTTATCCAGTCTTCAATGGCAAATGGCTTTACATCGTTATCTATCACGCGTAACATGGTAAAGCTTGGATGGAAGCCTTTGCGTATATCCTCCACGTTGCCACTGTTCTGAATTCCCTCAATATAGGCGCTGCTAACAACTCCTTTTACCAAATCCTCCTCACTTACCTGAGCATTTGCGATACTGAGCCAAAACAGGCAACTGATACTAAGAAGCACATTTTTCATAATCATGGGTTTTACACAGGAACGTTTAATCCAAACACAGGGTTGCGGATTTCAAAAAACAGTAAAATCAGGAAACTTATTACATGGAGGCCTCTTAACATGAACTGATCACCAATATTTAATAACTTTAAACACAAGTAAACCTATGCCCCCAACATCGATTTTCCGCATGCTATTGGCTTGCCTGTTGTTTTTTACACAATGGGCTCATGCGCAATCGGGAAAGGTTGACAGTCTCGAGTTAAGATTGTCCGAGACATCTGTGGATACAGCAAGGCTCACCATTATCAATCAGCTAATCCATTATTATACCGACAGTAATAATGAAAGGACAATAGAACTTGCAAAAGAGGCCTTAACACTCGTAGATAAGGCAAGATCTCAAAAAGAAGCGGCAGAAATATTCCTCAACTATGCACTGGCTATAGAAACACTAGGGCACTACACTGAAAGCATACTGTATAACGAAAAAGCCCTTGAACTGTATAGCTCTTTAAAAGACAGCGCTAACATATCCATTATTTACAACAACCTGGGTATTGGCTATAACCAAATTGGGGATTATAGCATGGCTGTACATAATCTTTTACTGGCCATAGAAATTGATGAGGCCTTAAAAGACTCTATCGGATCAAGTTTCGACTACATTAACTTGTCAGAAACTTACTATTTCTCAAAAAATTACCAGCTGGCCGAACGGTGGGGCAAAAAAGCATTCAACACAATCAATGCAACACAAGAAAAATATGGTCTCGCTTATGCTGCCGAAACATTGGCACTGGCCTATATAGAATTAGGAAAGTTAGATTCCGCAAGGGCACTTGTTGCTATTGCCTCAAGCTTAGCTAAAGAGCAAAGTGTTGATTATTTGATTTGCAGAAGTGAAAGTCACCTGGGTAGAATTAATATGAAGGAGAGAAACTATGACCAAGCCCGACTTCATTTTCTGAATGCGCTAAAATTAAGTAAGGATAAATATATTTCTGATGTTCGCCTGCCCAGCCTGATTTTATTAGCGGAGACTTACCTCAACCTGGATAAAGAACAAATGGCTCTTGAGCATGCACTTGAAGCCTATCAATCAAGTCTTATTATTAAAAATAAGGTTTGGGCTATGGAAAGCTGCACGGTATTATCAAAAGTTTTTGAAAAAATAAATAAGCCTGCAGAAACCATCAAGTACTTGCAATTAGCATCACATTATAAGGATACCATCCTTGATCAGTCTGTAAGAGGTAGTATCCTTGCCAAGGCCTACAATATCAATCTTGAAAATGAAAAAAGAGATAAACAAAAAGCCCTTGATGGTCTGGAGGAAAAAGATAAGGTGGTATTGCGACAACGTTACTTGTTAATCATCGGTGGTATAGCCGTACTTAGCCTGCTTACTTTCGTTTACCTGATCAGAAAAGCCAGCATTGAAAGAAAAAAGAATAATGAACAATTGATTAGTAATAACATCCAACTAAACCGACTGAATCAGGAGATCAATGGTTTGATTAACACCATCGTTCATGATCTGAAAGCGCCCTTAAATAGTTTGCAGGGTATTCTATATGTGTTGGAGCAGGACACCAGCCATAATACATCTGCCAGTGAAATGATCAAGCACGGGCATCGTGTGATTGAGGGCGGCCATGAAATAATAAAGGAATTACTTGAGTTACGTGAGTTGGAGGAAAAAGCAACAGGCCTCACTATAGAAAACACCAACCTCAAAAAATTAATTGAGGGCATCAAAGAGGAGTATTTACCTTATGCTAAACAGAAACAAATTGACATTAATACTTTAAGCGATGACGAGATTGTTGGTCTTGATCAACAAATGGTGAAACGCCTCATTGGTAATCTTGTCTCCAACGCTATCAAATATTCTCCGACAGGTAAACAAGTGCAAATTCTTGCCAATAAAACAAACCAACGCATTACCTTCGAAGTGGTAGATGAAGGTCAGGGTTTTAGTGAAGCCGATCGTGAGAAAATGTATGAGAAATTTCAAAAGTTAAGTGCACGCCCAACTGCGGGTGAAACATCGCATGGTTTAGGTTTAGCCATTGTAAAAATAATTGCTACGCGGTTAAACGCCACTATTGAGCTTAGTTCCGAAGTTGGTAAAGGCTCAAGTTTTCTTATTACTATTCCTTATAATTAATCTGATCGCTTCAACAGCGTTCCATCTTGCGAAAGCTGATAACGGTAAGCCGCCTGTGATCTTGACCGAACATGGTAAAGCTCAATTCGAAACCGCTTAACACCTTTCAATACTTCATCTGTCAAATCAATACTTAGTTCCTGATCTGAACATGCTGAACAGGTGCGTTTAAATAATACTTCGCCACTCAATTCATTCATGATGAGTAAATCAACATCAGATTTTTTCTTAAAATTAAGGGGTACACTGGCCACCAGACTATTTCTTGATTTGTAAACAGCTGTGGGCCAAAAACCAATTCGCTTTCTATCTAACAAATACCTTAACTCACCACCCTTTGATACACCGATAACGTCATATATGTAAGTCCCATGTTGTTGCAGTGTATCTTTATACTGATAGCTGTCGAGACTTTTTCCTTGTGCGTTTAATTGCAATAAAACCTCTTTCAATAATTGACTTCTAAATGTTGTGCTCAATTGTCTGTGTACTTCAAAAAACTCAAGCTCTTCTCTAAGGCCTTCATCTACGCGCCAATTTAATGTTACAATGTTTTGATCCAGTTTGGCTTGAAGCTGAAGCGTATCTAGTGATTGTTGTTTTAAGGGATAGCCTTTTGGCTTCGTAGATAGTTGAATGTCAAAGGAGCAGATGTCTCCTAAGAAACCATCAATGTTAATCAGGTAGAATTTATTCGCTTCAACAGAATCTATTGTAATAAAAGTGTCATTTTGATCTGTAAATGATTCGCAGTGCAATAATTTGTAAGTGCTGGCTTCACAAGGATTACCCTCAATAACTAACACCTGTACCCCAAATTTTTTTCTGCATTGCTGGTTGCCAACATTTAAAAATAATTTACCCCCGATGGGTGAACTGAAAGTAAACCACTGATCGTTGTGATAGATCAGGCATTTTTCTGTAAGCTTCTTATTAATACATGCCCACTCAACGGTAGATCGGTCGGTGGTGGATGGTATGGGATCGGCATCGAGTACTAAAAAACTGCTTTGGTGTATGCTGTTGTTTGATACCTGAGCGTTTAAATGAATGCTCATGAACACAAAGCAGGATAACGCGCTTAAGCAGAAAAAGTGATTTCTACTTCTTTTTCTTTCTTTCGTGAAAAGCTCCTTGATAGGTAGGGTCATCCTTTTTCTTTTGCCAGTCAATTTCGCGCGCCATGTTCTGCTTTTCTTCCATACTCGCCTCCTCTATCTGAACGGCATCCGGCAATTTTTTTACCGGAATTCTCTGGCGGATTAATTTTTCAATCTTTTGAATATGATAATGTTCAGCAGGATTTACAAATGTAATCGCCTTGCCTTCGCTCAACGCCCTTCCGGTTCGACCAATGCGATGCACATAATCATCGTACACAATAGGCACATCAAAATTAATAACATGCGACACATCCGTTACGTCAATACCCCTGGCAGAGACATCGGTAGAGACCAGAATGCGAATGCCTCCATCTTTAAATTCGTACATGGCATTGATGCGTGTATTCTGTCCTTTATTGGAATGAATAACTTTTACAGTGCCCTGGGCTTTACGTTCCAGAAATTTAAAAATGTTATTGGCTGTATCTTTTGTTCTCGTAAATATGATTACCCGGTGGAAATCTTCTTTATCTTCCAACAGATGCATCAACAGGTTAATCTTTGTTTTAATGTTGGGTACTTCGTATAGCTCCTGCGTTACTTGTACAGATGTGGTGGCCGGTGGCGTTACCTCAATGCGCACCGGAAACTCCAGAAAATCCTGAGACAGTTTTTCTACGCGTTCTCCAAAGGTGGCAGAAAACAATAAATTTTGACGCTTACTCGGGATCACTTCAAAAATTTTTCTTAGCTGAGGCATAAAGCCCATATCCATCATCCGGTCCGCTTCATCTAATACCAAGGTTTTAATTTGCTTAACTGGAAGTTCTCCTTTCAGGTAAATTTCCATAAAACGCCCTGGGGTCGATACCAGAATGTCAACCCCATTGGCAATAGCATCTATGTGTGCCTTAATACCCACACCACCATATACGGGCACAATGCGCAGGTCTGTGTACTTAGCGAAGTTGTGAGCATGTTCTGATAGTTGCACCACAAGTTCCTTGGTAGGAGCCAAGATGACTGCCCGGGGCTCTTTGCCTTGAGCGTACTTTACTTTCATCATCAACGGCAACATATAGGCCGCAGTTTTACCTGTACCCGTTTGGGCAATACCAATCACATGCTGACCACCTTGTATTACAGGTATCGCTTTTTGTTGAATTTCTGTCGGGGTTTCAAAACCCAGGTCAGCCACTGCATTAAGCAGTTGTTTATTCAGATTAAATGTTGAAAAGCTTGTAATGGCTGACACGTTTTGGCTTTACCTTTATGGCGTTATGAAAAAAACTCTGATTCTAAACGCGAATATAGTCAACGAAGGTAAGGTATGGCAGGGCGATCTGCTTATTAAGGGCGAGCGCATCGAAAAAACCGGTAATAATCTTGCTTCCGAACAGGCCGATACAATTATTGATGCAAAAGGGAAGTATTTGATCCCAGGCGCCATAGATGACCAGGTTCACTTTCGCGAACCCGGGCTTACACACAAGGCCAATATTTTTTCTGAATCGCGCGCTGCTGTTGCCGGAGGGGTAACCAGTTTTATGGAAATGCCTAATACAAGCCCACCCGCTTTTACACAAAGCTTGTTAGAAGATAAGTACAAAATTGCAGCTCACTCCTCACTTGCCAATTACTCTTTCTTCCTGGGAACTTCAAATGATAATTTAGATGAAGTGATGAAGACAAATCTGCAGGAGGTATGTGGACTGAAGATCTTCATGGGTTCTTCTACGGGTAATTTACTGGTCGACAATCCTAAAACACTTGAGGCCATTTTTTCTCGCTTCCCCGGCTTAATAGCCACCCACTGCGAAGATGAAGCCACCATTCGCAAGAATATGGAAAATGCAAAAGCCCAGTATGGCGAAGACGTGCCCATTGCACAGCACCCCATCATACGAAGCGAAGAGGCCTGCTATCTTTCTTCTTCTATGGCGGTTGAGTTGGCTAAAAAGTACGGTACGCAACTCCATATTTTACACATCTCCACAGCAAAAGAGTTAGCCTTGTTTGATAACTCTATCCCCTTAGAGAAAAAGAAAATTACGGCAGAAGCCTGCATCCACCATTTGTGGTTTAATGATGCCGATTATGAAACGCTGGGCAGCCTGATTAAATGGAATCCCGCTGTTAAAAAGGCCAGCGATCAGCAGGCCATACTAGCTGCTGTTTTAGACAACAGAATAGATGTAATCGCTACAGATCATGCCCCCCACCTCCTAGAGGAGAAGCAACAAAGCTATTTTAAAGCGCCTTCTGGTGGCCCCTTAGTGCAACACAGCATTGTGGCCATGCTTGAAATGTATCATCAGGGCAAAATTTCGCTTGAACGTGTGGTGGATAAAATGGCCCATAGCCCTTCCGTTTTATTTAAGATAAGAGACAGAGGCTTCATTCGCGAGGGCTACTTTGCCGATTTAGTGCTTGTAGACATGAACAAACCATGGACAGTAGAGCAGAAAAATATTATAGCTAAATGCGGTTGGTCGCCTTTTGAGGGGCAAAGTTTCAAGTCCATGATTACCCATACCTTTGTTTCAGGCTACCTGGCCTATGAAAATGGTATGATAAATAATGGTCAAATGGGGCAAAGACTGCTATTTGACAGAAAGTAGGTTTGGCAAATTTCGATCGACTGGCTACATTTGCAACCCGATTGAGACTTTCGGTCAGAAAGCTCAGTTTTTATGGTGGATGTAGCTCAGTTGGTTAGAGCACCAGATTGTGATTCTGGGGGTCGCGGGTTCGAGCCCCGTCTTTCACCCAAAAAAAGGTTGTCAGTATTGACAGCCTTTTTTTATGCCTTCAATTTCTGCACATCTATTTGAAAAAGTATTGTCACTCATTACCTGTGGCCACTATTCCGAATTCATAAAACGAAGCGTAAAAGCATCCCGACCGTGGTCGGGAGGGTCGCGGGTTCGAGCCCCGTCTTTCATCCTTAATTTGTAGGCTGTCTTATAAAGGCAGCCTATTTTATTTTCCCTTAAAAGGTTGAGTCTTACCTTACGAACTACCACATCGCAGAAGAACTGGTTCTTATCATTGAATAATAATTTAAGGACGATTTAGCAAGGTTATGTGAAAGCTTTCCCTACAAAGTGGAGCGCAAAAATTTGATTATCTTTGGATATGGACTTGATGACTTTGATAAAAGAGAGATATACTGACTTTGTTGACTTATGCCGTTCGCATAAGGTTGACAAAATCTATGCTTTCGGATCATCAATAACTGACCATTTTGATCCAAAAACCAGTGACATTGACATTGTTGTTTCAATAAACATTGAGGACCCTGCCGACAGAGGAGAAGCATTACTTTCATTGTGGGATAAACTTGAAGCCCTGTTCGGGAGAAAGGTCGATCTATTAACCGAGGACTCTATTAGAAATCCTTATCTTAAATCAAGTATTAACCGGACAAAAAAGTTAATCTATGACAGAGAAGGAGAAAAAGTTTTTGTCTGACATATTAAACTCAATTGAACTGATCGAGACCTTTACAAAAGATTTAAAATCGTTCTCTGAATACCAGAAAGACCTAAAGACAAAAGGGGCGGTAGAACGACATTTAGGAATTATCGGAGAAGCTGTTAACAAATTCCTGAAAGAGTCTACATTAAACGACCTGAAAAATGCTTCGCAAATAATAAGTTTAAGAAATAGATTAATTCACGCTTACGACAACGTTGACGACTCAATTATTTGGTCGATTGTAACCCGACATTTACGACCATTAAAAGATGAGATAGATAAGAAGTTTGGGTGAGCCAGTGCACTACAAAGGCAGCTGTTGCGTCAATGTGAAACTAGTCTTTTAAAAAAATCAACCTTTGAAATTTGAAAGAATTCAAAGAAAGCCATGTTAACAAAGCCAAAAATTGGTAGTTATGCAGCGAGGGAAGGTCAAGCCCTCAAAAATATTCATCGGAAGCTTTTTTATTTTCCTCCTGTCACAAAGCCGTGGTTTTATTGTTATAAAAGGGTTAAATCGATTAACCTAACACCTAAACACAATACCCATGGATCAACGCATTATCAACTTATTTGACGAGTACACGCATAAACCGCTAACACGCGAAGAGTTTCTAAAAAAGCTTGCTATACTCACCGGCAGCACGGCTGCAGCACTTACTGTATTACCTCTCCTGGAGGTAAACTATGCACACGCAGCCACTATAGGCCCGCAGGACGACCGCATTACAACCGAATATATCAATTACAATGTGGATGGTGTGGTCATGCGTGCTTACCTGGCCAGACCTAAAAAGAAAGGTAAATACCCGGCTGTTGTTGTGGTCCATGAAAACCGTGGACTCAATCCGCACACTGAAGATGTTACCAGACGCTTTGCCTCCGAGGGTTTCATCGCATTAGCACCTGATGCACTTTCTCCCCTGGGTGGTGCTCCAACTGATGCAGACAAGGCCCGTGAGCTTTTTCAAAAATTGGATGCCAGCAAAAACACACAAAATTTTGTGGGCGCATTCGAATTTCTAAGGGAACTGAAAGGTTGTAATGGAAAGTTTGCCTGCATCGGTTTCTGCTGGGGAGGTGCTATGGCTAACACCCTGGCTGTAAATGTGCCTGATCTTTTGGCAGCTGCCCCCTTTTACGGAAGACAACCCGATGCTGCTGATGTACCTAAAATTAAAGCTGCTATGCAATTGCACTATGCTGAAAAAGATGAACGTGTAAATGCGGGTATTGCTGCTTATGAAGAGGCACTGAAGAAGGCTAACATATCTTATGAATTACATATGTACATAGGAGCACAGCATGCTTTCTTCAACGATAGTGCACCAACACGTTATAACGAAGAAGCAGCCAAGCTGGCCTGGAGCCGTGTGCTTACCTTTTTTAGGGATAAATTGAAGTAAACGCTCAAGCACCTATAAAAACAAAAGCGCAAGTCTCTCCAACTTGCGCTTTCTTTTTTGCCTGATAGTGCAGAATTACTTCACGTTGTTGTTCACAACTTTAGCTAATTCGAACATAGAGATTTGCTTCTTGCCAGCGAATAAAGCCTTAAGCTTTTCATCAGCATTGATCATACGTCTGTTCTTGCTATCCTGAAGTTTGTTCTTCTTGATGTACTCCCAGATTTTCTTGATGATCTGAGTTCTTGGTAGGCCTTTGTTACCTACAACAGCTGCAAGGTTTGCGCTAGGAGTTAATGCTGCCATGAAAGCTGCATTAGGTTTTCTCTTCGCAGCCTTCTTAGCTACTTTTTTGGCAGCCTTCTTAGCTACCTTCTTTACTACTTTCTTAGCAGCTTTCTTCGCTACTTTTTTGGCTGCTTTTTTAGCAACCTTCTTACTTGCCTTTTTTGCCATAGCTCAAGTGGTTTGTGATGATAAATTTATTTGTTTAAAAAATATGGTACGTTTTCTCCTTCTGTTTTGATCATGTTTTCTCTCAGGCGATCAAGATAACCGATGCACAGTAAGGCATACTGGGCTTAAAAATAGATGGGCGTTTTAAATTATCCTAATTTTCTCTCGTAATACATAACAATTCTCCTAGGGGAACTGTCTCTTTTCATCATGTTTTCCCTAGGGAAATGTGTGATTTCCCCTAGAGAAATTGTGCTTAATCGCCTTAATCCCCTAGGGAATTGGTCCTTTTCAAGTCAACTTTTTCATCTTATCTCATTAAGCAAAAAGGCATATGATTAACTTAATTACTCCTAAAAAATGCTATTTCCCCTAGGGAAATGCTTTTAATTGTATTTTAGGAGCTTGATTTACCTAGAGGAAAATCGCAAAACATGAAGGAACAGCATCAGGACATACGAAGCATTAACGTAACTCGCTACGTTACACCCTTGCGCGAAGGAGGGTCGCTTCCTGCCTTGGTAGAAGCAGATGATCAATTTCTTTATGTATTAAAATTCAGAGGTGCCGGTCAGGGTGCAAAGGCTTTAATCGCAGAACTATTGGGGGGAGAAATAGCGCGCACACTCGGGCTAAGGGTGCCTGAAATTGTTTTTGCCAACCTCGATAGTGCCTTCGGCCGTATAGAGGGCGATGAGGAAATTCAGGATTTACTGAAGACCAGCACGGGTTTAAACCTTGGTCTGCATTACCTATCCGGGTCAATTACTTTTGATCCACTGGCGGTTTCCATTGATAGGCTGCTTGCCTCGCAAATCGTTTGGCTGGATGCACTCTTACTCAACGTGGACCGCACCGTGAGGAATACTAACATGCTCTGGTGGAATAAGGAGCTATGGCTGATCGACCATGGCGCTGCCTTATACTTTCATCATAACTGGCAAGACTGGGAAAATCCCAAACGCCCCTTCGCTAAAATCAAAGACCATGTATTATTACCAATAGCGGATAAGTTAGATGAGGTGAATGATGTGTATCGACAACGCCTTAGCACAGATAAAATAAGACACATTGTTTCACTTATTCCTGCCGAATGGCTAAATGATGTAGCCTTTGAAACTCCGGAAGCAAACCGCGCTGCTTATGCAGCTTTTCTGGAAAACCGAATTGCCAATGCCGATTTTTTTATAAACGAAGCCAAACATGCAAGAGCATCACTTATTTGAATATGCTGTAGTAAGGGTGGTTCCTCGTGTAGAACGCGAGGAGTTTATCAACGTTGGCGTTATACTCCTTTGCGCAAAGCAGAAATTTCTCTCGTGCTTACTAGAGCTCAATGAAGAACGACTTAAGTCACTGTGCCCCTCGGCAGATATTGAAGAAGTCAGCAAACACATGCAATCATTTGATCGCATTTGCAAAGGAGGTAAAGTAGGTGGATCAATAGGTGCATTACCCTTAGCTGAACGCTTTCGGTGGCTTACTGCCAGCAGGAGTACCGTTGTACAGTGTTCGCAGGTTCATCCTGGTTTGTGTGATGACCCGGATGCAACCCTGAAACGCTTATTCGAACAATTGGTAAAAACGTAAATAAGTATTCGTCATCATTGCTTTCTCCTCAGTACTGCCTTTACCAGTAGTCTCCTGTTTTCAAGTATTGCTTCTGGTTTAACAGCAGTTACATATACAATACCCTCACGGCTGCAACCTAAAGCCACTAATTGCTCAACAATAGCCTCTGCTTGTTTTACGGTTCTGTCGTTATGGTAAGTATACTCAGCCATAATGGTATCGTGTCTGTACAGTTGTCCCAGAGAATCAATCTCATCAAAATAATATTCTACGGAATCAATGCGTATTTCGGTTAAGTCTGGTGATGACTGCAGGCTGTCTTCCACATACCCTTGTAATTCAAGCTGAATCTCTGCTCTCAGATTAGGGTTGCTTTTTAACAAACGACTAAAACGCCTGAGCTCGTTAGTGAGTGCCGGTGTCTTTTCTATAGTACTGGTGTACGGTTCAAAACTGATGGAATTCAGTGGTACCTCATCATTTTCAGCAGCCTGCTTTACCATTGCTGTATAGCGCTCAAACGGACGAGGAAAACCTTCTCTGATATCAAAAAGTTTACTGCTATAAATTACACTTCCGTTTTCAGGTTCAAGGGCAAGCTCGTAGTTACTACCCTCTACTAAAAATGCAGTAAACGTTCCGTCCTTTTCAGGACGTGCATTATAAACAAGCTTGCCTTTGGTTAAATCATTCACCAGTACATAAACCGGAATACTCGGATCATTTACTTTACCATCAATCCTCAAAACACCCTTTGGTTTTAGATCAGCTGGAAATAAGTATTCCGTTAATTCATATCTTCTTTCACCTTTTGTATCGCGAAGCAGATATTGTCCTTGTCCGTTTACACTTACAAACTGATCATCTTCGGCAGTATTTACAAAAGTAAGCGGAACAGGCTTTGTCCACTCATTATTCACTAACCTTGTTTGATATAAATCCATACCGCCTTTATTAGGTTGTATAAGATTTGAAGCGAAAATCATTGTTTCACCATCCGCCATGATGCGCGGGGTTTGCGAGTTGCCTGTATTTATTATGGCTGGCAATTCTGTAGCTTCACCCCATCGGCCACCAGGTTGTTTTTTGCTTACCATAATTTTACAACGGTCTGCCTGTTTACTATTCATGCTTTCACAGCGCATAAAATACATGGTCATGCCATCCGCTGTTATGGACGGTGAAGCATCATTCAACCTTGAATTAACAGGTAAGCCAATATTTACCGGTGCGGCAAAAGTTGAGCCTTTCAATGTGCAACTGTAAATATCAAAAGCACCTATACCGTTGGATAGTTGCGAAGTCAGGTAAAGTGTCTGACCATCCGGGCTTAGTGTAAAGCCCCGAACAAAGGTTAGTAAATTGCTATAGGTGCGTGGTTGTATAACCGGTGCTGACCAATCAGCCCCTGTGCGCCTGCTGTAGTTAAGTGCCAGATTGCCATCATCAGTGTAATCATTAAGAAATACCAGGGCGTTACCATCGAAACTTATAAAGGGAGCATAGGTGTTTAACGATGGCTGATTTAACGGATGTGGTAATTTGCGAACACTTTTAGGTTGCGAAAACGATTGTGTTACCCCCGAAATCAGCAGCAGAAAAATTATTATGTATTTCATAAGAAAAGGATGCGTGTAAATCAAAATTACTTATTTCTTTTGTCGTACCTTAGAAATAGATTTAGCAAAAGATGATCCAGGTAATACCTTCAATAGCACTCCGCAAAGGAAAAGTAGTAAAAATGCGCAAAGGCGACCCTTTGAGCGAAAAAGCTTATGATGAGAACCCGCTTGATTTAGCCAAGCGTTTCGAAGATCACGGCATTGAGGTAGTTCACTTAGTTGACTTGGAAGGTGCCGAAAAAGGAAGCCCCAGGAATTTCCATGTTGTTGAGGCCATTGCCGGCTATACTGATTTGAAGATAGATTTTACCGGAGGCATTTCTACCGATGGCGATATTGCCAAAGCCTATGAAGCTGGTGCCGATTATATTACAGCATCCAGTATTGCCGTTACCGATCCTGATCTATTCGCGTCATGGGTAGTAACCTACGGTCGCGAAAAAATAACCTTAGGGGCAGACGTCACAGATATTGTCAGTAAAGAAATTGCTTTCAGAGGATGGCAGAAAAAAGCACACAAAGGTTTGGTTGAACATGTTAAATTTTTCTACGATCGTGGATTAAAATATGTAAAAACAACCGATATCTCCCGTGATGGTGTATTAGAGGGTCCGGCATTTGATTTTTATGCCGATATGATTAAGACCTTTCCGGAAATAAGTGTGTTGGCCAGCGGTGGTGTGCGTGGTGTTGATGATATTCAACGACTCAATGACATGGGTGTATTTGCCGTAATCTTTGGAAAGGCCTACTATGAAGGCATCTTGAAATTAAAAGATCTCGAAAGATTCTTAACTAAAAAGGAAGCCTAGGCTTCCTTTTTTATTTTCTTACTTCCCACATTCATCAACAAACTGCTCAATCTTTTTTGGATGCCATGCCTGGTCAGCGTTTAATAGTCAACATAACTTATTACGCCATCAGTACCACTTGCGCCATCAAAACCATCCTCACCCTGCAAACCGTTTCTTCCATGCTTGCCCCTTGGCCCTAAGCCACCCGATCCTGAATAACCACCTCGGCCACCACGACCGAACGTTCCGGCTTTTAAAAATACCCTTAACTGTTGTTTTAATTTTAATTGCGCTGTGAGGGGCAGGTTTAGCACAAGACCGCCTCCATTGCCTCCATTGGCGCCATGCCCTCCTTTACCGCCATTGCCACCATCACCACCATTGCAATGAATAGTGCCGGCACCGGCACTACCACCGTCACCTCCCTTTCCTCCATTGCCGCCATTACCACCTGCTAAAGAAATTAGAATCGGATGATCGATCTCAATATGTTTTATGTAAACCTGTAAGCTTGTAGCATGCCCTCCATCTGTTCCCGCCTGTGCATCCTCACCATTAGTAGCATCTTTGCATGGAGCACTGGAGGAGCTGCCTGCGCGCCCTCCTGCACCTGCATTACCGTGTGCTGCATTTCCTTTTATACTACATCCTTTGCCAATAATGGCCACTTTGGCATAGAGATAGTTTTCTTTTTTTAAGTTGTTTAAAACAATATCAGAGGAATCCTTCATGATGAGGGTATCCGCCACTAAAATATCCGATTGTGCGTATGAAAAAGTCTGACCGGGTTCTATAATAAGTTTAGTATAGCGGAGCTGAGCAACTACGGTAAAAGAAATAAATGATAGAATGAAAAAGGGGGCGCACTTCATCGGCTAAAAATAGAACATATCAACCAAAACCACACAAGCTTTTTAGCCTTGTGTGCATTACCACTATATTAAAGTTTGAACAAAAAAAGAAGGGCCGCTTAAAGCAAGCCCTCCTTACTACCAAACCTAAAGTAGTGTAACGTATTAATTGGCTGCAACAATATTCAATTCGAACTCAACGTCAGCATCGGTTTCACCAGCAGTCGAACCAGAATTGGCTGTTTTCAAATCAGGTTGATGCTTAAGCAATATGCGAAAGGTTAAATCTGAAGCGGCAGTAGCAACTGTTGTCCAGCTTGTGCTAAGTCCAAGGGGCAGACCGTTAGCATCATTATCCTCATAATTAACAGCATCGCCTCTGTTGTCAATATTACCATTACCTGTAGGGTTACTGAAACCACCATTCCATGAAAAGAAAAGCATGTGTTCGTCTGCCTCCTCTAATACCTCCGCGGTAATGTCATATTCATCATCGGTTGGATCTAACAACCCATTAAAGAATTCTATAGAAAGTGTGTAAGCAGTTCCTGCTGTTAAAGAAATAGGCTGGCTTGCCGTTAGGTCAAGCACTCCTGGCCCATCGGGATCAATAGCACTTACCACAACTGGCGTACCACCACCTGTAGGGGTGAAAGTTAGTTTAACCTCTGTGATTAATTCAGGCGTATCTTCTTTACCTGGCGCCTCTTCATCGCAGGCACTAAATGAAAATGCCAATAGGGCAAGGGTTGTTACCTTTAGAATGTTTTGGGGAAATAATTTTTTCATAATCATTAAAATTTGCAACAGTGTTGCAAGTATAGAAATAAATCCCATATGCAACAATGTTTCATTTAAAATTTTTATGAAACTTTCCGTGGTAGGCTTTGCTACAATCTGTCTGCTGTTGTTTGTGTACCCCAAAGTGAATAAAGGCTTATCGTTGCTATTAATGATTCCTACCTATGTTGCAATGTCGTTTAATTAAGCTTCCATTTTCATCCTCTCCTCTGAAGAGGACTGGAGGTGAGGCTAATAAAAAAGACTTAACTAAACAACATTGACCTACATTAATAAAGCACTATTCAAACAAATTTGCCAATTTCTTAAAAGCTGTATTTAAGCGAGAGGCTTATGTTACGACCAATCTCATCAGAGAAATAGCGCATGCGGTTGGTGTACTCGCGATAGCGCTGATCAAGTAGATTTTCGCACTGAAGCTGAATATCAATTTTTTGATTACCTGTGTTAACGGAAACACCCAAACTGGCCTGCACTAAGAAATATCCATCAGGTGCCGCAATAAAATCAAACATTCGTTTATCATTAGCAAAAAGATCGATACCCTCTCTATTTGCTTGCAAAATTTCAGGAACACTTACTACCCTTGGGGCGCGATGTTGTCTGGTTGTAAAACTAGTGCCTGCAGTAGCAAAAAAGTTATTCAACTTACCGGAGCGTTTATAGTCATAGCGCAGAACAAGCTCTGCTCTGTTTGATGGAACATAAATCAGATAATCGTTATTTCTGAAATCATCTGCTTTAAGCAAGGAACCCTTAAATTGAGTACTCCAGTTATTGATGATGAGCTGATCAATCAGCAAATCAAGCCCCAGAAAAGAGGCATCGGTTTGCCTATACCTGAAGTATGGATAAGCACCGCGCACATCACGCGTAATACCCTCCGGTTTTAAATAGATATAATTAAAAATGTAATTGGCATAAGCTGTTAACTCCAGTTGTGTTTTTTGCTTTGCTAAGCGATATGTGTTCACCCATTTTAGTGCCTTTTCGTTTTGAAAGTCAGCCTCTGCTATAGGGTTAACGCGACTTGTTATTTCATCTATCAGTAAACCATATTCAATGGCTGCTGCACTTTGGTGTGTGCCTATACTGTAAAGCTCTGCCACGTGTGGCGGTCTCCAGGTGCTGCTCAGGCCTAAGGTGTATTTACCCGCCTGACCAATCTGATGAGTTGCTCCGAGTGTTGCACTGGCATTGGCAAAAAACATGTTGCTGGAAAACACCGTATTACTAAAGTCCCGACCTGCAACGGCATAGTATCTGTAATCAAAACGAAGGCCGGCTTCTACATCCCAGTTTTTCAAAGCAAAATTCTGTATAGCGTATAAGCCTGCTGAATAATTACTAAAGTTGGGAACAAAGGGAAGTCGCTTAGTGCCAAAATTATTGTCGTTGCTCTGCAACATGGCATTAATACCAATGCAACGAAAAATATCTTCTCCTAATTCCTGCTCCCACTCGGCATCCAGTGTATGTGTCTGCAGCGTTAAATCAAGAGAGGGTAAACTATTTAAAGAGTCTCTGCGCAAATCATATTCCTGTCTGTCGTTTTGTTGCAAAGCATACTGAATAGAAAAGGTATTGTGCCCTTTATGAAAATGCGCATTGGCTTTTAGTAAGTTATGCACTACTTGTTGCCGTGGTGATTGTATAGTGTATGAAAAGTCTGTGGTGTACTGTGGGCGGCTTGCTTCAAAAGCATTTCGTAAGTCTTCAATGCTGCTTACTGATGCACCCCTTAGAATACCCAATTCGGATGAAAAGCGACTATAAAAAATTTCATAACCTGCTGCCTCATTTTTATGATAACCCAAGGCAGCAGAAAAATTACTTTCCGAAAATCCTGTGTTGGTCAGTTGATAGTCAGGAGTATTGTAGTCACCTGATCTTTTAACCGACCCATGTGTACGCCAATTCAATCCTTTTATTTTTTTACTAGCCCCTTCAACAATACCTGCTGCTGTTCCTGATCTTCCATTACTTTGCCACACTGTGTGGAAGGCGCCACCAACACCGGGAATAATTGGTAATGCCGCAGGATTAACAATAACAACACCTCCCAACGCATCCGTGCCATACTTAATGGCCGATGCATCTTTTATTACTACAATATTTGATGCGAGAAATGGATCTATTTCAGGTGCGTGTTCTACCCCCCATTGCTGACCTTCGTGACGTATGCCATTGTTCAGTATTAGTATTCTTTGACTATGCACGCCATGGATAACCGGCTTAAAAATGGCGGGGCCTGATTGGATGGTATTAACCCCGGTAATATTTTTTAAAGCTGCACCCAGACTTTTACCGCGCAAACTTTCAAGCTGGGCGCCTGAAAGTGCAACACTGGTTTGTGATTTACTGATATGATCATAATGCTCCTGCACTACAATTTCGCTCAATACAGTTTCGTCCGCATCCAGCCTGATCAGCACAGACTCCGTTTTTTTTACCCTTACTTTTTGGGATTGACTTTTATAACCTACAAAAGTTACCTCAAGGGTGTAAATACCCTCGCATAGATTGGAGAACGAAAAGTAGCCTTTGTCATCGCTTGGTAAGGCTTTCTTTAACTCAGCAATAGAAATGGTGGCTCCTGGCAAGAATTGTCCATCACTGTCCAGCACCCTGCCATTAAGCTTATGCGTACATGTTTCTTGCGCGAAGGCGCCTGATGCTGTTAAAAGAAAAAATAAAAGAATAAGGATTCTCAAGGCATTTGCAACAAAGTTGCAAATATAGAAATTACTACTCGATTATATCTGAAGTTTTAAATCGCTGGATGATGTAGTAAAGAAAATTAAAGGGAACGGTATCGTCTTCAGGCTTTTTACCGCTTTTCTGTGCCTCTGCACTTAGTTTTTTTATAGGAAGTCGGGTAGAGACCGAATCTGACTTAAGAACCGATTTTATTGTATTGGGGTCACCCTCTGCATTGCTTTCGTAGTAGCGATTCTCGCTTTGTCCTTCTAAAGTGCCGTATTGACGAGAGCTTGATTCTTGTGCATAAACGAGCACTTGAGCTCCAAAGAGCAACATAAGCGTAAGCAGAAATGCGGGCAATGTCCTCATAGTTCGTTTAAGATAGGCTTATTAAACGGTTTTGTTCAGCTTTTTGTTCTTTAATTCATAGAAATTAGTCATCTAAATTCCACATTTTGAACGGAATTAAGAATTTCATGTAAGTTTTAACGCTAAATGTTAAATAAATGACGATTGACTGGGCTGATTTTGAGCGCGTGGCATTGCATATAGGTACCGTTGTAAAAGCCGAAAACTTTGAGGGAGCCAGGAAACCTGCCATAAAGGTATGGGTGGACCTTGGTGCTTTGGGCATAAAAAAGTCGAGTGCCCAGATAACGCAGCACTATCAACCGGAAAACCTTATTGGTAAGCAGGTAATCTGTGTTTGCAATTTTGCCCCAAAACAAATAGGCAATTTTATGTCTGAGGTTTTGATAACCGGTTTTCCGGATCAAAACGGTCATGTTGTATTAAGTACCGTAGACAAACCTGTGCCTAATGGCATGCGCCTTTTTTAGGTTAATTCTGTTAAATGCTTCCATATTCAATCAATTTGCATGGTGATGAATCAGCGCTTTACTTTACACCAATTCAGCTGATCCATGATTCACTTTTCGCAATTAGAAGATATTTGCCAGGGCAAGGTTTTACAACTACAGGAAGATGTAGTGATTGAACATCTGCTTATCGACAGTCGAAAAGTTATTCTGTCTAAAGGCTCTTTGTTTTTTGCCATTCGTGGCATTCGCAATGATGGTCATCAATACATAAAACCCTTGTACGACCAGGGGATCCGAAATTTCATAGTTGAGAAGAAAGTCGACTTGCCTGCTGATGCCAATGTATTGCAGGTATCCTCTGCTACTCATGCTTTGCAACAAGTTGCTGCCTCACATAGAGCAATTTTTAATATGCCTGTTATTGGCATCACGGGTAGCAATGGTAAAACAATTATTAAGGAATGGCTTTATCAGTTATTGTCGCAACATTTTAGTGTTGTAAAAAATCCGGGATCTTATAACTCACAAGTAGGCGTGCCCTTGTCGATATGGAACATTAGACCTTATCATACACTGGGTATTTTCGAAGCAGGTATTTCTAAGAAAAATGAAATGCAGGCCTTAGAAAAAATAGTAAAGCCAACCTTGGGCTTGTTTACTAACATTGGTACGGCCCATAACGAAGGCTTTTCAACCATGAAAGAAAAGGTTGAAGAAAAAGCACAACTCTTTTCCAATAGCGAGCTCGTTATTTATTGCAAAGACCATGCGCTCATCAACGAAGTACTTCAAGAAAAAAAAATAAAAACACTGAGCTGGGGATATACCACTGAAGCGGATGTCTTCATTGAGAAAGGAGAGGCGTATAGCATACGGTATGGTAAAACTCATTTTACACTAAGTCTTCCTTTTACAGATGCCGCTTCCATTGAAAATTGCCTGCATTGTGTTGTGGTCATGATGCACCTTGGTTTAAGTCAAGCCAACATACAAACAGGTTTGCATGCACTGCACGCAGTGGCCATGCGCCTTGAACTAAAAGAGGGAATTAATCAATGTCAATTGATAGATGACTCTTATAACAATGACTTGGCCGGTCTTCAGGTAAGTCTTGATTTTTTAAATAACCAATATCAAAAGTCTAAAAAGACACTCATCCTCTCAGACATTCTGCAAGCAGGTGTTGACGCGCAACACTGGACTAAAGCAGTGCATGATCTTATTAAGCAAAATAAAATTGATCGCTTCATTGGCATTGGTATAAATCTGTCAGCACATCAGCATCTTTTCACTATACCTGCCACATTTTATGAAAGCACTGAAATATTTCTGAAGCAACTTAACGAAGACCAATTTTCTAACGAAATAATATTGATCAAAGGCGCCAGAGCATTTGCCTTCGAAAAAATAGTGGCTCGTTTACAACGAAAGGTGCATGGCACCATTATGGAAATTGATTTAGGTAACATGGTGCACAACCTGAATTACTTTCGCTCTTCATTAAAACCTGCTACCAAAATTATGGCCATGGTAAAAGCCTTTGCCTATGGTAGTGGCAGTAAAGAAGTGGCTAGTCTTTTACAATATCATAAAGTAAATTACTTAGGTGTTGCTTATGCCGATGAAGGGGTTGAGTTGCGAAAAAATAATATTCACCTGCCTATTATGGTGATGAATCCCTCGCCCGAAACATTTGAATCATTACTTCTGTACAACTTAGAGCCTGAGATTTTTAATCTTAATCAACTCAAAAAATTTCTTACCTTTTTACATGGCCGTTCCTGCACAGTTCATATTAAATTCGACACAGGCATGCATAGGCTGGGTTTTGCAGAACAAGACCTGCCAGTTTTGATTCAACTGCTACTTGAAAATAAAAATATAAATGTGGCCACCATCTTCAGCCATTTAGCGGGCGCTGACGATCCACAACATGATGCCTACTCTGCCGAACAAGCTGCCTTATTTAAAAAACTTGCGGATCAGTTAAGCTCAGCGCTTGGTTACAAACCACTTTACCATCTGTTAAACTCCCCAGGCATTTTACGACTACATCAATATCAATTCGACATGGTTCGGTTGGGTATAGGTTTATACGGTATCGATCCTACTCCTCAAAAAAGTAAGTTTCTGAAACCTGTGGCTACACTTAAAACAATTATCTCCCAGGTTCATCACCTGCACGAAGGGCAAACAGTAGGTTATGGAAGACATGGAAAAATAAAAGGAGAGCAGTCCATTGCCACCATCGCTATCGGCTATGCTGATGGCTATAACCGAGCCTTTAGCAAGGGCGTTGGCAAGGTTTTGGTAAAAGGTAAAATTGTTCCGGTTATTGGCAATGTCTGTATGGACATGACCATGATTGATGTTACCGGCTTAGGTGTAAAGGAAGGTGATGAAGTGATCATTTTCGGAGAGCAATTGCCCATTGAACAAGTAGCCGAGAGCATTCATACTATTCCTTACGAGATACTGACTAACACCAGTGAGCGGGTGAAGAGAGTATTTGTTGCGGAAAGCATCTGATAGAAAATAAAATTCACTAAAGTCAAAACAATCTATTCAGTATAACCTTTAATGGTTAGGTGAAAAGTCATGACAGTATCAGAGAGTTTTTTAGACGAGCAAAGAAACGTTGGGGACGCAGCGGCAGATAAACTTGTAGCAGACTATTTTGCAGGAGAACAAAAAAGTTTACTCTATGCTGTTTTTGCACAAGATGATTCTTTTATTCAGAAGCAAAGTAAAACTAACAGTCTATACACTTTTTTAAATACCAAAAGACCTGACCCTGACTGGTATCAGTACGAGCGAATAAAAAACGGTCAGGCTTTTTTTAAAAAGTATGCCCTTGATGTGATGACGCTTTTAGGTGCCTTATCGCTTCCTTATTGTTATGCAGCAAGCCCAGGCAATAAAGCCCTTTATCAAACAGAAAAAATGCGTAAGGCAACGGGGAAGCGTCTTGTCGAAACAGCTGATTTTATTATTAAAGTATTAAGTCCTGGGAGTTTAGAACCTAAGGGTATTGGTTATGTGCAAATCAATAAAATAAGATTGATTCATGCTGTAGCGCGCTATTATGTTAGCAAAGGTGAATGGAATAAAGCCTGGGGTGTACCTATTAATCAGGAAGACATGGCTGGCACTAACCTTGCCTTTTCTTATATCATACTGATTGGCTTATTACGTACAGGCTTCAAGTTAAGTGTTAGTGAGCAGGAAGATTTTTTATATGTGTGGCGCTACATTGGCTATCAACTTCACATCAATGAAGCCTTGTTGCCAAAAAGTAAGGCAGATGCTGAATTACTGGAGCGAAAAATCAGGCTCAGGCACTTCAAGCCTTCTGAGGAGGGAAGAAAATTAACACAGGAACTCATCAATCATTATAAAAGTTATTTCCCTGCTGTACCTGCTTTCTTTGTGGATGCACAAATGCGCTACTTAGTCGGTCCTGAAATTTCTACTCTGTTAGGCATGCAGCGTGAGCCGATTAAAGATGAGTTTTTGAAAACCATGAATGCCGCCAAAGAAATGATGAATCAGTTTTATAATAATGAGCATGCCTATCAAACCATGTTAGCGAATCATGAAAAACTGAAGCAACAGTTTCTGAAATAATTAACCACAGCCCAGGTTTTTCTTCAAATCACGACTCGGTAAAATGCCGAATGCGGGGAGTTCACCCTCGTTCTCCTCCTGAATTACTGGTCTTGCCTGTTCGACCAATTCCTTTTGGGAATCCTTTATCTGGGACTTATCGGGAGCTGTTTTTTTCTTTCTTTTTACCATGGCTAAAATCATTGTACAAAAACAAAACCAAGTCTATATTTGCCTTGTTTAAATTTAATCTAAATTAAGCTGTGGCCGAAAAAGGAAAAAGTGTTGCAACGATGAAACCGGGAGAAACGGCCATAATTGCTGGTTTTACCGATTCAGAGATATCTGCCAAGCTAATGGAGATGGGTTGTTTACCCGGTGCTCCGGTTCGTTTTAACTTTAAAGCGCCTTTTGGCGACCCTATTTGTATCAGTGTTTTGGGCTATGAACTCTCTCTTAGGCTTGAGGAAGCAGCCACCATTTCAATCATGAATTAATGAGTTCTGCCAGGCCCTCTAAAGTTGCATTAATCGGTAATCCTAATTCGGGTAAGTCCTCTCTTTTTAACTACCTAACCGGTTTAAATCAAAAAGTAGGCAATTTCCCAGGAGTGACAGTCGACAAAAAAATTGGTCGTACACAACTACCGGGTATTGGCGAAACAGAGATTATTGACTTACCGGGTATTTACAGTATCTATCCCCGAAGTCTTGACGAACGCATTGTAGCAGAATCATTGCTTGATCGAAATTCACCAAGTGCGCCTACAAAAGTGGTGGTAGTGGTGGATGCCACCAACATCAAAAGAGGTTTGTTGTTACTTACCCAGATTGTCGACATTGGCTTACCAACGGTGCTAGCGTTGAACATGATGGATCTTGCTGTTAAAGCTGGTGTGAGTTATGATTTTTTAAAGCTTGCCCAAAAACTTGGCGTTACTGTTGTTCCGATTAACGCCAGGAAGGGAGAAGGCATTGATGCATTGAAGAAAGAAATTGCCCAGGCAGAAGTTAGTCGCGTACAACCAATATTTCCGATTTGGCCTGAGGCTAAAGAGGCTGTTAAACAATTGAAAGAAGCCTTTCAATTAAGCAACGACTATCAGGCTTATCAGTATTTAGAACAGCCACAATCACTTCATTTTTTATCTAAAGACAAACAGGATTTTGTAGAGTCAATCCGCAAAACACATCAATATTTTCCAGGAAAGTTTCAAGGCGCAGAAACAATACAACGCTATGGTTTCATACAAGACTTATTGAATGAAGCTACCCTAAAACAACCTGACTACGCCTGGAAAAATTTTTCACATAAACTCGACCGCATACTTACCCATAAAGTAGCGGGCTACGCCATTTTCTTTGCCGTATTATTCTTAGTCTTTCAATCTGTTTTTGCCTGGGCTTCTTACCCCATGGATTTTATTGACGGACTGTTTGCAGATTTCAGTGGATGGCTTTCAAATACTTTACCAAATGGCGCTTTGACTCGCCTACTTGCTGAGGGTATAATACCCGGACTTGGTGGCATCGTCATGTTCGTTCCGCAAATTGCCATCCTCTTCGCACTCATCGCTGTGCTGGAAGAAACAGGCTACATGGCCAGGGTTGTTTTTCTGATGGATAAGGTCATGCGCAAGTTTGGTCTTAATGGTAAAAGTGTAGTACCCTTAATGTCTGGTGTTGCCTGTGCAATTCCTGCAATTATGGCAACACGCACCATAGATAACTGGAAAGAACGGACCATTACTATTATGGTTACTCCATTAATGAGTTGCTCGGCACGTATTCCAATCTTCACCATACTCATTGCGCTGATTGTGCCAGAAACGAAGGTGCTTGGCTTTTTCAATTTACAAGGCCTGGCTTTAATGGGTCTTTATCTGCTTGGTTTTATCGCTGCATTAGTGTCTGCATGGGTAATGAAGAAACTGATTAAAGTAAAAGAACGCAGCTATTTGATGATGGAGCTACCAACATACCGTTTGCCTAAAGGAGCAAACGTGGGGCTTACCATTGTAGAAAAAACTAAATCCTTTGTACTTGAAGCTGGTAAAGTAATCCTTGCCATCTCCATCGTGCTATGGGTTTTAGCAAGCTATGGTCCGGGTGATAAATTAAAAAATGCAGAAAGCTATGTGATGCAGGAGACCGCCAACATGCGTTTGACCGAACAAGGGCTTCAAGACCGCATCGCAGCATACAAACTGGAAAATTCTTATGCGGGTGTAATTGGCAAAGCAATAGAGCCTGTTATTAAACCCCTGGGTTACGATTGGAAAATCGGTATTGCACTGATTACTTCTTTTGCTGCACGCGAAGTTTTTGTAGGCACCATGGCTACCATTTACAGTATCGGTAGCGTTGGCGAAGAAGATCAGAATACCATTAAGAGCAGAATGCAACAAGAGATAAATCCCGAAACTGGTGAACCACGCTTTACCCTTGCCGTGGGTTTATCGCTATTGGTTTTTTACACCTTTGCCATGCAATGCATGAGTACCATTGCCGTGGTGTACCGAGAAACAAAAGGCTGGAAATGGCCACTGATTCAATTAGGCTATATGTCTGCCCTTGCCTACCTATCGGCTTTATTGGTTTACCAGCTTTTAAAATAAGATTCATTGTCGTTTAGTAAACCTTTTTACTTGCCTTTGCCGTAACAGCTACACGCAGGCCGGCTCACCACTAGTACTCTTCAGGGAGAGGTTGATAAAAGTAGCTTAAGGAAACGATATCGAAATGCTTAATTTTTCTTGTCTACTTAGGCTCCTGGCACAGAGTTATCATTAAAATATTAGCCTTACCTTTAAGGTCTTAAAACACTAAGCCTTGAAGAAGCTCATACTTTTCTTACCCATTCTTCTCTTGACGTATTGCACTAGTCAACAAGGAAAGAATAATAAATTTTCAGACAGCACACTTATCAGCATAAGCGATCTACAAGACAGGCGTCAAGTGGATAGTTTAAGTTTGTGGCTCGAGAATGAAAATCCGCTTTATAGAAAAGAAGCTTGCCTTGCCTTTGCCTCTGTGCAGGATAGCCTGGTTGTACCGGCACTCGGTTTAATAGTAAAACAAGATAATGATGAACAAGTAAGAGCAGCCGCTGCCTTTGCTTTGGGGCAAACATTTTGTAAACAATCTGAAGTTTCTTTGACAGAAAGCTTAGCCACAGAAAAATCTGCCAATGTACTTCGCGAAATATTGGAAGCTTTAGGCAAGGTTATATCAAAACCAAATACTGGAATACTGAGCAACTACATAAGTACAGATTCTATTGTTTTAAGTGGAAAGGTTTGGGGTTTGTACAGGCTTGCACTCAGGGGCCTTGTGTCTGATGATGTTGTAAGTGCAGCTTATGAAAATCTGTCTTCTGAGTATGTGTCTGTAAGATTGGCATCCGCACATTTTTTTAGCAGAGCTACGTTGACCAACTTCAGCGATGACAAAGGTTTTTTAATTAATGCCGCCAGTGATAAGCAGGTACTTATTCGCATTCCGGCAAACTCAGCGCTTCGCAACCTTAAAACGGATGAGGCTTTTGCTGCTTTACAAACCAATGTTAATGATGCTGATGTGCGCGTTCGTGTAAGCGCTTTAAGAGCACTCAGAAGCTTTGCTTACGAAAAAGCTGAACAGCTTTTATTGACTGCACTCAATGATACGAGTGCCCAGGTGTCTGTTGCCGCTGCCGAAGCATTGATCAACTTTGCACCGGCAGATGCTTATACTAAAATACTTGAGGCCGCAACAAAAAGTTCTCAATGGCGGGTTCAATCAACATTATTCAGCATAGCAGTTGCCTTATCGCCAAAAGATTTTCCTTTCGAAACAATTAAACAAAACTATAACAACAGCACTAATCAATATCATAAAGCAGCCCTGTTAAATGTACTGGGGCGTTCTTCATCCAATCTTGATTTTATTCTAGCTGAATTAAACAAGGCTGAAAATCCCGTTTTATTATCCGCTGCTGCTTCTGCTTTAAGCACTGCTAATGATGCAGGCGACTTTTCTGCCGATCAAAGAGCTGCTTTCTTAGCCGCTTATCAACAGGCTATAGCTAAGGGTGATGCTGCTGTAATCGGTATTGTTGCTCAAGTGCTGGGTGACAGCACAAAACAGTACAAAAGTTTAATTAAGGATATCAGTTTTTTAACAGCTGCGAAAGCTAAACTTTCACTACCTAAAGACAACGAATCACTTCAACCACTTGAAGCTGCCATCGCTTATTTAGAAGGTAGAAAAGCTGAAGACGTGAAAAACGAATTTAATCACCCGATAGACTGGGCTTTAGTAAAAGAAATTAAGAGCAATCAAAAAGCCCATATAAAAACTAGCAAGGGAGAGATTGTTTTAAATTTATTAGTTGATGAAGCTCCCGGCTCCGTTGCTAATTTTGTATCACTGGCAAAACAACAATATTTCAACAACAAAACTTTTCACAGGGTTGTGCCTAATTTTGTTATACAGGGAGGTTGTAACAGGGGTGACGGCTACGGTAGTGAAGATTACTCTATTCGTTCTGAATTTACAGTACGCAGGTACATAGAAGGATCAGTGGGCATGGCTTCTGCCGGAAAAGACACAGAAGGAACACAATGGTTCATTACGCATTCGCCCACACCACACTTAGACGGGCGTTATACTATTTTTGCAGAAGTGGAGAGCGGAATGGATGTGGTGCATGCCATTGAAGTAGGCGATGTAATTTTAAGTGTTGATATTAAATAGTCTATTCTTTTACAATGAACAAGTCGTTTACAAATAAAAAACTTGGTATTCTTGGCGGAGGTCAATTAGGACGTATGCTTATTCAATCCGCCATCGATTTTAACATGTCGGTCGCTGTACTTGATCCTGATGCTTCGGCACCCTGCTCCTTTATGGCCGACTTCACTGTTGGTAAACTAACGGATTATGAAACAGTGTTAAATTTTGGGAAACGTTGCGATATCATAACCATAGAAATCGAAAACGTAAATACACAGGCATTAAAGGAGCTTGTAAAAATGGGCAAAGAGGTTTTCCCTCAACCAGAAGTAATCGAACTGATTCAAGACAAGCGCAGTCAGAAAAAATTTTATGAAGAATATAGAATACCTACTGCAGAATTCATTTTAGTAAATTCGAAAGAAGAGGTGTTGCAACATAAAAGCTTCTTACCTGCAGTAAACAAGTTAGGTAAAGAGGGCTATGACGGCAGAGGTGTTCAATTACTGCGGACCGAAAAGGATTTGGAAAAAGCTTTTGATGCGCCTGGTTTACTGGAAAAGTTAATCGATTTTGAAAAAGAGATTGCGGTTATTGTTGCACGCAATCAAAATGGTGATATTGTTTCATACCCGGCTGTTGAAATGGTTTTTCATCCTGAAAAAAATCTCGTTGAATATCTTTTCGCACCAGCATCCTTACCGGGCAATGTATTGCAGGAAGCAGACAGGATTGCACGTAAAGTTATTAAGTCCTTAAACATGACAGGTTTGTTAGCCGTTGAAATGTTTGTGACCAAAAATGGCGAGGTGTTAGTGAATGAAGTTGCTCCACGTCCACACAACAGCGGGCATCAAAGTATTGAAGCCAACATTACTTCTCAATACGAACAACACCTGCGTGCCGTTTATAACCTACCACTAGGTGCCTGTAACACTGTGCTGCCAAGTGCTATGGTTAACCTGTTGGGTGAAGAAGGTTATGAAGGCTTAGCCCTTTATCAGGGTTTTGAGGCCATTGCCAAGCTACCCGGAGTTCATGTGCATTTGTATGGTAAGCGTATCACAAAACCTTTCAGAAAGATGGGACACGTAACCATTGTTGATAGTAACATGGAACGACTCAAACAAACAACGCAACTAGTAAAACAAACTTTAAAAGTAATAGCATGACAAAAGCACAAGTGGGTATAATCATGGGCAGTCAGTCTGATCTGCGCATAATGAAAGAAGCAGCAGAAGTTTTAGACGAACTGCAAGTTACCTACGAACTCACCATTGTTTCTGCGCACAGAACACCGCTACGCATGGTTGAATATGCACAGCAGGCCAGAAGCAAGGGATTAAAGGTAATAATAGCAGGAGCAGGCGGGGCAGCGCATTTGCCTGGCATGGTAGCCTCCATTACAACCTTACCTGTAATTGGCGTGCCCGTTAAATCATCCAACTCTATTGATGGATGGGATTCTGTCCTTTCCATTTTGCAAATGCCAGGCGGTGTACCCGTAGCTACGGTTGCCCTTGATGGCGCAAAAAATGCAGGTATACTTGCCGCGCAAATCATCGCCACGCACGATGAAAAACTGGCAGAGCGACTAGCAGCTTACAAAGATTCTTTAAAAATAAAGGTAGAGGAGGCAGCATCTGCCCTGGAAGCCAAGGGCTGGAAAGCAATTGAAAAATAAATTATCGAAAGAAATCTACTATCTTAGATAACTTATCTCCCCAGTACTGCCATGAAAACACTTGGAAAAGGATGGCTTGAAGAATACTTGAATTTTCGGAAAGACCTGTTGAAGGATCTTACCAGTAAAACGAAAAGTAAAGCGGCTCATCCTGAACACTCACTTTATAGAATATTACAGCCTACCGGGCTTATGTATGGCCATGGCTTGCGCTTTGAAGGAGAGCCTACTGAAGATCTGTCTGAAAAGGATAGAATGAAAATTTTATTGGCGGAGAGTTTGATTAGCAGTGCCCTTTTGTACCACGATAAAACTATTTCCAATCCTGATGAATTTTCGCAAGTAATTATTAAAACACTCGAGAATATTGGAAACTTCTACAACAATATTTTTCCTGAACTTGCCACACCCGCGAAAACCCTTTTTGGAAAAAGAAAATCTCCGCTTGAATTAGCGGAACGTATTTTAGAAAAACGCATTGAGAAAACTGTTGACTTCAAAGGTAATTTTTGGTCTAGCTTTTTTCACAACAGCTTGCTCTTCCTCGATGTTTTCATTTTTGGACAATGGATCCACACCAATGCAGATAAAATCGTTTCTGATTTTTTCCGCTATGAAAGAGAGGAGCTCAGGTTCTCTGTTGTAAAAGTAATAGCTGCCTCTGCGCATGCTAATAAGAGTGTTGAATTTGAAGAGAAGAAATTATTAGAACTTTTTATACAGAGCACGGACCTCTCCAGTGAGAAGCGTAAAGAAGCCATAGCCATTTTTGAAAAAGGAATTGATATCTCTGAAATTAACCTCCCTTCAGAAAATTCATGGATACTTAAAAAATTCTTCCTCGAAATTTCTATTCTTACCATGTGGGCAGATCGCAGAGTGGAGAAGCAAGAAGAAGATTTTCTAAAGCGTTTCAGTGAATACCTGGGCTTTAATGATGAAGACCTGGAAAACAGTATGATTGCCATAGAAGGCTTTGTGCTTGAACACTGGGAGCAACTAGAATACCTGCAAAACAAGCAAGACTATCAGTTGGTAAGCGAACATTTTATTAACCGTGTTGCAAAAATTGCTGAAAAAAATAAAAGCAGGTTACAACGCGAAATACAAGACAGCGAGGCGCTTGGTGAGTTACTTAAAAAATCAAGATCAACTGAGCTCAATAAAGAAGAGCAGGAAGAGATGCGTGAACTCCTTATCGCTATGCTTCGCACAGTGCCTACTTTTGTAATTATTTCACTTCCACAAAAGTTTTTGACTTTGCCCATTCTCTTGAAGATACTTCCTAAGAATATCTTCTCTGAAGAAGCCTAAGTGACTAGTGCAGGATATTATTCTTTAGTAGAAGCTTCCTTTACCTTAGGTATGAGTATGGAGAATACGATAGCCAGGGTAAGTGTTGCAATAATTACTGTAAACGATAAGAGTGGTGGTAAGTGCACATCCCAGATATCTAACAGCATTTTGGCACCAATGAAGAAAAGGATAATTGAAAGGCCTTTCTGAAGCAGGTAAAATTTGTCAATAACACCAGACAATAAAAAGAACATAGCTCGGAGACCCATCACAGCAAATATGTTGGATGTGTAAATAATAAATTCGTTCTGAGAAATAGCGAAAGCTGCAGGAATTGAGTCTACTGCAAAAATTAAATCGGTTGTTTCAATTAAGATAATTACTAAGAAGAGTGAGGTAAATACCCATTTACCATTTTCCTTTACCATGAAGCTGTCGCCATACTCCTCCTTTTTAGCCATTGGTAAATATTTTTTACAAAGGCGAAGAATAGGGTTTTTCTCAGGCTCAATCTTCTCGTCTTCGTCCTCAAAGTAAATTCGTATACCTGAGTAAATTAAAAACACTCCGAAGATGTAAAGAATCCAATGAAACTCATGAATCAGCAGGGCACCGACAAAAATGAAAATAGCTCTAAATACAACGGCTCCTAAAATACCCCAGAAAAGCACTTTATGGTAGTACTCCTCTTTCACCTGGAAGTATTTCAAAATGAGTAGAATTACGAAGATGTTATCTACAGATAAAGCGTACTCCGTCAGATAGGCTGAGAAGTACTCCATCATTCCGGTCGAGCCGGATTCATCATATAGATAAATGAAGACACCGAAAATGGTGGCAATAATTACCCAGAAAATGGACTGATAAAGTGCCGATTTAGTGGTAATCTTTCTTGATGTTTTATGGAAAAGACCTAGGTCTAAAGCCAGAAAAATGATGATTACGAGGCCAAAGACACCAAATAATATGGTTTCGGCTCCGTTGCTATCCCCGAAGAGGGAAAAGAATAAAAGGCTGGCTATAGACTGCAAAGTATTGCGGTTAAATCAATCAAAAAATGAGAATTCTCAAACTTGAGAAAGTCCCCAAGACGCCAAAATACGAATATATTTTTATCCCAAAAACTTACACGGGTGATTTATACAGGGCACCTTAAAAAGTAACCGGTTTTAGCTGCAATTAAGGCAGGTTCCTTGTATCAAAAGATTAGATTCAACAGGCTTGTACCCTTTAGGCAATTTTATGCCTGGAATTTCAATATCTAAACAACTTGTTTGGCCACAAACAGTACATTTAAAATGTATATGATTATGGTCGTGACCACCGGCATTGCAGTTATGGTTACACAAGGCATATTTTAGGCCTCCCTCATCGTCAAGCACCTTGTGCACTAAACCTTTATCCAGAAAAGTTTTCAAGGTGCGGTATAGGGTTACACGGTCAAAATCATCTGGCATATTTCGCTCTATATCCCCATGCGACAGGGCATGGTTGTTCTTCAGGAATATAGCCAGCACCTCCTGACGCCCTGGTGTAGAGCGCAACTGAAAGTCTTTTAGAAGATGATCTGATTTACTCATTGTAATTGCAACTTCAGCAAGTTACTATAAATACCATTTTGTTGCTGGCTTAGTTCAGTATGCGAACCTGTTTCTGCCAACTGTCCATCTCTGATAACAAAAATTCTGTCCACCTTCCTGATGGTGCTCAACCTGTGGGCGATAATCAGCGTTGTTCTTCCCTCCATTAATTTCTCTAATGCTTCCTGCACCAATACCTCACTCTCTGCATCTAAGGAGCTTGTTGCTTCATCAAGAATAAGTATGCCTGGGTCTCTTAATATGGCTCTTGCTATTGCTATGCGTTGGCGCTGACCTCCCGATAATTTAACACCGCGTTCTCCCACCATCGTGTTAAGTCCATCAGGAAAACGCTCAATAAATTCATAAGCATTTGCCTTTCGTGCGGCCTCAATAACCTGGGCTAGTGAAGCACCAGGCTTTCCATAAGCAATGTTTTCCTGTATAGTGCCACCAAATAAAATTACCTCTTGCGGTACAATACCAACGTTACCTCTATAGGCTGTCAGGTTATAAGACACGTGCGACAAGCCATCTACTCTAATTTCACCTTGTTGAAGCGGGTAAAAACGCATGAGTAAATTAATAATGGTTGATTTACCAGATCCACTTTGGCCAACCAGTGCTACCTTTTCACCAGCTTTAATCGAAAAATCTAATCCCCGCAAAACTTCATATTCTGGTCTGCTTGGGTAGGCAAAATTTACATTTTTAAAATCAATGTCTCCGCGAAGCTTTAAACTTGAGCTAACTGCCTCTTGCTCGTCTGTTTGATCAATTATTTCAAGAATACGTTCGGAGGCACCAATCGATCGCTGAATCTGTGCATAAATATCACCTAGTCCGGCAATTGATCCTCCGATAAAAGTCGTGTACAATACAAAGGACAATAGATCACCTATGGTAATCTCGCCACTTTGTACCAGCGTGGCCCCATACCAAACCACAGCTACAATGCCGCCAAATAAAGCGAAGATGACAAATGAAATAAATAACCCCCTGAAACGCGCGGAACGAAGAGCAACATCAACTACACTATTAAGTGCTTTTTTGTATCGCTCTATTTCAAACCACTCATTGGTAAAAGCTTTTACAACGGTAATGGCTTGTAGTGATTCCTCCACAATTACATTCGCTTCTGCCAGTTTATCCTGAACCTGCCGTGAAAATTTACGAATGGCCTTTCCGAAAAAAAGCGCCAGTAAAATAATGGCCGGGAAAGTAAGCAGCATAAACACGGTAAGCTTTGGCGCAAAGTAGAAGATTACACCAATACCGATGGTAAGTGTTAGCACCTGGCGGATCAGCTCTGCAAAAGTTGTAGTGAACGTGTCTTGCAAAATAGCAACATCAGAAGTAATCCGACTCGTCAGTTCACCTACTCTTCTATTATCAAAAAAGGTGATGGGTAACCATATTATTTTTTTATACACCGTGTTGCGTACATCGGCCAGTGACTTTTCGCTTACAATGGCAAAAGTGTACACCCTCGTAAAAGAAAATATACTCTGCACCACTAATATGCCCAACAACACTAAAGCAATCGTGTTGATGCTATTGAAGTAGGGCACTTGTTTACCGCTGGCTACATCCAGCAACTTACCCGCAAAAAAAGGAAAGGCCATCAACATGACACTTGACAGCATCAAGCAAATTAAGCCAATAATAAAGGTGAGTTTATAAGGTGCCAGAAAGCGAAAAATGCCAATTAACTTTTTTAGCGTGTCTTTGGTGATCTGTCTTTTGTCTTCTTCGCGCAGTGCCTCCCTCGATTGCTTTGCCATAAATTTTAGTTGACTCGAATTGTACTTTTAATATTAAACTGAACCGTGTCGCCCAAGATCATGTGCTGGCCGCCAATTACAGAGTAGGATGTGAGCAATGTTTTATTGTATACCTCAGAAAAATGCAGTGATAAAATTCTGGCACTGCTATACAACGAATTTCGCTCACTGATATAGCCCTCTACTTTTCTGATTTTTTCAGGGCTACCCAGGTAATAAATTCTTAACTCCTTTAAGGCGAGCTTATTCTCAGTTTTTAGACTGCGGACAGTGAGATTACTGAGTGAGTCTTCAAAAATTGTTTCCTTATACGCACCTAAGTTTACAGGTTTGTTAATAGCGCTTAACTGTTGAAAAATTTGCAACTCGTTAGCCCAGGCTAATGAATCTTTTGGTATAAAATCCGTTTTCTGCAGACCATCCATTTCTACTTCTTTATTAACACTTGCCTGCAAGTGCAGTAAAGTTTTGGTTTGGCTGCTTAAAATACTATCTATGGCAAATACACTTTCCCTTTGCTTACCCGGATTGTTTTTGCAGGCTGTTATCAGCAAGCAAAAAAGCACAATAAAAATAGTTGAGGTTACTTTCATTTAGTCTACCAATATGTTGCCCGTCATTTCTTTTGGTACAGACAAGCCAATCAATTTTAATATCGTTGGTGCAAGATCACCCAACTTACCATCCTTCATTTTTCCTTTGTAATTGTTGTCTACCAGGATACAAGGAACAAGGTTAGTGCTATGAGCGGTGTTAGGCGTGCCATCATCATTAATCATATAATCGGCATTGCCATGATCGGCAATGATGATAGTAGTATAGCCATTTTCTAAAGCTGTTTGTGTTACCGCTGCGGCACAAGCATCCACTGTTTCACAAGCTTTTACTACGGCTTCAAACACACCTGTGTGCCCAACCATATCCGGGTTAGCAAAATTCAGACAGATAAAATCTGCTTCTTTCTTTTTCAACTCAGGTATGATAGCGTCTTTTATATCATTGGCACTCATTTCTGGTTTCAGGTCATAAGTAGCCACTTTAGGTGAAGGGCAGAGTAATCTCGATTCCCCATCAAATGCCTCCTCACGGCCACCAGAAAAAAAGAAAGTAACGTGCGGATACTTTTCTGTTTCCGCTATACGAATCTGTTTCTTACCAGCATTTGCCAATACTTCTCCAAGTGTGTTGTTGAGGTTATCTTTATCGAACATCACTTTCACATCGGTAAAGCTGTCATCGTAATTAGTAAGCGTAACATAAAACAAATCAAGCTTCTTCATGTCTTGTTCAGGAAAATCCTGCTGTGTAAGCGCTTGTGTAATTTGTCTGCCACGATCTGTTCTGAAGTTAAAGCAAAGCACTACATCTCCAGCCTGAATAGTAGCAACTGCCTGTTGATTGGCGTCCACCATAACAATTGGTTTGATAAACTCATCAGTTACATTGGCAGCATAAGAATCCTCTACCGATTGAATCACATTAGTGGAGTTAATCCCAGTACCCTTCACCATAAGATCGTAAGCTAACTTTACACGTTCCCATCTTTTATCGCGATCCATAGCATAGTAGCGGCCTACAATACTGGCAAGTTTTCCTGTTGTCTTCTTCATGTGGGCCAGCAGATCTTTTAAGTAGGCACTGCCACCCTTTGGATCTGTATCGCGACCATCCGTAAAGGCATGAACAAAAATATTATTGACTTGATGATTGGCAGCAATAGTCAGTAATCCCTTAAGGTGTTCGATGTGCGAATGCACACCTCCGTCAGAAAGCAGGCCGATTAAATGTATATTTTTATTGTTTTGTTTAGCGTAGTTAATTGCCTCGTTGAGCACTGGATTAGCATCCAGCTCTTTGTCTTCAACGGCTTTATTAATCCTTACCAAATCCTGATACACAACCCTGCCCGCGCCAATATTCATATGGCCAACTTCAGAATTGCCCATTTGCCCGGCAGGCAGGCCTACTGCCAAGCCAGAAGCTTCAAGTTTGCTGTTTGGATATTTGCTATATAGCGAGCTGATAAAAGGTGTTTTGGCCTGGTCTATTGCCGATACTTTTTTGTTCTGTGCCAGTCCCCAGCCATCCAGGATCATTAAAAGAACTTTCTTATTCATAAAAGTCAATAAAAACGTGCAAATATAGGGCTTTCCGTAGCCTTTAGGGTCACATATTGCTTAACAAAGACATTAACAAATTAGTGTATCTTTCGGCACAGTTTTGGTGCAAATTCTCCTATGAAACAGATAAAAATACTGGTTGTGTTTTTCTTGTTATTGGCCTCTTTACAGGGTTTTAGCCAAGGCAAGGGTGATATTGTGAATGACGTTAAGGAAACCATTAAAGCAGGCAGTGCCAAGGAATTGGTGCGTTTTTTCAATCAAAACGTTGACATAGAGCTAAATGGTAAGAAAGAAACCTATAGCAAAGCACAAGCTGAGATCATTTTACGCGATTTCTTCAAAGCCAATGTGCCCACAGATTTTAATATTCTACACAAAGGTCAGTCACCTAGTGGCCAACCCTTCGCAATTGGTCAATACAAAAGCGGCACCTCCCTCTACCGCATTTTTATGAAAATTAAGACCGTGGGTGACCAGCAGCTTATTCACGAAATTTCTTTTTCAAAAGAATAGGTATTACGCAGAAAGCCGTCTTTTCAATTCATCTACAGGTCTTACCTTTGTGCTGTGCGCCCATATTACATTACCACCCAATTCCTTCAGGACTTTATTAAAAGTGCCTTTGCCGAAGATGTAGGCGATGGTGACCATAGTACGCTAGCCGCTATTCCAAAAGAGGCCAGGAGCACAGCAATATTAAAAATTAAGGATGATGGAATTTTGGCCGGTGTAGAAATGGCCTATGAAATATTCAGGCACTTTGATGCCAGCCTTGAAATAAAAGGTCATTTATATGATGGTGCTGAAGTTAAAGCAGGTGATTGGGCTTTTACTGTACATGGCTCATCACGCTCCATTCTTACCTGCGAAAGGCTTGTACTTAATTGCATGCAAAGAATGAGTGGCATCGCCACCAAAACCAATAAACTCCTAAAACTTTTAGAGGGCAGTTCTACCAAGTTGCTGGACACCCGTAAAACAACGCCTAATTTCAGGTTATTAGAAAAATGGGCTGTGAAAATTGGTGGTGGTGAAAATCACCGTATTGGTCTTTATGATATGATTATGCTAAAAGATAATCATATCGATATGGCCGGAGGGATTACACAAGCGATCAATCAAACAAAAGATTATCTTCGCGCCTCGAATAAAAAATTAAAAATTGAGGTGGAAACCAGAACGCTGGCAGAGGTTGAAGAGGTTTTGGCTGTTGGCGGAGTAGATATTGTTATGTTAGACAATATGGACATCGCCACTATGAAAACTGCTGTTACCCTAATTGGTAACAAAGCCAAAACTGAAGCCAGTGGTGGTATTACTGAGGCAACTTTAAGAGATGTGGCCGCATGTGGTGTAAGCTATATTTCTGTGGGAGCGCTGACGCATTCTTACAGAAGTCTGGATTTAAGTTTAAAGGCTGAAAAAATTTAAGAACAATTAATTTAATAGCGACATGATCGTAAAAACTAAAAACTATAAGCTCGATAAAAAAGTCTATATCAAAGTGGCACTTACCAATATACTTTTAAAGCAAGGTTGGATTGCAGCCTTAGCCGCACTTGTTATTTGTCTTGGTGCACTTTGGGTTTTTAGCATCTGGTGGTTTATTGCAGCCTTTATTGGTTTAGCACTTTATGTTTTATTCTGGTGGGTACAATTTTTTGGTGTTACTCAGCTTGAGCAAGGTAAAATGCTTTTCGAAAAATTCTCTTACGAAATCAGCAGCCAGCAAATACTGATGAAAATTAACCCACGCGAAGGCATGCCTATGAAGTGGGATATGATTCAAAGTGCCAAAGCTGGTAAAGACGCCTTTGTTTTAATGGTAAATAAAGCACAGATGATCTACCTGCCTTACAAAATTTTTAATACCGACAACGAAAGAAAGTTCGTTAACAGTGTACTTAAAACTAAAGGCCTGATTAAATAATAAACAAAACGGTTGCCATGACGGTGCAGGAAGCTAAAATAAAGCTCTACCGTTTCTGTGCATACCAGGAACGATGCCATCAGGAAGTTGAAACAAAACTTTACGACTTAGGCATACGCGGAGATGAAGCTGATGAAATTATCCATCACCTGATTACTGAAGGGTTTCTGAATGAAGAACGCTTCGCAAAAGCATTTGCCAACGGTAAGTTCAGACTCAAACACTGGGGTAGGCTCAAAATCATTAATGAGTTAGAGCAGCGCAACCTCTCAAAACATTGCATACAGGCCGGACTCAGGGAAATCGGGGACGATGAGTATATCGATACCCTCAGAAACCTATTTACTAAAAAGGCTCCAACCATAGAAGCCGACAACATCTTTACCCTTCGCGACCGCCTTTCTCGTTATGCCATACAAAAGGGCTTTGAGGCTGAGCTGGTGTGGCGTGAACTTAAAAACCTGCTTCCCGATAGAACACAGCTTCCATTAAAGTAGCGCAAACGACAAATCATATCTTATAAAAAACCACTCAGAGAATTTTACCGTATCTATGCTGTCCCGAACAGTGGGGCATATTTTTTAGATAGCTTTTACTTTATATTTGTTAAGGATAAATTTTATGGACCCACGACAAGCCTGCAAAACTATACTAGATCAGCTTTCTGACCTTGTTGAGCATATTAAGCCGGTAGATTTCAGTAAACCGGTGGCTACCTTAAGTAATTCTACCATTGGCCAACACCTACGCCACACCTTAGAGTTTTTTATTTGTTTCGAAAAGGGCTTTGAGCAAGGAATTATTAATTATGACAAACGTGCTCATGATAAGTTAATTGAAAGCGACAAATACCTGGCGCTTGCTGCTATTCATCGCATACAGGAATTTATCCAGCAACCACGCAACAACAAAGCACTTATCCTGGAAGTTGGTTATGACATGGTCGCTAATGACTTTGTAACCATAGAGACTAATTTTATGCGCGAGTTGGTGTACAACATAGAGCATGCCGTGCATCATATGGCGATCATGAAAATTGGTATTAAAGAGGTTGCTCCTTACATTCAATTACCTTTCGATTTTGGTGTGGCTATCTCTACCATTCGCCATAAGGAAGCCGACAATAAAGCACTCTCGTAGGCTATCTCCATGAATTTTTTCAATAGGTTTTGGCGGAGCAACTTTATGATTAAGCTTCGCCATTGGGAATATTGGCCCTTTGGCATACTACAATTTCCTGTCGTTTTTTATTACTTGTGGCTTTCACTAAGAGCCAGGTCCCTCTTTTTTTTCACAGCGTCTAATCCTGGAATAGAAATGGGAGGTATGTTCGGAGAATCCAAATTTAAAATTCTGGATAAGATTCCGGCAGCATATAAAGCCAAAACTATTTTTATTGAACGCAACAGCACGCTTGCGCAGGTAAAAAATCAGATGAATGCATCTGACCTCAAATTCCCGGTAATTTTCAAACCAGACCTCGGAGAGCGAGGCTATCGTGTAAAGCGTATTGATAATGAATCAGAAGCACTGCAATACATTAACACCTTTAAATTTGATTTTCTTATTCAGGAGCTCGTAGAGTTGCCGGAAGAGTTTGGTGTTTTTTACAGACGCTTACCTTCTCAGCAAAGGGGTGAGGTGTTCTCCATTGTAGGTAAAGAATTGCTCACTGTTAGGGGTAATGGAAAGAACAACCTTGAAGAATTAATATTGGCTAAAGACCGTGCTAAATTACAGTGGAAAAAACTAAAAGAACAACATTACACCCAACTCAAAAATATTATCCCATCCGGTGAAATCTTCTTATTAAATGCCATTGGCAATCATTGTCTTGGCACCACTTTTCTAAATAGCAATCACCTGATAAATGAACAACTGAATAAGAGCTTTGATAAAATAAGTCAGCAAATTGAAGGTTTCTATTACGGAAGGTTTGATCTTCGTTGCGAATCTGTTGCAGCTTTAACAGAAGGTCGCGTAAAAATTTTAGAATTGAATGGGTGTGGCGCTGAGCCGGCTCATATTTATCAACCCGGTTTTTCATTTTGGAAAGCTGTGCGTGTAATGTTTACCCATTGGCAATTTATCTTCAGTATAGCCCGTGAAAATAATAAACGAGGTACTCCTTACTTGACTTACAACGAGGCTAAAAGGTTTTATCAAAAATTTAAAATAGCTGTGCAACCATGAGTGTACTTATTGCTTTCAGCATAGCTTTTGCTTTTAGTTTTATTGGCACCATTCCCCCTGGTACGCTCAACCTTAGTGTGCTGCAATTAGGTTTGGAAAACAAATTAAAAGCTGCCTGGCAATTCTCTATTGCTGCGGCCATGGTGGAATATCCTTATTGCTGGATTGCCATCCATTTTGAAAAACTGATTACTTCTACACCAGGTGTTGTAGAAAACTTTGAGCGAATTGGAGCCAGCGTGATGTTGATACTTGGAATACTCAATTTAATTTCGCTAAGAAGACAACACATAAAAAAGGTAGATGCAAAGGATTTTGGTTTTGGCAAAGGACTACTACTCGGTATTTTAAATCCCTTAGCTATCCCTTATTGGATTGCGATAACTGCCTATTTAAAAAGTCAGCAATGGTTAGTAATTAACAGCAGTTTCGATTTACATGCCTATCTGCTAGGGGTAGTTTTAGGAGCGCTCAGTTTTTTCATGCTTATTGCTTACTTAGCTGCTAAGGCTTCAATTTATATGCGAGGAAATTCCCTTCTTAAATATGTTCCCGCTGCAACACTGCTTATACTAGGTGCTTATGGATTGATAAACTCTTTTTTGTAGTCGAGAGTAGCTTCTTGCTCATTAACAATAAGTCTTGCAGGCGCCCCTTCAATAAAAGAAAGATTGGGCTCTTCATGCCCTATGGGGAAACTAAATGCAATTGGAAAATTGTACTCTCTTGTATGGTTAATCATAATATCCTTAATGGTTTCATTAAAGGGCAATACCGATTCTTTGATATCGGTAAAATAACCAAGAACTAAGCCTGCTAAGTTTTTTAGTTTGTTTGCCCGCTTCAACTGTACCATCATACGGTCAATACGGTAGTAGTGTTCACCTACGTCTTCTATAATAAGAATTTTTCCATCACAATCCACTTCAGAACTGGTGCCAAGTGAGTCAACCAATAAAGATAAGTTCCCCCCTGTTAACTGACCATTCGCTGAACCCAATCTATTTTGTTTGTCTGATTTTACTTGTATAGATTGAGGTTCACCAAAGAGTATATTCTTCAAACTGTTCACTGAAGCCTCCGCATTTTGTTTCGTAAATAAGGCAGGCACAGTACCATGAATACTTTGCACCTTTAGTGATTGCAGCTTTAAATGTAGTGCAGTAATATCGCTATACCCTGTAATCCACTTGGGGCGATGTAAAAATCTTTTGAAGTCAACACGATCGATAATCCTTGTGCTTCCATAGCCACCTCTGGCGCAAATGATAGCTCTAATGTGATCAGTATCTAAAAAATATTGAAAGTCTTCTAATCGTTTATCGTCATCAGCAGAAAAATAAGCATGGTCATTGGTAAAAAGATGTTGGCCAAGCTCAACCTTAAGCCCCCAGGTTTCGAGCATTGTTTTAGCTGTACTGATTAAATCAGCATCAATTTTTCGTGCTGGTGCAATAATGCCAACACTGTCACCATGTTTTAAAGCCTGAGGTTGAATCATGTATAAAAATAAAAAGCCCTCCCGAATATGCAGGAGGGCTTCTCAATAAATTTATGTGCTGTAAATTAGTTTTTAGGTGCTGGTGTTGCAGCTGGTGTTACACCCATTTTTTTCAGAACAAGATCTGAAACATCTGCATTTTGATCGCCATACAGGATTACATCCAGGCCACCAATTTGCTGGTTCAGGATAAATGAGTAACCATTTTCTTTTGCCACGTCTTCAATTGCCTTGCCTACTTTAGCATATACAGGCTCCATTAGTGTTGTAGACTTCTTTTGAATTTCCGCCTGTGCATCTTGCTGCATTTTTTCAAGGTTAGCTTGTAACTGCTGAAGTTCACGCTCAGTGTTTTGTCTTACTGCATCCAGCATAGTCCCAGCATTTTGCTGATATTCCGCAACCTTCCGTTGAAATTCCTGGCCTTTCGCTTCAAGGTTTTTCTTGAGCATGTTTTCAAGAGATTTTAAGTCAGCATCAATCTGCTTAAATTCTGGCATCTGGCTAAAGATATAATCTACATCGGCAGAACCAATCTTAGAAGGTGTCTGTGCACTTGCTACAGATGTTACTAATCCGAAAGCAAAAAGGAAAAATAGTGTTCTCATGGTCATTAATTCAAAGTTCAATTGGATGATTCTGTTTTAATCGTTTTGTAAAAGTATAGTTAATTTTTAATAGTATCATTTGGATCGCCCAAGCCTAAAGCTTCAAGCACAAATTCTGTGTAATCGTAGCGTGGATCTGTATAAATCATCACCAGTTGTCCTGCTTTATCAAAAACAATAGCCAGGTTGTTTTGCTTGGCTACTTTATCGGCTGCATCCCATATTTTATCCAATACCGGTTTAATCAATTCTTGTTTTTTTAAAAAAAGTAATCCTTCAAAACCGAAGGCTTTTTTCTGGTATTCCTTCAGTTCATTTTCCTTTTTTCTAATCGCCTTTTCACGCTCCGTTTTCATCTCATCAGTCAACAGCACCTGTTCTGCCTGTAGTGCCGCATACATTCCTTCAATGCCTTTAGCCATCTCGCTCGCTTCCTTTTCCCATGCTTGAGAAAGCTGGCTTATTTCATCTTCTGCTTTCTTGTATTCAGGCATTTTTTTCAGGATATAATCCGTATCGATGTACCCGAACCGTTGAGCATTTACAAAAGTCAGGCCGAAAATGCAGAATAGGCTTGTAAGCAGCAGTTTTTGCATATTTAACGAATTTGTTGTCCGATAGTGAAGTGGAACTGAGATCCGCTGATATCCCCTCTGCCTCCCAAAGGAACCGTGTCGAATCCGTAAGCCCAGTTAAGTCCGATCAGACCAAATGCAGGCATAAATATGCGTGCACCAAAACCTGCCGAACGATACATTTTAAACGGATTAAAGTCTTTGTAATTGCCCCAGTTGTTACCTGCTTCTGTAAAGGCAAAGCCGTAAATAGTGGCTGTATTACCTGTAGTTACCGGGTAGCGTAATTCTAAACCAAATTTATCATAGGCTATACCACCCCTTACATTTGATGTTGAGTTCCCTCTGCCATAGTCTGGTGGTGTAATCGCATTATTTTCATATCCTCTCAAGCCAACTACCTCCTGGCCCAATACGAATGAGCTGAATCCACCGGCAAGACCATCACCACCCAGATAGAAGCGTTCAAACGGTCCTATACCTGTCTTGTTAACATTATATGCCCCTAAAAATCCGAAGTGTGCTTTTGCCTCAATTACCAGTTTCTTCTTTTTATCTAAAGGTAAGTACCACTTCGCATCGAACATCCATTTGTGGTATTCCTGGAATCGGTTTCTTTCTTCATCAGACAGATTATTGTAATCCTTGTTATTGAAAGATGAATAAGGCGGTGTAAGTGTTGTGGTTAAAGATATTTGTGAGCCTTGTGCGGGATAGCGAGGGTCATCAATACTGCTTCTCGAAATAGAAGTGATTAAAGATATGGCATAAGAGCTACAAGTACTGCAGCCTAAGCCATAGTTAATATTCTCCAGGTTAAATGAAGAAAATGATAATGAGTTATTCAGTGTAAAATAGTTGTCTGGCCATTCAAGGAAACGTCCTAAACCAACAGAGATGTTATCTAATTTTATGAGTGAGTTGAGATCAAAGAAGTTTGTTGCCCCTAAGCCCGCTGACCTGGAGAAAGAGCGCGAGTAGCTTACAGTAAGTGAATGAGGCTTACGACCGCCTAGCCAGGGTTCTGTAAACGAGAAACTATAATTCTGATAAGTTCTTCCGTTTGCTTGTGCTTGTATAGATAAGCGCTGGCCATCTCCGACAGGCAGTGGTCTCCACTCTTTTATTTTCGGAACATTTCTTAACGAGAAATTATTAAAAGTAAGACCGAGCGTTCCTACAAAACCAAACTGACCACCCCAACCACCAGAGAGTTGAATCTGGTCATTGGATTGTTCTTCCAATTGCCATTCAATATCAACTGTACCATCTGCTGGATTGGGCATAATGTTTTGACCAATCTTAGCTGGATCAAAATAACCCAGTTGTCCAAGTCTTTGTTGAGTACGGATAATATCGGATCTTCTGAATTTCTGACCAGGTACTGTACTTAGTTCTCTTCGCACCACATGGTCGCTGGTTCGCTGGTTACCTGAGAAGGTAACTTCGTCTACTATAGCCTGGTCGCCTTCAAAAATTCTCATCTCAACATCTATGGAGTCACCTTCCACAATGCGTTCAAAGGGACGAATACTGAAGAACAGGTAGCCATCATCCATGTACAATCCACTGATGTCCATGCCGGTTTTTTGATCAAAAGATATTTTACGGTCTAGTAACTCTCTGTTATAAATATCTCCCTTTTTTATCCCTAATATCTCGTCAAGTAGCTTGTTATTATGAATATAATTACCCTTCCAGGTGATGTTTCTGAAATAATACTTGGGGCCTTCTGTCAATTTAATATTTACGTCTACTGTTTTTTTATTATGTGCAAAGACTGTGTCAAATAAGATTTCGGCATCACGATGACCTTTAGAGTTATAAAAAGCGATCAGTTTCTTTTTATCTTCTTCATAATCTGCTTTGATGTATTTTGATCCGGCAAATACATTCAATTTCACATTATCGTTTAGGAATGTTTTTACATCTGTCCACGTGGCTGAGTCACCCATTTTCCAAACCTGCTTTGTAAACAAGGATTGGAACAGTGTTCTGTGTAAGGTAAAGCGAGGATGCTCGTGCGTTGATTTTAGTTTGCGTTTGAGTTTCCCTGCGTAAATTTCTTCGTTCCCTTCAATGTTAATTCTATTGATTTTAACTTTAGAATAAGGTCGTACTTCTATGTTCAGTTTAATACCTTCTCTATTTAGGGTGTCGCGCTCCTGAATTATTTTAACTTCAGTATTTAAAAAACCTTTTTTAACGAAGTGTTTACGTACGGCATTTTCTGTATTTCTGATAAGCGCATCGTTAACAATTTTACCGCGTATTAGATTAAGGTCTTCTTTTAAGGCAGACTCTTGCCCCCTACTGATGCCTGTAAAATAAAAAGCTGTTAATCTTGGTCTTTCAGACAATTCAAGTATTAGATAAACATCATTACCTTCAATACGATCTACTTTAATAGTTACATCACCGACCAATCCGAGTTTCCAGAGTTTACGAATGGCACCAGAGATTGCATCACTGGGTATTTTAATTTTATCTCCGATTTTCAAACCCGTAAGGGCTATCATCGAGTTTTTATCTAACACATTTAAACCAGCTACCTCAATTCCAGCAAGTGTATACTCACCAGGATTTGCATAATTAAGATTGTTATCGCTGGCACTGCCCGCACGGTCGCGATTTCGTCTAAACTGTGCTGAAGCTGCTGTCGCAAAAAATGTTAGCAGTAAAAAAAATAGTACAAATCTTTTCATTATCCCACAGGATTCAATTGCTCACTTGTTTTACCAAATCTTCGTTCGCGTTGCTGATACGACCAAATGGCTTCATATAAATTTTCTTTTCTAAAATCGGGCCATAACGTAGGCGTTATGTAAAGTTCCGAATAAGCAATTTGCCATAACAGGAAATTACTTATGCGCAACTCACCACTTGTACGGATTAATAACTCAGGATCTGGGATGCCGGCCGTCTCCAAATAGTTTTCAATCGTTTTATCGGTAATGGCAGAGGGCTCTAACTTTCCTTTTCTTACCTCATTTGCCAGCTTTTTAACCGCTTCTGTTATTTCCCACCTACCTGAATAACTAAGTGCTAAAATCAGTGTTAGCCCCTCATTGCCCTGGGTTGTGTCTTTGGCCCATTGCAGGTTGTCCTGGCATTCCTTGGGTAGGTGAGAGGTGTCGCCAATGGTTTTAAGCTTTACGCGGTTATCCATTAGGGTTTTTATCTCCTTTTTTAAGGTATTCACCAAAAGCTCCATTAAGCCATCAACCTCTTCCTTTGGTCTGCCCCAATTCTCGGTAGAGAAAGCATAGAGGGTTAAATATTTTACACCCAATTCGCCACAAGCTTCCGTTACGTCTTTTACCGATTGAATGGCATTGCGGTGCCCGAAAATGCGCAGTGCGCCTTTCTTTTTAGCCCAGCGACCATTACCGTCCATGATAACGGCAATATGGGTGGGTAAATTATTAGGATCTATATGTTCGCGGTATGAGGCCACAAGACGGCAAAAATAAGGATAATAAGTTATTGGTTAGTAGATAATTGTTGGTCTATTATACTGGTTTAGGCAAGTAAAGCAAAATTTTCGTGCTTACCTGTAAGGATTAGTAGGACAAGGTATTGTGTAAAATGTTCTTGTCAGGGTAATCCCCAGAAAATGATAGTTGTCGTTGTCGTTAGGGTTGCCGTAGCGATAATTTTTATTGGCTGTATTCCCTTCTGAAATATTATCCAGGTAATCAAAAAATGTTTTGCGGGTACTGAATTCCAAGCTAAGGTACCAGAGTGGATTAAGCACATATTTAAAACCTATCCCAAGCTGTACTGAAGGCTGAATGCTGCTGTACTCTGCCGACTTTTGTTGCTGACCTGCCATGCCAAACAGACCAAGACCAGCCACCGCATAAGGGGTGAAACGCAGGGGTCTCTTCTCGCTCCGCCAATCTAAAAAATGGTATTCTGTGGCGAGGGCCAGCTCGTATAAAAAAAGATTAAATGATGCGCCCCTGTTTGTGGCAAAAGCATCGATAGGGCGGGCATCACTGGCTGCGATTTTACCTGCTGTAACAGCTGTTCTGAAACTTATGGCACGCCCAAGATTTGAACGATAGAATAAAGTACCAGCAGGCTTTACATTTAAAATGTTGTAATTTCTTGATAAATCACCGGTATAATTCCAGGTGCCCAAGCCAAAACCCACTTCAGCTATCTGAGCATTTGCCAAAAAAGAACAAGCAAGAATTATAATGGTGAAGCAAAAGCGCATTATCTGAATTTAGCCCTGTGAAAGGTTTTACCCAGTATATACGTTACACGTATGGTGGTAATTGTGTAAATGTCACGATCATTTTTATTTCCTCTTACGTTATCGGGAAACTCATAACCATATCCATTTATAAGTGGGCTTCCATTATAAGTAAGTGTGGGGTGTGTGTTTGACGTAATTTGAGACACTCTCTCGCTTGTTGAAGGATTAACTAAGTTCGATCTGTACGAAAATCCTTTTGCTTCATCAGAAAGTAAATCCAGGTTAACATAATTCTGACTTACATCATCAATATAATCGGTAAACAAATACCTGAAGCCGAACTCAGCTGAGACGTCAATTACTTCATTTACTCTAAAACGGGCACCGATACCGAAAGGGATGGCCAGTTGAATAAGTTTATAGGGCTTGATGCCATAGTTAACATCTGTTGGGCTTAGCTGAGCGTATTGCCCCTCTGTGCCAAGTGGTTCAAGGTTTACCCATTCGCCATTGGCATTTTGCGCCTGAGGGTTATGATGAAAAACAGCTAATCCTGCATAGGCAAAGGGTGTCCACCGTACCCGACTAATATAGGTGCCTTGGTTAGGGAATAAATCGAATTGCCCTACTACCGACAGTTCTTTAATTCTGTTTCGGAAACTCAGGTTTCTTACATACCTGAAAGCTGCATTATTATCAGTTGGATCGGCTGACTCGGCATCTGAGGCTGCTAAAGTACCATATGAAAAGCCGCTGGTTAATTGATAGAAGGGGCCAAACCTGTGTGTAAACGAAACACCAATGGCGGGCCTTGTAAAACCCAAATCTGTGCTTATTCTATTTGGCAGAGGGGCTATGTCTCCGTAATAGTTGAGCGCATTTAGCGAAATGCCCAGGGCATTGTATTTTTTGGCAGGATCAAAGCCCCTCTTCTTTCCCTTAAAGTGTGCAATAGAACGGTTGTTCTTTTTTATTTTTTTTCGATTCATCTGTGCCTGTGAATCGAATGAGAGCAAAAAAGCCGCTATTGCCAAACAAATAACTAAACCCCTACGCATATCTATAATGTTGATGATTAAAGCCTTGCAAAAATAGTTAAAAATTAGTTGCGAATATCCAAACCCCAGTTAAGCTTACTGCGAAGCGTCTTGAAATAATGCTGCCCCTCCAGCTGTATTAGGTTGGCCGTAAAATTTTCGCGCTTTATCAACAGTTTTAAGCCTGATATCCCCGTAGCCACGCGACTATCCAGGGTAATCAAAAAATTCTTGCTTCTACCCTCCACCTCCAATGTAATCTCTGATGAATCCGGTAGAATGATTGGTCTTGCTGTTAAATTATGTGGGCTAACGGGTGTTATAATAAAATTTGATGACTTAGGATGAATGAGTGGCCCCCCGCAGCTTAAATTATAGCCTGTACTTCCTGTAGGCGTAGATACGATGAGTCCATCGGCCCAATAGGAATTAAGGTATTCACCATCAATATGCGTATGGACTATCAGCATAGTGGCTGTGTCCTTTTTCAAAACAGTTAAATCATTTAGTGCAAAGTTCAATCCATCAAAAAGATCCTCTTTTAACTCTAATCTTAAAAGCGACCGTCTGTCAATGGTGTAGGATCCCTCGAATAATTTGCCCAGTGCCAGCGATGTTTCGTCTTTGTTGATGGTGGCCAAAAAACCGAGACGCCCCAGGTTGATGCCCAAAACCGGTACCTCTGCTTTACCCACATGCGAAACTGTTTCTAACAAAGTACCATCACCACCCAGGCTTAAAACAAACTTCATTTGTTTTAAGGAATCACCCTTTTCATAAACCTTAAATTTTTGCTTCGAACCTGCTTTTTTGAGCTGATTTGCAAAGGAATATGAGACCCATGCTTCGGCATCATGCTCATGAATCAAGTCTAATACCCGTTCAATAACAGGTAATGATTTTAGTGAAAACTCCTTTCCATGCAATCCAACTTGCATATAGCTGACTTTAAGTAGGCTGTGTTAAATAGCTGAAAAACTTAAAGATAGGAATCTTTTACAGACAAAATTGACTAAAAATTCCAGGGAATTGGAGAATTAAATATCCAGGTAGCGTAATAGCATGTCTATCCGCTCTTTATTGGCTGGCTCTTGTTGTAATTCCTGATAGCGACCAATAACCCGATAGCCGAATCGCTCAAGCGTAGCCACCGTTCTGGATAAATCCGTTTGATTTATCTTAAGTATAAGTCGCATACGGGAGGTATCAAGCGGATCTTCTTTTACTAAACTGCTTAAAATTTTGGCGTTGTTCTCTTCTATCAGCCTGCTAATGTTTGCCAATGAATAATCAACATGATTCATGGACAACACCAATACACTTCCAGGCATTTGAACAGCCGCTGTCTGGGCAAAGGAAGCCATGGTATCCTGCACGGTAATTACGCCACAATATTTATTGTCATCATCAAGCACAGCTACCATTTGTACTTTATTTTCTGCAGCTACCTTAAGTATGTCATAGAAGTGTGTTCCTTTCTGAACAAAGCTTTTTTCTCCTAAGAGACTAAAGTTTTTTACTTCACGATCAATGTCATTCGTTTCAAGAATAATTTCCTCAGAAATAAAACCGAGTAATTTCCCCTCCTCTACCACTGGCAAATAGTTGCAGCGAAATTCTTCCATCCACACAATAGCTTTATGGGCATCGTCTGTTCCCTTTAGAGGGGGTATCATATGATTTATCAGGTCTTCAGCTATCATGTATTGGGGCGTGGCTATAACCTTTCAGTTGTTATTTAAGCATAAAGTCTTCAACAAGCTCATTAAATTTTTCCGGATGCTCCATCATAGGTGCATGCGAACATTTATCAATGAATTGAAGCGTTGAATTTGGAATGAGCCTGTTAAACTCATGCGCAACTATTGGCGGTGTTATCGTGTCATTTAACCCCCAGACTAAAAAAGTTGGTGCTTTAATGTTTGGTATATCTGCAGCCATATTATGGCGCTGTGCCGATTTGGCTATGGCCACAATACGCATACATTTCGGAATACTGTTTGTAGTTTCAAAAACTTCATCTACCAATTCCTTGGTAGCTACTTTTGGATCATAAAATGTGTAGGCAACCCTTTCTTTTATGTATTCGTAATTTCCACGTTTAGGGTAAGAGCCTCCCATAGAGTCTTCAAATAAACCTGAGCTACCGGTAAGGATGAGTTTTTTTACCTTATCCGGATTTTTAAGTGTATACGCCAATGCTACATGGCCACCAAGGCTATTGCCCATTATAATCATGTCAGCAAGATTTTTGGTGGCCACAAATTCTTCTACAAATTTTCTCAAACCATCAATACCCGCTTCTCGGATAGGCATTTCATAAATAGGAAGCATAGGAATGACCACTCTGAAGTTTTTTGAGAAGCGGTTTGTTACACCCTCCCAGTTACTTAAAGCACCAAAGAGTCCGTGCAGCAAAAGCACCACTGGGCCGCTGCCTTCGTCTACATATTTAAACTCTCCTTCTTCTTTAACAACTAAGGCCATACATTTGATTTCGGATGATAAGTAAGTAAAAAAATAGAAATATACCTTGTACTAACTGAGCTCTTTCTTACATCTGGAAGAAGAATCAGAATATATCACCAAACAATGGTAAATATTCGCTAACCCATTCCGCTACGCCAGGTGCCAGCACAGAAACTTTTGGATAAAGCCAGGCATTCTCTGTCCACTTTTCAGGAAAATCAATTTTAAGAGATTGAATAATCCATAAACCAACACTTAACATAAATGCTGTTCTGAAAATTCCCAACAACGCGCCTGCTGATTGATCGGCCTTTCCTAAAAAGCCTTCATCGATTGATGCTCGTATCGATTTGCCAATGAGATTTACAATAATGACAACCGCTATAAAAACTACGGCAAAAGCTATATATGGTAAAACCGTTTCATCAATATTAAATTGCTGATCGAGCAATACCATGGCATTACCCATCAACTTAAATCCACCTAAAATACCTAGTAAAATAGCTAATACAGAAAAAAGCCCCATTAAGAAGCCTTCCTTATAGCCACTGTATGCTCCGAAAATCAGAAATAAAACGAGGGCAATGTCTATGTAACTCAAGCCAATAATTTTTTTACAAGTTCTGAAATCATTTTGCCGTCAGCCTTACCTGACAACTGTTTGGTCGCTACACCCATTACTTTACCAATCTCAGCGGGTGACTTGGCACCTGTGGCCTCAATTATTTTTTTCAGTTCTGCCGTTAGCTCCTCTTCGCTTAATTGTTTGGGCAAATAGCGGCTGATGACTTCTAATTGTTTTAGTTCTTTCTCGGCCAGATCAGCCCTGTTTTGTTGGGTAAAAATATCGGCTGATTCTTTACGTTGCTTAGCCGCCTTCATCAGTAGTTTGTTCTCTACGTCAGACGCAACCTCCCCGCTACCGCCTTTTTCTGTTTCTGCCAGCAGAATAAGTGACTTAATTCCGCGCAAGGCTTCCAGTTCTTCTTTATTTTTGGCCAACATGGCCTGCTTAATATCCTGGTCTATTTGTTGCTTTAAGCTCATACTTTGATTTTACTTGTGTAAAGATAATTTTTGTGAAACGATTTCTTGTTCTATCTGTTTAAAGGAAGTGATTAGATTCAGCGTCAATATTAACAAATTCGCCACACTCAGAAATGCCAGAGGCGGAAACAATCCGGATGTGGTTAAAGCGGCCCTTGATTGTGAGCGCTTTGGTGCCCAGGGTATAACGGTGCACCCAAGACCAGATGAACGACACATACGCTATACCGATGTGCTGCAACTTAAAGACGTTGTCACAACCGAGTTTAATATCGAAGGTTATCCGGATGAGCGCTTTATGCAAATTATAAATGAGGTAAGGCCGGCTCAAGCCACCCTTGTTCCGGATAGTCCCGATGTACTTACTTCTAATGCCGGTTGGGATACACTACGTAATGAAGCTCTCCTGACAGAAATTATTCAGCAACTTAAGAAAACAGGAGTACGTGTTTCTGTTTTTGTTGACCCACAGCCCCATATGGTTGAGGGTGCGGCTAAAGTTGGGGCCGATCGTATTGAGCTATACACAGAGCCATATGCCCGAGAATTTTTGGTTAGCCCCGAGGTTGCCATTAAGCCATATATTGAAAGTGCTAAAGTTGCACACCAATTGGGTTTGGGGGTAAATGCCGGTCATGACCTTGATTTGAATAACCTCAACTTTTTTGCCAAATCAGTACCCCACCTCGAGGAGGTAAGTATAGGCCACGCTGTTGTTTGCGATGCCCTGTATTTTGGCCTTGAGAATACTATCCAGCTTTACTTGCAGAAACTTAAAGCCTAACTCTTTTTGAGTTAACTTTACTTTTCATCGCAAGCCTATGAACCTCAAGAAAAAATTTAGCGAATCAGATTTACAACGCATTAAAGCGGCTGTAAAGGAGGCTGAAAGCAAAGTATCGGGTGAGATTGTACCTGTAATGGTAGAGAGAAGTGGTGTTTATGCCATTGCCGGTTATCGCGCTGCACTTGCTTTTGCTTCCATTACTTTTCTGTCTATAGTCATTTTCGACAGATACGTTCCTGAACTCGCCATTTACGACCCGCTTATCATTTTCATTACCGTACTTACTTTCGGATTTGTAGGAGGTCTGCTGGCTCATTTCTGGGATCCCGCCAAACGCCTCATGCTAACACAACTGCATATGGACAAGGCAACCCGATTAAAAGCTGAATCTGCTTTTTTAGAGCAAGAGGTTTTTAACACAAGACAGCGAACTGGCATCATGATTTTTATTTCCTTCTTCGAACACGAGGTAATTGTAATGGCGGATAAGGGTATCAGTAAAGTAGTAGATCAGCGCGAGTGGGATCAGATGGTATGGCAGCTTATTGAAAAAATAAAAAATGGTGATACTATTGGTGGCCTTGAGCATTGTATAAAACAATGTGGTCAGATTTTACTTCAAAATAATTTTACGATCGCTGCTGACGATGTAAATGAATTGAATGACGACTTACGCATAGGTTAGTATTTTAAGAATTCTACGACTCTTCAGCCTCATGAAAAAATCAATACTCTTATTCACACTTCTTTTACTCACCTTTTCTGTTTCGATAGCTCAATTAGCTGTGCCTGAACTTTGGGGTATGCGGGTGCACGATGATGCCAAAGTATTGTCTGCACAAACTGCACAACAGTTAGAAAATTCACTTAAAGTTTTTGAAGATTCAACTACTAACCAGATTGCTGTTTTAATTATTTCTTCTTTGGAAGGTGAGTCTGTTGAAGATTATGCACTCAGGGTGGCAGAAGCCTGGAAGCTGGGTTCTGCTAAAAACGATAATGGTGTTTTATTGCTTATCTCGATTAACGATCGCAAAATGCGTATTGAAGTAGGCGAGGGCCTTGAGGGTCCCCTTCCTGATGCTCTTTGTAGTAGAATTATCCGCAATGAAATTGCGCCAGCTTTTCGCAGACAGGATTATGATGCCGGTATAACTGCAGGCGTGAATAGTATTATGCTTGCCATAAAGGGCGAATACAATGCGGAGAACGCGTCAACTGGTTCAACTAACAGTATGTCTGCAAAGGACAAAGTAATAGTGGGCCTGTTCGTTTTTGGCATACTTGCTGTCTTTACCTTTCTCGCATTGTTTACACCCGGTTGTGCCGGATGGGGCCTTTATGCTTTTCTTATTCCCTTTTACGGAACTTTTCCACTTTTTGTATTAGGTACAAATGGCGGTCTGGCGGCTCTGGCCACTTATGCCCTTGGCTTACCTATTTTAAAAATGATTTTACCTAAAACAGCCTGGGGAAAATCTATGGCCGAGAAAATGAAAAACAATAATCGCGGCAATGGTGGGGGCTGGTCTGGCGGTGGAGGCTGGTTTGTTGGAGGCGGTGGCGGTGGAGGTTGGTCCGGTGGGGGCGGCTTCTCCGGAGGTGGAGGTAGTTTTGGTGGAGGAGGAAGCAGCGGCTCCTGGTGATGCAACCCTTCTTTTAAAAACTGCGTCTTAGGGATAAACCAACATCCCATGAAAACCACATTAACCCTTAGTCTCTTATTTCTAAGCAGCGTTGTCTTTGCCCAGCAGGATGACTTTCATCTTGATAAAGAATATGCCATTGCAAGTAATGGCACGATTGACCTGAACTCTTCTGATGCTGATGTGATGATAACAGGAACAGCCAGAGGCGCAACAGCCCGTGTAAAAATTGACAGGGTGGTAACCGTAAAAGGCTGGTATAAAAGTGAAGGTGCCTTTACTGTAAATGTTAATACCGAAAATGGTAACCTGATCATCCGCGAACAACAATCCAGTGTAAACATTGGTATTATCGGTTATTATAATGAGGATTATAAAATTTTAATTGAGGCACCCGAGGGTGTTAGTCTTACTATTCGCGGAGATGATGGCGACTATGTTATAAAAAATATTGATGGTGCCATCTCTATGAATTTCGATGATGGCAATGCTCAGTTAACGGATTGTGATGGTGATCGTTTTAGTTTCAGGCTTGATGATGGAGACATCCGCATGAATAAAGGCAAAGGATCATTAGATGTAGTGGCCGATGATGCTGATGTTGAAATTTTAAATGCAGCCTTCAACCAGATAAATGCACGCCTTGATGACGGAGATTTTATCGTACACACCTCGCTTGAAAATGGAGGTGATTATAGTATCGATACAGAGGATGGCATGGTGTTTTTTGATATTTTAAGCGGTGGTGGTGAGTTTAGTATAAGACATGATGACAGCAGCATAAGAGCGGATGGTGATTTTAAGGTTTTAGAAGAAACAGAGAGCTTCAAAAAATTGGCTTTGGGCAGTGGCTCTGCACGAGTAAAAGTTAGGGCTGATGATGCCAGTGTAAAACTTATAGCCAAATAGGCTTAAATCTTAATTAAAAAGTTAAAAGGTTCTGTCGAATAAATTTTGACAGAACTTTTTATTAATAATTGACGCTCCAATTTTGTGCACAGCCGAATGCCTTTTACCTTCGCGCGTCTATGCTCAAACACATTGCAATTGCGGGTAACATTGGCTGTGGTAAAACCACACTGGCCGGAAAGTTAGGTAAACATTACGGTTGGCAGATTTTATATGAATCTGTTGAGGACAATCCATACCTCCGCGATTTTTATGAAGACATGAAGCGATGGGCGTTTCATTTACAGATCTATTTTTTGAATAGCCGCTTTAAACAAATCAATGAAATCAGAAGTACGGGTAATGTAACCGTGCAGGATAGAACGATTTATGAGGATGCTTACATCTTTGCAGCTAACCTTCATAAGAGCGGGCACATTAATGAACGAGACTATAAAAGTTACCTGGATATATTTCATTCAATGGTAAAATTCGTAGAACCACCGGATCTGCTTATTTATCTAAGAGCTGATATCCCCAAGCTGGTGGAGCAAATTCAAAAAAGAGGGCGCGATTATGAGTATGCCATTCGTCTTGATTATCTAAAAACACTCAATGAACATTACGAAGAATGGATCAACTCTTACTCAGCCGGTAAGTTGCTTATTGTTGATGTTAACAACATGAACTTTCTTGAAAATACTGAGGACTTTGCCTTTATTGTTAATAAGATTGACTTAGAGATTAATAGTCTATTTGGCTAGCCACCTTTTAAACCGAAATTATACAATAGAAAAACCTATTGCATAGTTTGGATTAAACAAATACAAGCAAAGGCTGTTTCTGCAATATGCAGGCAGCCTTTGTTTTTCCACACCAACTTTATCACTCCATCCCATTTGATAAAAGTACGCCTATCTATTTGATAGAGGATTCGCTATACTTTTCTCAATATAAGTTTCACAAACAGAAGCTTGTTCTTCACCGGGCTTCCATGAAATATTATCAAGCTTGGCTTGAGGATAAAGGATACACTGTTCACTACCTGGATTTTAATTCAAAACTAAGCTTAGAAAATGCCTTCATAAGCTTGCAAAAGAGTAAAACAAAAACACTTCATTATACAGATACAACTGATTATTTATTGGAAAGACGAATCCTGCGTTTTGCTAAGAAATACAAATTGGTTTTGCAAAAACATGAAAGTGAAAATTTTTTACTGACGCCCCAGGAATTTCAAGAACAATTAGGGAAGGGTAAAAAATACTTTATGGCACCATTTTACATACAGCAGCGCAAAAAATTTAAACTGTTGTTAGAAAATGATAATGAACCCATAGGCGGCCGTTGGTCCTTCGATGAGGAGAATAGAAAGAAGCTACCCAAGAATATTGAATTACCAACTTATAAATCTTTTGCTGAAAATGAATTTGTAAAAGAGGCCAGGAAGTATGTAAGCAAAAAATTTCCTGATCACTATGGATCTGTGGACGGTTTTAACTTCCCCACTACACATGAAGAGGCAAAAAAGGCATTAAAAGATTTTCTTGAAAATAGGATGGAGCACTTCGGGGTATATGAGGATGCCATTGCAAAAAAAGAGTCCTTCCTGTTTCACTCAGTACTTACACCAGCGCTCAATATTGGCTTACTCTCTCCACAACAAATTATAGATGAAACCTTGCGTGTTCACGCGAAAAAGAATTTTCCGATGAATAGTCTTGAGGGATTTATACGGCAAATTATAGGTTGGCGTGAGTTTATGCGTGGTGTTTATCAGTTTGAGGGGGTACGGGAGAGGACAACTAACTTTTTTAACTTCGATAAAAAGATTCCCGAAAGTTTTTGGAAAGGTGAAACTGGTATTGAGCCCATCGATGATACTATTAAAAAAGTATTAACCAACGCCTATTGTCATCATATTGAAAGGCTGATGCTGCTCGGTAATTTTATGTTGCTCTGTGAGTTTGATCCGGATGAGGTTTATCGTTGGTTTATGGAACTATTTATTGATGCTTACGACTGGGTAATGGTACCCAATGTATATGGCATGAGTCAATATGCTGATGGTGGATTTATTACCACCAAACCTTACGTGTCAGGATCGAATTATGTGTTAAAAATGAGTGATTATAAAAAGGGAGAGTGGTGTGCAATTTGGGATGCGCTGTACTGGCGTTTTCTTTTCAAACATCAGGATATTTTTAAAAACAACCAACGCATGAGCATGATGATTAACCTGGTTAATAAGATGGAAAAAAGTAAGCTGGAGACACACTTAGCCCTAGCTGAAAAATTTCTGAAAAAATTAAGGTAAGGCTACTGCATCATTAGCAGTAGATCATCAATGTATTCTCTTGTGTTAGATAAACGTGGTACTTTGTTCTGACCGCCCAGTTTTCCACGCTTCTTCATCCAGTTATAAAATGTGCCTTCAGGTGCGCTGTGAACGATAGGAGCAATCAATGCCAGGTCTTTTGCACGCTTGGCATCATAGTCAGAGTTAATTTGGCGTAAGGTATCGTCCAGAATTTTTGTGAATGTTTTCAGGTCATCCGGTTTTTTTCTAAACTCAATGATCCACTCATGTCCACCCTTTTTGCCCTCCTGTAAATAAACAGGCGCTGCAGTAAAGTTATCAATCACTGCGCCTGTACTTTCGCAGGCTTTGGCAATTGCTTGTTCAGCATTTTCTACAATCAATTCCTCACCAAAAGCATTGATAAAATGTTTGGTGCGGCCTGATATCTTAATCCGATAAGGATTTTTAGAGGTGAATTTTATCGTATCGCCAATATTGTAGCGCCATAATCCTGAGTTGGTGCTGATCACCATGGCATAATTTTTACCGAGCTGCACCTGCTCCAACGATAGAGCTGGTGGATTTTCCTTGTCGAGTTCTTCAACAGGGATAAACTCATAGTAAATTCCATAGTCCAGCATTAGTAAAAGCTCTTCTGAATTTTTCTGATCCTGTATACCAAAAAAACCCTCACTGGCATTATAGGTTTCCCAATAGTTCATACTATCAGAAGGTATGAGCGATTTAAATAATGCACGGTAAGGGCCAAAAGCAACTGCACCGTGAAAAAATACTTCAAGTGATGGCCAGACTTCTAAAATATTTTTCTTGCCCTGAAGTTCTACAATGCGTTGAATCAATAAGATAGTCCAGGTAGGCACACCTGCTATTTGGGTAACATTAACCTTCGATACCTCCTGTGCCATGCGCTCAATTTTCTCCTCCCAGCTATTCATTAAGGCTGTCTGCAAACTGGGCGTACGAATAAACTCAGCCCACACAGGAAGGTTTTGCATAATTACAGCAGAAACATCTCCATAAAATGATGCAGCTGTCGGATCGAGTTCATTCACCTGATGACTGCCACCAACACCTAAACCTTTACCATCAAAAATTTTTGTGTCGGGGTAGTTGTTGATGTAAATAGACAATAAATCCTTGCCTCCCTTAAAATGACAATTGTCTAATGCCTCAGGTGAAACAGGAATGAATTTGCTTCGGGCGTTTGTAGTGCCTGATGATTTCGAGAACCACCTGACTTCACTGGGCCATAAAATATTTTGCTCGCCCCGCATCAGGCGTTCTATATAAGGGTAGAATTGTTCGTAAGAATGAACAGGCACCCTGCTTCTGAATTGATCGTAATTTGTTATTGATCTGAAATCGTAACGCTGGCCAAATTCCGTGTGCCTTGCCGAAAGCAATAGGTTTTGCAATAGTTCTGACTGCACCTCATGGGGGTTATTCATGAAGCGCTCAATTTGACTAAAGCGGTGCTTCATAGCCCAGGTTACAATCGTATTAAACAGACCCATGATTAAGATTTAGGAAGCCTCAAAAATAAGCTAATCCTGAGAAGTGCAAAACTTGAGTAAAGCTTATAAAATAGGACCCGACTCTTCTTTCCAGGCGTCAGGTGGTTGTGTAACTCGGGCTCTTCGTAATTCAAAGTTTTGTCCCAGGTAAACTTTACGTACCTGCGGGTCGCTTGCCAGTTCTTCTGCAGTTCCTGATTTAAAGAGTTTGCCATCCACCATTAAGTAGGCACGATCGGTAATCGACAAGGTTTCATCTACGTTATGGTCGGTAATAAGGATACCTATGTTTTTAGTTTTCAGTTTGGACACAATGCCCTGAATTTCCTCCACAGCTATTGGATCGACCCCCGCAAATGGTTCATCGAGCAATACAAACTTGGGGTCTACGGCCAGGGCACGCGCTATTTCCGTTCTGCGCCTCTCTCCACCTGAAAGTGACATGCCCATATTTTTGCGTACACGGGTTAGGCTAAATTCCTCCAGCATTTCTTCCACCCGTTCTTTGCGTTGTTGCTTGGTAAAATCACGCATTTCAAGCACGGCCATGATATTTTCCTCCACGGTTAATTTTCTAAAAACGGAGGCTTCTTGTGCCAGATAACCAATGCCTAATTTGGCACGCTGGTACATAGGCAAGGCTGTAATATCTTCTTTGTCAAGAAAAATCTGTCCCTCATTAGGCTTAATCAAGCCCACAGTCATATAGAATGTAGTGGTTTTACCAGCGCCATTCGGGCCAAGTAACCCTACTATTTCACCTTGCTGAACATGCACAGACACATTATTCACCACCGTGCGTTTCTTATATTTTTTAACAAGATTTTCTGCCTTTAGCACCATATAGTCAAATCAGTTATAACAAAGGTATTGAATCGGCAGGACAGCAAAAATTAATCCATAGTTATTGACTAAGTCATCTGGTCGATTAGTTAAAATATATTCTAAAATCAAGCTTGATTGTTTCTGCTTTTTAAGCCACGTTTAAGCCATGATTACATGGCCGGAATATAAAAAGCTAAGCTTTAATGATAAGGTGAGGCGTTTATATGAAGATGGCAGCTTTATCATGGCCATCCGCTATTATCAGTACAAAGTAAATCTTTACCTGATGGGTAATTTTTATGTAGAAGTCTTTGTCGAACACAAAGACTCCACCATTGCTAAAATTGCCCTACTTGATAAAAATTCTACTCGCCTGGCTTTTTATTCTGATCAGATTAAGCTTCCATCAGAACTTTTAGGCTAAGCTTAAAACTTTCCAAACTTCATGCCCAGGCTTACACTTGGCCCGCTTACCTGATCATCCAATTTTCGTTTTTCATTATCGAAAGCGAAGCGATAGGAGATACCAGGTGAAAGGCGTAGCCACTTCAGCAGATTTAATTCAACTTGTATGGCCGGTTCACATATATAATACCACTTTACATCTTCTATATCTTCACGGTAATGTGGGTTGTCGAGATCTTCCCAACGCGGCCTGTGGTATTGCAGTGTAAAGCCTGCGCCATTGAACATATGGAGCACGGGGTGAATCGGGCTGTTAGAAGCAATTACCAACTCGTTTACCATACCAAACTGGCTGTATAAATAACTCATTCGCTGGCTTGGATTTGCGCTCTCACTGATATCTACCGGTATATAATTAGTTGTGGATCCTCCACCAACACCCACTAAAAACTTTTTACCGATAAACCAGCCTCCATAAATCTCAGGCATGTTAGCAAAGCTACCGTGTATGCTGGTTAGTTTATTGCTCAAAGTAACGTAGCCACCCGAGCCTTTGGTGTTTTTAAAAATGGTTCTGACTTCATTGGAAGATTCAGATTGAGCATGTGTGCTGAAGCTGGTGACTAGTAACATAGCCAAAACCAGCATTGTTGTTATGTGCTTTTTCATTTCTTGCTTTTGGTACTATGACAGACCAAAGCAGCAATACCCCTATGCGTCTAGTAACTTTTTTATATGGGCACAAAAAAGGGGCTTTCGCCCCTTTTTACTTTTATATTTTAAATGCCTTTTTAACGGCATCTACGTAGTCGAGCTTTTCCCAAGGGAATAACTCTACTTTTATCTTTTTCTCGTTTTGCTTACCCTTATTAAAAATCTTTTCTACCACCTTGTGCTCGCGGCCCATGTGGCCATACGCTGCGGTTTCAGAATAGATGGGTGTGCGCAGTTTGAAACGCTCTTCTATGAAATAAGGGCGCATGTCAAAAAGCTTTTCTACTTTCTTGGCAATCTCCCCATCCGTCATTTTAACCTTGGCGGTACCATAAGTATTTACATAAAGGCCTACTGGTTTAGCAACACCAATCGCGTAAGCTACCTGTACCAATACTTCTTCTGCTACGCCTGCCGCCACTAAGTTTTTAGCAATATGACGTGTGGCATAGGCAGCCGAGCGATCAACTTTTGAAGGATCTTTACCTGAGAAAGCACCTCCACCGTGTGCACCCTTTCCACCGTATGTGTCTACAATAATTTTGCGTCCTGTTAAACCGGTGTCACCATGCGGGCCACCAATCACGAATTTACCAGTAGGGTTAACGTGGTAAGTAATGTCGCCCGCAAAAAGCTTTTGAATCCGCTTAGGCAATTTCTTCATAATGCGAGGTACAAGAATGTTGATTACATCATCCTTGATCTTAGCTAACATTATATTGTCTTTTGCGAAATCGTCATGCTGAGTAGAGATAACAATTGTATCAATACGCTGAGGCTTGTTATCATCGCTATATTCAATCGTTACCTGCGACTTGGCATCCGGGCGTAAATAGGTCATGGTTTTGCCTTCTTTACGAATAGCCGATAATTCGCGTAATAACAAGTGGGCCAATTCTAAAGGAAGTGGCATAAAGTTATCTGTTTCGGTTGTAGCATAACCAAACATCATACCCTGGTCGCCTGCACCCTGATCTTCTTTCTTTTTGCGCTCCACACCCTGATTGATGTCTGGGGATTGCTCATGAATGGCTGAAAAAACACCACATGAGTTTGCCTCAAACATGTATTCGCTTTTGGTGTAACCGATTTTCTTGATTACGTCACGTGCAATGTCCTGAACATCTAAATAAGCTTGTGATTTCACCTCTCCGGCTAAAACAACCTGGCCGGTAGTTACCAGTGTTTCGCAGGCTACTTTAGAGTTAGGATCATAAGCAAGAAATGAATCAATAAGCGCATCGGAAATTTGATCCGCCACTTTATCAGGGTGGCCTTCAGAAACCGATTCAGAGGTGAAGAGGTATGGCATAGTTATTATAATGTTAATTTCAGCGGGCAAAGATAATAATTCCTACTAAAGATGTAGGATTTTGTTTTTATCAACAGTGTAAGAAAGGCTGTACTGTTAACAATAATTTCTTTTGCTAATCGCTTTTATAATAAGGCATACCTTAGTTACTTGAATGCCTAATTATATCTGCCATTGACTGAAATCTCACCAAAAGATGCACAAAAACAAGTTTGGCTGACCATCAGAACCGTACTGTCCATAATTGGTGCCTTGCTGCTTTTCTTTTTTGCCATTGACCTGATGGTTTCATCTTTACAGGAACTTGGTGGTGGTGCGGCTGAAACCATTCTATTGGCCACTTCCAACCCTTTTACCGGATTGTTTATTGGGCTACTGGTAACGGCCATGATTCAAAGTAGTTCCACTACTACCTCGCTGATTGTTGCTTTTGTTGCCTCAGGCTCTATCACTTTAGAAAGTGCAGTGCCCCTTATTATGGGTGCTAATATTGGCACCACCATTACCAGTACCATTATTTCGTTGGGCTTTATCAATAAGAAAAAAGAGTTTAAACGTGCTGTTGCAGCCGGCACATACCACGACTTTTTTAACATCCTCACCACGGTTATCTTATTTCCATTGGAATATTACTACGGCTTTCTGTCCTCTATATCCACTACAATTAGCACAGCGTTGGTAAAGCCAGCTTCTGGAGTTGATCTTGTAAATGATCATCATTTCGGATGGGGTTTTGGTGGCACAGTTAATTGGCTTGTCTCAGTTATTCCTAGTGGTTTTGCTTTAATAATCATAGCCTTTGCTCTACTCTTTGGATCTATCCTTCTTTTTAGAAAATTAATTTCGAATCTTTTATTAGTTCAGTCCCCTGAAAAACTGGGATCTTTCTTTTTTGAGAATCCTTTAAAATCATTTGCATGGGGGCTAGCTACTACTGCTGCCATCCGCTCAAGCACAATCACTACTTCGCTTGTGGTACCCTTGGTGGCCAAGCAAGTGATTAAACTAAAAGCTGCGGCTCCATTTATTCTTGGCGCCAATATTGGCACCACTATTACTGCCTTTATCGCTGCTATTCTATATGCTAATAACTCAAGTGCAGTAACTATAGCTATTGCTCACTTTTTATTTAATTTCATTGGGGTCCTGATTTTCCTACCCATTCCAATTCTTAGAAAAATACCAATGGATTTGGCAAACTTTTTAGGTAAGCTCACACTGAAATACCGCCTAGTTGGTTTTGTCTATCTGCTATCTGCCTTTTTCTTTATACCGTTTTCACTTATTTACCTTAATAAAAACAGTATTGAAAACACTACTGCGGTTTACGAAATCTCAACTAAAAGTGGTGCCATTGTAACCAATAAGATGGTTGCACGCGTTAACAGCAATACACAAAATGGACAATGGATTGAGTTTGCAGATAATAGTGATGCTGCTGTTAATGCGCCAAATAAAATACAAAATATCTACTATCGTGATAATATTTTCTTTGTGAATGATCAGATGTACATGTTCAGTAAACAGGGTTTTTGCTGGGATGGTGAAGATAAGGTAGGTAAATATAAGGTTTGTGTTGACAGCATTCTCACTAATTATGTGCTCACACCAGAATTGACACTCCCCTTATTGTATCATTTTAAAAGAACTTACTACAATGATTTGCAAGCGAAAGTAAGTGATGTTTTTATTAGTCCAGACTTACCCATTATTATCAAGCAAAGTAACTATGATTCTTCCGGCCTTATTGCCACCAAGAGAATATTAAGTATTGAAAGAGATTAGGTAAACATCCGTTAAATTAAGAATGCGTTAGTTATGCTATTATACAATGTAACAGTTGGTGTTGATAAAAGTGCGGAACAAGAATGGCTGCATTGGATGAAGACAGAACATATCCTGGATGTATTGAACACAGGTATGTTTGTACAAGCGAAAATTTATAAAATTCTTCATCAAGGTGAAGAGGACACTGTATCTTACTCTATTCAATATTTTGCGGAAACAATTAGTCATGTGGAGCAATACCTAGATAAATTTGCGCCAGCCTTGAGAGAAGAGGTGAGTAAACGTTTTGAGGGAAAACAAGTAGCCTTTAGAACCTTATTAGAAGAGGTTTAAATTATTCTCGTCTAACACCCTTTAACCAACTGGCTATACTCCAACGAGTACTCTCTTGTACTACAGCACCACTTTCAGATGCTCTGTTAACTTTTTCAACTGTGTAAAAAGCGGTGGGTAATATTTCTTTTAACTTATTGGTGAGCTGCTCCAGGCGCTCTCTTTCTAACACAGTAAATACTACGCTTTCATCCCCATCAGGACCAAGTGCTTTTAGTATTGTGAAACGGTGGTTTTGTTGTGTCAGGTATTCTTTCAGTTGATCAATTTCTTTTCTGGTTATTATTCTGATAATTACTTTTCCGTAGGCTATTCTTTCTTCGATCATCATACCCACAAAAATACCCATAGCAAAACCTGCAGGATAAGCTATATAGGAGGCCCAATTGTCAAGATGTTGAAATATCTGTCGGATGGCCATCAACCATACGAATGATTCTATAAATCCCAACAAGGTTGCCGTTAATCTCCTTCCGCCTAATACATAAATAATACGGATTGTATTAATGGATACATCAATAATGCGCGCCAGGAAAATTAACAGTGGCAATATGACGTAGGCAAAAAAATCTTCTGAAATACCTAATGAGTCCATCATTTTACTTTTTGCTAATTTAATTATCCAAATAATTCCTGAAACACCTCTGTTAGCTTGCCGAAAGATTTAACAGTAATTTTTGTTTTGCTTAAATCAAGAGACTTCTTACTATACTTTGAGATATAAATTTCTTCAAAGCCTAATTTCTCTGCCTCTGAAATGCGTTGGTCTACTCTATTGACAGCACGCAACTCACCACCTAAACCAATTTCTGCCGCAAAACATACCTTATCTGAAACGGATATCTCCTCCATAGAGGAAATTAAAGACACACATAAAGCCAAATCAATGGCAGGATCTTCAACCGTAATGCCACCAGCCATATTCACAAACACATCTTGTGTACCTACTCTGAAGCCACATCTCTTCTCCAACACGGCCAATAGCATATTTAAACGCTTATGATCAAAACCATTAGGGGTACGTTGTGGGGTACCATAAGAGGCCGGACTCACCAATGATTGTATCTCGATGAGTAGTGGCCGGTTACCCTCAATAGTAGCACCTATCGTGGCACCCGTATGCTGATCATCCTTTTGCGAGATCAGAATTTCAGAGGGGTTACTTACTTCTCGCAAACCTGAGCCCAGCATTTCGTAAATGCCAATTTCTGATGTTGATCCAAAACGGTTTTTTGTGGTGCGTAGAATTCTATAAGCCAAATGCCTGTCGCCCTCAAATTGCAACACTGTATCCACCATGTGCTCAAGTACCTTGGGTCCCGCCAGCATCCCATCTTTGGTAATATGACCTACTAAAAAAACGGGTGTATTTGTTTCTTTGGCAAACTTCATCAGTTCACCTGCACATTGCCTTACCTGGGCAATACTGCCTGCGGCTGAATCAAGCAGGGTTGAGTGGAGTGTTTGAATAGAGTCTACAATAAGCAACTGTGGCTCTATCTGCTCAATGGCCAGAAAAATATTTTTTGTGTTTGTCTCAGTAATAATATAAAAGTTATCACTGACTTTTTCTTTAGGCAGAATTCGTTCTGCCCTCATTTTAACCTGCTGATCGCTCTCCTCACCTGTTACATACAGAACTTTTATCTTCTTTAACGATAGCGCTACCTGAAGCATCAATGTGGATTTACCTATACCTGGCTCTCCGCCAATCAACATTAAGGAGCCTGGTACGATACCGCCACCCATCACACGATTTAATTCAGCATCAGGGCTAATGATGCGAACTTCACTGGCAGAAGTTATTTCATGGAGTGTTTTAGGTCTGGCTATTCGCTCGCGATTTCCCTCCTGCCGCCACTCATTTTTACTTTCTTCTTTTTTAACCACCTCCTCAACAAAAGTATTCCATTGATTACACGAGGGACACTTTCCTAACCATTTAGCTGATTCATGTCCGCAGTTTTGACAGAAAAAAAGGGTTTTGACTTTTGCCATTGGTATAGTGTAGAACTAATTAATCGAGAATATTATATTTGACAAATCTAAACCCAATAAATTAATTTGTCCCTATGCGATTACTACTCGTTGCAGCAATTATCATCATTGCAGAAACCGCCTCTTTTGCTCAAAAGGCTCCCATTAAGTTTGGCGATGTGCCAATAGAGCAGATTCAAATGAAAGTTTACGATAAAGACTCCTCTGCATCAGCAGTGGTTTTGACTGATTTTGGTGAGTCAAGCATTGAGTATAGTCAAACAGAAGGGTTTCAATTAATCTTTCAAAGAATCAAGCGTGTTAAGATTTTAACCAAGGATGGTCTGGATCAGGGTGATTTCTCAATTCCACTTTATCATGACGGAAACAATGATGAAAAGCTAACCAATCTTAAAGGGATAACCTACAATATGGAGGGGGGGAAGGTTGTTGAGAGTAAACTTAAAAATGACGCTCAGTTCAAAGAAAAATATTCTCCTAACCTTAATCTGGTAAAATTCACAATGCCCAATGTAAAAGAAGGAGCGGTTATTGAGATTAGCTACAGGGTAATTTCAGACTTCCTTTTTAATTTCCAAGATTGGGAGTTTCAATCAACTATTCCTACGATTTGGAGTGAATACCGAGCCAATATTCCTGAATACTATAATTATGAAAAATATATGCAGGGCTACTTACCGGTAACTATTAATGAACAGTCTTCTGAAAGAAAAAGCATAGTGTTTACAACAAGTAATCGATATGAAAATGGTGGTGCCGGTTTCAGTTCTGATAAAATTGATTATTTTCTAAATACAAACCGCTGGGTTGTGGAGGGGGCCCCGGCATTCAAAGAGGAAGCTTATATTACTTCATACAAAGATTACATTTCAAAAATTAACTTTGAGTTATCTCATACAAATTTCCCTAATCAGCCAATCAATAGAATTATGGGAACATGGGAAGATATTAATAAAAGATATGTGGAAAGCTCAGACTTTGGTGGAGAAATTAAGGGCAACGCCTTTTTAAAGAAAATTGCAGAAGAAATAACTGCCAGTTCAACCACAAACGAAGAAAAAGCTGCAGCTATCCATGCCTATGTCCGCAATAATTTTGCATGGAATGGTTTATCAAGAAAGTTTACGGAAAATCCTCTTCGTAAAATTTTCGATGACAAAACCGGTAATTCTGCTGAGTTAAATCTATTGATGGGCTCCTTGTTAGAAAAAATCGGGATAGAAGTTTATCCTGTACTCATCAGTACCCGCAATAATGGTTTTGTGCGCGAAATGACACCTGTTTCTTCTCAGTTCAACTATTCTGTCATACTTGTTAAAATAAGTGATAAGCAATACCTATTAGATGCAACTGAAAAAATACTCCCCTTCGGGATTTTACCGGAGCGCTGTTTAAATGGCAGAGGCTTTGTAGTCGCTAAAACTGGTCATGATTGGGTAACCTTATCCTCGCCTGTTCGTTCTCGACAGGTCTACAATGTTGATGGCAAGCTAAATGAGGAGGCTGCTTTTGAGGGCAAACTAACTATTGAAAGAACCGGTTATTTTGCAGCAAGAGACAGAAAACAATATTTAGCCAAAGAAGAAAAAGAATACGTAAAGAATCTTTCAGAAGCCTATCAATTGGAAATTAATAAGAGTGAATTTGATAATACAAAAGAACTTGGAAATGCTTTCAAAGAAACTCATGATGTAATCGCTTCAAACATAGCTAATGCAGCACCTGGCACCATTTACCTTAATCCCGTTTTCTTCACCAAGATTAATGAAAACCCCTTTAAAGCAGAGGACCGTAAATATCCTGTTGACTTCGGTCACTCTTTTGATCAGATGTATGTACTCAAGTTGCTTATTCCAGAAGGCTATGTTGTTGACGAGGCTCCACAAGCTAAAGCTATTGCCTTACCGGGAGGAGCCGGCCGGTTTACTTATAGTTTTAGTCAAATGGGAAATACTATTAACCTTATGAACAATCTTCAGATTACTAAGAGTGTTTTTAGTCAAGAAGAATATGCTTCATTAAGGGAGTTTTATAATCAGGTGGTTGCCAAACAGGCAGAACAAGTTGTATTTAAAAAGAAATAATTGATGAAGGTTCGAAGCGTTTTACTGATTCTATTGCTGCCAATCATGGCGCATGCAATAGATTATAATTACCCGGTAAGTGATATACCCGATAGCTTAAAGAATGGAATGTATGCAGTGGTTCGCGAAGAAAGTAACGTGTTCACTACTATCGATAGGTCGCATTCAAATTTCAGATACCGTTCTGTTATTACTATTTTAAAAGCAACCGGAAGGTCTAATGCTATTCTGTCTGTTGGTTATGATAAGCTTACAAAGATCAAATCTGTCAAGGCAACTGTTTACAATGCCTTCGGTGAAGTGATAAAAAAAGTAAAGGGTGCAGATTTTATAGATCAAAGTTCTATATCTGGATTTAGCCTGTATGAAGATAGCAGGGAAAAATATATTGATTTGCGTCAGGCGACATACCCTTATACAATTGAGTTTGAATATGAGCTCGATCTTAGTTATTTACTTTTCATTCCTTCATTCTTTCTTTATAATGATGATGAAGTGAGTATTCAGAGAAAATCCTATCAACTTATTTATCCAAGCGCTCTTAAACCAAGATACAAAGGAAGTTTTGTTGGTGAACCCAAAAAGGAAATTATCGGAGGTAAGGAATCTTTAATGTGGACTTTCGAAAATTTCATTCCGCAGAAGTTTGAGCCCATGTCGCCTAAAATGGAAAAATATGTGCCCAACATAATAGTTACTCCGGTAACTTTTGAATATGATGGGTACGCAGGCACTATGGATAGTTGGGAGAACTATGGTAAGTGGCAACTGGCACTTAACCATGGCAGGGATGCTGTATTACCTGAAACGATAGAAGTGGTTAGGAACCTTACTAAAAACGCAAAGGATGATAGAGAAAAGGTAAAAATTCTCTATAAATATTTACAAAACAAAACCAGGTATGTGAGCATCCAGTTAGGTATAGGTGGGTGGCAACCTTTCGAAGCGTTAACTGTTGATAAATTAAGTTACGGAGATTGTAAAGCACTATCGAATTACATGGTCTCTTTATTAAAACAGGTTGGCATAAAAAGCTATTATACTAAGATCTACGGTGGTTCCAATCCACCTGATGTATTAGAGGATTTTCCTAAGAGTTATTTTAATCACGTAATTGTTACTGTTCCGTTGGAAAAAGATACTGTCTGGCTGGAATGCACCAGTCAGAATAATCCTTTTGGTTATGTAGGAAGTTTTATTGGCAACCGTACAGCGATGATGGTAACGGAAGATGGTGCAAGGCTTATCAAAATGCCTGCTTACAAAGGTGAAGTTAACCAACAAATAAGATCAGCTTTAGTTACTCTTGATGTTAATGGCAATGCGCAGGCACAGATTCAAACTAACTACACAGGTTTACAAGTTGAAAATGGTGGCCTTGAAAGTTATTTAAGTAAGTCTTCAGATGATCAGAAGAAATGGGTTCAAAATACTACCGATATTCCCGCTTTTGATATACAGCATTTTAAAATCAGTATGTTGGATGAAGAGAAACCTGAAATTGGTGTAACGCTTAACCTTAAGCTAAATAGATTTGCTTCGGTATCAGGTAAGCGTTTCTTTTTTGTGCCAAACCTGATGAATCGATCAACTTTTATCCCGGAAAAAATGTCAGAGCGAAGAACGGATATCATTGTTAAGATGGGCTATATCGATATTGATACCATACAATACAAACTTCCTGATAATGTCTATCCTGAGTTTTTGCCAGAACCGCAGAAGCACAGCTCACAATTTGGTGAATACGAATCAAGCTTTCAAATGGATAAGGATGGATTGTTATACATTAGGAAAGTAAAAATAAAAGAGGGGCAATATCCAGCATCTGCTTATCAGGAGTTAACCGATTTTTACAAAAACCTAAATAAATCCGATAACATTAAAATTGTACTACTCAGCAAAACCTGAGTGGTCTATTATTTAAAAGGGGAGTCCTCTTCCCTGGCCATGAAATAATAGGTAATCTTATCCATCAATGATGGGAATAACTTGGTAAGCCAAACTGCCAATTTCCCTTGAGGGGTTAGCACCAAGTCACGTTTGCGTTTAAGAATGGCGTAGTAGATGTGCTCCGCTGTTTCTTCAGCAGACATCATTTTGCTTTCGTCTCTGGGTGATTCACCCTGTGGATGTCCATCAGCTGTTAAGGCTACATTACGAATATTGGAAGTTGTAAAACCCGGACAAACCGACAAAACATGAACTCCTCTTTTCATTACCTCCATGCGCAAGGCTTCTAAAAAACCTTCCATTGCATACTTTGAGGCGGAATAAGCAGTGCGTGCAGGCGTGGCTCTCTTTCCATTTATAGATGATATGCCTACGATAGATCCCTTAGATTCCAGAATGAAGGGTAGTGCATATTTAGTGCAGTAAACTGTTCCGAAAAAGTTAATATCAATTACCTTTTTAAACACCTCAAGTTGTACATTTTCGAACAAGGCCCGCATGGAAATGCCTGCATTGTTAATCAGCACATCTATTTTGCCAAAGCGTTTTATAGTTTCATCTGCTATTCTCTTGGCATCTGCTTCATTACTAACATCCCCTTGAAGAGGCAATACACCTACCCCGCTATTTTCTAATTCCTTAGCTACAGCCTGCAATTCCTCCCCTCTGCGGCCAGTTATAACCAGCAATGACCCCCTTTTGCCAAACTCAAAAGCGAGGGCCTTCCCTATTCCGGAAGTGGCACCGGTTACAATTACAACCTTATTTTTCATACACTAAATCCAGGCAATCCTTTAACGCCTGATATGAGTTTACCCAAAAATACTAATACTTGCGTAACTTGCTTCGTAAAGATTTGTTGCCATGTGGCTGTTGAAATTACTAGCTCGTTTGCCTTTTTCAGTACTCTACGCGTTTTCTGACTTCTTGTTCTTTATAAGTTATAAGATTGTAGGCTATCGGAAGAAGCTGGTGAGGCAAAATATCAGAAAATCACTTCCCCAACTAAGTGAATCAGAACATCTTGAAGTGGAGAGAAGGTTTTATCAAAACCTGTGCGATTACGCTGTTGAGACCATTAAATTAATTGGGATAAGCAAAGATGAGTTGCAAAAACGTGTTAAATATCTCAACATGGAGTTGCTGGAAAAATACACGGCCAGTGGCCATTCAGTTGTCTTATTGTCATCGCACACCTTTAATTGGGAATGGCTGCTTGTGGCTGGGAGCATTTCATTACCAGTCCCGGTTGATTTTGTTTATCAGCCTGTAAAAAATTCCTTTTTTGATTCTTTCATTTTAAAAGCCAGGTCACGCTTTGGCGCTTACGCGGTAAAAAGAAATGAACTTGCTCGTGAGTTAATAAAACGCAAGTCTATCGTACGTGGCATAGCGGTGGTGGCTGATCAGTACCCTGGTCATGGCAATGATAAACGCCACCAAACAACATTTTTAGGCCAGGATACTGTTTTCTTTTATGGCAGTCAGCAAATGGCCACCTTAATACAAGCCCCTGTTTTATATACTATTGTCGAAAAGGTAAAAAGAGGCTATTACACTTGTTGTTTTGCTTTAGTAGGCGAACCTCCGTACCACAAAAGAGACACCATTGTAATTGACAACTATGCCAAAGCTGTTGAACAATCCATTTACCAACAGCCGGAGGGTTGGCTGTGGTCGCATAATCGCTGGAAGAGAAGACATTTAGAGGCTGCTGTCGAGCACTAGACTTTATTATGGCTGTCAGCATGTGCATGCAGAACAAGTAAGCATACAATCAGTAACAAACTATATTCTACACCACCAGTTGAGGGGCCTACAACAAACCAGCCATGTTGTGCGTGCACAAGAATAATTCCCATCAGCAACTGTACTGCCCATACCAAGGAAATCCATCTTGTAAAATAGTTTAACAGGATTGCCAAGCCCCCTATTAGCTCAAATAAAGTTATGCCCCATGCCATGGGTACACCTATTAAAAAGCCTTTTGCATTAAGAAAGTCTCCAAACCCATTGATCGAGTTAAAATAAAAACGTTGTGAGGCATGCGCAATCATGCAGACAGAGATCATGACGCGCAAAACCAACAGCGATTTAGCCGGGCTAAGCAGTGTTTTCATAAGTAATTATTTTAGGAAAGATCGTTAATAGCGCGACATGGTAAATACCCCAATGCTCGGCATTAAATTCAGACTTAGGATAGCATTTGCGCAATATCCTCACGCGTAAGTTGTTTCATGATGCTTTCCTCTGTGGTAATCAGATCTGTAGTGAGTTTCAACTTGCGCTGCTGGAGTTGCAATATCTTTTCTTCAACGGTATTGCGTGTAATAAACTTGTAAGTGAATACTTTTTTCTTTTGCCCGATTCTATGTGCTCTGTCTACTGCTTGTGCTTCAACAGCCGGATTCCACCAAGGATCAAGTATAAACACATAGTCTGCCTCCGTTAAGTTAAGACCTAAACCACCAGCTTTAATTGAAATTAAAAACAACTTTAATTTTGGATCTTTATTAAAGCGCTCCACCTGCTCTTTACGATCACTGCTGCTTCCATCCAAATAGGCAAAATCAATTTTTTGTTCTTTCAGGTATTGCTTAACCAATTCAAGGTGTTTCACATATTGGCTAAATACCAATACCTTATGGTCCTCAGCAAGTGCATTAGCAAGCATGTGCATAATGTCTTCAAATTTTCCTGAATCACCCGTATAGTTTGGATCTATCATTTTAGGATGATTAGCCAACTGACGTAGTTTAGTCAAACCCTCTAATATCATGAAGCGACTGCTTCCTAGACCTTCTTTATCAATCTGATCCAGTATTTTGCTTCTGTAAAATGCCTTCGCCTCCTCGTATTTTTCTTCTTGTGCGGCACTCATCTCCGCATACTGCACATTCTCTACTTTTTCAGGAAGTTCTGTTGCCACTTGCGATTTATGCCTGCGCAACATAAATGGTTTAATAATGGTGTGAAGTCGTTTGGACCTGACTTCATCGCCTTTTTTCTCAATAGGATTTAAAAACTCGTTTTTAAAATATGTTTGTGGACCAAGCAAACCAGGATTAATAAAAGTCATTTGCGACCATAAATCCAGTGTGGTGTTTTCTAATGGTGTACCTGTCAGGGCTAGTTTTTGTCTCGACTTTAATTCCCGTACCGCTTGTGCAATATTTGATGTAGGGTTTTTAATCACCTGCGACTCGTCAAGAATGATATAGTTGAAATAGAAGTTTTTAAATAATTCTACATCGAGGCGTGTGATACCATAAGAAGTAATAATCAGATCATATTGATCAAAGCGCTTTACATCTTTATTTCTTTGCGTGCCCGTATAGGTTAAAATTTTTAGCTCAGGTGTAAACTTACTTGCCTCCATCTCCCAGTTATACACCAGCGAAGTAGGCATAACCAATAACGATGTGCCGTGATTCGCCTCCTTCTCTGATTGAAGAAGTGTGAGCGTCTGCACGGTTTTTCCAAGACCCATGTCATCGGCCAATACACCACCCAGGCGATACTCATTTAAAAACCTAAGCCAATTGTAACCTGCCTTTTGATAAGGTCGCAACTCCCCCCCAAAACCTTTAGGTAAGTCATAATTTTTAATACCTGTAAAGGAGCTAAGACTGCGCAGGCGTTCGCTAATGTGTACCTTGGCCAGATTACCTTCCTCTAACTCTTTAACCAAAGCCAAATGGTGCTTACGCAAAACAGGTTTTTCATTTTTGCCTTCTGTTTCACTTAAGGCAAACAGATCTGAATATTTTGTAAGCCATGCTTCAGGTATTATCGCTATCTCTCCATTAGGCAATTTAAACTCAACCTTTTTCCGCATGATGAGTTTTCTTAATTCCTTAAAGGGAATATCAAAATCACCAAAACGTATTTTGGCATGGATATCAAACCAATCTATGTTCTCTTTTACTTCAACCTCAATAACCGCTTTGCCAACAAAATATTTTTTATCGCGGCTTTCAGGCTGACTTACCTCAAAGCCAAGGTTAAGCAGGTTTACTCTATTTTCATTGAGCCAGGAAAAAGCCTCTGCTTTTGGTACAGCCACCCTGAAATCTTTAAAAGGAAGACCGAGTTTTTGAAGTGTTTGCAAAAACTTTTTCTCCAAATCAGGTTTGCGTGTTACTCTGTGAAATACATATTGCTCTTCATGCTTTTCAACGGTAACATTTACCGATCCACTGGCATCACCTCTGAAACGATACTTACCATATTTAAATGAAAGATCAAAAACCAATTTTCCACTTTCATCTGTTCTGTCTTCTTTCTGAGCCGGATTTGAATCGAAAAGTGTAGCGGCTTGTGTTGACTGGGCCGTATGCAATTCGGAGAGTGTCAACACCGGATGCGGGTCATGATCGTGTTTTTGTATTTCAAAACCTTGTGCTTCTATTTCGTCAAATGATGCTATAAGCGGTGCTACAAAGCGGTTGTAGTAGGTTTCTTCAAGATTTTTGGGAATCGTTACCGATTTCTTTGTTAAGAATGGAATAAGTTTTTTTCCGTCAACACCCTTTTCAAAACCATAGAGTTTACCATTTAAAACTAACCATGCGGGGTGTTTACAAACCAAAAAGGCCGAAGGATTAGGCAGGTCAACTTTTTTTCCTTCATATGAAATGGTGGGGAAATATTGTGTATTCTCAGGCGTACGCATAAAATGAAATTGCACGCTGGCACGCTTTTCCATCACCTCAAGTTTGCGCCAGGTGGGCTCACCATCGTTGCCCATTTCAAAAACCATTTTGCCTTTGAGCAGATCGAGCACCTGTGCCCTCCTCTTCTCCATGTAGTCTTCTATCTGCTCCTGAATCAGTTCGTTTCCCTTCACTTTATCAAAAGTTTTGGAAAAAAACTCCTCAGGCTTCATCTGCTTGGTGGAGTACTTTTTTACGATAACATCCTGCTGCATAGCGTCCATGAGTTCAATCAATTTGAAGTCACGGTCGTCCAGTCCCTTAGTAAACTCGCGGGCATTTTTATGAGAGATGTTTTGGTGCTGATAGGTTAATTTGCCTCGTTCGTCAAGGTGAACAATGTATGACTCAAACACATAGCCAAGGTACTCGTGCTGAAAAACCGAGTACACAATTTGGAAAGGCTGTGCAGCAGAAACTTTCATAATAGTCTAAAATCTGTCAAGGTATTAGCGACCAATTTTTTCGCTGTAAAAACCCAGAGCATTCAAAAAAGTATTAAAAACACCCGAAAAAGAGCTTTCCATAGCTACGGGAACCTGAAAGATACTAAAAGTATTTGAGCCTATTTGTAAAATTTATAGAGCGAAGGTACATCAATCTTACAAGTGTTCAACAGCGGCAGAGCGGGCAGCTAGGTGTGCCGGCCTTAACGAGATCAGCATAGTTATTAGCGCCACTACAGTTAGGGTTAATAAAAAATCAGATAAAACAGGTTTGATTGGATAGCCCTCAGTAATGGCGGTCTCCATACCCATGGAGACAAATCCAAAGTGCATTTGCAGCCAGACCAGTGCGCCTCCCAGTATAAGGCCACATGAAGTGCCGAGCATAGCTATGAATAATCCTTCACTTACAAATATTTTTTTAATGAGTTTCCCATCAGCACCCATGGCTACCAACACAGAAATATCTTTCTTTTTATCTAAAGCCAGCATCATCAGGCTAAAAAAAATATTAATGGCACCAATGCCTAATAATAAAGTGAAGGCAAGAAAGGTGAATAGTTTTTCCATGTTTAAAAGTCGGTACAAATCCTGATGTTGTTCTTCGTGGTTCAATACAGAAAACTTACTACCTAAGGTTTGCTTTAACTTTTCCTGTACTTGTTTTTGATCCGAACCCGCTTTGGTTTTTATTTCCAGCGATGTGCGCTTGTTGCCGCTATCCATTAAATCCTGAGCAAAATTCAGGGGCACCACTACATAGTTATCATCAAAATTCTGAACAATAGAAAAAACAGCTCCTGGAACAATGTTGCGTTTATTATATAGCTTGGAAGGATCAAGGCCTGTAAGTTTGGTATTCTTTATATAGTAAAGTTGTAGTGGAAACAAAGGATCATTAACGACAATAGATAGGTTATATTCAATACCTCTGCCAATTAGTGCGTAATCGATGTTGTTCTCACGCAAGGCTAATTTACCTGCAACAATAGAATTATTAATGCGCCTTTGGTCAATGAAATTTTCACTTACACCTTTTAAGGTTACAATTTGATTGGCCTCGCGGTAGCGCAGGTAGGCATAATCCTCCAATACCTCGGTTACTATTTCCACACCTTCAATAGCCTCTATTTTTTGAAGCAGACTGTCATTCATTTCAAAGGATTTACCTTCAACTGCTTCGATTTTTATTTCTGGATCAAAGGAATTATTGAGTGTACGCAACAAATCACCCAAGCCATTAAAAACAGAGAGCACAATAACCAATGCTGCGGTAATAAAAGCCACAACGACTACCGATAACCAAGAAATGATATTAATGAAATTCTTCTTTCTTTTAGAAAAGAGGTATCGCTTCGCTATGAAAAAGGGGAGGTTCAAAATTTTAGGCGATGTAATTTCTCAATTAATTAAAGCTTCATGAATTATTCTGCAGGTGGTATGTTGAGTTTGTTGATAATGTCATCCAGTTTTTGTGCCTTTTCTTCAACTTCATCAATATAAAAAACAATTTCCGGCACAATTCGTAGCTGCTTACCAACCTTATCGCCCAGCAGTTTTCTAAACTCCTTTTTATGATCATTGATTTTATCTAATAAGGCCTGCTTATCTTTTACAAGCATCATACTGATATAAAGTTTAGCTACGCTTAGGTCAGGACTCACCCTAACCTCCGCAATACTTAAAAAAGCATTATCCAAAAGACCTCTCCGGTCGCGCTGAAAAATTTCACTCATTTCCTTTTGAATGAGTTTGGCTACTTTTTGTTGTCTGGTGCTGCCTGTCATAGGCCCGCAAGTTACAGCAATGCACAGGTTATTCGATTAATATGCACCGGTTTTTTGCATTTACACCTCCAACGCATATAACATTTGAGTATTTTCGAGCAAAATTTAACGACTTGCTAAGCTTCTTTCGCATAAACGATCCCTACAGGCTCTTAGGCTTGCTTATCTTATTTTTCATTATCTCTTTGCCTGTGTTTCTGTTTAGTCCCGGCCTTACCTGGCAAGAACTCAATAGCTTTATTGTTGGTGCAAAAATCAATGAGGGGCTAAGACCCTATGCGGAGCTGATCGATTCAACCCCCTTATTAACACAGTGGATGTATGGCGCTTTCAACTGGATTAGCGGACAGCATATTACGCTACGTCATAGCCTGGCCTTTCTTATTCTTTTCTTTCAGGCTGCTTATATCGGCCTTGTGTTTATTAACAGAAAAGCTTACGCAGAGACTACCTATGTACCATCTGTACTTTTTTGTTTATTGTGCTGCATCTCTTTTGATGTTGTTTCAATAACGGGCACGCTACTGGCTTCTGGATTTTTATTACTTGCTATCAACAGCATTTTCAGAGAAATAGAGTTTCGTGAGCCAAACGACAGCTCCCTGGTAAAATCAGGTGTTTACCTGGGACTTGCCACCCTTTCTGTTTTCTCTTATATCATATTCTTCTTTGCTGCCATTCTTATACTCGCCTTTTTTACGCGTTCCTCTCTTCGAAGACAGTTATTATTCCTTATTGGCTTCCTGCTACCACATACATTATTATTAAGTTACTACTATCTGCTAGATCAACATATTGAGCTGCTACATTATTTCTACAAGGCAAACTTACTGGCCGATGAGCGCGTTTTTCTAAATACAAAAACATTATTGATTTTAAGTAGTGTACCCATTGCTTACTTTATTATTTCATTTTTTACCCTGAATAGGGCATCAAGGCTCACCAACTATCAGTCGCAGTTATTACAGGCCATGTTTCTTTGGCTTATTGCCGGAGTTGTCCATTTATTCTTCACACGTTCATTACGCCCTCAGAGTTTGCTACCCTTATTTCCACCGTTAAGTTTTCTGTTGACGCATTTTTTATTGTCCATCCATCGCAAGCGTTTTGCTGAAATGCATATCTGGGTTTTTACCATTGGTATTTTGCTAACCTCGTATCTGGTGCGAAACAACTTTTTTTCTAATGCAGGTTATACAGGAATGATCGTAACAGAAAATTCTCAAGCACCTCCAGATAAACGTATTTTAATACTTGGGGATGACTATTCTCCTTATTTAAAGAATCCCCTGGCAACAGGCCTTAGCGAATGGGCGCTTTATAAAAGTATAGTTGAAGCACCCGAATACCCTGAAAATATTCTTACAATAAGTAAACAGTTTGCATTAGAAAAACCTGAAGTTATCATTGACCCTAATAATTTATTGGCAGCTTTTTTTCGGCACTTACCGGATCTTGAAAAGCAATACGACAGAAAGGGAAATATTTACTACTTAAAAAAGGTAAATGGAAGCAATTAGAAAACTAAGCATGGAGGAGCTTGGGCGTGTATCTGCACAAGAGTATAAAATGCGTGCAAAGCCGAGCCTGGTTGTTGTATTAGACAATGTTAGGAGTTTGCATAATGTAGGCTCGCTTTTTCGTACCTCCGATGCCTTTGCTGTTTCACATCTTTATTTAACAGGTATAACAGGTACCCCTCCTCACCGCGAAATTCACAAATCGGCCTTAGGTGCTACAGATTCTGTTCCTTGGTCCTACCACGAAAATGTAAGCGATGTAATAGCAGAACTAAAAAATGAAGGCTATGAGGCTGTAGTGGTAGAACAGACCACCGGTAGTCAATCTTTGGAAAATTTTGTGCCTGATACCAAAAAAAAATACTGCCTCATTTTTGGAAATGAGGTAGAAGGGGTAAGTGACGAAGTATTAAAAATGGCCAATATTGCATTGGAGATTCCACAAAGCGGATCTAAGCATTCATTAAATGTATCCGTTTGCGCGGGTATTATTTTGTGGCATTTTTACAGACAGCTGGCATTGTAGAAAAATTAAGCAACTTTGTAGTTCAAATTTATAAAAGTGACTTCCGATCGTTATAACCAGCGCGGTGTTTCCGCCAGTAAAGAAGATGTGCACAAAGCCATAAGTAAACTCGATAAGGGTTTATATCCCAAAGCTTTTTGTAAAATCACTGAAGATCATTTAACAGGTGACCCTGCCTATTGCTCAATTATGCATGCCGATGGTGCAGGAACAAAATCATCGTTAGCTTATTTATATTGGAAAGAAACCGGAGACTTGTCTGTTTGGAAAGGCATAGCTCAAGATGCTATCGTCATGAATATTGACGATTTATTGTGTGTAGGTGCAACCGGTAATATGCTTTTATCTTCTACCATCGGAAGAAATAAAAATTTAATTCCTGGAGAAGTGATTTCGGCCATCATTAATGGCACTGAAGAGGTGCTGGAGATGCTTCGCTCCCACGGGCTTAACATTGTAAGCACTGGTGGTGAAACGGCTGATGTGGGAGACTTGGTGCGGACCATCATTGTTGACAGTACTGTAATTGCGCGCATGAAGCGAAGCGATGTAATTGACAATGCCAACATCCAAGCGGGTGATGTAATTGTAGGGCTTGCCTCTTATGGTCAGGCTACATATGAAAACGAATACAACGGTGGTATGGGAAGCAATGGCTTAACTTCTGCTCGCCATGATGTGTTTTATAAAAAGTATGCGCAACAATATCCGGAATCATTCGACAGTGCAGTACCGGCTGATTTGGTGTACACTGGCCAGTACAAACTAACTGATCAGGTTGAGGGCGTCCCTGTAAATGCAGGCAAACTTGTGCTGGCACCCACGCGTACCTATGCGCCAATCGTAGTTAACGTATTGAAAGAGCTGAGAGGTGCTATCCATGGTATGGTGCACTGCAGTGGGGGGGCACAAACTAAAGTGCTACACTTTGTAGATAAGCTTCATATTATCAAGAATAACCTGTTAACCGTGCCACCTCTTTTTAAAATGATTCAATCACAAAGTAAAACCGATTGGAAGGAGATGTATAAGGTATTTAATATGGGGCACCGACTGGAGATTTATCTTCCTGAAAAATATGCTCAGCAGGTAATAGATATATCTAACAACTTAGGCGTGCAGGCTCAAGTAATTGGCCGCGTTGAAGCTGCAGAAAAGAGTAAAGTAACCTTAACGAGCGAATTTGGCTCGTTTGAATATTGACAATTTTTATACGGATGTTTTATCTATAACACCCGATAAATAACATCAGCCTCTGCTATTCATGATCCTGTCTTGCGTAAGTGCCTGACGGATTTCGCGCATGGCTTCTCTTTTAAATCGCTTGTACTGAATTTTGTGTGGATCCTGCTGAAGGAAGCTCTTCATAAAGGCGAGCACCTTTTCAGTCTGCTGCTGATCCAACTCATCAAGCGTCTCCAAAATCTGGTTGCGTTGATTTGTGTTTGTCATAATTGTAGTGGTTGATATTAAGTTAAACGGAATACCGCTACAAATGTTCATGAAGCGCGATTCTTAACAGAAAACGCACAGTTAAATAATCTTGCAGTAACAAGAAGGCTTAATTATTAAGGCAATATTATTTGCTGTTCCCTACTGCACCGGCCCAATCGGCAGCAGGTAGGGTTAACAGCGTATTTGACTATAGCTAACTGTCAACGAGATTTCAGTTGAGGCTATAGCCGGGGAAAATATCTTGAAATTGAGAGGGTCCTTTCGATTCAAAATACACTTTCTGCTTTTGGAGCGCACCTTCAAGTTGTTCATCGTTCAACTTTACAGTTGCTGCTGCTCCTAAAATATGGCTTAGATAAGTTGTCTTGTGGTTAAGCTCATCGGCCAGAAAAATCACAGGAGTGCTTTTGTTAATGGAGGAGTTTCTCAGCGAACGGATAAGTTCAAAACCGGTGATCACAGGCAGGTCAGTACTGCAAACAATAAGGTCAAAAGATTCGATTCGAGCGGCCAGGAGCCCATCCAGACCTGAATCATAATATCGTATGACTGGTTCTACCGATGCAAGTACTGCTGCGATTTGACCAATAACCTCTTTCTGCCTGTTGATCACCAGAATTTTCATAAACTTCTAAACGAACTAAACCGTTGTTTTTCGAAAGATGGTGATTCAATACTTGGTGTTTTAAGTACCTGAAACGATCATTTAATTATTGGTGGCAGCACCCCGGTAATCTTATTACAAGATTTTGAATTACAGGTAGTTATAAATAGTCTAATTTTATGTGATCGTTTTCAGATCACTAATAGTAGGTAGATGAACTCAGACAAATTAGGTAGAAATACCTATGATGCTAAGTATGAATTTTAAGTGAGTAAACCGCTTTCGTAAGCATAGCGCACTACACCCACTATGTTTTTCACACCAATTTTTTCCATGATTCTGGCGCGATGGTTTTCAACAGTACGGTCGCTCAATGAAAGTCGGCTGCTGATCTCTTTAGTAGAGTACTCTTCACAAATAAGCCGCAACACTTCAAGTTCTCGTTCGCTTAGCCCTGGGTTAAAGTCAGGCCTTTTTAAATTATGTTTTTCACGCAGACTTTTTCTGAGTATAGAAGCCACAAACTCATTATGATAAAAATCTTTATCGGCAACAGAGTAAATAGCTGCTTCTAATTCGTCTGGCTCTACATTCTTGAATAGAAAAGCACGCGCACCCAAATCCATCATGTGTAAAACATAACGCTCGCTATCGTGCATAGACAATACGATTACCCTTACGTCAGGATATTTATTATACAATTGCTCGCATGTTTCAGAGCCATCCATGACGGGCATCTGTAAATCGAGTAAAACTATATCAGGCTGACTTTCTTTTACAAGGGCTAAAAGCTCTCTACCGTTTTCCGCATCTTTTACCGTAGCAACACGTTCGAAAGATTGCAAGAGACTGACCATTGCTTTTCTAAAGATAGTATGGTCGTCAGCGATGTATACTTTTAAATCTGGCTTCATAGTTTATGCGGCAGTTGGTATTTTCAATGTAAACTGACTTCCTTTAGGAAAAACAGTATCAAAATTTAGCTTAGCTCCCAATAGAGAAGCCCTGGTTTCTATACTGTACAAGCCAAGGCCAGACTTGCCTTGTTGTGTTTTAAACCCTTCGTAATCAAATCCATCTCCATTGTCTTGAATTACTAACTCTAATGTTTGGCCCCAAACCAGTGTAATTTTTAATAGCGAAGCTTTTGAATGGCGAATGGCATTGTTTACCATTTCCTGAACAATTCGGTATACCAGCACCTCTCTCTTTTTATCCATCTCAATGCGTTCACCGGTTTCGGTTACTTGTACTTCAATTATGCCTGATGAACTAATGCGTTCGCACATTTCCCGAACTGCATGTGTAAGTCCAAACTTCTCTAAGCCGGTTGGTAAAAGATCGCGACTAATTCTGCGAACTGTTTCTATGGTATCGTCCAGCAATTGTTTCGTCTGATCTAAGGGTTGACCATTTCCGGCTTTTATTACGGGATGAAGCGAGAGGCGAATGGTAGAGAGCATAGCCCCAACGCTATCATGTAAATCGCTGGCTAATCTGCTACGTTCTTTTTCTTGGGATTCCAATGCGGCCTGCAACATTTTTTGCTGGTATTCAGCTTCTAACAATTTAAGCTTTAATTGTTCAGACAATATTCTTTTCTGATAAAAAACCACAAAAAAGATAATGCTGAATGCCAGTAAAAGCATGACAGCCGTTGCAATTGAAAACATGATGATAAAATCTATGTTAGCGGGCTCCATGTGTTAAAATTATAAAATTTAAGAGATAGTAACTTTTGTCGTATGTGAATAGGCTTAACTGTCAAGATAAATCCTTGGAAAAAAAGAGTAAACAAAAAGCTGTTTCAAAAAAGTATATCAGATAATATCTCAAGACTCAATGACTTTACGTCTTTTACGTGCTTGCCAAATACCTAGGCAGATAATGATACAAAATATGGCTCTTAAGAAATTACGAAATGCCCAAAACAAGGCAAAATCATCTCGTTGTACATCAAGGAGATAGTTAATCGATAATGAGAGTATAAATGTACATGAGAAGAAAAAAAGGATACCTGAGTTAATCCAAAACATAGGTGACTTAGTAAGGCTGTTTTCAGGTAAATCATACATTAAATGAAAAAAGTACATTACTGCGCAAATGATCATTATTAAGTCACGAATAGTTTGTGTTGCTGAATCTAAAGAACTGATTTGATGCGTGGTGATTAATAAAAAGAAGATTATGTACAGGCTCAGTAGACTTGCAATTGTAATTCTCATACTTTTTCTATTAAGAACGCTATAGAAGAGGTAAAGAAAAATACCAAGCTCAAAAAGTACAAAGAGGTTTCCGATGACATTATTTATATTCTTGTAATAATCTGCAAGGAAAAACCTACTCCCTGTTTGAACAGCCTGAAACATAAAACTCAACACTCCGTAGATTCCTAAAATAGTTATCTCTTTAGGACGGGTTTTGAAATAAAAAAAAGCTAAAAATCCAATCATAAAACTGCCGAGCCATTGCGCATAGCTCGACAGTTTAACTATTTCAAACATTGTCATAAGTCATCTCCAATACAAAAAGGAGGGCATGGTTCTCCATTATTAATCAAAATAGGATCACCATCGGCATTTTCTTCAACCGTTTTAGCCGCATACTCATCCCCTGGCGGCAAAATATTTTTGCCTTTTTCATCAGTACCTACCAATATAAAATGAATTTTGCCCTCTTCGTCAAGTGCGTTGTAAACACGAAGACCAACACACTTATCTTCGTTTAACATGTCCATAACAACCTTTTTATGAAAGAGCATGGACGACATATAATTCTTATCCTTCTCATGCTTGCGCTTGTAGTTGTTTATCCACTTGCGGGCTTTTGCTTTACTGATTTTTTCTCCTTTTGCCATAACTATAGGGGGGTTATAATATGCCCTAAAATAGCAGATTTTTTTGAACGGGATTTTTAACAACTGAGCAGACAGTATATTTGTTCCACAATCAAGTCTATGAAAGATTCTAAACTTACCCTCAGCGTTCATGCCGGTTCGCATGGAGACCCTCAATATAAAGGAGCGGTTACTCCGCTCTACCCATCTTCGGCTTATGATTATGAGGGGCAGGCTATACTTTACCCACGTTACTATAATACCCCAAACCTGAAGGCTGCTGCTGTGAAGGTGGCGGCACTTGAGCATGGCGAGGCCGGACTGATGTTCAGCTCAGGTATGTCTGCGATTGTTACAGGACTGATTACGTTCTTAAAAGAAGGCGATCATGTTATTTTCCAAAGCGATTTGTATGGCGGTACCTACTATTCGGTAATTACAGAGTTGCCAAGATTGGGTATCAGTTACACTATGGTGGATGCCAGCGATCCGCAAAATTTTGCCAAGGCCATAAAAGCGGAAACAAAAGTTATCTACATAGAAACGCCCTCAAACCCCACACTAAAAATAACTGATGTTAAGGCTGTAGCCGATATTGCAAAAGCAAAAGGCATCATAACCATGATCGACAATACCTTTGCTTCACCGGTGAACCAGAATCCTATTGACCTAGGTATAGACATTGTAGCCCATAGCGGTACTAAGTACATTGGTGGGCATAGCGACCTGTGCTGTGGCTTTTTGGTTACAACGCACACCCTAATGGAAAAAATTCATAGTAAAGCCATTAACTGGGGTGGCTCACCCGATGCCAATACTGCCTGGTTAGTAGAACGAAGTCTGAAAACTATTGTATTACGTGTTCGTCAGCAAAACGAAAATGCCCTAGCGCTTGCCCGATTTTTAAAGACAGATTCAAGAATTGGTCATGTTTTTTATCCCGGACTGGAGGATCACCCTGGTTATGCAATAGCAAAAGCTCAAATGCCCGGTGGCTTTGGCGGCATGTTAAGCTTTGAGGTGAAGAATGATGCTTTAGGGTTCACCAACAAATTAAAGTTAATTAAACGCGCATTGAGTTTAGGTGGAGTAGAGTCTACCATTTGTTCTCCTTTGAAAACATCTCACTCAAAAATGACAGCTGCCGAACGCGCTGCCATTGGCGTGTCCGATAACCTGTTGCGTTTTTCAGTAGGTATAGAAGAAGCTGAAGATTTAATTAACGATATCAAACAAGCACTAAGTTGATGTGCTGATGATTGATTCTTTGATGTGATGATTCACCTCGCAGTGTTGATTGAATATTGGTACTAATGTGTATGATCAATTTAGTGTTGAAAAGAACATTACTGGACGAATTCCATATTAATCAAGTAAGAATCTGGTTTGTTAACTACTCCACATCCCATTAGCACATTACCGAATCAATAATTAACAAATTAATTCTCTACTTCCACAATCATTTCAATCTCTACTGCCATATTAGAGGGTAAGGCATACATGCCTACAGCTGATCTGGCGTGTTTACCTTTCTCACCAAAAACCTGCACCATCAAATCGCTAAAACCATTGATAACTTTAGGCTGATCGGTAAAGTTTTCTGTACAGTTTACCATGCCTAATACCTTTACAATGCGTTTTACCTTATTTAAATCACCAAGTTCTGCCTTCAGTGTTGACAGAAGTGAAATGGCAGTTTGTCTTGCGGCTTCGGCTCCTTGTTCTGTATTTAATTCTTTTCCAACCTTACCTGTTATTAGTGTGCCGTCTGCCTTGGTCGGTCCATGACCTGCCAAAAAAATCAGATTGCCTGTACGCACAGCCTTTACATAATTTGCCATAGGCTTTGTAGGCGTAATTAATTCAATACCCATTTCTTTCAATTTTTTTTCAGCATCTTGGGTTTGTGCTGAGCAAGTGAATACAAAAAACAGGATCGGTAGTAAAACGAGTTTTTTCATGATTGCTTAGTTAAGTAGTGGAAGTAATTCTTTAGCTTGTTCAAAATGCCTGCGCTCGTGTGTTACAATAATATCAAAAGCTTTATCAAGTTTATACACAATATTTTTATTAGCCGGTGAAGAAATAACCACACCCCTGTCAAGTAACTCCTTTGATTCTATAATGTATTGCTTCAATTTTTGCTGATGGTTTGTAAAATCCTTTACAATTGAAATTTCGAAATCAGAAGATGATGGCTCCCATATAGGGAAGGTCTTCATCTTTTTTCTTCGGTCAGGATTCACAGCGTTTAAAACCACTTTCCCAAAAAAATTAACCATAAAGCTGACCTTAGCAATCCATGGAAGCTCGTAGTTCTTATTTCTTAGCTTATCCAAGACAGGAAAGTAGCTTTCGTTGATCACAATGAGGTGATGCATGTTTTGGGCAATACTCCACACCTTGGGTGATGGTTTATAATTAAGCGCTTCTTTTGATAACGAACCCACCAGCCTTTCAAAGTCATGTGTAGTCTGGTCAATTTGTTGTGTCCACTTATCTGTGCGCATGAATACTTGTGTTGAACTATACGAATTTTTACCTTGATACAAGTTAGGAAAACTTATGACTAAAAAAGAAAAAGTGCGGTGTGCCTGGTGCTTAAAGTTTGATCAGTACGTACAATATCACGATGAAGAATGGGGTGTACCGGTACATGATGATCAAACTCATTTCGAATTTCTAATACTGGAAGGAGCCCAGGCGGGATTAAGCTGGAGCACTATCCTTAAGAAACGAGAAGGCTACAGGGAAGCCTTTGCCAATTTTGATCCACAAAAAGTAGCACGCTTTACAGAAACACGCCTGGAGAAAATACTCCTCGATCCGGGCATCATTCGCAACAAGTTAAAAGTGTATGCCGCTGTCAATAATGCAAAGTGTTTTTTAGCTGTACAAAAAGAATTTGGTTCGTTTGACAAGTATATATGGAGCTTTGTTAATCATAAACCCATTGTGAATAAATGGAAATCGCTTTCGGAAGTGCCTGCCACCACTAAAGAATCTGATGCGTTGAGTAAAGATTTAATCAAGCGCGGTTTTAAATTTGTTGGCAGCACAGTTATTTACGCCCACATGCAGGCTTGTGGTTTGGTGAATGATCATTTAGTAGATTGCTGGCGGTATAAAAGGGTCTATAAATAAATTCAAAGTTCAAAGTTCAAAATTTTATCTACCGTCAAATAGTATTATGTTGAGATTTACATTTATAATTTCAATTTTGCTCATTAGTCCTCCAGTTAAGGCTCAGCAGTTATTTTCTACCAATCCGGATTTTACAGTTATCCATACAGAAGACATTGCTCGGTTCTGGGAAATGTTTGATAAGTCTCCTTCCCTTAATACAAAAATTTTGGAAAGTGAATATCTTCAAAAAGGCAGCGATGGTTTAAAAGCTTTTATTCCCAATCGTATTGAAAGTGGAAAAAACCTCAGCAAGGTTGTAAAGCAAAACCTCGAGTATTATGAATCCATTCGAGAAAGCTCTCTGTCTATTAATACTAAAAAGGAGTTGCTGCTTGCTCACTTCAAAAAATTCCAACAACTCTACCCTGCTGCGGTGTTTCCTGATGTTTACTTTGTTATTGGTGCTAAAAATTCTGGCGGCACTGCTTTTAAAGACGGTCTTATTATTGGAGCAGAAATGTTTGGAAATCTAAATAACAAAATAACGCCCCGTGTGAACATTGATTTGTTAGATGATGTTGTTGTCCATGAGTTAGTACACTTTCAACAGAATTATGCCAGAGATAACTCACTGCTGGCACAAAGTATACGTGAGGGTTCCGCTGATTTTATATGTGAGTTGGTAACCGGAACGCATTCAAATAAAGAAATCTTTGCATATGGTGACACCCATGAGCTTGAGCTATGGAATGAGTTTAAACTTAAGCTGGATAATACCGACTGGAGCGGTTGGCTGTACTATCAACGCGATAAATCCCGACCAAAGGATCTAGGTTATTGGATGGGTTACAAAATCGCAAAGGCTTATTATGATAAAGCAGAGAATAAACTTAAGGCCATTGTTGACATACTTTCAATACAGGACTTTAAAAAATTTCTAGCGGATAGTGGTTATGATGGTGGTACATATTAACTGTTTTTCTAGGTAAGATCCGTCTGACCGCTGCTTACTTCAGCGGTCTGGCGGATTGTCCTTGCTATCTGATTTTTATCGTTATAAAACGATATCCTCGCAATTAAAGCCCTAAAACTATTTGTTTTCTTGTGAAGTAAATGCTCCAGATTCCTTTTACCTCATCAGCCCCATCGTCTCTTTTTATAATAACTGGAACCGTATAGAGGAGTGAATCCGTTCCTATTTTTTGAACATTATCCATACTTCCTCCACTAAGTTGTGTAAGGTAGGCCTCAATCAACTGTCTTTCCATTTCTGTTACGTCTGCTTGGCCAGCCTGCAGCCATTTTATTTTTACATCCTCAGCCTTGGCTAAGGAGTCGGCTTTACTTGTGCTTGTCAGTATCTCGGCTAACCTCCTGCCATTATTCATGGTTGCAGCTGTTATTTCAGCCTCACTAATTTTTTTTATCTGGTTGGTCTCCATCTCCTCCTTAATTTTTCTTCGTTGCTCATCTGTTAAGCCTCCTCCGCAAGAGATTACCACTACACTAATTAGTACTAAGCATACAAACTTAAATTTCTTCATAATCCACCGCTTTTACCTGCAAAATACAAACAAGGCAAACGCCTGCCTAGCCTATACTGTGCACTGGCTACTTTTTCATTATTTTTGCGGCTGTTTTAGACTATGATCGAGAAATTAGAAGAAATAAAGCTGCGTTTTGAGGAGGTTGGGCAACTGATGGTACAGCCCGACATAGTGAACAATGCCAAAAAGTCCTCTCAACTGGGCAAGGAATACCGCGATTTGGGAAAAATTGTAGCAAAATACAATGAGTACTCCAAAACACTTGCCCATTTAAAGCAGGCAAAGGAAGTTTTGGAAAAGGAAAAAGATCAGGAGCTGCGCGAGATGGCCAAAATGGAGATTGACGACCTGGAGCCAAAGTTGGAGGCACTCGACCTTGAATTGCGCGACATGCTTATCCCTAAAGATCCCAATGACGATAAAAATGTTTTGCTGGAGATCAGAGCAGGTACTGGTGGCGATGAGGCTTCCATTTTTGCTGGCGATTTATGGCGCATGTACCAACGCTTTTGCGACAAGCGAGGTTTAAAAATGGCTGCACTCGACTTTACAGAAGGCACTGCCGGAGGTTATAAAGAAATTATTTGCAGCGTAAGTGGAGAGGGTGCTTACGGTTTACTCAAGTTCGAGTCTGGTGTGCACCGCGTGCAACGGGTGCCCGCTACAGAAACTCAGGGTCGTGTGCATACTTCAGCGGCTTCAGTTGTTGCCCTTCCTGAAGTAGACGAAGTTGGCGCAGTAGAAATTAATCCTGCCGATATTGAAGTACAAACTTCCCGTTCAGGTGGAGCTGGTGGGCAGAATGTAAACAAGGTTGAAACCAAAGTACAGATGACGCACAAGCCCACCGGTATTGTTATTACCTGTCAGGTAGAACGCTCGCAGCATGGTAACCGTGAAAGGGCTATGCAAATGTTGAAAACCAAACTCTATGAAATGGAGGTTGAAAAACAACATAGTGAAATTGGTGCCGCAAGAAGATCTTTAGTACGCAGTGGCGATCGTTCTGAGAAAATAAGAACCTACAATTATCCACAGAGCAGGGTTACTGACCATCGCATTGGGTTTACAACGCATAACTTACCAGCTGTGATGAATGGCGACATCGATGATTTTATCGAACAGTTGCGCATAGCCGATAGTGCAGAGAAAATGGCTGAGGGCAGCAATTAATTCCCTCTCACTTAAAAAATTATTTTTACAAAACTTCTTTTCTCTTTCATGGTTATTTAACCAATGAAAGAGAAGAGAACTCTGCTTTGGTTCAAAAACGATTTGCGTTTACTCGACAATGAAATTTTATTTCGGGCCGCAGCCAATGCTTCTTTTGTTTTACCTGTTTATATTATTGATCCCGCTCAGTTTCAACCAAAAAAATTTAGATTTCCCAAAACAGGCTATTACAGAGCAAAATTTTTGCTCGAAAGTCTGACCTCTCTCAAATCAGCATTGCAAGGATGCGGTACTGATCTCCATGTATATGTTGGGCGAGCAGAGGAGATTATTCCACAACTTGTCAAACAGCTGAACTTAAGTGTTGTTTATGCTTCGCAGGAAACAGGAAGTGAAGAACTATACACACAAAATGTCATTGATCTACAGTTAAAGAAACTTGGCGTATCATTGGCCTTATATTGGCAAAACACTTTATACCATGCTGATGATATTCCCTGGCCTATACAGCGTCTACCCGATACTTTTACAAATTTCAGAAAAGAGTTAGAGCAGGAGTCGAAGGTTCGTACAACATTTCCAATTCCTGAAATACCGTATCGGCAAGAGACAGCGTCTCACAATATACCAACGTTGCAAGAGCTGGGATTTACCACACAGCCAATAGACGCAAGAAGTGCTTTTCAATTTGTAGGCGGTGAGCAGCATGCATTGGCGCGTTTACAAGATTATCTGTGGGAAAAAGATTTGTTACGCAGCTATAAAGAAACCAGAAATGAATTGTTGGGCGCTGATTACTCATCAAAATTTTCAGCCTGGCTTTCATTAGGCTGCATTTCACCTCGCACCATTTATGAAGAGGTGAAGCGCTACGAGCAGGAGCGAATTAAAAATGACTCTACTTATTGGCTCATTTTCGAATTAATGTGGCGGGATTATTTCAGGTTTACAGCTAAAAAATATGGCAGTAAAATTTTTCAACACAACGGACTAAGAAATAAAACGCTTCTTAGCAACAACAATGTTGATTTATTTGAAAAGTGGAGGGTAGGCGAAACAGGTGTTGATTTTATTGACGCAAACATGAGGGAGCTGCTTTATTCAGGATTTATGAGTAATCGAGGCAGACAAAATGTGGCTAGTTTCCTTACAAAAGATTATAAAGTAAACTGGACATGGGGCGCATCCTGGTTTGAAAGTCAGTTAATCGATTACGATGTCTCCAGCAATTGGCTTAACTGGGCCTACATTGCCGGTGTTGGTAATGATCCTCGGGAAGATCGTTATTTTAATACGGAAAGTCAGGTAAGAAAGTATGATCCAAAGGGTGAATACGTCAGGCATTGGTTATCGGGTAAAGCTGAGTTGCTTAAGAATATACCTGAATCAAAAATAATTTCTTAACAATAGATTTTACCCTGAAGACCCCCGGTATGCAAAAGCAATACTTTGCTTCCTCTGGGAAAGAAACGCTTAGCGACTAAATCCAATACTCCGAAAAACATTTTACCGGTGTATACCTGCTCAAGTGGAATGTTAAAATCGTTTTCGGTTTTGGTAATAAAAGTCATCAATTCATCATTGTATTTTCCATAGCCTCCAAAATGGTAGTCATTGTTTACCAACCAGTTTGTGCTATTACCTCGCTCTAATTTTTTTATTTCATCTTGTATAAAATTTCCTTTTAATGATGAAAATCCAATCAGTTTTTTATCAGGTAGGGCTTTAATAAAACCTGCCAGTGTTCCACCCGTGCCCACTGCACAGCACAAATAATCAAAATCAATTTCTTGTCGCAATTGCAAACCAAATTCTGTAACACCCTGAACAGCTAAATCATTTGTGCCACCTTCCGGAATGAAATAAACTTTCCCGAATTGCTGAATGAGCTTCTCTGTAAAATCAGTGTTGCTCTTTTTACGATAATCACTTCGTGAAATAAAATGCAAGTCCATGCCCTGTGCCTCTGCAAAACGCAGGGTCGAATTGTCCTGCACAGACAACTCTTCGCCTCGTATTATTCCTATAGCTTTAAACCCGCTTTCTTTGGCGGCCGCAGCTGTGGCGTATATGTGATTGGAGTGTGCTCCACCAAAGGTGAGGAGCGTATTGTATTCAAGTTTTTTTGCTTCCTCCAGATTGTACTTGAGCTTCCACCATTTATTTCCACTTATATAAGGGTGGTTTAAATCCTCACGTTTAATGAACACCTTTACACCTTGTTCATCAAAAAAGGAGTTGTGTATTATTTGAACAGGTGTACTTGTATAGGTTAGCATTCATTAACGTATAGTCGCAGAAGTTTACTTACAGTTTTTCTTTATTTCAGCTTTGGCTTCTGGGGAACCCAGCTCTTCTGCTTTTTTTAAATCAAGGCAGGCATCATATTTATTACCTGCCAGTATTTTTACCAAAGCTCGTTGATAATAGGTTTCCGGGTCTGACGGATACAAATCTATTGAGACAGAATAGTCATCAATGGCTCCCATATAATCTTCCTTTTCGGTTTTACTAAGGGCACGGTTATCGTAGTACATAGGATTGAGCGGGTCCAGGGCAATAGCCTGATCATAGTCGGCAATGGCTCCATCGTTATCATCAAGTGTATATTTAATTACCCCTCTCAAATTGAAAGTTTCAGGATCTTCATCAAATAATTCTATGGCTTTATTATAGTCTTCCAATGCTCCCTTATAATCTTCCTTAGCACTTTTAGATAATGCCCGGTTTTCATATTTCAATGGATCTTTACTGTCTAATTTAATAGCAGCATCATAGTCAGCAATGGCTTTGTCAAATTCACTAATATTATAATAAGCAACACCACGGTAGTTTAACAAATTGGCATCAGTCTTATCTAATTCAATAGCCTTATTGTAATCATCAATGGCGCTGATGAATTCTCCTAACTCTGCTTTTACGACACCACGGTTAAAGTATTTATCAGCATCAGTAGGGCCTAGTTCAAGTGCTTTAGAAAAATCAAAGTATGCACCTTGCAAATCTTCTATGTTGTATTTTGCTAAACCACGGTTTGTATAGGCATCAGCCATCTTTGCATTAAATCTGATCGCTTTATCTAAATCACTAATTGCTCCGTCATCATCACCCAACATCATTTTGGCCTCGCCTCTAAAGTTATACGCTTCGGCAAATGTAGAATCCTGCTCAAGGGCAAAGGTCAGGTCACCAATGGCTCCGTAAAAGTCCTGCAGGCCTATACGCGCCTGAGCACGTAAAACCAAGGCCCCCTTATTTTTAGGATTTGCGTCAATCATTTTGCTGGTCTCTGTTTTTACAGCAGCATAATCACCTGCCAAAAGCTTTTTCTTTAGGAGGTCAGCATCCTGAGCGTGGCCAGCAACACCTGCCAGTAGTAACAAAACAAGGATAAGATTCTTCATGTCTGCAATTTGACTTCGAATTTAGGAAAATACTTTCACACGCAATCTTAACTATTTTAATACAATGTCATTTAGTTAAGCTTCGCTCGACATCCCTCCATGGAGAAGATTGAAGGTGAGCCTGCACGAAGCCGTTACGGCAAAGGGAGGGCCAATAAAAAGGCTTAACTAAACGACATTGCACTTTTAATTAGTTACTACCGTTAACAAAATATTGACAAACCGATTCCACTTTTTTAACGTTCTTAGTCGAAATATCTTTTATGAAAGCACTGCTTACCTCCCTGTTTTTTATCGCACTGAGTACCGCCTTTAGTCAGAACATGGATTTTGAAGCCTACGACCCACCTTCAACATTAGTTGTTAAAGAAACGAGGTTAACCAAGGCACGGTATCCCTTTATTGATATCCATAATCATCAGTTTAATATGCCGAGTCAAAATCTGGCCAACCTTACGGCAGAAATGGATAAGCTTAACATGGCTGTGATGGTGAATCTTAGTGGCAGGGGTCGTGGAAGCACTGAGCATTTAGAGGGTTCTCTGAAAAACGTAAAAGAAAATTTTCCTAAGCGTTTTGTGGTTTTTACCAATATGGATTTTAGTGCTATTGATGATGCAGAATGGCAATCAAGAATGCTCAGACAACTCGAAGAGGATGTAAAAAAGGGTGCACAAGGTTTAAAAATTTATAAAAATCTTGGCATGACTGCTAAGGACAGCAAAGGGAATAGAATTCGCATTGATGATCCCCGCATTGATCCGATCTGGGCTAAATGTGGCGAGTTAGGTATACCTGTTTTAATTCATTCTGCTGATCCTAAACAATTCTGGCAGCCAATGGATGCTAATAATGAACGTTGGCTTGAATTGAAAACGCATGAAGGTCGCCAACGAGGTGATAATGATCCTGCACCCTGGGCAACTATTATTGCTGAACAGCATAACATATTTAAAAAGCACAAGAACACTACTTTTATTGCTGCACACATGGCGTGGTTTCCGAACGATCTAAAAAAGCTGGGTACCATACTAGACGAGATGCCCAATGTAGTTGTGGAAATTGGTGCTGTAATCGCTGAGTTGGGTCGTCAGCCTCGTACTGCACGTGAGTTTATGATCAAGTATCAGGATCGTGTATTATTTGGTAAGGATAGTTGGGTGCCTTCAGAGTATGAAACCTACTTCAGAGTATTAGAAACTGCTGATGAATATTTTCCTTATCACAAACGCTATCATGCTTTCTGGCGCATGTACGGATTGGACCTGCCAGACGATGTGCTTAAGAAAATCTATTATAAAAATGCCTTACGCATTTTGCCTGGTATTGATAAAAGTATGTTCCCTAAATAGTATATACTGATTAAGTTGTTCTGGTTGCTAGTTACCAGCCTCTGGCTTCCAGACATGTTAGAAAATTGATTTGATTTGCGTTCTCGAAATCGATGTCTTAAAGTAGAAAACTATATGCTGTTTACTTTTTTTGAAGTCTCGTTTTTGACTTTATCAGTAGAGTCTCAATTGCACTAAACCAGTTAAACAAAAAAATCCTGCCTCTTACGAGGCAGGATCAAGTAACAGAAACCTAAACCTTATAGAAATCTTGCTACTTAAAATCAATTGATTTTACTTCATCCCATCTGATGTACACAGGATCCGATTTCACAGCTGAAAACACCAGCAAGCCCTGATTTTTTTCGTTAACATCCTGCGCGTCTTCCAGCGATACTTTTTCCCCGGTCTTTAATTCTACCAAACAACGATTGGCACTTGTCACTTCTACTCTTTTTACCTTGTAAAAAGGAATGATGTATTCGAAGTCGTTGTTTTTACCTTGCAGTAATTCGAACTCAAACTCTTCATCCAGGTCATACACAATTTTACCACTAAGGGTTTTACCTTCCCGTGTTGTAACCGTTCCAGTAAGCGCCTTTTGCTTAGTGAAGTCAGCGTATGTTAAATCAGGTGATCCTATAAATTCATTAAATGTTACTTTATCGAATTCGCTCCATGGAATATCGATAGTTGGAAAATCTTTATTCATAATAATCACGCCCCTATGACCGCTGCTTACATCGTTACTGCCATCCATTCGCAATTCTCTGCCCGATTTTAATACAACAAGACTACGGTTACCTATTCTCTCAATTGATTTTATCTTACCCATCTCTATAGATAAATCACCATCTTCTGAATCTCCATCAAGACGATCTGTTGAAATTCTCTCATCGTGGTCCCACTGAATGTATCCGGTAATTTTTTTGCCATAAGCTTCCACTGTTCCGTATAGTGGGTTGCCAAATTTATTCTCAATCCGCTTCGGTGTTTTCATAAACTCCACTTTGCGAATACGGTTCCACTCAACCTCAACCTGACCCATCTCAGCATCCATAATCCGGATTTCCAGACCTACATCGTTGTATCCTTCACCCAATAAGCTAAACTTTGCTCCATTCTGCATTTCGACATTTACATATTTTCTGCCATCAGGTTCAATACTTTTTAATTCACCAAACTGACAGGAGAACTGATGTGTGAATTCACCATTTGTATTGTCCCAATCGGAACCAATCCACTTTGTCCAGAAGCTACCGCTCCAGTAACCCCAGTCGTTTTGTCTTCTTTCCAGCTCTTCACGCTCACGCGAAGAAAGAAATTTTAGGTTTGGATTCTTCTCCTTGCCGGCATTAAAAATGTCAATCCAATACACCTCTTCTTTACCCCAGCGAATAGGGCCTTCATACACGCGATCATCATGCATGTAAACTTTTCCGTAAATAAATCCTTCATCTTGTGCAGAGACGGTTAGTGAGGTACACAGCAGAGATATGCCGATTAAGTAAGCAGTTGTTTTCATAGTAATCTTTTATGGTTACTGATTATACTGCTAAACTCGTTTTAAGTTCTGCCCTTTAAAATAGTGTCAGGATAAAACGGAACATAGAAGGGATGAATCGGGATAAAACACTACCCAGTATTTTACTGATCAATCCACTTTTTAAACTCAGGTGTGCGCTCTGAGCTGATGATTACCTCCTCAGTAGCAGCCGGTGAAAGCGTTAATTTCATTCTTCCCTTGAAGTACGGATGAATCTCAGCTATAGATTGAAAAGTAATGATGAACTGGCGGTTGATTCGAAAGAAAATTCGTGGATCAAGCAGAGAAGTAAGTTCATCCAGGGTTTGATCGATTGGATATTTCTTTTGATCGTGAGTTACTAGGTAAGTTAACTTACTTTCGCTGAAGAAGTATGCAATCTTCTCTACAGGAATAGCAACAATTTTCTGACCCAGCCTGACCATAAACCTGGATTTATATTGCTGTTGTGATTGCTGAAGCAACTTTAATAGCTCGGTATAGTTGACAACGGATTGTGTTTCATTTTTAACGGTACGCCTGCTTGCCTTTTCAAGTGCTGCTTTCAACTTGTTTAGTTCAACAGGTTTTAACAGATAGTCGATACTGTTTACCTCAAAAGCTTTTATGGCATATTGATCATACGCTGTTGTGAATACGATAGGTGCCTCAACCTTCACACTTTCAAAAATCTCGAAACACAAGCCATCCAGCAGGCGAATATCTGAAAAGATAAGGTCCGGATGTGGATTATTCTGCAACCATTGAATAGAGGCTTCCACTGTTTTAAGCTGACTCACAACTTCCAGTGTTGGTTCAATTTCAACCAGCATATTTTTCAGTCGATCTGCGGCCAGGGTCTCGTCTTCAATAAGGAGGATTGTCATACGCTATCTATTTCCAGTAAAGGTATGGTTACTTCAAAGTGCGTTTCCGTTTTTACAACATGTATAGGCTGATCCGTAAAATGAGCGTAACGCTTTTTAATATTTTCTAAGCCAGTGCCTTGATCAGTGCTCCCGTGGTCAGCTTTGATGTAAAGGCTATTGCGCACCAACAGGTAGTTCCCTTCTTTTTCAACAATTTCGATTTGCAAAGGTCGTGTTTCTGTTATCAGGTTGTGTTTAATTGCATTTTCTAGCAGCATTTGCAATGTTAAGGGAGGTAGCATTTTGCTTTTAGGGTGGTTTTGCAACGTGGTTGTAAGCTGAATATGGTCTTCAAAACGCACACGAATCAAATACATATAAGCATCAACAAAATCCAGCTCTTCAGAAAGCGGTATCAAGTCGTCAGACTTTGTTCTCAATAACGATCGGTACACTTCCGCAAATTTTTGAATAAAATTTCTTGAAGTTGTTTTATCGCTTTCAATTAAAGAAGCCAGTATGTTCAGGTTATTAAAAAGAAAATGTGGATCGAGGTGGTTCTTTAGCGAGTCTAGTTGTGATCGCATCCGCTCCTTTTGATTTTTCTCTACTTCGAGTTCAGATGTACGCCAATGCTTTAAGAAATGAAGACTGAAATACAAGGAGAAAACGGGAATGAAAATAACAGCTCCCCAAAAATTTACTACAATCATTTGTTCCCATACCGGGGGTGTTGAGGTAAGTGAAGTTTTAATAATGTAATAAATCAGGTTGATGAGGAATAGTAAATAAGCAATGCCCAATATAAGCTGAATAAAAAAGCGCCAATTGCCGTATTTACTCCAGGGCATAAATCGATCCAGGCGTAGGGTAAGCAATCGATTGCCAAACCATAACAATAAGGCAATGATGACAATCCAGACAGCCGTGAAGAGTATAATTATGTCTGGCTGGAAAAAATACCAATAGCTGATACCAATGGCCAGTATAGCCACTATCCAGAAGAGAATTTTGTAATGCTTTTTCAAACGGATTATGTGCTATTGAAAGATGATCTCATTAATTTTTCTCCAGGCAATGTACACTGGATCCTTTTTTCCTTTTTCAAAAACGAGTAAACCGCTATTCCCCTCCGAAACATCACGCGCATTGCCTAAAAAAAGTGTTTGCCCTGAGGTAAGTTCAAGTTGTGAGTAATCGGAATTTTTGGGTATTATTTTTCTTATGTTTTTAAGCGGTATGGAATATTCTATGTCGTTTTCATTTCCCTCTACAATTTCAAAATCCAGCACCTCATCAATATCATAAATAATTCTGCCTGTCACATCTGCACCTTCCAGTACCGTTACGCTCCCCACCAGAGGTTTGGGACTTGTATAGGTATTGTAAGCCTGGCCGCTGTGGGGTGCTTGCGAAAAGGTTACCTGCTTAAAGGCTTTCCATGAAAATTTAATCATGCCCATATCTGGAGTAACCACAATTACACCCCGGTTTCCGTTATTTACATCGTTCGAGCCCGTAAGGTAGAGTTCTCTGCCTGATTTCAATCGCACATTGCAGCCACTGCCGCTTTTTGCTATTGATGTTATGTCCGAAAACTTGATGGATACATCCCCACCATTGGTGTCTCCGTCAAGTTTATCACTACCAAGACGCTCATCATTATCCCAGATAATAAAGCCAGTATATTTTTCTCTTCTTAAGCCTTCTACTGTTCCATACATCGGAGCACCGAAAATCTGACTAAGCTTGACAGGTGTCTGTATAAATTCTATTTTTTTTATGCGTTCCCAACTAACACTGATGGTTCCTAACTCTTCATCCAGTAATTGAATATTAGACTCTACATCATTATAACCGTCACCGTTTAATTCAAGCTCACCACCATTTTTTAATCTTACTTTTATTCGGCTCTTACTTAAAGGAACTATTTCTTTCAGGTTACCAAATTGGCATGTAAACTGATGAGCTGTTGCTTTATCCTCCCAAATACTGCTAAAGCTCCAGTTATAGTTCGACCACCATTCTGAATCACTTTCTTCTTTCGGAATCAGTTTTACGTAATCATTATTTAATTTGGCTGCATTAAACAGATCACTCCAAAATACTTCTTCATTACCCCAACGCATTGGTCCGGTATAGGTAGTACGGTCGGTATATACTTTTCCGTAGATATAGCCTTCATGTGATTGCGCTTTAGTTTCTACTACAATGGCAGCCAGCGCAATTATTATCCCAAATAATAAAATCAATACTTTTCTAGAATTCATGATCTCTTTCCTTTTCACCAGTATACGCTATCACCATTCAAAAATACTACGAAGTATTATCATACCAGCGCTTTAATTGCCCAATCGGGATATCATATACCTGAAACGGGATAGAAAGTAGTGTATTCTACCGGCTTCTCAAAAGTCTCATGCACATTTCCTATTTTTATAAGACGCTAACTACCTTTTTATGATACACAGTCTCCCTATACAAAAAAATCCAGACCTCCTCGTTTTTGTACCCCTATTATTTACGGTTTGGTCTGATGCTGTACTTACTCCTACTGAAATCAATGCACTCCATAGCTTAATTAAAAAACAAGACTGGCTAAGGGAAGAAGAACGTGAATTTTTAATTGAACAACTTAATCCATCCCATCCACCGTCAGCAGAAGATTTAAAAAGCTGGCTGCAGGAAATACGTAAGGTTGATGTTTCACACGCTACGAATCTGGCTGCGGTGGGTAGTGCTTTAGTTGCCAATAGTGTTGGAGTTGTAAGACAGGAGGCACAAAAGGCATTAAATGGGGTAGAGGAAACATTAGGACTTATTCCGCAAGAGGTTGTATTTAGCTTTTATCCTGAAAGCAGAAAAAGCCTAACGCAGGGTCAGGTGACACAACATAATTTTGATGTTGAACTACTCGCCAAACAACTAGACGGATCGCATGCGAACTTAATTGCCAAAGTAAAAAAAATTCTTTCCGATCCTGAGTTTGCCTACATAGACACCGATAACTTAACAGAACAACGCGAAAAAGTTTTGATGTGGGCAAAGCACTTGGCTAAGCAAGGTTTTGGTTCAATTGCTTACCCAAAAATATACGGTGGTGCTGATGACATGGCCGCTTACTTTACCATTATGGAAACATTAAGCTATCATGATTTAAGCTTAGTGGTGAAGTTTGGAGTACAATTTGGCTTATGGGGCATGAGTGTTTACTTTCTGGGAACAGAAAAGCATCATCAAAAATATTTAAAAGATATTGGTACACTGGCCCTACCGGGTTGTTTTGCCATGACAGAAACTAACCACGGTTCGAATGTACGTGGTATCGAAACAACGGCCACTTATAATCATCAGCAAAAAACATTTACCATTCACACGCCTAATGTAAATGCGCAAAAAGAATACATTGGCAATGCAGCCTTGCATGGAGAGATGGCAACCGTTTTTGCTAAACTGATCATTGATGGAAAAGATTATGGTGTAAGTGCCTTTATTGTTGCACTCCGCGATAAACAGGGTAACATATTACCAGGCATCACCATTGAAGATTGCGGCAGAAAGATGGGGTTGAATGGCGTTGATAATGGGAAAATTTCTTTCAACATGGTGGTAATCCCAAAAGAAAATATGCTGGATCGCTTTGCTTCAGTGAATGAAGAAGGAAACTTCACGAGCCCTATTAGTAGTGATAACCGCAGGTTTTTTACGATGCTGGGTACCTTGGTTGGTGGGCGCATTGGCATTCCACGTTCTGCCTTGGCAGCTACAAAATCCGCGCTTACCATAGCCATACGTTACGGAGATAAGCGCAGACAGTTTGGGCCTGAGGGTGCAGAGGAAGTTCCTATTTTAAATTATAGAACACACCAAAGACGTTTAATGCCCCTGCTGGCGAATGCCTATGCCATGCATTTCTCTTTACAATATTTGACGGATCGTTTTATTAAACGTACAGAGGAAGAAATGCAGGAGATTGAAGCATTGGCTGCCGGATTAAAAGCATTTGCAACCTGGACCAACACACAAACCTTACAGGAATGCCGGGAGTGTTGTGGTGGCAAGGGTTATTTATCAGAAAACAGAATTGATGCGCTTAAAAACGACTCTGATATCTATACTACTTTTGAAGGAGACAATACCGTACTCATGCAATTGGTTGCTAAAAGTCGCTTGACCGAGTTTAAGCAAGAGTTCAGCAATATGAATGTTTTCAGGATATTGAATTATGTCGCAGATCAGGCGAAGACATCTTTATCTGAAATGAATCCTTTTGTTATTCGCAATACTGATGATGAGCATTTGCTGGATCCGGAATTTCATATCAGCGCCTTTCGTTTTCGTGAACGAGATATTCTCACCTCAGCGGCAAAACGTTTAAAGCGTCACCTCGATAGCGGGATGGATTCTTTTGATGCCTTTAATGTTTGCCAACATCACTTGGTGGAAGTTGGTTTTGCTTATGTAGAGAGAATTATTCTTGAGCAATTTCAATTAGCTGTTGAACAGACCAAAGATGAAGGTTGTAAGAAGGTCCTGTCAAAGTTGTGTGCCCTGTTTGCCTTATCTCAATTTGATAAGCACAAAGGATGGTATTTAGAAAACGGTTACATGGAGGGTGTAAAAACAAAAGCCATCCGCAAACAGCTCAATCAACTCTGCTGGGAGGTAAGGCAGGATGCGGTGCCTTTAACTGATGCTTTTAAAATTCCAGAGGCGTGTTTAAGTGCACCTATTGCTAGACGAGGATAATTTATTTAACCGCAAAGGTCGCAAAGATTCGCGGACTTGGGACTGCTCTTTCTCAGCGAACCTCTGCAATCTCTGCGGTAAGTTTTTAATATTTAGCTGGCATTCCTTTAGCCGGTGTAGACTTTAGTATAAACTCACGAATGTGCTCATTGGAGCTCGCCAGGTCTTCTGCGCGTAAATACATCATGTGCCCGCTCCGATAGCCTTTAAACGACAAACGGTTTTTCATTTTACCACTTGGGTCGAGTTGCCACATCGAGTACTTGGCATCGAAATATGTTGTGGCGCCATCGTAGTAACCTGACTGAAACATTACATGCAAATAGGGATTCTCCGCCATGGCCAATCTAAGGTTTTCACCCGTTCTGTCATTGCTGTTATCCCAGGGGCGCACATCGCCAAACATATTGTATTTAATATCAGTTTTATACTTCAATACATCGCGCAGGTAATAATTTATGGCTGGTGTAAAGGAATGCAGCCATGACGTTAACTCAGCATTGTAATCAGGTGCATCACCAGTTTCCATGCGGTCTATACCAAGGTAACGTGAGTCTAAACGACCAATAGTCAAGCCTTTCTCTCGCAACAGTTCTTTCCAGAAATATTGTGGAGACACCACCAAATTACTTTGCAGCAAAACTTTTTCTGATAGGCCGGAATAACGCGCCATTTTTGCTGCAATTTTTTTCTTCTCCGCTTCATCAATAAAACCACCTTTACTTAAGGCTGGTATCAATTCATTAATTGTAAAGTCTTCTGCTTCCGGAAGCACAGCATCTAAATCTTTTTGTTGCAAATCCGCTGGCAAAGCTTTCTGATACCAGGCTGCTGCGGTGAAATAAGGTAAGGACAAAGCATCACTCACGGGCCCTTCGCGTTTAATACCAATTTCTGTTGGCGACACCAGAATAACACCATTCAAATACATCCAATGTGAATTTTGTAACTCAAGCGCAAGACCGGCAACCCGTGTAGTACCATAGCTTTCACCAATTAAATATTTTGGTGATGTCCAGCGACTATTACGTGATACAAAAGTGTTTAACCACTCCGCCAGGTATTTAATGTCGGCATTTACACCAAAGAATGTTGAACGTTCTGCCTTAGGATCTAATATGCGTGAGAAGCCCGTGTTCACCGGATCGATAAAAACAATATCAGCAACATCCAATACAGAGTGTGGATTATCACGTACACCATAAGGTTGAACAGGGTAGCCTTCATCATCAATGTTTAGCATTTTCGGTCCTGTGTAGGCTACGTGCATCCAAACAGAAGCAGAGCCGGGGCCTCCATTAAACGACATGATTAAAGGTCGTTTGCCTTTGTCTGTTACGTCTGTGCGTTCATAGTATGTGTAGAAAAGTGATGCTATCACTTTACCATCTTTATCCCATACGGGTTGCGTGCCTGCAGTAACTTTGTAGGGTACTGGTTTCCCTTTAACAGTAACCTGTCCGTTAGAAATAACTGCGGACTCCGCAGGTAAAACTCTTTCCTGAGCCAAAAGACATGTAGCACTAAGGCTCATGATCAAAACGACTAAAATATTCTTCTTCATAAATTCTTTGAAAACAAACTGAAACCTATCCTTTTTCAATGGAAGCACCAACAAAGCGTTCACAGAAGCTCTACTGATGATTTGTGCGGGCACTAAAGCTGACCAAAGGATTATTGCTCTTTAGTAATAAAGTAAACCTCCTGAATTTTACCTGCAGCTACCTTGTAAATAGCGATGGCTTCAACAACAGGTTGGTTTTTGTTAAAAACTACACGCTCTTCATCTATAACAGTATTGCCCAAAACCATTCTACTTTTTAATGTACAATGTAAATCAGGCATGGAGGCGAACATACCTTCATAGCCACTTTTCATTTTATCCTTACCTTTATACATCAATTTGTCAGGAAACATATACACTTTAACCGTGTCGCTGTAAGCCTCTAAAAACTTGGTCACATTTCTTTCATTATAACCTTGAAGCTGATGTTCTGCCAGTTGCTCCGGTGTCATGGTTTGTGCTTTAGCAACAGCTGCCATTAGTAAAAAGAATAGGGTAAGATTTTTCATAGTCAATTTTTTAGTCGAGATTACTTATTAAAACATTGGATAGTTAAAATACATAATTATTCTGGACTATAAGAAATGTCATTATGCAAGACCTTATCAATAACCTTCTCCGTAACAGGCGCTCTGTTTTTCCTAAGGAATACACAGGTGAAAGGGTGGATGACGCCATTATTAAGCAGATGCTGGAAAATGCGAATTGGGCACCTACACATAAACTAACTGAACCTTGGCGTTTTGTGGTTTTCACAGGAACGGGTATTCAGCGCCTCGCTGATTTTCAAAGTGAGCTTTACAAAAAAATAAGTGGAGCCAAAGGCACTTTTGATCCTGAAAAATATGAAGGACTAAGAAACAAGCCTCTACAGTCTTCTCATATCATTGCGGTGGGCATGAAACGTGATGAGAAAAAATCAGTGCCCGAAATTGAAGAGGTGGGTGCTGTTTATATGGCTGTGCAAAATATGTATTTGACGGCCAGCGCTTATCAAGTCGGATGTTATCTAAGCACAGGTGGGATAACCTTTTATCCGGAAGCAAAATCCTACTTCGGATTGGGAGAAGAGGATAAATTATTAGGCTTTATGCATGTTGGCATGCCTAAACACTATGATCAAAAAAGTAAACGAAATCCGATCGACTCAAAAGTGAGGTGGGAATACTAATTATCAATGAATAAAGTCAACATGAAAACAATAATTCAATTAATACTGATTGTGTTTACCCTTCCATCCATGGCACAATCGTATTATATAAAAGCTGACCGTGTATTTGACGGTGAGAAGATGCAAACAGCATGGGCTGTAATTTCAAAAGATGACAAAATCATCGCTGTTGGTCCACAGTCAGCATTAACTGTACCAAAAGGTGCTACCGTTATAAGCTTCCCAAACAGTACTTTAATGCCAGGCCTTATTGAGGGCCACTCACATTTATTTTTATATCCTTATAACATCACGGATTGGGATACACAGGTATTGAAAGAAACAGACGCGTACAGGACAACACGTGCTACTGTTCATGCCAGGCAAACCTTATTGGCTGGCTTTACAACTGCGCGTGATTTAGGCACTGAAGGAGCAGGCTATGCCGATGTAGCATTAAAACGGGCCATCGAGGAAGGCATTATTCCTGGTCCGCGTTTACTAGTGGCCGGTAGGGCTATCGTTGCGACTGGATCATATGGACCAAAAGGCTATGATCACGATCAGGAAATAATGCTGGGAGCAGAACCTGCAGATGGAGATGAACTGATTCGTGTTGTGCGCGATCAGATTGGTAAAGGTGCTGACTTTATAAAAATTTATGCTGATTACCGTTGGGGTTTGCGTGGTGACGATCAGCCATCATTCACACTGGATGAATTAAAAATGATTCATGAAGTGACAAGCAGCAGTGGCCGCGTTATGGTTTGTCACGCTAAATCCAAAGAGGCCATCAGGCGTGCTGTGTTGGCTGGGGCTAGCACGATAGAACATGGTGATTTTATTGACCTGGAAATTGCTAAGCTGATGAAAGAAAATAATGTGACATTCTACCCTACACTGGCGGCCGTGGACATGATTTCTCAATATAGAGGTTGGCAAAAAGGTGTTAGTCCTGAGCCCAAAAGTGTTAGCAACAAAAAGAAAAGTTTTGCAGATGCTTTACAAGCCGGAGTAAGTATAGGCATGGGTGGTGATGTTGGTGTATTTGCGCATGGTGACAATGCCTTGGAAATGGAACTGATGGTCGAATATGGCATGAAGCCCATTCAGGTTTTACAGGCAGCCACCAGCGTTAATGCAAAAGCTTTTAAATTAGATGATATACTGGGCTTTCTGAAAGTCGGACTAAAAGCAGATTTACTAATTGTAGAGGGAGATCCGTCAACCGATATCAAGGCTTTGCGTCAAGTAAAGTTTGTCATGAAAGATGGTATTGTGTATCGCAATGAAAAATAATTTTTTTCAGTTTTAGCAGCAAGCAGCATTACGATACTGTATCCGAAGTAATTCAGCTGTTCGCATTCAAAGAATTTGAGTTTGCTAAAATGATTAAGTCAACTCTTCACAATTTCAGCTACGCATTCAATTTCAACGAGTGCCTCTTTAGGTAATCGGCTTACCTCAACAGTGGTGCGAGCAGGTTTATGTGTGCCAAAGAATGCTTCGTAATTTTTATTCATTAATTCAAAATCAGCAAAGTTTTTAAGGAAAACTGTTGTCTTCAGCACATGACTTCTGTCGCAGCCGGCATCCTTCAATACAGTTTCCAGATTGCTTAACACACGCAATGTTTGTTCTCCTGCATTTGCACCTTCAATTAACATGGTATCCGGATTTAACGGGGTTTGACCAGAGCAGAAAATAAGGTTGCCACTTTGAATAGCATGTGCATAAGGACCTATTGCTTTTGGAGCCTGGGCTGAATAAATATTTTTCATGGTCACTATTATTTTTGTTGAAAGGGGATGGCTACAAGTGTCTTATCCCATAGTAAAACCATCTCGGCCTCTCCTTTCATTTTTGAAAACTCAATGGTAAACTGTTCAAATTCTCTTTGTTGTTGCACAGCGTGAACCTGAACTTTTAAAACATCCTTTTGAGGATCTCTGTTGGGTTCACCTTCAGCGTTAACACCCCATTGTCCATGTTCGCGATTAAAGATAATTGTCCATATTTCCTGATCAGGAATTGTCCATAGTGAATAAGTACCTGCTTTTAACTCTTTACCGTCAATAACGATGTCTCTATTGGTAGAAAAGGTGGTGGCTTCGTTGGCGCCAGTGCGCCAAACCTTGCCAAAGGGTACCAGCCCCCCAAAAATATCTCTTCCTTTTTTATAAGGTCTGTTATAGCGAACTTCTATGTCTAGCTTATCTTGTTCAAAAACCACAGCCTCCTCTGGACTAAAGGATTTCTGATAACGGGTATTCATGGTGTCTATTCCGACAAAAAGCAGAATTATTACCACAACCCCTATACCCACAAAAATTAAGAATCGTCTCATAACAGCTATAGTTCACTAAAATACAGGTTCTGCGTAAGCCTGTGCTTACCAAAGCCCAATGCATTAAATAATTTTTAATTGGTTATTCCAAATTATTCTGCCAATGCTACTATTTTTACACACTAAATAGAATAAATATGGACTTAATATCCTGGTCACCTTTCTTCGTAGTTATCGCACTTTTTCTTTTAGCCATCGTGTCACCCTGGGTTTTCCCTAACAAAGGTGTAAGTGACAATAAGCACGATAATAAGTTCTAAGCAACTTATTTTAACCTGATACATGAACATCTGTGTTTTCTGTGGATCGGCCACAGGCAACAATCCCCTATACGCAAACCAGGCCGCTGAGTTTGGTAAACTTTTAGCCGAAAGGGGGCACTCCCTCGTTTATGGCGGTGGTAACATTGGCCTTATGGGTGTTGTTGCCGATAGCGTGTTGGAGAACCACGGTAAAGTTATTGGTGTTATTCCGTCCTTTTTAGCCGAGCGCGAAGTGGCGCATCAGGGTCTTACCCAGCTGGAAATTGTTGGCACCATGCATGAACGGAAAATGCGTATGGCCGATTTGGCCAATGCCTTTGTTGTATTACCAGGAGGTTGGGGCACCTTAGATGAAATGGCTGAAATTCTCACCTGGAAACAACTCGGTTTAATCCATCAAAATTTATTCATTTTAAATTCCAACAACTTTTTTGACCCTTTGTTAAAGCAAATGCGTTTTATGGTGCAAGAGGGTTTCTTGAGGCGAGAAAACATGGATCTTGTGGTTATTGCTCACAGTCCCGAACACTTATTTTCAATGATACCGTAACCGGGGTGAGGCACCATAACGTGCTTTTTCACGTATCTTACATCTAGATTGTGAGTATGCTTGCACGCTTTTTCTTTATATCATTATTCTTGTTTTGTCAGTTTTCCGGCAAAAGCCAAAAGCTTGGCTTTACCATAGCTGAGGGACGTAAGCGTGTAGAAATTCCTATTGAAATTCATAATAATCTGGTGGTTGTGCCTGTACTATTAAACGGTATGTTGCCACTTAAATTTATTGTAGACACCGGTGTTCGTACCGCCATACTTACTGAAAAAACCTATACCGATATTCTCAATCTTTCTTATTCAAGAAAATACACAATAGCAGGGCCCGGTGGGGAAAACTTAATTGAGGCTTACGTGACTAATGGCGTGGAACTACAATTACCCGGTGTAAATGGCATAGGGCATGCTCTCCTTGTACTGCAAGAAGATTACCTTGAACTACGCAATAATTTAGGCACTGATGTACACGGTGTGTTAGGTTATGAATTGTTTAGCCGCTTTGTAGTTAAAGTTGATTATCGCCAAAAAACGCTTACACTAATGCTTCCTGAAAAATTAAAACCAGGAAGGAAATATGAGAGTATTCCCATTTCCATAGAAGATACTAAACCCTACATCAATGTTGCTCTTACGCAAGCCAATGGTGAGAAGAAGAATATGAAATTCCTGGTCGATTCAGGTGCCAGCCATAGTTTGTTAATTGAACCTAAGTCAGATTCTACACTTGACGTACCGGTTAATGCTGTTAGCTGCGTTGTGGGCAGGGGCTTGGGCGGAGCCATCAGGGGAAAGACGGGTCGTGTAAAAGAACTTGAAATTGGTCATTACAAAATGCAAAATGTTATTGCCAATTTCCCAGACCCCAATAGTTATATGGATACACTTAAACTTGGCTCTACGTTTAGAAATGGAACACTCGGGGGCGAAGTGTTAAGTCGGTTTACAGTGATCTATGACTTTTCTAAAGAAAAAATCTATTTAAAAAAGAACTCAGATTTTAAAAAGGGTTTCTATTATAATCTAAGTGGGCTAACTGTGCGCGCAAAAGGAAACCGACTTAACACATTTGAAATAACTGATATCAGAAAGTTCTCTTCTTCTGATAAGGCGGGGCTGCAAATTGGTGATCAGATTATTAGTGTAAATGGACAAAGTGTTAAAGACCTTAATCTAAATCAGTTGAATGGATTTTTAAATGTAAAGCCAGGTAAAAAAATTCTAGTTTCCGTAAAACGGAATAATGAAATGTTTTCAACCAAAATGGTGTTGGAAAATAATTTTTAGACTTTAGTCTCGTCTTACAAAGGAAAGCAGCATTCGCTTGCGTTTGTTGTAAGCCTTATATAAATACAATTGTGTTCTTCTCACCTTAATGCTGTTCCTGATACTTGCATAAAGTCCCTCTGCAGTTAATGTTGTCTTTAAAATATAATCCAAAATACGTTGTGAGCTATTGGACTCATGGTAATTGGAATTTTTAAGAACAGTTATCGGAACATCTTTTGTTTTGCGATTTTGAGCAAGTGTTTGCACTGCCACATTTAGCTCCGCGACACCAATATTATCGTCAATTAAAATAAAGTTAGGTCTGAATTTTACCAATCTGTCCAGAATACTTTTCGCATCGAAAGCCGTCTCCATATTAATTACGCTTCCCGGCAAACGCTTTATTTTTTCTAGTATTGAACTTAATTCCAAAGGATTATTTCCAACAACCAGCAGGTTTAGTTGTTTTATACTTTGTTCCGTTTCTGCACCCGTCCTCATAAAAATGTTATTTATTAAAGCCTACTCTATTTTACGAACAATAGCGATACTTTGGATGTCAAAATTGGCTCTTTCTTTATCGTAATTCTTGCACAACTTATCCACAATGGGAAATAACGCTAAATTGGTCGATGTTGTTATAATTGGCGGGGGGCTGGCCGGTTTATTATCTGCAATTAAATTAACTCGTACCGGAATTTCGGTATGCCTTATCGAGAAAAAAAGCTACCCCTTTCATAGAGTTTGTGGCGAGTATATTTCTAATGAAGTGGTACCCTACCTTAAATCAATTGATGCTTTTCCTGAGGCCCTAAAGCCATCGCAAATAAACCGATTTGAGTTATCCGCCATCAGTGGAAAAAACTCATTCCTCAACCTCGATCTTGGCGGTTTTGGTGTAAGTCGCTACACTTTTGATTACTTCTTGTACGAACAAGCACTAAAAAGCGGAGCCATAGTCTTGCTTAATACTGAAGTAAGCCAAGTTGCTTTTGCGCAAGACGTATTCGAAGTCTCATTTGATTCTCAATCAATAAAGGCACGAGTAGTAATTGGTAGCTACGGTAAACGCTCTAAACTTGATGTTACTTTAAACAGAAGTTTTATTGGCAAGCGCTCACCATATGTGGGTGTTAAATACCATGTTCGTACAGATTTTCCCAAGGACCTGGTGGCACTCCACAATTTTGAAGGAGGCTATTGTGGTGTAAGCAATATAGAAGATAATAGAACCAACCTTTGTTATCTGGTACACCGCAGTGTTTTAAAAAAGCACGGCAGCATAGAGGCAATGGAAAAAAATGTGCTTCATCAAAATCCGCACTTAAAAGAAATATTTACAAAGAGTGAATTTCTTTTTGATAAGCCGGAAACCATCAATGAAATATCTTTCGAAACAAAAGAACCAGTATTAAATCATATGTTAATGGCAGGGGATGCTGCCGGTATGATAACACCACTCTGTGGAAATGGAATGGCCATTGCCATACATGCCTCTAAAATTGCCAGCGAACTGATTGAAAAGTTTATCAAAGATAACAGCTACACAAGGGCTAGGCTTGAAGCGGATTACGCAACACAATGGAAACAAAACTTTGCCAACAGGCTTTGGTTTGGCAGGCAAGTGCAGCAGTTATTTGGCAGCACTGTCGCTTCTAACCTTGCCATTAATCTTCTGGTATATACTAAGCCTCTGGCCAGACAAATTGTAAAGGGTACACATGGAGAAGTTTTTTAGTCGCCTGTTTATAGGGCATCTAAAATATGTGATGAGTTGAGGAACAAGTAAACAAAAAAAGCATTCAGGCATGTGGCCGAAATAAAATTCAGCCACATGGTTCTTTTATAATCTGCTTTGCGCTCATCCTTACTTACCTGATAAAACCAAAACATAAAAAACAAAACAACGGGGCTCATGGCTAGTAAAAAGCCCTTTGCATAATGCCATGAAAAATACTGATTAAAGTACAACACGTACGCTAAAGATGATAAACTAAACAAAACCAGTACAAACCAAAAGGTGCCTTTAATGCCCAACTTCAAACTCAGGGTTTGGTCTCCACGTTTGGCATCTTCTTCGTGTTGGTATATCTGCGTCATCGGGTAACTTCCCCATAACAAAGCACTGCTTAAAAAGGCAGGGATAAGTATGGTGGGTTTCATGGCCTGCGTGAATTCATATTTGTTCACGCCCATGTAACACATAATAAAGGTAAAGGCTCCCTGAAACAAGCCCGCTATAAACCAACTTGTAATAGCATATTTTTTAAGGCGTATCCATGGGTGACTGTATGCGCGTGAAACGGCACTATAAATAAAGAGCATATAGGCAAAGCCAGTTGATACTTTCCAGAGGGCTAAAGCAATGGCCGCTATATCAAATAAAAGTGCCAGGTAATATAAACCCTTATTTACAGGTGGTGGATTCTTTAAACCACCAATGCTTTTCTCATCTTTATCAAAATAACTATTGAAGCCATTGCTGGCAGGGTAAAGCAGCAGGTGAATAATCAGGAATGTCCACAACAAAGGCTGTTCACTGATGTTTGGTGAAACACTAAGGGAAAATAAAAATACAGGTAATAAAAAGTAAGAAAAGGGTATGCGCAGGTGTAGCCACGAAGATTTTGAAAACATAATGATCCAAATTAGGTTTTTTTTAATTGATAAGTAAACACATGAGTTTTATTACCTCCATCGCAACAGCCAATCCTGCACATTTGTTCAGGCAGCAAGATATTGCCAGTTTCATGCAGCGCACCATGCAACTAAATGAACAAGATTCGCGCAAGCTTAATGTTTTGTTTAAGGCAAGCGGCATTGAAACGCGTTATAGCATGCTGGAAGACTATGGAAAAACAGGAGACTTTACCTTCTTCAGTAACCTGGATTCATTCGAGCCTTTTCCTTCCACCAAGAAAAGAAATGACGCTTACCAACAGTATGCTCCGCTCCTGAGTACATCTGCAGCCAATAAAGCCTTACTACAAGGCGGTGTAGAAGCAAAGGAGATTACCCACCTTATCACGGTTTCCTGTACCGGATCTTATGCACCCGGTCTTGATATTGATTTAGTTGAAGCCCTCCAACTTCCTTTATCGGTACAGCGTACTAATATTCACTTTATGGGCTGCTATGCGGCCTTTAACGCCTTAAAAGTAGCTGACGCCTTTTGTCGGATAAATGAGCGGGTAAAGGTTCTTGTTGTTTGTACTGAGCTTTGCACACTTCATTTTCAAAAACAGAACTCAGAAGATAATTTACTGGCCAACGCGCTTTTTGCAGATGGATCGGCAGCCCTCGTTGTTGAGGCAAGCTCAGCAAAAAAATCACTCATGCTTACAGGTATGTACAGTGAGTTAGCGCCTCAGGGGATTAAGGAAATGGCCTGGGCCATTGGTGACTGGGGCTTTGAAATGAGGCTATCCAGTTACGTCCCGGATGTTATCCGTAGCGGGATTAGAGCCCTTACGCATAAGCTGATCAAATCCCTAAATCTTACACAGGATGATATAAGGCATTATGCCATACACCCTGGTGGAAAAAAAATAGTAGAGACTATTGAACAGGAGCTTGGTCTTTCAAAAGAACAAAATAAATGGGCCTACCATGTGCTTAAAAACTATGGCAACATGTCAAGCGCTACCGTTCTATTTGTATTGAAAGAAATTTTTGATCGTTTGGAGCAGAAAAATGATAAAGAAAACCTGATCAGCTTCGCCTTTGGTCCGGGACTTACGTTAGAAAGTATGTTATTCCAATACCAGCATGGTTGATTTATCAAAGCGCTCTTCAGAAGAGGAAATTATGGATGACCTCGCATCATCAGGACCCGTAATTGACCAAACATTAGTAGAATTAGAAACCATCAATACCCTTTTAGGTGGGAACTACGTTACCCTTAATGGTATAGACCGATTACTTAATGGAAAGACACCAACAGATAACTTGCGCATAGCTGACTTGGGTTGTGGCGGTGGTGATATACTCAGGCTGATCAGCACCTGGCTGGAGAAAAAAGAAATTAATGCAGAACTTATTGGTTTCGATGCCAATCCGAACATTGTAGATTTTGCACGAAAGCATACGCATCAGAAAAATATCAGTTACCAGTCTGTTAATATTTTCTCTGAAGATTTTAAAACACAGCGTTTCGATATCGTAGTCAGTACGCTTTTTTTCCATCATTTTACTTCCGAGCAATTAGTTGAATTTTTACGGCAACTCCGCGGCCAAACCAATATGGGGATCGTTATAAATGATTTACATAGACATTGGTTTGCCTATTACTCCATTAAGTGGCTTACTGCTTTATTTTCAAAGTCACCTATGGTAAAACACGATGCGGCATTATCGGTGGCACGATCGTTCCGTAAAAAAGACTGGCTTAGCATTCTTGAAAAAGCAGGCATAAAGGATTATAAAATACGTTGGATGTGGGCCTTTCGATGGCAAGTCATTATTGGTTAATTTTATTCGTTATTCGTTATTCGTTATTCGTTATTCGTTATTCGTTATTCGTTATTCGTTATTTTTATCAATCGGCAATTCTGCAATCGAACAACCAATCACTAACAACTAACAACCATATTTGGCATAGTTTTTAAAGAGTATTTGCTAAATTTCTGATATGAAAGCAACCATCATTATCCTGCTAGCTGCATTTGTAGCCATTGGCTGTGCATCTTCTTTTGGTAAAAAAGTAAAAGAACCTTTTACTGGTGCCACCTATGAATCCAACAATCGTTTTTGGCGCGCTTCGGGCAAAGGCCAGAGTTCGCAAGACAATATTGCCAGAGGTAAGGCCGATATTGATGCTAAAGCCCAACTTGCCGGACAGGTTAACACCACCATGAAACAGGTTACCGACCAGTATTTAGGTCAAACTGAAAATGCCGAGGCCGCAGATGTTGCTGATAAATTTCAAAGCCTGGTAAGACAGGTAATGAACACCGACATAGCTGACCTTCGAAAGATTGGCGAGAAAAAATATTTTGATGCTAAAAAGAATGAATACACAGTGTTTATTGCCTACGAAATCAAGAAAAATGCCATGCTTCGTTTTATGAAAAAACAGGCCAAAACCGACCAAAAAATTGATGAAAGGCAAAGGGCAGTGATTGAAAAGATTATTGACGAAGAGCTCGCGAAAACAGAAGAGGATAACTAGTAGGCAATAACCATTAGCCAAGGGTTGATCTTTATGAAAACTCGCGGCTTATGACTAAAAGCCGGTAGCGAAATTATGCCATCTGCCCGTTCTGCTGTATTTTTGGCGCACCTACACAGCCAGATAGACACATGAAACGCGACAAGATTATCTTCGACCTTATTCAAAAAGAGCAGGATCGCCAACAACATGGCATCGAACTTATTGCCTCCGAAAATTTTACCTCTCCACAGGTAATGAAGGCACAAGGTTCAGTACTCACCAATAAATATGCTGAAGGCCTTCCCGGTAAACGTTATTATGGCGGTTGCGAAGTGGTTGACGAAATCGAGCAATTAGCTATTGACCGCGCCAAGGAACTTTTTGGCGCTGAGTGGGCTAACGTACAACCTCATTCAGGTGCACAAGCTAATGCCGCTGTTATGCTGGCTTGCTTAAAAGCCGGTGATAAAATACTAGGTTTCGACTTATCACATGGCGGCCACCTTACACATGGTTCTCCGGTTAACTTTTCTGGTAAATTATACCAGCCCAGCTTTTATGGGGTAGAGCAGGAAACAGGCCTCATTAATTTTGATAAAGTAATTGAAATTGCCAAGCGCGAAAAACCCAAGATGATTATCTGCGGTGCTTCAGCTTACAGCCGCGATTGGGATTATAAAAAACTTCGTGAAGCAGCAGATGCGGTTGGCGCAGTGCTGCTGGCAGATATTTCGCACCCTGCCGGTTTAATTGCCCGTGGTTTATTAAACGACCCGATGGAGCATTGCCATATCGTAACCACGACCACACATAAAACCCTGCGCGGACCACGTGGGGGTCTGATTATGGTAGGCAAGAACATTGACAACCCCTTTGGATTAAAAACACCCAAAGGCGAAATCAGAAAGTTAGGTTCAGTGCTTGACTCCGGTGTTTTCCCCGGCACACAAGGTGGACCATTAGAACATGTTATTGCGGGTAAAGCTATAGCCTTTCAGGAAGCCTTATCTGATGAATATTTTGAGTACATCATGCAGGTGAAGAAAAATGCCGCTGCGATGGCTAACGCTTTTGTTGAGCATGGCTATAAAATCATTTCTGGTGGTACAGACAATCATTTAATGCTGATTGACCTTCGTTCTAAAAATCTTACCGGAAAAATTGCTGAAGAATCACTTATTAAAGCAGACATCACCATCAATAAAAACATGGTGCCCTTCGATACACAATCCCCAATGGTAACTTCTGGTATGCGCATTGGTACACCGGCCATAACAACACGAGGACTAATGGAAAAAGATGTGGTTAAGGTTGTTGAGTTGATTGATGAAGCTTTGCAAAAGCCAACTGACGACAAGCACCTGAAGGCTGTGAAGAAGAAAGTGAATCGTTTAATGGATAAGTTTCCGCTTTACTAATTCCTTAAATTTGGTGATGGGTAAGTCAACAAAAGTTGATCAGGTAGTTAAGAATCTTCATCTTTTAAATGAAGAAGAAAAGGTTATTGTTCTTAAACGACTTGTTAAACTAATGAAGGAACCTCAAAATGCAATTTCAAAAAACAAGAAGGTGCCTAAACTTACAGACTTAGCTGGCGTTGGTAAAGAGGTTTGGGAAAAAATTAATGTGGATCAATACATTCGAGACTTAAGAAGCGAATGGGATTAGCAGAGCATTTAAAAGGGAGCAATGTTTATGTAGACAGTGCCTCTCTAATATATTATTTTGAAAAAAAACAAGGTTTTTTTTCTCAACTTAATGACCTGTTCCGTTCTGCTGAAAAAGGTGAGCTCACACTTATTACATCTTCCATAACTATCACTGAAGTACTTACGCATTCTATTCGTTTAAGAAAAATGAGGCTTATTAAAATATATGAGAATTTTTTTGAACATAGCAATTCAATAAAGTTGGTAGAAATTGGATTAGCAGAGGCTAAGCTGGCAGCCGAGCTTCGGGCTATTCACAACTTAAAAACGCCTGATGCAATCCATATAGCCGCGGCCATTGAATCAGATTCTAAGTTTTTTCTTACAAATGATTTTCAACTGAAAAAAGTCTCTACTCTTGAGATTATTACACTAAAATGAGCGAGGAGAAAGAAATGACGTTTTTAGATCACCTGGAAGAATTGCGTTGGCATTTGATGCGTTCTTTTGTGGTGATTTTTGTTTTTATGATTGCCGCTTTTGCCGGTGCCGAATGGATTTTCTCCAATGTGGTGTTTGCTCCCGCAAAAGCTGATTTCATTACTTTCCGCTACTTGTGTGATTTTAGTAATTGGATAGGATTGGGCGATAAACTTTGTGTAGCAGACATTCCCTTTAAAGTACAAAGTCGTTTAATGACTGGCCAGTTCATGATGCAACTCACCGCCTCTTTTGTGATTGGTCTTATTTTTGGTTTCCCTTATTTATGCTGGGAACTTTGGAAGTTCATCCGACCAGGGCTTCATAACAAAGAACAAAAAAAATCAAGAGGGGTTGTTACTATTGTTTCTTTTCTGTTTCTACTTGGTATTGCTTTTGGATATTTTATCGTTACACCCATGACGGTTTACTTCCTGAGTACCTATTCGATTAGCGACATTGTTGTGAACGAGTTTGACATCACCTCCTATGTATCAACCGTTGTATCATTGGTTTTTGGAAGTGGGGCGCTTTTTCAATTACCAGTTATCATCTATTTCTTAACAAAGATTGGCCTGGTAACACCTCACTTTTTACGTAAGTATCGCAAACATTCAATTGTGGTCATTCTCATTATTGCTGCTATTGTTACGCCACCAGATCCTTTCAGCCAGACAATCATTGCCATCCCTTTATACTTGCTTTTTGAAATCAGTATTTTTATTTCCGAGCGTGTTTACAAACGTAAATTGCGTGAAGAACAGGAAGAGGAACTTAAATCATCACGTGTATGAAACTAACACTAGCGATTGGCAGCGATCATGCCGGTTATGAATTTAAAGAGGTTTTAAAAAACTGGTTGAGTAATAAAGGCTATACAGTAAAAGACTTTGGCACGCATAGCCTTGATTCTGTAGATTACCCTGACTTTGCTCATCCTGTAGCCAGTGCTGTTGAGAAACAAGAATTTGATCTTGGTATTCTACTTTGTGGCAGTGCCAATGGTGTAGCCATTACAGCCAACAAACACCAGGGTATTCGTGCTGCACTCTGCTGGACAGATGAAATTGCTTCATTAGCACGCCAGCATAACAATGCCAACATTGTTTGCATTCCCGCACGTTTTGTTTCAGAAGAAATGGCCAAAAAAATAACTGAGACTTTTCTATCCACTGCTTTTGAAGGCGGTAGGCATGAAAAAAGAGTTGGTAAGATTTCGTGTTAAAAGCTGTGTTAAAGGCTTTATCATTATTCTTCTTTTCTATCTGCTTTGTCACACTTCAGGCACAAGTTAAAATTGATGGTTTTGTCATTAACAAAAAATCCAAGGAAGCAATAAGCTATGCCAATATTGGTATTAAATATGCTTCAATAGGTACATTGTCTAATGCGGATGGCAGCTTCACACTGATTATCCCCGAAGGATATGTAAACGACACGCTTTACTTTTCTTCTCTCGGCTTTGTTACTAAACACATCTCCGTTAAGTGGCTTTTACAACAAGTCAAACCAATTACGATTAATCTCAGCGAACGAAGCATCTTACTAGAAGAGATCACGGTCACCGATAGGGCGATAAAAAACAAAATTTTCAAGCTTGGAAATAATCAGTGTCGAGGAGGCACATTGGAGACCGATACTACTTATGCAGGTGCATCAGAAGCGTTGTTAATTGACGCCAAGGTACAAAAGCAAGTAGAGTATCCCGTGTACTTGCAAGGGGCTCGATTAAAAATTTTTAGGAATAATTTAGATTCTTTTAAAATTCGTCTTCGTGTTGTTGATGTTGACACCCTCACAGGTAAACCCGGTGTAGATTTATTACACCACAATATAATTCTTCAATCTACTATCAGAAAAGGCTGGCTGATTTTTGATCTTTCTTCTTATAAACTTAAGATAAACAGGCCCTTCTTTATCGTGTTTGAGAGAATTCTTGATAGCCGAGACAGAATGTTAATAGCCCAAGGCTATCGTACATTTAAAAAGCAATATCCTTCGAAGGTAAAAATTGATACAATTGAATTTGAAGGAAAGCCGCTTATACAGGAAAAATTCACTGGCAAGGGTATTGATTTACCAGGAACTTTTATTGGCATCTCAAACTCAGAAAATGCAAGAGAAAAATTTACCTGTTTCACCCGTAAAACAAGTTTTGACAATTGGGAAAAGGTGCGGGGAACATTAACAGCCACAGTATCACTGAGTAATCAACCATTAAATAATTCCAACGGTGAAAATATTTCAGAACAAAACTGCCTGGAAAAAACTATTCCATGTGAAATTGAAAATATATGTACTGCTTTTATGGATGAAACCGGACTTACCGGAATGCAGCTACATGTAAGCGTAAAGGGTAAAACTGCTTTCTCTGCCAATTTCGGTTATTCGGACAGTGACACATTTAGACCAGTTAATGATTCAACTCTTTTTAGAATTAACAGTGTCTCTAAATCACTCACTTCAGCTGCACTTATAAAATTAGTTAGTGATGGTAAGCTGAATTTAGACACTCCAATACAGAAGTATCTACCTGATTTCCCAGAAAAAGGTTTTCCAATAACAACACGTCAGCTAAGCGGTCACTTAGGGGGAATTCGCGATTATGATGAAGACAACCTGAGTGATTTAGTCAGAACTAAGCATTATCTCTCTAGCATTGATGCATTGGAGGTTATTCAATTTGATAGCTTAATTGCAAAACCGGGAAGTAAATTCCATTACTCTACATTTGGCTGGAGCATTATCGGAGCAGTAATTGAAAGCGTTTCAGGCATGAGATACTTAGACTATATGAGATCAAGTATCTGGCATCCTTTAAAAATGAAAAACACCTGTGGTGATGATGTTACCAGAACAAGAGATAATCGAAGTAAATTCTATGATGCACTGGGTGACGAGAATAACTTTGGTGATATCAGCTATAAATATCCTGGTGGTGGTTTGTTATCTACCTCCGCTGATTTAGTCACTTTTGGCAATGAATTGTTGTATGGGCAGTTTTTTGATCAGCTATTAAAGGCTGAACTTTTTAAAACACAATACGATGATAAAGGTGTGCCCACAAATTACGGCATGGGCTGGTATACAGGTATTGATGAAAATGGACACCGTATCTGGTATCACTCCGGTGATCAACTGAGTAGCAGCTCTCATCTTTATATTTACCCGGATGATGGTATCGTAATTGCGCTGTTGGCAAACGGACAAGAGGCTGCACTATTTAATGTTGAGCAGGTAGGCGAGCTTTTTTACAAGAAGTAAGTCTTTGATTTTACTTTGCTTAATCTATGAAGGCTAGTCGAAAGGTAAACAAAGCCATTAAAAAAGTAATCGGTGTAAAAATGTAAGTCTCCAGGTTATTGAAGGCCATTAAGTTGCCGATCGTGTTCAACGAAAAAAGTAACACCATCAGCCATAATATTACCCTGATAACTTTTCGGTTAGTCAATGCCTTAACATAGTCCATCCTACTTGCCACTATCAAAAGCATAATAGCATTAAGCGCAATTGAAATCGATTCGAAAACATATAACTCCTCTCGTGTTTTTAAGCGCCCACCCCAAATCATATCAATAGGCACAAAGCCAAAAATTGCCGCAAGATGAAAAAGTATTGTTAATAAAAATATGGCTGTTAATGCGCGACCCGCTGTGCGTTCAGAAATTATATTTCTTATCATAATTTTTTCAAATACCTAATACCGCCCTGAGCTTAGTGTATCCTGTTTGACTTAATGGAATTTGTATGCCATTTTTTAATAGGGCGATATGATTGTCTTTTTCCAAAGGCTCAATGCGAGTCAGCTCTTGCAGATTTATTAAATAAGAGCGGTGTACACGTACAAATTGTGTTGCATCGAGCATGCCTTCAAAGTAAGTCATTGTTTTCTTCTTCAGATGCATACCATCTTTTGTATGTATTTTTACATAATCATCATACGCTTCAAAATAATAAATATGATTAATAGGTATAATGATGATGTTACTCCCCTTTTTTACCACAACGCGATTATGTTCTTCCGGTTGTGGGTTTCTCTTCTCAATAAAATCCTGGGTTGAATGGACAGGCTTTACATTTTTCTGCACTAACCACTTCTGCATGGCTTTCTCAAACCTGTCTTTACTGAAGGGCTTTAATAAGTAATCAACTGCGTGGGTTTCAAAAGCCTTCATGGCGTATTCATCGAAGGCGGTTGTGAAAATTACAGCTGGCGGTGTTTCAATTAACTCCAGCATTTCAAAGCCATTAATTTTCGGCATTTGTATATCCAGAAAAATTAAGTCTGGTTGGTGCTGCGCAATCGCCTTTACTCCCTCAAAGCCATCATTACATTCTTGTACTATCTCAATATCCTGAAAGGCACTGAGGAATTCTTTAACCAGACTTCTGGCTAGTGGCTCATCGTCTATAATTATTACTTTAATCATGTTGCGGTATTCGAAGAATGGTGGTAAAAATGCCAGCTTCTTGTTTGCTTTGCACTAAATTGTTTTGTGCATACAGCAAATAGAGCCTACGTTGTACTGCTGTTAATCCAAAACCTGTTCCTTTTTTAGTTTGAGTTGTTTCCGGATCGTACGGATTTCTTACCTCAATAAGCAAATCTCTCTCAAGCATTTTTGCTTCAATAGAAATTATTGTCTCTCCAATTGTATCATACAGGCCAAATTTAATAGCATTCTCAACTATCGGTTGTAATAGTAAGGCAGGGATTTGTGTGCCCGGACTTACTTCACTTTTTTCAATCTTTGTTTGTAGCCTGTGGCCAAATCGAACTTTTTCAATATCGAGATAAAGTTGCAGATGATTTAATTCTTCTTCAAGGCTGATAAGCGTTGTGTCTTTTCTGATTGTGCCTCTCAAAAAATCAGAGAGCTGGTGAATCATCTTCCGGGCACGTTCTGGTTCTACCACTACTAAAGCATTGATAGAGTTGAGACTGTTAAATAAAAAATGTGGTTGTAGCTGTAAACGAAGACTTGAAAGTTCGGCTTCCCGCGCCAGCCTTTCATTATCAATTTTTCTTTTCTCACTTTCCTGCTTGTCGTTAAAGTACACCCAAAACCAGGTTAGCACTGCCACCAACATAATCATCAGTAGTGTAAAGCCTCCACGTACAGTCAGCGTCATTTCCAGAAAGTTTATAAAAGCTATCTCACTAGCCAATACCTGCATAATCAGCCAACGTTGAAGAGCCAAGCTTAGAAAAGTAAGTGCCAAACTCCAGATTAAGACATAAACAGAATGCTTTGCACTAGGCTGATAGGAATGCATGGAGGTGTTGATGGCATAACCGGCTATAGCAATAACAAACTGCGTAATGATGGCATCCTTAAGGGCTAGCTCCCAGCCAAATCCTGCCTGTACTATAACAAACGTCTGTACTAGTATCCACAATAGCCACCAGCCAAGGTAGAGTGTAAATATTTTTGCTTTTCCGGTAAAACTCATGATGCCTGGAAGGTTTGCAAATTTGCAGCTCTTAAATGTACATAACGAATATAGTCATCGCTTTTCTCCTTCTCGAAAATCTTTGAGTAAAGTTCTGTACCATCATTAAGTTTTTCAATCAGTTGTACATCTAGCACATTTACAAATTCCCATCCAACTGGCTGATTATTTTTATTTATAAAACAATCTTCTTCTTTCAAACCAAGCACCCGTGCCTTAAGTACCGCCTCCTCCAATGTTTCGGCTGCAATCAGGCGCAGGTGCTCGTCAAATTGGTCTTTGCTTGTTTTCTCTTCTGTGTTAATTCTGAAGACTATTTTTGCGATGTACCAATTCATGCTTATGCAGATTAGTAGCTACGTATATCAATACCACCAAAAACTGAAGTGCCCTTAATATTTAAGACTTTAGTCTCATCTACATTTGTTGGTGCCGGTCTTTTATCGTCAATTCCACCGAGTATAGAAACTAATTCTGCGGTTTGCACTTTCCAGTTTGCCGGTACTATTAGCTTCGTTCCACCAAAAATCTGAACTACTTCTAAAGTTACCACACCATTGATATCCGCCTGGCTCATGTTTAACTCACTGCCACCAAAAATGGTCACCATTTCTCCGCCCTTAAAGTCTTTAGAAATAATATTTTTATTTCCTCCAAAGATTGAAACAGACTCCCAACTACTATCTGTGCCAGTGTGTGTTTGTGTGTTTTCTTTCCAAAACTGTCCTTCACGACTTTTCGGTTTAAAAATGAGGTAAAGGCCTATGCCTATCACGATAACCGGTATTAAGTAGGGTTTCAAATAAATTTCATTAACATAATCATCTATTATAAAAACAACACCAACCAAAACAGCAATCATCCAACCACCCGGCTTAAAAGAATGCTTGGCGCCCACGTATAAGCCTATACCGATAAGCAGCATTTTCCAGGTGAATAACCACTCTGGCACGTTCAGGTCCATTTCTCTTGCCAGAAGAACAACACCAATAGTTACTACAATTAAGCCGCCCCATATGCGGCCGTTGTTATTTTCTGTTGGGGCACTGGGTGCCGGCTTTACGCCTTTGTCATATGTTTCCATAATTGTTGAATTTATAGTCAAATCAACGCCTAATTGCATCATTTGGCTAAAGTGAATAGGTATGTAAGTCTAAAAAGTAGGTAAACGCGGCTACTGCGTAGGTGAATGAATCATCCTAAAATTCATTTCTGGTATAAAAGGAATCAAATAATCTGACAGTTAGTGTCTCAACCAAAAATTCGACTGTTATCCAATTCCTGCCAGACCTACTTTAGTGATATGGAAAAACTTGTAAAAGAGGATGATTATATCAAGGGGCGTGGGGCGCAGATTAAAACTGCCAACAGATTTCTGAAGCAAGAATTTGTTGCTGAACACCTGGAAGGGATTGATGAGCCTGTAGACTTGAGTCAACGTACACAGATTTTTTATGAGCAACCAAAAAAAATTGTAAACAAAGTTACAAGCCCTGACTTAAGCATGATGTACTCGCTCAATCCTTATCAGGGTTGCGAGCATGGTTGTGTTTATTGTTATGCAAGAAACAGTCATGAGTACTGGGGCTTTAGTGCGGGCCTGGATTTTGAAAGCAAGATTATTGTAAAGAAAGATGCTCCTGCACTTTTAGAGAAATTTCTTTTGCACCCTAATTGGCAGGCAACACCCATTAGTCTTTCAGGTAATACAGATTGCTACCAGCCTTTAGAGCGTAAGTTGGAAATAACACGCAAACTTTTAAAAGTATTTGCCCAGTACAGGCACCCGGTAGGTATGATTACCAAAAATGCTTTGGTGCTACGCGATATTGATTTGTTGCAGGATTTAGCAAAAGATAATCTTGTGCACATTTACATCTCTATTACAACGCTTAATGAAGATTTACGAAGTTTGATGGAGCCACGCACGGTAAGTGGAAAGAAGCGGTTACAAATAATCGAACACTTGGCAAAGGCAAATGTCCCGGTTGGTATTATGAATGCACCTATTATACCTGGCCTTAATCAGGATGAGATTCCTGCCATATTGAAGGCGGCAGCAGACCATGGCGCCACTGCTGCGGGGATGACCGTAGTGCGACTAAATGGGGCAATCGGTAAAATCTTTGAAGATTGGTTACGTAAAAATTTTCCTGACAGGTTTGATAAAGTTTGGAATCAAATCAGTGCTATGCATGGCGGCCAGGTAAATGATTCTCAGTTTGGAAGACGTATGGGTGGTGAAGGAGTCTTTGCGGATCTGATCCACCAACTTTTCAGCAACTCGAAACGGAAATATTTTGCTAACAGATTGATGCCAGCGTATAATTTAACTGCTTTTCGAAGAAGGGGTAATTTAAGTTTGTTCTGAGCGCTTATTAAAAAAGCAACCTCATTTGTCTGAGGTTGCTTTTTTGATTGCAGAAACTGCGATTAGTGTTAATTCAAATTAAAGGACAAGCCAGCCATATACAGGCCACCTGTTTTATCTGCACCATAAAACTCATAAGAATCTGCATTAAGCAAGTTTCTGGCATTAACAAAAATTGAAAAATCTGATGTCAGCGCGTAGTTTACTTTAAGGTTTAATAATAGTTTACCTTTAATATCACCTGCTGCACTATTGTTGTCGATGTCGTTAAGATCATACTGGCGTTGTGAGCCAAAGAAATAGGCAGAAGAGTTTATATTAAGTTTATTACTTGCTTTATAATTGAAGTAATAACCACCATAAATAGCCGGTGTGTTTTCATGGTCGCGGTCTTCAATGCTGGCTGATAGATTAAATGCGGTGTAAGCATTTTCTAATGTTGTATTTTGCACTGTAACAAAAGGCTTTAATTGAATTTTCTCATTTGGCACCAAATTCAATGAAAGCGTTGCTCCTGTTTGTGTTGCTTTTGTATCGATGTCTTCAAAGCGCTCTATTACATTAGGGTAAGGGCCGGTAAACGTTCCGTTCGGTCCTCTAAATATTAGTGCATTCATGTTCTTGGCTTGTTGTAAAAATACATCCAGGTCAAGTTGCATGCTTTTAGTCAATTGACTTCTGAAACCGAGTTCCGCCATGTTGACTGTAAACAACTTCATGTCGTTATTGCCCTGACGCATGTAGTTGATGGTAATACCTGGGGCTACCCCGTTTGGCACTAAAATGTTAAGGTCTAAAAAGTTGTTGCCAATGAATGAACCACTGTTTGATTGTGTGATCGCTGCTCTGATCAGGTTCTTCGCATTAATTTTATATGTTGTAGCAAACTCATAAGCAAAATAAACATCATCAGGTGCCGAAAATTTATCTGCTCTGACTGCCGCAAGTATTCTCCAGTTTTCAGTTGCCTTAATATCGGATCTTATGAATGCGCTTGAGGTTTTAATCGTAACATCCTTACCTGCTAAGAAAACCGCACCGTCTGCCACATAATCCGCATCTCCAAAGTTCACATGCTGATAGCTGATACCAGGCACTACCTGTATATTATCATTTAGATTTATTTCATATTCAGCCACGAAATCAACTACTTGCTGATCATACCTGTTTGGGGCAGACCGGAAGTTTAAATCGTCTTTCCCATTTAAATAGGATGTTCTGATATTTAAACCATAAATTTTAGCCTGAAGGTTAGCGCTTTGCGACCTGGTTATATTCGTTGTCAGTGGCGATCCGCTGGTTGTTCCAATAAAAGCTTTCTGAACCTGCGACTCCTGCGCACCTAGTGTTAAATCAAAAGATAATTTCTCAGAGGCGACATAAGAAGCGAAAGCATTTACGCCATACTTGTCCATAGCAATATTCTGATCGGGATATTGTGCTGTTGCAGTAGTGGGTCCATAAGTACCTGTCGTCTGATTAAAATAAAGATCATCAAACCTTTCCCGCTTTTGATAATTAGCAGAGGCGCCCAGTTGAAGCTTTTCGTTTACTTTAGAACCAACTGTGGCATTAGCCAATATTGTTTCAGGGCTTCCGTACTGTACACTGGCATTCACCATTGTTTTTTCAGTAAATTTTTTCGTAATGATGTTGATCACTCCTGTTACAGCATTAGGCCCAAAAAGAGGTGCCGAGGGGCCACGAACAATTTCAATTCGCTCCACATCATTTACATCAATTGATAAGGCCTCCCAGAAAGTACCACCGAGGTTATTGTTAAAAACAGGACGATCGTTAATCATAACCAAAGTAGTCAGGTTGGATTTTGAATATTGCGAGCTGTATCCTAGCAAATTATCAAAACCCCTGATGTGGATATCATAATTACCATTTGTCTGTTCACGCACAATTACACCCGGAGCCAAACGCAGGGCTTCCATAATTGATGTGGCCCCCGATTTTTCAATTTCCCCTTTGGTAATGGTATAGCTTGAGAGCGGAGCGTCAAATAAGGTTTCATCTTTTTTAGAGGCAGAGTTGATGGGTATGTTCATCAAATCCTCCAGTGATAATTCATAATAATCTTCTTGCTTTTGTTCTTCCTGAGCAAAAACAATGAGGGCACTGCAAAGCAGTGCTGTTGAGAGGAGCACTTTTTTCATAATACAAAGTAAGCTTAGCTTTCGGTTATGGCTTTTACGCTGTTATGGTTAAGTTCACCTGTGTATGTTTTAGGTGTACTTAACGTAATGCTCCCACTTGGCGAGAAGATTTTTAAAATCTTCTGGAAGCTCACTCTCGAATTTAACAAATTTATTACTGTGTGGATGTATAAATCCCAATGTTTTAGCATGTAAGGCTTGTCTTGGCATGATCTCAAAACAATTATCTACAAACTGTTTATACTTAGTAAACACTGTGCCCTTCATCACCTGGTCGCCACCATAGGTAGCATCATTAAATAATGGATGCCCCAAATACTTCATATGAGCCCTTATTTGGTGAGTTCTGCCTGTTTCCAATTGGCACTCTATCAGTGTTACATAACGGAGGGTCTGCAGGGTTTTATAATGTGTTATAGCAGTTCTGCCAAAATCTCCATCCGGAAAAGCGGCTGTTACACGCCTGTCCTTTAAGCTTCTTCCTACGTTTACATTAATAGTGCCATCGGGTGGCATTGGTTCACCCCAAACCAAAGCCCAGTATTTGCGCTCAATGCTATGATCATAAAATTGTCTGGCAAGATGTGCAAGGGTGTGCTCATCTTTGGCAATTACCAATAAGCCAGACGTGTCTTTATCGATGCGGTGCACTAAGCCTGGTCTGCCATCATTACCGGGCATGGTGGGTAATTGTTGAAAGTGATAGGTTAAAGCATTTACAAGGGTGCCTGACCAATTCTGATATGCCGGATGAACCACCATACCTGCGGGTTTATTGATAACCAACAAGTATTCATCTTCAAAAACAATATTTAAAGCAATATTTTCAGGCTTAACATCTGTATCGCGGGGAGGTTTGGGCAAGCTAATAGTAATAACATCGGACGGATGAACTTTATAATTAGACTTTACCGGAAGTTCATTGACCTTTACAAAACCTGCTTCAATCCCTGTTTGAATTTTAGAGCGGGTTACGCCTTGCATTTTACCATGCAAAAACTTGTCAATTCGCAAAAGGCTTTGGCCTGGGTCTACTACAAAGCGTTCATGCTCAAAAAGTATATCGTCCGACTCGTCCTGTATTTCTTCATCAATCATGCTGCAAGGTACGATTTTAGATTTTGCTAATCCTTATTCGTAAATCATTAAGTCAAAAAGCGTAAATTTCAAGATGAACTTTTTAACCCTACTTTCTTTAGCGCTGGCTCCCGGCATTGCTATTGGCATTTATATTTACCTGAAAGATCATCATGAGCGTGAACCCATTGGCCTCTTGCTGATGAGTTTCTTTTATGGGGCACTAAGTACAATGATTACTTTATTAATCAGTTGGCCACTTACAGCTAATGTAAAAATTAACGAGAGTAGTGTTGCCGATCAGTTCCTTAATGCTTTTTTTCTGGTGGCCCTTGTTGAAGAATTCAGCAAATTTCTATTCGTCCGCTTTATTCTTTATAACAATAAAAACTTTAATGAGCCCTTTGATGGTATTGTTTATGCCCTTATGGTGAGCATGGGTTTTGCCACACTCGAAAATGTTCTCTATACTTTTCAATACGGAGTAACTACTGGTATTTTAAGAATGTTCACTGCAGTACCTGCCCATGCTACTTTTGGTGTGTTGATGGGATATTTTTTGGGCATAGCCAAGTTTACGCATAAGCGTGAGTTGTATTACGCATTCATCGCATTGTTTGTGGCAACACTTTTCCATGGTGCTTATGATTATTTCTGGTTTATAAATTATGTACCCGGGGTTTGGATTGGTGCAATCGTGTCCTTGATTGTTGGCATTATTTTATCCAAAAGAGCCATCCGACTTCATCAAAGCATTTCTCCCTTTAATCAAAACAAAACAGAAGGTCCTATTTGATATTGGTCTTACTTTTTAGTAAGTTGAAGAATGTACTATCTGGTGTATAGCAGTGTTGCTTCTGGCGGCTTATCTGAAGACGACCTACGGGATATCCTACAGTCCAGTCAGCTGAGAAACGCGGATTTAAATCTTACAGGAATGCTCCTGTATTGCAACGGTAAGTTCTTACAGGTGCTTGAAGGTAAAAAAGAAGATGTGCACAGTCTCTTCTATAAAATTAGCCGTGATACCCGGCACAGAGATTTAAACGTGCTTTTAGAGGGCACTATTGCGACACGAAACTTTAAAAATTGGTCTATGGGGTTTAAATCCCTGGATGTTGCCTCAGCACGGGAAATCAGTGGCTTTGAAGATATTGACCAGTTTTTTACACTTAATAAAGCCACAAATAGCAGTCATCCTGCCCTTATTTTTCTTAGTCTCTTTTATCAAAAAAATCACTCTGACCATCTGCTGTACCTATAGCGTAAAAAGCTTTTTTCTAATGACTTAGGTTTAGTAGTTTAGGCGATTCAAATTCAACCGCATGAAGAAGCCATTACTATTATTGATGCTGTTTATTGTCACAGCCTCAATCGCACAAAAATCAATTTCAGTTGATGATTTTACCACCCGACCAACGTTTAGTGCACGTAGCGTTAGTGGTATTAATTGGATGAAGGATGGAAAATTCTATTCTTCTCTTCAAAATAATAAGGTGATTAAATTTAATGTTACTACAGGAGAGGCTGTAGAAACCTTAGTTGACGGAAGCACGCTTTCGCCAACAATCAGCATTGACGATTATGCCTTTAGTGCAGATGAGAAACAAATACTCATCAGTACAGGTTTTGAGCAAATTTACCGTTGGTCTTTCCGTGCTGAGTATTTCATTTACGACCTCAATACTAAAACTGTAAAGAATCTTTCTCCTAACGGAAAGCAGTCCTACGCAACCTTTTCACCAGATGGGAGCAAAGTGGCCTTTGTTCGTGCCAACAACTTATTCTACGTAACGCTTAGTGATATGAAAGAATATCAGGTGACAACAGACGGCAAGTTCAATGAAATAATTAATGGAAGTACCGACTGGGTTTATGAAGAAGAATTTGGTTTTACAACGGCATTCTTCTGGTCTCCTGATAACAACAAACTTGCTTATTACCGTTTTGATGAGTCAAGAGTAAAAGAGTATAATATGCAAAAGTGGAATCAGGGTGCTGCATATCCACAAGACTATAAATTTAAATATCCAAAAGCAGGAGAGGCCAATTCAATAATTGAGATCTATGTCTATGATCTTAGTTCACAACAAAAAATCAAAGCTGACCTGGGCAGTAATACTGATATTTATATTCCTCGCGTTAAGTGGACAAAAGATGCAAACACCCTGTCTATCCGCAGAATGAATCGTCTACAAAATCAATTAGAAATTATGCACCTCAACACACTGTCGGGTGCCATTTCTACCGTACTGACGGAAAAGAATCCGGCCTACGTTGACATTAATGACGACCTAACCTATCTGGATGATAAGAAACATTTTATTCATGTCAGTGAAATGAGCGGTTATAATCACATTTATCTATATACCCTGGGGGGTAAATTGATTCGCCAGATCACCAATGGAAATTGGGAAGTAACTTCTTTTATTGGACTTGATGAAAAAACAAAAACCGTTTATTACCAGTCTACAGAAGTTTCTCCATTGGAAAGGCATCTCTACTCAATAACATTAGATGGAAAAAAGAAGCTTAAGCTAAGCACCGAAGCAGGTATGCACACGGCCAACATGAGTAACGACTTTCAGTTCTATATTAAATATTTCAACAGTTCAACACAGCCTAATACCGTAAGTTTGTTTGCCACTAAGGGCAATAAGCTTATCAAGGTGTTAGAGAAAAACGAAAACCTACAAAAGACTGTTGCTGAATATGGCATTGTGGCAAAAGAGTTTTTCACTTTCAATACAGTTGATGGTCAGGCTCTAAATGGCTTATTTATGAAGCCAAAAGATTTTGATCCTGCCAAGAAGTATCCGGTGTTGATCTATCAGTATAGTGGCCCTGGTTCACAAAATGTAAGCAACTCATGGGGCGGTGGTCATTTCTACTTTCACCAAATGTTAGTACAAAAAGGATATATTGTTGCTATTGTTGATACGCGCGGCACAGGATTTCGAGGGGAAGCTTTTAAAAAAATGACGTACAAACAACTGGGCAAATACGAGTTGGAAGATCACGTGGCTGCAGCTAAATATCTTTCAACACTTACTTATGTCGATGGTGCCCGTATCGGGATTTGGGGATGGAGTTATGGTGGTTACATGTCGTCTTTAGCCATGACCAACGGTGGTGGCGTATTCAAAATGGGTATAGCCGTTGCCCCTGTAACTAACTGGCGTTACTACGACACCGTTTACACCGAGCGCTATTTACAAACCCCTCAGGAAAATGCCAGCGGCTATGATGATAACTCACCATCAACACATGCAGCCAAACTTAAAGGCAACTTCTTGTTGATTCATGGAACGGGTGATGACAATGTGCACTTTCAAAATTCAGTCGTATTGCAGGAAGCATTGGTAAATGCTGGTATACAATTCGACTCATTTTACTATGTTGATAAACACCACGGCATTCAAGGTGGCAAAACACGTCAGCATTTGTACACAATGATGCTTAACTATGTATTGGAGAATCTATAACTAATCTTTGTCACAACGGGCATCTTGTTACGGTTGATTATGTACAAGATGCCCGTTGTGCAAAGTTTCTATGAAAAACCCGCTTATACTTCAGCGCTATTTTTTGGCAATTATTCCTCCTGAGCCCATTTTCAGTGAGATTCATGAGTTGAAAGTATATTTAAAGGAAAAGTATCATACCAAGGCAGCACTAAACTCACCTCCTCACATTACGCTGCACATGCCCTTTATGTGGAAACAACATAAAGAAGAAGTGCTAATTGAAAAGTTAGAAGCTTTTGGTCAGCTGCACACACCTTTCGAAATTAAGCTTAATAATTTCAACGCTTTTGCGCCACGTGTTATTTATGCGGATGTAGTTGCTAATAATCAGCTGCTTATTTTTCAAAAGGAGCTAGAGCGTTTCTGTAAAATAAGTTTTCAGCTGTTCAATGCTAACCGCTTAGATCAGCCCTTTCATCCGCACCTTACCCTAGCTTTTAGGGACTTGAAAAGGGATGTTTTTGACTTAGCCTGGCAAGAATTCAGTAACAAACACTATAGCGCTAATTGGCAAGTAGAGTCAATCTTTATTTTAAAGCACAACGGTAGCATATGGGAAAAATACAAGTCAGTTGGACTTAAAAAAACTATTCACTAAATTGAGTGTTATCTAAATCCAACAACCCCGGTTGGATCGTAAATAAAATTCTCCATAAATGGAGTATCTATGAGACAGTTGATTGTCATCGGGGTTTTAATAATTTGCTTTAGCTGCATGGGTTTCCTGTTCTGGCACCAGGAAATGAAGTTTGTTTTACCAACGCCTGTGCCTTCGGGTTATACTGCACCAATGCCTGCAGCGCTTATTACTCTGCCAGCCGCACACAGCTTTCCCATCAATCAGCCCTTATACTTTCATTTCTTTAATCCTGATTGTCCATGTTCTCGCTTCAATCTTAAACACTTTCAATATTTAAAAGAACAGTTTCAAAGTAGCGTCAAAATTTATGCTGTAATACCAGCATATGCGGATTTTGATTATGCCAAAGAAATGATTGAAGATGAGGAGATTACTCTCATACAAGATAAGGACGATGCTCTTGCTAATGCGTGTGGTGTTTATGCTACTCCGCAGGCTGTTGTTATTGACAATCAGGGAAAACTTTTCTATCGGGGAAACTACAACCGTACCCGATACTGCACGCTTAAAGAAAGTAATTATGCTGAGATTGCTTTGACTGCATTAGTAAAGGGCGAAAAGCCCCCTGTCTTTAATGCATTTGCAACACAGTCCTACGGTTGTGAATTACCCACTGACCTTTAACTTCTAACTTTTTAATAATGATGCCCGCCCAAAACACAACTAAAACAGATTCATTGATCATTTTCCAGGAGATCACAAAACGATCAGATAGGATTATGAACATTGCCATTTGGATCTACTTTGCTGTAGGCTTCCTCTGGTCCTTTTTCTATGATACTTACTTAATTGCTATCGGTGTGGGTGGTCTGTCGCTTGTGGCATACTATACCACAAAAATTCTTTTGCCAAAAAGTAAATTGTATCAATACATCCTATCTATAGTCTTTGGTATATTCTCCGCTCAATATATTTATCAGATGCATGGCATGTTTGAGATGCACTTCATGTTCCTGGTTGGATCTGCACTACTCATCACCTACCAGAACTGGAAACTTCAGCTGCCACTCCTGTTATATATAGTAGTGCATCATGGCTCTTTTGCCTACCTGCAATATTCAGGTATGAAGGAGATCTATTTCACGCAATTGGAATACATGGATCTTCAAACTTTTATTATTCATGCTACTGTTGTCGCCACAATTATGCTTATCAATGGCATGTGGGCTTACAGCCTTGAGAAGAAAACCAAGGAAGAGGCCATTACCAAAGGAGCACTGCAAGGTCAGCTGACCAATGTGACCAACAATATAGCTTTTGCTGAAGAGATCAGTAAGGGCAACTTGAAGATTGAGTATTCACTCAACAACAATGACGATGAATTGGGTAAGGCCTTGTTGAAGATGCGTGAAAACCTATTAATTTCTGCAGACAGGGAACAACAGGAAAAGTACATCACACAAGGTTCTGCTACTGTGGGCGACATTCTGCGAAAATATGCCGATAATACTGCACAACTATCCAATGAGCTGGTTCGCGAAGTAGTAAAATACACTGAATCCAATCAAGGTAGTTTATTCTTACTTGAAAAAGATGAAACCGGAGAAGAGTATTTAAAGCTTACCGCCTGTTATGCGTACGACAGGAAAAAATATATTGATAAGCGTATTGAAATTGGTGAGTCGTTGGTTGGCCAGTGTTTTGTAGAGAAAGATGTAATTATGATGACCAATGTTCCTCAAAATTATGTTCAGATTACATCTGGTCTTGGGCAAGCTAATCCAACATGCATAATTCTGGTGCCTTTAATTTCAAACGAACAAATAACCGGTGTTCTTGAACTGGCCTCGTTCGAAAAATATAATAATGGTCACCTTGAGTTTTTAAAGAAAGCCAGTGAGGCCGTGGCCTCAGCCATCATTAATGCAAAAACCACTGAGCGTGTAAAACTTTTATTAGAGGATTCGCAACAGCGCAGCGAAGAGCTACGCACACAAGAAGAAGAAATGCGCCAGAATATGGAAGAGCTTAGTGCTGTTCAGGAACAAATGGAACGACAGCTAAAAGAAGCAGAAAGAACCCAGCGTGAATTAATCGAAGAAAATAAACGCTTAAAAGCACAGTTAAAGCAAGAAGCTTAGCAAAATAAAAGAGGTCGCTAAAAGCGACCTCTTTCATTTTCAATTATTCGCGTGTGCTCACTCGCAAAAAGATCCCTTAGCAATCCATAATTTTTTTACGTCAATTTCAAAAAGCAGTTCCTTTACTGCCGGGCTTGCCTCAATTACCCGCTGATCAAGCTCTCCTTTCATAATTAATATACTTCCTTCATTATCACCAAAGCTTGCTTCTGCAATTACATTTCCTGTCTTGGTCAGATCCTTCATGTACTGCTCATGCTTACGGAGTGTTGAAGACGCTTGCTGTACATTATGCTTGGCAAGAGTTAAACCATAGCGAATAAAATGATAGCTAACCATTTCATACGGTTCCTTAGCAACACAGGCTTTGCCTGTTCTAAAAACTACAGGCAAATATTCTAATCGCCAACGTTCTGCCTTTACACCTGGATCATTGGCAAGCCAATGTTTTACGCTATCAGTTGAATTCGTGTTTAGAATAAAAATACCTCCTCCACCGTCAAAGGGTCCTGCCACCAACAGCCTGCCGTCTTTTGCCATTGCGGTAATGTTAGCCATGTGACCCTCCATAATTTTATCCAGTTCTGGCTTGGGCATAGCGGGCAGGTCGGTACGTTTATTCAAAAACACAAAAATCAAATCTGGTTTTTCCTGCGCAAAAGTGTTTGCGCAGATTAAAAGCATCGCTATTAACAGTCGCATATCGTTAATCTGAGTTAAGCTTAAAGGTGTAATAAAGTTAAACAAAATCAAATGACTTCCATTTCAAATATAATATTACACACATCTTACTTTTTGATAGATTTTCCCTAACTATTAACTATCTTAAATCTCATAATTCTTTCTAACTAACGCTTTCCGTATTTGATAAAGCGGAGTTAAAGAAGTCCCTGTATTTCGTTGTGCCTACTGTGAGAAGAATGAAATTCTACATAGAAAAAAGAATATTAATCGCTTTCATTATTGTCATGCTTGTACTGACAGGTTTGGGCTATTTCTCCTTTACCAATAGCAAAGAGTTTGCGGAAACAAGTGAGATGGTCTCAAACACAAACGAGCTTTTATTTCATCTCCAGCAATCTCAATCAGTTGCCTTTGAAATGGAAATGCTAATTCTGAAATATATCATTTCAGGTGATACAAGCTTCCTTAGACCCTACGTTAAGCAAGCCATGGAAGGCAGCAATCACATAAAAAAAATTCAAACACTGATTGTCAACAATAAAGAACAGCAAATCAATCTTGACACGCTGCTTAAGTTGGGTAGGCGAAAAGTCAATTATAACAAGCTCGTTATTCAACAACGAAAAATATCAGCTGAAGCTGCTCAGAAAATGATTCCCTCAGAAAAAAATGCTCGGATTCAAAATACTATTATCTCAACCCTGGAGCGCATGAAGAAAATTGAAAATGATTTAATGACCTCACGCATTGAGCAGGCAGAAAAGAGCCAGCAAAAGTTTAATGCAACCTTAAGTTTCCTGCTTGTTTTTGTAGTACTGCTTTTATGTACAGTACTCTATACCCTGAATAAAAGTTTATATGCGCGGACCGTGGCCGAAATCAAAACACAACAAGTTAATAAAGAATTAGAAGCCTTTAGTTACTCAATTTCCCACGACCTGAGAGCTCCACTAAGATCAATTGATGGGTATGCCAAAATTTTGTTTGAAGATTATGGTGACAAGCTCAGTGCTGATGGTCGACAAGTATTGTTAGTCATTATGAACAATGCCAAAAGAATGGGCAGGCTTATCGATGACTTGTTAGAATTTTCACGGATCGGCCGAAAAGATATTAGCAAAGGTGTAGTGGATATGCAAAGTCTTGTTCAAAACATCATGCTGGAACTACCAGCAGACATTCAGTCCAGAATTGAAGTAGGTACTTTACCCACTGCCAGGGGAGATTACAACATGCTACAGCAGGTGTGGATCAATCTGATTGATAATGCCATTAAGTATTCATCAAAAAATCAAAATGCAGCTGTGACAATCAGTGCTGTAAAAGAAAATAATCATATCGTTTATCAAATCAGCGATAATGGTGCTGGTTTTGACATGCAATATGTTCATAAGCTTTTTGGTGTTTTTCAGCGCCTTCATAAAACAAAAGATTTTGAAGGCACAGGAGTGGGCCTTGCGCTTGTTCAGCGAATTATACAAAAACACGATGGTCGTGTTTGGGCTGAAGGCTCTGTAAATAAGGGAGCAACTTTTTATTTTTCACTACCAGCATAAATTTATAATTATGGTTAATGATAAAGTAGTAGAGATTCTTTTGGTTGAGGATAGTGCCGATGACGCAGGGCTTGCCATACGTGCACTTAAAAAACACAATCTTGCTAATAATCTTTTACACCTGGAAGATGGAGAGGAAGCCATTAACTTTCTATACGCACCATCATTAATAAAAATGCCAAGGTTGATTTTATTGGATTTAAAAATGCCAAAGATTGATGGCATTGAAGTGCTCAAAAAGCTAAAGTCGGATCCCGAACGAAAAGTTATTCCAATTGTCGTTCTTACCTCCTCTAAAGAGGAAAGAGACATTGTTGAATCTTACAAGCTTGGCGTTAATGCGTACATAGTAAAGCCTGTGGATTTCGATAAGTTTGCCGAGGCTGTCTCTCAGGTAGGTCTGTTCTGGCTGCTACTCAACCAACCGCCTAAGTAGAATAATCTAATGGAAAAGCATATGAAAATTCTGATGTTGGAAGATGTGGAGGACGATGCAGGACTCATTGTCCGCTCCATTAAAAAGGGGGGTATTAACTTTGAGATGAAGCGAGTAGACACACGCGAAGAATTTATAGATGCCATCCGGCATTTTCATCCAGATGTGATTCTATCGGATCACTCATTGCCACAGTTCAATTCAATTGAGGCTCTCAAAATTTGCAGAAGGGTAAACTTGCCTGCTCCATTCATTCTGGTAACGGGTACGGTTTCCGAAGAGTTTGCTGTTTCGTGTTTAAAGCAAGGCGCTGATGATTACGTATTAAAGTCCAATTTAACGCGTCTGCCCTCTGCCATTGAAAATGCCTTGGCTCAGCGCGAACTAAAAACCCAAAGAATAAAGGCTGATGCTGCCTTACGAAATCAAAATGAACAACTTGTAAAAATCAATCGCGAGCTGGATAGTTTTGTCTACAGCGTATCTCATAATTTACGTGCACCACTAATGTCTGTTTTAGGACTGCTTAACATTGTAAAAAAAGAAGATGAGCAGCACAACAATCAATACGCCCGATACTTTGAAATGATGAAGCAAAGCATATTGAAGCTTGATGAAACACTGAAAGAAATTTTGGATTACTCTCGCAATGCAAGAAATGAATTACAGCTGGGGGTGGTTGATTTACATGCCCTGATTGAAGACGGTTTCGAGCGCCTCAAATACCTGGAGGGTTCCGATCAGCTTACGAAAGAGGTTAACATAGAAAGTGATTGTGCTTTTGTGAGTGATGCCGGGCGCCTGGCCATTGTCGTCAACAACCTTATTTCAAATGCTATTAAGTATCGCGATGAAAATAAAAATTGTTTTCTGCGAATAAAAGCCAGTGTTACCGTTACACATGCTACCATTATTTTCGAGGATAATGGAATCGGTATAAATCCTGACCTACAGGAAAAAGTGTTTAACATGTTTTTCAGGGCCACTGAAAGAAGTGAAGGTGCCGGTCTGGGGCTATATATTGTTAAAGAAGCTGTTGATAAGATGGGGGGAACTATTGAGATGAAATCAACCTTCGGACAGGGCACACAATTCTTGATGCGCGTTATCAATCATAAAAACTTGTAGGGCTTTTACTTATGCCTTGCTATGTAGTCTGTAAGTGTTTTTCTTACCTGATGCTTAAATTTATTCTTTAAGAAAGGAATAGTAGCAAATAAAAATCCTTTCCAGCCAAAAGCCATTTTCAACCAGGCGTTTAAGTCAAAAGAGTCTTTATGCCTGATAATTTTACCATCAGCAAACTCAAAGCTTGCCTGTATCTCGTTAATAATCTTTCTCCCGGTTTTGCTAAAAGTATAGGTGGCAATCCACCTGGCATGGCCCTTTCCTGAATTTGCGCTGATATCAGAAAAAGTAATCTGCAAGTCTTTACTTCGAGCGACCAGCATTGTCCACATCGCTACTGCTTCACTGCCTTTCAATTTACCAAAGGCCGGATCTTCAAATTCAATATCATCCGCATAACAGCTTGCCATTGCAGCGGCATCCTTCTTGGCAAACGCTGTATAAAATTTTTCAATGATTTGCTTCTCGCTGTTTAGCATAGCTATTTTTTATTTTTCCACTCCATGGTATTGATCAGGTGCATGATCTCCTTCTTCATAAACTCAATGGATGGCTGAAGCGAATCATTATTGATCTGTGTATTGAAGTAGAGTGCGCCCCTCATAAAGTTTTTTGTGGAGTCCGTTATTGTAAACTGAAACTGACTTGGCACTTCTCCCTGTAGTTCAGCAATTACTGCGGTATTTCCTTTCGGTGTTTTAATAATAACCTCATCAATGGCGTTAGCTTTTAACTGATGCTTGGCGGTGAGTACGTAGGCATCATTCAAATACTCTCTCAATAATTTCTCATCATTCTTGATTTCTTTATAGGTAACATGAATGTTCGCCTTTAATGTTGGATAATAAATCTCAACCCAGAAACGCTCCCTTATCCAGGAGGTATCCTTAAGCAACTTTGCGTGCTTTGAGTATTCGAAAAAATAAGGTAGGGTATCCGGTAGTGAAATATATTCCTGAGCGGGAAGCGCTATTCTGTTATACCCTAATGATTTTGGAAGATAGTCGCGTTCGCAGGAACACAAAAAAAGGCCGATGCTTATCAATAGCATCCGGCCTCCTTTAATTTTTATACTATTATAATTCAAGTGTCTTTTTTTAGAATGGAAGATCATCACTACCAGCATCCATATTAATAGGTGCCGCTTGCGAGGCAGGAGCTGATCCATAACTACCACTGTTACCTCCGGTGCTATTACCCTTTGGAGTAAGCATCGTAAAATTATCAACAATTACTTCTGTGGTATAGCGAGTCACGCCATCTTTTTCCCACGAGCGTGTACGCAGCTTTCCTTCTACGTATAACATGTCGCCCTTCTTTACATACTTCTGTATAACATCTGCCTGCTGAGGTATGCGTGCCACCACATTGTGCCAATCTGTTATTTCTTTTTTCTCACCTGTGGTTTTGTCTTTATAGACCTCAGAAGTAGCCATGGTAAAGTTGGCGATCATACCACCATTCTCGAAGTTTCTTATTTCCGGGTCCTTTCCCAAACGACCAATCAGAATTACTTTGTTTACGCCTGCCATATATGCACTGTTTTAAATTACAAGATCAAGATTAATTGGATACACAAATATCGTCTATATCAACGACAATCTATGTCGAAACTTGTCCAGTCTCTATTTCAAAAAACCCTTATCCTCTAAAAATTTACTGATTAACACCGGTTTTGGTAAGTCTGCAATCTTCTTAAATGAAAAATAATGCTGGTCTCTGGTTTTCGACTCCAATACGGCAAAACGTGCTAAAATTATTTGGTGGGTTAATACGTGCTTATACTCTGCTGACCACTTTAGTTTTTTTGCACCGAGTCTTTTTGCCAGCGTAGCTTCATCCAAGGGCATTGTATCCTCCACCAACTCAAAATCGTAAAGTCCATGCCAAATGTCTTTACCCTCTCTTTTTTTCATAGCAAGTGATTGGGCATTTCTTCTTACCACATAATAAAAGTATCGCTTCCGGACTTTCACTTTTTTCTCCTTAATCGGAAGTTCAGTCTGCAACCCTTTTTGTTTGGCAACACAAAGCTTACCAAAGGGACAAGTATCGCACTTAGGGTTTCGTGGCGTACAATGCAGGGCGCCAAATTCCATTATCGCCTGATTATATTCATCAGGCTGTTGGCTATCAATGAGCTTATTTCCCAGATCAAAAAATTCTGCTTTTGCCTTTGGGCTATTAATCGCAGTATATATGCCAAAAATGCGAGACATTACCCTGTATACGTTACCATCAACAACGGCCACTCGCTCCTTATAACAAATAGAGGCAATGGCTGCAGCAGTATAGTCACCAATACCGGGCAATTTTTTTAGCGCCTCAAAATTCTCCGGAAAAATGCCGCCATGAATTTCGCACACCTGCTTTGCGCATTTGTGTAAGTTTCTTGCTCTGCTATAATAGCCAAGCCCCTGCCAAAGCCGCAACACTTCTTGTTCTGATGCCGCAGCCAGATCCTTAACCGTTGGGAATGCCGTTATAAATAGGTGATAATAGGGCAAACCTTGGTTTACCCGGGTTTGTTGTAGGATAATTTCTGATAGCCAAACCTTATATGGCGTTGGATTTCTTCGCCAGGGTAGTTCTCTTTTATATTCAGTATACCAGCTTATGAGCTCGGTGGAAAAGTTTTTAGGCAGGGTTTTGCTCATCGCGCCAATATGCTTTAAAACTCCGAACGTGCAAGCTTTATCATAAAAAATTGATAATCAGCTAAT